>Ga0326597_10000040_pt1 | contig 205074 bp, 203 predicted proteins | sample RVTome_12_FD_203789 | JGI IMG/M metagenome (GOLD analysis project Ga0326597, IMG submission 203789) | Soil microbial communities from uranium-contaminated site in the Upper Colorado River Basin, Wyoming, United States - RVT100D185 | ecosystem: Environmental > Terrestrial > Soil > Contaminated... | reverse complement strand
GCGTGCAGGCCATCCGCGGCGATCGCGCGGCGATCGAATTCCGCGGCTTCCCGCCGGCACACCGCGACGAGCTGGTGAAGGCGCTGGGCAAGGACATCACGGTCCAGGAAAGCGACTGGAACTGCGCTCTGTTCTTCACGCCCAACCACACCAGCAAGCCGTTCGACGACGCGCGGGTGCGGCGGGCGTTGTCGCTCACCCTCGACCGGTGGTCGGGCTCGCAGTATCTGAGCAAGATCGCCATCGTCAAGACGGTTGGCGGCATCGTTTATCCGAACCACCCGTTCGCGGCGACCAAGGCGGAACTGACGAAGCTGACGGGCTACGGCGAGGACCCGAAGGCCAATCTCGCGGAAGCCAAGCGGCTGTTGAAGGAAGCGGGCATTGGCTCGCTTAAAGTCAACTTCATCAACCGCGGCGTCGACCAGCCGTACAAGGTGGTCGGCACCTGGGGCATCGACCAGTGGAAGAAGGCGGGAATCGACGCGACGCAGCAGGTGCTGCCGACGCCCGCGTTCTACGACGCCCTGCGCAAGACCAAGAAGTTCGACATCGCCATCGACTTCAACTGCCAGTCGGTGATCAATCCGATCGCCGACATCACCAAGTTCCTGGGCACGTCCGGCGCCAACAACGGCAATTACAAGGACCAGGCCCTGGAGGACATCTACGCCAAGATCGAGAAGTCGGGCGACCCGACCGAGCAGCGCAAGCTGATCCGCGACTACGAAAAGCGCGCCATCAGCGACGAGGCGCACATGCTCGTCACGCTGTGGTGGTACAAGATCAACCCGCACCGTTCCTACGTGAAGGGTTGGAAGATCGCGCCCAGCCACTACCTCAACCAGCAGCTCGACAACATCTGGCTGGACAAGTAGCGGCCTGAACGAACGTCGACACCGAATCCCGCCCGTGGCCCTGAACGGCCGCGGGCGGGAATTCGGTAAATACTTATACGACGATCAATCCCGTGAATTTCGTTAAGGAAATATGCTATAAGGGCATCCGCGGTCATGTATAAATACATCGCCAAGCGTTTGATGCTGATGATCCCGACCCTGTTCGGGGCCGCGGTTTTGGTGTTTTTCCTACTCCGGATGATCCCCGGCGACATTTGCGAGGTGCGGATGGCCGGCAGCGGCACGTACTTCGACCAGGAGGCGATCGACACCTGCCGCGAGCATATCGGCCTCAACAAATCCCTGCCGCTGCAATTTGTCGAATTCATCGGCGGTTACCTCACGCTCGACCTCGGCACCTCGATGTGGACGGAGAAGCCGATCCTCCACGAGATCCAGCTCCGCTTCGCGCTGTCGCTGCAGGTGGCGATCATGGCCACCATCGTCGCCATCGCCATCGCCATCCCGCTCGGCATCATATCCGCCGTCAAGCAGAATACCTGGATCGATTACGCGGTCAGGATATTCAGCATCGCCGGCATCGCCATGCCGTCGTTCTGGCTCGGCATCCTGATCATCCTCGGGCTTCTGGTCGCTACCCAGGCGTGGTTCGGCGAGCCATGGATGCCGCCCATTGAATACGTTCCGCCGTGGCAGGACCCGTTGGCGAACCTCAGCCAGCTGATCTGGCCGGCGGTCGCCACCGGCTACCGGTATTCAGCCGTCGCCGCGCGCATGACCCGCTCGGCGTTGCTGGAGGTTCTGCGCGAGGATTACATCCGCACCGCCCGCGCCAAGGGGCTCATCGAAAAGGTCATCATCAATCGGCACGCGCTGAAGAACGCCATGCTGCCGGTGGTGACCATCATCGCCATCGAGTTCGCGTTCCTGATCGGCGGCCTGGTGGTGACCGAGCAGGTGTTCAACCTTAACGGCCTGGGCAAGCTGTTCGTGCTCTCGGTTGGCAACCAGGATTACACCATGACCCAGCAACTGGTGATGATCGTCGTTCTGGTGTTCGTGCTGGTCAATTTCGCCGTCGATATCTTCTACGCCTGGCTGGATCCGCGGATCCGCTACAGCTGATCGAGGCTTGACATGGTCACCCTTTCCGAAGCGCAAGTCGAAGCCAAATTCGAGGAACTGGCGGCGAAACCGACGCTGTCAATGAGGCTTTGGGAGTTCTGCCGCAAGCAGCCCCTCGGCGCCGCCGGCGCGGCTGTGGTGCTGGTCATGATTTTCATGGCCGTCTTCGCCGATTACATCACTGTCTTCGACCCGGAAGCGAACGACCTCGCCAACATGCTGACAGCGCCCAACGAAACCTACATCGTCGGCACCGACCAATTCGGCCGCGACGCCTTCACCCGCATCGTCTACGGCGCCCGCACGGCGTTGCTGGTCGGCTTCGTGTCGGCGTTAGTGGGCGCCACCATCGGCCTCGTCCTCGGCGTTGCCAGCGCCTACTTCGGCGGCCGTTTCGATCTGCTGTTCCAGCGGGTCATGGACGTGATCATGGCGTTCCCGCTGATCGTCCTGGCGCTGGCCGTGGTCGCCACCCTCGGCACCGGGGTCGAGAACGTGATCATTGCCATCACCATCCCGTTCATCGCCCGCTGTGCCCGGGTGGTGCGCTCCAACGCCCTCGCCATCCGCGAGATCCCGTACGTGGACGCGGCGCGCGCGCTCGGCTTCAGCCACGCCCGCATCATCCTCCGCCACATGGCGCCCAACGTGATGGCGCCGTACCTGATCATCCTCACCGCCTCGCTCGGCCAGGCGATCCTGCTCGAAGCCGCGCTCAGCTACCTCGGCATGGGGGTGCAGGAGCCGACGCCGTCGTGGGGCCTGATGCTGCAGGGCGGCGCCGAGGAGTTCGCCACCACCGCGCCGTGGATCGCCATCTGGCCGGGCGTCGCCATCAGCCTGGCGGTGTTCGGCTTCAACCTGTTCGGCGACGCGGTCAGGGACGTGCTCGATCCCAAGCTTCGCGCGCGCTGATCCCGGCCCCTCGGCAAGCCTTCGCACGCCGCTGGCCCCTGGCGGCGTAACCGCTATTCTGGTATTGCAACCGCCAGGACGACGATCGCGCGAGGGGACGCCGTGACCACGCCGGAAAAACCGAAACGCATCGCGCTGCTCGGCATGCACCTGGAGAGCAACGCCTTCGCCCCGGTGTGCGCCGAGAAGGCGTTTCGCTCGAACTGCTACCTTGCCGGCGACGACATCCTCGCCGACGTGAGGAAGCCGAACCCGATCCAGCCGGCCGAGATTTCCGGTTTCGTCGCCGAGATGGACCGCCTCGGCGTCGCCTGGCAGCCGGTGCCGATCGTCGTCACGGCGGCCGAGCCGAGCGGCCCCTGCGACCAGCGCTTCCTCGAGGCGACCCTCAAGGAGATGCGCCGCCGGCTCGCCGAGTCGCTGCCCCTCGACGGCGTCTACTTCTCAGCCCACGGCGGCATGACCGCGACCCGCTCCGGCGACCCCGACGGCGACCTGTTCGAGATGGTGCGCGGCGCCGTCGGGCCGCGGGTGCCGCTGATCGCCACCCTCGATCTGCACGCCAACATCTCGGAGCGCATGGTCGAGAACGCGGACGTGCTGATCTCGTATGTCACCAATCCCCACGTCGACCAGAAGGCGCGCGCGGCCGAGGCGGCGCGGGTGATGGTCGAAATGTTCGGCGGCATGAGGCCGGCGGCCGCCTTCATCCGCCTGCCCATCGTCGCGCCGACGGTAACGCTGCTGACCGCCAAGGGGCCGTACGCCGACCTGATCAACCATGGGCAGCGGACGAAGACCGCCGACATCGTCAACGTCTCGGTGGTCGCCGGGTTCGCGTTCAGCGACCTGGCCAAGAATGGCCTCGCGGTGATCGTGACCGCGCGCGGCGACCGCGCCCCGGCCGAGCGGCTCGCCGCCGACATCGCGCGCCGCGCCTGGGACCTGCGCAAGCGGTTCCAGAAGGAATTGACCTCGCTCGACGACGCCGTCGCGATCGCGGTCAAGGCCGGCGAGGACAAGGGCCTGCCGCCGGTGTGCCTCGCCGACGTCGCCGACAATCCCGGCGGCGGCGGCTCGGGCAACACCACCTGGCTGCTCAAGGCGCTCTACGACGCCGGCTCCAAGGGGGTGATGTTCGGCGTGTTCTACGATCCGCGCCTGGCCGCCGCCGCGCACGAATGGGGCAAGGGCGAGGCGTTCATCGCCACCTTCAACAGCGCCGCCGAGACCGAGTTCTCGAAGCGCTTCCAGGCCCCGGTGAAGGTGCTGGCGCTGTCGGATGGCGCCTGCGTCGGCCGCCGCGGCCTGTGGGCGGGGCGCGCGCTCAGCCTCGGCAAATCGGCGCTGCTCGACGTCGGCGGCTTCGTCCGCATCGTCGTCTGCAGCGTCCGCAAGCAGTGCGCCGACCCGGTATTCTTCGAGATGTTCGGCCTCGACGTGGCGAGCGCGCGCACCGTGGTCGTCAAGTCGCGCGGCCATTTCCGCGCCGGATTCGACGAGTTCTTCAAGCCCGACCAGGTGATCGAGGTCGACGCCCCGGGGCTGACCTCGCCGGTGCTGTCGCGGTTCGACTTCAAGAACCTGCCGCGCCCGGTGTTTCCGCTCGACCAGGACGCCACATGGGACGGACCTAAGTGGTGACAGGTGGCGCCTGCCGGGGTATCATGCCGTTCCTGCCTGCCACCTGATGAGGGCCCGATGCGCGCCGTCGTCCGCCTTGTCGCACTGATCGCCGTCCTTGGCCTGCCGGGGCTGGCGGCCGCCGACGAAAAGCAGATGTCGACGAAGCCTACCGAACAGGCGGCATCGACGCCGGCGACGCCGTGGTATCGGGACCTGCCCGCCGGCGAGCCCTGCTGGGGCGACAGCCGCGAGAGCGACGCCGACCTCAACGAAGGCGCCCGCATCAGCACCGAAGAGATCCTCCGGATCCTCAATCCGGCGCAATCCTAGCGACGCGCCCGCGATGCCCGACGGCCCGCACCGGACGTATCTGTTCGCGCCCGGCAATCACCCGCGAAAGGTCGAGAAGGTATTCGCCGCCGGCGCCGACGCCGCCATCCTCGATCTCGAGGACGCGGTCGCGGCCGGCGAGAAGGAGGGCGCCCGCGCCGCCGTCGTCGCCGCCCTCGAGCGGCCGCGGACGTGCCGCGCCTTCGTCCGCGTCAACGCCTTCGACACCGCTTTCCACGCCGGCGACCTGGAAGCCGTCGTCGGGCCGTGGCTCGACGGCGTGATGCTGCCGAAGGTCGAATCGCCGGCGCAGCTCGCCGCCGCGGATCAACGCCTGGGCGTGCTCGAGCGCCGCCACGGCATCGCCGCCGGCGCCATCGACCTGTTGCCGATCGTCGAGACCGCCAACGGCCTGGCCGCCGTCGCCGCCATCGCCGCGGCCGGCACCCGGGTGCGGCGGCTCAGCTTCGGCGCCGTCGACCTGGCCAAGGACTTAGGGATGCAGCTCACCCTTGACGAATGGGAGCTGACGCCGGCGCGGGCGGCCATCGCGCTGGCGTCGCGGGCGGCCGGCCTGGACGCGCCGATCGACACCGTGTGGGTGCATTTCCGCGACCACGCCGGACTGGTCGAATCCGCCGGCCGCGCCCGCACCCTCGGCTTCCAGGGAAAGATGTGCATCCACCCCGACCAGGTGGCGCCGGTCAACGCCGCGTTCACGCCGAGCGACGAGGAGGAGGCGAAGGCGGCGAAGATCGTCGCCGCCTTCGAGCAGGCCGAGGCCGCCGGCTCGGCCTCGATCGTCGTCGACGGTTTCTTCGTCGACTATCCGGTGGTCGATCAGGCGCGGCGCACGCTGGCGCTGGTCAAGAGCATCCGCGGCTGACGCACGCGGCGCCCCGGACCGGCAACACCCGACCGTTATCTCCGACCATCATCGCCCGGCGCAGCCCCGGCGATCCAGGCGGCCACAAAGTCGGGATGCCCCGGGCTTCGCCGGGGCATGACGGAAGAATTCGATCGTCCGCGCGTCGCGAATCCGATCGGGTTCGACCCGCGCTCTAGCTGCCCAGATACATGCCGCCGTTCACGTGCAGCGTCTGGCCGGTGACGTAGGCCGCCTCCGGCGTGCACAGATAGCGCGCCATGGCGGCGATCTCGGTCGGCTCGCCCATGCGCCCGACCGGCGACTGCACCTTCGGGGTCGGCCGCACGCCCGCCGACGCCGGGCGCTCGGTGTTGATGAAGCCGGGCGAGATGCAGTTGACGGTGATGTTATGGGCGGCGAATTCCATGGCGAGGCCGCGGGTGAAGCCGACCAGCCCGGCCTTGGAGACCAGGTTGTGGACGCGGTTGGTGGTGCCGATGTGGCACGAGATTCCGCCCAGCGTGATGATCCGGCCCCAGCCCCGTTTCATCATCTCCGGCAGGCACGCCTGCGCCAGGTGGAAGGAGCCGTCGAGGGTGATGTCGACGACCTTGCTCCATTCCTCGAACGACATCTCCAGGAACGGCTTCTGGCCGCGCTGCGAGGCGTTGCACACCAGGATGTCGACGCCGCCGAACGCCTTCACCGCCGCCTTCACCATCGCGTCGACCGCCTTGCGGTCGATGACGTTGGCCATCTGCACGATCGCCTTGGCGCCGGTTTCCTCGACCTCGCCGGCGACCTTCTCGGCCGCCGCCTTGTCCTGAAGCGCGTTGACGACGATGGAAGCGCCCTCGGCGGCCAAGGCGAGCGCCGTGGCGCGGCCGATGTTGCGGGCGGAGCCGGTGACGATCGCCACCTTGCCGGCCAACGGGCCGGCATTTTTCTGAGCCATGGGATGATCCTCCGTTAAGAGCCGATGAAGCGGGGCGAGCGTTTCTCGACGAACGCCGTCACCCCTTCGGCGAAGTCCTTGGTCGCGGCGCAGTCGGCAAACGCCGCCGATTCCGCGTCGAGCTGCTGGATGAGCGTGCGGCCGAACGAACCGTTCAGCAATGCCTTGGTGCGGGCATAGGCGACGCCCGGGCCTTCGGCCAGGCGTCGGGCCAGCTTGTCCACCTCGGCGTCGAGCTCCGCCGCGGGGAGCACGCGGTTGACCATGCCGTGGTCGAGCGCCGTGCGGGCGTCGAAGCGGTCGCCCAGCAGCGCGATCTCGAACGCGCGCTTGAGCCCCACCGTGCGCGGCAGCGCGTAGCTGGAGCCGGCGTCGGGCGCCGTGCCGAGGTGGCAGTAGGCGAGGGTGAAGAACGCGTCGTCGGCGGCCAGCGCCAGATCGGCGGCCAGCATCAGGCTGACCCCGGCGCCGGCGACGGCGCCGCGCACCGCGGCGACCACCGGCTTCGGCATCTCGCGCAGATCGGCGATGAAGCCGTGGACGACGCCGAGCATCTCGTCGAAGTGGGCGCGGATCGCCTTTTCGTCCGGGTTGCCGTCGAAGAACGCCTTGAACCCCTTCACGTCGCCGCCGGCCATGAAGTGGTCGCCGGCGCCGGCGATGACGACGGCGCGGACCCGGTCGTCGGCGCGGACGGCCTTCGCCGCCTGGGCGAGGGCGCGGGCCATGTCCGGATTGAGGGCATTGAGCGACTTCGGCCTGTTGAGGGTGATCCGGCAGACGCCGGCCTTGGTGTCGACGCGGATGGTGTCGTTGGATGGGGCGATCATGGCGGCGGCGGTCCTCCCGTGCGGGGCGCCGGATGGAGGGCGCCCGGTTTTTCGGTTAAGCTCAGGTTAGCCTAAGGCCGCCCGCCAACCAATGCCCGCCGACGACCGAGGACCCCCGCCATGACCGGCCCGCGCATCCAGTTGATCCACGCCGTCGCCGTCGCCCAGGGCCCGGTCCACGACGCCTTCCGGCGGCTGTGGCCGGAGGCACGCCTGGCCGACCTGGCGGATTACTCGCTGGCCGCCGACCTCGCCGCCGCTGGCCGCCTGACGCACGCCTTCACCGAGCGCATGACGACGCTGATCGGCTACGCCCGCGCCTGCGACGCCGATGCGGTGCTGTTCACCTGCTCGGCGTTCGGCGCCGCCATCGAAGCGGCGCGCCGCGAGGTCGGCATCCCGGTATTGAAGCCCGACGAGGCGATGATCGAAAAGGCGCTGGCGCTCGGCGACCGCGTCGGCGGGCTCGCCACCTTCAAGCCGACCATCGCCTCGCTCGAAGCCGAGCTCACCGCCGCCGCCGGCAAGCACGGCCTCGCGCCGGCGCTGGATTTGCGCTTCGTGCCCGGCGCGCTCGAGGCGCTGAACGCCGGCGACGGCGCCCGCCATGACGCGCTGCTCGCCGAGGCGGCCGCCGCCATCACCGGCGCCGACGTGCTGCTGCTGGCGCAATTCTCCATGGTCGGCGCCCGCGACGCGGTCGCCGCCAGGACGGGCGGCCGCCCGGTGCTGACCGCGCCGGACGAGGCGGTGAAGAAGCTGCGGTCGCTGCTCGCCTAGGCGCCGACGCCGGCCGTCAAACGCCGGCGGTCAGCTTCCGGTCCGGGAATTCCAGTAATCGACGTTGAGATCGCGAATCAGCTCGTCGTGCTTAGTCTCCAGGCAATTGCGCATGGTGCGGAAACGCATCGCGGCGACGTCGCCGGCGCACATCTCGATCCGGACGCGGGCGTAGCCGACGCCGCCGGCGTCGGTCGATGCGGCCGGCAACTTGCCGATCACGCTATCGACAAGCCCCTCCATCTCGCCGGTGTCGAAATCCGGGCTATAGGGCAGGCGGTTGCTGATCGCCGCCAGCACGCGGGCAGTCGCCGCCTCCGGGCGGGTCTCCAGCAGACGCGCGCTCTCGGCGCGGAGCGAGCCGGTGGCGTAGGCGATCTCCTTGGCGGTCAACGGGTTCGGATCATTCGGTTCCGCCACCGGCAGCAGCGCGGCGTTGTCGGCGATGCGGATCACCGCCGTCACCGCGCCCAGCTTCTCCAGCGCGTCGCGGGGAATCCACGCGGCCACCGCCATGAAGGCGCGGCTTTCGAAGAACCGCAGGTGGTCGGCCGCCGGCAAGGCACGCTCGCGGCCTTCGGCGTCGGTGACGACGAGGCTGAACCGCTCCGGCACCGCCGGCACGTACTCCTTGCCCATTTTCGGCGCCGGCCGGTTGCGCAGCATGCAGTAGGTGCTGAGCTGGGCCGTGCAATCGGCGCCGTCGCAGGTGAGCGGAAGCCCGGCCTCGGACGACAGCGCCGCCAGAACCTGCGGCGCCGCCGAGGCGGCAGCCGGCATCAGCGCCGCGACCAGGCCGGCCAACAGCCACGACACGAAACCCTTTTTCATGGAACCCCTCCAATGCGCGAACCGCGCCCCGGGTCGATCCCGGGGCAGGGTCGAATCCCGCCGCGATTCTGCCCGGTTCGGGGCCGGCGCGCAATCGGGTCGGCGGTCACCCGGCCGGGGCTTTGGGGACGATGCTCTTGGCGATTCCCTTGTCCAGCGCCTCGTAGTCGTAATAGCCAATCGTTTCATAGAGATCGGCGCGGGACGGCATCTTGTTCAACAGCGCCTCGGCGCTGCCATGCCGCTTCAGGTGCTTGTACAGTTCGCTTATCGCGCCGGCGGCGATCCGCATCGAGGTCGCCGGCCAGATCACGATCTTGTAGCCGAAGTCCTCGAACTGCTTTGCGGTGAAATAAGGGGTGCGGCCGAACTCGGTCATGTTGGCCATTTTCGGCCCCGGCACCGCCTTGGCGAAGCGGCGGAACTCGTCCTCCGACGGCAGCCCGTCGGGAAACACCACGTCGGCGCCGGCCTGGCGGTACAGCTTCGCCCGCGCGATCGCGCCGTCGAGGCCCTCGACGGCGGCGGCGTCGGTGCGGGCGATGATGCGCAGGTGCGTGCGCGCCCTGGCGGCGGCGGCGATCTTCGCCGCGGCTTCGTCGGCCGGGACCAGCCGCTTGTCGTTGAGGTGCCCGCACTTCTTCGGCAGGATCTGGTCCTCGATGTGAACGGCGCCGGCGCCGGCGCGTTCCAGCTCCTTTACCACGCGCATGGCGTTGAGCGCGCCGCCGTAGCCGGTGTCGCCGTCGACGATCAGCGGCAAGTCGGTGGAGCGCGACACCATGCGGGTGACGAAGCAGAGCTCCTCGAGCGTCAGGATGCCGAGGTCGGGAAGGCCGAGCGTCGCCGTCACCGCGCCGCCGGAGATGTACAGGCACTCGAAGCCGGCTTCCTTCGCCAATATCCCGGCGAGGCCGTTGTGGGCCCCGGGCACGCCCAGGATGCCCGGCCGATCGAGCAGTTCCTGCAGCCGTTCGCCCGCCGGCCGCGCGTCGCGGCCATTGCCTTCCAGCCAAGTCATCGGGTCGCTCCCGCTCAAGTCCTAGGGTTTCGGTTCGTCGACACAAGGGTAGCGGTCGGGCGCGCCGCAGGCGAGAGGCAAATTGCATCGCGCCCGCCGGCGGCGCGGCGCCGGCGCCGTTTTAAGGGTTGCCGCCGGCCCCGCCATCCGGGAAACTCCGCCAAACGAATCCTCCGGGAGGCCCGACAGCCATGCGCATCGCCATCCTCGACGATTATCAGAACGCGGCGCTCGCCGCCGCCGACTGGAAAAGCCTGGGCCGCGACGTCACGGTCAAGGTGTTCAACAAGCACATCAAGGGCGAGGCGGCGGTGGCCAAGGCGCTGCGGCCGTTCGACGTGGTCGTCGGCATGCGCGAGCGCACCCCGTTCCCGAAATCGCTGATAAACAGACTTCCGAACCTGAAGCTCCTGGTCACCACCGGCATGCGGAACCTGTCGTTCGACGTCGAAGCGGCAAAGTCGCAGGGCGTCGTTGTCTCGGGCACGCAGATGCTCGGCTATCCGGCCGCCGAGCACGCCGCGGCGCTGATCCTGGCGCTCTACAAGAAGATCCCGGCCGAGGACCGCGCCATGAAACGCGGCGGCTGGCAGGCGGCGCCGTCCGAGGGGATGAACGACAAGACCCTCGGCATCCTCGGCCTCGGCAAGCTCGGCGGCCGCGTCGCCCGCGTCGGCCAGGCGCTCGACATGAAGGTCGTCGCCTGGAGCCAGAACCTGACCGAGAAGCGCTGCGCCGAAGTCGACGTCGCCTACGTCGACAAGCAGACCCTGTTCAAGACCTCGGACGTGATCTCGATCCACCTGGTGCTCAGCGACCGCACCCGCGGCCTGGTCGGCGCGCGCGAACTCGCCTGGATGAAGCCGACCGCGTATCTGGTCAACACCTCGCGCGGGCCGATCGTCGACGAGAAGGTGTTGATCAAGACCCTGAGGGCCGGCCGCATCGCCGGCGCCGGCCTCGACGTCTACGACGTCGAGCCGCTGCCCAAGGCGCACCCGCTGCGCAAGCTGCCGAACGTCATACTCACCGGCCACACCGGCTTCGTGGTCAAGGAGCTCTACACCGTCGCCTACGGCGACGCGGTCGAGAACATCCGGGCGTGGATGGCGGGCAAGCCCGTCCGCGTCCTCAACCCCGACTGAGCGGGCCCGCGATGCCGCTCCGCCATGCCGTCGAAGGCGCCGTCTATACCGTCGTCATCGACAACGAGGCAAAGCTCAACGCGCTCGATTTGGACACCTGGGGCGAGCTCGGCCGTACCATGGCGGCGCTCGGCAACAACGCGGCGATCCGCTGCGTCGTCGTGCGCGGCGCCGGCGACAGGGCGTTCTCGGCCGGCGCCGACATCGCCGAGTTCCCGAACACGCGCGCCAACGCCGCCCAGGCCCGCGCCTACGGCGCCGTGGTCGCCGAGACGTTGACGGCGATCCAGGATTGCGCGCATCCGACGCTGGCGATGATCAACGGCGTCTGCACCGGCGGCGGCATGGAGATCGCCTGCGCCTGCGACATCCGCATCGCCGCCGCCTCGGCGCGCTTCGGCGTGCCGATCAATCGCCTCGGCCACGCCTTCGCCTACGCCGAGATGGCGCCGGTCGTCGCGGTGCTCGGCCGCGCCCTGGTGATGGAGCTGCTGCTGGAAGGACGCATCCTGGATTCCGAGGAAGCGGCGCGCCGCGGCCTGGTCAGCCGGGTGGTGGCCGACCACGGGCTCGAGGCCGAAGTCGCGGCGACCGCGGCCCGCATCGCCGAGGGCGCGCCACTGGCCAACCGGGCGACCAAGCGGTTCCTGCGCCGGCTCGCCGATGGGCGGCCGCTGACCGCGGCCGAGACCGCCGAGGCGTATGCGCTGTGCGACAGCGCCGATTACGCCGAGGGCCTCGCCGCCTTCCTCGCCAAGCGCAAGCCGAAGTTCGAGGGACGCTAGGCGCGGCCGTTGCCAAGTCCGCCGTTTCGGGTTCTGATGGAGATGGGTCACATGAGCCAGACCGACAAACTCAAGCAGCTGCTTGCCGGGCCGGACATCCTGGTGATGCCCGGCTGCTACGACGCGATGACGGCGCGGCTGGTCGAGCGCGCCGGCTTCCCGGTCACCTTCATGGGCGGCTTCTGCGTCGCCGCGGCGCGCGCCGGACTGCCCGACACCGGGCTGATCAGCTACGCCGAGATGGTCGACCAGGGCCGCAATATCTGCTCCGCCGTCTCGATCCCGGTGCTCGGCGACGGCGACACCGGCTACGGCAACGCCATCAACGTGAAGCGCACGGTCGCGGGCTACGCCCAGGCCGGCTTCGCCTGCGTGATGATCGAGGACCAGGTGGCGCCGAAGCGCTGCGGCCACACCCGCGGCAAGCAGGTGGTCGGCCGCGACGAGGCCTGCTCGCGCATCCGCGCCGCGGTGGACGCCCGCGGCGAGGGCGCCGACATCCTGATCATGGCGCGCACCGACGCCAACGCCACCGACGGCATCGACGAGGCGATCGCGCGGGCCAAGGCGTTCCACGACATCGGCGCCGACATCAGCTTCCTCGAGGCGCCGAAGAGCGAAGCCGAGATGCGGCAGTATTGCGCGGCGGTGCCGGGGCCGAAAATGGCCAACATGGTCGAGCAGGGCGACTCGCCGTTCCTGGCGCCGGCCGAATTGCAGCGAATCGGTTACAAGATCGCCGTCTATCCGATCACGCTCATTTTGGCCGGCATCCGGGCGATGGAGGACGCGCTGACGGCGATGAAGGCCGGCGGCGGCCACCCGGAACGGCTTGCCGCGTTCGCGCACCTGCGCGAGATCGTCGGCTTTCCCGGCTATTACGAGGCGGAGAAGAAATACACCGCCGATTGATGGTACTGTCTCGGTTTGGCTTCATGTATGGACGGCGTTCATTATCATCCGTCATGCCCCGGCGAAGTCCGGGGCATCCAGTCTTACGATCCTGGATCGCCCGGGCTGACGCCGGGCGATGACGGTCCCTGGTTTTGGGGCGCCGGTGCCATCGTCCTGAGGAGCCCGATGGGCGTCTCGAAGGAGAATGGCCAACCGAGACACTACGCGACTGATTGAAGGCGCCGGCCATTCCGGCGATAATCCGAAAGCCCCAGGAAAACGTGAGGTTGACTCCGCCATGATCGCCGTCACCCGCCAGATCTCCGAATTCGCCGCCGGCATCTCCTACGACGCGTTGCCGCGTCCGGTGGTCGAGCGCGCCGCGATGCTGGTGATGGACATGGTCGGCATCGCCGTGCGCGCCCGCAACGACGCCGAATCAACGCCGGCCCTGATCGCCGGCGCCGCCAGGCTCGGCCTCGACGGCGGCACTTGCGTCGCCATCGGCGACCGCCGCGGCTTCCGCCCGGCCGGCGCGGCGTTGGTCAACGGCACGCTGGCGCACTCGCTCGATTTCGACGACACCCACGCGCGGGCCTCGTTGCACCCGAGCGCGCCGATCGTGCCGGCGGCGTTCGCCGCGGCCGAGATGGCCGGCGCCGACGGCGAGGAGCTGATCCACGCCATCGTCGCCGGCTACGAGATCCAGATTCGCCTGGCGCTGGCGTTGGGCCCCAGCGACCACTACGATCGCGGCTTCCACCCGACCGCCACTTGCGGCGCCTTCGGCGCGGCGGCCGCCGCCGGGCGCATCTTCTGCCTCTCGCCCGAGCAGATGGCCGACGCCTTCGGCATCGCCTTGAGCCAGACGGCGGGCTCGATGCAGTTCCTTCTCGACGGCGCCTGGACCAAGCGCTTCCACGTCGGCCACGCCGCCATGTGCGGGCTGATGGCGGCCGCCTTCGCCAAGGAGGGCTTCAAGGGCGCCCGCGAGGCTTTCGAGGGCAAGGCCGGCTTCCTCAGGGCCTACGCTCCCAATCCGCGGCCCGAGAAGGCGGTGGAGGGGCTGGGGTCCGACTGGGAAACCATGGCCATCGCGGTGAAGCCCTATCCCAGCTGCCGCTACGGCCACGCGCCGCTCGATGCGCTTTTACGGTTGCGCGCTGAAAACGACATCGCGCCGGACGAGATCGAGGCGGTCGAGATCGGCGTCGCCAAGACCGGCTGGAAGATCATCGGCGATCCGGAATCCGAAAAACAGAACCCGAAGAGCGTCGTCGACGGGCAGTTCTCGATGGCGTTCTGCGCCGCCGCGGCGTTGCGCGACGGCGTCATGACCTGGGATTCGTATCCGCGCCATCTCGGCGACGCCAAGACGCTCAAGCTCGCCAGGCGCGTCCGCACCGTCGTCGATCCGCGCGCCGAGGTGGCGTTCCCGGAGAACATGAGCGGCGTCGCCCGCATCCGCACCAAGCGCGGTGCCTTCGAGGCCTTCGTCGAGACGCCGAAGGGCGAGCCCGCCAACTTCCTCACGCCCGCGGAGCTTCGCGCCAAGTTCGACGGCCTGGTCGGGCCGTACCTGGAGCCGCGACGCGCCGAGGAGCTGGCGACGCGGCTGTTGGCCATCGACCGCGAGGAAGACGTCGGCGAGGTCCTGCGCCTGACGCGGCCGGCGGCGGTCGAGCTGCAAGCGGCCGGCGAGTAGGGGACGCGGTCTAAGAATTTTTCAAATAATTTGCTTAAAAAGGAATCTCATCGTCCAAGTCGGCTGGAAATCTTTTAGGGCCCTTTTTTGCTTTTGGCACAAGTGAGTTGTCATCTTTGCGCGGTGGAAGTAAACGTGCAGGGGGTTTGGCATCAGGAAGAAGTCGGCTCTCATCCTCAACCGTTTTTGCTTCACCGATGGCTTGCAGCACATTGTTTGTCAACTTCGTGACTGCCTCATAGGACCCCCAGAGACCGCCGGGCACCGACAGGATTACAATGGCAAGCTTTGTAACAGCCAAAAAAGAAAGACGCCGTTTATCTAATTCTGCTTCAAATTCGCTAAGTATCTTGTGCAATCTCGCCCGTTTAGAATCTGTGAAATCCCCATTGTCAATTGCAGTCTTTAACCCATGAACGTAACTTCGGATCTTGTCTTTGACTTTTGGCGCTAACTGAACTGAGTCTCGTTTTCTTTCGATACTGTTATTCACAAGCAGTTGGGTCATGTAATGATCGAGATCGGATTTAAACTGCCTATGTACGTCAATATCGAATTTCTCGTGCCGAGGAACCTCAAGGCTGGCGAACGGCTCAATCTTGTAGGCTTTGGCAAGCGCAATGACGACGTTCATGAATCCATGTCGCGCTTCCTCGATTGCTTGCCACGAGTCGCGATCGTCGTCAAATTTGTTGGTGTAATCCGCCAAGCGTTTCTCAGCGTGTCCGACAAGCTGCGTAAACGCCAACTGCGGGTCGTCAGGTGCGTCGTCTAGCTCTTCCCGTGTGATAAGATCAAAAAAGTTCATGACGCATACATCTTATCTCATTTCAGTAAATAGTGTGCACCCGCACCGGTAATATCAGTCAGTTCAGCTGAATTGAATTCCGTCCAGGCCCCCTCTGGCCAGATTTTTTCGTCGTGTTTCATTAGCCGGACATCCCAACGATCTAAGGAAGTTTCCACCAGATAAATCTCATCCGGCAGATTGGCGCGACCTTCCATCAGTCCATCAAGCGCCTCGCCGATAATGGCATAATTGGAAAGTGCAATATCAGCATCCTCTAGTACAAGAACCGTTATTGCTCCATCCTCCTTGCAATGCTGAAGCTTCGGACACTTGCGCTCAAGAGTTCGCTGCAATCGGGCCGCCCGCTGTGCTTCCACATCGTTCGGCGCAAAGCGCGAGACTAAAAGAACACCATCATGCTTTGGCGAAAGAGACCAGTGTGCCTCGCGCCTCAAAATGACTTCGTAAGGAAAGCCTGGCGGCCGTTCCCGGTGTTGCTCGTTAATGCCGTGAGGATTTTGCTCCCTGGTTGGTCTATCCGGATTCATCTCGTGCAGGCGCTGAGCATGCTCGCGAACCCACTCAATGAAATCGCTTCGAAATTTATCCAGTTGGTTTGCCGGAACTCCGAGACGAGCGTCAGTGGGAAAATAGAGATAGTAGATTGCTGGCCCAGGTAGCGCTCCGGAGAGTTCATTGGCGACTGGATCGATAAACCAGCTGAACTTCTCTCCCGTGTCAATTTGGTCCTTGAAAGCCTCAATTTGGGTATGCTCAATCGCATAGCCCCGCGTTCCCAATTTGAAACGCAGATCAACAGGTGGGCCAACGCCGTCTTTTTCTGGGTAAGAAATATCTGTGCGGTCCAGCCCGGTTCGCTTTTCCAGTATTTTGACGACGGCATCGCATACTTTACCTTCGTTTTTCTGCATTATCACGGCCCCCTTAACCAATAGGAAATACTCCGAAACCTAACGTGACAACTAACAAAGGCGACACTGATTTTCAGTTCGTTTTATCATAGGCATATAGAGAATCATATTAGCCATTCATCGACTTGCCGGCAGGCGTTTAACGGCTAAACTTAGGACAGATTATGTTCGCTCAAGTAGGAGGCGACTGAAATGGTGGCTGAGGCAAAAAAAGTTGGCTCGAACCGCTACCGCGAGTCCTACGGGCGATATCTCGAGGACCTCAAGGTCGGCGACGTTTACGAACACCGGCCCGGCCGCACCATCACCGAATCCGACAACACCTGGTTCACGCTGCTGACAACTTGTTAAACAGTTATACGGTTTGGCGAAAAAGCTGTGGCTTACCCGATTGAAAAAAAACTGGTCGTTGCAGTCTCTTCAACTGCCTTTTTTGATTTCCGCGAGGAGCATAACATTTACATTACCCAGGGCGTTGATGCATTCCGGAAGTACCAGCTCGCTCATAGAGCTGAGCCTCCAAATCCCGGTTCAGCATTTCCGTTTATTAAACGTCTACTTCGATTGAATGAAGTTTTTCCGGATGAGAAACCTATCGAGGTGGTCTTGCTCTCGAGGAATCATCCTGACGCGGGCCTTCGAATGATGGATGCTCTCCCACATTACGGTCTCGAAATCTCGCGGGCGTTCTTTCTCGCTGGCGAGGTTCCTTATCCATACATGAAGTCCGTAAACGCCGTCCTGTATCTCAGTACCGAAAAGAACCAGGTCAAGGAGGCGGTTGGTAACGGGTTCCCGGCGGGACACGTGCTTCCATGCAACTATGTTGACGATGATAACGATCACCAATTGAGGATAGCATTCGATTTTGACGGGGTGATTGTCGATGACGAAGCAGAGGGAGTGTACGCCGACGGCGGACTGCCACTGTTTCATCACTACGAGCAGGAGCACCGAAACAAACCCTTAAACTCAGGTCCGCTTTTCCCGTTACTAAAAAGAATTTCGGATATTCAGAAGCTCGAAGCGCAAAGAGCAGCACAAAAGAATGACCCAAAAAAACATCTTCGAGTGGCAATCGTGACCAATCGGAACGCGCCGGCGCATGAAAGACTTATTACGACGCTAAAAAATTATGAGATCGATACAGACGAACTGTTTCTCGCGGGTGGCATCGAAAAGAAAAATATTTTGGACGTTCTTAAGCCACAGATATTTTTCGATGATCAGATCGGTCATCTTGAACCGGCGTCGGAGAACACCCCGTGCGTTCATATTCCTTTCGGAATTAGAAACCCTTAACCACTGCATTTAGTATTTCGACGGAAAGTTAAAAATGGTTGCAGAGGCAAAAAAAGTCGGCGAAAACCGCTACCGCGAGTCCTACGGGCGCTATCTCGAGGAATTCAAGGTCGGCGACGTCTACGAGCACCGTCCGGGGCGCACCATCAGCGAGGCCGACAACACCTGGTTCACGCTGCTGACCATGAACCAGCACCCGCTGCACTTCGACAAGGTCTACGCCGCCAACAGCGAGTTCGGCCAGCCGCTGGTCAACTCCGCCTTCACCCTCGCCGTGGTCGCCGGCATGAGCGTCAGCGACGTCAGCCAGAAGACCATCGCCAACCTGGGCTGGGACAAGATCAAGCTGACCGCGCCGGTATTCGTCGGCGACACCATCTATGCCGAGTCCGAGGTGCTTTCGGTGCGCGAGTCCAAGTCGCGCCCGACCCAGGGCATCGTCACCATCCGGACGACAGGGAAGAAGGCCGACGGCACCGTGTTCATGACCTACGAGCGCACCATGCTGATCCCGAAGCGCGGTCACGCCGTCGACGACAAGGCGAACTACTGATGCGTCGCTTGGTGACTGTGTTCATGTCGTCGTTGCCGCGGATGCGGGAATCCAGTCGCCCGTCATTCTGGATCGCCCGGGCTGCGCCGGGCGATGACGGATGGAGGGACGGCGAGGCCAGCACCCGCAAGCTCAGTCATCATGCCCCGGCGCAGCCCGGGGCATCCAGCCTCTAGGAACCGAGAGCGCATGTATCCGAACAACGTAACCAGCGCCGAGGACGAAGCGCTGATCCTCGATTCCGTCGACCAGTTCCTCGAGCGCGACGTGAGGCCCGTCGCCCACGCGCTCGAGGCCGCCGACGAGTACCCGCACGCCATCGCCGACAAGCTCGCCGGGCTCGGCCTGTTCGGCGCCACCATCTCGCCCGACTACGGCGGGCTCGGCCTCAGCGCCACCACCTACGCCCGCATCGTCGAGCGCGTGTCTGCGGTGTGGATGTCGGTATCGGGCATCTTCAACGCGCACCTGATCATGGCCGCCGCGGTCGAGCGCTTCGGCACCGACGAGCAGAAATCGACCTGGCTGCCGCGCTTCGCCGCGGGCGAGCTGCGCGGCGGCGTGGCCCTCACCGAGCCCGACTGCGGCACCGATTTGCAGGCGATCCGCACCCGCGCGGTCAAGGACGGCGGCGACTACGTCATCGACGGCGCCAAGATGTGGATCACCAATTCTCTCGAGGGCACGATCCTCGCCGTTCTGGTGAAGACCGACCCGGCGGCCGAGCCGAAGCACAAGGGCATCAGCCTGATCCTGGTCGAGCGCGACGCCGGCTACCAGGCGAAGAAGCTGCAGAAGCTCGGCTACAAGGGCATCGACACCGGCGAGATGCTGTTCGACAAAGTTCGCGTGCCGGCCGCCAACCTGATCGGCGGCGCCGAAGGCCGCGGCCTGCAGCAAATTCTCGCCGGCCTCGAGCTCGGCCGCATCAACGTCGCCGCCCGCGGCGTCGGCGTCGCGCGGGCGTGTCTGGAGGAGAGCCTGGCCTACGCCCAGACGCGCAAGACCTTCGGCAAACCGATAGCCCAGCACCAGGCGATCCAGATCAAGCTCGCCGACATGGCGACCCGGGTCGAGGCGGCGAGGCTGTTGGTCGAGCAGGCGGCGCGCGCCTACGACACCGGCGAGCGCTGCGACATGGAGGCCGGCATGGCGAAGCTGTTCGCCACCGAGGCGGCGCTGGAGAACGCCCTCGAGGCGATGCGCATCCACGGCGCCTACGGCTATTCCAAGGAGTTCAACATCGAGCGCTATTACCGCGACGCGCCGCTGCTGGCCATCGGCGAGGGCACCAACGAGCTGCAGCGCATCATCATCGCCCGCCAGCTGGTCGAGCGGAACCCGGTGTAGGCGCAAAACGGATAATAGGGCTTCATCCTTCGACGGGCTCAGGATGAGGCCCTCATGCTGAGCTTGTCGAAGCATGGGGCCGGCGGCGGCCGAGCTTACGGAAACCTTGCGGCAGTCGCGAGACCACTACCGCTAGCGGATGGCGTTTGTCCCGGCACCCATTCGAGCGTCCGGGACAATACTTAGGCCGCCGGCGCGCCGCCGCCTACCCGCGAATCGCGAAACCTGCTACGCTCCCTTCCACTTAAACGGGGGGTCATCCGGGCAATCGCCGCGACAGACGGCCGAGGCCCGGCAACGACTCATCATCTGCATCCAGGGAGGAAATCACCATGCAGCACGCATCGGCACGCGCCTTCGCCTTCTTCGCGGGGCTTCTGGTCGTCGCCTTCGCCGCCATTCATTTCGCGCCCCCGGCGTCGGGCCAGAGCGGCCCTGGCTGGGTGACGCTGCTCGACGACAAGAACATGGGCGACTGGGACAAGACCGGCGAGACCAACTGGCGGATGGAGGGCGGCGCGGTCGTCGCCGACAAAAAGACCAGCAAGGCCGCCGCCCACCTGGTGTCCAAGAAATCCTACAAGGACTTCCAGCTTTACGTCGAATTCTGGGCCAGCGACAATGCCAACAGCGGCGTCTTCCTGCGCTGCCAGGATCCGAAGAAGCCCGGCGACACGTCCTGCTACGAGGCCAACATCTTCGACCAGCGCAAGGATCCGTCTTACGGCACCGGCGCCATCGTCAAGCACGTCGAGGTCAGCCCGATGCCGAAGGCGGGCGGCAAGTGGAACACCTTCGAGATCACCGTCAAGGGCCGCGACATCACCGTCGTGCTCAACGGCAAGCAGACCGCCAAATTGCGCAGCGGCCTATGGCCGCAAGGGCCGATCACGCTGCAGCACGGCGCGGGCGTGATCAAGTTCCGCAAAGTCGCGATCAAGGAACTGTAAGCGACGCAACGCAATCCGGCCGTCGCCGGCTTGTCCGCCTGACGCGCCGATGCCGGGGATGCCCGGCATCGGCGTCGTCATTGCGGGATGGGGGCGCGTCCGCGCCCGATCCCGAGCCGTTTCCCTTCAACGGCACAATCCCGTAAAGTGCCCCGTTGCCGCCGGCGAAAGGCGGCCGCCGCACAAACGGACCGACGGAAACCCCGAGCCATGCATCCCCTGGAAGGCGTCCGCATCCTCACCGTCGAGCAGTACGGCGCCGGCCCGTTCGGCACCATGTGGCTGGCCGACCAGGGCGCCGAGGTGATCAAGATCGAGCCGCCGGATGGCGGCGACTACGCCCGGGCGCTGGGGCCCTACTGGTTCGACAACGGCGAAAGCCAGTGGTTCCACGCCTATAACCGCAACAAGAAGAGCCTGACGCTCGATCTCAAGGCGAAGGCCGGCGCGGCGGTGTTCCGCGACCTGGTGAAGACCGCCGACGCGGTGGTCAGCAATCTCCGCGGCGACGTGCCGGAGCGGCTCGGGCTCACCTATAGGCACCTGAAGGCGGCGAACCCGAAAATCGTCTGCGCGCATCTTTCTGCTTACGGCCGCAGCGGCGCGCGCGCCGCGTGGCCGGGCTTCGACTACCTGATGCAGGCGGAGGCCGGCTGGTTCTCGCTCACCGGCGAGCCGGACCAGCCGCCGACACGGTTCGGCCTCTCGGTGGTCGACCAGATGACCGGCGTCGCGCTCGCCTACGCGGCGCTCGCCGGCATCATCCGGGCGCGCGGCTCGGGCGAGGGCGGCGATCTCGACGTCAGCCTGTTCGACGTCGCGCTCTCCAATCTCGGCTATCCGGCGATCTGGTATCTCAACAACGGCTTCGTGCAGAAGCGCCTGGCGCGCTCGGCGCACCCGTCGCTGACACCGTGCCAGCTTTACACCACCGCCGACGGCTGGATCTATCTGATGTGCAACAAGGAGACGTTCTGGCCGGTGTTGTGCAAGGCGCTCGGCCGGCCGGAGTGGACCGGGGACGCGCGCTTCCGGACCTTCAAGGAGCGGTTCGAGAACCGCCCCTTGATCCAGGACATGCTCGACGAGGCGTTATCGGCCAAGACCACCGCCGAGTGGCTGGCCGAGTTCGCCGGCGTCGTGCCGGCGGCGCCGATCCTCGACGTGCAGCAGGCGCTGGACAACCCGTTCGTCACCGACGAGGGGCGGCTGCAGGATATCGACCTCGAAGGCCACGGCACCTACCGCTACCTGCGCCCGCCGGTGCAGGCGACCGAGCCGGCCCCGGCGCGGCCGGCGCCCAAGCTCGGCCAGCACACCGAGGCGCTGCTCGCGGAAATCGGCTACGATGGCGACCGGCTCAAAAAGCTCCAAGCCGAAAAGGTGATCTGACCATGGGATCGACGCTTTCGGAAAAGATCATCGCCCGCGCCGCGGGGAAAAAGACCGTCCGGCCGGGCGAGATCGTCACCTGCGCCGTGGACCTCGCCATGATGCACGATTCGTCGGGGCCCAGGCTCGCCGGCAAGAAGCTCGACGAGCTCGGCGTGCCCGTTTGGGACTTGGACAAGCTGGTGGTGGTCACCGACCACTACGTGAATTTGCCGGACGAGACCTATGTCCGCATGCAGACCCACGCCGCCGAATGGTGCAAGAGCCACGGCGTCAAGCACTTCATCCAGGACCGGGGCATCTGCCACATCGTGCTGCCCGAGTACGGCCACGTCCGGCCGGGCCTGTTCTGCGTCGGCGCGGATTCCCATTCCACCACCGCCGGCGCTTTGGGCGCCTTCATGGTCGGCATCGGCGCCAGCGAGATGACCGGCGTGCTGGCCACCGGCGAAATCTGGGTGCGGGTGCCGGAGACGGCGCGCATCGAGGTGACGGGCCGACTCAAGCCCGGCGTCGCCGCCAAGGACGTGGTGCTGAAAATATGCGGCGAGCACGGCATCATGGGCTTCGACTACCAGGTGGTCGAGTTCTGCGGCGCCGCCATCGACGCGATGCCGGTGGAGGACCGCCTCACCCTCACCAACATGGCCGCCGAGCTCGGCGCCAAGACCGGCATCATCGCGCCGGACGCCAAGACCGCCGAGACGCTCGCCGGCTGGGGCGCCGGCGCGGTCGACGTGACGCCCTGGCGCTCGGACGCCGACGCGGCCTACGCCAAGCGGATCGCCATCGACGGCGCCCGGCTCGGCCCCCAGGTGGCGGCGCCGTCGAGCCCCGAGAACGCCGCCGACGTTTCCGAACACGCCGGCACCAGGCTCGACCAGGCCTATCTCGGCGCCTGCACCGGCGCCAAGGTCGAGGACCTGCGCATGGCGGCGACGGTGCTGAAGGGCCGCAAGGCGGCGAAGGGCTTCCGCTTCCTTGTCGCGCCCTCGACCGCCCGGATGCGCGAGCGCGCGGCGGCCGAGGGCACCCTTAAGGTGCTTGAGGACGCCGGCGCCACCATCCTGCCGAGCGGCTGCGGCGGCTGCATCGGCATGGGACCGGCGCGCCTGGAAGAGAACGCCGTCGGCATTTCCTCGACCAACCGCAACTTCGTCGGCCGCGCCGGGCCGAAGTCGTCGCAGCTCTATCTCGCCTCGCCCTACACGGTGGCGGCGTCGGCGATCACCGGCAAGATCACCGATCCCAGGGAGTTCCTGCGCAATTGACGCACCCATGATCATGTGATATCAGTGCTATCGCTTAGAAAGCATTTGATAGCATTGATATCATAAAAAACCAGTCATTAACATGCCCGACATCCTGATCCGCAACGTCCCGAAAGCTCTGCATCGCGACCTCAAGGCCCGCGCCGCCCGCGCCGGCCGCTCCATGAACGAGGAAGCGTTGACCGCTTTGCGCCGCGGCCTCGGCGCAGCCGGCGGGCGCCGCGTCCGGCCCGGCGCCGCCGAGCGGTTGCAGGCCATCGTCCGCGATATGTACGGCGGGCAACTGCCGACCGGCGTGGTGGACGATCTGATCGCCGAGCGGCGCCAGGAGGCGGCGCGGGAAGAAGAGGAATGGTTGAAGTCCAAGGAATGATCGTCCTCGACGCTTCGGCGTTGTTGGCGCTTCTTTATAAGGAAACGGGCGCCGATCGCGTGCGCGAGGTGTTGGGCGCTGCGCTCATCTCGACGGTCAACCTTTCGGAAACCTTCGCGCGGCTGATTCGCGACGGCCGTGACACGGCGGCGCTGGACCGCGGATTGCGGGACGAGTTCGCCGTCGACGTGATCGACTTCAACGAAGCCGATGCGCGCGAGACGGCGCGACTGTTGCCGATTACCAAGGCCCGCGGGCTCTCCTTCGCCGACCGCGCCTGCCTGGCGCTCGCCCGCCGCCTCGGCCTTCCCGCCATGACCGCCGACCGCGCCTGGCGTGACGTCGATTGCGGCGTCGAGATCGTCTGCATCCGCTGACGGAGGGTACACGGAGTTGGTCGAAATGACGCACACACCCTTCGAAGGCCGCGCCTGGAAGTACGGCGACAACATCGACACCGACCTGCTGGCGCCGATCGGCTCATACGCCGGCACCACCGACGCCGAGCTCGCCGCCGGCGCGCCGCAGTGCCTGCGGGCGCTGGATCCCGACTTCGCCAAGAGCGTCGGGGAGGGCGACGTCTTCGTCGCCGGGGCGAATTTGGGCATCGGCTCGTCGCGCGAGGCGGCGCCGTTGTTCCTGAAGCTCCTGGGCATCCGCGTTGTCCTGGCAAAAAACTTCGCGCGTATTTTTTATCGCAACTGCCTCAACATCGGGCTGCCGGCGCTGGCCTGCGCCGAGGCCGACTCGATCAGGATGGGCGACCGGCTGCGCGTCGATCCGGCCAAGGGCAGGTGCGAGAACCTGACCCAGAAACGGACATTGGCCTGCGAGCCGCTGCCCGACCACCTGATGGCGATGCTCGCCGACGGCGGGCTGTTGCCGCACCTGGAGAAGCGCCTGAAGCGCCGGGCGTGAGGCGGCTTTGCCGATCGCCGTTGCCGCCGGCCGACAAGGCTTGCTAATCTCGGGAACCTGAACAGGGGAACCCCATGGACGTGCGCGACAACCTGCCTTCGCCGGCGCGAAGCCCCGGCTTCGCGCAGGCAGGCGACATCGGCGACCGACGGGCCAAGGCCGTCGCCGACACGGTCGCGGCCGTGCGCGGGATCGAGAAGGCGAACGGCGTGAACGCGGCGACACTCGACGCCATCAAGGCGGAGCTCCTCAAGCTGGCGGCGCGGCGCGAGCTGTTCCCGATGGCGCATTTCCCGGTCAGGCCGGACGAGGGCAATGGCGTGATCTACCGGCTCAGCGAGGATGCCGACCACCGCTTCGCCCTCTACGCCTCGACCGGCGTGCCGGGCAAGGGCGTGCACCCGCACAACCACACCACCTGGGCGGTGATCGTCGGCGTCCACGGCGACGAGCATAACGTTTTTTACCAGCGCGCCGACGATCGGCAAACGCCGGGCAAGGGCGCCCTCGCCAAGATCGGCGAGGCGACCGTCAGCCCCGGCACCGGCGTCACCCTGATGCCCGACGACATCCATTCCATCTTCGTCACCGGCACCACCAATACCGTGCATCTCCACATGTACGGCCTGGCGCTCGAGCATTTGCACGAGCGCGTCATGTACGACACCCGCGCCGGCACCTACAAGGTCTTCCCGGCGACCCAGAACATCAAACCCATTTGACATGACTCCCATTTCGAGTTCGGACCTGCGGGCCGTCACGCCCCGCGACCTCAAGGCCATGATCGAAGGCGCCGGCGAGCTCGCCATCCTCGATCTGCGCGAGGAGGGCACCTTCGGCGAGGGGCATCTGCTGTTCGCGGTGCCGGCGCCGCTGAGCCGGCTCGAAATGCGCATCGACGACCTGGTGCCGCGCAAGGACGCGCCGATCGTGCTGGTCGCCGGCGGCGCCAGGGACGGCCACCTGATCCGCCGCGGCGCCGAAAAGCTCGCCGGCTTCGGCTACCGCGACCTGGCGTATCTGGAGGGCGGCGTCGAGGCGTGGAAGGCCGCCGGCTTCGAGGTGTTCTCGGGCGTCAACGTGCCGAGCAAGGCGTTCGGCGAATTCGTCGAGGCCCGCTACGGCACGCCGCACATCGACGCCGCCGAGCTGCAGGCGATGCGCGAGCGCGGCGACAACCTCGTCGTCGTCGACAGCCGGCCGATGGACGAGTTCACCAACATGTCGATCCCCGGCGGCATCGACGTGCCGGGCGCCGAGCTGACGCTGCGCATCCACGACATCGCGCCCGACCCGGCGACGACGGTGGTGGTCAACTGCGCCGGCCGCACCCGCAGCATCATCGGCGCCCAGTCGCTGCTCAACGCCGGCATCCCCAACCGCGTGGTCGCCTTGGAGAACGGCACCATGGGCTGGCACCTCGCCGGCTTCGAGCTGGAGCACGGGCAGACCCGGCGCTTCCCCGAGGTCTCCAACAAGGGCCTGGCGCTCGCCCGCGCCGCCGCCGAGCGCGTCGCAAAACGTTTCAATGTCGGCGAGATCGACGCGGCGACGCTGACCCAATGGCGCAAGGACAAGAGCCGCACTTTATATCTGTTGGACGTGCGCGACCCGGCCGAGTACGCGGCCGGCCACCTGCAGGGCGCCCGGCCGGCGCCGGGCGGCCAGCTGGTGCAGGCCACCGACCGCACCGTCGCCGTTCGCGGCGCGCGGCTGGTGCTCGTCGACGACAACGGCGTGCGCGCGCGGATGACCGCGTCGTGGCTGATCCAGATGGGCTGGAACGACGTCGTCGTGCTGAAGGACGCGCTCAACGCCGGGCCGCTGGTCCGGGGCGCGCACAGCCCGCGCGTGTTCGGTCTCGACAACGCCAACCCGCCGGCGCTGACGGCGAAGGAGCTGGCGGCGCGCATGGTCGGCGGCGGCGCCGTCGTCGTCGACCTCGCCGACAGCCGCAGCCACCGCTTGGGCCACGTTCCGGCGTCGCGTTTCGCCATCCGCGCCAACATGCCCGGTAACCTGAGGCCGCTGCCGGAGAACGCCCTGGTCGTGCTGACCTCGCCGGACGGCGTGCTGGCCCGCCTCGCCGCCGCCGACGCGAAGGAGTCGGGGCGCCAGGTGCGGGTGCTCGAGGGCGGCAGCGCGGCCTGGAAATCGGCCGGGCAGCCGCTGGCGACCGGCTTCAAGGACGCCCTCGATCCGGCGGTCGACGTCTGGTACCGGCCCTATGACCTGAGCGAGGGCACCGAGGCGAAGATGCGGCAGTATCTCACCTGGGAGGTCGGCCTCACCGAGGCCATTGCCCGCGACGGCACCGCCCGCTTCCGCGAATTCCCCGCCGCGCCTGCGGGTTGAAGAATGATCCATTCATTCCATGACGTCATTGCCCGGCCTCGGGGGCTTTTTTGTGGGGGTGTCCCCCACACCCCCTGGGTCCGGGCAATCCAGGGAACGGCGGGCTGGATGCCCCGGGCTGTCGCCGGGGCATGACGGTATCGTCAGGGGGGCGAGGGATGATGTTTTCGCATAAGGGAGTTTCGCCGCGGCCATGCGCATCCTGATCCTGCCCGGCGACGGCATCGGCCCCGAGATCACCGCCGCGACGCGCCCGGCCCTCGACGCCCTCGACAGGCGCTTCGGCCTCGGGCTGATATTCGAGGAGCGCCCGATCGGCCTCGCCGCCCATGCGCGCGAGGGCTCGACGCTGTCGGACGCCACGCTCGCCGCCATCAAGGCCGCCGACGGCGCCGTCCTCGGACCGTGCGACACCTACGCCTATCCGCCGCCGGAAAAGGGCGGCGTGAACCCGTCCGCCACCCTGCGCAAATCGCTCGACCTCTACGCCAACATCCGCCCCAGCCGGGCGCGCCCCGGCGTGCCGGCGAAAACGCCCGACATGGACCTGGTGGTCGCGCGCGAGAACACCGAGGGCTTCTACGCCGACCGCAACATGTTCTCGGGCTCCGGCGAGTTCATGCCGACCGAGGACGTGGCCCTCGCCGTGCGCAAGATCACCGCCGGGGGCTCGCGGCGCATCGCCAGGGCGGCGTTCGAGCTCGCCCGCGCCCGGCGCAAGAAGGTCACCGCGGTGCACAAGGCCAACGTGCTGAAGGTCTCGGACGGGCTGTTCCTCAGGAGCGTGCGCGACGTGGCGAAGGACTACCCCGACGTCGCCCTCGACGAGGTGCTGATCGACGCCATGGCGGCGCTGCTGGTGCGGACGCCGGCGGCGTTCGACGTGGTGGTCACCACCAACATGTACGGCGACATTCTCTCCGACGAGGCGGCGGAACTGTCGGGCGGCCTCGGCCTCGGCGGCTCGGTCAACGCCGGCGACCGCCACGGCATCGCCCAGGCCGCCCACGGCGCCGCGCCGGACATCGCCGGCCGCGGCATCGCCAACCCAACGGCGCTGATGGTGTCGGCGGCGATGCTGCTGGAATGGCTCGGCGCCCGGCACAAGCGGAACGCCCTCGGCGAGGCGGCGCACGCGCTGCAGAACGCCGTCGACAAGGCCCTCGACGATGCCAAAAACCGCACGCCCGATCTGGGGGGGAGCGCGACGACGGCGCAAATGGGCGAGGCGGTGGCGAGGGTGATCAAGGGGTAATTGAGTGGCCGCTGCCGCCCTTGACGCCTTATAGTGAAATAACTATAATCCGCCATGCAAGATCGGCGAATCCGGCCGCTCAACTGGGTCGGCGGCAGCTATCGGGACTACGTCCGGTTTCCGCGGCCGGTCCAGGAAGAGATGGGATTCGCGCTCTATCTGGCGCAGGCCGGCGACCGCCATCCCATCGCCAAAACCATTAAGGGCTTCGGCGGCGGCGGGGTCGTCGAACTGGCAACGCTCCATGACGGTGACGCTTTCCGGACCGTCTATACGGTGAAATTCGCCGACGAGGTCTACGTGCTGCACGCGTTCCAGAAGAAATCGAAACGAGGCATCGCCACGCCACGGAGCGATATCGATCTCGTCCGGCGGCGTTTGAAGGCGGCGGAGGAGGATTACCTCAGCCGCCACCGGCCGGCGGCGAACCGGGCGAAAGGGCGTCGAGGGACATGAGCAAGGCGAAAAAAGCCGGAATTCGTCGTGGCGGCGCGAATGTGTTCGCGGACCTCGGCCTTCCGGACGCGAAGAATCATTTCATCAAGGCGCAACTGGTCGGCCGCATGACGCACATCATGAAGTCGCGCAAGTTGACCCAGGCCGCGGTCGCCCGCACCGTCGGCATCGCCCAGCCCGACGTGTCGAATTTGATCCGGGGCCGATTCCGTGGCTATTCCATCGACCGCCTAATGGGGTTCCTAGTGGCGCTCGACCAGGACGTCGAGATCGTGGTCAGGAGCAAGCCCAAGCGGCGCGCGGACGCGCGCCTGACCGTGACGGCGGCCTGACGGGTCGGGGGCGGGGTCGCGCGCTGAATGCGTCATACGAGCTCGACGCGCGCGCCGTGGCCGGCGGCCTTGGCCAACCGCCGGTCGCGGGTGACCAACGGTGCGTCCAGCATCTCCGCCAGCGCTACGTAGAGGGCGTCGTACGCGGTCAGGCCGTCGCGCAACTGCCACACCCGTGGCAGCAACTCGGTGTGCGGGTACCGCCTGAGAGGAAGGTCGGCGACGATGCTCAGGGCAGCCCGGCCGCGGGCCGGATCGAGCCGACCGGCGAGCGCGACGCGGCGGAGCGCCTGCGCCACCTCGACGTCGATCAGGTGCGGCGCGTGCAGCGTGTCCTCCGCATCGAACAGGCGGGCCGCGACGGCGGCCGCCGCCGGGGTGCGCAGCAGCACCTCCAGCAACGCCGAGGCGTCGACGACGATCACCGGCTATCGCGTTCGGCGCGAACGATCTCGGCGGGGGATTCGTCGAGGTCGACCGGCGTCAGGCGCGCCAATCGTTCGCGCATCTCCTCCATCGTCGGCCGCTCGGCGACGTCGCGGATTTCGGCCAGCAGGTAGTCGGAAAGCGACATCCCGGCCAGCGCCGCCCGCGCCTTCAGGCGGCGGTGCAGCGCGTCCGGCACGTGGCGGATCTGGATCATCACGGACATGCCGTCAGCATGAACACGTGTGATGAACATGTCAAGGGTTCCGCCGTCACGCCTCCTTCTTCGCCTTGGCCAGAGCGCGGCAGAACGCCGTCGACAAGGCGCTCGACGATGCCAAAAACCGCACGCCCGATCTGGGGGAAGCGCGACGACGGCGCAAATGGGCGAGGCGGTGGCGAGGGTGGTGGCGGGGAAAGGGAAGTAGGCGCCGTCAGGCGGACTTCTTGCGCTTTCCCTTCTGCGCCTTCTTCGCCTTCCTCGGCGCGCGGCCCTCGATCTCGGCGATCGCCCGCATCACCTCGTGGAAGCTCTTCGGCGCCTTGTCGCCGAATTTTTCCTTCAGCCCGAAGCCGCCGGCCCAGGCAATGCGCTTGGCGGCGGCCGCCGACATCAGCGGCTCGATGCCGAGCGCTGTCAGCGTCTCCGCCACCTCGGTCATCTCGTGGGCGCGGCGCACGCCGTGGATGGCGGTGCGGCCGATCAGGTAGTCGGCGAGGCCCTTCCAGTCGAGGCCGGGGTAGCCGTCCTTCACCGAGTCCAGCACCTTGTCGGCGACGCCGTAGCGGTCGGCGGCGAGCACGCACTCCTGCAGCAGCGCCTCCAGCCCCTTCACGACGACCGAGCGGAACATCTTGGTCGCCGCGGCGCGGCCGATCTCGGGGCCGAAGTCCTCGAGCGCCATGCCGTAGGGCGAAAGGAGCTCGATCAGCGCCGGCGCCGCCCGCCCGCCGAGCAGCATCGGCACCTTATGTTTGAACGGCGGCACCGCGGCCATCACCGCCGCCTCGACATAACGCGCGCCGGCCTTGTCGATCACCTTGCCGATGGCGATCTTGACCTCCGGCGACACCGAGTTGATGTCGACGTAGAACTGCTTGCGTCCAAGGTGCTTGGCGGCGGCCTTGGCGACGTCCAACGCCACCGCCGAGGTGACGGCGGCGATGACGATGTCGGCGCCGGCGATCAGCCCGGCCAGCGACTTCGCCATCGCGACGCCCGTCATCGCCGGCCTGGGCCGGGTGTCGAAGGCGGTAATATTCGGCAATCCGGTGCCGAGCAGCCCGGCCGACAGCGCCGCCGCCGCCTCGCCGAAGCCGATGAAGCCGAGTCTCGGATGGCTCATCGGGGGCGGCTCATTGCGCGGCGCCGGCGCGCGCCTCGAGTACCGCCGCCGGCAGAGCGCGCAGGTCAGTCACCGTCTCCAGCCGCCACAGGGTCGCCAGCAGCGCCTGGGTGGGTGCCTGGCCGAGGATCGGCGCCGTCAGCTCGAGGAACTTCTCCTCCAGCTCGGCGTCGGAAAGCGGGTTGTCCGGGTCGCCCTTGCGGGTCGGCGCATAGTGCTCGAAGCGCTCGCCCGCCACCGTCTCGATCTCGACCCTGGCGGCGCGGCGCTTCGGGAACTCGGCGTCGATGGCGGCGTCGAGGACGACCTCGACCTTGGCGATCAGGGCGCGCAGCTTGGGGTCGTTCAGGCGGTCCTTGCGGAAGGCGTCGGTGCGCACGCTGCCGGTCGTCAGCGCCGCGGCGGCGCAGTAGGGCAGGCTGAACTTGGCCTCGAACACGGTGTTGGGATTTTTGTTGCCGACGATCTCGACCGCCTTGGCAAAGGTGCCGCAGCGGATGCGCTTGATCTGCTCCGGTTTCAGTGCGTGCTTGGCCTTCAAGGCGAGCACCCCGTCGACGGCGGCGTGGGCGTGGCCGCAGGCGGCGTGGTTCTTGAACGTCATCCGCTCGATGGTGAACGAGCGGCCGAGGTCGTCGACGGCGGCGCGCCAGTCGACGTCCTTGCTCATGGCGGCGCCGAAGCCGCGCGGGCCCTCGAGGATGTCCACCGCGCCGGTGACGCCCTTCTCGGCGGCCAAGGCGAGCATCACGCCGACCTCGGCGGCGTGGGCGGCGTGCATCGGCTTCGCCATGGCGTCGCTGAAGAAAGTCTGTTGCAGGCCGGCGGCCATGGTGCCGGCGTTGGCCAGCGCGTGCATCGTCCGCGCGCCGTCGAGGCCGAGCGCCGCCGACGCGCCGGCCGCGGCGCCGAAGGTGCCGACGGTGCCGGTGGTGTGCCAATAGGCGTAGTGCGCGGGATTCACGGCAAGCCCGATGCGGTTGGAGACCTCGTAGCCGGCGACGATGCTCCTGATCAGCGCCTCGCCGTTTTTCCTGCGCGCCTGCGCCGCGGCAAGCGCCGCCGAGATCACCGGCGCGCCGGGGTGGTAGAGGGCGTCGCGGAAGATGTCGTCGAACTCGATGGTGTGGGCGGCGGCGCCGTTGATCAGCGCCGCGGTGCGGGCGTCGGTCGATTTGCCGGATGGATACAACAGCGCGCCGCCGCGGCCGATGCTGTCGGCGAAGGCTTCGGTCAGCAGCGTCGCCGGCGGCTGCAGGCCGCCTGGCAGCATGGCGGCGAACCAGTCGACGACGGCGCGCTTGGCGGCGTGCAGCGTCGCGTCGGCGAGCCGGGCGGTGGCCAGCCCGGCGGCGTAGTCGGCGAAGCGCCGGAGGATCATCGGGGCTCTCCCTGGGGCGCCGCCAGGATACACCGAAAGCCGGGAAAAACCCAGGCGGGCCGGGACCTGCGCGCCGGAAAAGCGTATACAATCCGCCGACCCGCGGGCGATAATGCGGCAGCGATGGAGGGCCAATGACGACCCGGGACACCCAGGTGCTGGTGGTCGGCGCCGGCAACGCGGCGCTGTCGGCGGCGCTGGCGGCGGCCGAGCAGGGCGCCCGCGTGCTGGTGCTGGAGCGCGCGCCGTTCGACGAGCGCGGCGGCAACAGCCGCTTCACCGCCGGCGCCATCCGCTTCGCCCACAACGGCCTGCAGGACCTGCTCACGGTGATGCCGGACCTGTCCGACGAGGAGAAGTCGAATACCGACTTCGGCACCTACAGCCGCGAGGACTATTTCGACGACATGGCGCGGGTGACGCGCTACCGCGCCGACCCGGACCTGGTCGAGACCCTGGTGGTGAACTCCCTCGACACCCTGCAATGGATGCGCTCGAAGGGCATCCGCTTCCAGCCGTCCTACGGCCGCCAGGCGTTCAAGGTCGACGGCCGGTTCAAGTTCTGGGGCGGGCTGTGCCTGGAGGCGTGGGGCGGCGGCCCGGGCCTGGTCGACATGCTGCACGCCGCCATCGAGAAGGCCGGCATCGAGGTCCTCTACGACACCCGCGCCGTGAGTCTGATCCACGACAAGGGCGCGGTGAAGGGCGTCGTCGCCCGCTCCGGCGCGGAGGTGTTCGACATCCGCGCCGGCGCCGTGGTGCTGGCGTCGGGCGGCTTCGAGGCCAACGCCGAGTGGCGCACCCGCTATCTCGGCCCCGGCTGGGACCTCGCCCGCGTCCGCGGCACGCGGTTCAACACCGGCGACGGCATCCGCATGGCGCTCGACATCGGCGCCATGTCCACCGGCAACTGGTCCGGCTGCCACGCGGTCGGCTGGGACCGCAACGCGCCGGAGTTCGGCGATCTCGCCGTCGGCGACAACTTCCAGAAGCACAGCTATCCGTTCGGCATCATGGTCAACGCCACCGGCCGGCGCTTCGTCGACGAGGGCGCCGACTTCCGCAACTACACCTACGCCAAGTACGGCCGCGTCGTCCTCGAACAGCCGGGGCAGTTCGCCTGGCAGGTGTTCGACGCCAAGGTGACGCACCTGCTGCGCGACGAGTATCGCATCCGCCAGGTGACCAAGGCGACGGCGGCGACCCTGGAGGAACTGGCGGCGAAGCTCGACGACGTCGACGCGCCGGGCTTCATGCGGGAAATCGCCGCCTACAACGCCGCGGTGATGACCGACGTGCCGTTCAACCCGACGATCAAGGACGGCCGCGGCACGCGGGGGCTTGCGGTGCCGAAGTCGAACTGGGCCAATCTCATCGACACGCCGCCGTTCGAGGCCTACGCGGTCACCTGCGGCATCACCTTCACCTTCGGCGGCCTCAAGATCACGCCCGAGGGCCACGTGATCGATTCCGACGGCCTCCCCATCCCCGGCCTTTATGCCGCGGGCGAGCTGGTCGGCGGGCTGTTCTATTTCAACTATCCGGGCGGCACCGGGCTGATGTCGGGCAGCGTCTTCGGCCGCGTCGCCGGGTCATCCGCCGGCCGCGCGGCAACGGGGTAATCCGAAAAAAGTCCCTCGCTTCGCTCAGTGTACTTTTTTCGGTTTGTGATTTGGAGGAAAGAAGGCTTGGGGCGGCCCGGCGCCTTCTTTCCAATTTTCATTTGCGGTCCGACCCTCGGTCGGACCGAAACAAATACGTCAAATCCGCCCGCCGAGCCGCCTCAAGGGCGGATTTGGCAAAACCGAACCGCAAAAAAGTACACTGAGCCGCAACGCCAGTTGGGGCGAAGGACTTTTTTGCGAAGGCTCGCCGGCCCTTGTAGGGAGCCCTCAGCGCCCCTTGAACTGCGGCTTGCGCTTTTCCATGAACGCCTTGCGGCCTTCCTGGTAGTCGTCGGAGGCGAAGCAGTCGTCGACGACCTTCTGACAGAGTTCCGGGTCGCGCATGTCCGGGTCCTTCACCGCCTCGCGCACCACCGTCTTCGCCGCCAGCACCGTCAAGGGCGCGTTCTCGGCGATGCGGCTGGCATAGTCGTCGACGAAGCCGGCGACCTCGGCCGGCGGCAGCACCCGGTTGACCAGGCCCATGGCCAAGGCCTCCTCGGCGTCGAACTGGCGCGCGGTGAACAGGATCTCCATGGCGAACGACGGCCCGACCACGTCGATCAGGTGCTTCAGGTTGTTGAGCTTGTAGCCGAGGCCGAGCTTGGCGGCCGGGATGCCGAACCGCGAATCCGTCGCGGCGACGCGCAGGTCGCAGCACATGGCGACGCCGAGCCCGCCGCCGATGCAGTAGCCGTCGATCTTGGCGATGATCGGCTTCCGGACGCCGACCAGCGCGCCGGTCGCCTCGGCGACGGCGGCGTTGTAGACCTCGACTGCGTCGTCGCTGGCGCGCTGCTTCTCGAACTCCGAGATGTCGGCGCCGGCCGAGAACGCCTTGCCGCCGGCGCCGGCGAGCACGATCACCCGCACCGCCTTGTCGCGCGCGAAGTCGTCGAGCACCACCGGCAGCCCCTTCCACATGTCGTAGGTGAGCGCGTTGCGGCGCTCGGGGTTGTCGAAGGTGATGCGGCCGACGCCGCCCTGTTTGGCGACGATCAACCGCTTGGTCACCGATTTCAGGGCGTGTTCGTCCGGCATGGCGGCTCCCGCAATTCGGAACATTGTCGCCGCCCGCCGCCGGCCAGGCAACAGATATCGCCGCGGCCTCAAACAACAGCCGTCATGCCCCGGCGCAAGGCCGAAGCATCCAGTCTCGCGGCACCTGGATCGCCCGGGTCCAGGGGGTGCGGGGGTCGCCCCCGCAAGAGCCCCCGAGGCCGGGCGATGACGACCAAAGAGGACCACGCGATAGCTTGTGCCGCCACGCCGGGGCGGCTAAATTCGCCGGTCGCGAAATCGCAACGACAAGGACGCGCCCGCCCGTGCTCGCCGCCATCGAACGTCTGACCGGCCTCGAACGCAAGGGCCAGGGCATCGTCTTTCTGGTCGGCTCCGGCCACGGCGGCACCCACTGGGTCGCCGCCACCTTCTATCTGCTGCTGCCGTTCATCACCACCGACTTGCGCCTTTCCTACGCCGAGGCCGGCGCGCTGGTCGCGGTGTTTCAGCTCGCCGCCTTCGCCGCCAACTTCGGCAGCGGCCTGGTGGTCGACGTCACCGGCCGCCGCGTCGTCTTCCAGGTGATCTCGCTCGCCGTCGGCGCCGCGGCGCTGGCGGCGTGCGCCGGCGCGTACGCGCTGTGGCTGCTGTTCCCGATGGTGGTGCTGATGGGCGCCACCAACAACCTCTGGCACCCGCCGGCGATCGCCTTCCTCTCCGAGCACTACCCGAAGCACCGCGGCTACGCGCTCTCGATCCACGCCCTCGGCGCCAACGTCGGCGACGCCCTGGCGCCGCTGGCGGCCGGCGCGCTGCTGCTGTGGCTGACCTGGCGCGGCACCGCGGCGGTCGGCTCGCTGCCGGCGTTCGCCATCGCGCTGTGGATGGCGCTCGCCCTCGGGCCGAAGGACAGGGAAGCCCACGCGACCGGGCGCCGCGGCCTCGGCTTCGCCGACTACCTCGCCGGCCTGAAGCGGCTGTTCAAGGACCGCGTCATCGTGCATCTCAGCGTGATGGCCGGCTTCCGCACCATGGCGCAGCACGGCATCCTGGTGTTCCTGCCGCTCTATCTCGCCCACGTCCTCGAGATGAACCCGCTTTGGATGGGCGTCACGGTGATGGCGCTGCAACTCGGCGGCATCGTCGCCTCGCCGATCGCCGGCGCCTGGTCCGACCGGGTCGGCCGGCGGCCGGTGGTGCTGGCCGGGCTCACGGCGACGACGGCGCTGATCGCGCTGCTCACCTTCATCCACGACGATATCCTGTTCATCGCCGGCGTCGCCTTCATGGGCTTCGCGATGTACGCGGTCAGGCCGGTGCTGCACTCGTGGATGATGGACCTGGCGCCGAAGGCGCTGTCGGGCAGCGCCACCTCGATCATGTTCGGCGTGCAGTCGATGTTCACCGCCGGCATGCTGGCCGGCGGCGGCCTCGTCGCCGACGCCTTCGGCCTCACGGTGGTGTTCTACCTGCTCGCCGCCGCGATGCTGGTCGCCAACGTGCTGGTGTATTTCCTGCCGCACCACGCGCCCGCCGGGGCGCCCGCCGGGGCGCCGCCGAAGACGTGACCGGCACTCCGTTTGACATACTACGCGTGGCGTAGTAGCCTCGACGGGTGATCCGGTCGTGGGGCAATTCGGCGACGCGGCGCCTGTTCGAGACCGGCAAATCGCGCTTCCGGGGGCTGGATGCGGATGCGGCGCTGGAGCTGCTGGCGGTGCTCAGCGCGGCCGGGCGGCTCGACCACATCAGCCCGTTGAAGAGCGTCGGCCTGCATCCGCTGAAGGGCGCCCGCAGGGGCCAGTGGGCGATCACGGTCAACGGGCCGTGGCGGATTTGCTTTCGGTTCAAGGGCGGCGACGCACACGAGGTCGAGATCGTCGATTATCATTGAGGAGTTCGGTCATGGTTCCCATCCATCCCGGTCGCGTGCTCAGGCGCGAGCTGAAGGCGCGCCGCCTTTCCGCCAACGCGCTTTCGCGCGCCTTGCGCGTGCCGTCGGGGCGCGTCGTCGATATTCTCAACGGCAAGCGCGGGATCAGCGCCGAGACGGCGTTGCGGCTCGGCCGCTATTTCCGCAACGACGCCATATTCTGGATCAACCTGCAGGCCCAGTACGACCTCGCCTGCGCCATGCGCGATGTCGGCAAGCGGGTGGCGCGGGAGGTGGAGCAGGCGGCGTGAAGCCGTCCCTCGTCCCGGGCTTGCGCTACCGCCACGCCTATGCGGTCACCGCGGCGAAGACGGTGCCGGCGCTGTACCCGGAATCGCCCGACTTCACCTCGATGCCGGCCGTGTTCGCCACCGGTTATATGGTCGGCCTGATCGAGTGGGCGTGCCTGCTCGCCATCAAGCCGCACCTGGAGCCGGGCGAGGGCAGCCTCGGCGTCCGCGTCGACGTCGACCACCAGGCGGCGACGCCGCCCGGCATGACGGTGACCGTCGACGTCGAGGTGACGGCGGTCGAGGGCAACAAGGTGTCGTTCGCGATCGTCGCCCGCGACGACGCCGAAGTGATCTCGGAAGGCCGCCACGAGCGCTTCGTCGTAAGCTGGGACCGCTTCCAGGCCGGGCTGGCCAAGAAGCGGCCGGCACGGCGGTAGGGCTGCACCCCTCGCGTCATGCCCCGGCGCCACTCTCCCAACGTCATGCCCCGGCGAAGCCCGGGGCATCCAGTCCGGAAGGCCGCTGGATCGCCCCGGCGCCACTCTCCCAACGTCATGCCCCGGCGAAGCCCGGGGCATCCAGTTTATTAAGTGTCCTGGACCGCCGCTTGCGCGGGGGTGACGAGAGGAGAAGCGGGCACGACGGATCACACAGCGACGCCGGCCCCCTCACTCGGGCGGGATGTCCTTGCCCTGGCCGAGCCGCGCCGGCTTGTTGAGCTCTTCGAGATAAAGCAAAAACGCCGAGTGGTCGTATTGGGTCAGGCCGCGGTCGTAGAGCGCCTTGAAAATGTCCCGCACCTGCTCGACCACCGGCAGCTTCACCTTCAAATCCTTCGCCGTCTCCAGCACCGTGTTGAGGTCCTTCACGAAGTTGCGGATCGGCGCGCCGGGGCGGAAGTCGCGGCCGATCATCCGCCGGCCGTGCTCCTGTAAAACTCTACTGTCGGCGTGGCCGCCGGCCAGCGCCACCGGGATGTTCTCCGGCTTCGCCCCGCCGGCCGCCGCCAGCAGCAGCGCCTGGGCGACGCCGGCGATGTTGACGGCGACCATCACCTGGTTGGCGAGCTTCGCCATCTGGCCGCTGCCGGCGGGGCCGATGTAGCTGGCGCGGCCCATCGGCTTCCACACGCCGGCCGCCTCGGCCTTGTCGAAGTCGGCGCGCTCGCCGCCGGCCATGATGGCGAGCGAGCCCTCGGCGGCGCCGCGGCTGCCGCCCGACACCGGCGCGTCGAGATGGCCGACGCCTTTTTCGGCCAGCCGCGCCGCGTGCTCCTTGGCCATCCTGGGCGGGATCGACGCCATGTCGATGAACACCGCGCCCTTTTTCATCTGCTCGACGGCGCCGGAATCGAAGAACACCTCGCGCACCACCGGGCCGGAATCGAGGATCGAGAGGATGAAGTCGGCGCCTTTCACGGCCTCCGCCGGCGTCGCGGCGGCCTTGCCGCCGGCCGCGACCACCGGCTCCGCCTTGGCGGCGGTGCGGTTCCAGGCGGTGACGTGGTGGCCGGCCTTGGCGAGGTTGGCGGCCATCGGCGCGCCCATGATGCCGAGGCCGAGGAAGGCGAGGTGGGGCATGGAGGGCTCCTTATGCTTTCCTTATCGCACCAAGCTACTGAAACGGACCATCCGGTACAGATTGTTCCGCTAGCGAATAAATTTGAAAGCCATTCGAGTCCTTTTCTTCACTACGACTTACGCCAAAGTAAGACATAGGCGATGGACCATTCGTTGCACCATTCCAACGATCTCGAATATAAGTCTCTACGGTTTCACCGCACCTCCGACGCGAATGGGAATTTACGAACTCGGAAATTGATCGCATCGGGCGCCATTCAGCACGAATTGAATCGAACTTAATCGTTCGCGAGGCAATGCCTCGACGAACAGCCGTCGTAAAATTGAATTGAAGACCGTTGCCCATTCCCAAGAGATCAGCCCCGCTACAACAAACTAAACCATCACTCCAATGCAAAAAATCGTTGTCAGCGGCGCCGAAGCTCATCCCCAGCCGTTTGCAGTGCGCTCGCAATAGCGTGATCGCAGGAAGTCGTTCCAGTGCCGGCAATATCCATTCGCGTCCTATTCTTTGTGCCGCCCGCCGACGGTAAAAATCCTCCAAGTCAAATCCGACGGCTGCATTCATCCTTTCACGATTGGACCAATGGCGTTCAATTGGGAGTTTCAGATGTTCAACAGACACGTGTCGTGCACCAGCTGCAGCGGCAACATACATCAATTCGTAGGCATCCGTTTCACGTTTCGGTAAGTATGGTTGAATACGAATTGCTGTTGTCACTCCTGCTTCGGAGAGCGTCCTAAGTGCGCGAAGCCTCGCCGAAGGGCTAGGTGTGCCCGGCTCCAATGTGCTCGAAAATTTATCGGATAAACTTGAGAATGAAAATTGAACCGCGAATTTTCCAAGTTGAAGAATTCTCACATACTCGTCGCGCTCTACTAAATCACCCTTCGTGCTAATGATCGTTGGATAGCGGTGTTCTGCTAAAATTTGCAATAGAGTGAGAGTTATTTGCTTTTCCGTTTCCATAGGCATAAACGGATCACTCATTCCGCCAAAGTGGATCGGAACTCGAAAATCTAGCATTTCATCAAGGACACCCTGAGGGCCTTTATTTGATAGGCGCTCAAGTCTTCGGCGCAATAGAGCGGGATCAGCAACTTTCATTCGCAGAGTGCCACCAGCACCACCTCTAGCTGCTGCGAAACAATACCGACATCCAAATTGACACGTTGAATAGGCGTCCAAACGAAAGGGAATTCCACAAAATGGGAACTGGCTGGTAAGAGCCAAATAATATCGATACGAACTGTTCATTGAACTTCCAGATCCATGGACGATATAGATTTCCAAACTTCGCGGTTGCCTTTCATAGTTGCAAAAAGCACTTCGGTGCGATGCGGCAAAACCGAGCGGGGCAACGACGTCACATAGGTTATTTCGACTGGCAAGGGCCAACCGTTGCCATCTCGAAGCAAAAGCCTTTGAACTGAAAGTGTTTGATTGAGATTATTGGTTACGGTAGCTCGTACCAACCATTCTGCGCTCTTTGAGGTCGGTTCAGATACTAGCCGATACTCAGTTCGGTGCGCCCACACACTGTTAGATGAAGAGAGCGAGAAACTCTTTCGGAAGCCTGTGTCGAGGTACGCACCGTAAAAACCGCCAATCAACGTCACGATGGCAATTAATATCAACCCGAAATCAAACAACGAAGATAGTTTGCTCAGATAAATATTTTTATAAAGTTCGTTAATATGAGCGTCCTCCTTGTGTACAAACTGCACAGAAACGGTAAACGGCCGACAGTTGCCGCTTCTGGCGCCGCTAAATTTAAGCGACTTCCGTCACATTCCTCCTCGCTATTGATCGATTAGAAAAGTCCATCGGTACACGCCTAAAGTGGCAAACTGTCTGTCGCCATTGTCTGTAATGCTCAGAATAGCACATGCGAATAGCCGTACCGAAACACGTTACCGATTTCTCGGAGTCTCTTCGGCCTATCTCACCACCACCGACATTTCGCCGTGCCGCTTGCGCGTCGGCCTGACCGTGATCTCCACGTCCTGGCCGAGGGCGGTCAGGAACTCCATCAGCCGCGCCGCCGAGAAGGCGCCGGACTGGCCGCGCATCAGCGCCGACACGTGCGGCTGCCTGATGCCGAGGATCTTGCCGGCCGCCGCCTGGGTCAGGCCGCGCTTCCTGACGACGCGGTGGATTTGCAGCGTCAGCTGCGCCTTCAGCCGCTCCCGCTCCGGGTTGGCGAAGCCGAGGTCGGCGAACACGTCGCCGCTGCCGTCGTCGATGCGCTCGCGTCGTTTCCCGACCATGATTGATGTTGTCATGCCTCGATCTCGCGCACGTCGGCGCCTTTAATCCGCTCCTCCACTACCTCAAGGAATTCGCGGATCGCGTCCTTGGCGTTGGCGATTGCCTCCGCCTCGGTCGCGCCTTGCGACCAGCAGCCGGGCAACCCGGGCACCGAGACGGCGTAGCCTTCCTCGGAACGTTGCAGCGCAATCCGGTATCGCATGGCGACCGTCGCTTTCAGCCGATCATACAACCGCCGCGCGCACGAACGCTACTGCTCTCCCGCCTCCTTCATCATCGCCATTAGCGCCATCTTCAACGGCGGCAAATCTTCCGTGACGATCTGCCAGATGCGGCGGTTGGCCACCCGGTGATAGGCATGACGGAGCACGTTGCCAATGGTGGCAACGCCGCGCCAGTCGACCTCCGGATGCTTCTGTTGCAATGCTTGCGGCAGGTGGCGGGAAGCCTCCGAAAGCCGCTCGATGTTGCGCTCCACCGCGTCCCGCAGCATGCGATTGGCGGCGAAGCTCTCCGCGCTCACGTCCTCGATGTAGCCCTCGATGGCGGCGATGGCGTCAAGCATGTGCCGCAGCCGGTCGCGGACGACCTCGTCGGCCATCACAGCACCGACACCGCGTCGCGCTCGACCCGGCGGCGGAAATCCGGCGGCAGGTCCGGGTGGCTCAACACCTGTGTCTGCCGGCCGACAACATCGTCCAGGAACCCTTGCAGGCTCGCCAGGTCGATCAGCGAGAACTTGCGCCCGGGCGCGATGTCGACCAGCAGGTCGACGTCGCTATCGGCCGTCGCCTCGCCGCGGGCGACCGAGCCGACCAGCGCCAGCCGCGTCACCCCGCGCGCCCGGATCGCGTCCTCGTGGTCGCGCAAGACGCGGACGATGCGCTCGCGGTCTGGCGGCGCGGCGGCGCCGGAATGTCGCTGCTCGGTCCGCGCCGCCGCCAGCTTCTCCGCCACCGCGACGTTGATCAGCTGGTTGACCGCCACGCCCTCGGCCTTGGCCAGCGCCCGCGCGTCGGCCAAAAGCGACGGCATCAGCCTGAGCGCGAAGTTGCTTTTCCGCATGGTCGGTCCTGCTTCCGCCCCCGGATAATAGATATCGCCAGCAATATGGCAAGCGATATCGCCCGACCGGCGTCGGTCTGGATGCCCCGGGCTGAAGCCGGGGCACGGCGGAAGGAGAGAAAGTCCAGGCAGCACAACCCATTAGGCCGTTATTGCCGGGCGGCAGCCCGGGCGATCACGCGGCTTCACACGAATTAATTCCGATTTTCCTTGACAACAAACCTATATCGTTCTAGTTTCGTTCGTTTTTTGCGGCGCCGCCCGGTAGGGCCCGCCTGCGCTCTTGGACATCGTGAATAGGATGGCGATCACCCCGGCGCGGCTGCGTCGCCGCGGCGGGAAGGCGTTGTCGTCTGCCGTCAATCCATCGGTCATCGCCGGGCCCACGGATCCGGCCAAGGGCCGGGGCATCGCGGGCGGGCAGGCGGAGCCGCCCCGGGCGCGGCCGCCGAAAGGCCGACAAAAGCCGACAAAGGCCGACGAAAGCCGACAAAAAAAATTTTCGCCGGCGGGTTGAAGGACCGGCACTCGGGCGTCACCGCCGCGCGAGCCCGTTCTGCCGCAGCCGCCACGCCAGGGTCTCGACCCGGTCCTGGCCGTAGAACGGCTCGCCGGCGAACACCATCAGCGGCACGCCCCAGTGGCCGGCCGCCGCCTGGGCGCGCTGGTTGGCCTCGATCGCCGCCTCGTACTTGGCCGGGTCTTCGGCGACGGCGCGCTCCAGCTTCGCCGCGTCGAGGCCGGCCTGCGTCATCGCCTTGGCGAGGTGGTCGCCGGTATCCCAGCCGTCGGTGTTGCCGTCCCACAGGATGCGCGACACCTGATCCAGGAACTCCAGGCCGCGGCCCGCCATTGCCGCCGCCTGGCCGAGGCGGCTGACGCGGCCGATGTAGGGCTGCTCGGCGGCGATCGCCTGGGTGGCCATGTCCATCACGATCGGGTCGGGCAGCGGCCGGCGGAACGGGATGCCGAGGAACGCCGCGACGCGCTTCGAATCGAGGCTGTGATAGGGCCGGTACAGCGGGTTGGTGCGCTTGAAGAAGCCGGGGTCGCGCACCGCCATCGGGTAGACCACGCGCACCGCGACGGCGACGTCGTGGTCGCGATGCAGCGCCAGCAGGCGGTCCAGCGCCAGGTAGCAATAGGGGCTCCGGAACGACCAGTAGAGATCGAACGACAGCGTCATCGCGGCTCACCCGGGCATCGGTGGACAAAAGTGGACAACGGTGGACGAAAGCGGACGGAATTTTTTCGCGCCGCGCCGCCGTCGCGCCCGGCGGAACGACGCAAAATAACCACGGATGACGACGAATGACGACAATAAAAAAAATTCCGGGCCGCCCTCAGCCGAGCCCCATCTGCGCGACGACCGCCTGGTTGAGCGCGCTCGCCGGGTCGGCGAAGGCGCCGAGCATGGTGAAGTGGTTGAGCCCCGGCGCCACCATCAGCCGGCAGTCGGCGAGCCGCGTCGCCCACGCCGCCGCCAGGATGTCCGAGTGGCGCAGGAACTCGTCGCTCTCGCCGCCGCCGACGGCGATCAGCGCCGGCGCGTCGGTGGCCGGCGCCAGGTTGACCGGGCTCAGCCGGTGCGCCTGGTCGGCGGTGAAGCCGAGCGTCGCCTGCATGTAGGTGTGGCGGATCGGCTCCAGGTCGTAGATGCCGCTGAGCGCCGCGCCGCCCTTCACCAACGCCCGCGGCAGGCCGTTTCCGAACGCCGGCCAGTCGGTCGCCATCATCATCGCCGTGAGGTGCCCGCCGGCGGAATGGCCGGAGACGAACACGCGCTCGCGGTCGCCGCCGAGGTCTTCGGCATGGCGCCAGGCCCAGGCGACGGCGGCGCGGCACTGGCGCACCTGCTCGTCGAGATCGACCGACGGCACCAGGGCGTAGTTGACGACCACCAGGATGGCGCCGGCCGGCACCAGGCCGCGGGCGAGGAAGCGGAAGTGGTTCTTGTGGCGGCTCATCCAGTAGCCGCCGTGCAGGAACACGTTGATCGGGGCGTGATCGGCTTTCTTCGGCAGGAACACGTCGAGCTTTTCCTCGGCCGACGGTCCGAAGGCCTGGTCGAGCCTGTGGTCGAACTCGGCCAGCGCCTTGTCGCCGGCCGCCGTCCACGCGGCGTGCAGCTCGACGTGCTCGGGGTGGCGCTTGCGGTTGTCGTACTGCGCGTCGAGGGCGGCGCGGTCGTAGCCGCCGTATCCGGTTATGTTGTTCATGGTGGCGTCCCTCCCGACTGTCCCCCATTGCCGCCGCCGGCGCCGCCTCAGCTGAGCGGGATCGACGCCACGTGTTTCCGGAACGCCGGCCGCTGCTTCAGCCGGCCGAGCCAGGCCTCGAGGTTGGCGAGCTTCGGCCGCTTCACGTCGAGCACGTACCAGCGGTTGGCCGAGCAGCCGGCCGGGATGTCGCCGATGGTGATGTCCGGGCCGGCGAGATACGGCCGCTTGGCGAGCTGGCCGTCGAGCATGGTCCACATCTTCGCCGCCTTGTCGGTGGCGTCGGCCAGCGCCTTCGGGTCGCGCTTCGCCGGCTCGACGCGGATCAACTGGATGAAGATCACGGTCATCGGCGGGTGCATGGTGGTGAGGTACCAGTCCATCCACTGCGACGCCAGCCCGCGGCTCTCGGGCGTCGCCGGCTGCCACGGCGCCTTGCCGTGCTTGTCGGCGAGGTAGCGGACCAGGGTGTTGGATTCCCACAGCACGAAGTCGCCGTCCTCGAGGGTCGGCACCAGGCCCATCGGGTTCTTGGCCAGGTACTCGGGCGTGTCGTTGCCCTTGAACTTGCCGCCGACGTCGACGCGCTCGACCGGGACTGCGAGCTCGTCGGCCAGCCACATCACCTTCTGCACGTTGATCGACGACGCGCGGCCCAAGATCCGTATCATTGGCGTATCCTCCCTGGCGGGCCGTTTTCGGCCCTGGTTTTGCCACCGCGATTACAGCAAATCGCCGCGCCTTCGGCCAGCCCCAGTTTGCCCGCCGGCCTGGTCCACCTCGGCCGAGAACTTGTAGCCGCTGCCGACCACGGTGGTGATGATGCGCGGCCGCTTCGGGTCGGCCTCGATCTTCTTGCGCACCCGGCTCACCAGCACGTCGATCAGCCGGTCGGTCGGGGCGCTGGCGTCCTGGCTGACGGCGTCGAGCAGGAAGGCGCGGCTGAGCACCCGGTTGGGCGCGCGGGCCAGCGCCGCCAGCAGGTTGAACTCGGCGCGGGTGAGCGGCACCGTGCGGCCGTCGGCGGCGGTGAGCGTGTGGGCGCCGGCGTCGAGCGTCCAGCCGGCGAAGCGGAACACCTCGATGCGCGGCCGCGCCACCTCGCCGCCGCCCTCGGCGCGGCCGAGCAGGTTGCGCAGCCGCAGCACCAGCTCGGCCGGATCGAACGGCTTGGTCAGGTAGTCGTCGGCGCCGATCTCGAGCGCCGTGAGGCGGTCCTGCTGGTCCTTGCGCGCCGTCAGCACGACGATCGGCAGCGACGAGCGGGCGCGCAGCTGGCGCGCCAGCACCAGGCCGTCCTCGTCCGGCAGGCCGAGGTCGAGCAGCACCAGATCAACCGGCTCGGAATCGACGCACGCCAGCATCTGCTTGCCGGTGGCGGCGAGGCTGACGCGGAAGCCCTCGTTGGCCAGCACGGCCGCCAGCAACGATTGCACCATCTCGTCGTCCTCGACGATCAGCAGGTGTTTTTTCACCCCGGCGCCTTTCCCGAAATCGGCATCGAATCAAGCCGTTACGCGACCATGCCGGCCATTGTTACACGTTTTTACACGGTATTTAAACCGCGTTCATCGTGGCGTCATTGTCGTCGTCTACAACCCAGGGCGTCGGGCCGAAGCGCCCGGCCCCGCCGCCGACGGCGGGACATCGACAGGCAGAAGCCGGCGCGTTGCCGCCGGCGCCAGTTCCGAGGTGATCGCGCCGATGCTCGACAACACCGCCACCCGTCCGCCGCTGGTCCGCGACCGCCGCGCCGCCGCCGCGCTGACGTTGATCGCCGGCGCCGACGGCTCGACCGCCGTGCTGCCGGCCGGCTATCCGCTCCGCCAGGCGTCGTTCCTGTGCCGCGGCGAACACCTGCTGGTACGCGCCGCCGGCCACCCCGACGTGGTGGTGCCGCGGTTCTTCGGCGAGGGCCACCAGACGACGCTGGCCACCCGCGACGGCATGGAGATGTCGCGCCACATGGTGCTGCTGATGCTCAACATCTCCATCCGCGTCGGCCGGGTGCTCGGCGAGCTGGCGGTGCCGAGCGGCGTCGAGCACTGACGCCGCGGCGGCGGCGCCGCGCCGCCGGCGATTCGGGCATATCCCGGCCGTCCTGCCGCGACGCCGTTGCCCCACTTTCGCCACGAAGCGATACTATCACCGACACCGTGGACGCCGGGCCGCGGCCCGGCGCCCGCCGTCGTCACGCCCCCCGAAACCGCCACCGGAGGCCCGGCCATGCGTCCCATTCTCCATGCCCTGCTGCTGATCGGACTCGTCGCCCCGGCGCCCGCCGCGCTCGCCCAAGGCTCGACCAGGCCGGACGACAGGCCGGCGCAGGAAACCCCGCGCGAGATGCTCGAGGACGCCACCCGCAAGGCGCTGCAGGCGTTCGAACTGATGCTGAAGGCGATCCCGCAATACGAGGCGCCGGAGATCCTCGACAACGGCGACATCATCATCCGCCGCAAGCCGCCGAAGCCGCAACCGCCGGCGCCGGCCGACCGCGGGCCGCCGAAGACCAAGACCTGAACGGCCGCTCAGTACATGTTGAGGCCGGAGGGGTTGAGCAAGCCCATCGACAGCAGGACCTGATACACCGCCAGCCGTTCGTCGTAGGACGCCGAGGTGAAGTTGATCTGCGCGTTATTGACCTCGTTCGAGGAGTCGAGGACGTTGATCACCGTTTCCTTGCCGGCCTCGCGCAGCTTCTGGCGCGACGAGAACACCTCGGATGCGATGTTGACGGCGTTCTCCAGCAGCTGCAGCCGTTCGCGGGCGGTCATCAGCGCCTGCCACGACAGCTTCATCTGCTCGATGATCTTGCGGGTGGTGAATTCGTACTGGTCCTTGGTGGCGCCGACGTTGAACGCCGCCTGCGACATCAGATTGCGCGTCGAGAACCCGGTGAACAGGTCCCAGGTGGCGCGCACCGTCATCGTATAGTCGCGCCGGGTGCCGAGCACCGCGCCGGCGTTCTTCTCGAACGCGTAGCGGCTTTCCATGTCGATGCTGGGGAACAGCTCTCCGCGCACGGCGCGCTGGCGTTCGCGGGCGACCTCGATGGTGATGCCGGAGTTGGCGATCGCCGGATTGTCGACCAGCGCCGCGTCGATCGCCCGGTCCAGGTCGCTCGGCACCATCTCGATCGGCGGCGCCGGGTCCATCATCGAATCGATGGTGGGCGGGTGGTTGTAGGTCTGGGTGTAGCGGCTGATCGCGTCCTGCAGCGCGCCCTCGAAGGTGACGCGCCGCTCCTTGGCGACCTGCAGCCGCGATTTCGCCTGCAGCACGTCGACGGCGACGCCCGAGCCGCGCTGCACGCGCTCGTCCTCGAGATTGAGCTGTTCCTGGATGGTGGCCTCGTTCTCCAGCGCCAGCTCGATCAGGCGCAGCTGCCGCAGCACGTTGACGTAGGCGGTAATGCCTTCGAACACGGTGGTCTGGCGCGTGCCCTCGAGCGTCAGCTGCGCCAGTTCCTTGTTCAGGCGCGCCGTCCGCACCTGCGACGTGGTCTGGAAGCCGTTGAACAGGTTCTGGCTCATCGCCAGGCTGGCCCGTTGCGCCGTCCGCGACGACGGCTTGCCTTCCTGGCCGTCGCCGGCGTTGCGTTCGGCCGGGCTGTTGATGTGTTCGTAGGTGACTTCCGACGACGCCTGCAGCCGCGGCAGGAAGTCGGACATCACCCGCTTCACCTCCTGGCGCTGCGATTCGACGGTCTTCGAGGCGGCCTGGATGTTCGGGTGGTCGCGGATCAGGCCGGCCAGCTCGTCTTCGAGCGAGGCGGCGAAGGCCGGCGCGGCGGCGATGGCGACGCACGCGCCGAACGACACGACCGCACACCAATCCCGTATCCGCATTCGGCTCGCCATCGCCACCCCGTCGCCCGCGCCGCGGGCGCTGTGAACCCGAGTTTCCGGCAGTCTAATGGCTCCGGATTCGGCGGTCAAACGAGGCGCACCGAAAAAACCATGATAAACCAAGCACTTCACCAGAAACCGGCGGATTTTCGCGGTTTCCGGTCACAATAGGTGCGAAATATCCACCGTCGGAACCACGATATATGGGGGGTTAATGGGGCGCGAATTCGCCGCAGCGGATTCGCGCCTGAGCGTTCCTCACGCCGCCGGCGGGCCGAAGCCGCCGCCGCCCGGCGTCTCGATGACGAACACGTCGCCGGCCGCCATCGCGACGCTGTCGGTCGGCCCGAGTTCCTCGATGCCGCCGTCGGCGCGCTCGACCCGGTTGACGCCGACCGCGCCCGGGCCGCCGCCGGCCAACCCGTGCGGCGCCACCTTGCGGCGGCACGACAGGATCGCCGCCGTCATCGGCTTCAGGAAGCGGATGCGGCGCACCGCGCCGTCGCCGCCGCGCCGCCGCCCGACGCCGCCCGAGCCTCGACGCACGGCGAAGCTTTCCAGCAGCACCGGGAACCGCCACTCGAGAACCTCTGGGTCGGTGAGGCGCGAATTCGTCATGTGGGTGTGGACGGCGTCGGTGCCGTCGAAGTCCGGTCCGGCGCCGGAGCCGCCGCAAATGGTCTCGTAGTACTGATAGGTATCGTCACCGAAGGTGAAGTTGTTCATCGAGCCCTGGGCGGCGGCGAGCGCACCGAGCGCGCCGAATAACGTATCGGTGACGATCTGGGAGGTCTCGACGTTGCCGGCGACCACGGCGGCCGGGTGGCGCGGGTTCAGCATCGAGCCCTTGGGGATGATGATGTCGAGCGGCTTCAGGCAACCGCCGTTGAGCGGGATGTCGTCGTCGACCAGGGCGCGGAACACGTACAGCACCGCCGCCTTGCACACGGCGGCGGGGGCGTTGAAGTTGTTGCGGGTCTGCCGGGTGGTGCCGGTGAAGTCGATGACGGCGCTGCGCGCCTGCCGGTCGATGGCGATCCGGGCCTTGATCCGGGCGCCGTTGTCCAGCTTGCAGGTGAACGCGCCGTCGGTCAGCACGTCGATGACCCGTCGCACCGATTCCTCGGCGTTGTCCTGGACGTGGCGCATGTAAGCGGTGACCACGTCGAGGCCGAAGTGGTCGACCATCTTGCGCAGCTCCTGCACGCCCTTCTCGTTGGCGGCGATCTGGGCCGATATGTCGGCGACGTTCTGGCGCGGGTTGCGCGCCGGATAAGGGCCGCTGCCCAACAGCGCCAGCAGCTCGTTTTCGCGCAGTCGGCCTTCCTCGACCAGCAGGAAGTTGTCGATCAGGATGCCCTCCTCCTCGACCGTGCGGCTCGACGGCGGCATCGAGCCCGGCGTGATGCCGCCGATGTCGGCGTGATGGCCGCGCGAGCCGACGTAGAACAACAACTCCTTGCCGTCGGCGTCGAACACCGGCGTGATGACGGTGATATCCGGCAGGTGCGTGCCGCCGTTGTAGGGCGCGTTCAGCGCATACACGTCGCCGGGCTTCATGCGGCCTTGGTTGTCGCGGATCACCACCTGGATGCTCTCGCTCATCGAGCCCAGGTGCACCGGCATGTGCGGCGCGTTGGCGATCAGCCCGCCGGACTTGTCGAACACCGCGCAGCTGAAATCCAGGCGTTCCTTGATGTTGACCGAGAACGCGGTGTTGGCGAGCGTCGCTCCCATCTGTTCGGCGATCGACATGAACAGGTTGTTGAAGATTTCCAGCATCACCGGGTCGGCCTCGGTGCCGATGGCGAAGGCGGCGAGCCTCGGTTCGCTGCGGGTCAGCACCAGGTGCCCGCGCCGCGTCGTTTCCGCCCGCCAGCCCGGCTCGACCACGGTGGTGGCATTGGCCTCGACGATGATCGCCGGCCCGTCGATGGAATCGTTGGGCAGCAGCGCCTCGCGGTCGAACACGGGCGCCTCCCACCATTCGCCCTCGGTGTAGAGGCGCACCCGCCGGCGGGCGGTGAGTTCAGCCACGCCGGGGATGTCGGGGATTTCCGGGTCGACGACGCTTTGCGAGGCGCCGACGGCCTCCACCGACACCGCCTCGACGACGTGGCCGCGGTCGCGGGCGGCGAAGCCGAAGCGCTGCCGGTGTCTCTCGGCGAATGCCTCGATCATCGTCTGGCGATCGCCGAACGGCACGATCAACGCGGTATCGGTGCCCTCGTAGCGGAGGTGCACGCGACGCGCTGTGGTGATCCTGTCGGCGGCGATGCCCTGGTCGGCGACCTCGCGCCACGCATCGGCTTCCAGCGTGTCGAGCCGTTCCGCGAGTACCGCGGCGATGCCGGTCTCGCACGGCGCCTCGACGGCGTGCTCGCGCATGGCGCGGACATCGGCCAGGCCCATGCCGTAGGCGCTAAGCACGCCGGCGAACGGATGGATGAGGACGCAGTTGATGCCGAGTGCGTCGGCGACCAGACACGCGTGCTGGCCGCCGGCGCCGCCGAAGCAGTTGAGCGTGTACTCGGTGACGTCGTAGCCGCGCTGCACCGAGATCTGCTTGATGGCGTTGGCCATGTTCTCGACCGCGACGCGCAGGAAGCCTTCGGCGACGTCCTCCGCCACCGGCGGCTCGGCGGCCTTGCCGTAGGCCTCGGCGATGTCGCCGGCAAGCGCGGCGAAGCGGTCGCGGACGACTTGGTCGTCGAGCGGCTGGTCGCCGCCCGGGCCGAAAACGCGCGGGAAGAACTGCGGCTGAACCTTGCCCAGCAGCACGTTGCAGTCGGTCACCGTCAGCGGTCCGCCGCGCCGATAGCACGCAGGCCCAGGATCGGCGCCCGCCGATTGCGGTCCGACGCGCATCCGCGCGCCGTCGAAGTTGAGGATCGAGCCGCCGCCGGCGGCGACCGTGTGGATTCGCATCATCGGCGCCCGCATGCGCACGCCGGCGACCAACGTTTCGAAGGCGCGCTCGTATTCGCCGTCGAAGTGCGACACGTCGGTCGAGGTGCCGCCCATGTCGAAGCCGATGACCTTGGAGAAGCCGGCCATCGCCGCCGTCTGCACCATGCCGACGACGCCGCCGGCCGGGCCGGACAGGATCGAATCCTTGCCCTGGAACAGCCGCGCGTCGGTGAGGCCGCCGTTCGACTGCATGAACTGCAGCCGGCTGCCGCCGGCGCCCGCGTCGCCGCCACCCGCGGGCGAAAGCTCGGCGGCGATGCGATCGACGTAGCGACGCAGGATCGGCGACAGATAGGCGTCCACCACCGTGGTGTCGCCGCGCGACACCAGCTTCATCAGCGGGCTGGTCCGGTGCGACGTGGAGACCTGGGCGAAGCCGACCTGGCGCGCGATTTCGGCGACCAGATTCTCGTGTGCCGGATAGCGATAGCCGTGCATGAACACGATCGCCGCCGAGCGGATGCCGTCGTCGAACGCCGCCGACAGCGCTTTCCGCACCGCGTCGACGTCCGGTTCCCTCAGCACCGCGCCGCGGGCGTCCATGCGCTCGTCGACCTCGACCACCCGTTCATAAAGCATTTCCGGCAGGCGGATGTGGCGCGCGAACAGGTCCGGGCGGTTCTGGTAGCCGATGCGCAGCGCATCGGCAAAGCCCTTGGTGATCACCAGCAGCGTGCGGTCGCCGGTGCGCTCCAGCAGCGCGTTGGTGGCGACGGTGGTGCCCATGCGGACGACCTCGACGGCGCCGGGCGGGATTGCCGCGTTCGCCGCCAGGCCGAGCAGTTGGCGAATTCCCTGCAGCGCGGCGTCATCGTAATGCCCCGGGTTCTCCGACAGGAGCTTCAGGGTGACGAGCTTGCCGTCGGGCCGGCGCGCCACCAGGTCGGTGAACGTGCCGCCGCGGTCGATCCAGATTTCCCACTTTTCGTCCGAGCGCATGTGCCTACGCACCCCGATTGGTCCGGGTTGAAGAATCGTTATCGTGTGCGGTCAAGTAAGGCTGACCGGCCGCTAATATAAAAAAACGTTGACATTTTATCAATAAATTGTTCATATTTCGGCGGACACGGAGTCAATCCGTGCGTTTTGAACCGAGGAGGCAACGATGGGACGATCACTTACACTCGCGGTCGCGGGCTTTGTTACTGCTGGATTGGCGGCGGGCGGGGTTTTGGCGGCGTCATGGGACATGCCAACGCCTTATCCGGACGGCAATTTCCATACCAAGAATGTCGCGCAGTTCGCAAAGGATCTGGACGCCGCCACCGGCGGACAGATCAAGATCAAGATTCATTCGGCCGGTTCGCTTTTCAAGCATAAAGAAATCAAAGGCGCCGTCCGCAAGGGCCTCGCACCCATCGGCGAAGTGCTGATTTCGCTGCATTCGAATGAAAGCCCGGTATACGGAATCGACAGCGTTCCCTTCCTCGCCACCGGCTACGACGGTGCGCGAAAACTCTACGCCGCGCAAAGGCCGTTTCTCGATAAGAAGCTCGCCGAAGAGGGATTGATGCTGTTGTATTCGGTTCCATGGCCGCCGCAGGGCCTGTACGCCAAGCGGGAAATCAAATCGATTGGTGATCTCAAGGGCCTCAAGTTCAGGACCTACAACGTCGGCACCGCCCGCATCGCCGAGTTGGCGGGTGCCGCGCCGGTGCAGATCGAGGTGCCGGACTTGCCGACCGCGTTTGCCACCGGGCGCGTCGACGTGATGATAACGTCGGCCTCGACGGGGGTGCAAAGCAAGGCGGAGGAATACCTGACCCATTATCACGACACCCAGGCGTGGTTGCCGCGCAACGTCGTGTTCATGAACAGGAAGACGTTCGACGCCCTTCCGGCCGACCAGCAAAAAGCGGTGACCGCTGCCGCGAAGGCCGCCGAGGAACGCGGATGGAAAGCTTCCATCGAAGAAATGACGATCAAGACCGCGGCGCTCAAGAAAGCCGGCATCATCGTCCAGCCGCCCAGCCCGGCGCTGCGAGACGGCCTGAAGAAAATCGGCAAGACACTGTCGGACGATTGGATCAAATCGGCCGGCGACGACGGCAAGAAGATGCTCGACGCCTACGCGAAGTAGGCAGGACCGACCCGGAGTCGTCTCCGGCGGGAGTTTGCGAAAGTTCGACGGGGGGCGATTCCGACCTGAAAATGGCGGCGGGACCGTCGGGGACCAGGGCCAATCGCCGCCCACCCGCGACGCTAGGGAGAGGCAGGTATATCGCCTTGCGCTTGCTTTTGGACCGTTTCTTCGCGCTGTCGCTCTGGCTCGCCGCCTTGAACCTAGTGGCGATCGCCGTGCTGGTGGGCGCGCAGGTGTCTTCGCGGGCGCTCGACAAAATAATGACATGGCTCGGGCTCCAGCCGTTCAGCGGCGTCATCCTGTCGTTGGCGGAGATCGCCGGCTACCTGCTTGCGGCGGCCAGCTTCCTGGCCCTCGCCGGAACGTTGAAAGCCGGCGGCCACGTCCGGATGACGATGCTGCTTTCGGCGCTGGGCGAGACGGCGCGCCGCCGCGTCGAGTTCTGCGTGCTCGCGATCGGTGCGCTATTCAGCGGCTTCATGACTTATCACGCGTGCCGGCTGGTGCAGGATTCCTGGATACACAACGAGATTTCCAAGGGCATCGTCCTGGTCCAGCTCGCCTATCCGCAGGCGACCGTAGCGTTCGGCCTGCTGGTGCTGACGATCGCGCTGGTCGACGAAATGGTGCTGGTCGCGCGAACGGGAAAGACAACGTTCGGTCAAGCCGAGCAGCAAATCATGCCCGGTGGCAAGGAATGAATGGCGCCGGCGGCGTCGTGCACCGACGGCGCTCGCGGAGGGCGATGGCGCGGCCGGGCATCCGGTGATTCGGGATCGGACCGCATCTTCCGGAGGATGACATGGACCTTTACATTCTGACGCCGATCCTCATAGGCACGCTTTTCGCGCTTCTCGCGGGCGGCGTATGGGTGGCGCTCGCTCTCGCCATCGTCGGTTTTGTCGCCATGGTCCTGACGGTCGCGGTTCCCAGCGGGACGGTGCTGGTGATCTCGATGTGGCAATCATCGATCTCCTGGGATTTGACGGCCCTGCCGATGTTCATTTGGATGGGCGAGATCCTCTATCGGACGAAGCTTTCGGAGGACTTGTTCGAGGGGCTCGCCCCTTGGCTGAGGTGGGTTCCCGGCCGGATGTTGCACATCAACGTCGCCGGCTGCACGATCTTCGCCGCCGTTTCCGGGTCATCGGCGGCGACTTGTGCCACCATCGGCCGGATATCGCTGCCCGAGTTGTTCAAGCGGGGATATGACGAACGCATGGCGATCGGCAGCCTGGCAGGCGCCGGCACGCTCGGACTGCTGATCCCGCCGTCCATCATCCTGATTGTCTATGCGGCGGCGACGGAACAATCGATCGCGCGGCTGTTCATCGCCGGCGTCCTCCCCGGATTGGTGCTCGCCGGCCTTTTCATGGGCTTCATCTTCGTATGGGCGCTCGTCAACCGGGATCGCATGCCGCCGCCGGAAAACGCGGAGTCGTTCGCCGACCGATCCGGGGCGACGCGCCGCTTGATTCCGGTCGTGCTGCTGATCGTCGGTACGATCGGGTCGATTTACGCCGGCATCGCCTCGGCCACCGAGGCCGCGGTCGTCGGGGTCCTGCTGTCGCTGTTGCTTTCCTGGTGGTCGGGAACCCTGACGCGGCGCAGCTTCACCAACGCCTTGCTTGGCGCGACGCGGACGAGCTGCATGATCGCCTTCATCCTCGCCGGCGCTGCGTTCCTGACTTCCGCGATGGGGTACACCGGAATACCGCGGACTCTGGCCGAATGGGTCGCCTCCTTCGGCCTGGCTAATTGGCAGCTCTTGGTCGCGCTGACGCCGCTGTTCATCGTACTCGGTTGCTTTCTTGACGGCATTTCGATCGTCGTGCTGACGACGTCGGTGGTCATGCCGATGGTCGAAAAAGCGGGATTCGACCTGATCTGGTTCGGGATATATCTCGTCCTCGTTGTCGAAATGAGCCAGATCACGCCGCCGGTCGGCTTCAACCTGTTCGTCCTACAGGGACTCACCGGACGCAATATCCTAGAGGTCGCGAGTGCGGCGTTGCCTTTCTTCCTGCTGTTGATGGTGGCCGTGTTTTTGATTGCCGTGTTTCCCGGAATTGCCACCTACCTGCCCGACCTGATGTTGCGGCGGGGATAATTGGAAAATAGGAGGACCATTATGCATCGCGCCGGAAGACACCAACGCACCGGTCCCATCGTTTCCTCGGCTCATTTGGTCTCGGAAAAAAGCGCCGAGCTCAGCGAGTTCGAGTTTGGCCTGATCATTGCCAGCCACGCCTTTCAGCGGTGGATCGTGCGCTGTATGGCGGCCAGCGGCCACTCTGACTTTTCACCGCTCGACGTGTTGGTGCTGCACAGCGTCAACCACCGCGGCCGTGTCAAGACCTTGGCCGATGTCTGCCTGGTGCTCAACGTCGAGGACACGCACCTGGTCAATTACGCGCTCAAGAAACTGGTGAAGGCCGGACTGGTCGAGCGTCAACGCCGTGGCAAGGAGGCCCGCTACAGCACTACCTCCGAGGGCCGCGCTTGCTGCCAGCGCTACCGGGCGATCCGCGAGGATTGCTTGGTCTCCTCGCTCAACTCGCTCGGCCACGTCAACGACGAGATCGGATCGCTCGCCGACCTGTTGCGCGCGCTTTCGGGGCTCTATGATCAGGCTGCCCGCGCCGCCGCTTCGATGTAATATTTGGTAGACGAGCCAAGATAGGATGCCATGACCGATAACCCCGCGCGCCTGGTTTACTTCGAGAACTGGATGGACCCGGTGGCCGAGCGGATGCTCGCGGCCGACAAGGGCATCAGCCTCAGGAAACTCCGGTTCGCCGACGCGCCGGAAAAGAACTGGAAGGCGCTGGAGGCGGCGCACGGCTACCAGTTGCTGGCCGGCTACGAGATCCGCGAACCGTTCGTCCCGAAGCGGCCGTTGATCGCGCGCTGCCCGAACCTGCTGGCCGTATCGTCCACCGGCGCCGGCTACGACATCGTCGACGTCGGCGCCTGCACCGAGGCCGGCGTGCTGGTCGTCAACCAGTCCGGCGCCAACGCGGAATCGGTGGCCCAACACGTGCTCGGCATGATGCTGGCGCTGACCAAACAGATCGTACAGGCGGACAAGCGGATGCGCCGCGACGCCGGCGGCTGGACGCGCTGGGACTACCAGGGCAGGGAGCTCACGGGGCGCACGCTGGGCATCGTCGGCCTTGGCAACGTCGGCCGCCGGGTGGCGGCTTTGGCGAAGCCGTTCGCGATGCGGGTGATCGCCTGCGACCCCTACATCGGCGACGACGATTTCCGCGAGCGCGGCGCCGAGCGCGTTGGGCTCGAGGACGTTTTCCGCGACGCCGATTTCATCTCCATCAACTGTCCGCTGTCGGACGAGACACGCGGCATGATCGGGGCGCAGCTTTATGCGTTGATGAAGCCGACGGCGTATTTCATCACCACCGCGCGCGGCGGAATCCACGACGAGCAGGCGTTGGCGAAAGCGCTTGCCGATGGCCGCGTTGCCGGCGCCGGCCTCGACGTGTTCGACCCCGAGCCGCCGCCGCTCGACCACCCGCTGTTGAAATTCGACAATGTCGTTGTCAGCCCGCACAACGCCGGCGTCACCGACGATTGCACCCACAACATGGCCGTCTATGCCGCCGACCAGTGGGCGACCATCTTCAAGGGCCTGCGTCCGCCGCGGCTGATCAACCCCGAGGCGTGGCCGCGCTACCGGGAACGCTTCCAACGCCTGTTCGGCGTTCCGGTCGACGCCTGAGCCCAGAGAATCCAGGATGTCGGACCGCGAAACGGAAAATCAGGCCACCGACGTCCGCCGTCATCCGCGGCTGCTTGTCGAGAACGAGTTCCCGGCAACCGTCACCGATGCCGACGGCAACACGGCCGACGCCGTCGTCCGCGACATCTCGGCCGGCGGCGCCGGGCTGATCGTCGGCGGCACGTTCCACAACGAAGCGTTCGTCGATCTTCACATGGAGGGTTTCGGCAGGGTATCGGCCCGCGTCGCGCGCAAGTTCGCCCAAGGAATCGGTGTCGAATTCAATCTCGACGAGCGGGAACGGGCGGAATTGAAGGAAGAACTGGCGAGGTTCCGCAAGGCCGGCGGCCGCGGCGCGTACTAAACGCGATCGGCCTAGGCGCTGTCGTACATATAGGCGATCGCCATCGACACGACCGCTGCGTCGGCGATCGACAACGACGATGTGAGTCCCGGCGATTCGATGCCGAACAGGTTCACCATCCCCTCGACGCCGTGCGTCTCCGGGCCTTGAATCACGAAGTCGGCGTTGGGCTGGCCCTCGGCCGCCAGCTTCGGGCGCACCCCGACGTAGCCCGGCTGCAACTGGCCGTCCTTGAGTCCCGGCCAATAGCGGCGGATCGCCTCGTAGAACCTCGGCGCCCGGCCGGGATCGACGGTGTAGTCGGGTGCCTCCACCCATTCGACGTCCGGTCCGAACTTGGTCTGGCCGGCGAGGTCCAGGGTCGAGTGGGTGCCGAGCCCGCCCGGCACCGGCACCGGATAGATCAGGCGCTTGAACGGGCTCTTGCCGGCCAGAGTGAAGTAGTTGCCCTTGGCGAAATGCAGCGGCGGGACCATCTCGGCTGGGAAGCCTTCGATCGCCGCCGCCACCTTGTGGGCACCGAGCCCGGCGGCGTTTACCAGGTGCCGGCAGCGCACGCTCGCCGCCTCGGCGCCGCCAACCTGCACCGAGATGCCGCCGTCTTCGATGCGGCCCTTGATCAGCGGGCTGGCGAACGCCACCGCGGCGCCGTCGGCCTCGGCGTCGCCCTGCAGCGCCAGCATGTAGGCGTGGGAATCGATGATGCCGGTCGACGGCGACAACAGCGCCCCGAAGCAACGCAGTTCGGGCTCCAATTCGCGCGCCTGGGCGACGTCCAGCGGCTGCAGGTCGTCGACGCCATTGGCCTCGGCCCTCGCGCGCACCTGGTCGAGGGCCGGCACCTCGTCCTCGGCGGTGGCGACGATCAGCTTGCCGACCCGCTGATGGGGGATGCCGTGGCTTTCGCAGTATTCGTACAACGCCAGCCTGCCGGCGACGCAGTGGCGAGCCTTGAGGCTGCCCTCCGGATAATAGATGCCGGCGTGGATGACTTCGGAATTGCGCGAGCTGGTGCCGGTGCCAATGGCATCGGCGGCCTCCAGCACCACCACCTCGCCCCCCGACGCCGCCGCCCGCCGGGCCACGGCCAGACCGATCACGCCGGCGCCGATGATTAGGGTATCCACGCTGTCGATCATCTCGGACCATCCTCGGCGTTATCGCCGGGACGGTAAATAACCGAATATCCGGGACCCCGGCAATACCGGGGTTTTTCAAGGCGTCCGGACGGCTGGCGGCGCCCGAAGCGCCTTTGTTTTGCCATCGAGAGTTTTAAGAATTACATTCTGGCGCCGGAGCGCGACCGCCCCTCCGCGGCATGGCACAAGGAAGCGGCCGATGGATCGGCAACGCATAAGTAAACGGTTTTGGTTGGTGGCGGCGCTGTTCGTGGTCGCGGTGGCCGCCGTCGTGTCCTTCGGGAGGCACTCGGTCATGGCCGATTGGCGCACCGCCAGCCGCGAGCCGCTGGGCATCGCGCCCGACCCCGCGACCACCAAGGAAGCGGTGGCCCAGGTTTACACGGCACGCGCCTTCTCCTGGCGCGGCTATTTCGGCGTCCACTCTTGGATTGCCGTGAAGCCGACGAATGCCTCCGAATACACGGTCTATGAAATCATTGGCTGGCGGATCAACCGCGGCGGGTCGGGGCTGGTCATCCACAACCAGCCGCCGGACCGCCGCTGGTTCGGAGCGGCACCGACGGTCGTCGGCGAAATTCGCGGCGCTGGCGTCGATGCGGTGATCAAACGCATCGATGCCGCTGCCCACAGTTATCCGTATTCGCGCGAATATGGGCTGTGGCCGGGGCCCAATTCCAACACCTTCACCGCCTACGTCGCCCGCCAGGTGCCCGAGTTGAAGGTGGATCTGCCGCCGACCGCCATCGGCAAGGACTATTTGGCCAACGGCGATTTCATCGCCCGCGCGCCGAGCGGCACCGGCTATCAGGTATCTCTTTTCGGCGTACTCGGAATACTGTTGGGCGTCGAGGAGGGAATCGAGATCAACGTGCTCGGCCTGACATTCGGCATCGATCCCTTGGACCTCGCGGTCAAGTTGCCGATGGCCGGACGAATCGGATTCATCGGTTCCTGACCGGCGGAGGCCGCCGGCGTCATGAGCATCTGGGGCAAGGTCATCGGCGGCGTCGCCGGTTTTGCCATCGGCGGGCCGCTCGGCGCCATCGTCGGCGCTGCCGCCGGTCACGCCTACGACAAGATGAAGGCCGGCGAAACCGCGCCGCAATTCGACGACAACGCCGCCCGCCAGATCGCCTTCACCACTGCCGTGATCGTGCTCAGCGCCAAGATGGCGAAGGCCGACGGCCGCGTGAACCGGGCCGAGGTCGACGCCTTCAAGCAACTGTTCCATATTCCGCCCGAGGAGATGAAGAACGTCGGCCGGTTGTTCGACGAAGCGAAACAGGACGCCAAGGGATTCGAGCCCTACGCCGAGCAGATCGCGATGTTGTTCGCCCATGAACCGGCGGTGATGGAGGAGTTGATCGGCGGCCTGTTCCGCATCGCCAAGGCCGACGGCGCGGCTCATCCCAGCGAGCTCAAGTTCCTGCGCAAGACGGCGCTGATCTTCGGCTTCACCGAACGGCAGTTCGAGCGGCTGAAAGCCATCCACCTCGGCGCCGACGGCGACGGCACGGACCCCTACAAGGTGCTCGGGATCGGCCGCAAGATCTCCGACGCCGAGGTCAAGAAGGCCTATCGCCGGCTGATCCTCGAAAACCATCCGGACACCTTGATCGCCAAGGGCATGCCGCAGGAGTTCGTCGATCTCGCCAACGAAAAGATGGCGGCGATCAACGCCGCCTACGACCGCATCGAGAAGGAAAGGGGACTGCGATAGTGGCGAAGATCAGGTCCCTGGCATCGCCCAATTTCGACACGCGCCCCGAAGGCGCGCCGATCGACATGCTGGTGCTGCATTACACCGGCATGGAGAGCGCCGCCGCGGCGCTCGAACGACTGTGCGATCCGGCGGCCAGGGTCAGCGCCCATTATCTCATCGACGAGGACGGCGAGGTGACGGCGCTGGTCGACGAGACGATGCGCGCCTGGCATGCCGGCGTCGCGTCGTGGCGCGGCGAGTCCGACATCAACGGCCACTCGATCGGCGTCGAGCTGGTCAACCCCGGCCACGAATTCGGCTACCGCGATTTCCCCGACGCCCAGATGGCGGCGCTCGAGACGCTGGCCGCGGCGATCATCGAGCGCCATCCGATTCCGCCGCGCAACGTCGTTGGCCACGCCGACGTGGCGCCGGCGCGCAAGACCGATCCCGGCGAGCGCTTCGATTGGCGGCGCCTGGCGGCCAAGGGGATCGGCGTCTGGCCGAAGCGCGCCGCGCCCGTCGACGCGGACGGCGATGCGGTCAACGACATGCTCGCCGGTTATGGCTACGACACCGCCGACTCTGCCGCCGCGATCACCGCCTTCCAGCGGCATTTTCGCCCGAGCCGCCTCGACGGCATCGCCGACGCCGACACGGTCGGCCGGCTGAAGGCGCTGCTCGACCTCTGCCGCTGAGCGGAGTCCGTCAGCACCGAGCTTGACGGCGTCGGCTTTGCGACTACCTTGACGGTGCCAGACGGCCGGATGGCCGCCTCGGCGGGGCTCGCGCCCCGGCGGGGAGGAAAGTCCGGGCTCCATGGAAACACGGTGCCGGGTAACACCCGGCGGGGGCGACCCCAGGGAAAGTGCCACAGAAAGCAAACCGCCAACCGGGCTTCGGCCCGCGGCAAGGGTGAAAGGGTGCGGTAAGAGCGCACCGCGCTCCCGGCGACGGGGGCGGCACGGTAAACCCCACCGGGAGCAAGACCAAATAGGGGCGGCACGTCGGAGCTTGCTCCGGCAGGCGCGTTTCCGCGCCGCCGCCCGGGTCGGTCGCGCGAGGCGCCCGGCAACGGGCGTCCCAGATGAATGGCCGTCACCCGCGTTCGCGCGGGGACAGAACCCGGCTTACAGGCCGTCTGGCATTATTTCTTTGTTTCCAACACGTTAGTTCGGCGCGCCGGGGTTGCGGCGCGGGGCACCCGGGGCGCCCGCGGCGAGACCTTTGCGATCGCCAACAAAGCAACATCGCCGGGACATAAATCCGCCGAATTCCAGGGGCCAAATCGGGGCTACCCGAACGCCCGGTTCGGGGGTCATTTCCGCTTCGGAAAAAATCGCCGAACGCCTTGCGATGGAAAGGTTTTATTAACCATGGGACGCCATAGTAGCCCATTGACGCCCATAGGTACCCATGATATCCCAATTCTTGCCAAATTGGGTTCATGGGGGACCCACGGTCTGCGGGGGATATCCGTCACCTGTGGAGATTGGGCGGCAACGGTAGAAACCGTTGTTCTGAAAGAATTTCTACGGGGGAACGAATGCCACTGTTCGTTGGCAGATACGTCAACAGGATCGACAAGAAAGGACGCGTTTCGGTTCCCAATCCGTTCCGCGACGCTTTCGAGGGCCAGTCGTTCAACGGCCTCTACGTCTATCCGCTTTTCAAATTCAACGCCTTCGAGGCGTGCGGCGAGGAGTTCATGAACCGCCTCTCCGACAGCCTCGACGACCTGCCGATGTTCTCCGACGAGCAGGATGACCTGTCGGTGATTCTCGAGAGCGCGCATCGCCTGCCGTTCGATCCGGAAGGCCGGGTCGTGCTGCCGGGCGAGATGATGAAGACCGCCGCCATCACCAGCCAGGTGTTGTTCGTTGGCCGCGGCCAGCGCTTCCAAATCTGGGAGCCGAAAACCTATGACGCCAACCGCGGCCGTGCCGTCGAGCGCGCCCGCGCCCGCGGCGCCACGCTGCGCCTGCGCAAGTCCAATGGGCGCGAGGAGTCCTGAGCATGGCTCGCCGCCGCCAGTCGGCTCTCCATACGCCGGTGATGTTGAACGAGGTGGTGGCCGCATTGATGCCGCGCGACGGCGCCATCTACGTCGATGCCACGTTCGGCGCCGGCGGCTATTCGCGGGCCCTGCTCGACGCGGCGCAGTGCACCGTCTGGGGCATCGACCGCGATCCCGCGGCCAAATCGTTGAGCGACGACCTGGCGCGCCGCTTTCCCGGTCGGCTGACCGTGCTGCAGGGCCGCTTCGGCGACATGGTGAAGCTGCTCGCCGGCGTCGGCGTCGACAGGATCGACGGCGTCGCTCTTGATCTCGGCGTCAGCTCGATGCAGCTCGGCGATCCCGCGCGCGGCTTCAGCTTCCGCGCCGACGGGCCGCTCGACATGCGCATGGACGGCACCGCCAAGGACCCCGGCATGACCGCCGCCGACGTCGTCAACCGGCTGGCCGAGCCGGAACTCGCCGACATCATCTACCGCTACGGCGAGGAGCGCCTGTCGCGCCGCATCGCCAGGGCGATCGTCGAGCGCCGCCGCGAGGCGCCGATCACGCGCACCGTCGAGCTCGCCGAGCTGGTGCGCCGGGTGGGCGCGAAATCGAAGGCCGGAAGCAAGGCCCGCGGCAGAGAAAGCATCGATCCCGCGACCCGCACTTTTCAGGCGCTGCGCATCTACATCAATGACGAGCTGGGCGAGCTTCAGCGCGGCTTGATCGCCGCCGAGACGTTGTTGGCGCCGGGCGGCCGGCTGGCCGTCGTCGCGTTCCATTCCCTCGAAGACCGCCAGGTCAAGGAGTTCCTGCTCGGCCGCAGCGAGGCCGGGCCGAAGCCGTCCCGCCATCTTCCCCCGGTGGCGGGCACGGCGCCGGCCCCGACCTTCCGGCTGCTCGGCCGCCGCGCCGTTAGACCGTCGAGCCGGGAAGTCGCGGCCAACCCGCGGGCGCAATCGGCGCGGCTGCGTGCCGCCGAGCGCACCGCCGCGCCGGCCCGGCAAGCGGCCTAGAAGGAAGCCGGACAATGATCCGCCCCGCCATGGTTCTGATCGTGCTGCTCGCCGCGTCGCTCGGCGTGACCTTGTTTGTCGTCAAATACCAGGTCCAGGACCTGGAAAACCAGCTGGTCGGGCTCAATCGCGAGATCAGCGACGACCGCCAGGCGATCCACGTGCTCAAGGCCGAGTGGAGCCACCTCAACGAGCCGGTGCGCCTTCGCCGCCTCGCCGAACATCACCTCGGGCTCGAGGCGGTGAAGACGCGCCAAGTCGGAACCGCCGACGAGTGGTTCGTGCGCGATCTTCCGGGCACCGCTCTTTCCGGCGTCGGCATGGCCGCGCCGGTGCCCGACCCGGTCGCCGACAAGGAACCTCAACGATGATTGCCGGCGTCAACAAGCCCGCCGCCCTCAAGATGGACGGAATTCGCAAGCAGGCGCTCGAGGCCGGGCGCAATCGGCTCCTGGTCACCGGCGTCGTGCTGACGCTGGCGTTTACCGCGGTCGCCGGGCGGCTGGTCGATCTCACCGTTTTCAAGGCCGGCGGCGAGCCGCGGCTGGCGCGCATCGACCCATCGCCGGTGGCTCCCGCCGGGCGCGCCGATATCGTCGATCGCAACGGCGTCATTCTGGCGACCAGCCTGCCGACAGCGTCGCTTTACGCCGATCCGGCGAAGGTGCTTAACGCCGAGGAGGCCGCCGAACGGCTGGCCGGGCCGCTTCCCGGCATCGATCGCGAGGACCTCGTCGGCCGGCTGCGGACGCCGTCGCGTTTCCAGTGGGTGGCCCGCAACCTGACGCCGAATCAACAGTTCGAGATCAATCGTCTCGGCCTGCCCGGGTTCGGCTTCCAGCGCGGCGAGCGACGGGTCTATCCGCACGGCCGGCTGGTCGCGCACGTTCTCGGGCTCACCGACATCGACGGCCGCGGCATCGCCGGGATCGAGCGTCGTTTCGACCAGACGCTGCGCGCCGGCGAGCGATTGAAGATCGCCATCGACGTCCGCATCCAGGCGCTGATGCACGAAGCGCTCGCCGCGACCGTCGACGAGTTCAGCGCCGTCGGCGCCGCCGGGCTGATCCTGGACGTCGACAACGGCGAGGTGATCGCCATGGTGTCGCTGCCCGATTTCGATGCCAACGAACCATCCCTGGTCACCGGCGATCCGGCATTCAACCGCGTGACCAAGGGCGTCTACGAGATGGGATCGACGTTCAAGCTTTTCACCGCGGCGATGGCGCTCGATTCGGGCACGGTGAACCTGAGTAGCGGCTATGACGCCAGCCAGCCAATCCAGATTTCGCGTTTCACCATCCGCGACTACCACGCCAAGAACCGGTGGCTCTCGGTTCCCGAGATCGTCGTTTATTCCTCCAACATAGGCGCCGCCAAGATGGCCGTCGACGTCGGCACGAAGGCACAACGAACCTACCTGGGCCGGTTTGGGTTGCTGACGCCGACGGCCATCGAACTTCCCGAGGTCGGCGCCCCCCTGATGCCGTCGCCGTGGCGCGAGATCAATACCATGACCGTCGCCTACGGCCACGGCATCGCGGTGACGCCGATGCAGATGGCAACGGGCGTCGCGACGCTGGTCAACGGCGGGCTTTTCGTGCCGCCGACGCTGTTGACGCGGGTCGGAAGTCGGCCGTTGGAGAGCACGCGGGCGCTGACGACGGAGACGTCGGATCAAATGCGCAAGCTGATGCAGCTCGTCGTCAGCAACGGCACCGGCCGCAAGGCCGACACCTCCGCCGACGGCTATGCCATCGGCGGCAAGACCGGCACCGCCGACAAGCTGGCCGGGCGCGGCTACGGCAAGAGCGCCAACATCTCCTCTTTCGTCGGCGCCTTCCCGATCGATGCGCCGCGTTACGTGGTGCTGGTGCTGATCGACGAGCCGAAGGGCAACAAGAGCACCTTCAATTACGCCACCGGCGGCTGGGTGGCGGCGCCGGTGGTAGCGCGCATCGTCAAGCGCATGGCGACGCTGATCGGAATGCCGCCAGAACGGCATCCGGAACCGGCTCCGGCGGGCCTGCTGCACGAGGCGCGTGCCGCCCCGATGGCGGCCCGCGCGACGTCGGCGCCGAAGGCGGCGGCCAATGCCGAGGACCAGATGCTGAACCGGGTGCGCGCCGTGCTCGCGGCCGACACCGTAAACGCCGCGGCTTTTCCGGCCCCGCCGGCGAACCCGGAACCGCGGCCGGGTCACCCGGAGAAGGCGCTTGCGACTCGCTGATGTCATGGACGGAACCGAGGTGCACGTGAGGGATCGGATGGGCATGGACGACATGAACATCACCGGGCTCACTTGCGATTCGCGGCAAGTCGAGCCCGGCTTCCTGTTTGCCGCGCTTCCGGGCACTCGCGCCGACGGTCGCGCCTATATCGACGACGCGGTGACACGCGGCGCGGTTGCCGTGCTGGCGCCTTCCGGGACCGACATTGCCGCATCGTCGCCGCCGCCGGCGCTGTTGACCGCCGTCAACCCGCGCCGCCAATACGCGCTGATGGCGGCCAACTTTTTCGAGGTGCAGCCCGACCTGGTCGCCGCCGTCACCGGCACCAACGGCAAGACCTCCGTCGTCACTTTCCTGCGCCAGATTTGGGCAAAGCTTGGCCGCAAGGCGGCAAGCGCCGGCACCCTCGGCGTCTCGGCCCCCGGCTTCGAGAACCGAATCAGCTTGACGACGCCTGACCCCGCCGATCTGCATCGCAATCTGCGCGACCTCAAGCGCTTCGGCATCGAGCGCCTGGCGCTGGAGGCGTCCAGCCACGGCCTGCAGCAGCACCGCCTAGACGGCGTGCGGGTGGCACTGGCGGCGTTCACCAACCTGACCCGCGACCATCTCGACTATCACCGCGACATGGACGGATACCTCGCCGCCAAGATGCGTTTGTTCACCGACATCGTCGCCGCCGATGGCGCCGCCGTCGTCAACGCCGATTCCGACTACGGTGCCGCCGTCGCCGCCGCCTGCCGCAAGTGTGGAATGAAGGTGACGACGTACGGCCGCGCCGGCGACGCGGTGCGGCTCGCGGACAGCCAGCCGCTGGCCGCCGGGCAGAAGCTCTCGCTCACCGCCGGCGGCGCCCACCACGCCGTGAACCTGCCGCTGGTCGGCGCGTTCCAGGCATCTAACGCGATCTGCGCGCTGGCGATGGCCATTGCCTCGGGCGAGGATCCCGCGGCCGCCGTCGATTGCCTGGCGACGCTGACCGGCGCCCCCGGCCGGGTGCAGCCCGCCGGCCGGCATCCGAACGGTGCCGCCGTATTCGTCGACTACGCCCACACGCCCGACGCGCTCGCCAATGTGCTCGGCGCATTTCGCCCGCACGCCAAGGGGCGGCTGCACGTGGTGTTCGGCTGCGGCGGCGACCGCGACCCGGGCAAGCGTCCGCAAATGGGCGATATCGCCCGTCGCCTCGCCGACGTGGTGATCGTCACCGACGACAACCCGCGCAGCGAGGACGCTGCCACCATCCGCCGCCAGATCCTTGCCGCCTGTCCGGACGCCCGCGATATCGGCGATCGCGCCGAAGCGATCCGCGAGGCGGTCAAGGGACTCGCGGCCGGCGATCTCTTGGTCGTTGCCGGCAAGGGTCATGAACGCGGACAGATCGTCGGCGACGAGACCCGCCCGTTCGACGACAGCCGCGCCGTCGATGAGGCGCTCCGGGGGATCAGACGATGATGACCCCGGTTCAGACGCACCTGTGGACAGCCGAAGAAGCGGCGGCCGCCACCGCCGGTCGCGCGATGGGTGACTGGCGCGCCGACGGCGTATCCATCGACAGCCGGACCGTGAAGCCCGGCGATCTGTTCGTCGCCATCAAGGGGCCGCGCCACGACGGCCACAAGTTCGCGAACGAGGCGTTGGTGGCGGGCGCCGTAGCGGTGATGGTGCAGCCGAAGCGCGCCAAGTTGCCGAACGGCGCGCCGTGCCTGCAGGTTGCGAATACCCAGTACGCGCTCGAAGACCTCGGCCGCGCCGCCCGCGACCGTGCCGCCGCCCGCGTCATCGCCGTCACCGGCAGCGTCGGCAAGACCGGCACCAAGGAGGCGTTGTGTTTCGTGCTCGAGGACCAGGGCGAAACCGTGGCCAGCGAAGGCAGTCTCAACAACCAGTGGGGCGTGCCGTTGAGCCTGGCCAGGATTCCCGTCGATGCCGCCTTCGCGGTGATCGAGATCGGCATGAACCATCCGGGCGAGATCACGCCGCTGGCCAAGATGGTGCGACCGCACGTCGCCGTCATCACCACCGTCGAGGCGGTGCACAGCGCCTATTTTGATTCGGTTGACGAGATCGCCGATGCCAAGGCGGAAATCTTCTGGGGTCTCGAAGATGGCGGCACCGCCGTCCTCAATCGCGACAACGCGCATTACGAGCGGCTGGCGGCGATGGCCCAGGAGGCGGGCGTCGGCACCATCGTCGGCTTCGGCGCCCACAGGGACGCCCAGGTCCGGCTCATCGACGCCCAATTCGACGCCGAAGGCAGCGACATCAAGGCCGCGGTGCTGGGCGACGAGGTCGCCTACCGGCTCAATGTCGGCGGGCGCCACTGGGCAATCAACTCGCTGGCCGTGCTGGCTGCGGTTGCTGCCGCTGGCGGCGATGCCAAGGCGGCGGCCAAGGCGCTCGGCGGCATGCGGGCGCTGAAGGGCCGCGGCCGGCGCCACAGCGTCGAGATGGCGGCCGGCTCGTTCACCGTCATCGACGAAAGCTACAACGCCAGCCCGGCCTCCATGACCGCCGCGATCGATGTTCTCGGCACCGTCTCTCCGGATCGCGGCGGCCGCCGCATCGCCGTGCTCGGCGACATGCTCGAGCTCGGCGCCGATTCCGACAGGCATCACGCCGCCCTGGCGGAAACCCTGAGCCGCAACAAGGTCGAATTGGTCTTCGCCTGCGGCACCTTCATGAAGGCGCTGTGGGAGGTGTTGCCGGCCGCCATGCACGGCGCATTCGCCAAGGATGCGGTCGAATTGCTGCCCCAGGTGACGGCGGCGGTGCGCCCCGGCGACGTCGTCGTCGTCAAGGGTTCGGCGGGCAGCAACACTGCACCGATCGTCGAGGCGCTGCTCGATCTCGGCGCGTGCTGTGACGCCGCTCCCGACGAACGCGACTGGGCGGCCAACGGGTAAGGGGCGGGACAAATCATGCTGTTCCATCTGCTCTACCCGATGGCCCACCAGTTTCCGGCGCTCAACGTCTTCCGCTATCTGACGTTCCGTACCGGCGGCGCGATCATCACCGCGCTGATCATCAGCTTCCTGTTCGGGCCGGTCCTGATCGATATGCTGCGCAGCCGCCAGACTACCGGCCAGCCGATCCGCGCCGACGGGCCCGAGGGGCATCTGCTGACCAAGCAGGGCACGCCGACCATGGGCGGCTTCCTGATATTGCTGGCGCTGACGTTGGCGACGCTGCTGTGGGCGGACCTCAGGAACGGCTATGTTTGGGCCGCCCTCGGCGTCACCATCGCCTTTGGCACCATCGGGTTCCTCGACGACTACCTGAAGGTCAAGCGCAAGGACTCAAAGGGCCTGCCCGGCAAGTTGAAGCTGCTGATGCAGATGGTGATTGCCGCGGTCACCGCGTTCTCGATCATGCATCAATTGCCGCCGCCGCTGACGACGACGCTGGCAGTGCCGTTCTTCAAGACCGTATTGCTCAATCTCGGCTGGATGTTCGTCGTCGTCGCGGTGGTGGTCATTGTCGGCGCGTCGAACGCCGTCAATTTGACCGACGGTCTCGACGGGCTGGCGATCGTGCCGGTGATGATCGCCGCGGGCGTCTTCGCCCTGATCGCGTACTTGGTCGGCAATTCTGTTTTCTCGAACTATCTGCAGCTTCACTATGTGCCCGGCGCCGGCGAGCTAGCGGTGTTCTGTGGCGCGCTGGTCGGCGGCGGCCTTGGATTTTTATGGTTTAACGCGCCGCCGGCGAAGGTGTTCATGGGCGATACCGGATCGCTGTCGCTCGGCGCCGCGCTTGGCGCCGTGAGCGTGATCACCAAGCACGAGTTGGTGTTGGCAATCGTCGGCGGCCTGTTCGTGCTCGAGACCATTTCGGTGATCGTCCAGGTGGTCTCCTTCAAGCTGACGGGAAAACGGATTTTCGCAATGGCGCCGCTGCACCATCACTTCGAGAAGAAGGGATGGGCGGAAAGCACCATCGTCATCCGGTTCTGGATCATCGCCTCGATCCTGGCCCTCGCCGGCCTGTCGACGTTGAAGCTGAGGTAGCGGCGCGATGATCAACGTATTCCCCTTTGCAGACTTCCCGATCGCCGTGTTCGGGCTCGGCCGCTCCGGAATGGCGACGGCCCGCGCCCTGGTGCGAAGCGAAGCCGAGGTGTGGGCCTGGGACGATGACGAGGAAGCCCGAGAGCGCGCCCGCGAGGAAGGCATCCCGCTGGTCGACCTCTACGTCTGCGACTGGAAGGAATTGACGACGCTGGTGCTCAGTCCCGGCATCCCGTTGCACCATCCGAAGCCGCACCGGATCGTCGAACTCGCCCTCGGCGCCCATTGCGAGATCATCGGCGACATCGAATTGCTCGCCCGCGCACAGCGCGACGCTTCCTATATCGGCATCACCGGCACCAACGGTAAGTCGACGACCACGGCGCTAATCGGCCACGTCATGCAGGTCTCGGGCCGCGACGCCGAAGTCGGCGGCAACCTGGGCATCCCGGCGCTTGCGCTGGAGCCGATGGAAATCGGCGGAACCTATGTGCTGGAGATGTCGTCGTTCCAACTCGAGCTTACGAAGTCCATCACCTTCGATGTCGCGGTGCTTTCGAACATCAGCGCCGACCACCTGGACCGCTATGGCGGCATGGACGACTACATCGCCGCCAAGAAGAGCATATTCCACCGGCAATCGAAGCCGCGCACGGCGGTGGTCGGCGTCGACGACCCGCTCAGCCGCGCCGTTTATGACGAGCTGAAGGCCACCGACGAGCAGGTGGTGATCGGTATTTCCGGCTCCGAGCGCGTCCACGGCGGCGTCTACGTCATCGACGGCCGGCTTTACGACGACACCGAGGGCACCGAAGTCCCGGTAATGAACCTGAACGGCATCGCCGCACTGCCGGGTTCCCACAATTGGCAAAACGCGGCCGCCGCTTATGCCGCCGTCAAGTCGGCCGGCGTGCCGTCGCCCGTCGCGATGGCCTGCATCAACAGCTATCCCGGCCTGGTCCACCGTCAGGAACCGGTGGCGATGATAGACGGCATCGCCTACGTCAACGATTCGAAGGCTACCAACGGCGATGCCGCGGCGCGCGCGCTCGCCTGCTACGACGCCGTCTACTGGATCGCCGGCGGGCGGCCCAAGGAAGGCGGCCTGAAGCCGACCATGCCTTACCTGAAGAACGTCCGCCACGCCTTCCTGATCGGCGAGGCGGCGCTGGCGTTCTCGCAGTTTCTCGACGGCAAGGTGCCGTCCACGCTGGCCGGCGATCTCGCAACCGCGATGAAGGCGGCGCGCAAGCTGGCCAAGAAGGAAAAGATCGCCGGCGCGGTGGTGCTGCTGTCACCGGCCTGCGCTTCGTTCGACCAGTTCGACAACTTCGAGGACCGCGGCGACGCCTTCCGTGCGATGGTCGAGAAGCTGCCGGGCAAGCACTTGGATCCGATCGAGGTGCCGGGCGGTTTTCCGGGCACCGGCGTCCGCGAAAAGGTGCACCCATGACCGCCATCGCCCGCACCGATACCAGCCTGGTCGGTCTCTGGTGGTGGACGGTCGACCGCTGGACGCTGGCGGCGTTGGCGGCGATCATCGCCATCGGCGCGATGCTGACGCTCGCCGCGTCGCCGCCGGTCGCCGAGCGGCTCGGATTCGACGCCTTCCACTTCGCCCGCCGCCAGTTCATGTTCCTGGGCGCCGCCGCCGCGATCATCTTCGCAACGTCTTTTTTGTCGGCCCGCGGCGTCCGGCGGCTGGGGTTGGTCTGTTTCGTCGCCGCCATGATGCTGACCGCGGCGACGCTTTTCGTCGGGCCGGAAATCAAGGGCGCCACCCGTTGGCTGCAATACCATTCGCTGTCGCTGCAGCCCTCGGAATTCATCAAGCCTAGCTTCGCCATCCTCGCCGCCTGGATGTTCTCGACCCAGCGCCTCGACGGCCGGTTTCCCGGATATGCCGTCGCGACCGCGCTGTTCCTGGTTGTCGCCGGGCTGCTGCTGCTGCAACCGGATGTCGGCATGACGATGGTCGTCGCCGCCATCTGGTCGGTGCAGTTCTTCATCGCCGGGCTGCCGCTGCTGTTCGTCATCGCCATCGGCTTCCTGTTCCTCGGCGCCAGTGTCGGCGTCTACTTCGCCTTCGCCCACGTGCAGGCCCGCGTCGACCGATTCCTCGATCCGGCAGCCGGCGAGAACTATCAGGTCAGCCGCGCGCTCGAGGCCTTTTACAACGGCGGCTGGGCCGGCCGCGGTCCCGGCGAGGGACGGGTCAAGGAAGTTCTGCCCGACGCCCACGCCGATTTCATCTTCGCCGTCGCCGGCGAGGAATTCGGACTGATCCTGTGCCTGATCCTGGTCGGTCTGTTCACGTTTGTGGTGCTCAGGGGATTCAGCCGCGCGCTCAAGGACAATGATCTGTTCGGCCTGCTGGCGGCGAGCGGCTTGCTGGCGCAGTTCGCCATCCAGGCGATCATCAACATGGCCTCGAACATCAACCTGATGCCGCCGAAAGGCATGACATTGCCGTTCGTTTCCTACGGCGGTTCGTCGACGCTGGCCTTGGCGCTCGGCATGGGCGCGGTGCTGGCGCTGACCCGCGAGCGGCCGGGCGAACGGAGGCTGCCATGACCGCCGCAAACGGGCGCCAGGGCCATCTGGTGGTGCTCGCCGCCGGCGGCACCGCTGGCCACGTGTTTCCGGCCGAAGCCTTGGCCACCGAGTTGATGCAACGCGGCCACCGGCTGGCGGCGATCACCGATCGCCGCGGCGGCTCCTGGAAAGGCGCGCTCGCCAACATCGAGACCCACCGGATCCTCGCCGGCGGCATCGCCGGCAAGAGCTTTGCCGCGCGACTGAAGAGCGGCCCGGAACTGGCGATCGGCACCTGGCAGGCGCGCGGACTGTTGAAGCGGCTGGCGCCGAAGGCGGTGGTCGGATTCGGCGGCTACGCCTCGGTTCCGACCATGCTGGCGGCGTGCTTCGGCGGCTATCACACCGCGATCCACGAACAGAACGCCGTGCTCGGCCGCGCCAACAGGCTGCTGGCGCCGAGGGTGCGGCGGATCGCCACCTCGTTCGAAAAATCCGAGAGCATCCCCGATGAAGCAGCGGACAAGGTCGTCTATACCGGTATGCCGGTGCGCGCCGCCGTCGTCGCCGTTGCCGGCCGGCCGTATCCGCCGTTGCAGGCGAACCGGCCGGTGTCGCTGATGGTGATCGGCGGCTCGCAAGGCGCGCACGTGTTCAGCGAAGTGGTGCCGGCCGCCCTCGACCGCCTCGGCGCCGAGCTGAAGTCCCGCCTGCGCGTCAGCCAGCAGTGCCGGCCCGAGGACCTCGACCGCGCCCGCGACGGTTATCGTCAGCTCGGCATTGCCGCCGAGCTCACCACCTTCTTCGACGACCTGCCGGAGCGGCTGGCGAAGGCACACCTGCTGATCGGCCGCGCCGGCGCCTCGACGGTGGCCGAGATGCTGGTGGTCGGACGGCCGGCGATCCTGGTGCCGTACCCGCACGCCATCGACGACCACCAGACCCGCAATGCCCACGCCATCGACGAGGCCGGCGCCGGCTGGCTGATGCCGGAAACGTCGTTCACGCCCGGCGCTCTGGCGGCGCGGCTGGACTCGCTTCTTGGGCTGCCGGCGATCCTCGAGAAAGCGGCCGCTTGCGCCAAGGCGGCCGGCAATTCCGATGCCGCCAGGCGGCTGGCCGACATGGTCTGCGGATTGTTGAAGTCCAACGGCGCCGACGGTCCGGATGCCGAGAGGAGGGCCGCATGAGGGCGCTTCCGCTCGATATCGGCACCATCCATTTCGTCGGCATCGGCGGCATCGGCATGAGCGGCATCGCCGAGGTGCTGCACACGCTGGGCTATTCGGTGCAGGGCAGCGATGTCGCCGAAAACGCCAACGTCAAGCGGCTGCGCAATCTCGGCGTCGCCGTCCACGTCGGTCACCAGGAAAGCAACCTCGGCGATGCGCGGGTGGTCGTCATCTCGACCGCCGTCAAGGCCGGTAATCCGGAGGTCCAGGCCGCCCGCCAGCGCATGATCCCGGTGGTACGCCGGGCCGAGATGCTGGGCGAGCTGATGCGGCTGAAATGGTCGATCGCGATCGGCGGCACCCACGGCAAGACCACCACCACGTCGATGGTGGCGGCGCTGCTCGACGCCGCGGGCATGGACCCAACGGTGATCATCGGCGGCATCATCAACGCCTGGGGCTCCAACGCCCGGCTCGGCAAGGGCGACTGGATGGTTGCCGAGGCGGACGAATCCGACGGCACCTTCCTGAAACTGCCGGCAACCGTCTCCGTCGTCACCAACGTCGACCCGGAGCACCTCGACCACTACGGAACATTCGACAAGCTGCGCGCCGCGTTCGAGGCGTTCGTGGCCAACATTCCGTTCTACGGCTTCTCGGTGCTGTGCATCGACCACCCCGAGGTGCAGGCGATGATCCCCCGGTTGTCGGACCGTCGCATCGTCACCTACGGCTTCAGTCCGCAGGCCGACGTGCGCGCCGTCGACTTGCGGTCGAGCGCCGCCGGCGTCCGTTTCGACGCCGTCATCACCGACCGCAAGACCGGCGCCGAGAGCAAGCTGCTCGGCCTGATGCTGCCGATGCTCGGCGAGCACAACGTCCAGAACTCGCTGGTCGCCGTCGCCATCGGCCACGAGATGGGAATCGAAAACGACGTCATTCGCCGCGCGTTCGCCGGATTTGCGGGCGTCAAGCGGCGCTTCACCCGTGCCGGCGAAGTCGACGGCATTACCATCATCGACGACTACGGCCACCATCCGGTGGAGATCGCCGCCGTGCTGAAGACCGCTCGCACCGCCGTCCAGGGACACGGCCAGGTGATCGCCGTCGTCCAGCCGCACCGGTTCACGCGCCTGCGCGACCTGTTCGAGGAATTCTGCACCTGCTTCAACGATGCCGACGCGGTGGTGGTCGCGGATGTCTACCCGGCTGGCGAGGAACCGATCCCCGGCATTCATCGCGACGCACTCGTGGAAGGGCTCGAACGTCACGGCCACCGCACGGTTGTGCCGTTGTCGGGTCCCGCCGAGCTGACCGAGGTGATCGACGGTCTTGCCGGCCCCGGCGACATGGTGGTGTGCCTTGGCGCCGGCGACATCACCCAGTGGGCAAACGCGCTGCCCGAAAATCTGCGGGCGCTGAGGGCGCGGGGTCGGGAGGCTGCTAATGATGACCGCTGAACGCACCCGGCCCGGCCTAATCGATCGCCTGCCGGCGGTGCAGGGCGGCCTCGTCCCGGACGCGCCCGTGGCGCGCTTCACCTGGTTCAAGGTCGGCGGCCCGGCGGAGGTCCTGTTCGAGCCTTTGGATGCCGACGACCTGCAACGGTTTCTCGCCGCCAAGCCGGTCGACGTGCCGGTGACGGTGGTCGGCGCCGCCTCCAACGTCATTGTCCGCGACGGCGGCATCCCCGGCGTCGTCGTCCGCCTGGGCCGCGGGTTCGCTCGGATCGCGGTCGACGGTGTCGACATCGAGGCCGGCGCCGCCGCCCACGACATCACCGTGGCGCGCCGCGCCCGCGACGCCGGCATCTCCGGGCTGGAGTTCCTGGCCGGCATTCCCGGCTCGATCGGCGGCGCAGTCCGCATGAACGCCGGCGCCTATGGCAGCGAGATCAAGGACGTGATCGTGGCGGCCGACGTCGTCGACCCGAAGGGCGGCCGCCACCGGTTGACGGCGGCCGAGCTCGGGCTTTCCTACCGCGGCTGCGGGGTGGCCGATGATTGGATCTTTGTCGCCGCCCGCTTGCGCGGTCGTCCCGGCGACAAGGACCGTATTCAGAGCCGAATCCAGGAGATCCAAAGTCAACGCGAATCGACCCAGCCGGTACGTACGCCGACGGGCGGCTCGACGTTCCGCAACCCGCCGGGCCGGAATGCCTGGGAACTGATCGAGCAGGCCGGCTGCCGCGGCCTCAGGCGCGGCGGCGCGCAGGTTTCGAACATGCACTGCAATTTCCTGATCAACACCGGCGGCGCCACGGCCGCGGACCTCGAGGGTCTGGGCGAGGAAGTCCGCCGTCGCGTGTTCGAAACGTCGGGCGTGAGCCTCGAATGGGAAATCCGTCGTCTCGGCGTTGTCGCCGAGCCGGCGGCCCGCGAGTTCGCCAACCGCGGCGGCAAGGAGAACGCGTGATGCCCCGGCACGTGGCGGTACTGATGGGCGGTTGGTCGGCGGAACGCGAAGTGTCGCTGGTGTCCGGCGCTGCGGTGGTACGCGCGCTCGCCGAGGCCGGGTTCAAGGTGACGCCGATCGACGTGCAGCGCGACATGGGGGCGCTGATGACCCGGCTTTACCCGCGTCCTGACGCAATCTTCAACGCGCTGCATGGCCGCTTCGGCGAGGACGGCTGCGTCCAGGGGCTGCTGGATATCCTCGACATTCCCTACACCCATTCCGGGCTGCTGGCATCGGCGCTGGCGATGAACAAGCCGATGGCAAAGCGGCTGTTTTCCGCTGCCGGCATCCCGGTGCCGGAGCACGTGATCGTTTCCAGCGGCCAGATCCGGGCCGGCGAGGTGATGGAACGGCCCTACGTCATCAAGCCGCTGAACGAGGGCTCGTCGGTCGGCGTCCACATCGTGCGCCAGGGGGATAACGACCCGTTGTTCGGCGAATCCGGCTGGCCCCACGGCGATCAGGTCATGGTCGAGAAGTTCATCCCCGGCCGCGAACTCACGGTTTCTGTGATGGGCGATCGGTCGTTGGCCGTGACCGAGATCAAGACCGCGCGCGAGTTCTACGACTACGACGCCAAATACGCGAGCGGCGGCTCCAACCACGTGGTGCCGGCCGAACTTAACGCCACGGTATACGACGAGGCGATGCGGATGGCGCTGCTGGCGCACCAGACGCTGGGCTGCCGCGGCGTTTCGCGCGCCGATCTGCGGTGCGACGGCGGCGAGCTCTATCTCCTGGAGATAAACACCCAGCCTGGCATGACGCCGATGTCGCTGGTGCCGGAACAAGCCGCCCACGTCGGGCTGTCTTTCAAGGACCTGTGCGTGTGGATGGTCGATAACGCGGAGTGCGGATGATGAAGAAAAAACGCAAGCTGAGCGCCTCGAAAAGCGGCCAGCCGCGTCGACGGGTCGTGCCGCTGTGGCGCAGCCCGGCGACGATCGGCGTGATGGCCGCCGGTCTCCTGGTGCTTTTTGCCGCAGGCGTATGGCGGCTGCATCAATCGGGTTGGGTGCCGCGGGTTGCCGATCAGGCGCGCTGGCAGATCATCGCCGCTTCGGCTCGCCTGGGTCTCAAGGTCGACGAGGTGCTGGTAGTCGGCCGCCGCGAGACGACGCAACGGCAACTCCTGAAAGCCGTTGGCCTGGCGCGCGGGGCCCCAATCCTGGCGTTCAATCTGCAAGACGCCAAAAAACGCGTCGAGAAGCTGCCGTGGGTCAAGTCGGCAATCGTCGAGCGGTTGCTGCCGTCGACCGTGATGCTGACCGTAGCGGAGCGGCAGCCGCTGGCGCTGTGGCAGAACAAGGGCACGTTCGCGCTGATCGATACCGACGGCGAGATCATCCTGAAAAGCGGCCTCGAGCGGTTCTCCGATTTGGTGGTGGTGGTCGGCGCGGACGCGCCGGTGCACGCGGGCGAGCTGTTGAAGGTGCTGGCCACCCAGCCGGAGTTGAAATCCCTGGTCAAGGCGGCGGTGCGCGTCGGCGGACGACGCTGGAACCTGCGCCTCAAGAACGACATCGACGTGCGCCTGCCGGAGGAAAACCCGGCCGCGGCCTGGCACCGTTTGGCCGAATACGAAAAGACCCACCGGGTGCTGGAACGCGACGTGCAGATTCTGGACCTGCGGCTTCCCGACCGGCTGATCGTGCGCAAGGCGCCGAAGCCGCCGAAGGACGGGGCCGGCACCGGCGCCGGCAAGGATACCTGAGCGGCTCGCGCCACGCATAAACGACAACCAACGGAAACGAACATGGCAAACAACACAACGCCGAAAATGGTCCGCAACGGCCTGGTCGCCGCGCTCGACGTCGGCACCACCAAGGTCTGCTGCCTGATCGCGCGCGCCAACATAGACCGCGGGCTTTACCTGAAGCCGGGAATGAAAATCATCGGCATCGGCCACCACGTTTCGGGCGGCATGCGGTCCGGAACCGTCGTCGCGCTCGAGGAGTGCGAGGCGGCGATCCGCTCTACGGTCGAAGCGGCCGAGCAAATGGCGGGCGAGAACATCCGCGACGTCATCGTGAATCTTTCCGGCGGCCATCCGCGATCGCGGCTGATCGCCTATGAGATTTCGATCGCCGGGCATGAGATCGGCGACGCCGATCTGCGCCGCATCCTCGATCCGCAGGTGCTGAAGAACGGCCTGCCGAAAGGCCGCGAGTTGGTGCACACCATCCCCGTCGGCTACTCCATCGACGGCAACCGCGGCGTACGCGATCCACGCGGCATGTTCGGCGAACGCCTGGGGGTCAATTTGCACGTCATCAGCGCGCTTTCGGGCCCGGTCCGCAATCTCGAGACCAGCGTCATGCGCTGCCACCTCGGCGTCGCCGAAAAAGTCGTGTCGGCCTACGCGTCCGCGCTCGCCTGCCTGGTCGAGGACGAGACCCAGCTCGGCGTCACCTGCATCGACATGGGCGGCGGCACGACCTCGATGGCGGTGTTCTTCGACGGCGAGCTGGTGCACACGGATTCGATCCCGGTCGGCGGCGTCCACGTCACCAACGACATCGCCCGCGGCCTATCGACGCCGCTGACCCACGCCGAGCGCATGAAAACGCTGTACGGCAGCGCGCTGGCGTCGCCCTCCGACGACCGCGAGGTCATCAAGGTCCCGCTGGTCGGCGAAGAGTCGGCCGGAGAATCGAGCCAGGTGCCGCGCTCGATGCTGGTCGGCATCATCCGTCCGCGGGTCGAGGAGACCCTCGAGATGGTCCGCGACCGGCTGGCCGAGGCCGGCTTCGACAAGGTGGCGGGGCGCATCGTCATAACCGGCGGCGCCGGTCAGCTTCCCGGCGTCCGCGAGCTCGCCGCTCACATCCTGGACAAGCAGGTGCGGATGGGCCGCCCGCAGGCCATCGACGGCATGGCCGAGGTCACCGCCGGTCCGGCGTTCTCGACCTGCGCCGGGCTGCTCCACTACGCCGTCAGCAACAAGGCCGAAGCGCCGAGCGCCGCCTATTGTCCGCCGGAGCAGGCAAGCCGCGGCTTCGGGCGCCTAAGTCATTGGATACGCGAGAATTTTTGACATGACGTTGTTTCAACCCGCAACCCCAAGGCCGCCTTCGGGCGGAGACGATTTATCCGCGCACCGACCGGTTCCCGTGCGCGGCAACCCCGACTGCAGGAATCCGAAAAGAAGGAGGTCACAATGAGTATTAACCTGACCGTACCGGACGGTAACGAAAAGCCTAAGCTCAAACCGCGGATCACCGTCATTGGCGTCGGCGGTGCCGGCGGCAATGCCGTCAACAACATGATCCGTGCCGAGCTGGAAGGGGTCGACTTCGTGGTCGCCAACACCGACGCGCAGGCGTTGGCGCAATCGAAGACCGACCGCCGGATCCAGCTCGGGGCCAACCTCACGCAAGGTCTCGGTGCCGGCTCACGGCCGGAAGTCGGCCGCGCCGCCGCCGAGGAGGCGCTCGAAGACATCCTCGCCGCGCTCGACGGCGCCCACATGACGTTCGTCGCTGCCGGCATGGGCGGCGGCACCGGCACCGGCGCCGCGCCGATCATCGCCCGCGCCGCCAAGGAGAATGGCATCCTCACCGTCGGCGTCGTCACCAAGCCGTTCCAGTTCGAAGGCACGCACCGCATGAACACGGCGGAAACGGGCATCGAGGCGCTGGAACAATATGTCGATACGCTGATCGTGATCCCGAATCAGAACCTGTTCCGGATCGCCAACGAAAAGACCACCTTCGCCGACGCCTTCGCGATGGCGGACGAGGTGTTGTACTCGGGCGTTCGCGGCGTCACCGACCTGATGGTGATGCCGGGCCTGATCAACCTCGATTTCGCCGACATCCGCACGGTGATGAGCGAGATGGGCAAGGCGATGATGGGCACCGGCGAAGCCGAAGGCGAACGCCGGGCGCTCGACGCCGCCGAGGCGGCGATCGCCAATCCGCTCCTCGACGACACCTCGATGAAGGGGGCGAAGGGTGTGCTGATCAACATCACCGGCGGCATGGACATCACCCTGTTCGAAGTCGACGAGGCGGCCAACCGCATCCGCGCCGAAGTCGATCCCGACGCCTACATCATCGTCGGCTCGGCCTTCGACGCATCGCTCGAGGGCAAGATGCGGGTCAGTGTCGTCGCCACCGGCATCGACAGCGAGGCCTCGGCGTCGCAATTGCCGAGGATGCTGCATCTGGCCGAGCAGATCGAGCGTCCGTACAAGATGCAATCGGCGGCGCCGGCCAAAATCGCCCCGGCGGCGGCGGAAATCCCGCCGCACCGCGCCGACGGGCCCGACGCCGAAGCGGCCCCGGCGGCAATGGCCGATTCGCCCGCCGCCGCGGCCGAACTGCCGATAGTGGCAATCGCCGAACCGCACCCGGCCGAGCATCGGCCCGAGACTCCGCCGGCGGCGATGCCGGCGATCGGCGCCGCCGACGCCTTCATTCCGCCGAAGCCGATGGCGGCCTCCGACGACCAGGAGGAAAAACCGGCCGAACCGTTCGCGGCCGCGGCGATGGCCAATGGCGCCAAGCCTGTCCGCGACGACGCGGCGGCAGCCGAAACGCCGAAGAAGGCCCGCACCGTCAGCCTGTTCGAGCGCGTCACGGGCGGCGGCCGGCCGGCCTTCGGCAGGAAAATCCCGTCCCTGTCGGCGGCCCCGGAAGTGATGGAGAGGAAGGAGCTTTCCGCAAAGCCCGATGCCGCGCCGGCGGTCGCCGCCGCGACCCGGGAAACGGCCCCGCAGGCGACCGAGGCGGTGGCCCGCGACGACGCCGAGGACGAGGAACTCAAGCTCGGTGGACTCGATCCGGCGGATCGCCTGCCGGCCAGCGACGGTGACGAGGACTTGCTGGACATTCCGGCGTTTCTGCGTCGTCAGGCCAACTGATCGGGCCCCTGGATTCCTGCAGTAAAAGGGGCCGGAACCGGCGTAACAATCGGAAACAAAGAGTGATTTGAGTGGTTTCTGGGATGTTGTTAAACACAACCCTAGAAACCGCTCAACTCTTTGCGGAGACAAAATATTTTAGGGGTGACGCGAGCCCGGGCGACGTCGAACCGACCGGACTCGAATGCGGATCAAGAAAAAACAACGGCGAAAATCGCTGAGGAAAATGGGGATTACGAAAACCAGCGGGACCAAGAATCGGCGCGCCAGCGGCGTTTGGCAGCGCACGCTTAGGTCTCCGGTCAGTTGCGTCGGCGTCGGGCTTCACTCCGGCAAGCGCGCGTCGTTGACGTTGCTGCCGGCGGCGATCGACGCGGGCATCGTGTTCAAGCGCACCGACGTCGGCGGCGCCGCGGTTCCGGCAAAATGGGATCACGTCGTCGACTCGCGCATGTGCACCACCATCGGCGGCGGCGACGGCGTCACCATCGGCACGATCGAGCATCTGATGGCGGCGCTCGCCGGCTGCGGCATCGACAATGCCGTGGTCGAGGTTGACGGTCCGGAAGTGCCAATCATGGACGGCAGCGCGCAGCCGTTCGTCGCCATGGTCGCGACCGCCGGCGTCGTCAATCAGGGCGCGCCGCGCCGCGTGATCCGTGTCCTCGAGACCGTATCCGTCGATGCCGGCACGAGTCAGGCCCGGCTTTCGCCCGGCTCGTGCCTGTCGCTCGACGTGGCCATCGATTTTGCCGACGACGCCGTTGCCAAGCAATCGTTGTCGATCGGCGTCGTCAACGGCAGCTTCGCCCGCGAGCTGGCGCCCGCCCGCACCTTCGGCTTCCTGCACGAGGTCGAGCAATTGTGGGCCGCCGGGCTGGCGAAAGGTGGTTCGCTCGACAACGCCGTCGTGGTCAGCGGCGACAAGGTGTTGAACCAGGAAGGACTTCGCTTCGACGACGAATTCGTCCGCCACAAGATTCTCGACGCGGTCGGCGACCTCTATCTGGCCGGCGCTCCGATCATCGGCAGTTTCCACGGCGTGCGCTCTGGGCACGCCACCAACAACGCGCTTTTGAGGGCCTTGTTCGCCGATTCGCAATGTTGGAAATACGACGTCCTGCGCGGCAACGAGGCGCTGTCGGCGATCGACGGAGACATCTTCCCGGATCTTGCCGAAACCGCCTGAGAATCCCGCCCGCCGCCACGCGTCGTTTGCCAGCCCGCTTCCAGCGGGTTTTTTGCCGCCCCGGTCGCTCAAGTCCCGCCGAGGTCTTTCACAAATCGGCTGCCGGCATGATATAATTGGCGTTTGAAAGGCCCGCGGCCGACGGCCGCCCGCGTGCGCAAGCAGGCAAATCGAATCATGACCCGTCCCGACCCCATCCCGAGGCTCGCGATCCTTGCCCTGGCCGGTCTGCTGGCGCTGATACTCGGCGCCTGCACCGCGAAGAAGGCGGAGTACGTCGAGCGGCCGGTCGAGCAGCTCTATAACGAGGCCTTGGACGCGATGATGGCCAAGGACTACATCGGGGCCACCGAACGTTTCGACGAGGTCGAGCGCCAGCATCCGTATTCCTCGTGGGCGAACCGGGCGCAATTGATGTCCGCTTACAGTTATTACCTGGAAAACCGTTATGACGACGCCATCGTCGCCCTCGACCGCTTTATCCAATTGCATCCGACCAACAAGGACGTCGCCTATGCCTATTACCTGAAGGGCCTCAGTTATTACGAGCAGATTTCCGACGTCGCCCGCGACCAGAAGATGACCGAGTTGGCGCTATCGACGCTGGACGAATTGGTCAAGCGTTTCCCCAGCAGCAAGTACGCCCGCGACGCCAAGCTGAAGATCGACTTGACGTTCGACCATCTTGCCGGCAAGGAGATGGAGATCGGCCGCTACTACCTCAACAAAGGACACTATCTGGCGGCCATCAATCGCTTCCGCCTCGTCGTCGACCGCTATCAGACGACGACCCACGTGCCCGAGGCCCTGCACCGGCTGACCGAGGCATACCTCTCGCTCGGTGTGCCGGAGGAGGCGCGCAAGACCGCGGCCGTCCTCGGCCATAATTTCCCGGGCAGCGAATGGTATATCGATTCCTACGAGATCATGGAAAACAAGAAGGTGCGGCAGCAACAGGCTGAAAAGCCCTGGTACAAGTTCTGGTGATAATGCCACCGCGAACGGATGGCGCGGCATGCTAACGACTCTCTCGATCCGCGACGTCGTCCTGATCGGGCGGCTGGATCTCCATTTTCAATCTGGCCTGTGCGTCCTCACCGGCGAAACCGGCGCCGGCAAGTCGATCCTGCTCGACGCGCTCGGCCTGGCGCTCGGCGTGCGCGCCGACGCACGGCTGGTCCGCCACGGCGCCGAACAGGCGTCGGTGACGGCGGCGTTCGATCCGGTGCCCGGGCATCCGATCCACGACCTGCTCAAGGAGCACGGGCTGGCGACCGGCGACGATACCCTGACGCTGCGCCGTTTGCTCGGCGCCGACGGCCGCTCTCGCGCCTTCGTCAACGACCAGCCGGTGAGCGTGCAGCTGCTGCGCCAGGCCGGCGATATCCTGGTCGAGGTGCACGGACAGTTCGAAAGCCAGCGGCTGCTCGACGTCGCCAGTCACCGCGGCCTGCTCGACGCTTATGGCGGGCTGGGCCGGCAGGCGGCGGCGACGGCGGCGGCGTTTGCCGCCTGGCGCGAAGCCGGCGGCGCCCGCCGGCGGGCGGAAGAGGAAATGCAACGCGCCCGCAGTGACGAGGATTTCCTGCGCCACGCCGTCGACGAATTGAAGGCGCTCGGCCCGAAACCGGGCGAGGAATCGGTGCTGGCCGAGCGGCGCGCCATGATGATGCACGCGGAGAAACTGGTCGAGGCGATGAACGCCGCCGCAAGCGAGTTGCGCGACGATCGCGGCGCGGCCCAGCGCCTGCAGGGCGCGCTCCGGCACCTGGAGCGGGCCGCCGACAAGGCCGGTGGACGGCTCGCCGGCGCCATCCAGGCGCTCGCCCGGGCCGCCGCCGAGGCGGCCGAAGCCGAGGCGCAGCTCGACGCCGTCGGCGCCGCCCTCGACGCCGACCCGAAGGCGCTGGAGGAGGCCGAGGAGAGGCTGTTCGCGTTGCGCGGGCTGGCGCGCAAGCACGGCGTTGCCGTCGACGCGCTCGCCGCCCTTGGCGACGACCTGGACGCCCGGCTGAAGGCTCTCGACGACGGCGGCGCCCGGCTGGCGGCGCTCGCTCAGGCCGAGACGAAGGCCCGCGAAGCCTACGGCAAAGCGGCGGCGACGTTGACGGCGGCGCGCCGGAAGGCCGCCGACCGCCTCGACAAGGCGGTGGCGAAGGAGCTGAAGCCCCTGAAGCTGGCCAAGGCGCGCTTTGCAACCGCGTTCGAATCGATGCCCGAGGACGCCTGGGGGCCGGACGGCCAGGACCGGGTGCAGTTCCTGATCGCCACCAATCCGGGGACACCGGCCGGCCCGCTCCATAAAATCTCGTCCGGCGGCGAATTGGCCCGCTTCACGTTGGCGCTGAAGGTGGTGTTGGCCGAGGCGGACCCGGTGCCGACCCTGGTCTTCGACGAGGTCGACGCCGGCGTCGGCGGCGCCGTCGCGGCGGCGGTCGGCGAGCGGCTGGCGGCGCTTGCCCAAGCTTGCCAAGTGCTGGTGGTGACGCATTCGCCGCAGGTGGCGGCCAAGGGCACCCACCACTGGCTGGTGTCGAAAACCGACGCCGAGCCCGGGGTGTTGACCATGGTCGCGGCGCTCGATCGGGACGGCCGGCGCGAAGAGATTGCCCGCATGCTGGCCGGCGCCCGCATCACCGACGAGGCGCGCGCCGCCGCCGGCAGCCTGCTCGAAGGCGCGATCCCGTGACCACCAAGCAGGACGCCCGCGAGGTTCCGGTCGACAAGCTGACGCCGCTGGAGGCGGCCTCTGAGCTGAAGGCGTTGGCGCGCGAGATCGCCCGCCACGACAAGCGGTACTACCAGAAGGATTCGCCGGTGATCTCGGATGCCGAGTACGACGGCCTGCGCCGCCGCAACCAGGAGATAGAGGCCGCCTTCCCGCACTTGGTACGCAAGGACAGCCCCTCGCACCGAATCGGCGCGGCGCCGGCCGCCGGCTTCGCCAAGGTTACCCATGTCCGGCCGATGCTGTCGCTGACCAACGCCTTCGTCGACGACGAGGTGATGGAGTTCGTCGCTCGGGTGCGGCGCTTTCTCGGTCTCGGCGAGGAGGAAACAGTAGCGTTGGTGTGCGAGCCGAAGATCGACGGCCTGTCGGTGTCACTGCTCTATAAGGATGGCAAGCTCGCGCTCGGCGCCACCCGCGGCGACGGCACGACCGGCGAGGATGTGAGTGCCAACCTGAGGACCCTGAAGGACATTCCCGAGACGCTCAAGGACGCGCCGGCGAACCTCGAAATCAGGGGCGAGGTCTACATGACCCGCAAGGACTTTGCCCGCCTCAACCGCGACTTGGAAGCGGCCGGGATTAATGCATTTGCCAACCCGCGCAACGCCGGCGCCGGGTCGCTGCGCCAGAAGAACCCGGCGGTCACCGCGGCGCGGCCGCTGCGCTTTTTCGCCTATGCCTGGGGCGAGGCCAGCGCGCCCATCGCCGATACCCAGTGGGAGTTCCTGAAGCGACTGCGCGCCTGGGGACTTCCAACCAACCCGGAGGGCAAGCTGTTCGAGCGCACGGACGACTGCTTGACCGCCTATCACGCCCTGGAAGCCCGGCGCGCCGAGCTCGATTACGACATCGACGGCATGGTCTACAAGGTCAACCGGATCGATTGGCAGCGACGGCTGGGGCAGGTCAGTCGCGCCCCGCGCTGGGCGATCGCCCACAAATTCGCCGCCGAAAAGGCGCGGACGCGTATCGTTGCCATCGAGCCGCAGGTCGGCCGCACCGGCACGCTAACGCCGGTGGCACACCTGGAGCCGGTGACGGTCGGCGGCGTTGTGGTGTCCCGCGCCACGCTGCACAACGAAGACTACATCGCCGCCAAGGATATCCGCATCGGCGACACCGTGGTCGTTCAGCGCGCCGGCGACGTCATTCCGCAGGTGCTCGAGGTGATCGACGACGCGGCGCACAGGAAACGCCCGAAATACAGGTTTCCCAAAAAGTGCCCGCGTTGCGGCAGTCTCGCCATCCGCGAGGAGGGCGAGGCGGCGCGGCGCTGCACCGGCGGGCTAATCTGCCCGGCGCAGCGACTGGAGCGGCTGAAACATTTCGTCTCCCGCGACGCCTTCGATATCGAGGGCATGGGCGCCAGGCACATCGAAGAGTTCGTCGCCGACGGACTGATCGAGGCGCCGGCCGACATCTTCGGGCTCGCCAAGCGTCGGGCCGAGGTTGCCGGGCGCGAGGGCTGGGGGGAGACGTCGGCGGCCAAGCTGATGACGGCAATCGACGACCGCCGCGCCATTTCGCTGCCGCGCTTCATCTACGCGCTTGGTATTCGCCAGGTCGGCCAGGCGACGGCGCGGCTGCTGGCCAAGCAGTACGGTTCGCTCGCCAACTGGCGCCGCCAGATGAAATCCGCGGAAGATCGCGACTCGGAAGCCTACCAGGAACTGCTGAACATCGACGGCGTCGGCCCGTCGGTGGCTGACGATATCCTCGGCTTCTTCGCCGAGGCCCACAACCGCGATATTCTCGACGCCCTGGAAAACGAACTGACCGTCGAGGACTTCGCCGCCCCCGACGCGGCATCGTCGCCGCTGGCCGGCAAGACGGTGGTGTTCACCGGCACGTTGGAATCGTTGAGCCGCGCCGAGGCCAAGGCGCAGGCCGAGGCCCTCGGCGCCAAGGTCGCCGGCAGCGTCTCGAAAAAGACCGACTACGTGGTCGCCGGCGCCGACGCCGGCTCCAAGGCCAAGAAGGCGAAGGCGCTGGGCGTTGTCATGCTGACCGAGGCAGAATGGCGGAAACTGGTCGGTTGAGGCCTCGAGCGCCGATCCTGGGCCGCCCCGTGGTCTAGGGATAACCCCAGGCCACCCGGGAAACTCCTAGTATCCAGGCTTGCCGTAGCTTCCTACGATTCAAAGATAAATCGGTCCGGGACGGCCGTCACCGGAGGCTCAACTCGGACCAGTCGCCAATGCATTGTGCTCTTGCGGGAAACGCGTGACGCAACCAGTCGCCCGCTTGTGCACGGATCCTTGCGGGCAATTCGAGGCGTCTCATGACCTGGGGAAGGAGACACCAAGATGGAGCGGTGCAACTTCAAGAACGTTAATCTGGTGATCGCCGAGACCAACGAGGCGATCCGTTTCGGCTTGCGCGGGGCGCTAATGCGCGTCGGCTTCGAGCGCGTCGCCGACACCGGGGATCTTTCGACTGTGCGCGATTTGTGCACCAAAGACGATGCCGACTTGCTGATCTGCGGCAGCCGGCTCGCCGACGGCGACTGCGGCGGCCTGATCCATCGTATCCGTCACAACGATCTCGGCCGGAACCCATTCGTCAACATCATCACGATGATTTCCGCCGCCGACGAAAACATAATCAGGAAGGCCATCAATGCCGGAACCGACGACATTTTGGTGATGCCGTTTGCTCCGGAACGGCTGATCGAGCGAATCGCGCTGATGGTCCGCGAACGCAAGCCGTTCGTGGTCACCACCGATTATGTCGGCCCAAATCGACGCACCGGGCACCGGCCGGGGTCACAGGTGATCCCCGAGATCGCAGTTCCCAACCCGCTCAAGGCGATGGTCGCGGCGGCCCCGGACCGCGACAAGCTGCGTGCCGAAATTGCGGAAACGGCGAAGACGCTCAATGAGCAAAAAATCGAGCGTCACGCGTTCCAGATCGTCTATCTGACGGAGAGAATCGATCGCATCACCACTGCCATGCCGGACGACGATAGCGTTCGGCCCGATCTCGAACGGCTGTTGTGGGTATCCAACGACATCGGCCGCCGCGTCGCCGGAACCGTTTACGCCCACTGGGACGAACAATGCCGGTCACTGGTCGGCGTGATGACCCGCGTCCGCCGGGCGAACATGAAGGCGAGCGCCCGCGACTTGCTGGAGCTGAACGGGCTGGCCAGGACCTTCAAGCTCGACATCCGCGACGTCGAACAGCCCGCCGCCCGCATCGCCTGACCCGACCGTCGCCGTCGGGGCGGCGTCGGCGGCGGGCGACGCCGTCAAATGCTCTTGTCGCGCGGGTTAAAGATTTGCGGCGGGACTATCGGGCGCTTCATCGGCGGCAACGGTGGCGGCACGATCTCGATATTGAGGCTGCCCCAATCGTCCGTCTTTCGCTGCAGGAACGGATTGATGATCGCCAGCGTCTGATCGCGCTTGACGGCGTCCTCGACCAGGTCCTCAAGCTTCTCGGCCAGCGCGAGGTTCCAGGGCACGACGTAATTGCGTGGCTCGAGCGACCCCTCCGGGCGTAGCCAAAGATAGATCGCCTCTCCTTCCTTGAGGCTGACGCCGAGCACCTGCGCCTTGGGCTTGTTTCGCAAGTACCACTCGAAGCTCATCGGCTTCGGCTTGCTGAGCATCTCCACCATCTCCACATAGACGACGGGAATGAAAAGGGTGGTAATGACCACGGCGAGCACCCGCACCCGCGTCGGGCGCGGCGCCCATATGGCGATTGTGGCCAGCGCCGCGGCAACGCCGGTGGCGCCGGCAAAGGCGTAAAATAGGATATCCATCAGTGGGGCCTCGTGATCAGTGGTCGCCGAAGGGTGCTGACGCTCCCCGGGACCAGATTTCCCTCGCTCGTCAGCCGGAACCGGAACGCCGTCTCCTCCTGGTTCTGGCGGGTGAGCATCACGTCCGTCGCCAGAATCTGCCGAGCATCCTCAAACGGCTTCTTGATGGTGACGACGACTTTCACCGGCACCGGCGTATTTCGCAGCGGCCGGCCGTACATGTGAATGTTGACGATGTATTCCCCGGCCGGAATGCCGCGGCTGTAGGAAATTTCGTAGTTCAAGTCCGTGGCGTCTCCCTCGATACCGAGGTCGTCGCGCAGCAGGTTGAAGGTGTGGCCGCCCTGGTTCCAGAACCCCACGGGGGCCTCGTTGGGCGCCTGCACCCACAGGTCCACGTCGACCGGCATGATCGACGGCCAGTGAATCTCGACGATGACGTTGCCAGGCGCCTTGTGTTCCTCGGTCTCCTGTTTCCGTTGGGTGATGTGCGGCAGCAGCATGATCACCATGGCGACGAAGCCCAGAAGCGCCAACGTAACGACATCGCGGAATACCGTGCCCCACGCATCTTCTTCGAGATCGTCAATTTCGCGCACGGGTTTCGCTCAACCGGATGACCGCCGCAATGACGTCGACCGTTCCGGAAGTCAGGATGCGGTAGTTGACGATCAACCAGATGTGCAGCACGCCACCGACCAGGGTCGTATATAGCGCAACGGACATGCCGTTGATCAGGGTCGCGACCATCGTGGCCACGGAATCCGCGTTCTTGGCGGTTTCCGGATCGACGCCCGACAGCGCGATGATGAAGCCGATGACCGTGCCGATCAGGCCAAGCAGGACCAGCGCATTGGCGATGTGGCGGATGTCGACGATATTGTCGGTGAGCTTAAGCCGCAGCGCGTCCGCCTGGATGATGCGGCTTTCCGAATCGGCGTTTGCGGTATCGGTCAAAAACCGCCCGGCGCGGGAATCCGGGGGCGGGGCGCCGGCCGTCAGGTCGTTGAGCTCGATGCTGCGACGCCAGACCTTGGCGCCGCACAGCACCAGGCCATACACGAATACCGCGAAGATGAACAGCGACAGCTCCGACAGGTAAGCTTCGAAAATGCCGTCGAGCCAGCCTTGCAAGTAGGAGGCCGCCAGAAGCCCCGTCGCCACCAGATTGATCAGGGCAAAACGGACGAACAGCAGGTACCGATACATCAACTCGAAAACCTCCCTGAAATGCGCACCGTTTATGCCATGCCTACCGCCCGGCCGCAAATATGCCCATCGAAACATCAGGCGGTGCATAGAAATTGTCGCGCCGCCGCGGCCGGGAGCCGGAGCGGCGATCAGGCGGTCGGCGCCGGCCGGTCGATTTTTTTGACTCCGTATTTTCCACCGATGCCGGTGATCTCGTAAACGGCCACCGGTCGGTTCATGCCCTTCAGCTTGACGTTCAGGTGGCCGGCGGTGGTCGCGATGTCCTTGACCTCGTCATACGTTTTCTGGGACGCGAAGATCTGACCGCCGCTCGAGATTGATTCGATGCGGGCGGCCAGATTGACGATATTGCCGATGACGCTGTACTTGACCCGCAATTCCGAACCGATGTTGCCGGCCACCACCTCGCCGGTGCTGAGCCCGATGCCCATCGTCAATTCCGGCAGGCCGCGCAGCTTGATCTCCTCGTTGACGGACTTCATCAAGTTCTGCATCTCGGTGGCGCACGCGACGGCGCGGGCCGTGTCGTCGGGCTTGGCGACGGGAATACCGAACACGGCCATGATGGCGTCGCCGATGAAATTGTCGATGCTGCCGCCGTATTTCATGATGATCCCCGTCATCGCGCCAAGGAACGAATTCAGCGCGTCGACCACCTTCTCCGGCGGCAACTGCTCGGACATCGGCGTGAACCCCCTGAGATCCGCCATCAGAACGGTCACTTTGCGGCGCTCGCCTCCGAGCGCCAGCGGGCCGTCACCCCCGAGAACCGCCTCGGCGACTTCGTTGGTGACGTATTGGCCAAACACCTTCTTGATGAATTCGTTGCGCAAGTACAGGTCCTCGTAGGCGCGGCTCTTCTCCAGCGTCAACGCCAATTCGCCCGCGATCTGTGAGAACAGCTCGACGTGCTGATCGCGGTACGTGCCGGGCTGGAGGCTGGAGAAGAAAATGAATCCGATCACTGCGTGGCGCGCAACCAGCGGACATGTAAGGCTGGAATGGATGCCTTCCTTGACGATCATTTTGGTCGATTGCGATTTCGCGTGCTGTCGGAGGTACTCCTCGAGGTCGTTGATGATCCGGGGTTCCCCGGCGTCGGCAATTTTCTCCAGGCTGCTGCCCCGCAGAAGCGCGGCGTAGCCCTTGCTGACCAGGACCGGCTCGTACTTGGCGCGGTTCCATTGCGATCGCACGAGCGTATCGCCGGACTTGCTTTCCTCGATCAGCGCCACGCCGATGCGATCGTACGGGATGATCTTGGTGAAGGTGTCGAACACGTGGTCGAGCACTTCGTCGAAGAACATGCCGGCGTTGACTCGCTCGGTGATTTCGTTGAGCGCCTTGATCTCCGCGAACTTGTGGTCGAGCCGACCGCCGAGCGCAATCAGCGCCTCAGCCATGTCCTTGGTGGCGATCGGCGCCGAGTTGGAAAACTCCAACCGGGTGCTATCGGGCACGATATCGTGGGCGGCGCGCCGGAAGACCTGCGTCCGCCGGTCGTCGCCGGTATGGGATTCGTGTGCGTACAACTGCTCGCGCAACGCCGTGATCAACTGGTTTTTCGAATCGAGGCGCGCCTCGAGGGCTGCGATCTCGGTTTTTAGGTGGCGGATGATGTCTTCGCGGCTGCCCATGCCGGTTCCTCGGCGTTGGTGCGGTTCCCCAGGCCGATCATGTTAGAGCATTGGTTGACCGGGAAAAGCCATTATCGTGCCGGTTGCGTCGGGCCCGGCGGCGCAAAAAAAGACGGCGGTCCATCGCGGGACCGCCGTCATCGCCCGGAGCAATCCGGGCTCGGGGACGAGGAAACCTTCCGGGGCAACGTCGGGGAGGCGGGGAAGGGTCCTCGGGGGAGATCGGGAAACCAACCGCGGGCGGAAACCTCAAGCCGCCAGGCGTCGCGGATCGTTGGTCGCTTCGGCCGCCGCCGGCCTCGCCGCGAGAAAGGCGCCGACGCGGTGGCAGACGGCGGCGGCGAGGCTGGACTTCTGACGCCGCAGCGTGCCGGCGGCGAGGGCCGGGATTTGGTCGCGCTCGATGCCGATGTCGCGGAGCAGATAATCCGGCAGATCCTTCAGGTGGTAAGCGATGTCGCGGCCGCGCAGGCGGCGGAACAAGGCCCGCGTCAGCTCCTGGACGCGGTCGGCCAGGTACTGGCTGCGCAACTGCCGGCCGCGGGCGATGCCGGCCTCGATCTGCGACCGGGAAACGTTGGCGAACTGGGTCATGGCGTGTCTCCTAAATCCTTGGCGGGAGCGTTGGCGCCCGCGTTCTGGGAGATCTTTTAGACTATTGCCGTATAGACGTTAATACTGTTAATATTACAAACTTTGGTGAATTAAATTCACTAATCGCGCAATTTCAGAACCCTCGGCCCTATGGATAACCAAGGCGAAATGGCGGTATTCGTGCGTGTCGCCGATGCCGGCAACTTCTCGGCCGCGGCGCGCGCCCTCAACATGACCCCTTCGGCGGTCAGCAAGCTGATCGGCCGCCTCGAGGACCGGCTTGGCGCCCGGTTGCTCAACCGCACCACGCGGCGCGTCAGCCTGACCGAGGAGGGCCATGCCTTCCTGCAGCGGGCGACGCCGATCCTCGCCGCCATCGACGACGCCGAGCGCGCGGTCACCGAGCTGCACGGCGAACCCCGCGGCCTGCTCAAGGTGAACGCCTCGACCGCATTCGCCCAGAACCACCTGGAGCCGTTGATTCCCGGTTTCCTCGCCCGCTATCCGGAACTCGGCATCCAGCTCACCCTCACCGAGAGTTTTGTCAATCTGGTCGAGGAGGAAGTCGATGTGGCGATCCGCGTCGGCCAACTCACCGACAGCTCGCTGATCGCCCGCCGGCTCGGCGCGGCGCGGCGCATGATCGTCGGCTCGCCGGATTACCTCGACAGGCACGGCACGCCGAAGTCGCCCGACGACCTCAAGCATCACAACTGCCTCAGGCTGATCACCGGCACCAGCTTCAATCGCTGGGAATTCGATGCACCGGGCGGCCTCCGCGCCATCGACGCCGGCGGCAACTTCGAGACCAACAACGCCACCGTCCTGTATCGCGCGGCGCTGGCCGGGCTCGGCCTGATCCGCGCGGCCAATTTCGTCGTCGGCGCCGATGTCAGGGCGGGGCGGCTGCGGCAGGTGCTGGCCGATTTCGAATCGCCGACGGCGACGCCGGTCAACGCCGTCTACCCGCACAGCCGGCACCTGTCGCCCAAGGTGCGCGCCTTCGTCGACATGCTGGTCGCGGCGTTCCAGCCGGTGGCGCCGTGGGAACGCCCGTGAAAGGCACGCCGGCGATGCGGCCCGGGTTCGACTATTCGTCTCGCCAGGGCCACGGTCTGGCGGCCGGCGGCTGGCTGCGGCGGGGAGGGCCATGAACGGAAATCCGATACCGGAACGATGGCGCGAGACCGCGCTCGTCGCCGCGGCCGGCGTGTTGCTGGTGGCGGTGCACTGGCACCTGTGGGGCCGCTTCCTGCCCACCCCGGCCGGACGCATGGGCCCCGATTACACCTATTACCTGCCGTTGCTGCTCAATGGGCTTTACTGGTTCCAGGCCAACGGGCCGTTCGCGGTGCCGTGGTTCACGCCGGCGTTCTGCGGCGGCCTGCCGATGTATCCGAATCCCGAGAGCGTCTATTACTCGTTGCCGCAAGTGCTGACCCTGGTCGTCGATCCGGTGACCGCGGTGCAGGCAACATTCGTCGCCTTCGCCGCCGTCGGCTTCGCCGGCGCCTATCTGCTCGTCCGGCGCTGCTTCGGCGTCGCCGCGCCGGCGTCGCTTTTCGTCGCTGCGGTATGGCTGTTCAACGGCGCCTACGGGGCACGCATGGCGATCGGGCATATGCCGTGGCACTCGCTGGCGCTGACGCCGCTGATCGCCTATTTCCTGCTACGTCCGGCGCCGGCGAGCGGCGGCCGGCTGCATTGGTGGGTCGGCGCGACGGCCGCCGGGCTGCTGATCTCCTACATGTTTCAATCGGGGAACATTCACGGCGTCGTACCGATGGCGCTGGCGGTTCTGGTCGTCGGCTTGATCGACGCGCTGCGCGGCGGGTCGGCCGTCCGGTTCGCCGCCGGCTTCACGGTTTCGGTGGGCGTTGCCGTGGCCACCTCGGCGGCGAAGCTCGCCAGCGCGCTCGCGTTCCTGGCGTCGGCGCCGCGCGCAGGCTACCCGTTGCCCGGGGCCGCGAGCGTCACCGATCTGGCGGCGATCGCCTTCGGCTCGCTGTTCGTGGCGCCGGCGCACAAACTGGCGCAGACGGCGTTGGTCAATTCGCAATGGTTTCTCGACCGCCACGAATTCGAGATCGGCGTTACCATCGCGCCGGCCCTGGCCATCGCCGCCGGCGCCGCCGCGGTCCTGTGGTCGTGGCGCAAAAGACCGCCTTCCGTCGATCGCCGGCGGCTGGCGCTATCGGCGGCGATCCTGTTGCTGCTGGCGGTGCCGATGGCCGTCAACCTGTATGCGCCGGAATGGCACGCCGTGCTGAAACGGATTCCGATCGTCAGGAACAGCAGCAACCTGATCCGCTGGTTCCTCGCCTATGCGCCGGTGATCGCACTCGCCGCCGGCCTCGCCATCGAGCGCCTGGGCGCCGGCCGGGGCCGTGTCGCCGCAGGGCTGGCCGCGGCGGGCATCGCCCTGGTGGTGGCCATCAACCTCGCCACCGATTACGGCTACTACCGGACCCAGCCGTACGATCCCGGGGCTGTCGTCGCCGCCTACCACCAGGCGAAGCAGACCGGCAAGGCGCCGCCGATCAGCGAGATCACGGCGTTCGTCGACCAGCGCGGCATGCTGGCGGCGCCGGTTGGGCGCAACGACAGCCTGACCGAGGGGCGCTCGCAGTTGCTCTGCTATGCCGCGATCTTCGGTTACAAGCTCGAGTGGCTGCCGTGGCCGAACCTGCGGCCGGGGCTCACATTCGACCGCCGCGACGGGCGGCTTAACCTGTTCGACCCGTCCTGCTTCGTGTTTCCGGAAGCGAACGCGTGCCGGCCCGGCGATCGGTTTCCGGTCGAGCGCAGCAAGGACGCCGCCCTATTCGCCACCTACAAGCCGTATCCGTTCCGCATCACCGGCGCGCAACAGGCGGCAAACGCCTTGAACGCGGCGGGGCTGGTCGTCGTTTTGGGTTTTCTCGGTTTTGCCGCGGCGCGGCGTCGGCGGCATTGACGCCTAGTGCAACTTTTTCGGCAGTTCCTTGATTGCCGAATCGAGCAGCTTCTCGGCGTGCGGACCCTTCAGTCGGTCGGCCAGATAGGTTCGCGTCGCCTCGATGGCGACGTCGATGGCGTGCGCCCGGACGTCGGCCAAGGCCTGCGCCTCGGCGCGGCCGATGCGGTCGAGCGCCAGCTGCTCGCGCCTGGTCAGCGACGCCTCGATGCGTTCCTTGCCTTCGGCGGCGATGCGCTCGGATTCGTCGCGGGCGTGGGCGATGATTGCCTCGGCCTCCTTGGCGGCGTCGCGCTGCTTGCGCTGGTAGGAGGCGAGCAGGTCCTGGGCTTCCTCGCGCAGCTTTTCCGCCTCGTCGAGGTCGGCGCGGATCTTGTCGGCCCGCTTGTCGAGCCCGCCGGCGATTGCGCGGCCGATCGGTCTCGAAAACGCCGCCACGAAGATGACGAAGGCGACGAGAACCCAAAACGTCGGATCGTGCAGTATGGCGTACATGCGCGGGCGATCCTCTTTGCCGATCCTAACCTTTGGCCTTGATCGCGCGGTCCACGGCCTGAGCGATGTCGGCCTCGGACGGCGCCTCGTCGGTCAGGCGCTCCACCGCCGTCGCCGCAACCTCAAGCACCGCGGCGCGGACGTTGGCCACGGCGGCCGCGACGGCGCGGTCGATCGCGGACTCGGCGTCGGCGATGCGGCGTTGCAGCTGCTCGGCCTGGCGTGCCTCGCGCTCGGCTGCCTCGGCGGCGATCTTCTGCGCCGCCTCGCTGACCAGCGCGTGCGCCTCGGCGCGCGCTTCGGCAAGCGCCTGCTCGTAGGCCGCCAGCGCCGCTTCCGCTTCCTTCTTCGAGGTTTCCGCCTTGGCCAGGTTGTCGGAGATGCGCTTCTGGCGCGCCTCCAGCACGTCGGCGATGCGCGGCACCGCAACCCGCCACATCACAAGGAACAGGGCGGTAAACGTGATGACCAGCCACACGACTTGCGGCAGATAGGTGTTGACGTCGAGTTGCGGCATGGCGCGCTTCCGAATGCTCGCCAGGACCGGCCCTGGCCGGCCCCGGAGGCTCTAGCCGAACAGGATGACCAGCGCGATGACCAGCGCGTAGAGCGCGATCGCCTCGACCAGCGCGAAACCGAGCATGGTCATCGGGAACACCGCTGCGTTGGCGGCCGGATTGCGCCCGACGGCCTGGATGAAGGCGGCGAAGATGTGCCCGATGCCGATGCCGGCACCGATCACGCCGACGACGGCGATGCCGGAGCCCAGCAACTTTGCAGCTTCGATACCCATGGGTTGGTTCCTTTCCTTTGAATTGGGCCGAACGTCAAAAACGAAATTCTTCGCGCCGCCTAGTGCAGGTGCAGCGCGTCGTTGAGGTAGAGGCAGGTCAGGATCGTGAATACGAACGCCTGCAGGAAGGCGATGACGATCTCGAGCGCCGTCAGCGCGATGACGAATGCCAGCGGAAATGCCCCGAACAGCCCCAACGCCACCACGAACCCGGCGAATACCTTGAGCAGCGTGTGGCCGGCCAGCATGTTGGCGAACAGCCGAACGCTCAGGCTCACCGGCCGCGACAGGTAGGAGATGATCTCGATCGGCACCAGAAGCGGCGCCATGATCAGCGGCACGCCCGGCGGCATGAAGAAAGTGAAGAAATGCAGCCTGTGCTTGATCAGCGCAATCACGGTGACGCCGACAAATACCACGATCGCCATCGCGAAGGTGACGATGATGTGGCTGGTGAAAGTGAAACCGTAAGGCACCATGCCGAACAGGTTGCCGAACAGCACGAACATGAACACCGTGAATATGAACGGGAAATACGGCCGTCCCTCGGTGCCGACGGTGTCCTTCACCAGATTGGCGATGAACACGTAGGCAAGCTCCGCCATCGACTGCCAGCGCCCCGGCACCAGCGCGTGGCGGCGCATGCCGAGGACCAGAAAGGCGCTGACGCCGATCACCGTCAGCGCCATGAAGGTGGCGGAATTGGTGAACGACACGTCGAGGTCGCCGACCTGAATCGGCACCCAACGCTTGATCTCGAATTGCGCAAGGGGGCTGTGACCTTCCGCCAACGTCCTTATCCCTCGATCCCTGGTCCCTGGTTTCCGGGTCTATGCCGCCCGGTTGGTTGGTCTTGCTTGTAGCCGACGGCGTAACCGAAACCGCGGGCCATCCGGTACACGTTCAGGATGCCGGCGGCGCCCCCCAACAGAATGAACGCCAGCATCAGCCACGGGCGGGTTTCGAGCCAGGCATCCAGCAGCCAGCCGATCGCCAGCCCGACGGCGAGGGCAGAAACTAACTCGACACCGACGCGTAAAGCAAGGCCGAGCGCGTTTGCCGGCGGTCTGTCCCGGGGCAGCCCGCCTGGCCCGGATTTCCGCGCTCCCTCCGCCGCGTGCTTGAGGCGGGCATCGAGCTTCTCCAGGTCGTCTGCCGGGCCGCGTTCGCGCATCGGGAACCTTTTCGTTGGACGCCGTCCAACGCCATCTGCGGGCGCGCCATCATCGGCCGCCTCCCGCGGCTGTCAAGGTCCGGAGACTGCGGCGGGCGCCGTCGTTCGCGACCGCGCCCGGGTTCACGCGGTGGCGCGCAATTCCTCGGCCCGGTGCAGATCGACCGACACCAGCTGCGAAACGCCGCGCTCGCCCATGGTAACGCCGTAGAGGCGATCCATCCGCGCCATCGTCATGTGGTGGTGGGTGATGCAGATGAAGCGCGTGCGATCGCTCGACGCCATTTCCACCAACAGGTTGCAGAAACGCTCGACGTTGGCGTCGTCGAGCGGCGCGTCGACTTCGTCGAGCACACAGATCGGCGCCGGATTGGTCTGGAACACCGCGAACAGCAGCGACAACGCGGTCAGCGCCTGCTCGCCGCCGGACAGCAGCGACAGCACCTGCAGCCGCTTGCCCGGCGGGCTGGCCATGATCTCGAGGCCGGCCTCGAGCGGGTCGTCGGATTCGGTCAGTTGCAGGTGCGCCCGGCCGCCGCCGAACAGCTTCACGAAAAGCTGCTGGAAGTGCTTGTTGACCTCCTCGAACGACGCCAGCAGGCGCTGGCGCCCTTCGCGATTGAGCTCGGATATGCCGCGGCGCAGCTTTTCGATCGCCTGAATAAGGTCTTCGCGTTCGCGTTGCAGGCTGTCGATCTGCTGCTGCATGTCGCCGGCCTCGCTCTCGGCGCGCAAATTCACCGGCCCCATGGTCTCGCGCTCGCGGTTGAGGCGTTCGACCTTGCGTTCGACGGCCTCGAGATCCGGCTTATCGGCGTCGGGCTTCAGGCCCGAAAGCTCGAACACCTGGTCGGGGCGGCAGTCGAGACGGTCCTTGATGCGCTCGGCGATGGCGTGGCAGCTCTGTTTCGCCTGCTCGACGACGCCCTCGCGGCGCACCCGGTTCTCGCGCGCCTCGGCCAGTTCGCCCTCGGCGGCGCGCAGCGCCTTGTCGGCCTCCGCCAGCCGCCTTTCGGCTTCGGCCAGCTCGTCGGCGCGGACCGTGCGCCGGCCCTCGGAAGCCTCGATCGCCGCCAGCAGGCTTTGCCGCTGCTGCGCGATCTCGGCCGGCCGCCCGGCCAAGCGGGCCAGGTCGTCCTCGAGCCCGCGGCGGCGCTCCGCCAATTCCTGCAACTGCCCCGTCGCCGCGACCTGGCGATCGCGCCACGACGCGGTTTCAGTCTCGATCGCCGCCAACCGCTGGCGTCGCTCTTCGGCCGCCTGCTGCAGCCCGTCGTGGCGGCTTTGGCACATCAACTGGTCGGCGCGCTTGGCGGCCAGCTCGGCGCGCAGCGTGGCGATCCCGTCGCGCGCGGCCGCCGCGTCGGGCATCGCCGCCAACGTATGGCGCGCTTCTTCCTGCTCGCGTTCCAGGTCCTTGAGGTCAATCTCGATGGCGGCGGCGCGATCGCCGAGCGCACTCAACAGGGATTCGTGGCCGGCCGCGCGCTCTTTCAGCTCGGCGACGGAATCGCGGGCGGCGCCGAAGGCCGAATCGGCAGCCTGATGGGCATCGCGGGCGGCACGCTCGGCCTTGCGGGCGCGCTCCTCGTGGGCGCGCGCGGCGTCGACCCGTTCCTGGGCGACCCGGGCGGTGGCTTCCGCCTCGGCCAGGGTGGCGCGCGCTTCCTTCAGCCGCTTGCGCTGCTCGATGCGGGCGGCGGCGGCGGTCGCGGCGGCGGCCGACATGGTGAAGCCGTCCCACCGCCACAGCGCCCCGGAACGGCTGACCAGCCGCTGCCCCTGCGCCAGCGTCGGCGCCAGGCGCCGGCCCTCGTCGTCGTCGGCGACGACGCCGATTTGCGCCAGCCGGCGCTCCAGCGCCTGCGGCGCGCGCACGAATTGACCGAGCAGCGGCACGCCGCCGGGCAGCGCCGGTGCGTCGGTCGCCGCGGTCGTCCGCCAATGGCTCGGCGCCGCCTCGTCGGTGGCCGCTGCCAGGTCCTCGCCGAGCGCCGCGGCCAGCGCCGCCTCGTAACCGGGTTCGATGGCCAGAGCGTCGATCACCGGCGGCCAGCGGTCGGTAGCGGCGGCATCGAAAATCGCGGCGAGCGCCTGAATCTCGGCCTCGAGGCGTGCCGCCGCGGCGGCCGCCGCGTGCGCGTGATTGACCGCGGCGGCGGTGTGCTCGGTCGCATCGGCGCGGGTCTTCTCGGCGGCGTCGGCGGCCCGGCGCGTGATGTCGCGGCGGGCGCGGATTTCCTCCAACCGGCGCTCGGTGTCGGCGAGAACGGTGATGTCGGTGGCTTCGGATTCGACCTGCGCGCGCTGCTCGGCGATTTCGCCGTCGCGGGCGGCAAGCCGTCGCCGGCGTTCGCCCAGGTCCGCGATCCTGTGGGCCAGCGCGGCGCGCTGCGCCTCGTCGTTGGCGGCGCGCTCTGTCAACGCCGTCAGCCGTCCGTCGAAATCGTCGACGGCGGCGTTGGCGGCAGCCAGGTTGCCGGCCGCCTGTTCGAGCTCGTCGGCCTCGCCGGCCTGTGGCGTGCCGATACGGCCGAGTTCGTCGGCGAGCCGCTGCAACGCCGCGTCGGCGTCGGCGACCAGCGCTTCCTCGCGCCGGCGGTCGGCCTCGGTCTGCTCGATCCGCTTGCGGCAATCCTCGTCCGCCGCGGCGATCCGCGCTTCCTCGGCGTCGAGGCCGTCGCGGGCGACGGTCAGTCGCTGCAGTTCGGCCGCCGCTTCGGCCTCGGCGCGGCGGTGGGCCGGCACTTCGGCGGCGTGTTCGGCCTGCCGGGTGGCAACCGCGGTGGCGACGCCGGTGAGCTTCGCTACCACCTTTTCTATTTCCGCCAGTTCCTGGCGGGCCAGCTCGAGCGCCGATTCCGAATCGGTCCAGCGCACATAGAACAGCGTCGCCTCGGCCTTGCGAATATGGTCGGAGATGTTGCGATAGCGGGTCGCTTGGCGCGCCTGCTTCTTCAGGTTCGCCAATTGCTGGTCGAGGGTGACCAGCACGTCGTCGAGCCTGGCCAGGTTGCTCTCAGCCCCGCGCAAACGCAACTCGGCCTCGTGGCGACGCGAATGCAGGCCGGTGATGCCGGCCGCTTCCTCGAGCAGCAGTCGCCGATCCGTCGGCTTGGCGGCGATTACCGCGCCGACGCGGCCCTGACTGACCAACGCCGTCGATCGCGCGCCGGTCGCCGAGTCGGCGAACAGCAATTGTATGTCGCGCGCCCGCACCTCCCTGCCGTTGACCCGATAGGTCGAGCCCTTCTCGCGCTCGATGCGACGGCTGACCTCGAGCTCGTCGAATTCGTTGAATTGCGCCGGCGCCGCGCGCTCGGAATTGTCGAGATTGAGGATCACCTCGGCGATATTGCGCGGCGGGCGCGACCCGGTGCCGCCGAAAATGACGTCGTCCATCTCGCTGCCGCGCATCAGCCTGGCCGAGGTTTCACCCATCACCCAGCGCAGCGCCTCGACGAGGTTCGATTTGCCGCAGCCGTTGGGGCCGACGACGCCGGTGAGCCCCAATTCGATCTGCAAATCGGTGCCTTCGACGAAGGATTTGAAGCCCGAGAGCCTGAGCTTGGTGAATCGCAGCAAGGTTCGCTCGTCCTATTCAGTTCCGCCGCCCCGCGGCCCGGTTCGGGGGCTAGGGGCGTAAATCACTTTTTCAACGCTTTGTCGATGGCCTTCTTGAAGTGTTCGTAGGGCAGGGCGCCGGAGATCACTTCGCTGCCGATGATAAACGATGGCGTCGAATCGATCTTCAGTTTTTCATTGGCGGTTTCGGCCCCCTTGCGGATCGATTCGAGCAGCGGCTGGTACTTCAGGCAATCGTTGATGTCGGCTTCCGACATGCCGCCGAACCGCACCACCCGGGCGATCGCCTCGAGCGGGTTGTTGCTTTGCGACCACTGGGATTGGCTGCGGAACAGGAGCTCGACGAAGCCGAAATAGCGATCGCGCCCGGCGCAGCGGGCGATCATCGCCGCCGCCAGCGCCGGCGTGCCGAGCGGGAAATCCCGGTAGACCAGGCGCAACTTGCCGGTGTCGATGTACTCGGCCTTGATCTTGGGCAGGGTCTCGAAGTGAAAGGCGGCGCAATGCGGGCAGCCAAGCGACGAATACTCGACCATGGTCACCGGCGCGTCGTCCTTGCCTAGGCTCATTTCCGACATCGCCTCGTCGAGGGGGGCGATGCCGGCGGCCGCCGACGGCGCCGTCGCGCCCATTTCCACGAGGGCAATAAACGCTAGAGTTAGTAGGAAACGGAACAAATACCTCTCCCGCCACACAACATATTGAAGAATATAGAATCCCCGCCGCGGTCAAGTCGACTCATTTCACCGCCGCCGATCTGGGCGCGGCCGCGGTGGCCGCTTAAGCCGGCCGCCGGCCAAGCACGGCGCGGCCGAGCGCCTCCAGCGCCCGGCGCAGCTCGGGGTCGTCGACGTCGGTTAGGCTGGCCGCCAGATTCGCCCGCTCCTTGTCGATCAGCGGCCGCGCCGCCCGTGTCCGCTTGGCGGCGACCTTCGGCAGCGGCCCCTGGACGATCCGCAACCGGGCTACCGCGCAGAACCCGAAATAGCCGTTGATCCGCTCGACCAGCAGCGGCTCCAGGTGCAGCAGTTCGGTCGCCAGGCTGCCGTTGTCGATGGTCAGGTGCAGGGTGCCGCCGGCGCGGCTGCCGCGCGGGAACGTCACCTTTTCCGGCAGGCTGTGGCGGGCCAGGTGCTCGCCGGCGATCTCCGGCCAATCGGTGAGGATGGCGCCGTCGGCCAGGCCGCGGCGGCCGAACACCTCGCGGGTGACGGCGCTCAGCGGCTGCGCCAGCGCCCGCGGTCCGCCGCCGCGCCGCCGCGTCCGCGCCGCGCCTTGCCCGTATATGGTCCTCGCCGTCATCGCCGATCGCCCGCGGTTTGCCACGTCATCGCCCGATGCTAGGATCGCCGCCTCATCAGGGCAACCGGACAATTGGCCCGCGATCCGATGACGAAGCCGCGAACCCCGCGCCCCGACGCGAAATCGGTCCGTCGCCACCTGCTTCGCTGGTACGACCGTCACCGCCGCGCGCTGCCGTGGCGGGTGCCGCCCGGCGAAGCGCCTGACCCTTACCGGGTATGGTTGAGCGAAATCATGCTGCAGCAGACGACGGTGGCCACCGTCGCCGCCTATTTCCGCCGCTTTATCGACCGTTGGCCGACGGTCGCGGCGCTGGCCGCCGCCGACCTCGACCAGGTGCTGCACGCCTGGCAAGGCCTCGGCTACTACGCCCGCGCCCGCAACCTTCATACATGCGCCCGCATCGTTGCCGGCGAGATGGACGGGCGATTCCCCGAAACCGAGGAGGCGCTCGAGCGGCTTCCGGGCGTCGGCGCCTATACCGCCGCCGCCATCGCCGCCATCGCCTTCGGCAAGCGGGCGACGCCGGTCGACGGCAACGTCGAACGGGTTACGGCGCGGTTGTTTGCCTTCGCCAAACCGCTGCCGGCCGGCAAACAACGCCTGCGGGCGCTGGCCGCCGGCCTCACGCCCGGCCGCCGCGCCGGCGACTTCGCCCAGGCGATGATGGACCTCGGCGCCACCGTCTGCACCGCCAGGCGGCCCGCTTGCGGCGCCTGTCCGCTACGCGCCGACTGCCGCGCCGGACAGGCGGGCACCGCGACCCGTTATCCGGCGAGAGCGGCGAAGAAGCCGCGGCCGGTACGCCACGGCATGGCGTTCTGGGCGGTGCGCGGCGACGGCCGGGTGCTGCTGCGCCGTCGTCCGCCGCGAGGGCTGCTCGGCGGGATGATGGAGATTCCGTCCACCGTCTGGCGCGAGGCCGCGTGGAGCGCCGACGAGGCGGCCCGCGAGGCGCCGGTCAAGGGCGACTGGCGGCGCCTGAATGGCGAGGTGCGCCATACCTTCACCCATTTTCACCTCAGGCTGTCGGTGCTGACGGCGCGGGTCGATAAACCGGCGCCGAAGGGAATGCTATGGTGCCCGCCGACACGGTTCGCCGACCACGCGTTGCCGACAGTGATGAAAAAGGTCGCCGGCCACGCCTCCCGTGAGACCGGCAAGCCGGCCGATTATTCGTCGTAGGCGATCAGCGAGTCGAACGGCACGCCGTCGAGCTTGCCGCGGCCGCCCAGGAACGTCAGCTCGATGATGCAGGCGGTGCCGACGACCTCGGCGCCGACCTTGTTGAACAGGTCGATCGAGGCGCGCATGGTGCCGCCGGTAGCCAGCAGGTCGTCGAGGATGACGACGCGCTGGCCCGCCTCGACCGCGTCCTCCTGGATTTCGATGACGTCGTTGCCGTATTCGAGCGCGTACTCGTAACCGATGGTCCTTCCCGGCAGCTTGCCCTTCTTGCGGACCATGGTGAAGCCGAGGCCGAGCCGGGACGCCAGCGGCGCCGCCACCAGGAAGCCCCGGGATTCGATGCCGGCCAGGATGTCGGCGCGATGGCGGCCGACCAGCTTGGCCAGCCGGCCGAGCGCCACCTGCCAGGCGTCGGCGTGAGCGAGCAGGGTCGAGATGTCGTAGAAAAGAATGCCCTTTTTCGGGAAATCCGGGATCGAACGGATGTGATCCTTCAGGTCCATGGCGTCGTGCTCCCAAGCGCGGCACCATCCTAGAGCTTCGGCGGGGCGCCCGTAAACCGTTTGCGGCCGCTGCCACGGACGGCCGTCATCTAAAACGCCGCCCGCGATTTGCAGGCGGCGTCCTCGTAGAGCACCGTGATCGATGCGCCGGTGGGTCGATGCAACCTACTTGAGCGTCTTCAGATAGGCGATGACGTTGGCGATCTCGTCGTCCTTGGTCAGCTTGAACGTCATTACCGAGTTCTTGCCCGTCCGCTTGTGGGTAAAGGCCTTGGGATCGTGCAGGTAGTCTGTCAGCAAGGCTTCATCCCAGGTCCAGTCGGCGCCAACCAGGCCCTTGTATCGGTTGAAGCCCTCGATGGTGCCGGCCTTGCGGCCGAAAATGCCGAACAGGGTCGGGCCGACCTTGTGTTTGGCGCCCTTCTCCCCGGCATGGCAGGCCTTGCACTTGTTGAATACCTTGGCGCCCTTGGCGGCGTCGCCGGCCGCGAATGCCGGGCTACCCGCGAGCATCGCCGCGGCGGCAATTGCCAGGGCGACGAACGATCCTTTAGTCATTTGGTGCCTCTCCCGATAATCAGTGAGTTCGCGATAATGGATGGGCAGTTTATATTGGCCCGGCCGCCGCGTTGCAACCTCGCCGTCAGCAAAACAGCCGGAATCGCAATTTTTCCCGCGTTCGTAACCAATTAACCGGGACCATCACTTCATCAGTAGGGCGAACTGAGTTCGCTCCAAATCGCGTAGTCCTCGCGGAACGCGCTCAGCGACTGCCAGACGCGGCGGAAATCCGCATCGGCCCGGGATTCCTCCTTGGCCACCGCGATCCACGCCGTTTTCAGCGCATCCAATATCTCGGCGGGCCAGCGCCGGAACTCGACTCCCTCCGCCTGCAGTTCCTTCAGCGCGGCGTACTGCTTGGCCTCGCCTTCGGCAAGCCCGTGGCGGATATTGTCGCCGCACACCGCCTCGATCTGCGCCTTGGCGGTAGCCGGCAAGGACTTCCACTTTTCGAGGTTGATCATCAGCTCGAACAACGTCGCCGGCTGATGCCAGCCGGGGAAATAATAGTTCTTGGCCATTCGCTGCAAGCCGAGCTTGAGGTCGATGGCCGGCATCGAAAACTCGGCGGCGTCGATGGCGCCCGACTCGAACGCCAGGAAGATGTCGCCGCCGGCGAGCTGGGTGGTCTTGACCCCGAGTTTCCTCAGCACCTTGGCCCCGAGTCCGAACGCGCGCATCCTGAGGCCCCGGAGATCCTCCACCGTGCGGATGCGGCGCTTGAACCAACCCGACGCCTCGGGCGCGATCATGCCGCAGAACACGCTGTGGATGCCATTGACGTGGTAAATCTCCTCGAACAATTCCTTGCCGCCGCCGAAGTAGATCCACGCCAGGTACTCCTTCGCCGATGGGCCGAACGGCACGGCTCCGAACAACTGTAGCGCGGGCAGCTTGTTGCCCCAGAACCCAGGCGACGAAAACGCCGCGTCGATGGCGGCGGCGCGGACGGCGTCGAACATCTCGAGCGGCGACACCAATGCGCCGGGTTCGTGGAACTTGATTTCGAGCCGGCCGTCGGAGACGCGCCAGATGTCGCGCTCGATCCTTTTCGCCAGCGTCCCCAATTGCGGCAGGTTGGCGGCATAGGCGCTGCCCATGCGCAGCCGGATGGTCTTCGGCTCCGCCGGCGGCGGCACCGGCGGCGGAGCCGCGGCCACGACCGGCGGCATCGCGGGCACGGCGGCTGCGGGCGCGGCGGCGGCGGGCGCCGGCTGCGCCTTGGCCTCGGGCGTGGCGGGTGCCGTGGTCGTCGGCTGGCCGGCCGCCGGCGTGGCGGTGGGCGCGGGAGCCGCCGCTGCCGGCGGTTTTTCGACGCCCGGCGGCGCGGGCTTCTCGGATTGCGCCTTCTTGAGCGGCGGCAAAGACGCCTCGGCCTTCGGCGTCGGGCGTCCGGGAAGCTCATTTTCCTCGGGGCTCAACCGTGGCGCGACCATGGTGGCGCCGACCACTACGCCGACGACGACGCCGATAACGATGCCGATGATGGCGTTGCGCACCCGATCCCCCCGAGCTGGCCGTCTGGCGCTTCGTTTCGGGCCCTAGGGTGGGTTTCGCGCCCGGCCCAGTCAAGGCGCTTGTCGGTGCGCCCTTGACGGCAACGCGCGTGCGTGGAATTGGCCGCCGCTCCGTCGTCGGCCGGTTGCAGATTACAAGCGGAACGCGCGCGCGGCCGCCGGAATTCGTTGCTTTGGCCCAGGGCTGTTGTCACAATCGGCAACATGACGCGTTCCGTTTCGGGCGCGTCCTTCCAGCGAAGGGAGGCAATAAATGACTGTGTTGTGGTGGGCGCGCCGCACGCTGCTGGCGTCGATTTGCGGCGCCGGGGCACTGATCCTAGTCGCCGGCGGCTTCAGCCCGGCCGCCGCTGCCGAATGCAAGAACCACGGCGATCTCGACAAGCGTTACTGCGACGACGACCGCGACTTGGTCGCCGATACGCCGAAGGATGCGAGCAAGCTGCTCGATCCGGATACCCTGGTCTTCTCGTATACGCCGGTCGAGGACCCGGCGGTCTACGAGAACGTGTTCAAGGAATTCATGGACTACCTGGCCAAGAAGACCGGCAAGAAGGTCAAGTGGTACGGCGCCGACTCCTACGCCGCCCAGGTCGAGGCGATGCGATCCGGCCGCCTGCACGTCGCCGGCATCTCGACCGGACCGACGGTGTTCGGCGTCAACCTCGCCGGCTACGTGCCGATCGCGATCATGGGCAAGGCCGACGGCCGGTTCGGCTACAAGCTGCAGCTGATCACCCAAAAGGATTCGAACATCAAGAAGATCACCGACCTGAAGGGTCGAAAGGTCGCCCACGTGACGCCGTCCTCCAATTCGGGCAACCAGGCGCCGCGCGCGTTGTTCAAAAGCATGGGGCTGGTCCCGGATCAGGACTACAAGGTGATTTATTCGGGCAAGCACGACAACTCGATCATGGGCGTCGCCAACAAGGACTACGACGCGGCGCCAATCGCCTCCAGCGTACTCGACCGCATGCACGAGAAGAAGGTCGTGGACAAGAACAAGCTCCGCATCATCTGGGAGTCGAAGGCATTCCCGACCACCTCCTACGGCTACGTCTACAACCTGAAGCCCGACCTGCAGGCGAAGATCAAGGATGCGTTCCTGAGCTTCGACTGGAAGGGCACCGCACTACACAAGGAATTCGGCAAGCAGGCGGACAAGTTCATCCCGATCACCTACAAGGAGCATTGGGTGGACGTCGCCACCATCCAGAGCGTGAACGGCACCATCTATACCGACGAGGCCTTGAAGGGCCTGAAGGTTGGCAAGTCGAAGAAGAAGCCCGCGAAGGAAGAAAAGAAAAAGTCCTGACCGACAAGCGTGAAACCGCCGCTTCCCGGACCGGCCGGGGGCGGCGGTTTGCCATCGGGGCGCCCGGCTTGCTACGGTCGTAGCCTGGCCGCTGAGCGGGGGGCGGATGCTTGAAATCACCGACCTGGTAAAGGAATACGCGACCGGTTTCCGGGCGTTGCACGGCGTCAGCCTGAGCGTTTCGGAGCCCCAGGTGGTGGCGGTGATCGGCTCGTCCGGGGCTGGCAAGTCGACCCTGATCCGCTGCGTCAACCGCTTGATCGAGCCGACCTCGGGCTCGATCAAACTCACCGGCGAGGAGCTCACGACGCTCGGCCGGCGGGCGTTGCGCCGGGCCCGCCGCCGCATCGGCATGATCTTCCAGGAATACAATTTGGTCGAGCGGCTGACGGTGATGGAGAACGTGCTCTCCGGCCGCCTCGGCTACGTCAGCTTCTGGCGCGCGTTCCGCCGCAACTACCCGCCCGAGGACGTCGCCGCCGCCTTCCAACTGCTCGACCGGGTCGGGCTTGGCGGCCGCGAGAACGCTCGCGCCGACGCACTCTCCGGCGGCCAGCGGCAGCGCGTCGGCATTGCGCGGGCGCTGATGCAGAAGCCCGACCTGCTGCTGGTCGACGAGCCGACCGCGTCGCTCGACCCGAAGACCTCGCGACAGATCATGCGTCTGATCTACGAGCTCGCCCATGAGCGCGGCACGCCGGCTCTGGTCAACATTCACGACGTGGCCTTGGCGCAGGTCAGCGCCGACCGCATCGTGGCCCTGAAGGAGGGACGGCTGGTGTTCGACGGCAAGCCCGACGCGCTGACGCCCGAGCGCCTGAACGACATCTACGGCGAGGAGGACTGGAGCGCCTCGATCCGCAAGGGCGACGACGAGAACGACGACGCCGCCGCCGGCAAGACCAAGATCGGCGAGCGCGACGAGCGCGACACCATCGGCCGCGAGGCGATCGTCGGATGAACCATCCGACCGCATGGCCGACCACGTGGCGACGGCCGCCGATGTTCGTGGCCAACCCGACGCTGCGATTCGGAGGTTGGTTCCTGTTCGCCGCCTACTTGGCGTGGTCGGTGGACAGTCTCAACATCGACTGGACCCGGGTCGCCCAGGGCCTGCCGCGCGCCGGCGACATGCTGAACCGGATGTTCCCGCCCGATATCAGCCGCTGGGATCTGTTGGTCCGCGGCGTCGTCGAGAGCGTCGAGATGGCGGTGGCGGCGACCTTCATCGGCATGATCCTGGCGGTGCCGCTGGGGCTGTGCGGCGCCGCCAACCTGGCGCCGAGGCCGGTCTATCTGGCGGCGCGCACCCTCATCGTGCTCAGCCGCACCTTCCATGAGGTCATCATCGCCATCTTCTTCGTCAAGGTGTTCGGGTTCGGGCCGTTGGCCGGCCTGCTGACGCTGATCGTCGCCTCGGTCAGCTTCATCTCCAAGATGATCGCCGAGGACATCGAGAACATGAACATGGGCCAGATCGAGGCCGTCAGAGCGACCGGCGCCAGTTTCCCGAAGCTGCTGATCTACGCCGTGCAGCCGCAAATCCTGCCGCGCTATCTCGGCGTCTGCATCTACCGCCTCGACGCCAACCTCCGCCACTCGACCGTGGTCGGCATCGTCGGCGCCGGCGGCATCGGCATGACATTGTCGGCGACCTTCAAGCGCTACGACTACGATTTCAGCCTCACGATCCTGCTCGCCATCATGGCCCTCGTCTTTCTCGGTGAATTCTTCTCCAACTGGATCAGGGGCCGGCTCAGATGACCGCCGCCGACATGGCGAATCGATATCCCGAGGTGTGGCACCGGTTCGACGTCCGCCAGACCGTCGTCCATTGGCTGTGGTTCGCCGGCATCGTGTTCGTCGCCGGCTGGTCGGTCCGCCACCTCGACATCACCTGGATCTATTTCCTCGACGCCCACGTCCAGGTCGGCGACCTGCTGAGCCGCATGTACCCGCCGGCGTGGGGCCACACCGGAAAGATCATGACGCCGCTGATCGAGACCGTTCACATCGCGACGCTCGGCACCATCGTCACCTTCGTGATCTCGATCCCGATCGCGTTCATGTCGGCGCGCAACGTCACACCCAACGCCGCCACTTGGTTCGTCGGCCGGTTCATCCTGGTGGCGTCGCGCTCCATCAACACCGTGGTGTGGGCGCTGATCTTCGTCGCCATCTTCGGCCCCGGCGTGATGGCAGGCATCTGGGCGATCACCATGCGGTCCATCGGCTTCATGGGCAAGCTGATCGCCGAGGCGATCGAGGAGATCGACGAAGGCACCGTCGAGGCCATCGAGGCCACCGGCGCGTCGCGGATGAAGGTGCTGCTGGTCGGCGTGCTGCCGCAAGTGCTGCCGGTGATCTACGGCACCACGGTCTACCGGTGGGACATCAACATCCGGGAATCGACGGTGCTCGGCTTCGTCGGCGCCGGCGGCATCGGCATCGAGCTCTATTCGTCGATCAACCTGTTCAACTGGCAGCAGGTGGCGGTGATGCTGATCGCCATCTTCGCGGTGGTGGTGGTGAGCGAGTTCGTCTCGGCCATCACCCGCCGGCGCATCACCTGACCCGCCCGGCGCCCCGCCATGCGGCCGCTTGACGACTTTCCCGCCGCCGCCCGCCGCCGCGTCCGGGTGGTGCTGGCCGACATCGACGAGACGCTGACCAGCGAGGGGCGGTTGACGGCGGCCGCCTACGCGGCGATGGAACGGTTGCAGGAGGCGGGCTTAAAGGTGGTGCCGATCACCGGCCGCCCGGCCGGGTGGTGTGACCACATCGCGCGCATGTGGCCGGTCGATGCCGTGGTCGGCGAGAACGGCGCCTTCTATTTCCGCTACGACCACGCATCGCGACAATTCACCAAGCGCTTCCTGTTGAGCGAAAAGCAACGCGCCGAGGGCCGCCGCAAGCTGGAACGGCTCCGCGACAGTATCCTCACCGGGGTGCCGGGCACGGCGCTCGCCTCCGACCAGCCGTACCGTGAATCCGACCTCGCCATCGACTATTGCGAGGACGTGAAGCGGCTGCCGCCTGAGGCCATCGAGCGCATCGTCGGCATCTTCGAGGCGGCCGGCGCCACCGCCCGGGTCAGCTCCGTCCACGTCAACGGCTGGTTCGGCGATTACGACAAGCTGAAGATGACCCGCGCCGCGCTGAGCGAGTGCTTCGGCATCGACGACGAGGCGGCAAAGGAGATTTGCGTCTTCATCGGCGATTCGCCCAACGACGCGCCGATGTTTTCGTTCTTCGCCAATGCCGTCGGCGTCGCCAACGTGCGCGATTTCGAAGACCGCCTTGCCGCCGAGCCGGCCTACGTGACGGCGTCGCGGGCCGGCGCCGGCTTCGCCGAGTTGGCGGCGGCGCTGATCGTGGCGAGGGGCTGACGGCCGCGGCCCGGCGGGAGAGGGGCGCCGGACAAAGACAAAAGCCAGCCGACGCAACCGTCGGCTGGCTTTTTGGTCGGAGTGAGAGGATTCGAACCTCCGGCCCCTGCGTCCCGAACACAGTGCTCTACCAGGCTGAGCTACACTCCGGCAGGACTATCCGCATTCAGCGGCCGGGGGCTGGTCTCGGGACGGAAACCCCTGGCCGGGCGGCGGTTATAGCGCCCGCGGGAGCCGAGGGCAAGAACGCCCGGCCGGCGCTAATAGGCGCGTTCGATGCAGAAATCGATCAGCTCGTGGAAGGCGCTCTTTTCCGGGCCCTCGGCGAAGATGCCAAGCGCGTCGCGGGCGATGGCGCCGTAGTGGCGGGCGCGCTCGACGGAGTCCGTCAACGCCGTGTGCTTGTCCATCAAATGGATGGCGTGCTCGATGTCGCCTTCGCCCTGCTTCAGGTCCTCCAATGTGCGCCGCCAGAAGGCGCGTTCCTCGTCGTCGCCGCGGCGGAACGCCAGGATCACCGGCAGGCTGATTTTGCCTTCCTTGAAGTCGTCGCCAATCGACTTGCCCAGCGTCGCCTGCTTGGCCGAATAGTCGAGCACGTCGTCGATGATCTGGAAAGCGATGCCGAGGTTCATGCCGTAGGTATCGAGCGCCTCCTCCTCGACCCGCGGCCGGTCGGCGACGACGGCGCCGATCCGGCACGCCGCGGCGAACAGCTGCGCGGTCTTGGAGCGGATGACGTCCAGGTAAGCGGTCTCGCCGGTCTCGGTGTCGTTGGTGGTGACCAGCTGCATCACCTCGCCCTCGGCGATCACCGAAGACGCGTGCGACAGGATTCTGAGCACGTCGAGCGAGCCGTCCTCGACCATCAGCTCGAACGAGCGGCTGAACAGGAAGTCGCCGACCAGCACGCTGGCCTTGTTGCCCCATACCGTGTTGGCGGATGCCAGACCGCGCCTGAGCTCGCTGGCGTCGACCACGTCGTCGTGCAGCAGCGTCGCGGTGTGGATGAACTCGACGCACGCTGCCAGGGCGATGTGGCGGCTGCCGGCATAGCCGCACATGCGGGCCGAGGCCAGCGTCAGCATCGGCCTGAGCCGCTTGCCGCCGGCGGCGATGATATGGCCGGCGAGTTGCGGGATCAGCTTCACCGGGCTGTCCATGCGCTGGACGATCACCTCGTTGACCGACTTGATGTCGTCGGCGACCAGCTCGCTCAAGGCGTCGAGCGACGGCCTGCGGCCGCGGCCGCCTTCCAGGCTGACGACAATACCCACGGCAAAGCCCCCCGGGTTGCTTGACGCTTGCTGCGTCTCGGTCGAGCATAGGTAGCGCGACCGCCGGGGGTCAAGCCCCGGTCGGCGGCCCAACCCGTCATAAAACGGTCGAAAACCGACCTTATGGGGAATGCGGCGATGGAGGAACTGACGCGCACCAACGATCCGGTGCTGCTGTCGTGGCTGACCGCGAGGCTGGCCGACGAGGATATTGCAGCGGTGGTGCTCGACACCCACGCCAGCGTCGTCGAGGGCAGCATCTCGGCGATCCAGCGCCGCGTCATGGTCGACCGCCGCGACCTTTACCGGGCGCGTGCGCTGCTCGCCGAGGCCGAGGCAATCCAGACCGGCGGCGGCGTTGCCTGAGGCCGACCCCGACATCAGCAAGGACAGCCTGCTCGGCGGGCGGGTGACGCTGTTGCAGCTGCGCCAGGGCTACCGCGTCGCCATCGACCCGGTGCTGCTGGCGGCCGCGGTGCCGGCCAAGGCCGGAGACCGCGTCCTCGACCTCGGGTGCGGCACCGGCGCGGCGGCGCTTTCGCTGGCGGCGCGGGTGCCGGGCGTCGCCGTCATCGGTCTCGAGCTCGAGCCGGCGCTGATCAGGCTGGCGCGTGGGAGCGCCGAGGCGAGCGCGCTCGCCGATCGCGTCGACTTCATCATGGGCGACCTGCTGGAGCCGCCGGCCGGGATCTCGCCGGGCGCCTTCGACCACGTGATGGCCAACCCGCCGTATCTCGCCGCCGACCAGGGCAGGATGCCGGTCGAACCCGGCAAACGCACCGCCACCGTCGAGGGGCGGGCGGTGCTCGCCAACTGGCTGGCCGCGGCGCTGGCGATGGTCAAGGCCGGTGGCACCATCACCGTTGTCCACCGCTTCGACCGCCGTGGCGAGGTGACGAAGGGTTTGAGCGACGGCGCCGGCGGCCAGGTGGTCTACCCGCTGTGGCCGCTGAAGGCCGGCCGCGACGCCAAGCGGGTGATCGTGCAGGCGACCAAGGGCGGCGAGGGCGCGGCGCGCACCGCCGCCGGCATGGTGCTGCATCGGGCGGACGGCGGCTACACCGCCGAGGCCGAGGCGGTGCTGCGCCGGGCGCGCGCGCTGGCGCTGTAGCTGGCGCCGGTTTGCCGGAGCGCTCGCGTTTGTCTATGATTCCCGCGCAATGAACCTCGACGACCTGGGCAAGATACTTACCCTCGAGCGTTTTCGCGACCCGCCTCCGGTGGTGGCGGTGATCCCGCTCGCCGGCGTCATCGGCCGGCTCGGACCGGTGCGCCGCGGGCTTTCGCTGGCCGGCCTTGCCTCGATGATCGAGCGCGCGTTCAAGCTGCGCCGCCTCGCGGCGGTCGCGCTCGCCGTCAACTCGCCCGGCGGCTCGCCGGTGCAATCGGCGCTGCTCGCCAAACGCATCCGCGACCTGGCCGACGAAAAGGACGTGCCCGTCTACGCCTTCGCCGAGGACGTGGCGGCATCGGGCGGCTACTGGCTGGCGCTGGCGGCCGACGAAATCTACGCCGACGCCAACTCGGTGATCGGCTCGATCGGCGTCGTCTCCGGCGGCTTCGGCTTCACCCAGGCGATCAAGCGTCTCGGCATCGAGCGCCGGCTGCACACCGCCGGCGACAGGAAGGCGATGCTGGATCCGTTCCGACCGGAGAAGGCATCCGACGTCAGGCACCTGGAAGGCCTGCAACGCGATATCCACGACAGCTTCAAGGCGCAGGTCCTGGAGCGCCGCGGCGCCCGCCTGAAAGCCAATCATAAGGAGTTATTCAGCGGCGCCTTCTGGACCGGCGCCCGCGCCCTCGAAATGGGCCTGATCGACGGCCTCGGCGACATGCGCGGCGTGCTGCGCGGGAAATTCGGCGAGCGGGTGCGTCTGAAGCGCGTCAGCCCGGTCGAGCCGCTGTGGCGGCGATTCGGCCTGCCCGGCGCGGACGCCCCTCGGCCGGCGCCCGGCGATTGGGCCGCGACGGCAATCGCCGCGGTTGAAGAACGGCTGCTGTGGAACCGCTTCGGACTGTAACGCCGGCCGCTGCTTCGGCCCGCGCTACGGTTCCTTGACCCCCCACCCGGCGGTCTATAGAAAGGCCGCCATGTTCGGATTCAGCCTCACCAAGCTGCTGTTCACGGTCGCCGTCATCCTGATTATCTGGTACGGCTTCAAATGGCTCGGCCGTATCCAGGAGCAGCACGAAAAACGCGACCGCGAGCGCCTCAAGGGCGGCGACTCGGGCGCCCGCGGCGAACCCGATGCCGAGACCATGATCAAGTGCCCGACCTGCGGAACCTACATGGCCGCGAGCGCGCCGAAATCATGCGGCGAGCCCAATTGCCCCTATCCGGGCTGACGCGCGATCGACCGGTGAGGCCGGTCGGCTTGACCGGCTCCCGGGTGGTTTGTAACTTCGCCCGACAGCGAATTTGAGTCCCGCGCGCAAGCGCAGATAACGTCTGAAAGCCCCGCCGTAATGGCGTCAGCGTCAAAATCCAAGCTTCGATCCGACTTTCAGTCGCTGATCCTGAAGCTGCAGGCCTATTGGGCCGCGCACGGCTGCGTCATCCTGCAGCCCTACGACGTGGAGGTCGGCGCCGGCACCTTCCATCCGGCGACCGCGCTCAGGGCACTGGGGCCGGAGACCTGGAACGCCGCCTACGTGCAGCCGTCCCGGCGGCCCACCGACGGCCGCTACGGCGACAACCCCAACCGCCTGCAGCACTACTACCAGTTCCAGGTGATCCTGAAGCCGTCACCCGACGACGTGCAGCTGGTCTACCTCAAGAGTCTCGCCGAGCTCGGCATCGACGCGAAGCTGCACGACATCCGCTTCGTCGAGGACGACTGGGAGAGCCCGACCCTCGGCGCCTCCGGCCTCGGCTGGGAGGTTTGGTGCGACGGCATGGAGATCACCCAGTTCACCTATTTCCAGCAGGTCGGCGGCATCGAGTGCGATCCGGTGTCGGTTGAGCTGACCTACGGCCTCGAACGCCTGGCGATGTACATCCAGGGCGTCGAGAACGTCTACGACCTCGACTGGGACGGTGTGGACAAGAAGAAAGGCGGCAAGACCTACGGCGACGTGTTCCTGCGCGCCGAGAAGGAATTCTCCGCCTACAACTTCGAGGTCGCCGACACCGACATGCTCAAAAGACACTTCGGCGACGCCGAGAAGGAGTGCAATCGGGCGCTGGCCGCCGGCCTGGCGCTGCCCGCTTACGACCAGTGCCTGAAGGCGAGTCATCTGTTCAATTTGCTCGACGCCCGCGGCGCGGTGTCGGTGACGGAACGCGCCAGCTACATCGGCCGCGTCCGCGCGCTCGCCAAGGGCTCGGCGGAAGCCTGGCTGAACTCCAAGAAGGGCAAATAGGCGATGCCCGAACTGCTGCTGGAACTGTTGAGCGAGGAAATCCCGGCCCGCATGCAGGCGCGCGCGGCGGAGGATTTGAAGCGCCTCGTCTGCGACGGGCTGAAAGGGGCGGGGCTGGCGTTCACCACGGCCGAGGCGTACGCGACGCCGCGCCGGCTGGCGCTGGTGGTCGCCGGCATCCCCGCCAAACAGCCGGACGTCAACGAGGAGCGCCGCGGCCCGCGTGCCGACGCGCCGGCGCAAGCCATCGACGGCTTCAAGCATTCGCTGCCGAAGGGCGCCAAGGTCGAGGTGCGCGATACGGCGAAGGGAGGATTTTTCTTCGCCTTAGTCGAGCAGAAAGGTAGCAAAAGCGAAAAAGTTTTGAGAGACACTCTAGGGAGCACGCTTAACCGTTTCCCATGGCCCAAATCAATGAAATGGGCGGAATGTGACCTACATTGGATACGGCCCTTAAAAAATGTTTTGGCAATATTTCAAGGAGAAGTAATCCCATTTAGCATTACCCTAAAATCTCATAACGGGAAACGCCGTTGGGCCGAAACCAGGTCCACCTTATTTGATCGGGAATTCCCATTAACGGCTAACACCATAACTTCTGGCCATCCGTTCCTGGCGCCGAGGCGGTTCATGGTCAAAAACTTCGCCGACTACAAAGCCAAACTGAAAAAGGCCAAGGTGATCCTCGATCCGGCCGAGCGGCGCGACATTGTCCACGCCGAGGCCGAGAAGCTGGCGAAGAAGGCCGGCCTCAAACTGAAGCGCGACCCGGCGCTGCTCGACGAGGTCGCCGGGCTGGTCGAATGGCCGGTCGTCCGCCTCGGCGCCATCGACGCGGCGTTCATGGAGCTGCCGGCGGAGCTGCTGACCACGGTGATGCGCCATCACCAGAAGTATTTCGCGCTCACCGACGCGAAGGGCCGGCTGGCGCCCAAATTCGTCGTCGTCCTCAACACCGAGACCCGCGACGGCGGCAAGGCGGCGGTCGCCGGCAACGAGCGCGTGCTCAGGGCGCGCCTCGCCGACGCGCGGTTCTTCTGGGACCAGGACCGCAAACGGAAACTGGAAAGCCGCGTCGGCGACCTCGGCGGCCGGGTGTTCCACGCCAAGCTCGGCACCGTCTGGGACAAGGTCGGGCGGATCACCGCGCTGGCCGAGACCCTCGCGCGCCACTGCAAGGCCGAGCCGGCGGACGCCGCGCGCGCCGCCACGCTCGCCAAGGCCGACCTGTCGACGGGCATGGTCGGCGAGTTCCCGGAGCTGCAGGGCGTTATCGGGCGCTACTACGCGCTCCACGACGGCGAGAAGCCGGCGGTCGCCGACGCCATCGCCGAGCACTATTCGCCGCAGGGCCCGGGCGACGACTGCCCGGCAAAGCCGGTCAGCGTCGCCGTCGCGCTCGCCGACAAGATCGACACGCTGGTCGGATTTTGGTCGGTGGGCGAGAAGCCGACCGGCTCGCGCGATCCGTTCGCGTTGCGCCGAGCCGCCTTGGGCGTCATCCGCCTGATCGTCGAGAACAAGTTCAGGCTGCCCCTCGGACCGGCGTTCGCCGCCGCCAAGGCCGGCTTCGCCGGAATCCAGGGCGGCCTCGACGCGGCCGACCTTATGGGCTTCATCGCCGAGCGACTGAAGGTGCATCTGCGCGACAAGGGGGTGCGTCACGACCTCATCGACGCGGTGTTCTCGCGGGGCGGCGAGGACGACCTGGTGCGCCTGCTGGCGCGGGTCGACGCGCTGGCCGCGTTCCTGAAGTCGAGCGACGGCGCCAACCTGCACGTCGCCTACAAGCGCGCCGCCAACATCGTCCGCATCGAGGAAAAGAACGACGGCACCCGTTACGACGGCGCCTACGACACGGCGCTGCTGGCCGAGACCGAGGAGCGCACGCTGGCCACCTTCCTGGCCGCCGCCACCGAAGGCGCCCAGGACGCGCTGAAGAACGAGAATTACACTGCCGCCATGGCGGCGCTGGCCCGCCTCAGGCGGCCGGTGGACGACTTTTTCGACCACGTGACGGTCAATTGCGACGACGCGAAGCTGCGGCGGAACCGGCTGCGGCTGCTCAGCGGCATCGGCGCCACCCTCGACCGGGTGGCCGATTTCTCGAAACTCGAAGGCGGAGAACGATGAAAAAGACCAAGCCCAAGAACAAAAACCGCAAGAACAAGGCGGCCGCCGTCAGGCGGGCAGCCAAGAAGCAGCGGGCAAAGAATCGGCGCTCCAAACGCCGCAGGTGGATCTACGAGTTCGGCGCCGGCACCGCCGAGGGTCGGGCGTCGATGCGAAACCTGCTTGGCGGCAAAGGCGCGGGGCTGGCCGAGATGAGCCGGCTCGGCGTGCCGGTGCCGCCCGGCTTCACCATCACCACCGAGGTGTGCAGCCATTTCACCCGCACCGGCGGCGACTACCCGGGGGCGCTCAAGACCGGCGTCGAGAAGGCTTTACGACGCGTCGAGAAAGCGCTCGGCCGCACCTTCGGCGGCGCCGAACGGCCGCTGCTGGTCTCCGTGCGCTCCGGCGCGCGCGTCTCGATGCCCGGGATGATGGACACCGTCCTCAACCTCGGGCTCAACGACCGCACGGTGAAGGGCCTGGCCGCGGACAGCGGCGACGAGCGCTTTGCCTACGACAGCTATCGCCGCTTCATCCAGATGTACGGCGACGTGGTGCTGGGAGTCGAACACCACAACTTCGAGGACATCCTCGAGGACGTGAAGGCCGACCGCGGCGCCGACCTCGACACCGACCTCACCGCCGACGACCTGAAACGCGTCGTCGCCGAATACCTGGCGATGGTCGAGAAGTCGCTCGGCAAGCCGTTTCCCCAGGATCCGGCGAGGCAGCTTTGGGGCGCCATCGGCGCCGTGTTCGGCTCGTGGATGAACGATCGCGCCCAGACCTACCGCCGCCTGCACGGCATCTCCGGCGATTGGGGCACCGCCGTCAATGTGCAGGCGATGGTGTTCGGCAACATGGGCGGCGACTGCGCCACCGGCGTCTGCTTCACGCGCGATCCGTCCACCGGCGACAACCGCTTCTACGGCGAATTCCTGATCAACGCGCAGGGCGAGGACGTAGTCGCCGGCATCCGCACGCCACAGCCGCTGACCAACGCCGAGAAGAAGGCCACCGGCTCGCGCCTGCAATCGATGGAAGAGGCGATGCCCAAGGTCTACGCCGACCTCGTCGCCGTCCGCGACCGGCTGGAACGCCATTATGCCGACATGCAGGACATGGAATTCACCGTCGAGCGCGGCCGCCTCTGGATGCTGCAGACGCGCGCCGGCAAGCGCACCGCCAAGGCCGCGCTGAAGATCGCCGTCGACATGGTCGGGGAACGGCTGATCACCAGGAACCAGGCGATCCAACGCATCGATCCGGCGCAGCTCGACCAATTGCTGCACCCGACCCTCGACCCCGAGGCCAACCGGCGACTGCTCGGCCGCGGCCTGCCGGCCAGTCCCGGCGCGGCGACTGGGCGCATCGTTTTCAGTGCCGCCGACGCCGAGGCCTGGACCGGGCGCGGCGAGAACGTGGTGTTGGTGCGCACCGAGACCAGCCCGGAAGACATCGGCGGCATGCACGTCAGCGAGGGCATCCTCACCACCCGCGGCGGCATGACCTCGCACGCCGCCGTGGTCGCCCGCGGCATGGGCATTCCCTGCGTGTCGGGTGCAGGCGAGCTGCGCGTCGATTACCGCGACAAGAAGCTGATCGCCATCGGCGAGGAACTCGGGGAAGGGGAGATCATCACCATCGACGGCTCGACCGGCGAGGTAATGAACGGCGCCGTGGCGATGATCCAGCCGGAGCTTACCGGCGATTTCGCGATCCTGATGAAATGGGTGGACCGGGTGCGCACCCTCGGCGTGCGCGCCAATGCCGAGACGCCGCTCGATGCCCAGACGGCGCTGCGCTTCGGCGCCGAGGGGATCGGCTTGAGCCGCACCGAGCACATGTTCTTTGACCCCGAGCGCATCGTGCACATGCGCGAGATGATCCTGGCCGCCAATGAAAAGGAGCGCCGCCACGCCCTCGACCGGCTGCTGCCCTACCAGCGCGACGATTTCATCAAGCTGTTCGAGATCATGGACGGGCTGCCGATCACCATCAGGCTGCTCGATCCGCCGCTGAACGAGTTCCTGCCGCACACCGACGAAGACATGGCCGAGGTCGCCAAGGCCGCCGGCACCAACATGGACACCGTCCGCAATCGCAAGGCGGAGCTCGACGAATCGAACCCGATGCTCGGCCACCGCGGCTGCCGGCTCGGCATTACCTACCCCGAGATATACGAGATGCAGGCGCGCGCCATCTTCGAGGCCGCCGCCGCCGTCCGCAAGTCGGGCAGAAAAGTGAAGCCGGAGATCATGATCCCGCTGGTCTGCATCCGCGCCGAGTTCGACATGCTGAAGCAGGTCATCGACCGCGTCGGCCGCGAGGTATCGAAGGCGGCGAAGATTAAAATTCCCTACGTGGTCGGCACCATGATCGAGCTGCCGCGCGCGGCGCTACTGGCCGGCGAGATCGCCGAGACGGCCGAGTTCTTCAGCTTCGGCACCAACGACCTGACCCAGACCGCCTACGGCTTCTCGCGCGACGACGCCGGCATCTTCCTCGAGACCTACCACAAGAAGGGCATCCTGCCGGAAGACCCGTTCGTCACGCTGGACAGGGACGGCGTCGGCGAGCTGGTGCGCATCGGCACTCGCCGCGGCCGCGCCGTGCGGCCGGACCTGAAAATCGGCATCTGCGGCGAGCATGGCGGCGACCCGGCGTCGGTCCGATTCTGCCAGGAAGTCGGCCTGGATTATGTTTCGTGCTCGCCCTATCGGGTGCCGATCGCGCGCCTGGCGGCGGCGCAGGCGGCGCTGGGCAGGGGCGCCGCCCGGGACGTCTGATCCCGGAACCGGGAAAGAGAAACGGCGGCGGATCGTTTCGATCCGCCGCCGTTGAACCAACTGGGGCCTCCGGTCAGCTGACCACGATTCCGACGGTAATCAGAATCGCGAAAGCACCGACCAGAAACGCCCATGGCGGTATTCTGAAGCCTTTCGGCTTCTGCGCAGTGTCAGTCATTGGTCGTTTCCCCGTGTCTAATTTCCCAATCCGCATGACCGTGTGGGGCGGTCTGAACCGATTGGAAAAGTTGCTTCTAGCCGCCCCAAGAGACCCCAATTTGCCTTACATGTCAACACCATAAGGCCGGCGAGCGGCGAAATACCGCGACTATTCGCAAAACGACGTCAGCCGCGACGCAAAAACGGCGGCGGTCCCGGTGGGGGTCCGTCGCCGTTTTCGCCGTGCCCGATGGCGGGCGCGGTGTGGTTAGCTGGTGGCGATGCCGACGAAAACCAAAATCGTGAACGCGGCGACCATGTAAACCCAGCTTTGATTCTTCAGCGCGGCAATCTTGCTCAACATTGTCGAAAACTCCCCATTTCTGCGTGTGTCCCGGCGCCCGGTGTGGGACGGGCGCTTAATGCTGCATAAGCGATGCTGCATTGCAATAAAAGCCACTATAGCAACCTTTTGACCTATGTCAACAGGGCAGATTCATTAACTTTCCTTGCTCTGTGCATCGCAGCGTAAAATCCTGGAATCGCAACCTGTTGCGTGGCCGGCGGGGGTTCCTTGACAGCCGCGACCGCGACCGGCCAGCCTGGGGCTCGCCCCGGACCCACCGCCTGCCCGAGGAGTCGCCGGCCATGGCCAAACATCCCCACCTCAACCCGGACTGCATTTTCTGCCGCATCATCGGCGGCGAGATTCCGTGCTTCAAGCTGCACGAGGATCCGGACACCCTGTCGTTCATGGACATCAATCCGGTGCAGCCGGGCCACGCGCTGGTGGTGCCGAAGTTCCACGCCAAGGACCTGATCGCCACTCCGGCCGAGTGGGTGGCCAAGAGCTTCACCGCCGCCCGGCGAATCGCCGCGGCGATCGGCAAGACCCTGGCGCCGGCCGGCATCAACATCCTGCAGGCCAACGGGCCCGGCGCCGCCCAGTCGGTGTTTCATCTGCACGTGCACGTGATACCGCGGGCGACGGACGACGGCCTTACCATGAACTGGCCGTTGAAGCCGGGCGACATGGATGCCATCGGCAAGCTCGCCGAGCGCATCCGCGGCAACGTCGAGTAGCGCCGACCCGGCGCTCAGCACCGGCGGACGAAGATCGTCCAATCCGGCAACGGCCGGTCGTCCGACAGGCTGAGGTCGGGACTCAGGTTGCCGGTGCAGAACTCGACGAACTCGCCCGGCTCGGCGTAATAGAGGCCGGGGAACTGCTGCGCCGCCTCGACGCTTAGCATATTGAAGCCGAGAGCCTTGCGGGTGCGGCTCCACAGTTGCGCCAGGCTGGCCTTGACGTAGTCCGCCCACTCGCCGCGGTCGGCGCCCAGGCTCATGTTGTAGGTGCCGCAGGCAAAGGTGTAGTCGGTATCCTCGGTGAGGATCATGTGGCGCTGAAAACTGGCGCGCGGATCGTTGATGCGCCGCCGCGCTTCGTCGATCATCTTTGCCGACAGATCGACGCCGATATAACGGCTGCCGTCCATCACCGGCCGGTCTTTGAGGTAGTCGAAGAAAGCGCCGTAACCGCAGCCAAAATCGGCGATGGCGATGCCACCTTGGCGATCCTCCTCGGCGAACAAGCGGCTGAGAATGTGATAGCGGCGGGTCTGCCGCTCGCCGTCCTTCCAGAACAAGGCCCGCGGGTCTGCACCGTACTGCGCCAATTGGCGCTCGTAGCCGTCGAGCACCGGTTCCAGCATGTCCTGGGCACGAGCCAGAACCTCCAGCGCGTGCGCGAGTTCGCGGGTCATGCGGCCATTGTAGGAGCGGCGGCCGCTAAAATGCCATCCACGGCGCTTTCGTCGGCGTCACCCGGACGCCCCCGGCCTGAAGGCCGCCTCCGGCTTGCGCGGCCTCGGCAAGCGATTCGAGACGCATCAGCGCCAGCCCGATGCCGCCCTTTTCGGTGGCGGCGGCGGAGCGCAGCTCGCCCGCCTCGCGGCCGGCCAGCATCACCGGCGTGCCCGGTTGTGGCGGCGGCCCATCGAGCACCACCGTCACCAGGCGCTTTTTGACCAGGCCGCGGTACTTGGTGCGCGCCGTCAGTTCCTGGCCGACGTAGCAGCCCTTTTTCCAGTCGACGCCGTTGAGTTCGTCGAAGCCGCTCTCGAGCAGGATCGCCTTGTCGACCACAAGGTCGCGACTGCCGTCCGGCAGCCCGAGGCGCAACCGCAGCCGGTCGTAATCCGCCGCCGTCGAATTGACGAAGCCGGCCTCGGTCAACGCCGCCTCGGCCGTAGCGCGAGGCAGCACGGCGCGGCCGCCGGCGTCGGCCAGCCTGGGATCGACGCAGACGACGCCGCCGGCGAACGCCGTCGCCGCGCCGGCCGCTTCGCCGAGCGCGAAACCGTCGCGCCAGCTCCCGCCGAACAGCGCCGCGACGGCGAATTTGTCCGAGACGTCATCGAGGGTCACCTTGGAGCGCAGCCTGTAGACGGTCAGGCGCTTGCGCAATTCGTCGAGTCGCGACTGCTCGCAATCCAGCAACAATGCGTCGTCGTGGGCAAGGACGAAGAAATCGTGCAGGTACTTGCCCTGCGGCGTAAGCAGGGCGGCATAGACGGCGCGCGCCGGCCCGACGTTGTTCACGTCGTTGGAGACCAGGCCCTGCAGGAATGGAACACGGTCGTCGCCGCCAATCGCGAGCAGGCCTCGATCGTCGAGGATGGCAAATCGGGGTTGACCCTTCATCGTCGGCCTTTCGCACCTGCAAATGCCGGGACAGTATGGCAGAATTAGCGCCCGGCGTTGGCCTTAGACGTAAGGCGACGGTCGCGACGATGCAAGGCCGAGGACTTTCAAGCCCGCGGGTTTTGCAAGCCGATTCCGCGGCCGTATAACGGGGCGCGCCGGCAACGGTCGGGGGCGCGAGGGAAGGGCGATGACGCACCCATGAGAATCCTGTTCATCACCTCGACGCGGGTTGGCGACGCCATCCTTTCCACCGGGCTTCTCGACAAGCTGCTGACTGAAAACCCTGGCGCGCGCGTCACCATCGCCTGCGGTCCGGCGCCGGCGCCGCTGTTCGAAGCGGTACCCAACGTCGAGCGCATCATCGTACTCGACAAGATGGTGTTGTCGCTGCACTGGTTGGGAATGTGGTGGCGAACGGTCGGTCAGTGGTGGGATGTGCTGGTGGATTTGCGCAACACGCCGGTGTCGGCTTTACTGTTTGCTTCCAGACGACATCGGCTGCGCGGATCGCGATCGTCGGGCCATCGGGTCGAACAATTGGCCGAGGTGCTTGGCGTTTCCGGCGCGCCCCCGGCGCCGCACGTTTGGATTTCCGACCACGCGCGCGCGGCGGCGACGACGCTGATCCCGGACGGTCCTCCGGTTCTCGCCGTCGGGCCGACCGCCAACTGGACGGCGAAAATGTGGCGGCCGGAGAACTTCGTCGAGCTGATCCGGCGCCTGACGGCTGCGGGCGGAATCATGCCCGACGCCCGCGTCGCCGTATTCGGGCGCGACGACGAGCGGCCGATGGCGCTGCCGGTGATCGGGGCGATCCCCGAGGACCGATGCATCGACCTGGTCGGCCGGATCGATCTGCCGGCTGCCGCGGCCTGCTTGGCGCGAGCGCGCTTTTACGTCGGCAACGACTCCGGCCTGATGCACCTGGCGGCCGCGGCAGGCGTGCCGACGCTGGGCTTGTTCGGGCCAAGCCTCGAGCAGCACTACGCCCCCTGGGGACCCCTCGGCGCAGTCGCCCGCGCCGAGAAGTCGTTCGACGAGATATTCCCGGCGAATTTCGACCATCGTCAAACCGGCACCCTGATGGACAGCCTGAGCGTCGACGCGGTCGAATCGACGGCGTGCGCCCTTTGGCGACGGGCTACGGAGACGGCGGCGTGAGCGAGCGACGTCGATCCGCCGACGGGGTCCGATTGTCGGCGCTGGTGGTCGCCCGCAACGAGGAGGCGCGATTGCCGGATTGCCTGTCCGGCCTGGCATTCGCGAATGAGATCGTGGTCGTTCTTGATCGCTGTAGCGATGGTTCGAAGGCGATCGCCGGCAAGTTTACCGACCGCATCGTCGAAGGCGCCTGGGAGCGCGAGGGCGACCGGCGCAACGCCGGCATTGCCGCATGCCACGGCCGCTGGGTGTTCGAGGTCGACGCCGACGAGCGGGTGCCCGGCCCGCTTGCCGACGAGATCGATAATCTGATCGCGCGCGCGGATTTCGACATCTTCGACGTGCCGGTGGACAACTTCGTCGGCGGCCGGGTGGTCCGCCACGGCTGGATGGCGGCCATCGGCACCAACGCCGCGCCGCGGTTGTTCCGCAAGGGCGTGAAGCAGTGGGGCCCGGAACGGGTGCACCCGCATCTTGTCGTCGACGGAAGACAGGGCCCACGGCTCGCCAACGCCATCGTCCATCTCGCCGCCGACAATATCTCGGATCTGCTGCTCCGCCTCGACCGCAACACCACATGGCGCGCCCGCGATCTTGCGGAACGGGGGGAAATCGGCGCGTTCCCGGACATGGTGCGCAAGATCTTCTCGCGCTTTTGGAAATGCTACGTGCTGCGCCGGGGCTACCGCGAAGACGGACTCGGCTTCGTGATCGCGCTATGCGCGGCGCTCTATCCGGTGATCGCGCACCTGAAGGCGCGCCTGGAACCGGCGGAGTAGGGCTGGCGATGTCCGACATCCGGCTCTCGGCGGTGGTCTCGGCGAAGAACGAGGAACGTCAACTCGCCGATTGCCTGGCCGGCCTGAAGTTCGCCGACGAGATCGTGGTGGTGCTGGACGGGTGCACCGACGGCTCGAAGGCGATCGCCGAAAAGTTTGCCGACCGCGTCGTCGAGGACGCGTGGACGATCGAAGGCGAGCGCCGCAACGCCGCCATTGCCGCCTGCCGCGGCGCCTGGGTGCTCGAGGTCGATGCCGACGAGCGGGTGTCGGATGATCTCGCGGCGGAGATTCGGCGCACCGTCGACGCCACGCCCTACGACTGGCACGAGATCCCCGTCGACAACTACATCGGCGGCCGCCTGGTCCGCTGGGGCTGGGGCGCCTCCTACGGCAAGGCCGCCTATCCCGGACTGTTCAAAAAGGGCGTCAAGACGTGGGGCCGCTTCCGGGTGCATCCGGCGTTGACGTGGGCGCCCGGCGCCCGAAAGGGGCCGATGCTCGGGAATCGCGTCATTCACCTGGTCGACCGCAACATCTCCGACATGATCCGCCGCCTCGACAGCTATTCCACGGCGCGCGCCAAGGACCTCCGCGAATCCGGCGCCATCGGCTCGATGGCCGCCAACGTGCGACGAATCTTCTCGCGGTTCTTCAAGTGCTACGTCTTGCGCAAGGGCTACCGCGAGGGCGGTTATGGGTTCCTGATCGCGCTGTTTGCCGGGCTCTATCCGGTGCTTTCGTATCTGAAGGCGAAACTGGAACGGGACGGCGAGTGAATGGCCCGCATCGTGCTCGCCGACGACGGCATCGAGTTCGACGGCAGAACGCCGGACGAGCGCCCGCTCGGCGGGGCCGAATCCTCGGTGGTGGCGCTGGTCGAGGAACTGGCGGCGCGCGGCCACGACGTCACCGTGCTTAACAAGTGCGCGGCGCCGCTCGATCACAAGGGCGTCCGCTGGCGTCCGAACGGCGCCGCCGGCGCCGCGGACGGGCCGGACGGCGTCGATCTCTACATCGCCAACCGCGGCGACAAGTTGATCGGCCTGGTGCCGAAGGCCCGGCGCCAGGCGTTTTGGATTCACAACCCGGCGCGTTACCTGATGAAGTGGCGGTATCTCGCGAAGCTGTGGCGGGTGCGCCCGGTGGTGGTGTTCATCGGCGACTATCATGCCGGCACCTACCCCGCCTGGGCGCCCGACGGCGGCCGCGCCGTGATTCCCTATGGCATCGGCGACGCGTTCTGCGGCGCGGAGCCGTTGCGGGGGCCGCCCGGCCGGCGCGCCGTGTTCACGTCGAATCCGCTGCGCTCCCTCGATTGGCTGCTCGACGTTTGGGCACGCGACATATCGCCGCAGGTGCCGGGCGCCGAATTGCACGTTTTCGCCGGCGCCGCCACCTACGGCAGCGTCGGCGCGCGCAAGGAAGACGCCATGAAAGCGGTGCTGGCGCGCGCCGGAGCCATGCGAGACGCCGGCGTGCGGCTGCGCGGCCCGGTGCCGAAGGCCGAGCTGATCGGGGAGTTGCGCGCCTCCCGGACGATGCTTTACCGTGGCGACCTCGAAGAGACCTTCTGCCTGGCGGTCGGCGAGGCGCAGGCGATGGGAGTTCCCGCCGTGGTGGAGAATTTCGGCTCGGTCAGCGAGCGCGTGATCGATGGCGAGACCGGCTTTGTCGCCCGCAATGACGCCGCCTTCGCCGATTACGCCCGCAAGCTGCTCACCGACGATGCGCTGTGGCGAAAGCAGCACCTGGCCGCGCTCGCCAAGCAGCGAAGCTGGCGCTGGCCGGACGCGGCGGCCGCGTTCGAACGATTGATCCCCTGAGAATGACCGTGCGCGTCCTTCAGGCGATGGCGGGGGCGGAGTATGGCGGCGCCGAGGCGTTCTTCACCCGGCTCGTTCTGGCGCTCGATCGCGCCGGCCTCGATCAACGCATCGTCATCCGCAAGAACGCGCGGCGCGCCGAGGCGCTGCGGGCGGGCGGCATCGAGCCGGTCGAGCTGGCGTTCGGCGGCCTGCTCGACTGGTCGACGCCGCGGGCGCTGAAGCGCGAGATCGCCGACTATCGCCCCGACGTGGTGCTGACGTGGATGAACCGCGCCAGCGTGATGTGCCCCGAGGGCAATTTCGTCCACGTCGGCCGCATGGGCGGCTACTACGATCTCAAGTATTACCAGAAATGCCGGCACCTGATCGGCAATACCCAGGACATCGTCGACAACCTGGTGGCCCACGGATGGCCCGCCGATCGCGCCCACTATCTGCCCAACTTCGTCGTCCAGCAGAATATGCCGCCGCTGTCGCGCAAGCAATTCTACACCCCGGAAGGCGCGCCGCTGGTGCTCGGCATGGGCCGCTTGCACGAGAACAAGGCGTTCGACGTGCTGCTGAAGGCGGTCGCCCGCGTGCCCAACGTGTACCTGTGGATCGCCGGCGACGGCCCGTTGCGGCGCGAGCTCGAGGCGCTGGCCGAGAAGCTGGCGGTGAAACCGCGGGTGCGCTTCCTCGGCTGGCGCGAGGATACCGCCGCGCTGTTGGCGACCGCCGACATCTTCGTCTGCCCATCCAGGCTCGAACCGCTCGGCAACGTGGTGATCGAGGCGTGGGCCCACGGCATGCCGGTAATCGCCGCCGACAGCTACGGTCCCGGCACGCTCATCGAGCATCGCGAGACGGGTGTCCTGGTGCCGGTCGACGACTGGCAGACTCTCGGCCGCGCCATCCGCAACCTGTTGGAGGACGACAACCTGCGCGCCCACATTGCCCACCGGGGCCTGCAGATGTTCGAGGATAACTTCACCGAGGAAAATGTGGTCGGCCAATACCTGGCATTCCTGGAAACCGTCGCGGAGCAACGCTGATGTGCGGCATCGCCGGCGTCATGTCCGTGGACGGCGCGCCGCCGGCCTCGGCGACGCTCGGCAAGCTGGCGAAGGCGCTCAGCCACCGCGGGCCCGACGGCGAGGGGCGTTACGTTTCCGACGGCGTCGGCATGATTCAGACCCGCCTCGCCATCATCGACCTCGAAACCGGCGATCAACCGCTGTATGCGCCCGCCAAGTCCGGCGGCGGCAAGGCGTCGTTGATCGCCAACGCCGAGATCTACAACTACATCGAGCTCAAGCTCGACATGGGCCGGGTCGCGTTCAAGACCCGCTCCGACTGCGAGCCGCCGCTGCACCTTTATCTGCGCCACGGCCTCGACTTCGCCCGCCATTTGCGCGGCATGTACGCCGTCGCCATCCATGATCCGGCCGAGGGTTGCCTGGTTCTGGCCCGCGATCCGTTCGGCATCAAGCCGCTGTATTACGCCGAGACCGGCGCGGGTTTGGTGTTCGCCTCCGAGCCGCAGGCCCTGTTCGCGGCCGGCCTGGCGACGCCGGCCCTCGACACCCAGGCCCGCGACGAGTTGCTGCAGCTGCAGTTCACCACCGGCCGGCGGACGCCGTTCCGCGGCGTCGAGCGGCTGTTGCCCGGCGAGACCGTGGCGGTGCGAAAGGGCCGCGTCGCCGACCGGCTCCGGCACCAGGCGCTGCCGGCGGGCGGCCCGATCGAGACCGGCCGCGCCCAGGCGCTGAAGCGTCTCGACGAGTTGCTCAACGACACCGTCGGAGTCCATCAACGCTCCGACGTTCCCTACGGCATGTTCCTTTCGGGCGGCATCGACTCGTCGGTGCTGCTGGCGATGATGGCGCGCCTCAACGAGCGCCCGGTGCAGGCGTTCACCGCCGGCTTCGACGGCGCCGACGTCACCGACGAACGCGCCCACGCGGCGGCCGTCGCCAAGGCCGCCCGCGCCGAGCACCGCGAGGTATTGTTCGGCGAAGACGACTTCTGGGCGCTGCTGCCGAGGATCGCCGCCGCGATGGACGATCCGGCGGCCGACTACGCCAGCCTGCCGACCTACAAGCTGGCGGCCGAGGCGAAGAAAGCCGGCCTCAAGGTGGTGCTGACCGGCGAGGGCGGCGACGAGATGTTCGGCGGCTACGGCCGCTACCGGCGGGCACGGCGGGCGCGCATGCTGGGCGGGCGGCCGATGCGCGCCAAGGGCGCCTTCGACGGTCTCGACGTATTGCGCCGGGCGCCGACGGGCTGGCGCGACGGCATCGCGGCGCACGAACGCGAAGCGGCCGAGGGCGGCCGCACCCGGTTGCAGGCGGCGCAGGCGACCGACTGCGCCGATTGGCTGCCCAACGACCTGCTGACCAAGCTCGATCGCTGCCTGATGGCGCACGGGGTCGAGGGCCGGGTGCCGTTTCTCGACGTCGGCGTCGCCGCGTTCGCCTTGACGCTCCCCGACCGGTTGAAGGTTCGGCGCGGCTTCGGCAAGTGGCTGCTGCGCCGCTGGCTGGAGACCGGCATGCCGGCGGCGAAGCCGTTTTCGGCCAAGCGCGGCTTCACGGTGCCGGTGGGGACATGGATCGGCGGCCGCGGTCGCCATCTCGGGCCGCTGGTCGCCCGCCAGCCGGCGATCGACGAGATCTGCGCGCCGGACGCAGTCGAGGCGCTGTTCCGCGCCGCCGGACCCGGCCGCGGCCGCCGCGCCGGCCAGGCGGCGTGGACGTTGCTGTTCTACGCGCTGTGGCACCGCCGGCACGTACGGGGCCTGAAGGCGCAAGGCGACGTCTTCGACGTGCTTGCCGCCTGAACGGCGTGCCGGATTTGACCGCCGCCTTCGCCGCGTCCGGCGTTCCACAATGTTGATGCAATCCGTTCCGCCGCGCCATATAGTTTGAGTGTTTGGTAGCACGTACCTTGGAGTATCTCGCGAACGTCCGACGACGCCGACCGCAGTTGCCCCCGGAAACCGTGACACCGAAACGACATGCGCCCGCGCCGAGTGCCGGGCGCAAAGCGCGATTACGACCAACGATCACGATTGCGAAGGACCGACCATGCCGACTGGAACCGTGAAATGGTTTAATTCCGCCAAGGGATACGGCTTCATCCAACCCGACGACGGCGGCGCCGACGCCTTTGTCCACATTTCCGCCCTCGAGAGCGCCGGGCTCAAGGATCTCCGTGAAGGACAGAAGGTGCAGTACGAACTCACCCCCGGCAGGAACGGCAGGACCGCCGCCGGCAATCTGGTGGTGCTCGACTAACGGTGTGGCTTGGCGTGCCGGCCTTTTGGGCGCGGGTCGAGCCTTCGGAACCGGCGGCGGCCGCGCGTCGCCGCCGCGCCGGCGTTTCCCGGCGCCGCCCACCCAAAGTCGCCGGCGTCGGCGTCGCGACCGGCGCCGAGCTAGATGGCGCTGCCCTTGGCCAGCTTCGGCAGGGTTTCCCAATCCTTGCCGGCGGCGATCAGGCAGGTGACGCCGTTCGGCTGCGTGATCATCAGCGTCCAGGTGCCTTCGGACGAGGCATAGACCTCGACCACGGCGCCACCAACCGTGACGCCCATGGAAACGGGGGTCTCTGCGTAAGCCTTGCGCAGATTGTCGGTGACCGTTTTGTGGCTGCTGCAAACCGACTGCGCGAGCGCCGTCGGCGCGATCAGGAACGATGCGATGACCAGGGCGGCTAGAATGGCCGTAGTGCGAAGTCTCATGACGCGGCCCTTTCAGAAATTTGAACCCACCCGTTTCGGGATGCATTCACTTGTCGTGGCGGTTATTGGCTCCGCATTGGATATCCGCTCTAGAGCGCTTCGGTTATTGTCTCCGTTCCGTGGTTAACGTACGGCCTGGTGGCCGGGCCTGGTTTCCCAGGCGTGGCCCACGAGGCTATGGCAATTTTATTAACCAAAAGTGAAAAAACCGGGTGTTCCGGATCGCCCGCGCGCCGCATCGCCGCCGGCGACCGATCCGGCCGATAAAGGACGGGGGCGCCCCGGTTTTCCGGGGGCCCCCGTTTGCGTCGGCGCCGTGGGAGGAGGGGAGGAGGGTGGCGCCGAAACGCGAACTCGTTGCTACAGCGTTTTGCCTGCCACCTTCTTGGGCAGAGTCTGCCAATAGTCGCCGGCCGCCAGCAGGCAGGTGACGCCGTTCGGCGCCGTCATCACGATGGTCCAGGTGCCGTCCGGCGAGCTCAACACCTCGACGACGGTGCCGTTGTTGGCAAGACCCATGGACACCGTCGTCTCGGCGAACTTGCCGTTCAGGGTCTGCATCACCGCGTCGTGGCTGCTGCACAGCTCGCGCGGCGCGTCGGCGCGGGCTCTGCCGGCGCCGAAGCCGATGACCATCGCGGCGGCGGCCAGGATGGCGACGAGCAGCATGATCTCGATGTTGTTGCCGAAGGGTTTCATGGCGAGCTCCTTTCACGGGCGAACTTCTGTTGCGTGTCAAAGGACGCCCCGTTTTTTCTCCGGGGCGATGCCGGTCACGGCCGGTGGTGGCCAGGCGCCAGCATGGCCGACAGTCTGCCACCATCCGTCGCCGCCGGCAGTGACGGCAGTCACACGTGATTCCGCCTAAAACCAAGGCCGGCCAAGACTTTCGGGGCATTGCAATGGAATTTTGGGTCGCGCTGACGGCGATTGTCGTATATCAAGGGCCACGAGCATCGCGATCAGTCGACCCACCATGGCCGAACCCAACAAAATCACCCTGAGACGCCCCGACGACTGGCACCTGCACCTACGCGACGGCGCCATGCTGAAGGCGGTGCTGCCGTTCACCGCGCGCCGCTTTGCCCGCGCCGTGGTGATGCCGAACCTGTCGCCGCCGGTGCGCACCGCCGCCCAGGCCAAGGCCTACCGCAAGCGCATTCAGGAGGCGCTGCCGAAGGGCGCGCGCTTTACGCCGCTGATGACCAGCTTCCTGACCGACCATTCCGACCCCGAGGACATCGCCCGCGGCCATGCCGACGGCGTTTTCATCGCTGCCAAGCTGTACCCGTCCGGCGCCACCACCAACTCGGCGCGCGGGGTCACCGACATCGAGCGCCTGGACCCGGTACTGGCGAGGATGGAGCGGATCGGCATGCCGCTGCTGGTGCACGGCGAGACCACCGACCCGGCGGTCGACGTGTTCGACCGCGAGCGCGCGTTCCTGGAGTTGGTCCTGCAACCGATGATCCACCGCTTCCCGGGCCTCAAGGTGGTGTTCGAGCACGCCACCACGGAGGACGCCGTCGGCTTCGTCACCGCCGGTGGCGACAACATCGCCGCCACCATCACCGCGCATCACCTGATCATCAACCGCAACGCCATGTTCGAGGGCGGCATCCGGCCGCACATGTACTGCCTGCCGGTGGCCAAGCGCGAACGCCATCGGCTGGCGCTCCGGCAGGCGGCGACGTCGGGCAGTCCGAAGTTCTTCCTCGGCACCGATTCGGCGCCGCACCCGATCGCCGAGAAGCAGACCGATTGCGGCTGTGCCGGCATCTTCTCGGCGCCGGCGGCGCTCGAGCTTTACGCCCGCGTGTTCGAGGAGGAATACGCCCTCGACAAGCTCGAAGCGTTCGCCTCGCTCAACGGTCCCGCCTTTTACGGCCTGCCGCCGAACGAGGAGCGGGTGACGCTGCGAAAGCGCCGCAACAAGGTGCCCGGCAACATCCGGGTCAAGGGCGCCGGCGCGGTGCGCCCATTCCTCGCCGGCGGCACCCTGACCTGGAGCCTCGACGGCTGACCGCGGCCGATTGACCGACCGCGGATTGGCGCTATAACACCCGGCATGCCGCGACAACGAAGCTGACGCCGAAGGAACGCCATGACCAAGCAAGACCAGTTCACCGCCATCGTGCTGAAGGACCTGGGCGACGGCAAGGTCGCCGCCGCCGTCGAGACGCTGCCGAACGACCGTCTGCCGTCGGGCGACGTCACCGTCGCCGTCGAGTACTCGACCCTCAATTACAAGGACGGCATGATCCTGCAGGGCCTCGGCCGGCTGGTGCGGACCTATCCGCACGTGCCCGGCATCGACTTCGCCGGCACCGTCGAAAGCTCGTCGTCGCCCGACTACAGGCCCGGCGACAAGGTGGTATTGACCGGCTGGCGCGTCGGCGAAGTGCATTGGGGCGGCTACGCCACCCGCGCGCGGGTCAACGCCGACTGGCTGGTGCCGCTGCCCGACGGATTGACGCTCGAACAGTCGATGGCCATCGGCACCGCCGGGTTCACGGCGATGCTGGCGATCATGGCGCTCGAGGACCACGGGCTGAAGCCGGCGAACGAGGGCGAGGTGCTGGTCACCGGCGCCGCCGGCGGCGTCGGCTCGATCGCCACGGCGCTGCTCGGCGGCCTCGGCTACCGGGTCGCCGCCTCGACGGGGCGCAAGGCGCTGCACGGCTACCTCAAGGACCTGGGCGCCTCGGTGATCGTCGAGCGCGAGGAACTGGCGGCGCCGACCAAGGGGCCGCTCGGCTCCGAACGCTGGTCGGGCGCCATCGACAGCGTCGGCGGCCAGACCCTGCACATGGTGCTGGCGACGCTGCGCTACTGGGCGAGCTGCGCCGCGGTCGGGTTGGCGTCAGGGCCGGAGATCAAGACCACGGTGCTGCCGTTCCTGCTGCGCGGCGTCAACCTGCTCGGCATCGATTCCGGGATGTGCCCGAAACCGCGCCGCCTGACGGCGTGGAACCGCCTCGCCAGGGAGCTCGACAAGCAGAAACTGGCGGCGATGACGCACACGGAATCTCTTGCCGCGGTGCCCGGCCTGGCCGGCAAAATCCTCCAGGGCCAAGTGCAGGGCCGCACCGTCATCCGCACCCGTTGAGCCGGCCGGCCAAACCCAAGTCTTTGGAATCGTTAACCTTCCGTTAACCGTTCGGCGACCGGCCGAAACTGGCATCTTTCCTGCATTTCCCTTGGGCGTCGGCGGGCTTCGGCCGCCGTTGCCGGAGGGAGATGGCGATGATGCGCAAACTGCTTTTGCCGGTCGGGGTGGCGGCGCTTCTCGCCGCCTGCGGCGAGGCGCCGGTCCGCTACGAGGCCGGCGTTCGCAACCTGGATCCCACCTATTGCTATCAGACGATTGGCGAGGCGGCCTGCTACCAGGCGCCCTATCACCGCGACGAGCGGCGACTGGTCAACTACTACGGGCCGCACCCGCGCGGCTACGCCAAGCCGGCGCCGACGCCGGCGCCGACGCCGGTGCCGCCGGCAAGTATCAACTACTGGGTCAAGGATCCGGAGCCGATCCCGTGCCCGGTGACGCCGCGTCAGATGTGCGAGTTTCAAGGATTCCGCCCGGCCGCCGCGATGACTGGGGACGGTGCGAAAGCCGGCGCCGCCGCGGCGCAAGCGCTTCCCGAAGCGCCGCCGCCGTCGGCGGCGCCGGTGGCGCCGGTGCGGTTGATGCCGATGAACGCGCTACTGCAACCGTAGGCGCCAACGCGGACGAGGCGGAGCCGCCAGATGCGAGATTGCGGGGGTTGCCGCCCCCGCGCCGGAAAGCCCCCGGGGGGACGCGACCCTGCAACCTCCTGCAGACGATCCTCTCCCCCAGACGTCCTCCCGGGGGCCCCAGATGCGGGGGGAGACCTCCGCAGCCTCCGGGGGGACCGTCTGCAGGCTTCGGTTTGCGGATGACTCTCTCCCCCTAGTCCCCCCGGGGGTCTCATTGCCGGACGGTACCATCTTGATTGGCCTCTCCTTCGAGACGCCCTGCCGCCGTCTCATCGCTGAGGAGCCCGCGTAGCGGGCGTCTCGAAGGAACGGCGGCAGGGCTCCTCAGGATGCGGCCAATCTCGGGCAATGCGGCGCGGCCGGGTTCCTTGACTTGGCTTTGGCTTTCCACCTATATGCACGGTCTTCCCGACCCGGCGGCCGCGTGCGGCCGATTACAGCCGTGGACAGCCAGGGGCGGGCGTGATGGCGGGGTAGCTCAGGTGGCTAGAGCAGCGGAATCATAATCCGCGTGTCGGGGGTTCGAATCCCTCCCCCGCTACCATCATCGTCGATTTCCGAAAGCCGCAAAAAACTGGCATGGTATAGTGGGGCGCATGGCGCGCCGGTTGCCGTCGCATCGGTTGACCGCATCGGGAGAAAGTGACGTGACCAGGCACATCGCATTCGCCGCCGCGGCGCTGGCGGCGTTGGCCGCCGGCCCGGCATCGGCGCAGCAGGCGCCGCATGTCCACGGTGCGGGCGAGCTGAAGATCGCCGTCGAGGGCGACACGTTGTATGTCATCTGGGAAAGCCCGCTCGCCAATCTGGTCGGCTTCGAGCACGCGCCGAGGACCGCCGAGGAGAAGGCGGCGACCAAGCGCGCCGAGGACACGGTCCGCGATTTCACCCGCCTGTTCCGCACGCCCCCGGCCGCCGGCTGCGCGCTGAAGGCAGTGGCGATCGAGAGTTCCGGCGAGCACACCGCGGACCATGCACACGGCCGCGCCCACGACGCCAACGAGAAGAAACACGCCCACGAAAAAGAGCACGACAAGAAGCATGCGCATGATGAGAAGGGCGCCCACGACAAGGAGCACGACAAAAAGCACGCGGCCGAAACCCACTCGGAGCTGTCGGCCTTGTACAATGTGGCCTGCCGCGACATCAAGGCCCTCGACCACATCGAGGTGATGGTGTTCGGCGCCTTCCCCGGCACCGAGACCCTGAAGGCCGAGATCGTCACCGCCGCCGGCCAAAGCGCCGTCACCCTGACCGCGAAGAGCCGCCGCGTCGGGCTCAAGTAACGGCGCCGTCGGGCGGTTGATCGCGTGCCCGTCGCCTCGCTCGAAAACCTGCGCTTCGCCTGGGACGGGTCCGCCGCCCCGCTTCTCGACGTGCCGGCGTTCTCGATCGAGCGCAACGAGGGGGTGTTCCTGTACGGGCCGAGCGGCTCCGGCAAGACGACGCTGTTGAGCCTGATCTGCGGCGTGCTGCTGCCGACGGCCGGCGGCGCCCGGTTGCTCGATCGCGACCTGGCGGCGATGAGCGGCCCGGCCCGCGACCGCCATCGCGGCGACCACGTTGGCTACATCTTTCAGCAGTTCAACCTGATGCCGTATCTCACGGTGGTCGAGAACGTGATGCTGGCGGCGCAATTTTCGGCCGCGCGCCGCCGCCGCATCGCCGCCGCCGGCGGCGAGCCGCGTGGCGAGGCGATGCGGCTGCTCGGCCGCCTCGACCTGCCGGGCGACATCCTCGATCGCGCCGTCACCGACCTCAGCGTCGGCCAGCAGCAGCGGGTGGCGATCGCCCGCGCCCTGATCGGCGGCCCCGAGCTGGTGATCGCCGACGAGCCGACCTCGGCGCTCGACCAGGAGCGCCGTGCCGCCTTCCTCGACCTGCTGCTCGGCGAGTGCGCCGCCGCCGGCGCGGCGGTGCTGTTCGTCAGCCACGACCGGCGGCTGGCCGAGCGCTTCGACCGCCGCCTGGCGCTCGCCGACATCAACCGCGCCGCCAGCGACCGGCCGCAATGACGACGATCCTGCATCTCACCTGGCGGAGTCTCGTCAACCGCCGCGCCACGGCGTCGCTGGTCGTCGTCGCCATCGCGCTCAGCGTAGCCCTGCTGCTCGGCATCGAGCGCCTGCGCCATGACGTGCGCGGCAGCTTCGCCCGCACCATTTCGGGCACCGACCTGGTGGTCGGCGCCCGCTCGAGCCCGATCGAGCTGCTGCTGTATGCGGTGTTCCGCATCGGCAACCCGACCAGCAACATATCGTGGAAGGGCTACCAGGCCGTCGCCGGCCATCGCGACGTCGCCTGGATCGTGCCGGTGTCGCTCGGCGACAGCCATCGCGGCTTCCGGGTGATGGGCACCACGGCGGACTACTTCGTCCACTTCAAGTATGGCCGCAAGCAGCCACTCGGGTTCGCCGAGGGCAAGCCGTTCGCCGGGGTGTTCGACGCCGTGATCGGCGCCGAGGTCGCCCAGGCGCTCGGCTATCGGCTCGGCCAGGCGATCGTCGTCAGCCACGGCGCCGGCGAGGTCAGCTTCCTGGACCACGCCGACAAGCCGTACACGATCGTCGGCATCCTCAAGCGCATCGGCACGCCGGTCGATCGTACCGTCCACATCAGCCTCGAGGGATACGAGGCCATGCACGTCGATTGGAAGGGCGGCGCGCCGATCCCGGGATTCTCGATTCCGCGGGACCAGGTGAAGAAGTTCGACCTGACGCCGAAGCAGGTCACCGCGGCGTTCGTCGGGCTGAAGTCGCGGGTGGCGGTGTTCCGGGTGCAGCGCTTCGTCAACGAGTACCTGGCGGAGCCGCTGCTCGCCGTGCTGCCCGGCGCGACGCTGCAGGAGATGTGGCGGGTCATCGGTGTGGGCGAGCAAGCGCTGCTGCTGGTGTCGGGGATGGTGGTGCTGGTCGGCCTCGCCGGCATGGTCGCGGTCGTGCTCGCCGGCCTCGCCGCCCGGCGGCGCGAACTGGCAATCCTGCGGGCGCTGGGCGCGCGGCCAGCGCAAATCTTCCTTCTGCTGGCCGCCGAGAGCACGCTGTTGACCGTATTCGGGCTGGCGCTGGGAAGCCTTTTGGTGGTCGTCGCCATCGTCGGCGGCGGACCGCTGGTCGAGACCCGGTTCGGCATCCTCCTCGGCCTCGGCCCGCCGACCCCGGCCGAATGGCGGCTGGCGGGCGCCGTGCTGCTGGCGGGGTTTCTCGCCAGCCTGCTGCCGGGGTATAATGCCTACCGCCGATCGCTCGCCGACGGCATGATGGTGAGGATGTGACGATGGCCAAGCATTCGGGCCTGGTATTGGCGCTGGCGGTGGCCGGCGTGCTGGCGCCGCCGGCGGCGGCGCTCGAAATGCAGGCGCCCGACGGCACGCCGCTGCCGTTCGGCTCGCCGGTGCCCGAGATGACCGCCAGAGTTCCCGGCGCCGGCGCCTACAAGGAAATAAAGTGGGACGACCTGATCCCGCCCGGCTGGGACATTGGCTCGGTCATCGCCGAGTTGAAGCTCGACGAGCTTTCCGACAATGACCCGCGCGCCGCCAAGGCGATGCGGAAGATCATGAGCCTGATGAACGACGCCCCCTCCAACGATGAAATGGACGGCAAGGCGATTCGGCTGCCCGGCTTCGTGTCGGTGATCGAGGGTGACGAGAAATCGGTCACCGAGTTCCTGCTGGTGCCGTATTTCGGCGCCTGCATCCACGTGCCGCCGCCGCCCACCAATCAGATCGTCCACGTGCTGCCCGCCCGGCCGGTGCCGGCGGGGATGACGATGTATCCGGTGTGGGTGTCGGGCGTGATCAGGGTCGAGCGGCTCGACACCAAACTCGCCAACACCGGCTACCGCATCCAGGCCGCCACGGTTGAGCCCTACGACAACTGATCGCGGAAACCGGCCGAACCCTTGCGTTCCGGCCCCTTCGGCGGCGCAAAAACCTTTTGGAGAAAGTCTACCGATTGACCGTTGTTAAGTTGTGTTCAGGCGGCCAGGTGTTAGTATGACCGCCTGCCAATTCGATCGGCGGTTGCCTCTGTGGCTGGGGACAGAGGGGGGAGGCGTGCCTTTGGATAACCAATGCCCCGGCAGAGAGCTCGTTCAGCGATGACCACCGACGCCCGCCAGTTCGAGCCTGAACAACTCACCCGCATGCTCAGAAAAGAGATTCAGCAGGCCGCGGATTTGTTGATCAAGGTGCAGCAGGACAGAGCCGGCACCTACGCCACCGGCATGGCCGCGGCGGCGCTGAAGAACGGCGACGAAGAAGACCACGTCTATTGGCAGAAGATCGCCAAGGAAGTGGAAAAGCGGCTGACCGTCAGCAAGAGCGAATAGTTGCGGCCGGCGTTGCCGGCCCGTCGCCGCGCCCCGAGGCCGCCGCCCGGGGCTTGAATTTTGCGTCCCGTTATGATGCCGGTTGCCGGCGCCCCGATGATGCGACGGCGGCCGCGCCCGGCCGTCGCGGCGTCCCGGCCGGCGATCACGCCTTGGCGTCGTCGAACGACTTCTCGTTGTCCCAAATCTTTTCCGGCATCGGCAAGCCGGCGAAGGCGTCGTCGCCGAGCGGCCGGTCCGGCGCGGTCTCCAGCTTTTCGCGCAGCACCAGCATCAGCTGCCGGCAATGCTGTCCGGAATGCCAGCCGGTGCGTTCCAGCACCTCGTGCAGCGTCACCTCGCCGTAATAGACCTTGCCCGGTTGGCCGAAGTCGGTCGTCTTTCCGGCCGTCCGCCACCAGGCGGCGAGGCGCTTTCGCACCCGCTCGCCGTAGTCGAGCAGGGCCTGCTTCGATTCCATGCCCTTCGGCAGGACGCTGAGCAGCGATTCATAGGTGTAGGGCGCGTCGTGTTCGACGCGGTTCAAGAACACGTCGGGGATGTTGAACACGTGGTAGGCGAGCTGTCGATACGACCGCGGCCGCCCGGGCAGCATGTCGTCGAGCTTGTCGTCCGGGATCTGGGCCGCGAAGCGGCGGGCGCCGGCGAGGATGCCGTCGATGCGCTTCACCAGCTCGGCCGGCGGCAGCATCCGGTGGCCGCCCCACGCGAAGCCGGCGACGCGGGCGACGTCGCGGAACACCGCGCCGTTGGCCCACTCGCCGCCGCGCCGCACGATCGGCACCATCTTCAGGCCGAGCTCGGCCAACTCCTTGAAGCCCTGGTCGCCGTCCAGCACGTTGATGGATTCGAACTCCTGGCCGTGCTTGATCAGGAATTCCTTGGTCTTCAGGCAACTCGAGCAGCCGGGCTGCCAATACACCTTCAGCGGCGGCCTTGCCTTGTCCTTCGTCGCGACGCCGGTGTTGCTCATCTCGTTCATCACGACCCTCCCGCTGAAGCCGGCGCCATCGTCCGGCTCGGCGCGATCATACACCGGAACCGGGAATATTGCGAAGCGCCGTCCGGCGCCTGGGCCGACACGGGGCCGACGGCCTCGCCCGCCCGGCGGCGCCGCGGCCGGCTACTTGATGACAATTTCGACGCGGCGGTTCCGCGGTTCCTTCTTGCCGTCTTCGGTCGCCACCGCCGGCTGTTCCTCGCCGTGGTGGCTGCTGGCGATGGCGGCCTTGGAGACGCCGGCCTTGATCAGCGCCCTGACAACGGCACGCGCGCGATCCATCGAAAGCCGCTGGTTGTAATCATCCTTGCCGGCGCGATCGGTATGGCCGCTGACCGCGACCTTCCCCGACTTGGCGGCCGCCGCCGCTTGCTTGACCGTCGCCAGCGCCTTGGCGTCGAGCTTGGCGCTATTGAAGGCGAAGTAGACGACGTAAGGCCCGGCCATCGCCATCGCCATCGCCGGCTGCGCCGCCGGCTGGGCCGTCGGCTCGGCGAGCGCGTCGTCGGCCCGCTTCAACGCCAGGTCGAACTCGTTGCGGCAGGCGGCGATGTCCGCGGGCTGGTAATTCTCTTCCTGCTCCTCCATCCAGCAGTCGAACATCACCTGGGCGCGTGCCGAATTGTTAGGCGCCTTCTTCGGCCCGCCGCCTCGCAACACCGCGATCAACGCGATGCGGGCGGCCTCCAATTCGTCGGCCGCGTTCTTCGGGATATTCCGTTCCTTCATGCCGGTCGGGTCGACCTTCTTGCCTTCGGCCACCCGCTTTGCCTTGTTGTTGAAATATTCGGCGTTGTCGATGTCTCCCTCGTCGTCCTCGATGGTCGCCAGCTTGACGTATTCCGCGTGCAAGGCCTGCTGGAAGAAATCGTCCTTGACGGGCATCCTCCAGACGGCGTCGATCTCGGAACTGATGGAGCATGCGCCGAGCAGCGCGGCGCCGGCGACGATGCCGGTGAACCTGGTGACGGAAATGATATGGGCCTCCTTTAATTAATAGGCAAAAAGGATATCCACCGTTCCCCGAGCACAACGAGTCTCAACGGCGCCGTCGCCGGCGCAGAGTCTATTGGTTGACTGCGTCGTTGGCGCGATTGTACGCGGCGTCGAAGCCGTCGCGACAAGCCTTCACTTCCTTGGCCGACGGCTTTTCCTTCGCCGCCTCATCCATCCAGCAGTCGAACATCGCCTGCGCCATCGCCGTCTGGTTCGGCGACTTCTTCGGCCCGCCGCCTTTCAACACGGCGACCAGCACCCAGCGCGCGGCCTCGATCTCCTCGGCGACGCCCTTCGGCAGTTTGCGCTCCTTCATGTTCAGCGGGTCGACCTTCTTGCCCGCCGCCGCCATCTTGCCCTTATTGTAATACATCTCGGCCGAGTCGTCGGCGCCGCGACCGTCCGCCGCACCGGCGAGCGCCGCGTACTCCATGTGCAGGGCGTGCGTGAAGGCGTCGCCCTTGGTCGGCATCTTCTTCAGGGCGTCGACCTCGGACGCGATGCCGCAGCCCCCCACCACCATCAGCCCGGCGGCGAGCGCCACCAGGGTCCTTGCCTTCATCATATTGATCCTCCCGAATCAGCGTCCACTGACGCTTGGTAAATCCCCCGCCCGCGATGTTTTAACAGAAGCACGTGACCGCGCCGTCGAGCGCCGCGAACCACCGAAGCCAGCGGGCGTGTATTGGCCTCTTGATAGCCATGTTACAATGAAACCGATGCCCTTCGCGCACCATCTTTTTTTAAGGCCCTCCGCCGCGGCGCCGCGCGACCACACCGTTACCACGCCACGACCGGCCGGCTCGCGGCCGCCGCGCCGCCTGGGCCCGGCCCATCCCGCGTCGTTTAAACGTAATATTTGGAATGGGTTGTCCGCAACCGCCCGTGCCGGCGGGAGGGCTGCCGACCGGCGCCCGCGCCGGGCCGCCGCCGGCCGGCCTACAGCCAGCGCCGCAGGTGGAAATACAGAGCCATCAACACGCCGACGGCGATGAGGGTCCCGGAAACGATATAAAACGCCCACGCGGCCTCCTCGCCGGGGACGCCGCCGACGTTCATGCCGAACAGCCCGGTGACGAAGGTCAACGGCAGGATGATGGTGGCGATGATGGAGAGCACGTAGATATTGTGTTCGGTGCGCTCGGAAATGCGGGTCCGGCGCTCGTCCTGGATGATCGCCGCCCGCTCGCGCATGGTGTCGACTTCCTCGACGATGCGGAAGACCCGATCCGCGATTTCGCGTATCCGCGCCCGCTGCCGGGCGGTCAGCCAGTCCTCGCTGTCGCCGTACAGGCGGAGCAGTGCGTCGCGTTGCGGCGACAGGTGGCGGCGAAGCGCGATCGTCTCGCGCCGAAGCGGCGCCAACTTCTCGCCGACGGTCTCCAGTTCGTCGGCGACCAGCGCGTCTTCGAGGTCGTCGAGCCCTTCGCCGATTTCGTCCTCGACCGGCAGCACCCGGTCGGTCAGCCGCTGCGCCAGCATCACCAGGAATTCGCCGGAGTCGTGCGGGCCTTTGCCGCCGGCCAGGGCGTTGGCGATGTCCTGTACGGCGAGCGACGAGGCGCGACGCATGCTGATGACGCGTTTGGCGTCGATCCACACCCGCACCGACACCATGTCGGACGGCTCGGCGCCGGGAGTCATGTTGACGCCGCGCAGGATCACCATCATGCCGTCTTCGTGGACGACGCAGCGCGGGCGCGTGTCCTCCTCGAGCAACGCGTCGGCGACCAGCGGATCGAGGCCGCTCTCGTCGCGCACCCACGCGCTGGCGGTCTTTTCGTCCCATTGCAGGTGGATCCAAAACACGCCGTCGCCGGGCTTCCAGGCGCGTACGCCGTTCCAGTCGAGCGCCCTGCCGCCGCCCTTGCCGTCGAGGACATAGGCGTTAACCAGGCCGTTTGAATGATCCATCGTCCGTCTCCCGGCCCATTTTTAGTGGAACGGCCTGGCCCAGGCCAGGAAACTCTGCGTCGATGCCGCCGGCGCGCGGGATTTTCCCGGCTCGCCCGCCATGTTAGCCTTAACGTCGGATAGGGAGTGCGGCATGGCCAAGGCTCGCGGCGCGGTAATCTTGCTGGCGGCGCTGCTTGCCGCGGTTGCGGTGCCGGCAACGTCCGCTGCCGAGCGCCAGATCATCGGCCACGTCGAGGACGTCCGCATCATCCCCGACGACATTGTCTTCAGGGCGCGGATCGACAGCGGCGCCGAAACCTCCTCCCTCGGCGTCAGCGAATTGGTGGCATTCCAGCGCGACGGCAAGCCGTGGGTGCGCTTCACCGCCGCCGACAACAACGGCCGCTCGCTGACCCTCGAACGCCCGGCCGTCCGCACCGCCGACGTGCGCCGCTCGGGCACCGCCACTCAGCGGCGCTACGTGGTCATGATCGGCTTCTGCCTGGGGCGGGTTTACGCCGACGCCGAGGTCACCCTCGCCGATCGCGCCGGCATGAGCTACCGGCTGCTGATCGGTCGCCGGTTTCTCGCCGATCGTTTTTTGATCGACGCGTCCGCCGCCAACCTGACGACGCCCGAATGCCGAGAGGCGGGTGCCAAATGACGGGTGAACGGAACGCCACCCGCGGCTAAACTCCAGCCATGCCCGATTCCACCCCCGGCAAACGTTCGCTCCCCGACCGCTACGGCCCGCAGGATTCGATCTCGCCCGACGCGCTCGAGAGCGGCTTGAAGTGGCTGCAGCGCAACGCCGTCCTCGGCAAGATTATGAACACGCTGACGGTGGGCGCGTTCCTGACCGCGTTCGCGGTTCAGATCGGCGCTTCCAACGCGGTGATCGGCGTGCTCGCCGCGGTGCCGCAGCTCGGCAACGTCGGCCAGCTGCTCGGCGTCTATCTGATCGAGCGGTTGCGCGTGCGCCGCGCCATCTGCATCGGATTCGGGATGGTGGTGCGGCCGATGTTGCTGATGATCGCCGCCGCCGTGCTGATCCCGAGCCAGACAGTGGCGCTCGTCGTTCTGGTCTGCGCGCTCGCCATCCGCTACCTGCTAGGCTCGGTGATGCTGTGCAGTTGGAACTCGTGGCTGCGCGACTTGGTGCCCGATGACAAACGCGCCGGGTTCCTGGCCCGGAACCTGCGCGCGACGACGTTCTTCGGCATGTTGATCAGCCTTGCCGCCGCCGGCTTCATCGACGGCTGGCGCACCTGGCACATCGCCGATCCGAAGTTCGCCTATTCGCTGATCTTCTTCGCCGCCTTCGTCATCGGCTGCGTCAACGTCTATACGCTGACCAGGATCCCCGAGCCGCGGATGGCGGTGCCGAAGGAAAAATTCAACCTGTTCAAGGTCCTGAAGCGCCCCATCGCCGACCTTCAATACCGTCAGGCACTGATATTCTTCGGCTCGTGGAACTTCGCCATCAACCTGGCGACACCGTTCTTTACGGTGCACATGCTGAAGCGGCTGGATTTGGACCTGATGACCGTCATCCTGTTCGCGGTCATCAGCCAGACCGCCAACATTCTCGCGCTGCCGCAATGGGGCAAGCTGATCGAGCGCTATAGCTGCAAGGCGGTGCTGTCGGTGTGCGCGCCGGCGTTCCTGCTGTGCATCCTGGCGTGGACGCTCACCACCTATCCCGACCGCTACGTCCTGACTCTGCCGATCCTGTTCATGATCCACGTCGTCACCGGCATGGCGACTGCCGGCGTGGCGGTGGCGTCGAGCAACCTGGTGATGAAGATGGCGCCCCGCGGCGAAGCCACCGCTTATCTCTCGGCTAACAGCCTGGTCAACTCGCTGGCCTCCGGCGTCGCGCCGGTGATCGGCGGGCTGCTCGCCGACTTCTTCCTCAGTCGCGGGTTCTCGGTGCTGTTCTACTGGGAAACGCCGCAGGCCGGCATCATGATCGAGGCGGTGCGCATCCAGGAATGGGATTTCTTCTTCATCTTCGCGGCTGTCCTCGGCCTCTACTCGCTGCATCGCCTGACCGTCGTCCAAGAGGAGGGCACGGTGAAGGAGGGGCCGGTCCTGGTCGAATTCATGCTCGCCGCCCGCGACAACCTGCGCACGCTGTCGACCGTCGCCGGACTATTCGCGGTCAGCGACTTCCGTTTCGACTTCAAGCGTCTTCGACGCAAGCGCCGCCGCCGATCGAAAACATCCCGCGCGCCGGCATCGACCGGCGGTTCGCCGCTGCAAGGCTAGGCCTTCCGCGGCCTCGGCGCCGACGGCGCCCTGCGGCCATTGCCTGGGCGGCCGGACAGGCTATAATGATCGGACTGCCGCGTAGGGCTCGCCGGGAGATCCGACCGATGATGCCGCTATTGGCAATTTCCGCATCCGTGGCCGTGGCCGCCGCCGTTTTGTGGCCGGTGTCGGCGCGAGCCTTCCACGCGCTGGAATGCTCGCCCAACCGCACCCTCATCGTTGACGAGGACACCGGCCGCCGCCGCTGCAGCGAGCCGTCGCCCGACGTCCAGGATGTATTCCTGCGCTCCCGCCAACTGCAGCAGGACCAGGAACGGCGCACCCGCGCGCTCGCACTCCAACAACGGCCGCCCGATTCCGGGCAACGCATCCGGGAGTTGGCCATCCAGCGGCAGCAGCGCGAGGCCGAGCGCGAGCTGATCGAAGGCGTGGAGCTTGCCAAACAGCAGCAGTTCAATCGTGAGCAACGCGCGCAGGCGTTGCAGCTGCCATTGTCGTTGGAGCAGAACGCCAATCTTCAGGAAGCCTTGATCCGCGCCGATGCCGAGGACACGCGACGGCGTGCGCTGGTGCGCTCCAGTGAATTGCGGCGCCGGCAGCAGGCGATCGCGCAACGGACGAACCTACCGACGGTCGAACTGATCGACGAACTTCGCGTGCGGCAGCGACAGTTGGAGAAACAGCAGCACACGCCTTAAGCTGCGTCCCGTCGCCCGATTCCCGTCATTTCGCCGATCGGCGCATCCGCGCCAGCAGGAAATCCGACCACGACACGTGCTGGAATATCAAGTCGCTGCCGGCGCGGGACAGCCGCACCACGCCGTGGTCGAGATCCGGCGGCGACGACCACCGCAAATCGTCGATCTCGCGCACCTCGAGCACGGCGTCGCCGCCGGCGGCCTGCGGTCCCCGCCAGAGCGCCGTCCGGTTCTTGCGGTTGCGATCGCCGATCACCACCGCCGAGCGCACGGGCGTGTCGCCGGGCGGACCGAGCATGGCGATGAAATAGTCGACGATTTTCCGGAATTCGGCGGTCGGGAACGAGGCGTGGAACTGTGTCGCCGCGCCGTCGTCGTAGCGAACGATCGCCTGGCGGCCGCGGTAGAGCGCCGTCTGCACCTCGAACGCGGCGGCGATCGCCGTCGGCCAGTCCAACGGCTCGATGCAGAACGTCGCCGGCAGCGCCGACTTGTCGATGCACACCGCCGACGACGCCTGCGGCCGCGGCATGCCGAGCCGGTGCGCCGTGCCCAGTAGCGGCTCGACGGCGGCGCGGCGGAGCGGCGCCACCGGCTTCAGCGCAGGCGCCATCGCCGTCTCGACGGCCGGCGTCGTCGCCTCGGGAGTCGGCTGAGCGGTCGGCACGACGCTGAAGAACTCGGTGATGCGGCCTAAAAGATTGCCGGCGCCCGAATCGCCCCGAGCGGCTTCCGGTTGCGACCGGGCGGCGGCGGGGGCGGCGATGGGGGCGTTGACGGGCGCGCCTTCGGGGGCAGCGGCGGGGGCAGCGGCGGAGGCGGCTTCGGGGTCGGCGACGGAGGCGGCTTCGGGGTCGGCGACGGGGACGGCATCGGGAGAGCGGAGCGGGGCAGCGGCGGGGGCGGTACCGGCGGCGAGCGGTTGCCGTGGCGGTTCACCGGCCGGCTTGATCTGGTTCGGCGCGCCGGCGCCGGCGTCGCCGGTCGCGGCGCCCGGCGTCGCCGTTTGCCGGATCGCCTGCTGATCGGCCGCCGGCGCCGCCTGCAACGCCAGCGGCTCGGGATCCGCCTCGGGAACCGACCGGGAAGCGGCCGGAGGCGTCGGCTGCGGCGTCGGCGCGTCGGCGGCGGCCGGCGGCGCGTTGTCCTGCTGCGCCTCGGCCAGCACCTTGGCGATGTGATCGAGCAGCGAATCGCGAACCGGCGGGTTCCCGGCATTCGCCGTTTCGGCTTTCGGAGCCTCGCGCTTCGCAGTCTCGCTTGCCGGCGTCTCGGCCTTCGGCGTTACCGTCGCCACCGCTGGCGGCGGCGACGCCGGCGCCCGGGGGCTTTCCGCCACCGACGGCGTCGTCGTCAGCGACGATTGCGGCTTCGCCGCGCCGTTGGGCTGCGAGCCGGTCTTCGACTTGCCCGAGAAGAATCGCGCCAGGCTCTCCAGGAAGCCTTCTTCCGGCGTCACCTCGGCCGGCGGCGCGATCTTGCCGGTGGCCGGCAGCGGCGTCACCGGCGTCGGTGCCGGCTGTGTCGGCGCCGGTGTCGGCTTGATCGCGGTGGCCGGGGCCGCCGGTTCCGGCGGCGCTTCCGGCTTGCCGCCAAAGCCGAAGAAGCGGCCGATGCCGTCGAAGAAGCCGCCGCCTTGCTTGGCTTGCCCCGGCGGTGGCGTCACCGGCGCCGCCGCCGGCGCCGCCGCCGGCGGCGCGGCGGCCGGTTGGATGGCGGACGGCGGCGCCGTGGCGATCTGCGGCGCCACCGGCTGTTGAATTTGTGCCGGCGGCGGCGTCGCCGGCAGGGTCGGCGCCAGAGGCTGTTGGACGACCGGCTGCACCGGCGTTGGCGGCAGCACCGATGGCGGCTCGCGGGTCACCGGCATGGTCTCCGGTACCGCCGCCGGCGCGGTCTCGGTGATCACCGGCGGCGGCGCGGCGGGCGTCGGCGGCGTCGGCGCCGGCGGCTTGCGCCAGGCGAGCAGGTAATGGGCGATGTTGAATCGGCCGCGGTCGATCGCGACGTCGATCGGCGTGCGGCCGTCGGCGTCCTCCGCCTCGACGTCGGCGCCCGCCAGCAGGCTGCGCTTGACGGCGTCGAAGTCGTTGGTGCGGATGGCGAGGAGAAGACTCTCGGTCGCCGGCGACAGCTTCTTTTCCTGTGCCATGGCGCCGCCGATGGTCACGACGACCGCCAGCGCCGCCAGGAGAATCCTTGCTCGGATGCCCACGGGGCTCACTCCCGACTCGTTGATGTATTGGCCCGGTTCGCTATTTTAGCAATTCTGCCCGGAGATGGGCAGGGGGAGCTGCTGCCGGTTAACGTCGCAGTTTCGCCTCATCCCGAGGAACGCCGCCGCCCGCATCGTTCGAGACACCCGCTTCGCGGGCCTTCGGGATGGCGGTGGCGGGGCGTCGCGAAGAAGAAAGGCCGAACCGGGACAGCGTCCTGCCGGCCGGCGCCCGATCACCGCTTGCCGGGCGCCTGTTCGTCCTTGGCTGCCGGGTCCGCCCCCGGCGCGGCAGCGGCCTCGGGCTTCGGCGCCTCGGCCCGCGCCTCCGGGCGCTCGCGTTCGATGCGGGCAAGGCTTTCCTTCGCCGGCTGCAGGCCCTGTTCGGCGGCGCGACGATACCACTTCGCCGCCTCGGCCGGGTTGCCGGCCACCCCGGTGCCGCGCTCATAGGCTTCGCCGAGGTGGAATTCGGCCCGCGAGAAACCCTGCGCCGCGGCGCGGCGCAACCATTTGATCGCCTCGTCGGCGTCCTCGCCGACGCCTTCGCCCTTCATGTAAAGCTGACCGAGGCCGTCCTCGGCGAGGGCTTCTCCCCGGTCGGCGCCCTTGCGGTACCACTTCAGCGCCTCGCCCGGGTTCTTGTCGATGCCGAGTCCCTCGGCGTAGAGCCGCCCGAGCTGCGCCTGCGCGCGGCCGTCGCCATCCTCGGCCAGCGGCCGCCACTGCTCGAAGGCGACCTTGTGGTCGCCGCGGGCAAGCGCCTCGAGCCCGAGCCGGAAGGCGAGGTCGCGCCGCGCCTGCTCGCGCGCCTCGTCCTCGAGAACCTGCTGCGCCACTTCCGGGTGGTCGCGCTCGATGCGGGCGATGCCCTTGGTGGCGAAGTCGTTCTTCTCGCGGTTGGCCTTGCGATACCAGATCAGCGCCTTGCCGTAGTCCTGCGCCACGCCGCGGCCCTTCTCGTAGTAAAAACCGAGCAATATCTGCGCGTCCTGAAGGTTGTTGTCGCCGGCCTTGGTCAGCCACTCGACGGCCTTTCGCTCGTCCTTGTCGACGCCGCGGCCTTCCTCGTACATGCGGCCGAGCTCGAACTGCGCCGACGCCAGCCCCTGTTCGGCCGCCTTGACGAACCACTTCGCCGCCTCGGCCTGGTCGGCGTCGACGCCGCGGCCCTTGGCGAGGATCTCCGCCAGTTGCAGTTGCGCCTCGGCGTCGCCGCGCTCGGCGGCGACGCGGTACCATTTCGCCGCCTTGGCGTCGTCCTTGGCGACGCCGCGACCCTGCTCGTACATGCGGGCGAGCTCCAGCGGCGGCAGGGCATTCTCGTTGGCGGCCGCCATCTTCAGCCACTTGTCGGCGGCGGCGTCATCCTTGGCGACGCCGTCGCCGCGCGAATACAGATCGGCCAGCTTGAGCTGCGCCGTGCCGTGGCCTTTCTCGGCCGCCCACCGGTACCACTTCACCGCTTCGGCCGCGTCCTTGGCGACGCCGGCGCCGGCGGCGTACATCTCGGCGAGGGCGAACTGCGCCTGCGGCCGGCCTTTTTGCGCCGCCATCAGATACCAGCGCGCCGCCAGGATGGCATTGCGCGCGACGCCGGCGCCCTTGCGATGGGCGTCGCCGAGCCGTTCCTGCGCCTCGGCATCGCCGAGCGCGGCGGCCTGCCGGTACCAGGCGAGCGCCTCGTCGGCATCGGCCTTGACGCCGATTCCCTTTTCGAACGCCCGCGCCAGGTGGACCATCGCCGCGGTGTCGCCGCCGTCGGCGGCCTTGCGATACCAGCTCGCCGCCTCGGCCGGGTCGGTGGCGTCGCCCTTGCCGGCCTCGATCATCGCCGCGAGCGCGACCGCCGCCGCGGCGTCGCCCTGGATCGCCGCCTTGCGATACCACGCCATTGCCTGGGTCTCGTCCTTGTCGACGCCGTCGCCGTTGGCGAGGGCGCGGCCGAGCTCGCGTTGCGCCTCGGCGTTGCCTTGGTTCGCCGCCAGTTGCGTCCACTTCACCGCTTCGCCCAAGTCCTTGGCGACGCCGCGGCCGGCGGCATAGAGCCGGGCCAGGTCGCGCTGGGCGTCGATCAGTCCCTGCTCGGCGGCCTGGCGATAGAGCGCCGCCGCCTGGGTCTCGTCCTTGGCGGTGCCTTCGCCGTTCTCGTACAAGCGACCGAGCCGATAGCGGGCGTCGGCGCTGCCGTCCTCGGCCAGCGCCCGCCATTGTTCGAACGCCGTCCGGTAATCGCCGCGACCGTACGCCGCGACGCCGGCCTCGTAGCTGGCGCAGCCGGACGCCGACAGGCCGGCGGCCAGCAGCAGCGCAAGGGTGGCGGCGACGGCGGTGCTTCGCACGGGCGACTCCTCGGATGTTGGCGGGCGCATCGCGCCGAAGTGTAGCCGATGATCGGTGCCGATGCTGCCGGGCGCCGTCGCCGGCGGCCGGCGGCGGGGCAACCAGCCGGTATTGACTTTCATCCTAAATAAGCGTATAATCACAATTATGTACTTGACTGCACGCTAATCATGGGCTATACTGCGCGACTGCACTGCGCGACTGCGCGGGTAAATCAGGAGCAAGCCCATGTGCGACTTAACGAATCCCATCTATACCGACCCTGTTAAAGCCCGTGAACACCTTGAAGCCATCCGCTGGCCGGATGGGGTTGTATGCCCATTCTGTGACCGTATTGACACCGTGAGCCCGTATAGGACGTTTGGCGAAGGCTGGCACCATTGCCGCACCTGCCGCCAAAAATTCACGGTCAGAGTCGGCTCCATCTACGAACGCTCCAAGATCGGCCTGCATAAGTGGATACTCGCTACCCACCTTATGGCGGCCTCGAAAAAGGGCATCTCCGCGCACCAGCTACACCGCATGTTGGGCGTCACCTATAAGACCGCATGGTTCATGGCCCATCGCATCCGCGAAGCCATGAAGGAAACCCACCTGGGGCCTATGGGCGGGCCGGGCTCTGCCGTCCAAGCCGACGAAACCTACTTCGGCCACAAGAAGGGCCGCGCCCATGAACGCGCCCGCAAGAACCCCGCTATGTCTGCTAAACGCGCCGTTGTGTCACTGGTCAGCGGCGGCAAGGCCCGCACGTTCCATGTCAAGTCGGCAACCTCTGGAGCCGTCCGCAAGCTGCTAGTCGAGAACGCCAGCCGCGAGTCCGAACTGCATACCGACGAAAGCCCGATCTACATGAGGGTAGGCGGGGAATTTGCCAAACACCGCAAGGTCAATCACACCAGCGGCCAATATGTCGGAAAGCACGGGCAAACCACTAACGCGGTCGAAAACTACTTCTCGGTCTTCAAACGCGGCATGAAGGGCGTCTATCAGCATTGCAGCGAAAAACATCTGCAACGCTACATCAACGAGTTCGACTTCCGCTATAACAGCCGCGACATTACCGACCTAGAGCGCCGCGATAGAGCCATTGCGGGGGCCGAAGGCAAGCGCCTGACCTATCGGCGGACTGGTCAACGGGCGAACGTCTAGGCCAATCCTGACTCGCAAGAAATTCCGCGCTATGCTTCGCGCCTTAAGGGAACATGCGGGGGAAAGCAATGGCGGATGAACAGTGGCTTATGATTACCCCGAAACAGGTTGGGGTTCAGGCGGACAAAACATCCCGATCGGTGGTGATGGGGCTTGATGTTTCGGACCCTCGGTTGGGCTTAGCTCCGGGCCTGAGCGTGGGGTTGAGAATGTCTCCCACGGAGGCTCGCCAAATCGCGGAAGCGATAATTCGTAAGGCGGATGAGGTTGAAGCCGGATTACCACGGGCTTAGGGTCGGTCACGCTTAGCGCCCTTTTTGCTTTTCGGCTTGTGGGGCTTCGGCGGCGTATTCAGCATACGCTTGATGATCTCATCCCGGCGCTTGTCCGCCTCGGCTTCGCTCAGTTTGTCTTGATCTTTTGGAGTTTTCGGCATGGCTGATCTAGACAGTAGGCAAACGGTCGAACTCTTGCGCGGCCAAGCTATCGGCGCACATACCAGTGTTGAACTCAATCTTTGTAATCTCTTTCAATATTTACTCCGAACCGATCTCGAAACCGCCGGAATAGTATTTTACGCCATCCAAAATGCTCGCATCAGAAACACGACCATCGAAAAGTTATTAAAGCTTCGTCATGGCGATGACTTTTCTTTTTTTTGGAACTCGTGGCGGAAAGAGTGCAAGAAAATCGACGACCAACGAAATAGCATCGCGCATTGGCTCTTATCTACCACCAAGCAAATTAAAGATGGCGTGTGGCAACCACCCGAATCAGCGTTGAAGCATCCCACATACAGGACGAAAGGAGACTGGCATCCGGTCGAGAAATATACCGCACAGCGCTTATCAGATTTTGCCGACGAGTGTTATGATCTAGCGTTCGCTATTCGCTTGTTCCACGGTTATCTCGCGGATGGCGATCTCCAGGGGCGCGAGCCAGAACCATTGCACGATATATTTCGGCAACCAATAATTTATCCGATTCCATCGGACAGTCCACTGTCCCGGATTTGGCAAAAACCTGAAACCCCGCCTCCTCCATCTGGGGAGTGACCTCGATACCGTCTGCCCATCGAACGCCGGCCTGTCGCGGGTCTTTTACAGGGGAATCGACCATTGTGCAATCACGTATCCAATCGTGCGTATAATCCTTTAATGGCTCCTTTCAGGCGCGAAATTAAGGAAAAATACCCTAGATTCCCGAGGGTTGCCGGCGCCGCGGCCGGCTGCCGCCGCGGTCGCCGCGGCGTTGTCCGTTGCCGCCGTTGCTGTCGCCGCTGCGTCGCAAGCGGTCGCAAAAGCGTCGCGGATTCGCCACCGGCAAACGCCGCAGGCAGAGGGGGGATGCGTACGTTTGCGTACAGGCGGGTACATTTTTCAAATCGCCGCATCCGCCAATCCGAACAATCGTCGCGAATCAACGTCTTGACGTCGCCGGACGCATGCGACGCGGTCGCACGGCGAGCGGCGCGAAGCCGATTGCGCCCGCGCACGAATCGAGTCATCTTGCCGGTCGTCCGGTGCGCCGCGCCGATTGCGCGGTCGAGGAGGTGCGCCGGGGGGGGCCGCCGTTTCGGCGGCTCCGGCCGGAAGGCTGGGAGCCGGCAGCAATAAACTCGCGGGCGCTTGCGTCGGTCGACTTGCGCGACCGGCGGCGCGTCCGGGTTGTTCGCCTATCGCCGCCGGCATGGCGCCGGAGCGGAGGCAGGTTTCTAACGTGGGGGACCGAAATCGTGATCAAGCGAATGGGATCGAAGGGGCTGACGGCGGCCCTGCTGGCCGTTCTGGTGTTATTGCCCGACGTCGCCCTGGCCCAGGGCGCGGCGGCGAAACTGAACGAGGGCAACACGGCGTGGCTTCTGACGTCGACGGCGCTGGTGCTGTTCATGACGCTGCCGGGATTGGCGTTGTTCTACGCCGGGCTGGTGCAGTCGAAGAATGTGCTGTCGGTGATGATGCACTGCTTTGCCATCGCCTGCCTGGTATCGGTGCTGTGGCTTGCCGGCGCCTACAGCCTGGCGTTCGCCGAGGGCACCCCGTTCATCGGCAGCCTGTCGAAGGCTTTCCTGGCCGGCGTCGGGCGCGGCGCGCTTTCCGGCGACATTCCGGAAACCGTGTTCTTCATGTTCCAGATGACGTTCGCCATCATCACGCCGGCGCTGATCGTCGGGGCGTATCCGGAGCGGATCAAGTTTTCGGCGGTGTTGGTGTTCTCGGGGCTGTGGCTGCTGCTGGTCTACGCGCCGGTGGCGCACTGGGTGTGGGGCGGCGGCTGGCTGGCCAAGAAGGGCGCGCTGGATTTCGCCGGCGGCCTCGTCGTCCACACCACCGCCGGCACCTCGGCGTTGGTGCTGGCCTACGTGCTCGGCCCGCGCAAGGGGTTCCCGAGCGAACTCCGGCCGCCGCACAATCCGGGCATGGCGATGATGGGAGCGGCGATGCTGTGGGTCGGCTGGTTCGGCTTCAACGCCGGCTCGGCGCTCGCCGCCAATGGCGACGCCGGCATGGCGATGACCGTCACCCACATCTCGGCGGCGACCGCGTCGCTGGTGTGGATGAGCATCGAGTGGATCAAGTTCGGCAGGCCGAGTCTGGTCGGCATCGTCACCGGCATGGTCGCCGGCTTGGCGACGATCACGCCGGCGTCGGGCTTCGTCGGGCCGGCGGGCGCGCTTGCCATCGGCGTCGCCAGCGGCATCGTCTGCTTCTACTGCGTCAGCCTGGTGAAGGCGCGCTTCGGCATCGACGATTCGCTCGACGTGTTCGCCGTCCACGGCATCGGCGGCATGCTCGGCACGCTGATGACCGGCGTGTTCGTGTCCGCCGGGCTCGGCGGCGCCGGATTCGCCGAGGGCATGACCATGGGCGGCCAGATCGGCGTGCAGGCGACCGGCGTCATCGCCACCTTCGTGTGGTCGGCGGTGGTCACCTTCATCGTCGTCAAGATCACGGGCGCCGTCGCCGGCCTGCGCGCCAGCGACGAGCAGATCACCGATGGGCTCGACATGAGCACCCACGGTGAGCGCGGTTACAGCCTGTAGTCCGAGGATGGAATAAGGATCGACAACAATGAAACTCGTAATGGCCATCATCAAGCCGTTCAAGCTGGACGCCGTGCGCGAGGCGCTGACGGAAGTCGGCGTGCAAGGGCTGACGGTATCCGAGGTCAAGGGCTTCGGCCGCCAGAAGGGACAGACGGAAATCTACCGCGGCGCCGAATACGCGATCGAGTTCGTGCCCAAGGTGCGCCTCGACGTCGTCGTCGACGATGGGCAGGTGGAGCAGGTGGTCGAAGCCATCCGCGCCGCCGCCAACACCGAGAAGATCGGCGACGGCAAGATCTTCGTCCTCGAGGTCGGCCAGGCGATGCGCATCCGCACCGGCGAAACCGGCTCGAACGCACTATAGGTCTTCACCGATCCGGCGCGCACGCGAACGCGCCGGAAACGACGGGGGGCGGCGGCGCCGACGATGGCGCCGTCAGCCCCCGGTTCGCGCTTTAGAGACAACGGAGAACGGCAACCGTCATGGCTTATCAGAACATCATCGCGGAAAAGCAGGACAACGTCGGCGTCATCACCCTCAACCGGCCGAAGGCGATGAACGCCCTCAACGAGGCGCTGGTCGACGAGATGGCGCGCGCCCTCGACGCGTTCGAGGCCGATTCCGACGTCGGCTGCATCGTGATTGCCGGCTCGGAGAAGGCGTTCGCCGCCGGCGCCGACATCAAGGAGATGCAGTCGAAAAGCTACATGGACGCCTATCTCGGCGACTTCATCACCCGCAACTGGGAGCGCGCCGCGACGTGCCGCAAGCCGGTGATCGCCGCGGTCGCCGGCTATGCGCTCGGCGGCGGCTGCGAGCTCGCCATGATGTGCGACTTCATCATCGCCGCCGACACCGCCAAGTTCGGGCAGCCCGAAATCTCGCTCGGCGTGATGCCGGGCGCCGGCGGCACGCAGCGGCTGACGCGGCTGGTCGGCAAGTCGAAGGCGATGGAGATGTGCCTCACGGGGCGCATGATGGATGCCGAGGAAGCCGAACGCGCCGGCCTGGTCAGCCGCGTCGTGCCGGCGGCAGAGCTGATGGCGGAGGCGCTGAAGACCGCCGGCAAGATTGCGGCGATGTCGCGGCCGGCGGCGATGATGGTGAAGGAATCGATCGGCCGCGCCTACGAGACCACCCTCGCTGAGGGCATCCGCTTCGAGCGCCGGCTGTTCCACGCCGCTTTCGCCACCGACGACCAGAAGGAGGGCATGGCGGCGTTCGCCGACAAGCGCAAGCCCGAGTGGAAGAACCGCTGAGCCGCTAGCGCTTGCGCGCCAGGGTCAGGCCGTCGCCGATCGGCACCAGGCTGAGGCTGACCCGGGCGTCGTTGGCGAGCGCCTTGTTGAAGGCGCGGATGGCGCGCGTGTCCTCGTCGTCGCGAGCGGGATCGACGACCGCGCCCGACCACAGCACGTTGTCGACGCAAGCCAACCCGCCCGGGCGCAAGAGGTCGAGCACGCGCTGGAAATAATTCATGTAGTTCGCCTTGTCGGCGTCGATGAAGGCGAAGTCGAAGCTGCCGGCGTGGCCCTCGGCGAGTAGCTTGTCGAGGGTCTCGACCGCCGCGCCGATGCGCAGATCGATCTTGTCCGCGACTCCCGCCTCCTGCCAATAAGGCTTGGCGCGGGCGGTGTAGTCTTGGGAGATGTCGCAGGCGACGACGACGCCGTCGGCCGGCAGCGCGCGGGCGACGGCCAGCGCCGAGTAGCCGGTGAAGGTGCCGATCTCGAGGCAGCGCGTGGCGCCGATCAGCTCGACCAGCAGCGCCATGAACTGCCCCTGCTCCGGCGAGATCTGCATCCGCGCCGCCGGCAGCTTCTGGGTCTCGTCGCGCAGCCGGCGCATCACGTCGGGCTCGCGCAGCGATACGTCGAGCAGGTACTTGTAGAGGGCGTCGGTGAGGGCGATGGTGCGGCTGGACAATGAAATCTCCCGGCGGGTGACGGCGGCGCCGGCGTCAGCCGCGCTCGACGGTGATCTTGGCACCGCCGCGGACCTTCTTCAGCGTCCGCACGTCTTCGCGCGCGCGACCCCAGATGTTGCACGGCGAGGCGAGCCGGATTTCGTCGCCGCGCGACACCGGGGTCGGGCCGAAGCCGATGGCGATGCAATTGCCGGCAAGCCAGAAGGCGAGCTCGCCCGCCTCGACAACGGCGCGCGCGTCCTTCTCCGGCTTCGCCGTGACGGGTGTTTCGAAATAAACCTCGTCGCCCCAGGTCTGGGCGCTGGATGTGAACGGTGCCTTGGCATAGATGGCGTCGGCGGTCGGCGTATCGAACAGCTCGGCGGTAATGGCGGCGCCGCCGATGGTCATTCTCAAGGTTCGCATCGTTTGGTTTCCGGCTCGCGGCTCATTGCATGGTGTCGGGCGGCTCGGCCTCGGCGTCGGGCGGCGGCGCCGCGCCCGCCTGGTGGTGGATTATCTTCCACTGTCCGCGCTCGCGCACGAAAATGTTGGTGGCGACCAGGAATCCCTGGTCGAGCATCTCGTGGCAGATGACGCACGCGAAATCGCCGATCACCCGCGCCTCGGCGTGCTGGCAGGCGATGTTGGGGGCCGACGGACTGGCGAGAATGGCCTGCCAGCTTTCCATCACCGTGTCGCGTCCGGCCAGCGGCCCCCATCCCGGATGGATGCACGTCACCGGCGTCTCCTTGGCCCAGACGTCGTCCATCGCCGCCAGATCGCGGTTGGCGAACGCCAGGTAGAAGGCGTCGTTGGCGAACAGGACGGCGGCATGTTCCGGCATCGGGCATCCGGGGTTGCGGGGAACAACAGTTTAGACCCTCCTCGGCGCCGTTGGCCAACCGGCAATGCCGGCGCCGCCGTGGCCGTCGGTCAGATATTTTCCGGGATTAGACGCAAGCGCCTGCGCTTATTCGGCCCGGTTTGTGGAAAAACCGTGACACCGCGAACGCCGGGCCTTAGTCACTGGGAACGCTCATCCGGAGTTCGCCAACATGGCTGATCAACCGACCGTCGCGATCGACCGCGTGCTGCCGCTGCCGATTGCCGAGGCGCTTCGCGATCGGGATTGCGCCGACGTGGTCGCCGTCGATGTCTCCAATCTGCCGCCGGGAACCGTGCTGTCCGCGGGCACCGACAATGGCGACGGCAGCTGGTCGCTGGCGCCGGCGGACCTTGACGGGCTGACCATCGCGCCGCCCGCCGACCGGTTCGGCGATGTCGCCGTGACCGTCAGCGCCGCGACGCGCGATGCCGCCGCCGGCGACGCGGCCATGACGACCACGGCATTCGGATTGACGGTGGCGTTCGGCGCGGCGCCGATATCGCCGACGCCGGTGCCGGCCGCCCCGGCCGCCCCGGCCGCCCCGGCCGCCCCGGCCGCCCCGGCCGCGACGCCGGCACTGCCGGCTTTGGACACCGCCGCCGATGACGTCGCCGCCGCGCCGGCGGTCGATGCCATCGCCCCGATCGAGGCGGCGGTCGGCGGCCCCCGCACCGTCGCCATCGACATCGACACCGGCCTCGGCGAACACGACGTGCCGGGGCCGATAACCGTCGCCATCGGCGGCCTGCCCGCCGGCGCCGCGCTGTCGGCCGGCGCCGACGACGGCACCGGCACCTGGGTGCTCGACGCGGCGGCGCTTGCCGGGTTGACCCTGTCGCTGCCGGCCGGCGCGCCCGATTACCTCGCCCTCGGCATCGCCGCGACGGCCGCCGACGGCACCAGCGCCACCGGCGTGCTGTCGCTCACCGTCTCGGAACTGCCGGACGTCGAGCCGGGACCGGCGCCCGAACCCGAACCTGAACCCGAACCTGAACCCGAACCGGAACCTGAACCCGAACCGGAACCCGAACCGGAACCCGAACCCGAACCGGCGGCGACCGCCGAGGCCGTGCCCGAGCCCGCGGTGTACCCGCCGACGGATATCGCCGCACCGCCCGGCGTCCATCTGCCCGTCGCCTATTGGAAGCTCGACGAGCCGTTGCCCGGCACCGTCGGCGACGAAATGGCAAGCCACCATGGTCGTTCGCACGGCGTCGCCGACGGCACCTCCGGCGGCGCGTTCGACACCGTCGAGTCGTTCGACGGCGTCGACGACTACATCGAGATCCCCGACGTGCGCGAGTTGGCGCCGGACGAGGGCACCCTGACGGCGTGGTTCAACGCCTTCGCGACCAGCCAGGGAACCATCGCCGCCAAGGGCATCGGTACGGCCGCCCCTCATGTGGCACTGGCGATCGCCAGCCGGCGGCTGCGTTTCACGATCGGCGCCGACGACGCGGTTCACGCCGCCGAAGGCGGACGGTTCGCCACCGCCGAGTGGAACCAGGCGGCGATTACCTGGGGCGTCGCCGGCATGGCGCTTTACCTCAACGGCGAGCAGGTGGCCGCCGACGACTACGCGGGCGGCCTCGCCGGCAGCCGCGGCCGGTGGATGTTCGGCGCCGCCGACACCGACGACGGCGTCGGCGACTTTTTCCACGGCGAGCTCGACGACATCGCGCTCTACGCCGAGCAGTTCAACGCCGCCGCCGTGCGCCGGTTGTTCCATGTCGGCGTCATCGGCATGATGGACGGCGATCACGCTACGCTGCCCGAGCCGGGCGGCGAGTCGGCGAGCGATTCGCCGCTCAATTTCGACGCCATTCCCGCCGAAGCCGTCGGCCCGGCGAGCTTGGCCGTCCTCGATATCGCCGACGATGCTGAACCGGCAACGGACGCGGAGCCGGCCGACGACGTGGCCGAGCCTGAGCTGGCGGCGACCGACGGCGACTCGCCGCTTAACCTCGACGCCATTCCCGCCGAAGCCGAAGGCCCGGAGAGTCTCGCCGTCCTCGATGCCGAAGGCGAGCAAGCCGAAAACGGCGACGACGTCGAGGCCGCGCCGGGCATCGACACCGATGCCGAGCCCGCCGCGGCGGCGCCGCCCGATGCCGACGACGAGGGCGTGTTCGTGTTCGGCGCCGGCGGCGACTACTTCCAGGGCGGCGACGGCTGGTCCGACGCCGTCCGCCCGTTGCCCGCCGCCGACGCGCCCGCCGTCTCGGTCGCCGCGGGCGAGGAGCTCACGCTCGCCGGCGGCGACAAGCTGGAATGGTGACGCGTCCGATGCCGCCGGCTCCCGACCGCGCGCCGCCGATCTACCACATGTGCCGGCGCGCCGAATGGCAGGCCGCGGCGGCCACGGGTGTCTATGGCGGCTCGGCCCAGGATGCCGCCGACGGCTTCATCCACTTCTCGACGGCGCAACAGCTTCGCGCCAGCGCCGCCAAGCATCGCGCCGGCCAGCGGGACTTGGTGCTGCTCACCGTCGACGCACGCGCGGTCGGCCCGGCGCTGAAGTGGGAGCCGGCGCGCGACGGCGATCTGTTCCCGCACCTCTATGGACCGCCGCCGCCCGCCACCCGCGGCGGCGGAGGCCGGCGATGAGCCGGCTTTATCGCCTGGCCTGGCCGGCACTGCGCTGCCTCGATGCGGAAGCGGCGCACCGGCTTGCCGTGTTCGCCCTCAAGCGCCGCCTGGTGCCGAGGCCCGCGGCGTCCGACGACGCCGGTCTCGGTCAACGCCTGTGGGGCCTCGACTTCGCCAACCCGATCGGCCTCGCCGCCGGCTTCGACAAGGATGCCGAGGTGGCTGGCGCCATGCTTGAGCTGGGCTTCGGCTTCGTCGAGACTGGCACCGTGACGCCGCTGCCGCAATCGGGCAACCCTAAGCCGCGGGTGTTCCGGCTCGCCGGCGACCGCGCCGTCATCAACCGTCTCGGCTTCAACAGCGCCGGCTCCGATGCGGTCGCCGTCAATCTGCAGCGCCTCGGCAGGCGTGCGGGGCCGGTCGGCGTCAACCTCGGCAAGAACGCCGCCAGCGCCGACGCCGCCCGCGACTACGCCGCCGGCGCGCGCGCCTTCGCCGGTCTCGCCGACTATCTCGTGGTCAACGTGTCGTCGCCGAACACCCCGGGCTTGCGCGCCCTGCAGGGCCGCAATGCGCTGGCAACGCTGCTCGACGCGGTGCAGGCGGCGCTCGCCGACGCCGCCCCTGACCGCCCGCCGCCGCTGCTGCTCAAGGTGGCGCCCGACCTCACCGACGACGACAAGCGCGACATCGCCACGGTGGCGCTGGAGAAGAAGCTCGCCGGCATCATCGCCACCAACACCACCGTCGCCCGTCCGCCGACGCTGACCGACCGCCGGGCCGGCGAGCAGGGGGGGCTGAGCGGCCAACCGTTGTTCGAACCGTCGACCCGGGTGCTCGCCGATTTCTACCGCCTGACCGGCGGCCGGATGCCGCTGATCGGCGTCGGCGGCGTCGCCACCGGCGCGCAGGCCTACGCCAAGATCCGCGCCGGCGCCTCCCTGGTGCAGCTTTACACCGCACTGGTGTTCGACGGGCCGGGGCTGGTCGGTGTCATCAAGCGCCAGCTCGCCGAGTGCCTGCGGCGCGACGGCTACGCCACCGTCGCCGACGCCGTCGGCGCCGACCACCGCTGAAACCGCCGCCGCGCCTTCGTCGCGCGGTTACGGCTCCGGGTTGGCGACGCCCTCGTGGCTTTCCTTCGGCGGGTGCGGCTTTTTCAGATGCAGGCGCTTCTTCAGCCAGGCGAACGCCAGCGGCGCCGCCATCACCATGAAGATCATCCGCAGCAGGTGATGGGTCGAGACGAACGCCGTGTCGATGCCCATAGCCAGGCTGATCAGCGTCATCTCGGCCAGCCCGCCGGGCGAGAACGCCAACCACAGCGCCTCGAACCCGAGCCCGGTGACGCGACTGAGCAGATACGCGAACGCCACCGCCAGCGTCAGCATGAACAGCGTCACCGCGATGCTGAGATACATGGTCTTGAACACATGACGCACCGGCACACCGACGAACCGGCAGCCGACATTGGTGCCGATCACGATCTGCGCCAAGTTCACCAACTCGCTTGGCGGCTTGGCGGCCGTGAGGCCGGCCATGTGGATGGCGGCGCTGAGCACCATCGGCCCGATCAGCGGCGCCGCCGGAACCTTCAGCCGCCTGGCGATCGGGTAGCCGACGGCGCACGCGGCCAGGATCAGGAAATCGCGGCCAGCGATGTCGGCGATGCTGCCGAGCGCCGCCGCGCTGCCCGGCCGGTAGCCCTCGAAAAACCGGAACCAGAAGGCGATGATCAGCACAGTGAGCAGGATCCGCACCGCATGCACCAGCGAGATGCGACGCTCGTCGCCGCCGAGCTCGCCGCCGAGCACCAGCATGGTGGCGAAGCCGCCGGGCGCGGCCGAGAAATAGGCGCTCACCGGATCGAACTTGCCGATCCTGACCAGGAACGCGGCAACCGCGGCGGTGACGGCGACGATGAAACCGATCAGGGTGGCGAGGCTGGGCCACCAGCGCCCGGCGTGGCCGAGCGCGTCGGGCGTGAACGCGCTCCCCAGCATGATGCCGAGGATGGTGATCATCAGCGGCCGGATGCCGCCCGGGCCCTTCAGCGGCGCGCCCGCCAGGGCGGCCACGGTGGTCACCACCATCGCCCCGATCATCCACGGCAGCGGCATGGTCAGCTTGAAGAACAGCATGCCGCCGGCGGCGCCGAACAGCAGCGTCGCGAGGATGCCGGCGGCGCGACCGGGTGTCAGCGCCGGCGGCGCCGGAGGCGTTTGGGCGTCTCGGGGCATTGCCGGTTCCGCCCGCGCCTAGGGCAGGAACTGCTCCTTGACGATGCGTTCCTCGAGGTCGTGCTCGGGGTCGAACAGCAGCGAGGCGGAAATACGAGTAACGCGCCGGACGGAGACGCGGGCGACGTCGCGGACCTCGGTGAAATCGGCGGTGGCCGACACGGTGCGAACCTTCGGCTCGATGACATTGAAGCGGACGGTGGCGGTGTCGGGCAGCAGCGCGCCGCGCCAGCGCCGCGGTCTGAACGCACTGATCGGCGTCAGCGCGATCAGCCCGGTGCCTATCGGAATGATCGGCCCGTCGGCGGAAAGGTTGTAGGCGGTCGTGCCGGCTGGCGCCGACACCAGCGCGCCGTCGCAGATCAGCTCGTGCAGGCGCTCGACGCCGTCGATGGCGATGCGCAGCTTGGCGGCGAGGCGGGTCTGACGCAGCAGCGACACCTCGTTGAACGCGAGCGCGACATGCTTGCGGCCGCGACTGTCGACGGCGGTCATGCGCAACGGGTACACCCTCGCCGGCTGGGCGTTCTCGAGCCGCTCGAGCAGCCCCTTCTCGGCGTAGGTGTTCATCAAGAAGCCGATCGAGCCGCGGTTCATGCCGTAAATCGGCTTCCCGTGGTCGAGGAAGCGGTGCAGGCTTTGCAGCATGAAGCCGTCGCCGCCGAGGGCGACGATGACGTCGGCCTTCGCCGGCGAAACGGTCTTGAACCGCTTCTTCAGCCGCTTCATCGCCGCGCGGGCGGCGGTGGAAGGCGCGGCAACGACGGCGATAGTCGAATACTTCATGGGCGTCGGCTCCTGCGAACGCGCCCCGGTACCGGCCACCGATTCAGCGTGGCGCGCGGCCTTGGTTTGCCGTTTTTCGCCGCCCGGCGCAAGCGGCACGGCACAAGCGGACGGCGATCCGCCGCCGGCCGGCCGGCGGCTGTCGAAGCCGCGCCTCGCCGGAAATACCCGCGCGCTATATGAGTGAATAGTCTCATGTTGAACTGTCAAAGAGAATAAATATCAAGAATAAATGATTTCTAACCTATTTCGACTGCTTGTCAAACCGGACCTGACGGGAAGCCATGCTTATGTGTCATCCGGCCATGACCGATCGGCGGCAACGTGGGATTCGACATTGCCCGATCGCTGACGACAATAGCCGCGACCATCGATAAACCGTGAGCCCAGGACCGCCGATGAAACCCGCCGCCGAGAATGAAAGTCGAGAGACAGACGCCAACGGACCGAGCGCCGTCGCGGCGGTGACGGCGCGGTTGCGCCAGTCGCCCCGCCTCGCCGCCGCCGCCGCCGTCGCCGTGGCTGTCGTAGCCGTGGCGCTGCTGTGGCCGGGCGGCGGCGACAAGGCGGCACCGTCGCCGTTCGGCCCGCCGCAGGTGACGGTAAGCAAGCCGCTGGTCGACGAGCGCATCGAGTGGAAGGAGTTCACCGGTCAGTTCGAAGCCGCCGAGTATGTCGAGGTGCGGGCACGGATCAGCGGTTACCTGAAATCCATTCATTTCGAGGACGGCAAGCGGGTGAGCAAGGGCGATTTGCTGTTCGTCATCGAACCGGAGCCGTTCGAACTCGCGCTTGCGACCACCAAGGCGCAGTTGGCCGACGCCGTCGCCAAGCAGGAGCTGGCCAAGGTGCAGCTCGCCCGCACGTCGGAGCTGGCGAAGAAGAACTTCGCCGCCGCCAGCACCCGCGACCAGCGTATCGCCGAGTTGCGCTCGGCGACGGCGGCGGTCGACATCGCCAAGGCGGCGGTCGACACGGCCAACTTGAATCTTGCCTATACGCGCCTGACGGCGCCGGTTTCAGGACGCGTCAGCCGCCACGAGGTCAGCGTCGGCAACCTGGTCATCGGCGGCGCCGGCGGCACATCGACCCTGCTGACCACCATCGTCACGCTCGATCCCATCGATTTCACCTTCGACGTAAGCGAGGCCGACGTACTCGCCTATAAGCGCGCCGTCGAGGTCGGCGACGTGCAGTCGGCGCGGGACAACCTTATCCCGGTGTTCGCGCAGCTTCCCGACGATAAGAGCTGGACGCGTCAGGGCACGGTCAACTTCGTCGACAATCAGTTCAACCGCTCGTCGGGAACGATCCGGCTTCGCGCGTCGTTCCCCAATCTCGACCTGTTCATTGTCCCCGGGCAGTTCGGCCGTATCCGAGCCCCGGTATCGAAACCGCACCGGGTGATGTTGCTGCCGGAATCCGCCATCGCCTCGGATCAGGCGCGCAAGGTGGTGTTCGTGGTCGGCGACGACAATACCGTCGGCGTCAAGATCGTTTCCCTCGGCCCCCGCGCCGAGAACGACTTGCGGATCATCCGCGGCGGAATCACGCCCGACGACCGCGTCATCATCAACGGATTGATGCGCATCCGCCCCGGCGCCAAGGTCAAGCCCGAGGAAGGCAAAATCCAGGGCAACGGCACCAAGCCGTGAGCATGGTGCCGCGATGAAATTCTCCCATTTCTTCATTGACCGGCCGATCTTCGCGTCGGTGATCTCGATCTTGATCACGCTGATCGGCGCAGTCGCCTTTTTCACGCTGCCGGTGGCGCAGTATCCCGAGATCGCGCCGCCGTCGATTACCGTCACCGCCCAGTACGCCGGCGCCTCGGCCGAGACCGTCAGCAAGACCGTCGCCACGCCGCTGGAGCAAGAAATCAACGGCGTTGACAACATGATCTACATGACGTCGCAGGCAACCGGTGATGGCCGATTGTCGATCGCGGTGACGTTTGCGCTCGGCACCGATCTCGACAAGGCGCAGGTGCTGGTGCAGAACCGGGTGGCCATCGCAACGCCGAGGCTGCCCGAGGAGGTGCGCAGCACCGGCGTCATCGTCAGCAAGCAGTCCCCCGACTTGTTGATGGTCATCCACCTCAGCTCCCCCGACGGCTCGCGCGACCAGCTCTATATTTCCAACTACGCAACGCTCAACGTCCGCGACGTGCTGGCGCGCATCGACGGCGTCGGCAACATCACCATCTTCGGGGCCCGCGACTACTCCATGCGCGTTTGGCTGGACCCCGAAAAGCTGGCCGCCCGCAACATGACCGGCGGCGACGTGGTCGCCGCGCTCAGGGCGTCCAATACCCAGGTGGCGTCGGGGATGCTCGGCCAGCCGCCTGTGCCGGCACCCGGCGCCTTCCAACTCAATGTCGAGACGCTCGGCCGCCTGACCGAGGCCGAGCAATTCGCCAACGTCGTCGTCAAGTCGGACAACGGCCGGGTGACGCGGCTCAGCGATATCGCGCGCGTCGAGCTCGGCGCCCAGGACTACAGCCGCAACGGCTATTTGGATGATCGCGTTGCCGTGCCGATGGGCATCTTCCAGCGGCCCGGGTCGAACGCGCTGCAAACGGCGACGGCGTTGCAGAACACCATGAAGGAGCTCTCCAAGTCGTTCCCGACAGGCCTGAAATACGACATCGTATACAACCCGACGCAGTTCATTCAGCAGTCGGTGACCGAGGTGATCATCACCATCTTTGAGGCGGTGTTCCTCGTCGTCGTCGTGGTCATTTTGTTCCTGCAGACGTGGCGCGCCTCGGTCATCCCCATCGTCGCTATCCCGATATCGCTGATCGGCACCTTCGCGGTGCTGGCGGCGGCTGGTTTCTCGCTCAACAACCTGTCGCTGTTCGGTTTGGTGCTGGCCATCGGTATCGTCGTCGACGATGCCATCGTCGTGGTCGAGAACGTCGAGCGAAACCTGCGCGCCGGGATGTCGCCGAAGGACGCCGCCCACAAGACGATGGACGAAGTCGGCGGCGCGCTGGTCGCCATCGCGTTGGTGTTGTCGGCGGTGTTCGTGCCGGCGGCGTTCCTCGGCGGCATCACCGGTCAATTCTTCCGCCAGTTTGCGGTCACCATTGCCGCCTCGACGGTGATCTCGCTGCTGGTGTCGTTGACCCTGTCGCCGGCACTGTGCGCGCTTCTGTTCAAGCCACACGCCGGCCACGAGCCGGACGCCGCCCTGCCGGTGCGGCTCCTGCACGCGTTTTTCGGTTGGTTCAACCGTGGCTTCGACAAAGTGTCGGGCGGCTACGGCGGCGTGGTGCGCCGCGTCACCCGGACCACGCTGATCATGCTGATCGCCTACGGCGGGCTGATCGGCCTCACCGCGTGGCAGTTCTCGCGCGCGCCGACCGGGTTCATCCCGGCCCAGGACCTGGGCTATCTGATCAACGTCATCCAACTCCCGCCTGGCTCGTCGCTGGCGCGCACCGAACAGGTGACGCTGGAGGTCACCAAGACCATCCTCAAGACCCCGGGCGTCGCCCATGCGGTGCCGATCGTCGGCCTCGACGGCAGCACCTTCACCAACGCGCCGAATTCGGCGGTGGTGTTCTCGACGCTGGATCCATTCCGCGAGCGGGCCAAAAAAGGGCTGAAGGGGCCGCAGGTGCAGGCGCTACTGAACAGGCGCCTCAGCGTCTTCCAGGACGCCTTCATCATCTCGGTGGCGCCGCCGCCGGTGCGCGGCATCGGCATTTCCGGCGGCTTCAAAATGATGGTGCAGGACCGGCGCGGGCGCGGTCTTGCGGCGCTTGAGGCGGCGGCCAACGACATGGTCGGCGCCGCCAACCAGACGCCGGGCATGGGTCGCGTGTTCACGCTGTTCAACACCCGGACGCCGAAGGTCTATGCCGACTTGGACCCGGTGCGCGGCGAAATCCTGGGCGTGCCGGAGGACAAGCTGACCGAGGTGCTGGCGGTCTATCTCGGCTCGGTCTACGTCAACGACTTCAACATGCTCGGCCGGACCTACCGGGTCACCGCCCAGGCCGACGGCAAGTTCCGCCAGGACATCGACACCATTTCAAACCTGAAGACCCGCAACAAAAAAGGTGAAATGGTGCCGATCGGTTCGGTGGCGTCGTTCAAGGACATCACCGGACCCTACCGGATCGCGCGCTTCAACCTGTATCCGGCGGCCGAGCTGCTCGGCGCGCCGCTGCCGGGCGTATCCAGCGGCTACGGGCTCGCGGCCATGGAACGGCTGGCGGCGGAGCGGCTGCCGGAAGGCTTCGGCTTCGAGTGGACCGAGCTTGCCTACCAGGAAAAGCAGGCCGGCAACACCGCGTTGCTGGTGTTCGCCGCGGCGGTGGTGTTCGTCTTCCTGCTGCTGGCGGCGCAATACGAAAGCTGGTCGCTGCCGCTCAGCGTCATCCTGATCGTGCCGATGTGCCTGTTCGCCGCCATAATCGGCCTGACGTCGCGCGGCATGGACGTGAACATCCTGGCGCAGATCGCCTTCGTGGTGCTGGTCGGCCTGGCGGCCAAGAACGCCATCCTGATCGTCGAGTTCGCAAAGCAGAACGAGGACGTCGGCCAGTCGCTGTTCGACGCCGTGGTATCGGCCGCCCGCGTGCGGCTGAGGCCGATCCTGATGACGTCGTTCGCTTTCATATTGGGCGTCACGCCCTTGGTGGTCGCCACCGGGGCGGGCGCCGAAATGCGCCAGTCGCTCGGCACCGCGGTGTTCTCGGGCATGATCGGGGTGACGTTCTTCGGGCTGATCTTCACGCCGGTATTCTACGTCGTCATCCGGACGCTGACCGCGCGCCGCCGCGCGGCCGCCGAAGCCGCTCGCGGTTGAACGCCGGCTAGTTTCGGCGGGCCTGCACCACCAGGCCGATAATGGTGGTTTCGCCGAGCGCCTTGCACGCCTCCAGCCGATGCAAGCCCTCGACCAGCACGAAGCCGTCGCCGTCGCGGCGCACCAGGATCGGCGTCCGCTGCCCGTCGGCCAGAATGCTCTCGGCGATTTCCTCGACGCGTTTGGCGTCCAGGGTCTTGCGCCGCTTCACCGGCACGTAGACGGCGTCGATCCGGATCACCTGATCCTGCATCAATTCCATGCGCCGGCGATTGTAGCACCGCTGCCCGGGATGGCGAAACGCGGCGGCCGCGGCTAGGCTGGCTTTTTCCGGATCGGCGGCGATAAACGGGAGGATGAGCGATGGCGAACATGAAAAAGCGCATGGCGGTTCTGCGGGATCACATTCGGGCGGAAAGCCTGCACGACCTCGCCGGCGTGATGGAAGGCTTCACCGCCGACGGCTTCAATGACATCGCCTGTCTACCGCGCAAGTTCGTCGGCGCCAAGGCGGTCGCCGAGCGCTATCGCAAACACTGGCAGGGCTTCCCCGATTTCAGGGTGCGGGTGAAGCGGGTGCTGGCCGCCGACGACAAATGCATCATCACCGAGAACGAATGGACCGGCACGCATTTGGGCAGGTATTGGGGCCTCAAGCCGACCGGCCGGCGGGTGCGGGTGCGGGCGCTGGTGGTCTGGCACTTCCGCGGCGACAGGCTGAACGGCGAGACGGTGTTCTTCGACGTCGGCTCGATCATCACGCAGATCGGCGGCCGCGTCCAAGTGCCCAGGCGAAAAGCGGGGAAGGGAAAACGCCGCCGCGTCGCCTAGATCTCCTTGCCGCCGAACGGGTGCCAACCGTCGCGGTGCTCGATCTCGACCACCCACAGGTCGGGATCGCGCCCGACGGCGCGGGCGATGTAGGCGTCGGCCTCGGCCTCCGGCACCTGGGCACCCTTGAAGGCGACGATCCAGGCGCGGTTGCCGTTCTCGTCGAGGGCCTGACTCAGCACCTTGCAGCCGTTGTCGATGGTGTTGATCTTGACCATCAGCGAACCGCCGCGGTCGTCGCCGTGGCGCACCACCATCGCCGGCACGCCGAGCGCCGAGCATTGGCGCACGTGGGCCATGATCCAGATGTCGGCTTTCAGGCGGTCGTCGGACAAGGCGGATCGTCCTCGGATGGTGCCGCCGGCACCGCTAGGCGACGCGCGAGGCCTTGCGGCGTTGATGCTCGAGCAGCAGCTTCTTGCGCACCCGGATCGACAGCGGCGTCACCTCGACCAGCTCGTCGTCGTTGATGAAGCCGAGCGCGAATTCCAGCGTCAACGGGATCGGCGGCGTCAGGATGATGTTTTCGTCGTTGGCGGCGGCGCGGATGTTAGTGAGCTGGCGGCCCCTCATCGGGTTGACGGCCAAATCCTGGGGCCGCGAATTGACGCCGACGATCATGCCTTCGTAGACGTTGTCGCCGTGGCCGACGAAAAGCTGGCCGCGCTCCTGCAGGTTGAACAGCGCGTACGCCACCGCCTTGCCGTCGGCCATTGAGACTAGCGCCCCGTTCTGGCGCGCCGCCAGCGCGCCGGCCACCCGCGTGCCGTAGTGGTCGAACGCGTGATAGGCGAGCCCGGTGCCGGAGGTGACGGTCATGAACTGCGACTGGAAACCGATCAGGCCGCGACTCGGGATGACGCCGTCGAGACGCACCCGGCCTTGGTTGTCGGGGGTGACGTCGCGGATCTCGCCGCGCCGCTCGCCAACCAGCTCCATCACCGCGCCCTGGTGCGCGGCCTCGATGTCGAGGGTCAGCGTCTCCCACGGTTCGCGCACCTCGCCGGCCACGGTCTTCAGGATCACTTCGGGGCGCGAGATGGCGAACTCGTAGCCTTCGCGGCGCATTGTCTCAACCAGGATGGCGAGGTGCAACTCGCCGCGCCCCGAAACCTTGAACCGGTTGGCGTCGTCGGTCGGCCCGACGCGGAGCGCGACGTTATGCAGCACTTCCTCGGCCAACCGGTCGCGCAAGTTACGGCTGGTGACGAACTTGCCCTCGCGGCCGGCGAACGGCGAGCTGTTGACCAAAAAGTTCATGGTGATGGTCGGCTCGTCGACGACCAGCGCCGGCAGCGGCTCGACCGCGTCCGGGTGGCAGAGGGTGTCGGAGATGTGAATCCGGTCGAGTCCGGTGAAGGCGATGATGTCGCCGGCCTTGGCCTCGTTCCACTCGATGCGTTCGAGCCCGTGGAAACCGAGGATCTGCAGCAACCGGCCCGCGCGCGTGGCGCCGTCGGCGCCGATCACCGCGACGTCGGCGTTGCGCGCGATGCGGCCGCGCTTGATACGGCCGATGCCGATGACGCCGACGTAACTGGAATACTCGAGCGCGCTGACCTGCAACTGGAACGGACCCGTCAGATCGACGTCGGGCGGCGGCACGCGCGCGACGATGGTCTCGAACAGCGGCGTCATGTCGGCGCCGCGCTGGTCCGAACGCAACGACGCCCAACCCTCGGTGGCGGACGTGTATACGACCGGGAAATCCATCTGCTCATCCGAGGCGCCAAGGCGGTCGAACAGATCGAAGGTCTGGTCGACCACCCAATCGGGGCGCGCGTTCGGGCGATCGAGCTTGTTGACGACGACGATCGGTTTCAGGCCGCGCGCCAGCGCCTTGTGGGTGACGAAGCGGGTCTGCGGCATCGGGCCGTCTACGGCGTCGACCAGCAAAAGCACAGAATCGACCATCGACAGCACCCGTTCCACCTCGCCGCCGAAATCGGCATGCCCGGGGGTGTCGACGATGTTGATCCGCCAATCGCGCCAAGCGACGGCGGTGTTCTTGGCCAGGATGGTGATGCCGCGCTCGCGCTCCAACTCGTTGGAGTCCATCACGCACTCCTGCACCTCGCCGAATTCCTTCAGCGTGCCGGATTGGCGCAGCAGCTTGTCGACCAGCGTCGTCTTGCCGTGGTCGACGTGGGCGATGATCGCGATGTTGCGCAGATTGGCGATGCGGTCGGTCATTGAAATGTCGGGGTCCGATAGTCGAAAGCCGGGGCGTCCGGGCCCCGGCGGCATCAGGCCGGCCGCGGTGCGCGGCCGGCGGGCCATGGTGTGCCCGTTTTTTGCCGAAACCGCAAGCCGGAACTGCCATGTGGGGTGACCGCCGGGCCGCCGCAAGGGGCTGTCTGCCGCGACCGGCGGACTAGCGCGGCTTGAATTCGCAATCCGCGGTCAGCAGCGCCCCGGTGGTGCCGGGGCCGCCGATGGTCGTCTGCCGCGTCACCATGACCTTGCCGGCGCGGTAGAGCAGGGTGAAGATCCACACTCCGCTTTCGTCGACGTCGGCGATACTGATCTGGCCGTTGCTCCTGTAGACGATCGGCAGCGACCGCGGCGGGCCGCCCCACTTGATGGTGATGTGGTCGCGCTCGTCGTCTTCGGAGATGAACTCCAGCGTCCCCTGGCCGTCCGGCGGCGGGCCGGCGCGGTAGAATTCGGGCCGCCAGCGTTCGAGCTTGTTGCCGCCGTCGGGATCGAGATCGACGCGCTGACCCTGCAGGTTGCCGCAGACCGCGTGGAACACGGTCCTGGCCTGGGCCGCACCGGGGGCGGCGACGGCGATGGCGGCGGCAAGGGCGGCGAGTAGGGCGGTACGCATGGCCGCGAGCATAACGCCTCGCGGCGGCGGACGCGCCCCCTTAATCGGCGTCGGTGGCCGGATCCTTAACCGCGGTCAATGCACCGCCGACCGGGGCCGGGGGATAATCGCCAAGAGAAAAAGAAGGAGAGTGGCCATGGACGTCAGGGTTTCCGAGAAGCCCGGGCGCGACGGCCAACCCGGCTCGGCATCGAAGCGCCGCCGCGCCGGCAGGAAACGGCAACCATTGGCGCGTCCGCCGGCCGCCGATCGCGACCCGGCGCTGCCCGACCTCATCAATCCGCGCGTCCTCGACCGCATGGCGCACGCGCTGCAGGGGCGGATGACGCTCGGACTGTCGCCGGCGACCCTGACCCAGGCCTATGCCGACTGGGCGAGCCACCTGGCGTTGTCGCCGGGCAAGCAGGCCGAGCTGGTGCAGAAGGCGGTGCGCAAGGCGGTGCGGCTCGGCCTTTACGTCGGGCGCTGCGCCGGCTGCGAGGCCGCGCAGCCATGCATCGAACCGCTGCCGCAGGATCACCGCTTCGTCGCCGACGATTGGCGCGAGTGGCCATTCAGCCTGATCCACCAGTCGTTCCTGTTGACCCAACAATGGTGGCATAACGCCACCACCGGGGTGCGCGGGGTGTCGCGCCATCACGAGGACGTCGTCTCGTTCGCCGCTCGGCAGTTCCTCGACGTGTTCGCGCCGAGCAACTTCATCGCCACCAATCCGGTGGTGCTGAAGCGCACCGTCGCCAGCGGCGGCGCCAACCTAGCGCAGGGCGTGGTCAATCTGGTCGAGGATTGGGAGCGCGCCATCGCCGGCCGCAAGCCAAAGGGCAGCGAGGCGTTCCGGCCCGGCGAAACGGTGGCGATAACGCCCGGCCAGGTGGTGTACCGCAACCGGCTGATCGAACTAATTCAATACGCGCCGACGACGCCGGCGACCCATCCCGAACCGGTGCTGATCGTGCCGGCCTGGATTATGAAGTACTACATCCTCGACCTGTCGCCCGCGAACTCGCTGGTGCGCTACCTGGTCGGCAAGGGCCACACCGTATTTACCATTTCATGGAAGAACCCCGACGAGCAGGACCGCGATTTGGGCATGAAGGACTACCTCGATCTCGGCGTCATGGCGGCGCTCGACGCGGTCGCCGAAATCGTTGCCGGCAAGCGGGTCCACGCCGTCGGCTATTGCCTCGGCGGCACGCTGCTCGCCATCGCCGCTGCCGCGATGGCCCGCGACAAGGACGACCGGCTGGCCTCGGTAACGCTGATCGCCGCCCAGACCGACTTCAGCGAGGCCGGCGAGTTGATGCTGTTCATCGACGAAAGCGCCGTCGCCCTGCTCGAGGACATGATGTGGGAGCAGGGCGGCCTCGACACCCGCCAGATGGCCGGCGCGTTCCAAATGCTGCGCTCCAACGACCTGATCTGGTCGCGCGGCGTCCACGAATACCTACTCGGCAAGGGGCGGCCGATGACCGACCTGATGGCGTGGAACGCCGATGCGACGCGCCTGCCGTACCGCATGCACTCCGATTACCTGCGCCGCCTGTTCCTCGACAACGAATTGGCCTCCGGGCGCTACCGGGTGAAAGGGCGGCCGGTGTCGCTCAGCGACATCCGGATGCCGATCTTCGCCGTCGGCACGTTGAATGACCACATTGCGCCATGGCAGTCGGTATTCAAGATCCACATGATGGCCGACACCGACGTCACCTTCCTGTTGACCTCGGGCGGCCACAACGCCGGCGTCGTCAGCGAGCCCGGCCATGCCGGGCGCAGCTACCAGGTGGCGACCCAGAAAAGCACGGCCCGCTACGTCGATCCGGACACCTGGCGCGCCTCGACGCCGGTCAAGCAGGGGTCGTGGTGGCCGGCGTGGCAGTCCTGGCTCGCCGAGCGGTCGGCCGCCCCGGCACCGGTGCCGCCGGTCGGCAACGACGAGGCCGGCTATCCCGCGCTCGCCGCCGCGCCGGGGAGCTATGTATTGATGGAATGACGCCGCCGCTAACCCGGGATCATGGCGGGCGCGGCGGCAACCCTATCCAGTAGGCAAGTTACAAAGGAGGACGCTATTGAAGCCAATTGAAAAGGAGGTCGCCATGAACAAGACCGTAGCAGCCGAAACCGGCGCCAAAAAGGCGACGAAGACCTCCGGCGCGGCCGCGGGTCTGTTGCCGCTCGGCGAATTCTCGCCGGCGGACATCAGGAAGATGTGGGCCGCCAACCGCGCGGTCGTCGACGAGATGGTGGCGGTGAACCACGAAATCGGCGGCTTCGTCAGCAGGCGGATGCGCGCCGATATCGACGCCGTCACCCAGTTTAGCCAATGCAAGGACTGGCCGCAGGTGATGGAGGTGCAGGTCGATTTCATAAGCAATCTGGCCGAGGATTATTTTGCAGAGGCCAGCAAGCTGATGGAGCGGGCGGCGCGAATGCTGGAGCAGGGTCCGACTCGCGCCGGCGCGGCGAAGAAAAAAGTGTGACGCCGAGCGGCGGCGAAACAGGCGCGTTCAGCCGCCGGTGACGGACATGTGGCGCGCAACCGCGGGACCGCGGTTGTCGCGGTCGATGACGAAGTCGTGGCCTTTCGGCTTGCGGCCGATGGCTTCGTCGATGGCGGCCTCCAACAGGTGGTCGGCCTCGGAGGCGCGCAACGGCGCGCGCAGATCGGCCTTGTCGTTCTGGCCGAGGCACATATAGAGCGTGCCGGTGCAGGTCAGCCGCACCCGATTGCAGCTTTCGCAGAAATTATGGGTCAACGGCGTGATGAAGCCGAGCTTGCGGCCGGTCTCCTTGATCTCGACATAGCGCGCCGGGCCGCCGGATTTGTAGGCGATGTCGGTCAACGTCCAGCGCTCCTCGAGTCCCTTGCGGACCTTGCTAAGCGGCAGATACTGGTCGTTGCGGTCGTAAGCGATGTCGCCCATCGGCATGGTCTCGATCAGCGTCATGTCGAAGCCTTCGTCGCCGCACCAGCGGATCAGGGTGTCGAACTCGTGCTCGTTGACGTCCTTCAAGGCGACGGCGTTGATCTTGACCGCCAAGCCGGCGTCGCGGGCGGCGCGCACGCCGGCCATCACGGTCGCCAGCTCGCCCCAACGGGTGATCTTGCGGAACTTGTCGGCGTCGAGCGTATCGACCGAAACGTTGACGCGACGCACGCCGCAGGCCTTCAGCTCGGCCGCGTACTTGGCGAGTTGGCTGCCGTTGGTTGTCAGCGTCAGCTCGTCGAGGTCGCCGGTCTCGAGGTGGCGGCCGAGCGCCCGGAACAGGCTGATGATATTGCGCCGCACCAGCGGCTCGCCGCCGGTCAGGCGCAATTTCCGCACCCCCTTGCGCACGAACGCCGAGCACAGCCGGTCGAGCTCTTCGAGCGACAGCACGTCGGCCTTCGGCAGGAAGGTCATGTGCTCCGACATGCAGTAGACGCAGCGGAAGTCGCAACGGTCCGTCACCGAAACCCGGAGATACGTCACATGCCGACCGAACGGGTCGATCATCGATATCCTCGCCACAGGTTGCCGCCCGTGCCGCCATGGTTTGTTTGGCGCGGCCGGGGGTTTGCAAGGCAATGGTAGCGGCCGCCCAAAACTTTGTCGCCCCCAAAAACCTTGCGGGAATTCAACGCCTTCACGCCGATTCTCCATCGCCGTTGCCGGGCTTGGGCAACAGCCCCTTTTCGGCCATGTCCTTGGCCGCCTTCTGGCGCAGTTCCTCGCGTTCGCGCAGGTAGTCCTCGGTGGTCCTCGGCTTCGGCACGATCCCCGCCGCCAGCGGATGCTTCTCCTCGGTGGCCATGACAATCACCCGGCAGTCGGCGCACATCTTCAACCGCTCGACGCCACCCTTGTCCTTGAACATCGCGTGGCCCTCGAGCTTCTTCACCATGTTCTCGATCGACGACTTGGTGCCGAACGGCTTGCCGCAACGGACGCACTGGAACGGTTCCTCCTCCTTGACCATCCGATGCGATCGCGCGGATTCAAGGAAGCTAAGCCGCGGCACCAAAGAGATCACGCTCTCGGGGCAGGTGTTCTTGCACAGCCCGCACTGCACGCAGGCGTTCTCGGCGAAGCTGAGCTGCGGCTTGTCCGGATTGTCCTTCAGGGCGCCGGTCGGGCAGGCGCCGACGCACGCCAGGCACAGCGTGCAGCCGGCGACATCGACCTCGACGGCCCCGAACGGCGCGCCTTTCGGCAACTTCAGCGAGTCGACCTTGTTCGGCGCCGCGGCGTGCAGCTGCGTCAGCGCCAGCGTCATCACCGAGCGCTTGCGCCCCATCGGCAGGAAATCGCCGGCCGGCATCCCCGGCATCGGCGCGAGCGCATGAAGCTTCGCCTCCAGCGCCTCGGGGTCGGTCTCGTCGACGATCTCGGCGCGGCCCTTGCCGTAGCCGAGACCATCGAAAATGGACTCCGCCAGCACCACCTCAGATTCCAGGCCGGCCTTTTCTTCGATCTTGCCCGGCGGCAGCACGATCAGCACCCGCTCGGCGCCGAACGCACCGGCCGACATCAAAAACTCGAGCCCGATCTGAGTCACCTGATTGACCGTGAACGGCAGCACGTTCAGCGGCAGGCCGCCGCCGGACCGCGCCATGGTAGAGATCATCTCGTCGCCGAAGCCGCCGTCGTTGACCAGTAGCACCGGGTTCTTGCCGCCGGCGGCGGCATAGGCGCCGAGCAGCACCCGCAGGCGCTGATAGAGCGCGTCGCCGGCCGGCAGCGCGTACTTGGCCGCGCCGGTCGGGCAGACGCTGGCGCAGGCGCCACAGCCGGCGCAGATATAAGGATCGATCGCGACCCGGTCCTCGGCCGCATTTGGGGCGATGGCGCCAGTCGGGCAATTGTCGATGCAACGCGTGCAGCCGACGATGCCGCTACGGGAATGGGCGCAGATTTTGGCGTCATAGTCGATGTAACGGGGCTTGTCGAACTCGCCGACCAGGTCGGTAAGCTGCAGCAGAGCGTCCGTCACCAGCGCCGGGTTTCCGGGATCGGGGTTGAAATAGCCGTCGCGCCTGTCGGGGGCCGTGAACAGCGGTGCGCCGCCGCGCAGATCGAGGATCAGGTCGCACACCGAGGTGCCGGCCTGCTTGTTGTCGTCGAACGCCAGCGACGCCTTCGACGACGGCGATGCGGCCGCGAACTTCTCCACCGCCACCTCGAACTGGCCGAGGTGTCCGCTGGCCTTGGTCACCTTGCCGGTGAACACCGGCACGTCCATCAGCTGCGGCGGCGTCAGGCCCCTGGTGCTCTCCAGCACAACGGTGACGTCGAGCCGGCTCGCCACCTTCTTTGCCGCCGCAATAGCGCGGTCGTCGTTGCCGAGCACCAACAGCACGCCGCCGGAAATCATGCTGACCTGGCGGGCGTCTGGGATGTCGAGCGCGGCCTCGGCCAGCAACGCCGCCATCTTCGCCACCGCCGGAGATTTCTTGGTCGCCGCCTTCGACCAGCCGGCGCGCTCGCGGATGTTGGTGAAGCGGGCTTTCGGCGCCTTGTCGCCCATCTCGCCGAGCGTTTCCAGGAACAGCGGCGCCTCCTGGGTGCAGGCGACCAGCAGGTCGCCGTCGGCCTTGCCGGCGATGCGCTCGAACTCGTTGAGCTGCGCCCGGCAGAGATGCGTATTGACGGCGAGTTCGGCGTCGTCGGCGGTCTTGCCGCCGGCGGCCGCAGACCGGCACGCCTTGGCCAAGGCCTTGCCGTCGATGGTCATTGTCCCCTCGCAATTGCAAACGAGGAGCTCTTTGCCGTTCAGTTTCATTTAGAAGCGTTCCTCCCAGGGGGGCGACGGCGCGCCATTGTGTTCGCGGTTGGCATTCATTTAGGGCACCGCGGCCGGTTTGTCCGCTTTTTTCTCCTTGGCGGGCGGCGGCAGGCGATTTTTCCCCTTTTCCTACCCTAATGCCGATGACCCGACGGCCGCCGCAAAATATGCAGTATTATGCATAATAGGATAGGCTCGGACACACCGTAGCAGGGTCCGGCGCCGTGATTCGGCCGCCCGGCGACAATGCCCGTTAATAGGTTTTCCGGCATCCGTGTCGCCGCCGCAAGCGAGGGAAACACCCGTGAGCCAACTGATGACCACCCGCGAGGTCGCCGAATACCTGCGCATAAAGGAACGCAAAATCTACGACCTCGTGCGCACCAAGCGCATCCCGTGCACGCGGGTGACGGGGAAGTGGTTGTTCCCGAAGAACCTGATCGATGATTGGTTGGCCCGCGGCACCGAGTTTCCCGGCCTCGCCAAGGCGGCATTGACGCCGGCGCCGCCGGTGGTCGTCGGCAGCCACGACCCGCTGCTCGATTGGAGTCTACGCGAATCCGGCCTGCAACTGGCCATGCGCGCCGGCGGCAGTCTCGACGGCCTCGACCGGCTGACGGCGGGCGAGGCGATGATGTGCGGGCTGCACGTGCTCGACTCGGAGAGCGGCGAGTACAACAAGCCAGCCGTCCAGCAAGCGTGCGCCGGCCTCGAAGTGGTGCTGATCGAGTGGGCGTGGCGCCAGCAAGGGCTGGTGCTGGCGCAGGGCAATCCGAAGAAGATCAAGTCTGTGGCCGACCTGAAGGCGAAGAAGGCGCGCGTCGTCGCCCGCCAGCGCGAGGCCGGCAGCCACGTCCTGCTGCAACACCTGATGGCCAAGGAAGGCCTGCGGATGGCGGATCTCGATATCCTGGAGCAGCCGGCGCGCAATGAAACCGACCTCGGGCTTGCCGTGCTCGAGGGTAAGGCCGATGCCGGCGTCGCGGTCGCCACCGTCGCCAGGCAGTACAGGCTCGACTTCGTGCCGCTGCAGCGCGAGCGTTACGACCTGCTGATGCGCCGCCGCGACTACTTCGAGCCGCCGGTACAAAGTCTTCTCGCTTTCGCGCGTTCCGAGGCCTTTGCGGGGCGCGCCCGCGATTTGGCGGGCTATGACGTCTCGGGCCTCGGTCGCGTCGTCTACAACGCACCTTAGCCGCTTCGGAACACCCCGGAGCGCATCCGGGCGGACCTCGACGGGCGCCCGCCGACGGTGGTAGTCTCCGTGATCGGGCCGACGCAGACGCCCGGTTCATCCCAAGACGCCATGCGTCCAAGTTCTGCCGACCCATCGCATGGAGGAGGTGAACCCATGGCCGTCAAGCCAATCCGAAAATCCCCGAACCCGAAACACGACGCCCGCGGCAAGACGTTGATCCTGACCCAGAGCGACGTCGCGGCGCTGCTCGGCATCGACGCCTGCATCGCCGCCGTCGAGGACGCGTTCCGCCTGCACGCCGAAGGCAAAAGCCTGAAGCCGGGCGTGCTCGGCATCCACGTGCCGGGCGGCGGCTTCCACATCAAGGCCGCCGGGCTCGACCTGGCGCGCACCTATTTCGCTGCCAAGACCAACGCCAATTTCCCCGACAATCCGGCGAAGCGGAAGCTGCCGACCATCCAGGGCACTCTGGTGCTGTGCGACGGCGGCGACGGCCGGCCGCTGGCGATCATGGACTCGATGGGGCTGACGGCGCTGCGCACGGCGGCGGCGACGGCGGTGGCGGTGAAGCACTTGGCGCGCACCGATGCCAAGGTGGCGACCCTGGTCGGCTGTGGCATCCAGGGCGCGGCGCAGGCGCGAGCGCTGCTCCGGGTGCGGCCGATCGAGAAGCTGTTCGTCGTCGACGCCGTAAGCGAACGCGCGACTGCCTTCGCCGTGGCGCTGGCGGCCGAGCTCGGCATCGCCGTCGAGCCGGCGCCCGAAGGCCTCCGCCAGGCCGCCCGGCAAAGCCAGGTCGTCATCACCTGCACCACAGCGAAGAAGGCGTTCCTCGGCCCCAAGGACGTCACCGACGGCGCCTTCGTTGCCGGCGTCGGCGCCGACAATCCGGAAAAACAGGAGATCACGCCGCAGCTGCTGGCCGAAAGCGTGCTGATCACCGATTCCACCGAGCAATGCGCGACCATCGGCGACCTGCATCACGCCATCGCCGCCGGCGTCCTGCGGCCGAATCACGTGCGCGCCGAGCTGGGCGAGGTGATCGCCGGCCTGAAACCCGGCCGCACCGCGCCCGAGGACCGGGTGGTGTTCGATTCCACCGGTATCGCCGTGCAGGACGTCGCCGCCGCGGCCGTGGTCTACGAGCGCGCACTCGTCGAGGGGCGGGGCCTCGCCGTCGACTTCTCCGGCTGAGCGCCGCCGTCCGACGCACCGTCGGCGGGTGTGCTAAACTGACCGCGGGGAGGACCCTGCCATGGCCGCGAAAAAGGCCGCCGGGAAAAAATCCGGCAGACGCAAGCCCGGCAAGAAAAAGTCCGCCGCCGGCGCGCGTCGCCGCGTCCTCGATGCGGCGCTGGCGCTGGCCGAGGAAAAGGGCTGGCAGGCGGTCATCTTCACCCGCCTCGGCGCCCGCCTCGGCCTCGACCTGGCGGAGCTCCGCCGTCTCTACCGCGACCAAAACGCCATTGCCGACGCCTGGTTCCGACGCGCCCAGGACGCGATGCTGGCAAAGCCGCCGCCGGGTTTCCGCGACCGCCCGGCGCGGCAACGACTGGAATTGTTGCTGCTGCGCTGGTTCGACGCATTGGCGCCGCACCGCCGCGTCACCGCCGAGATGCTCGGCGGCAAGCTGTGGCTGTTCCATCCGCACCACAGCGTGCCGATGGTGTTCAACCTGTCGCGGCTGATCCAGTGGCTACGCGACGCCGCCGGGTTGAGGGCCGGGGGTGTCCGCCGCCAGGCCGAAGAGATCGGCCTGACGGCACTGTTCCTGGCGACGCTCGCGGTATGGTGCAACGACGACACCGCCGGCCAAGCGCGGACGCGGGCGTTCCTGGCGGCGCGGCTGGCGCAAGCCGATGCGTTGCTGGCGCGCTTCGACGCCGCCGGCAGGCGCTGAGGGCGGCGATGGACGACCGCCGCGACCGCGCCGGAATCCGGGAGCCGTTGCCGTTGTTCCTGTCCAGGCTCCCCGCGGCCGCACGGCTGATGCCTTATCTCGAGCAGATCGACGCCAACCGCCAGCACGCCAATTTCGGGCCGTTGGAAGCGCGCCTGGCGCGCGCCATAGAGAGTCACCACAAGCTGGATGCCGGCAACGTGGCGCTGACCGCCAACGGTTCGCTCGCACTGGTCCACGCCCTCGTCGCCGCCGGCGCCAAGTCCGGCGGGCTCGCCGCCATGCCGGCGTGGACCTACGCCGCCACCGCCGCCGCCGCCGCGGCGGCCGGGCTGGAGCCGTGGTTCCTCGACGTCGACGAAAACACCTGGGCCCTCGATCCCGATGCCGTCGCCGCGGCGCTCGCGTCGGCGCCGGCGCCGGTCGCCGCCGTCGTCGTCGTGGCGCCGTTCGGCAATCCGGCCGATATGGCGGCGTGGGAGAAACTACGCGACCGCAGCGGCGTGCCCGTGGCGATCGATGCCGCCAACGGCTTCGACTCGCTGGTCGTCGGCTCGGTGCTGACGATGGTCAGCCTGCATGCCACCAAGACCCTCGGCGTCGGCGAGGGCGGTTTCGTCGCCTGCACCGACCGCGACCTGATCCGGCGCGTGCGTGGGCTCGCCAACCACGGCTTCACGGCTCCGGGCGAGGCGGGGCTGCGTGGCCTCAACGCCAAGCTCAGCGAATACGCCGCCGCGGTTGGCCTCGCCGCCCTCGACGACTGGGCCGGGACCCGCGCCGCCTACCTCGGCCTGAAACGTGCCTACGCTGCTGCGCTGGCCGCCGTGCCGGGGCTTTCGCCGGCGCCCGGCGACGGCGCCGACTGGGTGACGTCGACCTGCAACGTGGTGTTGCCCGGCGACGCGGCGCCGGTGATCGCGGCGCTCAACGCACAAGGCGTTGGCGCCCGCCGTTGGTGGGGCGCGCCGTGCCACCACCAGCCGGCCTATGCCGGCTGCCGGCGCCAGCAACTCCCGGTGACCGAGAAACTGGCTTCCCGCGTGATCGGCCTGCCGTTCTTCCTCGGCATGGGGCCGGACGACGTCGCGCGGGTCGCCGACGCCCTGGCCGAGACGCTTGCGGGCGTGCCGGCCGGCGAACGCTGAACGCATGGCAACTCAGGCGAAAACGGTGCCGCAATCCGTCACGTTCGACGCGGCGCGGTTCCACCGGCTGGCTGCCGCCGGCGATGCCGCGGCGCTGCCGATGCTGCGGGCGATGTTGTCGGCGGTCGAGCAGGGCGGGGCATTGGCCAAGGCCGACGCCGGCCCCGCCACGGAACGCTTTTGCAAACGCCTCGCCGCCGGCATCCAGGCGCTGTTCGCCGCTCCCGGTCTCGCGCTCGCGCCCGAGGATCGCGATTGGCTGGCGCAATACGACCAGCACCTGGCCGAGGTGCTGCGGCTTGCCCGCCGGGGTGCGCCGAGTCGCATCGTCCGCCGAGTCCGTGATGCGCTTGGGACGCCGGCGGCCGATCCGGGGCTCGGCAAGATGCTCGCCGTCTCCGGAATCGCCAGCGGCGCCGACGTCGACTGGCCGGTGTTGCTGGCGTCCCGGCCGGAGACGGCACTGCCGTTCTTCCTCGCCAACTTCACCCACCGGGCGCTGTTCGACGCCCGGGCGGCGCGGCGGCGCGACGTGTTGCTGGCGCTGGCGCCGATGCTTGCGGGATTGACGATGCGCCCCACCACCATGCCGGTGCTGAGCACGGCGTGGATGCTGTGCACCTATGCCTCGGCGCCAAACCGTCACGACCTGAAACCGGCGTTGAACGTGCTGGTGCGCGGCATGCTCGAGCGCGAGGGCATCCGCGCTACGCCGCCGCCGCGGCAGCCACGCCGGAATACGCCGGAAGGCGAGCGCCCGACGCTGGCGGTGGTTTCAGAGAGGATGATCGCCGAACACGCCATATTCAAGACTTACGCGCATTTCCTGCGTCAGCTCCGCCAACGTTTTCGGCTGGTGCTGGTGACCATCGACGGCTACGCCGACAATGCCGCCAAGGCACTATTCGACGACACCATCGCGCCGCCGTGGCCGTCGGACGCCGCGTGGTCGTCGGAATTTTTCCGTGACCTGGTGGCGCGCATCGGCGCGCTGGCGCCGGCGGTGGTCTATTACCCGGCCGTCGGTTTATCGCCGTTCACCATCGCGCTCTGCAATCTGCGCCTGGCGCCGTTGCAGATCGCCGGCGTCGGCCATCCGGCGACCACCCATTCGCCGCATATCGACGCCATGGTGATGGGCCACGGGTACTTCGGCGGTGAGAAATATTTCAGCGAGCGCGTGATGCTGCTCCGGAGCAGCGGTGCCCTGTTCCAGCCGCACGTCGGGGTGCGACCGCCCCCAGTCGCGGTGCGCGACAACCCGGACGTGGTGCGCATCGCCATCCCGGCGACGCCGATGAAGATCAACGCCGGCTTCCTCGATCTGCTCGGCCGCGTCGCCAAGAAAAGCGGCCGCCAGGTCGAATACCGTTTCTTTCCCAACGTCGTCGGGCTGCGCCATCTCGACTGCGCGCGCCAGCTCGCGGACCGGCTCGCCGGCACCCGCGTCTATCCGCGCCTCGACTACGGCCGCTACATGACGGAGTTGGCGGATTGCGACATGCGTTTCGGAACCTACCCATTCGGCGGCGCCAACAGCGGCGTCGACGGCTTCCTCGCCGGACTGCCGGCGGTGGTCGCCGAAGGGCCGGAGCCGTCGAGCCGCACCGACAGCCGCCTGTCGCGGCTGTTCGGCCTGCCCGACTGGCTAATCGCCGCGGACGTGGCGACCTACGAGGCGGCGGCGCTTCGCCTTCTCGTCGACGACGGCGAGCGCGCGACGCTGGCTCGCGCCATACTCGCCGCCGTGCCGGAAAAGGTTCTGTTCGGCAACGAGCAGGACCTCTACCCGACTGACTTCGTCGACTGCGTGTGGTGGCTCCACGAGAACCACGACTTGGTGCGCAAATCGGCGAAACGCGCCTGGACATTTGCCGACCGCCAGGCGATTTCGACCGCGTGACGCGGTGCTACTTGCCGTCGCCGCCTTGCTTGATCACCTTCGCCGGCGCGCCGACCGCGGTCACCCGGTCCGGCAGGTCCGCCATCACCAGCGCTCCGGCGCCGATCACCGAACGCTCGCCGATGCTGACGTGGTCGTTGACGATGGCGCCGATCCCGACGTAGACGCGCTCGCCGAGCAGACAATGGCCGGCAACGTTGGCGCCCGGACCGAGACTGGCGTGGTCGCCGACCTCGGTATGATGACCGATCAGCGCGCCGCGATTCACGAAAACATGACGGCCGAGCCGCGCCTCGGCGCCGATCACCGCGCCGGCGCTGACAATGCAGCCGTGGCCGAGCTGCGCGCTCGATGACACCCGCGCCATCGGGTGCACCAGGGTGGCGAAGCGCATGCCGAGCGCCTCCACCTGATCGGTAAAGCGGGCGCGGTGCGTGGTCATCAGGCCGCACAGCGCCCGATGGGTGCGGACGTAGCGCGCCATCTCGTCGACCCAATGCACCGGCAGTCCCGCCATCGAATGCCCGCAACGCGCGTTGTCCTCGTTGTCGACGAAGCCGACCGCCTTGAACGCCGGTACGTCGGCGACGAGATCGGCGATCTCCACCGACATCGGCCGGGTGCCGAGGATGAACAGCAGTTGCGGGCGCGCCTTGGCGGGCATCGGCACCTCTTCGGGATTGCGCGACAACAATGGAACCATCCGCGGCGCCGGTCCACAGCCAATGTCGGCGGCGCACATCGCCGCTTGCCATCGCCGGCCGCGTCATTTAGGGAAATGGGCCGCGACACGCAATGGAGGGCGCGCCATGACCGCCTACATCATCACCCAGGTCGATGTCCACGACCAGGAAACGTTCGACAAGTACCGCGCGAAAGCGGGACCGGTGCTGGCCAAGTTCGGCGGCGAGTTCCTGGTCCGCGGCGGCAAGATGGAGGTGCTGGAGGGCGATTGGCCGTACCCGCGCGGCGTCATCATCAAGTTTCCCGACCGCGAGATGGCGAAGCGCTGGCACGAGTCGGCCGAGTACGGCGCGATCAAGACGCTGCGCCACGCGTCGGCGAAGGCCAACATGATCGTCGTCGACGGCATCGACGCGGGGGAATAAATCATGGCCGCCTACGTGATCGTGCAAGTCAAGGTGAAGGATCCGAAGCTGTTCGACCAATACCGGGCGCAGGTGCCGGCGACGCTGAAGAAGTTCGGCGGCGAATACCTGGTGCGCGGCGGCACCCTGGAGGTGCTGGAGGGCGCGTGGGCGCACCCGCGCTGCGTGGTGCTGAAGTTCCCCAGCTTCGAGCAGGCCAAGGCCTGGCATACCTCGCCCGAATACGCCGGGCCCCTGGCCATCCGCAAGGCCGCCGCCGACAGCAACCTGATCGTCGTCGACGGGGTTTAGGCGACGGCGCCGGGGACGGCAGCCATGCCGTTCCAACGCCGGGCCGCCGGAATCCCGGGCGATCCCGCCCGGCGACGGCAATCAGTGGTAGTCGTTTGTCAGGGCATTGATGTGAACGATCATGTTGGTCGGATTGAACTTGAGGCCGTGATAGCGTGCCCTGAGGTTACCGCTTTTGTCGATCAGGTGCGTGACCACGCCGTGCATCAGGTGGCCGCCGTCGCCCGGCGTGAACTTCAACCCGTAAAGTTCGGCGATTTTCCGAGTCGCATCGGGTTTGTCGGTGCTGCTGGTCAGGAATTTCCAATTGGCATCATCGAGTCCGTGAGTCGCGCCGTAGGACCGCATCACCGCGGGCGTGTCGCGCACGGGATCGGTGGTCACGGCGATGAACTGGATAAGGTCCTTCATCGGCGTCGGATTGATCGCCCGCTGGATTCCGGCGATCGCCGCGCTGTGCAGCGGGCAGACATCGGGACAACTGGCGTATATAAAGTACAACACCACGACCCGTCCCTTGAAATTCGCCAATCGCACCGGCCGGCCGTCGGCGTCCTCCAGGGTGAAGTCCGGCGCCGGGCGGTTGACGATCTCGACGTAGCGCTCGCGCTTGAACAGCGCGTCTTCGAGACCCTTCAGGGAATGGGCCGCCGCCGGCGTTGCCAGCAACGCCAACGACAGTCCCAATGCCATCACGCCGCCCAACCGATGATCCGCCTGCGAACGGGTGGTTGGCGCAGGCACCTCAGCATCCTTTCTTGATGAAGGCGCTGATCTCGTCGGGCGCAGCGAACACCACCGACGCCCGGTCACCCATCATGCCGGACGGAATCAGCGCCGGCTTGCCGGCCGGCGGCCCGTTGTCGCCGGCATCCACCTTGATGCGCAGGTTCTGCGCCCAGAACGGATGGGTCTCGCCCGACGCGGTGGTGACGTTGAAGGTGTCCTTGCAGTGGCTGATCGCGGTCACCCGGTTATTGGCGTCGAGCTGCTTCAGGTTCGCCGTCTCCTGACCGTGATGGCCCATGCCGCCCATGCCGCCAGGGGCGGCCTGTCCCTTGCCCTCGCCGGCGGTTTTCAGGAACGCGATCAGGTCGTCGCGGGTCTTCTTCTCGGCGATGCCGCGGAACACCATGCGGTTGCCGGGCACCATCGCCTTCGGGTCGGCGAGCCAGCGATCGAGGGCGTCGGCGTTCCAGACGATGCCGGAACCCTTGAGCGCCTCGGAATAGCGATTGAACGTCGCGATGGCGCCGGCCTTGTTGCCCCAAATGCCGGCGAGGCTGGGGCCGGTGCGATGGTCGCCGGCCTGCAACGAATGGCAGGCGGCGCATTGACGGAACGCCTTGGCGCCCTTGTCGCGGTCGCCGTCGGCGAACGCGGTGGCGGCCGTCGTGGCGTATACGGCGACGACGGCGGCCCAAATCATAAATCTTTTCATTTGTGTTTCCTTGATGTGCGTGACGGTGCCGCGGTGCAGCCGCCGCGGCCGGATAAAAGTTGGCACGGGCCGGACAAGGCCGGTCCGCGGAAGGTTACGCGGGGATCGAGGGTCTCGGCGGTGCGCGTTCGGGAGCTATGGAAGTGCCGCTCGGCACCGGGCGGGCCAGGCGCTCGCCGGTCGCGGGCGCCGCCAAAACGATGCGCGCCGGCGCCGGCAGCACGGCGGTCATCACCGCGCACAGGGCGGCGCACGCGTCGGCGGCGACGCGGTCTGAGCGTTGGGGCTCGCCTTTGCAGGCGGGGCAACCATCGCCGCCGGGCGCGCCGATGCACACCGCATCGGCGCAGCCGGTGACGGGTGCGGCCGCAGCGGAATCGGGCAGAATCGCGGCGCTGACAAAGGCGGCCGCCAACAACGCCAGGGCGAGGAAAATCCGTGCTCGAACCATGCCGCACGCTAGCACGGCGCAACCCATCTAGGAAGATCAGCGTTTACGATCCGCCTTTCGGCGCGTTGGCAAAGAACGCGGGCTCGCCGCCGATTTTGTAGGCGGCGATGACGGCCTGGCCTTCGGCGCCGATCACCCAGTCGATGAACTTCTGGCCGAGATCGACCTTCACGTGGCCGTGCTTGTTCGGGTTGACCAGGATGATGCCGTACTGGTTGAACAACACGTCGTCGCCCTCGACGACGATCTCCAGATCGCCGCGGTTCTTGAACTTCAGCCACGTGGCGCGGTCGGTAAGCGCGTAGGCGTTCATGCCGACGGCAGTGTTCAGTGTCGCCCCCATGCCGGAACCGGTCTCGCGATACCAGGTGCCGGATGCCTTCTTCGGATCGACGTTCGCCTTCTGCCACAACGCCAGCTCGGCTTTATTGGTGCCGGAATTGTCGCCGCGCGAGGCGAACGGCGCCTTGGCGGCGGCGACCTTGGCCAGCGCGGCCGCGGCCTTCTTCATGCCCTTGATGCCGGCCGGGTCCTTCTTCGGGCCGACGATGACGAAGTCGTTGTACATCACGTCGGTGCGCTTGACGCCGAAGCCGGCCTCGACGAACTTCAGCTCCGACGGCTTGTGGTGCACGAACAGCACGTCGGCGTCGCCCTTCTCGGCCAGCTTGATCGCCTGGCCGGTGCCGACGGCGACGACCCGCACCTCGATGCCGATTTTCTTGGTGAAAATCGGCAGCATGTAGTCGTAGAGGCCGGAGTTCTGGGTCGACGTGGTCGAGGCGACGGTGATGAACTTGTCGGCGGCAAGGCCTGACGGCGCCCCCACGGCAGCCAATGTCAGCGCCGCCGCAACCAGCAGCGCCCGCCAGGCGACGGCGCGGGCCGTCGGGTTCGATCGTTTCGTGGTCGTTGTCATTGGACGTTTCTCCCTGTTCAGTTTGGTTTCGAAATCTTTTGGCGGTCCTTGCCGAGGCGCCACCACAACAGCTCGCCGCGGACGAACGCCTGGGCGAGATCGTTTTCGGGGCACTCGAAAAACCGCACCGCCGGCGCCCGTTCGAGCAGCCGGCCGCGGTGGATGAACATCACCTCGTTGGCGATCCGTTTCGCCTGCCCGAGGTCGTGGGTGGTCATGACGATGCGCGTGCCCTCGCGGTGCATGGCGTCGATCAACTCCTCGACGGCGTGGGTGGCGGCCGGGTCGAGGCTGGCGGTCGGCTCGTCGAGGAACAGCACCTCGGGCTTCAGCGCCCAGACGCGGGCGAGGGCGAGCTTCTGCTGCTCGCCGAAGCTCAATACCCGGGCCGGCCGATCGGCGAGGCGGCGCAGCCCGGTGCGGCCGAGCATGTCGTCGACGATTGCGGCGCGCTCGCGCCTGGGCACGCCGCGCAGCCTCAGCCCGTAATCGACGTTGGCGGCGACCGAGCGGCGCAGCATCACCGGTCGCTGGAACACCATGCCCTGCTTCGCGCCCGGATCGACGCCCTGCCAGCGAATGTGACCGGCGGTCGGGCGGATCAGCCCGTGGCACAGCCTGAGAAGGAGACTCTTACCGGCGCCGTTGGCGCCGAGGATGACGGTGCGCGGGCCGGCGTCGAGGCGGCAGGTGAAATCCTTGATCAGCCGCTTGCCGCCGGCCTCGAACGACACGTCGTCCAATTCCAGGGGCAGGATGGAGGTCACCCGTACCTCCGCTGCGCCCATTCCTTGGTCAGGTAGGCGGCGGCGTTGACGCCCAGCGCCAGCGTCATCAGGATGACGCCGAGACCGAGAGCGAGCGCCAAATCGCCCTTCGAGGTCTCGAGCGCGATCGCCGTCGTCATCACCCGCGTCACGTGGTCGATGTTGCCGCCGACGATCATCACCGCGCCGACCTCGGCCGAGGCGCGGCCGAACCCGGCCAGCACCGACGTCAGCAGCGCGAAGCGTCCGTCCCACAACAGAGACGGCACGGCGCGGGCGGGACCGGCGCCGAGGGAGCGAAGCTGCTCCTCGTATTCGACCCACAGGTCCTCGATCACCTGACGCGTCAGCGCGGCGATGATCGGCGTCACCAGGATCACCTGGGCGATGATCATCGCCGTCGGCGTGAACAACAGCCCGAACACGCCGAGCGGCCCGGCGCGGCTGAGTGCCAGATAGACGATCAGCCCGACGACCACCGGCGGCAGCCCCATCAGCGCGTTCAACAGCACCAGCAGCGCCGCCCGGCCGGGAAACCGGAACAACGCCATCGCGGCGCCGACCGGCATCCCGATCAGGGTGGCGACGGCGACCGCGCCGAGGCTGACCTGGAGCGACAGCAACACGATCTCGGCCAGCGCCGGATCGAGGCCGGCGATCAGCGCGAACGCCGCCCGGAAGGCGTCGGATAAGTCGGTCATGAAGGTGGCAACCCAAAAACCATGCTAAATTATGTTTAAAATACATAAAATTGCCAGAATATGTAAAGAACACAAAAATAACCATAAATAACAAGAGGAATTAGAGCATACCCGATACCCGGTGCTTGGCGGTCGGCCAAGCCGCGCCGTCGCCGCCTCCGGAGCCCGTTTGCGGCCGGCTGTCGCCCATGCCGCCCGCCTGGGATTCTGCGCCGACCGGGGAACCTGGGAACGGCGGCGGGCCTTGATATCGCGTCACCCGATATCCATAGTCTGGTTGGCGGATTCACCGGGCGACGCGGCCGCCAACGGGAGGGAGCGGCAATCATGGGCGCCAGCAAAATCAGCAGCGACGGCAAGCACGAGAACCTGGTGGTTCCCAACCCCCAGGATCCGCGCCTCACCGAGCGGGTCGAGGGCGCCGACCAGGACGGCAATCCGATCGTCACTTCGGTCACCGTCGAGCGGCCGCTGACGCTGTATCTCAACGGCCAGGAGATCGTCACCATGATGTCGATCTGCGACTACCCGGACTACCTGGCGGTCGGCTACCTGGTGAACCAGAACATGATCGACGCGGATGACGTGATCACTGGCATCGACTATGACGAGGACATCGCCACCGTCGTCGTCCGCACCGAGCGCGAGACCGACTTCGAGGACAAGCTGAAGAAGAAGACGCTGACCTCGGGCTGCGCCCAGGGCACGGTATTCGGCGACGTGATGGAGAAGTTCGAGACCGCGGAATTGCCGAAAGACGCGGTGATCAGGACCTCGTGGCTGTACGCGTTGATGAAGAAGATCAACACCCAGCCGAGCCTGTATCTCGAGGCCGGCGCCATCCACGGCTGCGTGCTGGCCGAGCACGACCGGGTGCTGCTCTATATGGAAGACGTCGGCCGCCACAACGCCGTCGACAAGATCGCCGGTTACATGTTCCTCAACAAGATTTCCGGTGGCGACAAGATTTTCTACACCACCGGCCGGCTGACCAGCGAGATGGTGATCAAGACCGTGCAGATGGGAATCCCGATCCTGGCGTCGCGGTCGGGCTTCACCGCTTGGGGCGTCGAATTGGCCCGCCAGGTCAACCTGACGCTGATCGGCCGCGCCCGCGGCAAGCGCTTCGTCGCGCTCGCCGGCCAGGACCGCATCGTCTACGACGCCGACGCTGCAGTCGCCGAAGATGAGCCGGCGCACCTGCGCCGCAAGGGCAGCGCCGCATGACGGCGGCAGCCAAACCGGCGGGCAAGGCCATGAGCGACGTCGCCGGCGTGCTCTTGGCCGGCGGCTTGGCCCGCCGCATGGGCGGCGGTGACAAGGGGATGCGCCGGCTTGGCGGACGGCCGATCATGGAGCGCATCCTCGAGCGCGTGCGGCCGCAGGTGTCGGCGTTGCTGGTTAACGCCAATGGCGACCCGGCGCGGTTCCAGGGCTATGGCCTGCCGGTGATGGCCGACGTGGTCGACGGCTTCGCCGGGCCGCTGGCCGGCGTGCTCACCGGCCTCGACTGGGCCGCCGGACAGGCGCCGGCCGGTACCCGCTACCTGGCGTCTTTCGCCATCGATGCGCCGTTCGTGCCGCTGGACCTGGTGGCGCGCCTGCGCCGGGCGATCGAGGACGCGGACGCCGAGTTGGCGTGCGCCAAGTCCGATGGCCGCACGCATCCGGTGTTTGGGTTGTGGCCGCTCGCGCTCGCCCGCGATCTCCGCCGTGCGATCACCGAAGAAGACATGCGCAAGATCGACCGCTGGACGGCGCGTTACCGCCTGGTCGAGGTCGACTTCGCAACCGAGCCAATCGATCCGTTCTTCAACATCAACGACCCCGACAACCTGGCGGACGCCGAACGCTTGCTCGCCGCCGAAAGGGGCGCGGCATGACCCAGGCCACGGACAAAATGCGCGTTGGCGTCGTCGTTGAGCGTCGCGAGATTGATAACAAATGGGTCGACCACACATGGCGGGCGGTGGCGGTAATACCGGGCGCGCCGTCGATCAGCGAATGGCAGCAAACAATCGCCGGCGAGGGATGGGTCCAGTATCACGCCGCCACTCTGGAGATCGAGATTTTCGCCAAGGAAACAGAGGGTTACAGGGTCAATCTGCAAAGCACCAATCCGGCCGTCTACGTGGTGTTGCGCCCAAACCAGGACGCCGGAAGCGCACATGAGAGTGATGTCTTTCACGTTACCGTTTGCCCATTCGAGGCCAGCCTTTACACCGACATCGGGGACGACATCGTCGAAGGAATACCGATGCCGCCGGAAATCGCGGCCTGGGTAAGCGACTTCTTCGACAAGCACCACGTCGAGGTGCCCTTCGTAAAGCGGAAACGATTGCCCTATGATCCCAGAAAAGGCGGCCCCCGTCCCGACGGTTTCGGGGGAGGTGGAAGTGAGTGACAACGGCCGCGACGACGACGGTATCCTCGGCCGCTGGTCGCGGCGCAAGCGGGCGGCGCGTCAATCCACCATCGCGCGTCCCGGACGCGGTGGCGCCAGGCCGGTGGAACTGGCGCGCGTCGCGCCGCCGCAGCCGATGCCGGCGGTCGCCGCCGACGCCGAGGCGCGCCTGCCGGCGGTCGGCGAGCGGGAGCCCGGGAAAGGCAAGGCACCCGCTGACTTGCCGCCGGTGGATCAGCTGGACAAGAATTCCGACTACACCCGGTTCCTCGAGAAGGGCGTGCCGGAGGCGCTGAAGCGTCAGGCGTTGAAGCGCCTGTGGAGCAGCGATCCGCAGTTCCACGTCGTCGATCCGTTCACCGAGTACGGCGGCGACTACACGGTGGTGGTGCCGATCGGCGCCAGCCTCTACAAGCCCGGCCTCGGCTACCTGACCGAGGAGGAACTCGAGCAGCAAAAGAACCTGCGAGCGCCGGATGCCGTCGCCGAGGGTGAAGGCGAGGCGGTCGAGGAAGTGGCCGATGCGGGCGCGTCCGAAGCTGGCGATGCGGCACCGACCGCCGACGAAACGACACCCTCTGCTGCTTCGCCCTCGCAACAGACGCCGGCCGCCGGCGAGCAGGCGCCGGACAACGCCGGGAATCGCGGCGGCGACGGCGATGCCCAGCCGGATTCCGGCCATGACCCGGCCGTCGGGGCGAAGCCCAGCGGCCGCTGAGGGGCCTGGATCGGGGCCCTCGATCTCGTCAGCCGGCCACGGCGTCCGCCCGGCAACCCCCGAATTCCCAAGGATGGCCGTCCTAGCGACGCGGTAGCGGCCGCGCCAGCACCGTCGCCGCGGCGAAAAATCGGTGACGTTTCGGTTCGGTCGCCGCCTCGGCACCGGCTCCCGACCGCCAAAACCAACCGCCAATAAAGCCATGAAAAATATGCGGATTTAGGAATATAAAAAATCCCGGAAGCCGGCCGAAATCCGTTGACACCAGAAGTTAAAAAGCTTTCACTTACTAAGGGAAAACAAGGCTCGGTGCAGCGTGCCCGGAGCGCCGGCGTTTGGCGTCGGGGTGCACGCGGTGGTTTTATGGGAGGGCTCCGCAGGAAACGCGGCATTTTCAATACAAAACTTAAAAACGAGGAAACGCTCAAGTGGAGGTAACCCCGTCTACGGGTGGGGAGACAGAAAAAGTCCGCCAAGGACAGCGCCACCCGAAACATCCAGATACCGACAGCCAACGCGAAATCGCCGAAGAGGATTTGCAGCGGGCGCGTATTTATGGGCTATTGGCGCGCTTGTTGGCGGAACCGGTGAGCGAAGCGACGCTGGCCGCGTTGCGTGCCGTCGATGCCGACGACACGACCGAGTTCGGCCGCGCCATGGCATCCCTGGCCGATCTTGCCCGGCGCACCACCCGCGCCGCCACCGAAGAAGAATACACGCAGTTGTTTTATGGCGTCGGCGCCGGAGGCGAGTTGCAGCCCTACGCCTCCTATTACTTGACCGGATTTTTGTACGAAAAGCCGCTCTCCAACTTGCGCGGCGATATGGCCGTCCTAGGCATCGCGCCTTCCGGCTCGTCATCGGAGCCCGAGGACCACATCGCTTACCTGTGCGAGATCATGCACGGCCTGATTACCGGCGCCTTCGGCGAGCCCTGCCACCTGGCGATGCAGCGCGAGTTTTTCGTCAAACACCTGGCGCCTTGGGCGGAGCGTTTTTTTGAGAATTTGGAGCGCGCCAAGTCGGCCGCTTTTTACATGCCGGTGGGTACCATCGGCAGGCTTTTCGTGGCCATCGAACGAGAGGCCTTCGAGACCGCAGCTTAGAGGCGCTGCGGGAAATGAATGGCGGTCGCGACTTCGGCCGTCGTTCGGTGAACCAAGACGAACCAATTGGGGTTAACAAAGGAGGAAGAAAGTGATGTCAAAGATCAAGAAATCGCTTCCTCGCCGTGACTTTCTCAAGGCTGCCGGCATCGCCGGCGGGGCCGTCGGTTTGGCGGCGACGACCTTGACGTCGAAGTCGACGCAAGCGGCGGTGCCCGATGGCCGGAAGGTTTCCGGCTACCGGGAGACGGAGCACGTCCGCAAGTACTACGAGTCGGCCCGTTATTAACCAACCGACAGGAGAGCTTTCATGCTTACCAAAAGAGTAAACGGGGTGGGGAGCGGACCTCGTTTGAAACAGGCGCTGGCCGGCGTCATCGGCGGTTCCATGGACCGTCGTACATTCCTGAAGCGCTCGGGAATCGCCGCTGCCAGTGTCACCGCTGCCTCGCTTCTGCCGACCGGCATGGTTAAGGCGCAGTCGGCGAAGGGAGCCGCCAAGCAGATGCAGATCGTCAAGTCGGTCTGTACCCACTGCTCGGTTGGCTGCACCGTCCTCGCCGAAGTCGAAAACGGCGTGTGGGTGGGCCAGGAACCGGGCTGGGACAGCCCGTTCAACCTGGGTGCCCACTGCGCTAAGGGCGCCGCGGTGCGCGAGCATTCGCACAACGAGCGGCGTTTGCGCTATCCGATGAAGCTGGCCGGCGGCAAGTGGCAGCGGCTGAGTTGGGACCAGGCGATCAACGAGATCGGCGACAAGGTTCTCGACGTCCAGAAGAAATCCGGTCCTGACTCCGTCTATTGGATGGGCTCGGCTAAGTTCTCGAACGAAGGATCCTACCTGTTCCGCAAGTTCGCGGCATTTGCCGGCACCAACAACGTCGACCACCAGGCGCGCATCTGCCACTCGACCACGGTGGCGGGCGTCGCCAACACGTTCGGCTACGGCGCGATGACGAATTCATACAACGACATGTTGAATTCGCGGGCCATGATCTTCCTCGGCTCGAACGCGGCGGAAGCCCATCCGGTGGCGATGCAGCACATCCTGAAGGCCAAGGAGCAGAACAACTCGCAGCTCATCATCTGCGATCCGCGGTTCACCCGCACGGCGGCACACGCGAACGAGTACGTGCGGATGCGCCCGGGCACCGACGTGGCGCTGGTGTGGGGAATCCTCTATCACATCTTCGAGAACGGCTGGGATGACAAGAAATACATCCAAAGCCGCGTCTACGGGATGGAAAAGGTCCGCGACGAGGTCAAGAAATGGACCCCGGACGAGGTCGAGCGGGTAACCGGCGTTCCCGGCGCACAGGTGAAGCGCGTCGCCAGGACGCTGGCCAACAATCGTCCGGGCACCTTGGTTTGGTGCATGGGCGGCACTCAGCATCACCACGGCAACAACAACACCCGCGCCTACACCATCCTGCAGATGGCGTTGGGCAATGTCGGCACCTCGGGCGGCGGCTGCAATATCTTCCGCGGCCACGACAATGTGCAGGGCGCCACCGACCTCGGTATCGAACCCTGGACGCTTCCGGGCTATTACGGCGTTGCCAAGGGTGCATGGATGCACTGGTCGCGCGTTTGGGACGTCAGCTATGACTACCTGAAAGGTCACTTCAAGGACGAGAAGCTGATGCACGCGACGGGCATCGCGTTGTCGCGCTGGATCGACGGCGTCCTCGAGGACAAGAAGAACATCGACCAGCCGGACAACATCCGCGTCCTGTTCTATTGGGGGCATGCCCCCAACTCGCAGACCCGCCTGCCGGAGATGAAGAAAGCGATGGAGAAGTTGGACATGATGGTCATCATCGACCCTGTCCCGACCTTCAGCGCCGTCATCCCCGACCGTAAGGACGGCATTTATGTCCTGCCGGCGGCGAACCAGTACGAGACCTCCGGGTCGGTGACCGCGTCCAACCGCTCACTGCAGTGGCGCGAGCGGGTCACCAAGCCGCTCTACGAGGCCAAGCCCGACCACGAGATCATGTATCTTCTGGCCAAGAAGCTCGGTTTTGACAAGGAGTTGTTCAAGCACATCAAGGTCAACGGCAACGAGCCGTTGATCGAGGACATCACCCGCGAGCTCAACCGCGGCATGTGGACCATCGGCTATACCGGCCAGTCGCCGGAACGGCTGAAGATGCACATGGCGAACCAGCACACCTTCGATAAGCGGACTCTCCGCGCCAGCGGCGGTCCGGCCGACGGCGAATACTACGGTTTGCCGTGGCCGTGCTGGGGCACGCCCGCGATCAAACACACGGGCACGCCGAACCTTTACGACCCGTCGAAGCCGGTGCGGGAAGGCGGACTCAATTTCCGCGCCAACTGGGGTGTCGCGAAGGACGGCGTCAACCTGTTGGCCGAAGGCTCTTACCCGGTGGGCGCCGAGATCAAAGATGGCCATCCACCGGTCACCTACGGGCTGTTGAAGAAGCTCGGATGGGACAAGGACCTGACGCCGCAGGAGAAAGCGACGATCGAGAAGATCGGCGGCGACAAGCCGGATGGCGTGAGCTTTGCCATCGACTTCTCTGGCGGTTTGCAGCGGGTCGCGTTGAAGCACGGCGTGGCGCCGTTCGGAAACGGTAAGGCCCGGGCGTTCGTGTGGAACTTCCCGGATCCGGTCCCGTTGCATCGCGAGCCACTGTATGCACCGGATCGTGCGTTGGTCGCCAAGTACCCGACCTGGACGGACAGGAAGCTGTGGCGCCTACCGACCAAGTACGAGTCGATCCAGAAGGAAGACTTCTCGAAGAAGTTCCCGACGATTCTCACCATGGGACGCATCGTCGAGTACGAAGGCGGCGGCGACGAGTCGCGAGCCAACAAGTGGCTGGCCGAGCTGCAGCAGAATATGTACTGCGAGGTCAATCCCGCCGATGCCAACAACGTTGGCATCCGGGACGGCCAGGACATGTGGGTGCACAGCCCGAACGGCGGCAAGGCGAAGGTCAAGGCCTTGGTTACCGAGCGGGTCGGCAAGGGCGTCGTGTTCATGCCCTTCCACTGGGCTGGGCATTGGATGGGGCAGTCCCTGCGGAGCAAGTATCCGCCGGGGGCCGATCCCTGGGTATTGGGTGAAGCCTCGAACATGTGCGGCACGTACGGTTACGACATCGTCACGCAAATGCAGGAAACCAAAACCACGCTCTGCCGCATTGAGCGTGCGTGATCAATGCAGCGTCTAGGTAAGGAGGAAAACTATGGCGAGAATGAAGTTCCTATGTGACGCCGAGCGCTGCATCGAGTGCAATGCCTGCGTCACCGCGTGCAAAAACGAGCACGAAGTCCCGTGGGGCGTCAACCGGCGCCGTGTCGTCACCATCAATGACGGCAAGCCCGGCGAGCGCTCCATCTCGGTAGCCTGCATGCACTGCTCTGATGCGCCGTGCATCGCGGTCTGCCCGGTGGACTGCATCTACCAGACCGAACAAGGTGTGGTTCTGCACTCCAAGGACCTCTGCATCGGTTGCGGTTACTGCTTCTATGCGTGTCCATTCGGCGCGCCGCAGTATCCGCAAGCGGGCAACTACGGAAGCCGTGGCAAGATGGACAAGTGCACCTTCTGCAACGGCGGTCCGGAGGAGGACAATTCGGCTGCGGAGTTCCAGAAGTACGGCCGCAACCGTCTCGCGGAAGGCAAGCTGCCGTTGTGCGCCGAGATGTGCTCGACCAAGGCACTCTTGGGCGGCGACGGAGACACGATCAGCAACATCTACCGCGAGCGCGTCGTGGCCCGTGGCTTCGGCTCGGGCGCCTGGGGTTGGGGCACCGCCTATCAGTTGAAGGCGGGTTCCTAGCCTCCGGCGGGTAATTTCGAGGGTTGGCGGCGTCGTGTTCGCACGGCGCCGCCGCCCCTCGTTTACCCTCTGGGAAATCCAGGCAAGGGGTCGAAAATGAACAGTCGAAAAGCTTTGAGGATTTTTGTGGCGGTGGCGATGTGCGCCGTCGCGCTCACCGCCTGCCGGGCGGAGGAGCAGGGGCGGGTTACCCGCTACAAGCCCGGCGTCTACCTCGGCGAGAAGGACGCCCAGCTCACCCAGGCCCAGGAGGCGGAGTTGCGCGAGCGCGCCGGCGGCCAGGGTGGCGCCACGCTGCCGCCGGTCGGCGGCCGCTAGGGAAAGGCCCGACGCGGCGGGGGAACCAGTCGCGCCAAACAGGGAAACATCCAGAGACAAGGAATGAATTTATGATTTGGTCAGTTCTACGCCGCCTCGTCGGCACGTTGGGATTGGCCCTGCTGCTCGCCTATGCGGCGGCGGCCGGGCTCACGGGGTCGCCTGTCGTCGATACGTCGCCGGCGTCGGCGCAAACCGCCGGCAACGTTCCCGGCAGTGCCAGGGGCAACGTCGGCCAAGCCGAGATTTGGCGCGCTATCCGCCAAGGGATGGTGGGCAACGTCACCATCCCCGACAAGCAGGCGGGGACCCTGGTGCAGTCCGACGGCGACAACTGGCGCGCCTTCAAGAACGGCCCGCTGTCGCAGTTCGGTGGCTGGCTGTTGCTGGCCTCGGTCGTGGTGCTGATCCTGTTCCGCCTGATCCGCGGCCAGATAAAGGTGGCGCACGGCCTTTCAGGCAACACCATCGAGCGCTTCAATGCCGTGGAACGGGCCACCCATTGGGTGACCGCGTCGAGCTTCATCGTGCTGGGGCTGACCGGCCTCAACGTGCTCTACGGGCGCTATGTCCTGAAGCCGGTGATCGGCGCCGATGCCTTCGCCTTCATCACCTATTACGGCAAGATCGCCCACAACTACATCGCCTTCGCCTTCATCGCCGGCATCATCATGATGTTCGTCCTATGGGTGCGGCATAACATTTTCGACAAGACCGACCTTACCTGGATCGCCCAGGGTGGCGGCATCTTGTCGAAGGACAAGCATCCACCGGCAAAGAAGTTCAACTTCGGCCAGAAATGCATCTTCTGGATCGTCGTCCTTGGTGGTGCGTCGCTGTCGGTGTCCGGCGTGGCGCTGTTGTTCCCGTTCGAGATCAATATCTGGGCGCCGACGTTCAAGCTCTTGAACGTGGTCGGCTTCCACCTGCCGACCAACCTGACCCCGTTGCAGGAAACGCAATTGTCGGTGCTGTGGCATTCGCTGATGGCGCTGGCGATGATCGCCATCATCCTCGCCCACATCTACATCGGCACGCCGCTCGGCATGGAAGGCGCCATCGGCGCCGTAAGCCAAGGGCAGGTCGACATCAATTGGGCCAAAGAGCATCACAGCCTGTGGGTCGAAGAAATCGCAGGTCAATCGGGCGGCGGCAAAGCCCAGCCGGCCGAATAGCCTTCAACTAACCGTTGGTTCACCGGGGAAGGGCGGCAATGGTGCCGCCCTTCCCTTTTGGCCGTGTCGCGGATGCCTTGGACGGCCGCAAGCGGCGGTCGCAAAAGAAACGCGCCCGCATGCCTGCGGGCGCTGGAACCGATCGCCGTTGCCGGCGGGACGGCGACTCAGTGGGCGCCGAGCCGGACCGCGGGAGTTGAGAATTTCTGCGCCGAGGAGACGCTGGTCGCGGTCAGCGCCGCCCCAGCGACCACGGCAATGACGACGGCGAGCCCGGCCCCGATCCAAAACGATTTCATGACTCGTCCCTCCAATTTTGCCCTGCCGCCTTGCAGGGGTGACGATATTGTATCCCAACGGTGTTTTGTTGCAACCGGCTTTGGCCCCGAGGCACGCCGGCGCGGCCAGGGGCTTTGTCATGACAGCGCGCGTCGCGGCCGGTATGCTGACCTATGACGATGATCGCGGGCAACCAATGGGGACAATCATGTCCGATCAAGACGCCAACGACGCGGCCGCCGCCCATCGGCAATTCCTCGAGCTGCTCGAACAGACCGGCTTCTTCCAGCAGATCCACAGCCTGGAAGCCAACCTGAAGTCGGTCGCCGGCGAGCTGCAGTCGTTCGGCGGCAATGTCGCCCAGCGCTTGGAGGAGACCGAGAACTTGGCCGCTCATGTGCTGGCCATCGAATCGATCCTGGCGGTGATGCTGAAGGCCTATCCGATCCTCGCTGACGACCTGATGGCCGAGGTCAAGGACCGCACGGCGGCATTGTCCGGCAACGCCGACGGCAGCCCGACGGTTCGGGCGCTGGCCGCCGACATCCTCGCCAAGGCAACAGCCTAAGGCCCCGGCGCTCGCGCCCGGGGATCGCGCCGGAGAAACACGCCGCGACGCTATTCGGCGGCGGCTTCGGCGCCGCCCGCGGACTGCACCTTGACGGCGCAGAACTTGAATTCCGGAATCTTGCCGAACGGATCGAGCTGCGGATTGGTCAGCAGGTTCGCCGCCGCCTCGGTGAAGCAGAACGGGATGAACACCATTCCTTCCGGCACGTCGGCGTCGGCGCGGGCCTGAATGTCGATGACGCCGCGCCGGGAGGCGACTCGGATGGTGTCGCCAGGCCGGACCTTCAGCTTCTCGAGCTGGCCGGGGTTGAGGCAGGCGACCGCCACCGGCTCCAGCGTGCTCAGGGTGCCGGCGCGCCGGGTCATGGCGCCGGTATGCCAGTGCTCCAGCAGCCTGCCGGTGGTCAGCACCAGGGGATACGCCTCGTCCGGCAACTCGTCCGGCGGCGTTACCGCCGCCGGCACCAGCTTGGCGCGGCCGCTGGCGGTCGGGAAGCCGTTGCCGAAGATGATGTCGTGGCCGGGCTGGTCCTCGCCGTCGCAGGGATAGGTGACGGCGTCCTCGCGCTCCAGCCGCGCCCAGGTGATGCCGTCGAACGACCGCATGGTTTTCTTCATCTCGGCGAGCACGTCCTTCGGATGGGTATAGGTCCAGCCGAGGCCGAGCCGGTTGGCGATCTCCTGAATGATCCACCAATCCTGGCGGGTGTCGCCGGGAAGCGTCAGCGCCGGCCGGGCGATCTGCACCTGGCGGTTGGTATTGGTGAAGGTGCCGGTCTTTTCCGGGAACGCCGACGCCGGCAGCACCACGTCGGCGAACGCCGCCGTCTCGGTGAGGAACAGGTCCTGCACCACGAGATGCTCCAGCATCGCCAGCCCCTCGCGGGCATGGCCGACGTCCGGGTCCGACATCGCCGGGTTCTCGCCCATGATGTACATGCCCTTGATGACGTCGGCGTGCACCGCGTCCATGATCTCGACCACGGTGAGACCGCGCTTGGTGTCGAGCTTCTTGCCCCACAGTTCCTCGTAGACGCCGCGAATATCGTCCTTCTCCACCGACTTGTAGTCGGGATAGACCATCGGGATCAGCCCGGCGTCGGAGGCGCCCTGCACGTTGTTCTGGCCGCGCAGCGGATGGAGCCCCGTGCCGGGGCGGCCGACCTGACCGGTGATCATGCTGAGCGCAATCAGGCAGCGGGCGTTGTCGGTGCCGTGGACGTGCTGGGAGATGCCCATGCCCCAGAAGATGATCGAGCGCTCGGCAGTGGCGAACTTGCGGGCGACGGTGCGGATGGTCTCGGCGCCGATGCCGCAGGCGTCGGCCATCTTCTCCGGCGGGAACGCCTTGACCTTGTCTTTCAGCGCCTGGAAGCCCTCGGTATAGCCCTGGACGTACTGCTCGTCGACCAGGCCTTCCTCGATGATGGTGTGGATCATGGCGTTCAACAGCGCCACGTCGGTGCCGGGCTTGAATTGCAGCGCATGGGTGGCGTGCCGCATCAGCTCCTGGCGGCGCGGATCGATGACAATCAGCTCTTTGCCGCGCTTGGCGGCGTTCTTCAGGAACGTCGCGGCGACCGGGTGGTTCTGCTCAGGCCGCGCGCCGATGACGATGATCACGTCGGCGTCTGCGGCCGCCGTGAACGGCGCCGTCACGGCGCCGGAGTTGATGCCTTCCATCAGCGCCGCCACCGACGACGCGTGGCACAGCCGCGTGCAATGATCGACGTTGTTGGTGCCGAAGCCTTGGCGCACGAGTTTCTGCACCATGTAGGCCTCCTCGTTGGAGCCCTTGGCGGAGCCGAAGCCGGCCAGCGCCTTGCTGCCGTCGCGGTCGAGGATGATTTTCAGACCGCTGGCGGCGAGATCGAGCGCCTCGTCCCAGGTCGCCTCGCGGAAGTGAGTGAATGGGTTGGCCGGGTCGACGGTGCCGTGGGCGTCCTTGCCGACGCCCTCCTTCCTGACCAGCGGCTTCATCAGCCGGTGCGGGTGCGTCACATAGTCGAATCCGAAGCGACCCTTCACGCACAGCCGGTTGTGATTGGCCGGGCCGTTGCGGCCCTCGACGTAGAGGATTTTGTCCTTCTCGATGTGGAAGGTGACCTGGCAGCCGACACCGCAATAGGGACACAGGCTGTCGACGTGTTTGTCCGGGCTGCCCTTGCGGACGCCTTTGGCGTCGAGCAGGTTGGCCGGCATCAGCGCGCCGGTCGGGCACGCCTGCACGCACTCGCCGCAGGCGACGCAGGTGCTCGAACCCATCGGGTCGCCCATGTCGAACACGATCTCGGCGCCGATGCCGCGGTGCGCCATGCCGATGACGTCGTTGACCTGCACCTCGCGGCAGGCGCGGACGCACAGGTTGCAGTGAATGCAGGCGTCCAGGTTCACCGCCATTGCCGGGTGGCTGTTGTCGGGCCTCGGCGCCGGCCTGGCCGGGAAGCGGCTGGCGGCGACGCCAATCCGGTCAGCCCAGGTCCAGAACCGCGAATCGGGGGCGTGCGCGATCGGCTTCGCCGGCTGGTCGGCGACCAGCATCTCGAACACCATGGCGCGGGCCGACTTGGCGCGCTCGGACACCGTATTCACTTTCATACCCGGTGCCGGCTTGCGGATGCACGACGCCGCCAGAACGCGCTCGCCCTCGACCTCGACCATGCAGACGCGGCAATTGCCGTCGGCCCGGTAGCCGGGCTTCGGCGTATAGCAGAGGTGCGGGATCTCGATGCCCTCGCGGTCGGCGACCTGCCAGATGGTCTCGCCCGGCCGCGCCTCCACGTCCTTGCCGTTGAGGCTGAACTTGATCGTGTCGCTCATCGTCGTCTCCCGGGGCCTTGCGTTACTTACAGGTAATGTCCTGACGGAAATGTTCCAACACCATTTTCAAGGGGTTGGAGGCGGCCTGGCCGAGGCCGCAGATCGAGGCGTCGGCCATGGCGCGGCTGAGCTCCTTCAGCAGCGCCTCGTCCCAGACCTTGCCTTCCATCAGCTTCACCGCTTTCTCGGTGCCGACCCGGCACGGAGTGCATTGGCCGCAGCTCTCGTCCTCGAAGAATCGCATCAGGTTGAGGGCCGCCGCCTTGGCCGAGTCCTTGTCCGACAGCACGACCACCGCCGCCGAGCCGATGAAGCAGCCGTGCTTCTCGAGCGTGCCGAAGTCGAGTGGGATGTCGCCCATGGACGCCGGCAGGATGCCGCCCGACGCGCCGCCCGGCAGATAGGCCTTGAACCGGTGGCCGTCGGCCATGCCGCCGCAGAACTCGTCGATCAGCTCCGTCACGGTGATCCCGGCCGGTGCCAGCTTGACGCCGGGCTGCTTGACCCGGCCGGAGACCGAGAAGCTGCGCAGGCCCTTCTGTCCGTGACGCCCGGCCGACGCAAACCAGCCGGCGCCCTTCTCGACGATGTCTCGCACCCAATACAGCGTCTCGACGTTCTGCACCAGGGTCGGGCGGCCGAACAGGCCGACCTCGGCGACATAGGGCGGACGGTGACGCGGCAGCCCGCGCTTGCCTTCGATGCTTTCCAGCATCGCCGATTCCTCGCCGCAGATGTAGGCGCCGGCGCCGCGGCGGAGATGGATCTTGGTGGCGAAGCCGAAACCCGCCGCCTCCAGCCTGCCGATCTCGTCGCCGAGCACCTTGTGCAGGCCGGGGTACTCGTCGCGCAGGTAGATGTAGACGTCGGTGGCGTCCACCGCCCACGCGGCGACCAGCATGCCCTCCAGGAAGCGATGCGGGTCCTTCTCCAGGTAGACGCGGTCCTTGAAGGTTCCGGGTTCGCCCTCGTCGGCGTTGACCGCCATCAACCGCGGCCCTTGGTAGCCGCGGACGATCTGCCACTTGCGCCCGGTCGGGAAGCCAGCGCCACCGAGGCCGCGCAGGCCGGAATCGCTAAGGACCTGGGTCAGTTCTCCGGTCGTGCGCTTACCCTGGAGACAATCCCTCAACAGCGAATAGCCGCCGTCCTTCAGGTACGCGTCGAACGTCGCATAGGCCGGAATCTCCGCATGGGTGTGGCCGCCGTCGGCCGCCGCCGTTGCCGTCTTCTCGGTCGCGCGGGTGACGTGCCGATGCCCGACCTCGACCACCGGCGCCGCCTCGCAGCGGCCCATGCACGGCGCCCGCACCACCCGCACCTTGCCCTTATATTTGGCCGCGAGCGCGTCCAGCAGCTTCCCGGCCCCCATCATCTCGCAGGTCAGGCTGTCGCAGACGCGGATGGTCAGCGGCGGCGGCGTCGCGCCCTCGCGCACCACGTCGAAATGGGCGTAGAAGGTGGCGACCTCGTAAACCTCGGTCATCGCCAGCTTCATCTCCCGGGCCAGCGCCGCCAGGTGCTGCACGGAAAGGTGCCCGTAGCGGTCCTGGATCAGGTGCAGGTGTTCGATCAACAGGTCGCGGCGGCGCGGCCGCTTGCCGAGCAGCGCCCGCACCTCGTCGGCGGCCTTGGGCTGGATCTGGCGGCCTTTGGGGAAAAACGGCGATGGCCCTCCGGCTCCCCGGATTTTCGGTTTATCGATCTGGGACATGTTATTCGGCGTCAGTCAGGGACATTCACTAGGACGGCGGCTCTTGCGGCTTCGATGGCCTCTGTTTCGGATCTTCTGGCGCCTGGCGCAATGAAGGGGTGGCCCTCGGGTTTTAAGTGGAATGTTGTATACCACGGCCCCGCCCGGGCCGAAAGCCGGGAATAGGAACGACCGGGGCTTTTGGTTATGGTAGCCGGGGCCGCGGTGATCGCCGGATCGGCGGGGCGCGGCGCGGCGGAAAAGGGGGTAGGGCGGCATGCAGGTCGATCTCGAGGTGGCGCAGCTTCTCTGCTCCCGGCTCTGCCACGACATCGTCAGCCCGATCGGCGCCGTCAACGCCGGCCTCGAACTGATGGCCGAGGCAGCGGACGAAGACGGCCGGGCGCTCGCCCTGATCACCACCAGTGCCGCCGAAGCCGCCCGCCGGCTGGCTTTCTACCGGGTCGCCTTCGGCCTCGGCACCGGCGCCCAGGGCCCATCGCCGATGCAGGACGCGCGCGCGCTGGCGGCGGGATTGCTGCAAGGCGGCAAGGCGACGCTCGACTGGCCGGCGGACGCCGGCTCGACCCCTTCGGACGCGGTCGCCGCCGACGCGGTGAAGGTGGTGCTGAATCTGGTGCTGATCGCCTCCGAATCATTGCCGCGCGGCGGCACCATCGGCGTCAAGGTGAAGGCGCTCGACGGCGGCCTCGGCGTCGCCGTCATCGCCGCCGGCGGCGGCGCCCGGCTGCGCGACGATCTGCGCCAGGCGCTGGCCGGCAAGGCGGCCGGCGACGGACTGTCGGCGCGCAACGTGCACGGTCACTACGCGCAGTGTCTGGCGCGCGGGCTCGGCGCCGAGATCGAGGTCGGCGAGGGCGCCGGCGGCGAGGTCCAGTTCGCGGCGCTGTTCCCGGCGCATTGACGCCGCGCCGCGGCCGCGCCGCGTTCCGGCATCCGTTGTCCTTGGATGATCTGGCGCCGGGATTCAGGCCCGGGCGGCGGCCTTCCTCTTCGCCGTCTTCTTGGCGGCGACGGCTTTCGCGGCGGTCTTCTTCACCGGGGCCCTGGCCTCGGCGCTCTCCGGGTCGCGCAGCACGTAGCCGCGGCCCCATACGGTTTCGATGTAGTTGGCGCCGCCGGTGGCGGTGGAGAGCTTCTTGCGCAGCTTGCAGATGAACACGTCGATGATCTTCAGCTCGGGCTCGTCCATGCCGCCGTAGAGATGGTTGAGGAACATCTCCTTGGTCAGCGTCGTACCCTTGCGCAGGCTGAGGAGCTCGAGGATGCCGTACTCCTTGCCCGTCAGGTGGATCGGCTGGCCGCCCACCTCGACCGTATGCGAATCCAGGTTCACGCTCAGCTTGCCGGTGCTGATCACCGACTGCGAATGTCCGGCCGAGCGGCGGATGATCGCCTGGATGCGGGCGACCAGCTCCTTCTTGTTGAAGGGCTTGGTCAGGTAGTCGTCGGCGCCGGTGCCGAGACCCTTGATCTTGTTCTCGGCCTCGCCCAGGCCCGACAGGATCAGCACCGGCGTCTGCACCCGACCGTCGCGCAGCCGGCGCAGCACCTCGAAGCCGTCCATGTCCGGCAGCATGATGTCGAGGACGATGATGTCGTAGTCATAGAGCTTGCCGATCTCGAGGCCGTCCTCGCCGAGGTCCGTGGTGTCGACCACCATGCCGGCCGACTCCAGCATCATCTGTATGCTTTGGCGCATGGTCGGGTCGTCTTCGACGAGCAGGACGCGCATGCAGGGCCCCCGTTTATTTTGTTAACGAATTCGTTAACCATATTCCGGGCCGGGCCGCCGCGCAAGGTTTTGGGCGTTGCCGGGCCGTCGCCGATTTTTCCATCCATTTCAACGGCTTCGCGTACCGGCGCCGGGGGCCGCGGCGGCGCCGGACCGGGTGCGGCGGGCAAAAGACGGCGCCGGCCGCACGCCGGCCGGCGCCGCGCCGTTAGCGGCCGCCAGGTTACTTGGGCGGCAGAGTCTGGATGTAGGACAGGATGTCCACCTGCG
>Ga0326597_10000039_pt1 | contig 205805 bp, 155 predicted proteins | sample RVTome_12_FD_203789 | JGI IMG/M metagenome (GOLD analysis project Ga0326597, IMG submission 203789) | Soil microbial communities from uranium-contaminated site in the Upper Colorado River Basin, Wyoming, United States - RVT100D185 | ecosystem: Environmental > Terrestrial > Soil > Contaminated... | reverse complement strand
GGCGAGCACAACGACGACCCGAAACCGTTCGTTTGGCGCAAGACGGTCGACGAGATCCTTGCGAAGGTGGGCCGCGCCCGAGCCGCACTGAATAATGTCCCAACAGAGTGAATCAGACCACTAGACGTCGAACTGGAAGCGGACGGTCAGCTCCTCGATCTTCGGCCTCTCCGCCGTCGTGATGTCGCGCCCGATGTCGAAGTCGATCCGGTACCGGATGAAGGGCATCCCGTCGAGATCCTGGATGCGGGGGGTGAGCTCGGTGATGGTGCTCGCATCGAGGGTCCGGGGACGGAGCGGATCTTCTCGTGCACCCTGGAACCGGATCACCACGGTGGCGGTGTCGGGGAGCTCACCCCGGAACCTCAGGTCGTTGACGTCCCTGGAGAAGCGCACCACCCCGGTCAACGGATCCGAGGCATCGAACGCGTAGCCGGGAAACGACGCTCCGGTGTCCAGGAATTTGCTCAGAGCGAATGTCTTGCCGATGCTGTCACGGATGATCCCCCTGGCCAGGGGAGGACCGATCCGCACCGCACCGGTATCCACCTCGAAGTCGTTGGGTTGGCCATCGCCGTTGCTGTCGAGGGTCTCGATGTAAATCCGTCCGGGTGCTCCGCCTCCCCCGAAGCCGAGGGTCCCTCCCCCCGGCCGGCCGCCGGCTCCGCCCTCGGCAGAGATCAGCGTCCCGGGGACGGTCAGCGCGGCGACGGTGGCCGCCTTGATGCGGAGGGAGCCCCCCGAGCCCCCTGCTCCCCCACCACCACCGAACGGGCTTCCCGTGGCGCCCAGGCCTCCGTTGCCCCCGTTCGCCCGGAGGATTCCAGTGAGCGTGAACGTGCCCCCGCAGTCGAACGACACGGCACCTCCCCCGGCCCCCCCGCCGCCTCCGCCGAGGAAGGGGCCGGCATCCACCACGTTTCCTCCCCCCCCTCCACCGGATCCCGCGTAGAGCGGACGCAGCGACGGGTTGCCGTAGGCGGCGCCACCGAGTCCGGCTCCGCAGTTGGTGGGGGCAAAGAGCGAGCCCCCCACGCGCGAGTGGCCGCCGCCGCCCCCTCCCGCGGGATTGCCGCTGGTGTCGCCTCCCTCTCCCCCGCCCATCCCCAGTGGGCCCGCTCCGGTCACGAACCTCGAGACGCCGGCGTCGCCCCCTGCCGTTCCGCCCGCGTTTCCGGGGGCGCCGCGGGCCGGAGAGGACGGGGTGGCGGTGGCTCCGCTCTGTCCGTCGAGCCCGGACACGTCGATGGTTCCTGCCAGCGTCGCGTCGGAGGTGGTGAAGATGATCAGCCCGTTCGACCCCACCACTTCCAGGGTGGCTCCCACGTCAACGAAGAACGTCGTGAAGTTGAAGCCGCCCGGGTGCTCGTCGGTGTCGAGAGTCACGAAGCCGTCCCGGGCCACGAACAGCTCCCCGTCCTCGCCGGTGCCGCCGATGCCGGATCCGGCCACCAGGGCCCGGCTCGAGTTCACGTTCCACTCCGCGGTGGAGTTGGGATCGCGGTTCTCCCGGTCCTCGAATCGTTCCACGAAGGCATCGTCGAAGTGTCCCGGACCCGGCCGTGTGTCGAAGGCCGTCACCTGTCCCCCCAGATCGAAGGGTGGAAACGAGAAGTCCTGGATTCCGGGGAGCAAGGTCGGCTGGATGCGTGCTCCCGTGGGAAGCGTGCTCGTGGGCGTGAGCACGATCAGGACCCGGAATCGATCCTCCGCGGGCAGGAAGTCCTGCACGAGGCGGAGTCGGGAGGGCAGGCGGATGTCGCGGGAGGCGTCCACGAGAAAGACTTTGTCGGGAACACCATCCCGATCGCTGTCCTGGAAGAGAGTGGAGGGTTGGAGGGGCTCGCTCATCACGAAGCCGACGGCGAGCGGGCTCCGGGCCAGGCCCTGGGGCACGTCGTCGAGAAACGGAAGCCGATCGAAGTCGAAGAACTCCTCGGGATCGATGGTGGCAGCGTCTCCGTCGGCCTCGAGGACTCCGTCGCCGTCGAGGTCGAGGGCGACGGCGAGCACGGACGGTGGGCCGGGAACGGGATCCCGGAGCAAGGGGGCGGACGAGCGCGTCTGGAATGTGGTGATCACGGGGGCGGGCAGGGGGCGACCCCGGCGTGAGCGAACCGAGTCGTAGGCGGGAAACGCGTCCACTTCGATCCGGTACTCGGTACCGGGCAGGAAACCCGCGTCCTCGAAGTCGCTGCGCACGGGGAGCCTGGGCACGAAGCCGACTTCCCGCCCCCGGACGACGAAGTCCCCCAGGGCCGGAACCGTGAACGCCATGCCCGAGGGTTGGCCTCCCACGATGCTGCGGCGACGGATGCGGATGGAGTCCGGGGACACCGACGACGGATCCACCTCCGTCGAGAACACGAGCACGATTCTCTCGTTGAGAGAGACGTCGAGGGTGGGAAGGATCCGACCGGACTCCGTGCGAATGGTCTGCAGCTCGAAGGTGGAGCTGGTGCCGGAAGAGGAACCCCCCCCGCCCCCGCAGCCCAGGGCACCGACGAGGGCCATTGCGCTCGTGCTGAGGAGAGCCGGGATGATGCGAGGTCGCATGTGCGCTTTCCTTCGTGGACCTGGGCGCGACGCAGAATCTCTTGCCGGGAGCTTCTTCTCGGTGGGACCCCGGTGGACGACGATCCTAGCAGGAATGCAAATTCCGGTAAACCGGGGGGGGCGGGTCCGGCTCCGCCCGGATGCCCCCGGTCAGGCGCTCCACGTCCTCGCCCTCCCGGCTCCGGGGGGAGACTTTTCTTCTCTCCTTCGTAATGAATCACGGAGTCCGGCTTCCATCCCCGTGAAAGCGATTCCTGAGAGCATGGAGCTGCCGCTCACATCGATTCCGACCCGACGAGAGGAGATGTCCCACTGGCCGTCTCGGCCACGGTGCGACGTCGACTCGCCGAGAGCTTTGCTGCTGCGACACGTCGAGGAATTGACGGTGGGCGACATCGCGCCGATTCTCGGCCTGACCGAGAACGCCGTCCGGGTCCGGATCTGCCGCGCACGCAACCTGCTGCGCGAGAAACGGGGCGCGGGGATTGGCGGCAAGGAGTCGATACGATGATGGTTCACGACACGCACGACCGCAGGATCGACTGCCGGGTCGCGGAAAGGCTCATCGCGAGTGATTTCGACGGTGAGCTCGACCCTTCCGATCAGACCCGGATGCGCGAGCACCTTGCCCACTGCTCGTCGTGCCGGAGCTACCGGAGCGATCTGACGGGGATCGCCGCCCTGCTCGACTCCTCCCTGGCCGGGGATCGCCCGAAGGTGGCGATGATCGAGGAGCGCGTGATGGCCTCGCTCGAGCGTGCCCGGGAGCAGAGACGCTCTCCCCTCGCCCCGGTGCTTCGTCTCGCCGCAGGCATCCTGCTCGCCGCCACGCTCGGATTCTTTCTTTCCCGTGAGCTGCTACGGCCCGGGCCTTCTCGGCAAGCCGACGCGCCCCTCGTTCCCCCCGCTCGCCTCGTCCAGGGAGGCCCGGCCACGCTCGTGGTCCACACAGGACGCGAGGAGAGGAATCTCGTGCCGGTGACGGGAGGCTCGTCTCTCGGGGCGCGGGTGGCCCGCGATCGCACCGTGTTGACGAGCATCCCCGCCGCGGGCCCGGGTCAGTCGGGAGAGATCATCCTGGAGCTCGATCGGGAGAACGTGAGTCTGGTGAAACCCGTGCGATCTCGCTGGAGGTGAGACCCGGGTGCCCCGAGGTCATCCCCTTGGCTGGAAACAACCCGTGGGCCGCTCTTGCGGCCCGCATGGACCGATCGAAGGAGGAAGAACCATGAAGCTACGAATCCTGAAGACCCTGGCGCTGGCGGGAGTCCTGGCACTTCCCGCGTATGCTCTCGAGAACGGCTATCTGGGCGTGCACATCGGCGAGCTGCCGGAGGCCCTGGCGGCCTACCTCGAGGTGGAGGCCGGGGTGCTGGTGACCGATGTCTCCCCCGATGGCGCGGCGTCCCGTGCGGGTGTTCAGCCTTACGACGTCATCCTCACCGTGGATGGCAAGAGGATGGAGGGAACGGCGGCCCTGCTCGAGCTCATGCGCTCCAAGTCGCCCGGAGACGAGGTAACCCTCGAGCTTCTCCGGAAGGGCAAGGAGAGAGAGGTCCGCGTGGTTCTTGGCGAGGCGCCCCCTCCCTCGAGGGGGATGTTCACCGAGCATCTCGGCACCTTGCACGAGGATCTCGCTCTTCCCGACGAGGATGCCGCGGCCGACGAGAATGCGCGGGGCTTCCTCGGTATCCACTACGGCGAGGTGGTGTCGGCGCTGAGGAGCCACCTTTCTCTTGGCGATGACGAGGGGGTCCTGGTCGAGGATGTTCTTCCTGATGGGCCCGCGGCCTCCTCCGGTATCGAGAAGAACGATGTTCTCCTCTCGGTGGACGGCAAGCCGATCCGGGGAGGCGAGTCCTTTTCCGAGATCATGGCCGGGACGACCTCGGGCCAGGCGGTCGAGATCGTGCTCGTCCGCGGGGGGCGCCGCATGACCGTGAGCGTTCTCCTCGGCGACGTTCCGGACAACTCCTTCTTCCCTCCGGATCCGGAATTCCGCGAGGGCTTCCTCGAGCTCCATCCCGACGTGTTTCCGCCGAAGATGCGGGGCAACCTCTTCTTCCGGGATCCCGATGGGAACCAGCAGCAGCTCCCCATCCCGGATTTCCAGGGCCGGCTGCCCGATCTCGGGGAGTGGATGGACAGGATGCTGGACGAGAGATTCCAGGACGTGGAGCCCGGGATGCGGGCGAGGATCCGCGAGCTCATGGAGCAGCTCCCACCTCGGCTCCAGCAGGGCAACCTCTTCTTCCAGGCCGTGCCGGGCAAGTCCCAGTCGAGCAGCTCCTCGATCTCGCACTGGAAGGACGATCACCTCGAGATCACGGTCAAGGACGAGAATGGCTTCCGCACCGTGACCGCGAAGAAGGACGGCAAGGTGCTGGCCGACGACGTGCCGCTCGGCGACATCGACGCGCTGCCGGCGGAGATCCGGGACAAGGTCAAGTGGCTGAGCGAGAACCAGGTCATCACCGGCCCGCCGCAGGCGGTTCGCCGTCGCCTTCCGGGTCCCGTCGACACGGGTCGCAAGCTCTGAGGGGTCAAGAAGGGTGCAAGGCACACTTGTGAACACCTGTCCTACTTCACGATCCGCCCGTTCTCCTCCATCACCTGGTACACCCCGGGGATCCGCCACGGCGGCAAGGGATCGAGCCGTTTGGTCCTTCTCTGACCTCCCGCCCTCGTCGAGAGGGCTCCGTCGACATCGAGGCGGATCTCCAGATCGTCGTCAGGGAATCCGACCACGGGGAGTGTGCGCGAGTAAAGCGTCGACGAGTTGCCGATGAAGCCCTCGCCGCCCCCGGACGAGCCGATGGCGATGACCCCGGGGGCCGGAACGGTATCCCCCGGGTTGAGGAAGGCCAGGCCAAAGAGGTTCTCCGCCAGCCCGGGAACCGAAGGCGTCGCGACGTAGTCGGTGAAGTCCACCAGCACCGTGGTCACGGGAACTCCCACCGGCACTCCATCGGCGTTGCCGGGATCTCCCACGGTACCCCGCGTGCGGTAGAGTCCCTGGGGGGAGAGATCGGGATTCCGGGCGAGGACGGCATCCTCCCTCCGGAGCTGGACCGCGTCGAGCCCCACAAGGCCCGAGGCTCCAAACTCGCCCCCGACCACCTCGATCCCGGAGACGACCAGGGTGTTTCCCGGCTCGGGCAGGTCGATGGCGTCGAAGCGGACCAGGAGCGCGTCGCCGGTGACCACCGGGCTCTGGGTGAAGAAGAATCCGCCCGAGTGCGAGTCGTCGTCGTAGTAGCCGGCGTGGGGCCGGAGGCCCAGGCCCTGCCGCTCGCGAGCGAGAACTTCGTTGACATCATTGGGGTCCTGGAGGCGGGCGAAAAAGGGTATATGGGTCGGCAGCGCGCCCAGGAGTTTCCGCCGGAAGGCCCGTGGCAATTCGAGATGCAGAATGCTGCGCCCGGAGGGAAGGGTCACCGGGTTCATCACCGCGGGGCCGCCGCCGATGGGCCGGAAGAGCCTGAGAACCTCGCGGCGTCTGAGCTTGGGATTGATTTCAAATGGGTCGGCCTCGAGGCCCATGTCGAGAGAGCGTGGCTGCAGGGTGTTGTTGTCGATGACGAGGTGGACGCTCATACGGTCGTCGCTTCGATCATTCCCGGTGGCATCCGAGGCATCGACGAGGCAGCCGGGCGAGGTCGCGTCGCAACGTCTGCGGGCGAAGAAAGCGGGAATGCCGCGGTCTCCCGGGAAGCGCGCCGATCCGGTGGCGCGGAAGTCGAGGTCGATGGCCTTCGGCTCGAAGGCGATCGCCTCGACGAAGTGGTTGAAGCGGATGCTTCTGTGAACCCCTCCGGCGGCCGTGTAGCTCTGGGTTCGAGCCGAGTTGGCGAAGATGCTGCTCCTGTCGAGGAGGATTCCGCAGAAGTCGACGCCCTCCTGAGGATCGTTGTTCTTGGGCTGGGGAAGGGTGATGAAGAACCGGGATCGTGGGTCGGGGACGCCGGCGCCGCCGCCGAAGGTCCGTGTCCGTGCCGCTCCCGTGGTACTGCACGAGCGCAGGCTGTTCGCGTCGGCGAGAGCGATCAGGCCTCTCGGGGTCAGGTCGGCGTACCGGGACGCGTTGGGATCCTCGAGCCGGAGGTCACATCCGAGGACGTAGTCATCGACGCCGGGGGTGATCCGGCTCTGATCGAGCTCTCTTACCCTTGCGCCGCAGATGAGGGCCTCGCCCTGCACGCCGGGCGGAACCTGGATGTCAGCATCTTCGTACAGCGCCACGTAGCGGGCCGCCAGGTTGCTGAGGGCGTTGTAGTAGAGACCGTCGGGGCCGTTGTCGGTCTTGAGCTTGACCTTGCCGCCGGAGGCGAGGGTGGTGCCCTGTCCGCAAGAAAGAGCCAGAGCGACTGCGGTCAGGACGAGCCAGGGGAAGGAGAAGCGACCCGAGGGGAGAAGGAGGCGCGAGGCCGGAGAGAGGCGAAGGAATTCCTGAGACATGGGGAGTCTCCACAAAGAGAGTCGGTTCCGACGCCCGTCGGAGGAAGGCTCGACCCGCAGCGATTCTACTCCTTCCTGGGGTGGCGGGGCAAGGGGGCTGAAGCCGCGTCGTGGGCGAGGGGCTCGGGTCGACACAGAGGAGGCCAGGAGGGAAGAGGGAGCTCACAGAGGAAGAAGTGCCGCGCCGGCCGAAGCGGCCGCCGCTGCGAACAGAGAGGGTGAGGAGGGGACGAAGCCCGCTCCCGTAGCCGACCCGGTTGCCGCTCCCGCGACCGACCCCGTCCCCGTGACCGCTCCCGTCGCCACTCCCGTAACCGTCCCCGTCCCCGTCTCCGGCCCCGTTTCCGCCGCCGGTACCCATCCCCGCTTCCGTCGGCTAGACTCCTCCCGGACCACGGTCCGCCGCGTTTCCCCCTCTCGAGGTCTTTCATGTCGCGATCGCTCTTCCCTTTCCTCTTTGCTCTCTTCCTCTCTCCCCTCGCCCGGGCGGACGAGGTCGCTGCTCCCGACACCGCTCTCACGATCCACGCCTCGCCCCGTCCTCTTGCAAAGGAGGCCGTGGTTGCCGACTGGCCGCGGCTTCTCGGTCCCTCCCACGACAACACGACCACCGAGTCGCCTCTTCTCGTCGACTGGGGCGACGGGGGGCCGAAGCTCCTCTGGGAGCGCCGGGCGGGAGGAGGCTACTCGCCGCCGACGGTGGTGGGCGAAAGAGTCCTCTTCTTCCACACCCGTGGCGACGAGGCGCTTCTCGAGTGCCTTGCCGCCGAGACCGGCCGTTGCCTCTGGAGCTTCACCTATCCGTCGGGCTATCGCGACCGCTTCGGCTTCTCGAACGGACCCCGGGGTCCGGCGGTGGTCGAGGACGGCCGGGTCTTTCTGCATGGCGCCGAGGGAGTCCTCCACGCCCTCGATCTCGCGACGGGAAAAGTGCTCTGGAAGCGCGATACCAGCAAGGAGAACGCGGTGCCCCAGGACTACTTCGGGGTGGCTGCATCGCCTCTGGTCCTCGGGAGCCGCGTCATCGTCAACGTCGGCGCGCCGGGAGGCCCCTGCGTCGTCGCCTTCGATGCGGCCTCGGGCGAGGTCCTGTGGACGGCCGGCAAGGAGTGGGGGCCGGGCTGCGCGACGCCGGTCCCTGCCACGATCCACGGCAAGGAGTGGGTGTTCCTGTTCACGGGCGGGGACAGCCGCCCCCCCACAGGCGGGCTCCTCGTCCTCGATCCCGCGACGGGCAAGATCGGGGGGAGCTTTCCCTTCCGGAGCGACGACTACTACTCGGTCAATGCCTCGTCTCCGGTCGTTCTCGGCGATCGTATCTACATCTCGAGCTCGTATGAGACGGGAGGTGTGATGCTCCGCCTCGAGACGACCGGGGCGCTGAGCGAGGTCTACCGTACCGCCGACCTCGGCTGCCACTTCATGACCCCGGTGGCGAAGGACGGCTTTCTCTACGGCATCGACGGCATGAAGGCGGCGACCCTCGGCCTCGTGTGCCTCGATCTCGCCACCGGAAAGAAGCGCTGGAAGGTCAACCCCGAGCTGGCCGAGGAGATGGACGTCAACGGCGAGAGGAGGCTCGTGCCCTTCGGGATCGATCACGCCTCGCTGGTGCGCGCGGGAGACCGCTTCCTCTGTCTCGGCGAGCAGGGCCATCTCCTGTGGCTCGAGCTCTCGCCGGACAATCCCCGGATCCTGGCCCGGACGCGTCTCTTCGCGGCCCGAGAAACCTGGGGTCCTCTGGTGGTGAGCCACGGACTCCTTTACGTGCGGCAGAACTCCAAGGACCCGGTGAGCAAGAAGCCGACGCGGCTCCTCTGCTACGACCTGCGCGGGGAGTGAGCCGGGCTACTCCCCCAGCGCCAGCCGGCAGAAGAGCTCGATGCCGAGCGGCAGTGCGTCGTCGTTGAAGTCGAACGCCGGGTGGTGGAGCGACGGCATCGAGGTCTTTCCCTCGGGTCGGAGTCCGAGGAAGAAGAAGCAGGCCGGCACCTTCTCGCCGTAGTACGAGAAGTCCTCGCCCCCCATCACCGGGCGCTCCACCCGGATCAGCCTGTCGTCGGGGAGGGTCTCGAGGGCGGCGCGGTGAAAATCCTTCACCGCCTCGGGAGCATTGCGGGTCACGGGGTAACCGTCCACGAGCCGGAACGAGGCCGTGCAACCGTGGGCCCGGGCCGTGGTCTCGGCCAGATGCACGAGCGTCGCCTCGACGTGGGAGCGGGTCTTGTCGCTCAGGGTGCGCACCGTGCCCGAGAGCTCGGCTCGCGGGGACAGGATGTTGTTGGCGGTCCCGGCGTGAAACTGCGTCACCGAGACCACCACCGGCTCGGTGGGATCGACGGCGCGAGACACCGCGGTCTGGAAGGCCTGGACGATGGACGATCCGGCCACGATCACGTCGTTGCCGAGATGGGGAAAGGCGGCGTGAGTTCCCTTCCCCTCGATCGTCAGCTCGAAGCTATCCGAGGCGGCGAGAAGCGTGCCCTCGCGCGTTCCCACCGTGCCGAGACAAAAGAGCGGCCAGCCGTGAAGGCCGAAGATCTTCTCCACCTTCTTGCCGAGGACGCTCCCGTCGAGGCAGCCGTCCTCGACCATGGCGCGGCCGCCGGCGAACCCCCCCTCTTCCGCCGGCTGGAAGACGAAGGTCACGGGATGCGGGAGGCCCTTCTCTTGCGCGATGCGCTGGAGGACCCGCGCCGCCCCGAGGAGGATGGTGGTATGGCCGTCGTGGCCACAGGCGTGCATGATGCCGGGGGTCTTCGATGCATAGGGGACGCCGGTCTCCTCGGTGATGGGCAGGGCGTCCATGTCGGCGCGCAATGCCCGGGACAGCGGGCCCTTGCCGTCGATGTGAGCGAGAACTCCCGTGCCCCGGGCGAGTCCACCCTGGAACGGGATACCAGCCTTCTCGAGCTCCCCTCTCACCACGGAGGTCGTGCGCTCCTCCTCGTAGCCGAGCTCGGGGTGGGCGTGAAGGTCGTGGCGGAACGAGGTGAGCGAGGGAAGCTCCTCGAGGATCAGGCCCCGCAGGGTGGCGGTGTCGATGGTCATGGGGGGAAGAGTAGCACCCGGGTGTTCGGTACGGGATCCGGTACCGGCGACGGCGAGGCTCCGGTCATTTCACGATCCTTCCCCCCTTCTCCAGCGCCTGGAAGACTCCGGGGGCCCGGAGCGTCGATGGTTCCTCGAGCCTCCTGGTCCTCCGTCCGTCGGTTGCTGCTGTCGAGAGCGCTCCATCCACGTCGAGTCGGATCTCGAGGTCGTCCTGGGGAAACGGAGAGACGGGCAAGGTGAAAGCGTTGAGCGTCGACGAGTTGCCGATGAAGACATCCCCGGCGCCGGCCGAGCCGACGGCGGTGACCGCGGCCCCGGTGTCGCCGGGGTTGAGGAACGCCAGGGCGAAGAGGTTTTCGGCCAGGCCCGGCACCGACGGCATGACCACGTAGTCGGTGAGATCCACGAGCACCGTGGTCGCGGGAAGCCCCACCTGCACCCCGTCCGCGTTGCCGGGATCGCCCAAGGTGCCTTGTGCGCGGTAGAGTCCCTGGGGTGACAGGTCGGGATTGCGGGCGAGGACGGCGTCTTCTCTCCTGAGTTGCACCGCGTCGAGACCGGTGAGGCCCGAGGCCCCGAACTCGCCTCCCACGACCTCGATGCCGGAGACGACGAGGGTGTTGCCCGGCCTCGGCAGATCCACGGCATCGAAGCGGACGAGGAGCGCGTCGCCGGTGCGCACGGGGCTCTGGGTGAAGAAGAAGCCCCCTCTGTGGGTATCGTCATCGTAGTAGCCGGCGCCCGGCCGGATGCCGAGGGCCTGGGACTCGCGATCGGGAACATCGTTGGGATCGTTCGGGTCCTCGAGACGGACGTCGAAGGGAAGATTGACCGGGAACGAGGAGAGGAATCTCCTCTTGATGGCGATCTTGATCTCGAGGTTGAAGAGGGTACGGCCGCTGGGGAAGGTGACCGGGTTCATGATCGGGCCTCCGCCACCGATGGCCTTGAAGAAGGCGGTCACGTCTCGCGGGCCGAGCTTGGGGTTGATCGCCGAGCGGTCGGCCTCGATGATGAGGTCGAGGGGACGGGGCGCCTCCTGGGTGTTGTTGTCGAGGGTGAGACGCGCGGTGACGAAGTCGTCGGTGGCGTTGCCGGGGCTACCATCGCTGCCATCGATTCTGCAGTCGGGGCCGGAGCAAGCCCTGCGGGCAAAGAGAACCGGAAGGCCGCGATCTCCGGCGAAGCGCGAGGATCCCGTCATCCGGATGCCGAGGTCGAACTCCATGGGTTCGAACACCACGAACTCGGCGAAGTGGTTGAAGCCGATGCTCGTGGTAGGCCCTCCCGGAAAGTAGCCCTGGGAGCGGGTGCTGTTGGCGAAGACGCTGTTGGTATCGAGGAGGAGGCCGCAGAAGTCGATCCCCTCCCCGGGATTGTTGTTGGCGGGCTGCGGCAGCGTCAGCAGGAGTCGGGTGCCCGGATCGGGAACCCCCCCTCCTCCCGCGAAGGTGCGGGTGCGGAAGGCACCCGTGGAGCTACAGGTGGCGAGGGTGTTGGCATCGCCCAGGGTGATGAGGCCGGCGGCCGTGAGGTCGGCGTAGGTGGGTGTATTCGGGTCCTCGAACCGGAGGTCGAGCCCGAGGAAATAGTCGTCGACTCCGGGGGTGATCACGCTCTGGTCGAGCTCGGCGACGCGCACCCCGCAGATGATGGCGTTGATGTCGAATTCGCCGGCAAAATAGAAGGAGCAGTAGCGGCCCGAGGCGTTGCCGAGGGCGTTGTAGTAATAGCCGTCGGGTCCGTTGTCGGTCTTGAGCTTGACGGAGCCCCCGGAGGCGAAGGCGGGGAACGGGACGGCCAGGAAGACGAGGAGGCTCGGGGCCAGGAATCCCAGAAAGGTCCTTGCTGTCATCATCGTCTCCTCTCCAGAGAATGCACGTTTCGGTGATCCTGCTCCGGCTCCAGCTACGGATCCGGAACCGGACACGGAATCGGTTGCGGAACCGATTACGGCTACGGACACGGGGCTCCGGTCATTTCACGATCCTTCCCCCCTTCTCCAGCGCCTGGAAGACTCCGGGAATCCGGAGCGTCGAGGGTTCCTCGAGCCTCCTGGTCCTCCGTCCGTCGCTTGCCGCTGTCGACAGCGCCCCATCCACGTCGAGTCGGATCTCGAGGTCGTCCTGGGCAAACGGAGTGACGGGCAGAGTGAAAGCGTTGAGCGTCGACGAGTTGCCGATGAAGACATCCCCGGCGCCGGCCGAGCCGACGGCGGTCACCGCGGCCCCGGTGTCGCCGGGGTTGAGGAACGCCAGGGCAAACAGGTTCTCGGCCAGGCCCGGCACCGACGGCGTGACCACGTAGTCGGTGAGATCCACGAGCACCGTGGTCACCGGCAGTCCCACCTGCACCCCGTCCGCGTTGCCGGGATCGCCGATCGCTCCGGCCGTCCGGTAGAGTCCCTGGGGTGACAGGTCGGGATTGCGGGCGAGGACGGCGTCTTCTCTCCTGAGTTGCACCGCGTCCAGGCCAGTGAGGCTCGAGGCCCCGAACTCGCCTCCCACGACCTCGATGCCGGAGACGACGAGGGTGTTGCCGGGCCTCGGCAGATCGACGGCGTCGAAGCGGACGAGGAGCGCGTCGCCGGTGCGCACGGGGCTCTGGGTAAAGAAGAAGCCGCCGCCATGGCTGTCGTCATCGTAGTAGCCGGCGCCCGGCCGGAGGCCGAGGGCCTGGGACTCGAGATCGGGAACATCGTTGGGATCGTTCGGGTCCTCGAGACGGACGTCGAAGGGGACATTGACCGGGAACGAGGTGACGAACCTCCTCTTGATGGCGATCTTGATCTCGAGGTTGAAGAGAGTGCGGCCGTTGGGGAAGATGACCGGGTTCATGATCGGGCCTCCGCCACCGATGGCCTTGAAGAAGGCGGTCACGTCCCGCGGGCCGAGCTTGGGGTTGATGACCGAGCGGTCGGCCTCGATGATGAGGTCGAGAGGTCGTGGCGCCGCCAGGGTGTTGTTGTCGAGGGTGAGACGCGCGGTGACGAAGTCGTCGGTGACGTTGCTCGGGCTCGGATCTCCGGCGTCGACCTTGCAGTCTGCTCCGGCGCACGCCCTGCGGGCAAAGAGAACCGGAAGGCCGCGATCCCCGGCGAAGCGCGACGATCCCGTCATCCGGATGCCGAGGTCGAACTCCATGGGTTCGAACACCACGAACTCGGCGAAGTGGTTGAAGCCGATGCTCGTGGTAGGCCCACCCGGAAAGTAGCCCTGGGAGCGAGTGCTGTTGGTGAAGGCGCTGGAGGTATCGAGGAGGAGGCCGCAGAAGTCGATCCCCTCCCCGGGATCGTTGTTGGCGGGCTGAGGGAGGGTGAAGAGGAGTCGGGTGCCAGGATCGGGAACCCCCCCCCCTCCCGCGAAGGTCCGGGTGCGGAATTGACCCGTCGTGCTACAGCTGGCGAGGGTGTTGGCATCACCCAGAATGATGAGGCCGGCGGCCGTGAGGTCGGCGTAGGTGGGTGTATTCGGGTCCTCGAAGCGGAGATCGAGCCCGAGGAAATAGTCGTCGACTCCGGGGGTGATCACGCTCTGGTCGAGCTCGGCGACGCGCACCCCGCAGATGATGGCGTTGATGTCGAATTCGCCGGCAAAGTAGAAGGCGCAATACCGCGCCGGGGCGTTGCCGAGGGCGTTGTAGTAGTAGCCGTCGGGTCCGTTGTCGGTCTTGAGCTTGACGGAGCCCCCGGAGGCGAGGGCGGGGAACGGGACGGCCAGGAACAGGGTGGGCATCAGGGTCAGGGCCTGGAGCACGAAGGTTGCAGTTCTCATCCACGACTCCTCTCTGGGTGTTCCGGAGACGGCCCCTGCCGAGCCGATGGCATGCCGGATCGTCCTCGTCGAAGCGATCATTTCACCTCCAGCGGCCGTGAGCGGCCGCCCGTCGGGTTCTCGATCACGAATCTCCATCCCGGGAGGCCACTCTCGAACGTCTCCCGCGGAATCTCGTCGAACCCCGTCCATTCGTTTCTTCCGGTGAGGACGAGGCCGAGGGAAAGGGTTGCGCCAAGGGTGGAAGCGGCGTGAAGGCGCGCCCCGGGAAGCACCCCCTCGGCGCGAACGCGCAGCCGGAGGAGGAGCTCCCCGAAGGGTAGCGTGCTGACGAGCTCCGGCGCGGAGAGGATGCGTGGGCGCCGGGGCTCCTCGGGAATCGACTCCGGGTCGAGGGGATCGGTCCCTTCGTGGGTCTCCCATCCGTCCCTGAATCCGTCACCATCGGTGTCCGAGGTCAGCGGCGACGTCCCCCGCCGGATCTCCTCGCCATCGGGAAGGAGGTCGTCGTCGCGGTCGATGGAGAGCCTTCTTCCGGATCCGGCGGGCACCGCCTGGACGAGGAGAAGTGCCCTCCCCCGGCGTGCCTCGTTGACGAGGGTGGCGAGGGGGACCGTGCCGAGGAGTCGGTCGTCGAGGCGGAAGCTCGACAGGGACGGATCGTAGAGAAGAGCACGCGGTCCGGCCCCGAGAAGCCCCCGCGCGATCACGTCGCAGTGGGCCCGCGTCGTCTCCTCGGCGAGGAATTCCAGGCGCGCGACCACCTCCTCGTCGGCAGCGGCGGCCGCGTCGAGGACGATCTCCGTTCCCACCACCGGGGCGGTGCCGGTGTCGAACTCCCGGAGGAGGTCCGAGAGGTCATGGCGGAAGTGGAGCGGCAGGTCCGGGGCTCCGATGGCGCGGGGCCGAGCCAGCAGCTCGACGATCGATCCGAAGGCCCCCTCGTTGCCGAAGCCGAAGCCCGTCTTCCGGTAGCGGTCGAACTTGCCGTAGATCCCGCGCAGCTTGGCCGGTTTGAAGTTCTGGGTCTGGTTCACCGACTCCCGGATGGGGGAGAACGGGATCTTCGTTCCCGCAGGGAGAAAGTGGCACTGAATGCAGGCGTTGTAGGAGTCTCCGTTGAGGTAGTGGTCGAGACCCCTCTGCGCCGGGTTGGTCAGGACCCGCTCGCGGCCGAGGTTGGGATTGGGAGGATGGCGCAGGGCCAGGATCATCTCCTCGAGGTCGGCCATCTGCTCGAGCGTGGGTCGGGTGTCGCTTCCCATCAGGCTCATGAAGGCCTCGGCGAAGTCGAGGACGCTCCCGCGATCGCCTCTCCAGTGGAGCTCCCCCGTGCCCCGGAGCCCGCGCAGGCTCTGGGTGACCATCGGTCCCTTGAGCGGCGAGTAGACGATCTCGGGGTCGGGCGAGGGAACAGGATCTCCGTCGGGGTCGCCGAGATCCCAGGCCAGACCGTCGCGGTCCCCGTCGATGTGGCAGCTCGCGCACGACGAGGTTCCGTTGCCGGACAGCCGGGCATTGCCGAGGACGGCGAGCCCGCGGCGAAGGACGGCCGGGACAGGATCATAGGAGGAGGCAGCAAACGTTCGCAGCACACGGTGGGTCGCGAGATCGATCTCGCTCACCGTGTGATCGAGGCGATTGAGGCAGTAGAGGCGCGAGGTGGACGGGTGGATGGCCAGCCCGCGCGGTCCTTCCCCCACCTCGATGCGAGCGACGACGTTTCCCTCACCGTCGAGCACCCCGATCTTGGCCGAGCCGTACGCGGCCACGTACACCTTGCCCTCGTGACAGACGATGTCGGTGGGCTGGGCCAGCGACAGCTCGCGGGCGACGGGGTCGGGATCTCCCGAGGGATCGACGTGACGATTGAGATCGATCGGGGTCACGGTGGTGATTCCGTCCCGGCGGGAGACTCTCGTGATCCGGTTCTCGATGAAGCGTCCCCGCAGCTCGGGAAGGTGACGGCGGAGGTTCAGCGCCTCGGTGTTCGTGACCCACAGCTCGCCGGTCGCGGGATCGACGGCGTGCCCGAAGATCGTCGTTCCCACCCTTGTGACGCTGGCGTCGATGGTGAGATCGTCGGTGCGCAGGGCCACGACGTCGAGATCGGGAAGACGGATGGGGCTCCAGGGGTCGGTGTCGGCAACGATGACGCCCACTCTCGGATCGGCGGGCGGTGCCCCCGGGCTGTCGAAGGGAACGATGGTGGTGCGGTTACCGCTCCTGAAGAAGCTCACGAGGACGTGGCGCCCGTCCGGATGGAGGGTGACCGTTCTCGGGCTCGCCGAGGGAAGGTCGATGCGGGCGAGCTGGCGGCGCTCGCGGGCAGAGATCACCACCAGCTTGTCGCGGCCGCCCAGGGTGACGAAGGCCCTCGCGCCGTCGGACGAGAACGCAACGTCGGCCGGCTCGTCGCCGACACGGATCGTGGCCACGGCAAGGCCTCTCTCGAGGTCCACCACGGTGATGCCGTCGGCGAGAGCGGAGACGACCCACACCTCGCTCGATCCTGGCCGTGGCCTCACCGACACCGGCTCGAGACCGACCGGGATCTCCCGCTCGATCGTTCCCGAGCGAAGGTCGTGGACGACGAGCCGGGCCTCTGTGGGGTGAAGGACGAGAAGCCGGTCGCCGTGGACGAGGAGAGGCTTGACCGGGGAGCTCTCGAAGGGAACGAAGCTACCCTGGGCGAGGGACTGGGAAGGCAGGCCGGCCAGGAGCGCCAGGAGGACGCGCACGGTCGGGGGAGAGCCGAGGATTCCCCGGGGCATCGTGAGATCCGCAGTGCTTCAGCGCCCGTTCAGGTCCTTGACCCGACCGGGTTGCAGCATAGACCACGGGCCCCGGGAGGGGCAAGGGAAAAAAGTCGGAGCTCGTCCCTACCGCATCTTCTCCCAGTAGCTCGGGGGCATGTCGTGGGCCACCTGGAGGGCACCGTTGGCTCCGGCATAGACCGGCTCCTCCACCGCGGTCACGTTGCCCTCGCCCAGCTTGTCGCGCATCTCCTGCTGGATGGCGCGCGCGAGGCCACGAATCTGGCTGCCACCTCCGCCCATGAGCACGTTGTTCTTGAGGACCTTCTGGAACTCGGGATCGAAGGTGGAGATGAGCTTGCGGATGGCATCGACGATCGGGGGCACGATGGAGCGACAGGCCTGACGGATCTCCGAGGTGACGTCGAACGGAGTCGGCTTGCCCTCGACAGGAAGGTCGACGAGGACGGGATCGGAGGCCTCATCCACGAAGGCGTGCCTCTCCTTGATCTCCTTGATCATGTTCACGGTGAACTGGGCCCCCTTGCACTTGTCGCGCAGCAACGCGGCCAGGAGCTGGTCGACGGCATCGCCGGCCGAGGTCAGGGTGATCTGGTCCTCGGCGTCGGGCAGGGTCCCCTTCATGCGGCAAAGGTCGGTGGTGCCGGCCCCGATGTCGATGACGAGCACGTCGTCGAGGCGGTTGAGCCCGTAGGCCACGGCGAAGGGCTCGGAGCAGATCATGACCGAGTCCACGATCTCGCGGGCAGCATCGACGAGACCGCGCTGGTTGGTGATGCTGGCCTGAGCCGGGCAGCCGATGACCGCGTACACGAGCTCGTCCTTGCGTCCCCGGGCGCAGCGCACCGCTTCCTTGACGATGTCGGCGGCGGCCTTGCGGTTCATCTCGGCGAGATCGGAGTCGCTGTCCTTGCCGTCGGTGTACTTGATGACGCCGTGCTCGAGGGGCCGGTAGAAGTCGAGGGAGAGGCGCTTCTTGAACGCCTCGTCTCCGAACAGCACCTCCTTGCCCAGGAGCTTCCGGGCCACCACGTCGCGGGGATACCCCACCACCGACGGGAAGCTGTGGCGGACGCCGTTGGATCCGGCGATGGCGGTCCGCGACGTACCGAGGTCGATTCCGAGGTAGAGAACACCGCTCTCTCGCTCCTGGTTGGGAGCATCGGCGGCTCCTCCCCTCTGCGCGGGAGGCGATCCACCGGCAGTGGCCCAGGTGCGGTCACCCGGCACCGGGTCCTTCTTCTGGCTCGATCCCGGGGGAGCGGCGGCAGTGGTCTTGGACGAAGTGTCAGGCTTTCCAGCACCCCGGTTCGGGGTGGACTCGTCGAGGGTCTCAGGCGTCACTCACGCCTCCTTCCTGAATCAGTCCTCTCAGGTGGAGATTCTGGTTGAAGATCTCCTCCAGCAGCTTCTTCTTGTTCTGGTATCGGGTGTCTCCCGGGTCGAGCCCCTGGGCATCCCCGGACAACGAGGCGACCCCGGAATCCTCGTCCCGCGCGGACTGTGCCGTCGCAAGGAGTTCCTCGGCAGTGGCCAGGTTTCCCTTGAGCTTGCGGAGTCGCCGCTCGAGGTTTTCAATCCGCTCCTTCTGGGCCTGGCGGGCCTGGACCAGGGCGTGGCGTCGCAGGTCGTTGAGGATGCCGATGCTGAGGTGGACGATCCCTTCCCGCAGGGCGGCGGCCTCTTCGGCCGGGTCCAGGGGCCGTCCGCCCCGGCGCAGCTCCCTCTGTTTCAGCAGCTCCTCCACCGCGGTACGGATCCGGTCAGGAAGGCCTGCGGCCGGATCGGCGAGGTAGACCGCCTCTTCGGCCGTCAGCTCCTCGGCTCCGGTGGGGACGCGGGACGAGTCGGCTCCGAGTCCTGCATCCTGGCGCGCCTGGTCGACCTCCGCCCGGAGCTCGCGCTCCCTCACCACGCTGCTCGTCTCTGCCGCGCGTACGTTCTGGAGCTCCGAGCGGGTGATGTCGAGGTCTCGCTTGAGCACGTCGATCTGGGAGGCCAGGCGGAGGCGCTCGCGCTCGAGCTGGGACGAGATCTCGCGCATCCTGGTCTCGTGCTGCTCCTGCTGCTCGAGCAGCTTCTCCTCGCTCATCTCCCGCTCGCGCACGAGGCTCTCGTGGCTCGAGCGGATACGGGTCTCCAGCTTCTCCTTCTCCTGGCCGAACCTCTGCTCGACTTCGGTGAGCTGTCGACTGAGGGCCGACTTTTCCTCGCTCAGGGCTTTGGAACGGGCGCGGTAGTCGTCACGCTCGCGCATGAGGTCGCGCACCCTCTCGGCGGCCTCGGCCAGGAAGGCCTCGCGTTCGCCTCCGCCGAGCTCGATGCCCCGGCGAAGAAGGGTCTGCTGGACCGCCTGCTCGACGATTTCCTGGAGCCTTCCGGCGTCGAGTACGGTGACCTTCTCGACTCCTTCCCGGCGGAGGGTGCGCAGGGACGTGCCGTGGGCCCGCTCGCGTACGAGGCGGAGCAGGGTCGAGGTGAGGGATGTCCTCATCCTCCGGCTCGGCGCCAATTCGTCCTGTTTCCTGAGGTCTTCCAAGCTAGAATCGATCCTGTCGCAGCACGTGCTGCTTCTCACCCGTCGGGACGGGGGGTCTGCCGCGAAGGTGAAGTCCCGCCCCTACCTGGCTGTCATCCATGAGCCCGAGACCGAGCGACACTGGCGAGGATCCGAACGACGAGCTGTTCGTCGTCGTCGATCGGAGCCTCGATCCGCGGCTGGTCGTATACCACGATCCGCGAGGACCGCTCGCCGAGCAATACCGTTTCTTTCGCACCCGTCTCCTGGCTGCACCACCGGCGACGAGCGTACCGGGCGCCCCGCTGCAAGGTCCCTTGCAAGCCATGGTCCTGACGAGCTCTCGTCCGTCGGAGGGAAAGTCCCTTTCCGCGGCCAACGTCGCCCTGGTTCTTGCCGATCTGCCTTCGACCACCGTTTGCCTCGTAGATGCCGACCTGCGCCGTCCGCGGCAGTCACGCCTTTTCGGCGTCCGCTCCGGCCCGGGTCTCTCCGACTATCTCGTGGAGGACATCCGTTCTCCGGATGACCTCGTGATTCCGACCAGGCTCGAGAACCTCTTTCTGGTGCCTGCGGGCGACCAGGCGATGATCCCGTCGGCCCATTTCGGCAGCCCCCGGTGTCTCGATCTCATCCACCGGCTGCGCGAGCGATTTCACTACGTCCTCTTCGATACGCCTCCGGTCGGCACGTTTCCCGACGCCGCGATTCTCGCGTCCCGGCTCGACGGGGTGATTCTCGTCATCCGGATGAAAAAGACGCCGCGAAAGGTCGTCGAGAGCTCGGTCGACACTCTCCGCCGCGCCGGCTGCCACATCCTCAGCACCCTTCTCACCGGCGTCGATACCGACAAGTCGTGGTACGAAGCCTACCGATCGCGCTAAGGTCTTTTGCCATCGGCTTCTCCATCGGCTTCCCATCGGACAAGGACACCATCGGCCGGCGGCCACCTGCCGGTTGACCGCCTTTCCTGCCACGGCCATCCGGCCCCATCGGGGCCCCGGCCCCTCTCGGCACACCCGGGCATCTTCCCAAGAAAACGGTCCCCCGGGAAGCGGTTTCCGGGATCGGAGCGAGGGCAGGGCCGCCTCGGCGGGGTTCCCGTTAACCTACTTGTCGGGCGCGAGATGCGGCACCGACCAGGAGTCCGACCAGGCAGAGGGTGGCCAGGGACTGCACGAGGACGAGCAGGACTCCGGTCGGTGGGAGCCAGGGCAGAAGGGCGGCGGTGGAGCCGCAGCCCAGGGTCAGGAGCCAGTGCACGAGGACGGCCTGGGGCCGGCTGAGGCCGAGCCGCACCAGGCAGTGGGAGAGGTGGCTCGTGTCACCCACCGCCAGCGGCCTTCGCTCCCGGAGCCTCCGTTGCACGACCCAGGCCGTGTCGAACAGAGGTACGAGGAGCACGAGGACCGGAATCGCCACGGGGGCGAGTCCCGGGCCGGACGGCGTGACGTAGCTTTCCACGAGGGCGAGACCGGCCAACAGGAGGCCGAGCACCTGGCTGCCCGCGTCGCCGAGGAAGACCCGGGCGCGGGGGAAGTTGTGGGGCAGGAAGCCGAGCACGGCTCCCAGGAGCAGCGCGAGGATTCCTCCGACGAGGATCTGGCCCTGACCGGCGGCCACCGAAAGGAGGAGGGAGCACGACAGGGCCGCGACTCCGGCCACGAGACCGTCCATGTTGTCGAGGAGATTGAAGGCATTGGTCACGGCCAGAACCCAGAGCAGGGTCAGGACGAAGTCCATCGCTCCCCCGTCGAAGAGATCGGACCGGACACCGGACATCCAGAGGATCACCGCCCCGACTCCCTGTCCCGCCACCTTCTTCCAGGGCGAAAACGAATCCCCGACGCGGTCGTCCGCGAGCCCGAAGAGAAAGACCAGGATGGCTGCACCGCACAGGCCGGACAGAGCCGTCCAGGTGGCGGCGCCGGGCGAGACGCTGGCCAGCAGCTCGGAGGACATGGGGAGGACGTCGGCGATACCGGCCCGGATTCCGGGTGTGGTCAGGACGAGTGCCGCCCCGCCGACCCCCAGGAGAAAGGTGCCGAGGATGGCCGCACCGCCGAGGAGGGGAATCTCTTCCTGGTGATCCCGGCGGGGCCCGGGTCGCGAGACGAGTCCGGCTCTTCGGGCCCACCGCGCGAAGACGGGGGTCGCGAGCGCGGACGTCACGGCGGCGGCGCCGGAGACCAGGGCGAAGCACGACGCGAGGGAGAGACCGTCCCTGACCATCCTCCTCCTCGTTGATTCCGGGACCGGAATTGGATAATCACCGGCTCCGACGTATCCGGGTACGCGGCGAGATCGGACTCCATCCGCGCGGGTCGGGCGGAGCGTAGCACCCCGCGCGGGCGGTGGCGATGGAGCCGGGTCCCGGGCCCGAAGCACCAGGAGGAAGCATGGAGGTCAACACGCTGGACGTCGCCATCCTGGTCGTCCTTCTCGCCAACGTGGTGATGGGGATCGTCCGGGGGCTCGTCTGGCAGGTCACCCGCCTGTCCGGTCTCATTCTCGGTCTCTATCTCGGCGGAAGGTTCGCCGAGGTCGTGGGTGGCTTCGTGAGCACCCGGATCACCGACCTGCCCCACCCCACGGATCAAATCGTGGGGTTCGTGATGGTGTTTCTGGCCGTGTTTCTCGTCTTCGCCACCCTGACGCACTTCCTGCGCAAGATCATCGAGAAGCTCAAGCTCAAGTCCTACGACCACACCTTCGGCGGGATCATGGGGGCGATCAAGGGCTACGTTTACGTGTTCCTGATCTTGCTGGTCCTCCAGGCGGTCTTCATCCCGGAACCCATGGGCTCGCCCGATCCCGACCAACCCGGCCCCGCGCCGGTGGAGGCTCCCTCGGGCTTCCTGGGGAGAATGCAGGTGAGGATGGTGGATCAGTTCTCGAGCTCCCGCCTCGTGCCCACCGTCGATGCCCTCGCGGGGTACCTCAAGCGCCTGTTTCCGCCACCCTGGATCGACAAGTGGGACGAGCTCGTGCTGTGGGTGGATGAAATGGCCGACAAGCTGCGGACGCCCGAGCCGGACATCGAGCCGAGGGAGGACGATCGCCAGGCGCGGGCTCGATCCGGAAGCGGCGCCTCATCGACCCGGAGACGTGGCGCCTTTCATGTTCCTTCCCAGGGCGGCCTCGATGCGCGCCTTGGCATCCTTGTCGCGGACGAGAGTGGCCGGGTCGATCTCTCGTGACAGGGAGATGAGCTCGTCCCGTCCCCCCTTCTTCACCCACTCCTCGACGATTTCGGCCACGGTGGTGTCGAAGGTCGGTGCGGGAGCTCTCTCGAGCGTGAGGCCGCCGCTCCGGTCTTGCTCCTTGACGAGGGCGAGCAGCCCGTGGATTTCCCGGAGCGCCTCCTCGTAGGCGCCCGAGCGGCGCAGGAGCTGCACGAGATAGACCGAGGCCTTGGATCCGCGGAGGTCGGTGGAGTCGGCCGACGCGACCTTCTTGATCCGCTCACAGGCCGCCCGAGCTTCCTCCAGCCGATCGAGGTCGCTGAGGCACTCGACGGTCATGAAGCCGAGGTCGCGGTCGAGACGCTCCGGTTCCTCCCGGGCGATCTCCTCCACGAGCTCGAGCATCTTGCCCGAGTAATTTCGCACGGCCTCCATCTCGTTGCGACTTCGGTGCAGCTCTCGCAGGTAGTTTGCCGCCTCGAGAGCGGCATCGGACTCGGGGCGAAGCTCGAGGAGCTCGCGGTAGCGCTCCGCGGCCTCGTCGATGCGGCCACGGATGTTGAGGTTCGAAGCCGCTGCGGCCAGCATCTCGGCTCGGAAGGGAACGTCTCCGTACTCGTTGATCAGCCGCTCCAGAAGGGTGATGCGCTCGTCGATTCCCCGGGTCATGGCGACCTGGAAGGCCTCCCAGACCCTCTGCTGGTCCTCCGGAAGGTCGGCTCGCATCTCCGGGGCCTCCATCACGGGAGCGGGGAAAGCCTCGGCGGGGACGGCCGCCTCCCCACCATCCGAGCAGGAGGCGAGAAGGGGCGACAGGCCCACGAACAGGCCAAGGGTGAGGACCCGGACGGGACCACGGCAAGGGATCGATCTGTGAGTCATGAGTGAACCTCCTCGTGCCGGGTGGGGGCGCCCGCGGGTGGGGGGCTCGCGCGGGTGGTGCAGGTACGTATCATAGCAAGGGTTCGGACGGAGGAGCAAGGAGCCGCGGGTATGCCAGAGCGTCGCCACCAGCCATCGATCGGAGGCAGGAGAGCCGGGTGCAGGGCCCTCCTCGTCGTTGCCCTTGTTCTCGCCGGCGCATCCGCCCCGGCAGCCCAGCCCTCTCCCCGGACGCCGAGAGAGGTGGATCCTCGCCGCCGCACGCCCGTGGTCGAGGCCGTCGAGCGGGCCGGGCCGGCGGTGGTGAGCCTCGTCACCGAGAGGGTCCTGGATGCGGTGCCCACCCCCCTCTTCCGGCCCCGGGAGGGTGCCGATCCGACCCCCGAGGGGTCGACCCTCCTCGGCTCCGGACTGCTCATCGACCCCCGTGGCTTCATCGTCACCAACCACCACGTCGTGCAGCAGGCCTCTCGCATCACGGTCTGGCTCGAGGACGACACCTCCCTTCCCGCCGAGCTCGTGAACTGGAATCGGGAAAGCGACCTGGCGGTGATCCGGATCACCGCCAGCGACAAGGGGCCCTTTCCCTACCTGCCTCTCGGAACCTCCTCCGACATTCTCGCGGGGGAGCCGGTGATTGCCCTCGGGAATCCCTTCGGTCTCGGCAACAGCGTCACGACCGGTGTCGTGAGCGCGCGGAGCCGCCCCGTCCACCGGGACGGAAAGGTGCTTCATCCGGACCTCATCCAGACCGATGCCCTCATCAACATCGGGAACAGTGGAGGCCCCCTGCTCAATATCACGGGCGAGGTCATCGGGATCAACCTCGGCATCCTGGAGGAGGGGCAGGGGATCGGTTTTGCCATTCCCGCCGACCGCGTGCGCCAGGCGGTGGCTTCACTCCTCGACTTCCGCACCGAGCGCATGCTTCGTCTCGGAATCCCCTCTCGGGGTCTGCGACCGGCAGCATCACGGGGAGGCGAGGGCCTCCTCGTTCTGGAGGTGGAGGCCGACGGACCGGCGGCCGAGGCGGGAATTCGGAAGGGGGATCTTCTCCTCTCCGTCGATGGTCGCCCTCTTTCCAGCGCCCTCGATCTTCATCTCCACCTCTTCCTGAAGTCCGTGGGTGACGTGGTGGTGGTGCGGGTCCTGAGGGGTCAGGAGCAGATCGAAGCGCGCGTCACCCTGGGGCGCCACCAGGACATCGTGTGGGAGCTTCTGGGGATGGTGGCTCGCGATGTGACCGACGATCTCGGCAATCGTCTCGAGCTGCCTCCCGATCGCTGGTACGGCGTCTACGTGGTCGAGGTGGAGCGTGGGGGGCCTGCCGACGAGGTTTTGATCCGGCCCGGGGATCTTCTGTACTTCCTCGGCCAGTTCCAGATCAACGGCATCGAGAGCCTGCGTTCGCTCCTGTCGACCCGGTTCAAGAGGGGGCAGCTCGTTCCCGTGAACCTCTGGAGGTCGGAGACCCGGGAGGAACTGCAGGGAGGCCTCCGGCTCCGGCCCTGATGGAGCCGGCGACGGAGAGACCGGGTCAGGAGCCCTTTCCTACTTGACCGTCCAGGTCTGCCTTATTTGACCGTCCAGGTCTGACTGCCAGCCAGGAGCTTCTGAAGGTTTCCCCGACCACGCTTCTGGATCTCGGCCTCCTCCTGGTGGAGCAAGCCGGACTCGTAGACGCTCTCCTTGCGCTCGAGAAACACTCCCACCGGGACCGGGTACTGCGGGTAGTCCAGGTAGGAAAGCGCGGCGGCGTGGGTCGGATCCGTCTCGTCGTAGATCCACAGGTCCTCGGTGTTCTCGTCGTAAGCAACGACCTCGGGACGCAAGGCGCGGATCCTCACCGCCCGACGCTTGTCGATGGGGCCGAAGACGAGAGGCTTTCCGTGCTCGACCTGGAGCTCGTTCTCGATCTTGAGCGAGCGGTCCGAGACGTAGTCGAAGGCACCATCGTTGAAGATGTTGCAGTTCTGGTAGATCTCGACGAAGGACGTCCCCACGTGGGCTGCCGCCCTCCGGATGACGTGGCACATGTGCTGCATGTTGGTGGCCACCGTCCGTGAGACGTGAGTGGCGGCGGCGGCAAGGGCAAAGGCCACCGGATTGATGGGCCGCTCGACGGTGCCCAGCGGAGAGGACTTCGTGACCTTGCCGAGCTCGCTGGTGGGCGAATACTGGCCCTTGGTGAGTCCGTAGATGCGGTTATTGAACAGAAGGATCGTCACGTCGACGTTGCGACGCAGGATGTGCAGGAGGTGGTTGCCGCCGATGGAGAGTCCGTCACCGTCACCGGTGACGATGAAGACCTTGAGATCGGGGTTGGCGACCTTGAGTCCGGTGGCGAGGGTCGGCGCCCGGCCGTGAATGGTGTGGAATCCGTACGTATTCATGTAGTACGGGAACCGGCTCGAGCAGCCGATGCCGGAGACGAAGACCATCTTTTCCCGGGGGATCCCCAGCTCGGGCATCACCTTCTGGACGCCGGAGAGGATGGCATAGTCGCCGCACCCCGGGCACCAGCGAACGTCCTGGTCGCTGACGAAGTCCTGCTTCTTGTACCCGGGTGCCGACGGAGAGGATTCGTTCTCGGTTGCGGTGGTCATCTTGCCTTGCTCACTGATTGGCGTTGCGTCGGGAGGTGTCGAAAACGTGTCTTCGCTCAGGACCTCTTGGACTTTACTTTCTTGGGCTCCTTCGTCGCTCCCTCGTCGCGGGCGGGGGCGAGCCGGTCATTGATCGCCTGGCGGAGCTCTCCGGCGTCGAGAGGCTGACCGGTCACCCGGTTGAAGCCCTCGGCATTGACCAGGAACTCGGCGCGCAGGATGCGAAGGAGCTGCCCCCGATTGATCTCGGGAACGAGGACCTTCTTGAAGCGCTTGAGGGTCGCACCCAGGTCCGAAGGGAGTGGGCTCAGGTGACGGATGTGAATGGCGGAGACATCGAGCTTGTCCGCCCGCGCTTCCTCGACCACCTGGCGGATGGTCCCGTAGGTGGAACCCCAGCCTACGAGCAGGAGCTCGCCTTCGTTGTCGCCGAGACACTCCAGGGGCGGGATCTCGGTCACCACCCGGCGCACCTTCTCCTCGCGCAGCCGGACCATCAGATCGTGGTTCTCGGCATCGTAGCTCACGTTGCCGGTCGCGTTCTGCCCCTCGAGACCGCCAATGCGATGCTCGAGGCCCTTGGTCCCCGGGATGGCCCAGGGTCGGGCCAGGGTGGCCTCGTCCCGAAGGTAGGGCTGGTACGTGGCGGGGTCGGTGGCGAAGTGGAGGGGCACCGCGGGCAGGTCGCTCACCGAGGGCACCTTCCACGGCTCGGAGCCGTTGGCCAGGTATCCGTCGGAGAGGATCATGACCGGGGTCATGTACTTCACGGACAGGCGAACGGCCTCGTAGGCGATCTGGAAGCAGTCGGACGGGGTACAGGGAGCGAGCACGATCAGCGGGCACTCGCCGTTGCGTCCGTACAGGGCCTGCATGAGGTCGGCCTGCTCGGTCTTGGTGGGCAGTCCCGTCGACGGGCCGCCCCTCTGGACGTTGATGATGACCAGGGGAAGCTCGGTCTTGACGGCCAATCCCATGGCTTCACCCTTGAGGGCGATGCCCGGGCCACTGGAGGCAGTGACCGCGATGGCGCCCCCGAATGCGGCGCCCACCACGGCTCCCATGGCCGCGATCTCGTCCTCGGCCTGGATGGGACGCACCCTGAAGTGGCGATAGCCGTTGAGGTGATGCAGGATGTCGCTGGCGGGGGTGATGGGGTAGGCCCCGAACACCACGGGACGATCGGCCTGTGTCGCCGCGGCGATGATTCCCAGGGCCAGGGCCTGGTTGCCGGAGATCTGCCGGTACAGACCGGGGTCGTAGGTCGCCGGCTCGAGATCGAACGTCGAGATGGCGGCCTCGATGGTGTCCCCGTAGAAGTAGCCGGCCTTGAGCACCTTGATGTTCGCGTCGCGAACCAGGGGCAGCTTCTTGAACTTGGCCTCGGTCCACTCCACCGTCGGCTCGATGGGACGGTTGTAGAGCCAGGACACGAAGCCGAGGCAGAAGAAGTTCTTCGACCGGTCGATTTCCTTGGCCGAGAGCCCCGATTCGGCCAGGGCCTCGCGGACGAGCCGACCGACCTCGATCTCGTAGAGGCGGTAGGTCTGCTTGAAACCGGGCTGGTCGAGGGGGTTGCTCTCGTAGCCGGCCTTGGAGAGGTTGCCCTTGGTGAACTCGTTGACGTTGACGATGATCGTGGCGCCCTTCCGCAGGTCCGGGAGGTGCACCTTGAGGGCGGCCGGGTTCATGGCCACGAGGACGTCGGGAGAGCCTCCGGGGGTATGGATGGCGGCACTTCCGAACTGGATCTGGTACGAGGAGACCCCGAACAAGGTGCCCCGAGGGGCCCGGATCTCCGCCGGAAAGTCGGGCAGGGTGGCCAGATCGTTCCCCGCCCAGGCCACCTCGTTGGCGAACTGGGTGCCCGTGAGCTGCATTCCGTCGCCCGAGTCACCGGCGAAGCGAACGACGGCGTTGGAAATCTTGGTCCGTGCCGGGGTTGGGCGGCCATTCCCCTCACTCTTCTCGGACATCGTGGCTCCTTGGCGAGGGCCGGGCGGCCCCGACGAGCATGGTTCGGCGGTGGGGTACGATTGCGACCAATCGGGCTCCCCATCGAGCGGATCGGGTCGTCTTGTTCAGTATCGGAAGGATCATGAGAGAGCAAAACCCGCGAATCATACTATTCCATGCCAGACGGATCTTGCGAAGGCGCAGAGGCGGGGAATCCGGCATTCGGGCCGGTTTTTTGGCGGATGAAGTGATGAAGTGGTGCTGAGCGCTGCTCCGGGCGCAGGGCCTCACCCCCCGTGGATCTGGTCCGGATGCTTGAGCTCCTGGTCCGGGGGAAGGTTCATCGTGGCCTTGCGGAACAAGGACACGATGAAGCGTACGAAGTGACGCGTGAAGAGGATGCCGATGGGCTTCTCGGCATCATCCACCACCGGGATGGTCCGGAAGCCTCGCGTGGCCATCCGGTTGAGAGCGAAGGCCGCCGTATCCATGGGTCCCAGGGCCTCGGGATCGGGTGTCATGACATCTCCCACGGGCAAGGATTCGGGGGCCCGGGAGTTCCCGATGACGCGGGTCAGGACGTCCCGCTCGGTCAGGAGGCCCACCAGCCGGCCAGCATCATCCACCACGCAGGCCGCGGTGTGCCCCTTGCTCTTGACGATCCGCCGGATCACCTCCGCCACCGAGGTCTCGGCGGTGACGCAGATCGGCGCAAAGGGCTCGAGACCCCGGATGGGAGTCTTCAGGATCTCGCCCCGAATCCGCTCCTCGCCCTCGAAGTGGACGTGGTCGTACTGGTCTTCGAATTCGCTTCGCATATCGGTCCCTCCGCTCTGCCCCGGGCCGGTTCAGGCCCGTCAGGTCGGGCTTGGCCCCTCCCCCTTAGTGTTAGTTGCCCACCCGCCTCTTGACAAGGGAAATGTCCGCGTGAATTGGACATAGCTCCGGGGCCTTGCTAGTCTTCGGGCTCTTCCGGCGCAGAGGGACCGTGGCTCGGGCCTCGGGTCGACCGCAGACGATCGAGAGAAGGATTCCCGTCATGGCCGACTATGTCTATCGACTGAACGACGGGCTGATCTACTCCGTCCCCGTGGGGCAGAAGCCTCGCAAGAAGGCCCCTCCCCTCGTGGTCGTGATGAACGAGAACTGCAATAGCTGCGCCGGCTCTCCGGTCTGCGCCTCCGAGTGCCCAGTCGACTGCATCCACATGATGTATGACGACACCCGGCGTCCCATGAGGGTCTACGTCGACAACTCGGTCTGCATCGGCTGCATGAACTGTTTCTCCTACGAGATTCGCCCCAAGAACATCATCAAGGGAGACATGCGGGCGAATTGCGAGACGTACAACGTGCAGGACCTGAGCCAGAAGAACGGCGTCTGTCCCTGGGACGCGATCGAGATCCACGTGTTCGACGAGGGCGTGGAGCGGTCGGCCGAGTTCTATGCTCAGCCGCCCAAGCCGGATGCCGAGGCTTCGGCCTCGGCCTGAGCTCTGGCCCCCATCCTGATCCTCTCCAGGGTCGCCCGTCCTTGCGTCCGGATCCGGTCGTGACCGGGATGCGCGAGGAGCACCTCTTCGATCGCGGCCTCATCCTCGGCGAGCCCGACGATTCCCAGCCCCACGAGGGCCTGGAGGATCTGCTCGGCTTCGGGATCGAGGATCACCAGAGGGTCGCCGATCGCGACCCGATCCCCCAAAGCAGCCCCTCCTTCCAGGAGCTTGCCGAGGAGTGGGCTGGGGATGTCCACCGTGTCGGACCCCTGGCCCAGGGTGATCAGGGCCCCTCCCGGCCTCACCCGGGAACCCGGCCCCCGCCTTTCCAGGACCTCTCCAGCACAGGGGCTCGGTACGGCGAGAGGCCGGAGCATCTCGAGGAGGACCGCACGGGCGGCGGGCTCGCCGAAGCGGCAGAGGGCCAGCCCTGCGTTGAATCGGACCCCGGCGTGATCGTCCTCGAGGAGTCCGAGGAGGGCCTCCCGAAACGCAGGTGACTTTCCCTCTTCTCCGAGGAGCCAGGCCACCGTGAGGCGTACGGCGGGCTCGCGGTGGGAGGTCAGCTCGAGCAATGCGGGCGCGTAGGGAGCGGCCGGCTGCCCGGCGCCCAGCCGCCGCGAGAGCTGCTCGAGAGCGTGCTGGATGTCCTCCGGGTCGTCTCCCTCGAGGAAGCGGACGATATCGGCATCTGCCAGGGGAGCTCCGAACCAGGTGGACCGCCACAGGAGGTAGGGCAGGAGCACGGTGGTGATGGCGGCCAGGAAGAGGAGGACCCAGGCCCAGCGCGGTGGCGGGGAGCTCGCAGGCCGGGGGGATCCGGATCCGGTGTCGGGAAGGGTCATTTGCCCGACGCGGCGTGGTCCGCGACCCGGGAATCCGATGTTTCGGGATCGCTGCAGGGGCTCCCGTCGCCGGGCCCGGATTCCGTCGGTGGGCCGATCCGGGCTGCCGACAGAGCGTCGGCCTCACGACAGGCGATCACCATCACGCGGATGAGTGCGAAGGCGACGAGGCCAAGGACGCTCAGCATGGCGATCACGCTGATGCTGAAGGCCCGGGCCGCGGTTCCCTCGACGGACGCCTCGTCGGCCAGGGCGTCCTTGCAGTTGGGGCAGGAGGCGGCCGCGCCGGCCAGTGCGGGCCACACCATCAAGGCCAGGCACCAGAAGAGGTGTCCGGGTCGACCCCGGGAAGGCTTCGTCATGCGAGTGCCACGGATCATGATTCCCCTACTCTACGAGGCGGCCCCCCCCAGGGGAAGCACGTACAGGGCCAGGTACACGAGGACTCCGGTCACCGAGACGTACATCCAGATCGGAAAGGTCCAGCGGGCGACCCGGCGGTGGGTGTCCAGCCGCTCCCGCAGGGCCAGAGAGACCGTGACCAGCACCAGGGGCACGATCACGACCGCCAGAATGATGTGGGAGACGAGCATGATCCGGTAGGCGAGGAGGAGGAGTCCTTCTCCCCCGAATGGCCGGGGAGGAGCACTGGCGTGGTAGATGACATACGAGGTGAGGAAAGCGGCGGAGAGAAAGACGCCGGTCAGCATGAGGGCCTTGTGGGCGGCGATTCTCTTCTTCTTGATGCAGATGTAGCCGGAGAAGACAGCCACCGCACTGGCCGCATTGAGGGCCGCGTTCAGGGTGGGAAGGTCATCGATGGACATGGCTCACTTCTCGGCGAGAAGGCGGCGAGCGTGCTCGGTGAGAAGATCGAGGTCGTCGCGGCTGGTGCCGTCGTAGGCCCCGCGCATCCTGCCCTCCCGGTCGACGAGGAGGAAACGCTTGCTGTGGAGGATTGGATCCTGTCCCGGCTCGAGCTCTGCGGCGTCGCGCCGCTCGAGCCCGAGCTTGAAGCCGTTGAGGCAGAGGTCGAAGATCGTCTCCCACTCGCCGGTCAGGAAGAACCACCGCTGTCCGGCGCCATAGGTCGTGGCGTACTCCTGGAGCCGTTCCGGTGTGTCGCGCTCGGGATCGACGCTGATCGACACCAGGTAGAGCTCGGGTTCGTCCTGGAGCCGCTCCTGAAGCTCGGCCATCCTCGCCGTCATCATGGGGCAGATGCTACCGCACTGGGTGAAGATGAAGTCGACCACCCACACCTTGCCCCGGAGGTCGAGCTGTCCGATGTCGTTCCCGGAGCGATCTCGAAGCGTGAAGTCGGGGGCCTCGCCAAGGTCGGAAAGGGTGTCCCCGGTGTCCCCCGCGATCCCCTCGCCCGCCGGCCCGGCTCCGGCCAGGGCATGTCCGCGGTCTCGATCCCGGAGAATCACCAGGCCGATGGTCACCAGCGCTGCCGAGAGGGCGATGACGGTGGCGGAGATCACCAGCAGTCGCGAAGATCCGGAAATGGCGTTGCCGTCCCCGTCGTGTGTGGCCAAGAGGATGCTCCCGCCGCGTGGGCGATCAGAACTTCTCGATGAGCAGCGCCACGAACATCACCACCATCAAGAGCATGGGGAATCCCACCACGATGTAGAGCGAGCGCACTTCGGTCTTGAGGTGCATGAAGAACATGGCCACCAGCGAGGCCTTGAAGGTGGCGATGGCCAGGGCGATGAGCACGCCGGCTGCCGTCCCGAAGTTGATGTACGAGACGCCAACCGTCACGCCGGTCATCACGATCAGGAGCAGAAAGATGGTGAAGTAGCTCGGCCCCTGGTGGGCGTGGGCGGCATGGGAAGCGGCGGCATGGGAAGCACTGTCAGACATGATTCAGCTCCTCCTGTGGTGGATCACTTGATGAGGTACAGGACCGGGAAGAGGTAGATCCACACCAGGTCGACGAAGTGCCAGTACAGACCGAGAAGCTCCACGCGCGTGTTCCCCGGTCGGCAGTAGCGGCCATCGCTCGCCTTGAGGGCCATCCAGGCGATGGGGATGATGCCACCGACCACGTGAATGAGGTGGATGCCCGTCATGCCGAAGTAGCAGGAGTAGAAGGACGAGTAGCCCGGGGTGATGCCGTGAGAGAGCTTCTGGCTGTATTCGAAGTACTTGACCACGCAAAACGCGATGCCGAGGACAGCGGTGATACCCAGGTACTTGCGGATGCCCGCGTTGTCGTTCTGCCAGGACGCCCGCACACCCAGAGCCATGGTGAGGCTGCTCGTGATGAGGAACGCGGTGTTCATCGCGGCCAGGGGCACGTTGAGCGGGGCCGGGAGCTTGTCGGGATGGAACAGGTCCGGATGGGTCACCCGGAGCACGATGTACGTTCCGAAGAGCCCGGCGAAGAACATGATCTCCGAGGCCAGGAAGATCCACATGGCGAGCTTCCCGGTGGGAAGCCTTTCCTCGGCATGGGTGCCGTGGGCCATGGTCGCGACGTTAGCCATGGATAGCGATCCTTCCCGAAACGAGGTTCATCTGTGGCGCTCCGCGCATCAGAGCCACCCCAGCAGCTTGGCGGCAATGGGGACCACGAAGAGGACGATGACCAGTGAGAGGAGAGCGAGGCCGAGCTTCTGGCGGCTGGCCTGCCCCGCACGCGTTGTGTCCGTGGTTGCTCCGCTCATGCCAGGGTCCACCGATCGAGGACCATCACCCCCAGAAGGCAGGGCAAATACACGAGAGACATCAGGTAGACGTTGCGAGCCCGGCGCGCATCGGGACGCCGGATGAGGGTCAGGGCCGCCGCCACGAGTGCCGTGCCCAGCAAGAGGGCAGCAAAGAGGTAGACCTCGCCCGCCATCGCCACGGTGCTCGGGAGCAGGCTGACGGGCAGGAGGGTCAGGCTGAACAGGAGAACCTGACGAATGGCCATCTTCCCCCCCTCGTCCATCACGGAGAGCATGCGCATCCCGGCCCGGGCATAGTCTTCCCGGTACAGCCATGCGATGGCGAAGAAGTGCGGGAGCTGCCACACGAAAAGGATGCCGAACAGGATCCACGCCTCACGCGGAGCCTGACCGGTGGCGGCCGCCCACCCCATCACGGGAGGAAGAGCTCCCGTCACCGCGCCGATGAGGGTATGAAACGAGGTCTTCTGCTTGAGCGGGGTGTAGACCACCACGTACAGGACCAGGCTCGTGAGTGACAGGAGAGCGGTGAGGCCGTTCACGAGGACCACGAGCAACGTCAATCCGCACGCTGCCGCCCCCAGGCCGAGAAGAAGGGCATCGCCAACATCCACGCGCCCGGCGGGGAGAGGACGGTCGGAGGTCCGGTTCATGATCCGATCGGTGTCCCGCTCGAGGACCTGATTGAAGATGGAGGCCGCCCCTGCCACCAGTCCCACTCCCAGCAGGGCCGCGAGGAGGACAAGGGATCCTCCCCCTCCCGCGAGAAGGAATCCGAAGGCCACGGTGACGAGGACCAGGCTGGCCAGCCTGGCCTTGGTGAGGTCCAGGAGGTCGCGCAGGCTCGGCAGCGCCCGGGGGCGGTCCCCAACGGTGGCGACTTGCGGACTCGTGCTCATCTCAGGCCTTCCCGAGGTTTCGGGCCTGGGGCAGGTAGTCCTCGTCCCCGGCATCGGGATGGGCGTACTCGTAGGGACCCCGGTACACGGTGGGGATGGTGGGCCCGAAGTTGCCGTGAGGTGCGGGAGAGGTGGTTTCCCACTCCAGCGTGTTGGCCTTCCACGGGTTGTTGCCGGCCTTTTTCCCCGCGATGAGGGAGATGACGAGGTTGAATGCAAAGATGAACTGGGTGGCGGCAAGACCGAGAGCACTCCAGGTCATGAACTCGTTGAGCGGCTGCACGTCCTTGAGGAACTCGTAGCCGATGTTGTTCACCTTGTCCCATCCGATGGCGATGCGACGGGGGTGTCCGGCCACGCCGAGGATGTGCATGGTGAAGAATGTGCAGTTGAAGAAGATGAACGAGAGCACGGTGTGGAGTGTGCCCAGCTTGCTGTTCATCATCTTGCCGAACATCTTCGGGAACCAGTAATAGATGGCGCCGAAGATGGCGAACATGCTTCCTCCGAAGAGCACGTAGTGGATGTGCCCCACGATGAAGTACGTGTCGTGGATGTAGATATCCACCGGGGTCGAGGCCATGAAGATGCCGGAGAGGCCGCCGATCACGAACATGGAGACGAAGGCCAGCGCGTTCTGCATGGCCGGGGTCAGGATCATGTTCGAGCGCCAGAGCGTACCCAGCCAGTTGAAGGTCTTGATGGCCGAGGGCAGGGCAATCATCATCGTCGAGACCATGAACGTCATGCCCAGAGCAGGATTCATGCCGCTCTGGAACATGTGGTGTCCCCAGACGATGAAGCCCAGCCCCGCGATGGCGCAGATGGAGTAGACCATGGGCTTGTACCCGAAGATCGGCTTCCGGGCAAACGTGGAGAGGATGTCCGAGACGAAGCCCATCCCGGGCAGGATCATGATGTAGACCGCGGGATGGGAGTAGAACCAGAACACGTGCTGCCAGAGGAGGGGCTGTCCACCCTGGGCGGGGCGGAAGAAGGTCCCCCCCAGGACCCGGTCCACCATCAGCATGAACAGCGCCGAGGCCAGGACCGGGGTTCCAAACACGACCAGGATGGCGGTGATGAACAGGGCCCAGGTGGAGAGGGGCATCCGGAACATGGTCATGCCCGGGGCCCGCATCTTGATGATGGTGGTGACGTAGTTGACCGCGCCCATGATGGAGGCGAATCCCAGGAAGAACACGCTGGCGCACCACAGCGTCTGCCCCATGGTCGATCCCGGGGTCGGCACCTCGGTCCCGTAGGCGGTCTGGGCCTCGCTGAGCACGGGGTAGGCAGTCCAGCCCGCGGCGGCGTGCCCTCCATCCACGAAGAATCCGGTGATCATCAGGACGAGCGCTGGCCACACGAGCCAGTAGGAGAGCATGTTCAGGACCGGAAACGCCATGTCACGGGCGCCGATCTGCAGGGGGATGAGGAAGTTGCCGAAGGCGCCGGTGAGGAGAGGGATGATCACGAAGAAGATCATCACCGATCCGTGCATGGTGACGAGCATGGTGTAGAACTCGCCGCCCATGGTGTAGACGGTGTTCCCCCCCACCGTTGCCGCCTTGGCCACCGACTCGGGAAAGAGGTTCCCGAAGGGCAGATCGTAGGGCCAGGCCAGCTGCCACCGGATACCGAGGGCGAGGGCTCCCCCGAGGACGAACATGAGGAGTCCGGTGAACAGGAACTGGATTCCGATGATCTTGTGATCGGTGGAGAAGATGTACTTGCGGATGAATCCGAGCTCGTGGTGCTCCTCGTGATGAGCCTCCACGTGTTCGGCGGTTCCCACTGCCGTGCTCATGAATCGTTGCTCCTGGAGACCTGGCCAGCCCGCGGGGGGGCCTGGCCCTCCTGATTACTCGTGATCATCGTGGCTCCCGCCATGTCCCTCGAGATCGTGGATCTCGAGGATTCCCCCCGCTCGACCCCAGTTCTCCCAGAGTTCCGGCGGGGCGAAGTCGGCGGCCGCCGCCGACTCCTTGGCCACCCAGGCGTCAAAGTCAGACGGGGAGTCGATGGTCACCTTTGCCCTCATCTCGTGATGACCGAGGCCGCAGAGCTCTGTGCAGGCGATCTCGTACTTGAAGTCGGGATTGCCCCGCTCGGTTCGGGCCTGTTCGGTGGACTTGGTGGACTGGAACCACCCTCGTATGGTCATCCCCGGCATGATGTCCTGCTTGTAGCGCAGGTGGGGCATGAAGAGGCTGTGGATCACATCGTAGGAGCGCATCTCCAGCACGACGTTGCGGTCCCGGGGAATGTGCAGATCATTGATGGTGTAGATATCGTCTTCCGTTCCGAACTGCCCGTCCGTCCCCGGAAGCCGGAAATTCCATTCGAATTGCTTGGCGAACACCTGGACCGTCACGTTGTCCGGCGACGCGGGGATGTCCATCTTGATCCGGGCCCAGGTCTTGGTCTGGTACAGAGCCAGAAACAGCAGGATACCCGCAGGGACGAGAGTCCAGATGATCTCCACCTTGTGGCTGCCGTGGATGTGCTGGGCCTTGACTCCCGGCTTGTGGCGGAACTTGAGGATGGAGTATCCGAGAACCGCGAAGGTGGCCACCAGCGTGAGCCCGGTGATCCAGCTGATCAGGTAGAAGAGGTGGTCGATCTCACCACCGAAGGTCGAGATGTTCTCGGGAAGAGTCCATCCCATGCCCTGGGCGTGAGCGGGCACCCCGCCTCCCAGTGCGGCCAGGCTCCAGAGGCCACCGGAGATCGATCGGATCCTACGCGTGCTCGAGCGCATGGTCGTCCTTCCCGCATCGGGTCGATCCCCGGGCCCCTGATGACAGGGGCCCGGGAAGGTTTTCCCGCGGTTTGATCACTTGCCGAAAGTGAAGGTGATCTCCTTGGTCTCGCCGTCTCCCACCGTGACCTTCTGGGTCTTGGTCTTGAGCTTCTCGTGCCAGGCCTCGATCTCGTACTCGCCGGGAGGAAGCTTCCCGAGGCTGAACATCCCCTGGTCGCCGGTAACGGAGTAGAAGGGATGATACAGGACTCCCACGTAGGCGCCCATCCAGGAGTGGATGTCGCACTTGATCCGGGCCATGACCTCCTCGCGAGCGAACTCCTCCACGTCCTTCTGACCCTCCTTCTGGGTATGATTGAACTCCCTGTTGCTCTTGCCCACGAAGTGGACGTTGTGGGTGGTGGCATCGCTGCTCATGACGTTGAACTTTTGTCCGGCCATGATGCCCATGATGTGGGGCACGTAGGCACAACCCACCTGGTTCAGGACCACCGGCTCGGAGGGAGTCGGAAACTCGTACTTGTCGACGCCCTTCTTGACGTAGACGAAGACGTTCTTGATCGACTTGTCCGCGGAGACGAGCAGACTCTCGTCATCGGGAGGAGTCGAGTGGGCGCCCTCGCAGTACGCGTCGCCCTGGATACGCACCTTGGCGACCTTGGGGGGATCGCCGTCGAAGACGACCTTGCCCTTGATGGTTGCGGTGGCCTTGTCCTTGGGAAAGGCCATTCGCTCGGAGCTCTTGGCCGCGCCCTTGTCGCCGGACCCGGTGCTGGCCGAGGCCGAGTCCCCGCTACCACTCTTGCCAGCTCCGCTGTCACCGCTTCCGCAGCCCGCGAGAGCCAAGCAAGTCATGAGTACGATGCTGATGGAGATCCTGGTTTTCATGTCGACCATCCTTCTTCTGAGTCGAATTCGCTTCCTGAACGGGAACGGTTCCTACTTCTGGCCGAGGAGCTTGCCCTCGGCCTCGTCGAATTGCCACATGTAGCGCACGAAGAGGTCCACGTGGTCCCCGGCGTAGTTCTTCATGCTGTCGGGGATGACCCCCTTGATCACCCAGCGCCCCTTGTCCGCCTGATAGTCGAAGAGCCCGGTGGGCATCTGGGTCCCCGGCATGAGGCGCGCTGGATCCAGGAGCCAGCGCTCGACCCAGCCCGATTTGAGCCTCTCCTTGGTGAGGACGAAGTTCGGGGCGATGGTGTCTGCGCTGAAGCTCGACGGGTCGCCACCGGCGTGACACTTGAGGCAGTCCGAGCTGGTGAAGGCATCCCGCGCCATGAGGAGCTCGTCGCGGGACAGAGGCTCGACCGCGGGCGGCAAGTACGGGAATGGCTGGGACGACCTCCCGGCGAAGAATCGCACCAGCTTGGCCACCTCTTCCTCGGAAAGGTAGAAGGTGGGCATGCGAACCTCGAGGTAGGGCCGGACGCCGTTGCGGTGGGAGCTCTCCTCCACCTCGGTGAGCGAGGGATTGGAAAGGAATCCGGCCAGCCAGTCGGGATCGGTGCGAAAGCCCTGGCCGACGAGGTTGGGCGGCGCCTTGACCTTGTACTCGCCTGCATACCAGGGGAGGTCCTGGATCGCCGGCAGCTCGTCATCAAGGATCTGGTGGCAGCCCATGCAGTTGTACTTCTTGATGACCTCCCAGCCTTCGACCACTGCCCTGGCGTCACCCTCGGGTCGGTAATAAAAGCGCGGAGGATACTGGGAGTCGACCGATCCGAGGAGGAAGGTCACCAGGGCCCGGTTCTGCTCCTCGTCGAGGTAGAAGTCGGGCATGCGCAGCACCTCGAACTCGCCCCGCTCCTTGTGGAGGTCGAAGTAGTTCGGTCGATGCGTCGTGTTGCGCGGGTCGGCGGGGTCGTCCACATGGAGGCCGATCTTCCGCTCGAAAAAGCCCTTGTGGTTGTACCAGTCCTCGCCCTTGGCTTCGTGGGTCAGGTGGCCGAAGTCGAGTCGCTCGATGGGCTTGCTTCCCTCCGCGGTGAGCTCGGTGCCGATGGCTCCTTCGTTCTCGAGGCCGGCGATCTCGTGGCAGCTGTAGCACCCGAAGTGGCGCACGTACTTCTCGCCGAGGGGACGCAGGGCGCGATCCTCGAGGAAGGCAGGACGGGATGAGGGGTCGTCGTCCTGGCGCATCGTCATGAGGTAGGAGGCGATATCCCGGGCCTCCTCCCACGTAAGGCGGAGGCTCGGCATCACCGTCATGTTCTGATTGACGATGGCATCACCGCTGATGGGACAGGTGGCATCGTCGTCGTCGAACTGGAACGGGAGCCCGCTCCGGGCGTAGTCGGCCGAGGTGAGATCCCGTCCGAGGGTCGGACTGTACGGAGCCAGCCGCTGCCGGGGGTTGTGGATCCAGCGGACGAGGTAGTCATAGTTGACCTTCTCGCCCACCCGGGAGAGGTTGGCCGCGAAATCCCCCCCCATCGTCTCCTCTCCGGTTCCCAGGGAGTGGCAGGCGAGGCAGCCCCGGCCCTCGAAGAGGGCCTGGCCCTTTTCCGGGTTGCCCTGTGACTGGGGCGGCGCCGGGATATCGAGGGCAGACTGCCAGAGGAAGGCCGAGATCGCCTGCACCTGACCGGTGTCGAGGCGAAACTCGGGCATCTTGGTATCCGGGCGGAAGGCATGGGGTGACGCGATCCACTCGGGCAGCCACTCCGGACGTAGCTTGGCCCGGATTTCCTTGAGATTGGGGCCGGGCCGCTTGCGCTGCCGGAGCAGGGACCGGGTCCGCTGTCTCACTCCCGAGCGCTCGGTCTCGATGGCCGAGCTCTGGAGAGTGAGGCTGTTGATTCTCTTCAGGGCCTGGTCCACGTCCTCGTTGGTGGCATCCCGGTCCAGGGTGATCGTCTCGGCGGCACGAACCTTTTTCTCCAGCTCGACCTCTTGCCGGGCCAGGGAGCTCAGCTTTTGCGAAAGGCTCTGGAGCTCGACCGTCTCGTTGTTGAATCCCTCGCGGCGATGACATGCCCAGCAGCCCAGCCTCTGGAAGAGCTCGATCCCGTGGTTGAGCACGGGAGCACCGTCGAGATGCAGGCTCCCCTCGTGGCACTGGAGGCATCCCGACTCGGTGTTCTCGACGTCATGGAGGGGCCAGAGCCAGTGCTTGTACTTGCCGTGCGCCTTCTTGACGCTGGTGGTCGCCACGCCGTTGCCGCCATGGCACGGGCTACACCCGAACTCCTCGGGATTGTGGATCTTGAGGAGATCGGGCCGCGGGTGACTCATGAAGACGCGCTCGTTGCCCATGTCGGCGGCGGTGAGCGTGAGGGGCTCGCGGATGCCGAGGTGACAGGACTCGCAGCGATCCACCAGATCGACATCGGCCACGTGGATCTGCTTGATCTCCGTCTCGAAGCCGACGAGCTTGGCCTTGAGGCCCTCGATCTGGAGGGGAGCCAGGCCGGTCAGGCGATTGCTCACGAGATCGGTGCGACGCTTGCGGAGAGCGTCGGCGGGACGGGAAACCTCGGCCCTCTGCTGGATGAGTCTGCCGCGGCGATTCTTGAGCTCGTCGAACTCCCGGATCAGCGTGTCGAAGTCGAAGGGGACCTCTTTGGTGGTGTCACCTTCGCGAACCTCGACCATGAAGGGCCCCTTCTTGTAGGCCTCGAGGTCGGCCCGAAGAGTTTCCTTCCGCGACTCGGGCGCGATCTCGATCTGGTAGATCAGGGCGTTGACGTGTCCCCGTGACTTCTGGAGAGCCACGCTGATGGCGGCGATCCGGGGGTTGATCTCCTTGTTGAGGGTGCCGTCGATCTCCTCGAGGCGGGGTGCGATCTCGGCCTCGGTGGCCTTGATGTCGGCGGTCAAGCCCTCGTACGACTGGCTCTTCTGGATTCTGGACAAATCGTCGACCGTGGTCGGCTGAAGCCGGTCGAGGTAGCTGCCGTAGACGTCGACGAACCGGCTCTGGTAGCCCTTCCAGGGGCGGATCCCCACCGTTTCCTGGTAGAAGGCCCACACCGTGGAGAGAGCGAGGAGCACGGAGGTGATGGCCAGGGGCCAGCTCAACGAGGAATCAACGATCGGATCCTGATCCGGTCCGGTCTTTTCGGCCGCCATGTCTTCGCCTTCTTTTCCCCGTCGCGGGTGATGGCCACCCTCGTGGCAATCTTCCCGAGGCGGCGGGATGAGATCTAGATGTTGAACCAGGGGGTGATGAGCACGTACTTGATCTTGAACGCGTGCCAGATCACCGCTTTCACGGGAAGCGCCATCATCGAGACCATCAGCATCTGGATGGTGCCGTACTGCCAGATGTTGAGCTTGTCGTAGGTCGACTTCATGCGCGTGGTGAAGAGCCAGTGCACGACACCACCGACCACGGCCACGAATCCGAGAAGGACCACCACTCCGAAGGCCGCCACCAGGAAAGGGTTGTGGAGGCCGAAGATCTGCGGCAGGTGCACGAAGGCCTCATCCACCTGCCGGTGGTGGTCCCAGGTCTGTCCGGGCCAGAACCACATCCACCCCGGTCCGCGGAGAAAGACCCCGATCACGATGAGGATCATCCACAAGAAGTGGAATCCGAAGAGAAAGGTCAAGATGGCGAACTTCCGCTGGCGGAAGGTGTAGTAGCCGCTCCCCAGCTTGTTGGGATCGATGTAGGGGATGGCCATGAGGCCGACGACGATGAGGCTCGGCAGGACCACTCCCGCGATCCAGGGATCGAAGTAGACCAGCATTTCCTGGAGACCGAGGAAGTACCAGGGCGCTTTGGCCGGGTTCATGGTGAGGTTGGGATTGGAAGGCTCCTCCAGCGGCGCGTCGAGGGTGATCGACCACACCATGAGAATCAGCGTCACGATCACCGCGGCCAGGAACTCGATGCGGAGGAGATAGGGCCAGGCGTGCACGAGCTTGTCCCAGCCCTTCTTGTAGGGCTCGGCCTTGCGGTGGTGCGTCTTGGCCAGCTCCGGATCGGCCTCGATCTCGGCGATGAGCCGATCGTTGGCGAACGCTTGCTTGAAAGCCAGCCAGGTGAAGAAGGGAATCAGGATCAGCAGCAGGACGATGGGAATGTTGTCCGGCAGCGTCGCGATTTCCCAGAGTTGTGCCCAGTCCATGTTCGGTCAGCTCTCCCGTGGAGATGTTCGGGGGTGTGGCTCAGATTCTCGTGCGATCCTCGGCCTCGGCCTCCAGCACCACGGGTGCCGGGCCGGAGATCCCTCCGTCCTTCCTCACCCGCCAGAAGTGCACGATCATGAAGATCGACACGATCACCGGTATGGCGATGCAGTGCCAGATGTAGGCCCGAAGCAAGGCATTGGCGTCGACGATCGAGCCGCCGAGAAGGGCGAATCGCACGTCGTTGAATGCGGTGAAGCCCAGCTCGGGTCCGAATGGCCCCTCGTGGCCGAGGACGGGAGTGGCCCTCGCCATGTTGGTGCCCACCGTGACCGCCCAGAAGCCGAGCTGATCGTCCGGCAGGAGGTAGCCGGTGAAGGAAAGGAGCAAGGTGAGGACGAGGAGGATCACCCCCACCGCCCAGTTGAACTCCCGGGGTTTCTTGTACGAGCCCGTGAAGAACACCCGCATCATGTGCAGCCACGCGGTGATGATCATGGAGTGTGCGGCCCAGCGATGCATGTTGCGAAGGAGACCTCCGAAGGGCACGTCGTGCGAGAGGTACTCGATGTCCCGGAACGCCTGCCCCTTGCTGGGGTGGTAGTAGAACATCAGATAGATGCCGGTGAGCGTGAGGACGACGAAGAGGAAGAACGTGATTCCTCCCATTCCCCAGGTGTAGGAGTACCGCACGGCATCTCGATTGATCCGGGCGGGATGCAGGTGCAGGAAGACGTTCTGGAGGACGGAGAGCGACCGATTTCGGGGCTTCTCATCGAGAGGATGTCGGAAGACCGACTTCCAGATCTGACCTTCCTTGGGCTTGAGGAGGAGAGGTAGGCCTTCTCGCCCCTTCTCGACGAGGTCCTTCAGAGGCCCCCTGGCCCCGTTTCCACCCTTGCCGTTCGTTCCCTGGCCGGAAGTGTCTTCGCTGCTCGAGGGCGTCTCAACCATGGATGACCTCTGTCTCGCTCCGATCTCGGGGGCGAGCCAGGGCAATGCACTGCTCGGGTCTCACGCGCAACTGCATGCCGCCGGCAACCGCCCCACCTGTGCCCGAAACCGCCCGTGGCGATTCATCAGACCGGGATGAACGTCCCTGTCTTCTTCCATTCCGTCGGCCCGAAGAGACGAGCCGTGTCCACCACGATCTGCCCCTCGGGGTCGAGCTCGACATGGGCCCGGTCCATGGGACGGGGCGCCGGACCCTCGAAGTTGACCCCTTCGGTGTCGAATCCACTCCCGTGGCATGGGCACTTGAACTTGTTCTCGCTCTCTTTCCAGTCCGGAGTGCAACCCAGGTGGGTGCACTTGGCATAGATGACGAAGATGCTCCCCGGATCCCGCACGACCCAGATGCGCTGGGCTTGCTGGAACTTGGTATCCACGCCGAGGCCGAAGTCGCCGGCATAGCCGATCTTGAAGCGCGTCTTGGGCTCGAACAGGGTACGGGGAAAGAAGAACCTTACCGTGGCTCCGGTCCAGAACGTGAGCACGCCGAAGATGCTCCACCAGACGGCCTTCCTCCGGGTCAGCAGGAGCTTGTCCGGACCGCTACCCTTGGCCGGCCCGGTACCCTTGGCCGGCCCGGTATCCTTGGCTGGGATCGCCGGCGGTTTGGAGGCTGCCGGAGGGGCCGGCGCCCCTTTGGGGGCGGTCGCCCCGGGAGGGGAAGGTGTCGGAGTGGGGCTTGCCGCCGGAGTACCCGTGGTCGCCGGAGCCGGCGACGGGGCCTGAGGCTTGTCGGGGGTGGCCGGGGATGCCGCGTCTGTTTTCTTCTCGTCCGTCATCGAAAGCTTCGCTCCTCGAAGAAGCGTGAGAATCGGCTCGTCGGGTGGCCCAAACTGCGCCATGGTAAGAGCCGCTGGACGGGTGTCAAGAAAGCCTGATCGGGTCGGATGAGCTTGCTTCGCACCCCGCCGCGGCGGGGGACCTGCTGCGCGCTTCCCGGGCTCCTCGCCGGGGGCCGATGGCGATCCTCCCGAGGGGCCCCGGGCGCGGAGACGGGTTCCCGGCAGATTTTCAACGTCTTGGGGGGAAGCATTTTGTGAGCAAAGGCCCTGTGCCATGGAACTTTGCTCCTCCTTGCTCGGGTCGCCGCCCCTTCGCCCCTCGGCACCCGGAGAATGAGCTTCCTGGGAGGAGTGGCATTCCCACTTTTTTTCTCGCGAGGCAGGATCGCCGGAGCTCCCGGAGACGGCGACCGGTCAAAACCCGATGTCCCGCAGGAGGACCGAAGGCCGGATCGCGAGGGAGGCGCAAAGGGAGAGGAGGCTGTCCATGCTCGGGAGATGGGCCCCCCTCTCGATGGAGCTGATCTGGGATACGCTCACCCCGCTGCGTTCGGCGAGATCCTTGAGCCCCCACCTCTTCTCCGTGCGCAGGACCTTGAGGCGGTGGCCCATCCTCTGACGCAGCCTCTCGGGGTTCCGGTGCAGCAGACCGTGGGTGTTGGCAGCCCGCTCGAGGACGTCCCGTAGCTCGACGAGGGAGAAGGGCTTGCTGATGTAGTCGAAAGCCTTCTCGCGAAATGTGGCCCGCATGTCGTCGAGGGACGGATGGCCCGTCACCACGACCACGCAGAGGTCGGGATGCGTCTTCCGCAGATCGGCGAGCACCTCCTCCCCGCGGAATCGACCCATTTTCATGTCGAGCAGGAGGAGGTCCGGAGGCTGCTCGAGGAGAGCCCGGGCAAGGTCCTCCGGCTCGTGCACGAACCGGACGCGGTGGCCGTCGTCCGACAGTACGTCCACGAGATACTGGCAATAGTCTCGATCATCGTCGAGAACGACGAGATCCAGTCCCGGGGGTGGCCGTCGATCGCCGGAGTCGGTCTTGCTCATTTGCGCCCATTCCCCCCGTCTCCGTCTCCGGCCGGGCCCGTGCACGGCAAGGTCACCTCGAACTCGGCACCTCCGTGCTCTCCGTTGCGTGCCACGATCCCCCCCCCGTGCTGATCGACGATGCCCTCTGCGACCGCGAGGCCGAGCCCCGTGCCGCGCGCGTCGAGTCGGCTGGTGACGAAGGGCTCGAAGATCCGGGGCAGGATCTCCGGCTCGATCCCCGGACCGTTGTCCACGAACAGCAGCTTGATCCAGGGGCCGGTCTCCCTGTCTTCTCTCCGGCTGGAGACGGTGACGGCACCACCATTCTCCACGGCATCGACGGCATTGCGAAGCAGGTTCACGAAAACCTGGAGGAGTCGATCCGCGTTGCCCAGGACGCGGTCGCCCTGATCGATCTCCAGGCGAAACTCCACGCGGGACGCCTTGGGATCGAGCCGTACCAGGGCCAGCGCCTCCTCGAGCAGCGGACGGACCTCGACACTCGAGAAGTGGGTCGAGCGCGCCCGGGCAAAGTCGAGGAGGCTCTCACTGATGGACTTCAGGCGGGTGGTGACGCGAAGCATGCGCTGGATCCTCCCGTCGAGCCGGGGGTCCGAGGTGTCCTCCCTGAGCTTCTCCAGGGAGCCCTGGAGCACGGCCAGGGGAGTGTTCAGCTCGTGGGCGACTCCGGCGCTGAGGATGCCGAGGCTGGCCAGGCGATCCTGATCCGCGAGGTTGCGCTTGGCCGTCTCCAGCAGGTGATTCTTGCGCATGAGGTCCGCAGCGGCGTCCTCCAGCCTTTGCAGCGCATTCTCGAGCTCGCCCTGGCGCTGGCGAAGGAGGGTGAGGGTGAGGTTGCGCGACCGGGCGAGGTGTCCCAGCTCGTCGGGAAGGATGACGGTCTCGGGGATGAGCTCGTTGTCGCGGTCCCCCCGGCGAGAGGCCTCGTCGGCGTCGAGCCACCGTCTGAGGGGACGATACACCATGGGCGGGAGGATCAGGGTCTCGAGGATGAGCACGGCGAGGCCGTAGGCAAGGAGGAGGCCCACGAAGAGCCGGACCCTGAAGCCTCGGGCTGCCTGGGTCATGGTGGCGGAGCTGTCGCCCACGACCGGCCCGACATGCTCGGCCAGCGAGGCTTCCACCACCAGCCACAGGATGAGCACGAGGACCGCGAAGAAGAGGTTGTGGAGAACCATCATCTTCTTGCGGATCGAGAGGCCGTTGAAGGTGCGGAGGAGAGCCACGGTCGCTCCTTTCAGCGGCCGCCGGTCCCGGCCAGGGACCGGGCCCGAACGAACCGCGCCCCGGAGCGGTGAAGCTCCGGGGCGCGTCATTGTGATCTCGTCCGGGATCCGAAGAAAGGGGCTACCCCCCTCGGCTCAGTTCGTCACCAGGAAGGAGAAGCAATCGGTGGAGTCGATCTTGTTCGGGAAATCGCCGAGGATGACCCGAAGAACGTACCTCCCGGGAGGCGTCCCCAGGGGAATCAGGATCCGTGCCGTCCTCGTGGGTGAGGCGCCCGCGCCGATATTCTTCATGCGGGGCGGAAAGATCGGATTGCCGCTGAAGGACGACCCGTCGGGATTGTAGAGCTCGAGCCATCCCGTGACGGGCTGCTGGATCTGGGTGTTGTTGACCGCGGAGACGTCGACGGGGATCTTCTGGCCGGCGACGATGGTCGGGACCTGGGGGACCATCGAGATGCTGACATCGGGGGTCTCGCTGGAGACGATCTTGAAGACCTCGCCGTCGATCTTGTCCATGACGAACAGCTCTCCCCTTCCGTCCTCGCCGAAGGAAGAGAGCGAGTCGATGGTGGCCACCCCCGGCGGATCCAGCTCACTCGTCCGCTCGGTGAAGTTGGACACCGTGGCGCCGTCATAGTTGAGGGACCACATGCGGCCCGAGCACCAGTCGCCGAAGAAGTACGTGCCGGCAATCTGGGGCAGTCGGGTCCCGCGATACACGTAGCCACCGGTGATGGAACAGTTTCCACCCGCGTGGTTGTAGACGTGGATGGGATCCTCGAGGCCGCCGGGATCGCACCCGCTGGACGGGTTGAAGCACGCGAGGCCTTCCTTGAGCCTCCAGCCGTAGTTCTCGCCACCGGTGCTGGACGCGTCCTGGAAGTCGAGCTCTTCCCACGCGTTCTGGCCCACGTCGGCGATCCACAGGTCGCCCATGTCACGGTCGAAGCTGAACCGCCAGGGGTTGCGGGCACCGAGGGCCCAGATCTCGTCCAGCGTGCTGCCGTCTCCCACGAAGGGGTTGCTCGGCGGGATGCCCCAGCCCGAGACGTGGTCCACATCCATGCGCAGGATCTTGCCCAGGAGATTCTGAGGGTTCTGGGCCCGGTTGCCGGGATCGCCGCCGCTTCCGCCGTCGCCCAGTCCCAGGTAGAGATAGCCGTCGATGGGCGAGAAGGCGATCATGCCCCCGTTGTGGTTGCTGAAGGGCTGGCCCTGGGTGAACAGAACGGTTCCGCTCGTATCGTCGGCCACGTACGGGTCCGCGGTCACCTGGTAGCGTTCGATGGTGGTCGTGCCACTGTTGTTGTTGTAGTGGACGAAGAAGAGGCCGTTGCTCTGGTAGTTCGGATGGAAGGCGAGGCCGAGGAGCCCGCGCTCGTCGAAGTCAGAGCTCTGATTGATGACCTTGGTGTTGATGTTGAGGAACGTGGTGATGGACTCTCCGCTGTCGTCGCAGGGCTTGACCTTGATCACGCCGTTTTGCTGGACGATGAAGATCCTCTCCAGGTCGCCCGGAGGCGACACGACGAGGACGGGGCTATTGATCCCCGAAGCCACGAGCCGCGTGGTCAGGTTGGCGCCTCCGGCGAGAGCGCTGCTCGTGACGAGCAGCACCGCCATCACGGAGGCCATGGTCGTGGACGGAATCCGGTTCATCGAGAGTTCCTCTCCTTCTTTCTTGACCCTCGCCGATGCCTGTGGCATGGGCCGGTTGGGGGGCATTCTGCACCGAGTGGGAAGCTGGCTGAGACCCGCCGAGGCGGGCACGGGAGGGTGCCTCCCGGCGGTCGCATGATACCCGATTCGCGTGCCGGAATCAAACCGGCCCGTCGGCCTGGCCACGGACAGGTCCCTTCGGGCTCAGGAGTTGACCCCATCCGGACCCCTCCCGGGCCAAGACCGTCCCCCTGCCCCTCCCGGCAGACTACTCTGCATGGACGGCGGTTCTGCCGGTTCACGGGTCAAGAGTCCGCGCTTTTCCGGTCGATGACGGGTCCGTGGGCCCCTCCCGTGGGACCCGGAGCCTCCTGAACAAGACAAGGGGTCAAGCAACCATGATCATCGTCATGAAGGCCGACATCCTGCCCGATTCGCAGGAGGTAAGAGACGTCGTCGCCGCCGCCGGGAAGTACCCCGACGTCCACACCGAGGTTCGCGTCATCGAGGGCTCGACGCGCAGCCTCACGGAGATCTACCTCCTGGGGACCACGGTGGCCGTACCGAGCGACGTGTTCGAGGAATTTGCCGGGGTCGAGAAGGTCATCCGGATCCGTGAAAAGTACCGCTCCATCGGTCGTCACGAGGGTCAGGCGGAGGCCCTCGGCTTCGAGTACAAGGGGTTGCGGTTCGGACAGGACACCTTCCACATCTTCGCCGGTCTGTGTGCGGTCGACTGCCCCGAGCACACCGAGGAGACGTTCCGCGTCCTGCGCGACGTCGGACAGGTGACGGCCCGGGCCGGAGCCTACAAGCCCAGAACCAGCCCCTACGACTTCCAGGGCCACGGCAAGAAGTGCCTTCCCTACGTGTTCGAGCTCGCCGGGAAGTACGGCATCAAGGTGATCGCCATGGAGGTGACCCACGAGTCACAGGTTCAGGAGATCGGCCAGTGCCTGCGCCAGGCTGGCCACCCCACCGGGGTCATGCTGCAGATCGGAACCCGGAACGCGCAGAACTTCGAGCTCCTGAAGATCGTGGGCCAGCAGAAGGAATTCCCCGTCCTCTACAAGCGGGGAATGGGAATCACCCTCGAGGAGTCCTTCAACGCCTGCGAGTACATCGCGAGCGGGGGCAATCACCGGATCGTGTTCTGCCTCCGCGGGGTCAAGACCAGCCTCGGCGATCCCCACCGCAACTTCGTCGACTTCTCTCACGTGCCGGTGGTCAAGCGCGTCACCCGGCTCCCCGTCTGCGTGGATCCGTCCCATTCGGTCGGTCGCAAGGTCAAGGGCACCGATGGCCTCACCGACATTCACCATGTGACGGCACAGGGCGTCATCGCCGGCGCGAACATGGTGCTGGTCGACTTCCATCCCAGGCCGGAGAAGGCCCTCTGCGACGGGCCCCAGGCCCTGCTGCCGGAGGACATGGACCACTTCGTCCGGGACGTCCGGCTGGTGAGGCAGGCCTACCTGGATCGGTTGGAGCTGGCGCGAGCCCACAGCTCCGCGGTCACTGCCTGATGCCGACGGCGGCATGGAGCTCGTCCTCGGTCGCCCCCCTCCTCCGGGCTTCCCGGGCATGGCGGCGGGCGGCATCGGCCCTTCCCAGGGCCTGACTGATGCGAGCCAGCATGACCTCGGGCCGGGGGTCTTCGGAGGCGAGGGCGCTCGCCTCCAGGAGGGGAGCCAGGACCTCGTCGGGGGCGGCTCCGGCGTCCATGAGGACGAAGGCCCGCCGGAATCGCTCGTCGACGATCCTGCCCAGGAGCTTCTTCGTCGGGTTCAGGGCGTAGGCGTGCTCGAAGGCCTGGGCCGCCTCTTGCACGTCCCCCGCTCGCTCCAGGATCACCCCCCTCCTCATCTCTCTCCGGGCATCGAGCAGGACCCTGACCCGGGCCGAGAGGTCGCTCCCGGCGACACCAGGGAGCAAGCCGGTGGACGCGCCGTCCAGGGTCAGGAGGACCTGTGCGAGGTCGGTCGCACTCTCCTTGCGATGCAGGTTCCGGGGCGCCGAGAACTCCAGCCAGGAGTTGTCGTCGGTGTGGATGGGTCCCTTGCCGCAGAGCTCCACGAGCCCCTGACGGTCGGCCACGAACGAGGCCAGGATCTCCTCGCAGGTTCCGAAGCCGATGCTCTCGAGGTCCTCCTTCACTCCGCTTGCCGTCAGGCGTTTTTCCAGGACGATGGGATCGGTGAGGAGCGGAACCCGGCACCCCAGAAGGAGAAAGTCTCCCCCGGAGATGGTCTCGAACATGAGCACGTGGTCGAACACGGAGACGAAGGTGCGCAGGAAGACCTTGAGATCTTCTCCCGACATCCGGTTGGCGTGGATCCACTGGCAGAGGACCCCGTCGGGAACGAGGCGTTCCTTGCAGATCCCGAAGAACTCCCGGGAGAAGAGGCTCCCCATGCCGGCAAGCCAGGGATTCGACGGCTCGGAGGTGATGACGTCGAAGCTCTCCCGTGACTGCGTGAGGTAAAGGCGCGCGTCGGCCTCGATCACCTGGGCCCTCCGGTCCCCATCGCGTCTCAGCACATCATCGTTGACCTTTCCGAAGTGTCTCCGGGCGGCCTCGATGACCCCGGGAAGGATCTCCACGCACAGGGCCTTCCGCAGGCTGGCGTGACGGAGAGCCGCGGCGAGGGTGGCACCGCTTCCGAGTCCCACGACGAGGAGGCTCTCGGCCTCGCGAGGATGAAGAAGCAGCGGGAGGTGGCCCAGCATCACCTGGGTGGGCATGTCTCCCGAGTCGGTGGCGTCCACCTTCCCGTTGACCGCGAGGGCGTGAGATCCATCGGGCTGACCGAAGACGGTCACGGTACCCCCGGGCCCCTCGTCGAGATAGAGGAGGTCGACATCCCGCACGAGATCGGCGAGCGGAGGGATCTCCTTGGACTTGCCTCCGGCATAATCGGTGGCGTAGAGAAACGGTCCCGAGGTCATGACGCGCTGGTCCCAGCTCGGGCACAGGAGAGGAAGCGCGAGTCCGAGGATCACGACGGGGGCAAGGACGAGGCGCCGGCCAACCCGTCGGGTCAGGAAGAACGGACCCACCGCCGCCGTCCCGTTGAGAAGGGCGGCCACCACGAGGGCGCCGTGGGCTCCCACCAGGGGGAGGAGAGCGAAACCGGCGACCAGCGAGCCGACGATGGAGCCCAGGGTTCCGACAAGGACCACCCGACCGATGACCCGAGGCACGTGACTCACGGAGCGGGAGCAGGCGCGAACGGCCACCGGAAAGGCCATTCCCAGGGCCACGGTGGGTGGGAGGAGAAGTGCCGCCACGGCCAGCGCCTCCCCCAGAAGGAGGCGCCCGTGCACCGGGCCGTGGACGACCACGAGCCGGAGAATCTGATCGGGCAGATGTCCGAGGCGGAGAATGGTGGTCACCGACAGGATGGCAGCACAGGCCTGGACCGCGGCCAGGAGCCGATAGGGGTCCTGGGTCCGGTCGACGAGCCACCGCACGAGGCCGCTACCCAGGGCGAGGCCGAAGATGAAGGTCGCCAGCATGAGGGACAGCGCGTGGACGGACGAGCCGAGGCACAACGCGATGACTCGCGTCCAGGCCACCTCGTCGATCATGGCCGCAGCTCCGCCGAGAGCGACGGTCAGGAGCACCACTGCTCCGGCGATCCGGGGTCGGTCGCGCGGAGTGGGGGCCACCAGGGCAGAGACCTCCGGCGCGACCTCGACCGTCTCCTCGCGCGAGAGCCAGACGGCGAGGGCGAAGATCCCGAAGTTAAGGAGGGCACCCGTCACGCAGGCGCCCCGGAGTCCGAGCTCGGGCAGGAGAAAGAAACCCGTGGCCAGCGCTCCCGCGCAGGCCCCCGCGGTGTTGCTGCAATACAGGGTCGAGACGGTTCGCCCCGCCCGCTCCAGCACCTTGATGCGTGAGCGGGCGAGGATGGGGAGGGTGGCTCCCATCATGAGCGTCGGGGGGAGAAGGATCGCCGAGACGCTGGCGACGCGGAGGATGAGGGCCATCACCGGCGAGTCCCCCCCCCACCGTGCGGCCGTGAGCGCGATTCCGTCGATGCCCGTGAACGGCAGGACACCACACAGGAGGCCGATGACGCCCTCGAGGATCCCGTACACCAGGAGGGGACGGTGGAGCCGGGAGGCGATGCGACCACCGATCTCACCCCCGATTCCGAGTCCGGCCATGAAGACGGCCAGGACCACTGCCGTGGCGTAGGTGGTGCTGCCGAGGCTGAGGGCAAGGAGGCGGGTCCAGACGATCTGATAGAGGAGCGCCGTCGCTCCCGAGAGAAAGAACAGGGGCGGAACGATTGCCGTCGCTCGCCTGGCTCGAGCTTGCATGGGCCGATCCCCTGGGCGACCGGCTCGGGCCCGGTCGGGGCTCAGCCCCCTCTTTTTCGATTCTTCCCTGCCGGGTGCGGGTTCCCGACGATTCCTACTCTTATCCTGGGAGCTCCGGCCGTGTAAAGAGGGTAGGGAGACCACGAGGGCCGTCGCTCCGGGTCCTGTCCCTTGCCGAAACGTCGGCGAAATGGAACCATGGAAGGGTGTCCCGACTCGCCCCCCGAGGATAGAGGTTGATACCGAACCCCTTGTCGCAGAGCGAGATGGGCCTGGATGAGGCCGCCCACCTTCTCCGGAGGGCGGGCTTCTCCGCCCGACCCGAGACGATCGAATCCGTGGCCTCGCTGGGTCGAGAGGGGGCGGTCGACCGCCTCTTGTTTTTCGAGTCCATTCCCCAGCCCCTCCTGCCATCTCCGTTTTCCGAGGACGACGTGCTCCTTCTCGAACGCAGGCTCGCCGATCCCCGGACGAGCGCCGACGAGAGGACGGTCACCGAGGATCTCCTGCGCAAGGTCAACCAGAGGCACATCGATCTCCTGCGCTCCTGGTGGATGACGCGGATGGTGCGCACGCCGCGACCTCTCGAGGAGAAGATGACCCTCCTGTGGCATGGCCACTTCACGAGCGGGTTTCGCGAGGTGCAGAGCTCGCGCTTGCTCTGGGAGCAGAACTCCTTTCTGCGGGCCAACGCCGTGGGCTCCTTCCGGACCCTCTTGCGGGGCATCAGCCGGGACGGGGCCATGCTCCGCTATCTCGACAACCAGCTCAACGTGAAGCGGAACCCCAACGAGAACTATGCCCGGGAGCTCATGGAGCTCTTTACCCTCGGCGAGGGGCGCTACTCCGAGGAGGACATCCGCGAGGCGGCGCGCGCTTTCACGGGGTGGGGCTGCGATCTGGAGGGGTTCCGGGTCGACGCATCGGACCACGACCGATCCACCAAGACCATCTTCGGGGCGCGGGGCCGATTCAACGGCGATGAGGTGATCGAGCTGCTGCTGCGACACCCCGGCAGCTCTCGCCACATGGCCCGGAAGCTCTGGGAGTTCTTTGCCCACCGCGATCCGGACGTGCAGCTGGTGGAGAGGTTCGCCCAGGTGCTCCGGGAGACGCGGTTCGACATCCGGCTGGCCCTGAGGGCGATCTTCCTCTCGGACGAGTTCTACTCCGCGCGAGCGATGTTCTCGCAGATCAAGTCGCCGGTCTCGCTGGTGGTGGGGGCGGTGCGCCTTCTCGGAATCAAGGACTTCCGGCCCGACGGTCTCTACGAGAATGCCCGCCTCGCGGGGCAGGATCTCTTCCAGCCCCCCAACGTGAAGGGCTGGGACGGCGACAGGAAGTGGATCACCAGCAGCACCCTGCTCTCCCGCTACGAGTACGTCCACCGGCTCGTGATGGGGCCGGCGCCCCGCGGTGTCGACGCCCGTTACGGACGCGGGCCGGCGGTGGTGACGAAGAGGCCCTATGACCCCCGCCCCGAGCTCGAGGAGCACGGCCTCGATCGCCCCGAGGCGATCGCGCTCCACTACGTGCGGCTTCTCCTCCAGCGCGACCTTCCTCCGGATCGGTTCTTCGTGATCCTCGGCGTGTTGACCTCCGGCAAGACCGGATCGTCCACGTCGACGGAGGAGGGCCTCGATGCGGTGCGGCGCATGATCGTGGCCATCATGACCCTGCCGGAGTTCCAGCTCGAATGACGCCCCGATACGAGGAGAGGAATCGACGATGAGCGATCGACCCCTGAGAACCCGACGCGAGTTCCTCGGCAAGGGCCTGACCCTTCTGGGTCTGGGGGCGACGGTGCCCCTCTTCATCGATGAGCTGGCCTGGTGCCTCGAAGATCCTCTCGACGTGCCTCTCCTGACCTCGCGTCCCGGCATGCCGGACCATCGCGTGCTGGTGGTGATCCACCTCGCGGGCGGAAACGACGGGCTCAACACCGTGGTCCCCTTCCGCGCCGACGAGTACTACAAGAGCCGGCCGCGCATCGCCATCCGGCCCCAGGACGTTCTGCGCCTGCGTGGTGACCTGGGGCTTCACCCCGAGGCCAGGGACTTGAAAGCCCTCTACGACGAGGGCGACCTCTCGGTGGTGCTCGGCGTCGGCTATCCCAACCCCAACCGCTCCCACTTCGTGAGCCAGGAGATCTGGGAGACGGCCTCTCTCGACGGCAAGACGACCTCGGGATGGATCGGGCGGGCTCTCGATCACGACTGCACGAAGGATGACCCCGCCCCCGCCGATCTCGCGGTGGCGCTGTCGCGGGAGCCCCCGCAATCCTTCCAGGGAGAGATCTTCCAGGGGCTGGCGGTGAGCGAGCTCCAGGGGCTGCGGTTCTTCGCCGAGGGCGATCCGGACCTGGCGCGGGCCTTTGTCCGCCTGCACGAGGGACGGGTGGAGAGGCCGGGCGACTCGACCCACCTCTCTTACCTGACCCGTGTCGGCCTCGACGCTCGCGTGGCTGCCGACAAGATGCAGAAGGCTCTCGAGAGAAGGGTCACGGCGGAGTTCCCGCGAAGCTCCTTCGGCCAGGATCTGGCCACCGTGTCGCGGCTCATCGGGGCCGGGCTCCGGACGCGCGTCTACTCGCTGACTCTGGGGGGCTTCGACACCCACTCGGGACAGGTCGGTCGCCATGGGCGGCTGATGCGCGAGCTGGGGCAGGGGCTCCGGGCCTTCGTCACGGACCTCCGTCAGCAGGGACAGCTGGATCGGGTCCTGGTCATGGCCTTCACCGAGTTCGGCCGTCGAGTCCAGGAGAACGCGAGTCAGGGCACCGACCACGGCGAGGCATCGCCGCTCTTCCTGGCGGGCGGCAAGATCCGGCCGGGCCTCCACGGCCAGCCTCCCGATCTGCGCTACCTGCGGCGGGGTGATCTCGTCTACACCACCGACTTCCGGGAGGTCTACGCCTCGGTGCTGAAGGACTGGATGGGGGTCGAGCCGGCGTCGGTCCTGGGTCGGGCCGTGCGCCCTTTGCGGCTCATCCAGGCCTGAGGATCGTCGACACATGGCGCGCACGCTGATCAGGGATGCGACCTGCGTCCTGCCCCACGAGACGGTCAAGACGAGTGTCCTCATCGACGGGGGCAAGATTGCCTCGGTGGACGCTCCCCGCACGAGCTCGGCCCATCGCGTGGTCGAGGCCAGGGGACTCGTCCTCATGCCCGGGGTCATCGACGACCAGGTCCACTTCCGCGACCCGGGTCTCACCCACAAGGAGGATCTCCACACCGGGAGCCTCGCCTGCGCCAAGGGTGGCGTCACCACGTTCCTGGAGATGCCCAATACCAAACCGACCACCACCACCGTGGAGCGGCTTCGTGAGAAGCTCGACCGGGCCGCCGGCTCGTCGGTGGTCAGCTACGGCTTCTACATCGGGGCGACCCCCGACAACGTGGCAGAGCTCAGGCGTGCCGAGAGGACTCCCGGCATCAAGATCTTCATCGGATCCAGCACGGGCGAGCTTCTCGTCGACGACCAGGAGGCTCTGGAGCGCATCTTCGAGGAGACGCGGCTTCCGATCTGTGCCCATTGCGAGGACGAGACCACGGTGAGGCGCAACCAGGTGGAGCTCGCGGAAACCCGGGACGTGGCCGCCCACTCCCGCATCCGCACCCGCGAGGCGGCGATCCTGGCCACCCGGAGGGCCGTCGACCTTTCCTTCCGCCACCGGCATCCCTTTCACGTGCTTCACGTGACCACGAAAGAAGAGGTGGATCTCCTGCGCGATCACCGCAACCTCGTCACCGCCGAGGCCTGTATCCACCACCTCTGGTTCCACACCGGAGACTACGAGAGGCTCGGGAGCAGGATCCAGACCAATCCCTCGGTGAAAGAGAAGGCCGACAACGATGCGCTCTGGAAGGGGCTACGGTCCGGGGCGCTCCAGGTCGTGGCCACCGACCATGCGCCCCACACTCTCGAGGAGAAGGCCCAGCCCTATCCCCGGTCTCCCTCGGGATTGCCCGCGGTGGAGAACTCGCTCGCCCTCATGATGCACGCGGTGAGCGAGGGGCGCTGCACCCTGCGCCAGGTAGCCGCCTGGATGTGCGAGGCGCCGGCGCGGGTCTGGAACATCGTGAACAAGGGATGGATCGAGGAGGGCTTCGATGCCGACCTCGTCCTCGTGGACCCCGAGCTCCGGCACACCATCCGGGATGAGGACCAGGTGACGCGCTGCGGCTGGAGTCCCTGGCACGGAGTCGAGCTCACGGGCGGGCCGGTGATGACGTGGTCTCTGGGCCGGCTCGTCCATGATCGGGGACGCCTCGAGGCCGGGATCCGGGGCCGGGAAGCGGTTTTCGACCACGGGCGCGGCGGGTACTGGAGGACGGGGTGAGGCGAGGGACGGATGCGGTGTGGGCGAGGGGTCGTTTCGACACAGAGGAAGAGGAGGGAAGAAGGAGGACACAGAGGAAGAGAGGCGCGGCGGCCGAAGCGGCCGCCCCCCGTTTTCGGTCCGGACTGCAATTCCTCGCCCTCTCCCGCGTATGGGGTGGCGGCCCCCGGACTCTGAAGAAGGACTGCCTCCATGATCGACGCTCTTGCCACCCCCCTCGTGGCTCTCCTTTCCCTCCTCGCCTGTCCTGCCCCGCAGGAGCCCCCGGACGTGGAGGCCTCCCCCGTTCTGGAGTACCTCGAGAAGCTCGAGCTGGCCGAACGTCAGGCTGCCCGGGGCCGCGTAGCCCAGGCGGCCGAGCTCTATCTCGAGCTGGCCGAGCAAAACCCCGATGACCCGGGGCTCCTTCTCCAGGCGGCCGAGAACCTCGCTGCGGCCAACCGCTACGACGAGGCGCTCCCCCTCGCCGAGAGGGCCCTCGGCATGGGGGTCGGAAACGTGACCGGTACCGGCCTCCAGCTGGCGCGGTACCTGGCCGAGGCGGGAAGGAAAGACGAGGCGATCGCGTGGATCGAGAGAGTCCTCATTGCGCGCTACGACAACCGGACCTCCCTGGCCGAGGACTCCGCGTTCCGCTCGTTGCGCGACGATCCACGGTTCCGCAAGCTCACCGGGATGCTTCCCGAAGGCGAGCTCGACCGCGTTGCAGGCTGGAGCTTCGACCTCGATCACCTGGTGGAGGAGATCCACCGGATGCATGCCGACACCACGCAGCCGGGGAGGAGCCCCGAGTTCCTGGCGCGGGTCGAAGATCTCAGACAGAGGGTTCCCGAGCTCTCCGACGACCGGATGGGCGTCGAGGTGCAGAAGCTGATGGTCCTGCTCGGTGACGGACATTCGAGCGTCCAGCCCGTTCCGGGAGGTCGGTTCTCGTTCGCGATGCTTCCCGTCCGCGTCTACTTCTTCAGCGACGGGCTGTTCGTGATCGAGGGCCGGAACGGCACCGAGGACCTCGTCGGCTCGCGCATCGTCACGCTGGGAGGACGGACCGCTGCTGATCTTCGCCAGGGGCTGGCCGACCTCGTGTCGCGCGATAACGAGCAGCAGATCCTGTGGCTGGGTCCGCTGTACTTGATCGGGGCCGAGCCGCTGCGGGCGCTGGGCTGCGAGGAGAAGGAGGGTGGCTTCGAGATCGTGGTGGAGGATCAAGATGGAGTGGCGAGAAAGCGTGTGCTGACTCCCGGTCGCCCCTATCGCTCCGGCCGGCTCACCGCGCCCGACAGGCCGCGTGGGGATCGTCCCACTCCTCTCTGGCTCACCGATCCGGAGAATCCGTTCTGGATGCAAGACCTCCCCGATCTGGATGCCCTTTACGTGCAGGTCAACCAGATCGGCGATGGCCGGCGCGAGACCCTGGACCGGTTCGCAGGCAGGGTGAGGGAAACGCTCGCCGAGGGTGGCGCCACCCATCTCGTCCTCGACCTCCGGCACAACAACGGCGGCAACAACTTCCTGATCTGGCCGCTCGTGCGCACGGTGGCCTGGTTCCAGGAGAGTGATTCCGGGAACACCGTCCACGTGCTCACCGGCCGCAGCACCTTCTCGGCCTGTCAGAACCTCCTCAACTACCTCACCCGGGTCTGCGGCGTGGTCGTGGCCGGCGAGCCGTCGAGCTCCCGCCCCATCTTCGTGGGCGAGTCGACCCAGGTTCGCCTCCCCTGGTCGGGGCTCAACATCAGCATCTCCTCGCGCTACTGGCAGGACTCCTTCCCCTGGGACCGCCGGCAGTGGATTGCGCCCAGAATTCCCGTGCGGCTTTCCTCCTCCGATTACTTCGGCAACCGCGATCCGGTGATGGAGGCGGTGGCGGCGGTGATCGAGAGGGACCTCCCCGTGGGGAACTGACCTCGACACGGCGCCCTTGCGCACGGTAGACTCGCCGCATGCTCCACGTCTTCGTCGATGCCGATGCCTGCCCGGTCAAGGAGGAGGTCTACCGCGTGGCGGGCCGGTACGACCTCCGGGTCACCCTGGTGGCCAACTCCTGGATGCGCGTTCCGGAGAGGCCCTGGATCGTGCTCGAAGTGGTCGAAGGTGGATTCGACGCCGCCGATGACTGGATCGTCGACCACGTGGAGGCGCAGGACATCGTGATCACGGCCGATATTCCCCTGGCGAGTCGCTGCCTGAAGAAGGGAGCGAGCGCGCTGGGTCCCACAGGGAAGCCGTTCACCGAGGACAACATCGGTGATGCCGTGGCGACCCGGGACCTGCTGACAGAGCTCCGCGGCGCCGGCGAGATCACGGGCGGCCCCCGGCCGATGGAGCAGAAGGACCGATCGCGCTTTCTCCAGCAGCTCGACACCGTCATCCAGGCCATCCGCCGGAAGCAGCCCGGGCCCACCTGACCGGTTCGCTCGCGTCACCTACGTGATCTTTCCAACCAGCACCCAGGCGTTCCACAGCATGTGGATGACCATGCCGGGATAGAGGCTCCGCGTTCTCTGGCGCAGGAGCCCGAAGGCCAGCCCGAACACGAAGTGGCTCACGAAGATCAGCGGCATCATGTGAAGGACCGAGAACATGGCCGCCTGGACGAGGATGGTCTCGCTGTCCGACATCACCGGGCGAAGCCGGTTCATGATGAAGCCGCGGAAGGCAAGCTCCTCGAAGATGGCCGGGCAGACGCTGATGAGGAGAAAAGCCGTCCACAGAGGCCAGCCGTGCGTCACGTAGTCGTCGAGGTAGCCCACGTCCGAGGTGACGAGCATGCCCACCGCCCAGAAGTAGAGCTCGAGGAAGACGGGCAGCAGGACCACCACGGCGACGGGCAACCGCCACGTCCGCCGGTCGATGCCCCAGCGCCGCAACAGGGGGCGGAGCCGGCGCACGTCGGTACTGCAGAAGCCGAGCACGCTGGCCGCCGCCACCACCGTCACCACCACCTCGTTCACCGGAGAGCTGCTGTCCGAGAATCGCGAAGTGAGGCCGTAGACGAGGTTGATGCCGAGGAGCGCCACCCAGATCTGGATGGCGGGCAAGAAGTGGCGCCAGGCGCTCGTCGATCGCCGATATAGGGAGCGCTGGCCCCGGCGGCTTGCCGGGACGACCACCGTTCTTGGCCGGGGGGGCCGTGTCGAAGGTGATCCAGCAATGAAGGGCGTCCCGACCTCCTGCCCACACTGACCGCAGAAGATGTCCCCGGGGGCGCGAGCCTCGCCGCACCGCGTGCAGAGCGCCTCCGTCATCGGCTCGAGGCCGCGAGTCGAGGTCGCCGCACCACGCGCTCGGCGAGAGCGGATCGGACCCCGGCCACCAGAGCCACGATGATGAAGGCCTTCCAGAGGAACCCCTGGACCAGGGACGCCGGTTCGGCAATGGCGTTGAGGACCTGGACCACGAGATAGACGCACAGTGCGGTGATGGTGGCGGGAAACGGCGAGCTCTTGGCCCAGAAGAACACCCCGATCATCACCGCCGCCAGGATGTAGTTGACCACGAAGACGAGGAGGGCCTCCCTCTTGATCTGACCCCTCAGGTCCCCGATCACCCACTCCTTGCCGTCGTCATCCTCGACCACGTCGGTGTCCTCGTATTGACCGGTGAGGGCACGATCGAGCCGCTCGGCCTCGCTGGTGGCAGCGATCCCTTGAACGGTTCCGGCGACGATGAAGACCGCGGCCAGAACCCCGATCCAGACCCGTGCCTTGCCGATGTTTTTCTTGCGGGCGGCCTCGGCACGGCCCCCCTTCCTGCGCCTGGCGGTGGCCGGGCCGATCTTCTCGGCGTCGCCCTCTTCGCCTTCGGACTGCTCCCCGAGCGCCTTGCCGCAGCTCGTGCAAAACCTGCTCGATGTGGTGACGGACGCTCCACAGTGAGGGCAGTCCGTCGCGGGGGCCCGGGGCTCCGGTTCTGCGGGCGCGGCGGCGGGAGCGGACCGCAAGGAGAGCGCGCCCTCGCTATCCGCCACGATGCGGGACACCGTCCCGCAACCGCTGCACTTCATCTTTTTCCCCGCGGCGTCATCGGGAAGTCGCACCGACTTTCGACAGAAGGGACACTCCGTCTGGTGTGGCATGACCGTCTCCTATTCTCGTCGACCTTTCCGGGGAGAGTCGAAGTCCAGGAGGTGGCCCCCCTGCTCGTCGATCTCGGTCCAGGAATCCACCTTGAACGCCATCCGGACCACTCCGCACGTGGGGACGTTGTCGATGGGTTCGGGCTGCAGGAGGTTTGCGAGGTCGGTGAACCCCGGATTGTGGCCGAAGAGCATCACGTGGTCGGCGTGGCCGGGGAGGTCCCGGATCAGGGTGAGCAGGGTGAAGCAGCCCGCCTCGTAGATCTCGGGCCGGAGCTCGATCTCGCCCTCCGGGTACTCGATGGCGGCGGCGATGACCCGGGCCGTGGTGACGGCCCGGATGGCCGGGCTCGACACGAGCAGATCGGGCGGTGGATCGAGAGAGCGGAGCCGCTCCCCCATCCGCGGGGCGTCGCGCTCGCCCCTCTTGTTGAGCGGCCTCTCGAAGTCGGCGAGCTCGGGATGGCCCCAGCTCGACTTGGCGTGTCGGACGAGGGTGAGGAGCTTCATGGCCCCATGAAACACTGGCGGGGGAGTGAGGGCAAGGGCGGTTCCGGTCCGACGCCCCCGGTGCTACTCTTCTCCCGGTTCACCCAGGGGAATCTCCCCTCGCCAGCCACCACCCCCGGAGGGCCTCCATGGCCGCCGATTCCACCGAGTCCATGGTCAAGGTTCACTCGGTCTTCAACCCCCATGACTACTACCGTCCCTGGCAGATGAAGGGCCAGAGGCAGAGCGTGGGCTCGGGCTGTGTGATCGAGGGCAAGCGGATCCTCACCAACGCCCATGTCGTGGCCGATCAGACCTTCCTCCAGGTTCAGAATGCACGGCAGGCCCGGAAGTACGTGGCTCGTCTCCTCCGTGTGGCTCACGAGTGCGACCTTGCCCTGCTCCAGGTCGACGACGACAGCTTCTTCAAGGGCACCACCCCCCTCGCCATCGGTGAACTGCCGCACAGCGGGGACAAGGTCTCGGTGTATGGGTTTCCCCAGGGTGGGTCCCGGCTCGCCATCACCGAGGGCATCGTGTCGCGGGTCGAGAACCTGACGTACGCCCATTCCTGGGAGTTTCTCCTCTGCTGCCAGACCGACGCCCCCATCAACCCGGGCTCCAGCGGAGGGCCCGTGATCTCGGACGGCCTCGTGGTCGGCCTCGCCTTCCAGGCAGGTGAGGGGCAGAACGTCGGCTACGTGATCCCGCCCCCCATCATCAACCACTTCCTCTGCGGAGTGGGAGCCGGTGGCTACTACGGATTTCCGGGGCTCGGCCTCGACTACCAGAACATGGAGAATCCCGGTCTGCGCCGGAGATACGAGCTGTCCGAGGAGGCCGGCGGTGTCCTCGTCACCAAGGTGTTTCCGGGATCCCCCGCCCGGGGAAAGATCCGTCCCGACGACGTGATCCTCGAGGTGGACGGCTGCCCGGTGGCGAGCGACGGCACCGTCGAGTTCCGGAAGAACGAGCGGACTTGCCTCGAGTACGCGGCCCAGCGCCGGCAGATCGGCGAGGAGATCACGGCGCGGATCCAGCGCGAGGGCAAGATTCGTGGGGTGAAGCTGCGTCTCGACCGGCCGTCGGGCTCCTTCGCGCTGGTGCCGAGGGTCCAGTACGAGACCGCCCCCACCTACTTCATCCTGGGGGGAGTCGTGTTCACTCCCGTCACCACGAACCTGCTGCTGGAGTGGGAATCCATCGAAAAGGCCCCGCGAGAGCTGGCCGCCTGCTACTTCAAGGATCCCGACGAAGAGCGGCTTCAGGCCATCACGGCCATCCAGGTGCTCCCCGACGAGATCAACGTCGGCTACGACCACTTCGTCTACAGCATCGTCGACGCCGTGAACGGCAAGAAGGTCTCCACCATGGAGGAGCTCGCCCGTGCCGTCGACGGGCACCGGGGTCCCGTGCACGAGGTCACCAACGAACAGGGGCGTCGACTGGTCCTGGACCGGAAGAGGGTCGAGGAACGGACTCCTCATATCCTGGAGTGCTACCGGGTGCCTCGAGATCGGTCAGAGAACCTGGTGAAGGGTGGGGCCGCAGGGCGCACCCGGCCCTCGCGGCCACCCCGGGCTCGAGTGGCCCGGCGCCGGAAGACGGGGAGCGCGGGCAAGCGCAAGCCCTGATCATCTCGGGATACGGACGGGATCACGCGTCGAGCCCGCTGGGGGCGATCAGGTTCTCGCGATAAGCGAGGAGGAGCTTCTCCAGGAGGCCGATCCTGTCCTCGGCCATCCGTCCCTCCTCGGTCTCGGCCTGGGTGAGCGCCCTCTCGTAGCGCCGGATGGTGCGAACCTCGGGGATGATCTCGGTTCCCTCCTTGACGGCTTCCTCCACCGAGTCGAAGTGGTGGTGCCGGGCCAGGGTGATGCCCTCGGCATCGAGAATCAGGGTGTACCCGTGATCTCCGTAGGCCCGGGAGAAGGCCCCGTCGATGGTGATGGCCTTTCCGCTCTTCTTCACCGGATCCTCGCCCTTCTCGATCTTGACCGGTACGTGGCCGTTGATGATGATTCCCCGCTCGGGGTTCACACCGAACTCCCTCAGGATCCGGTCGCAGAACGCGACGTCGTGAATGAGGCGGAAGTACGCGTTCTTGGTCTCGGTGTGCGTCGCCTCGTCGGCGAGGAGATAGCGCTCGAAGGTGGCCATCTTGTCCTTGCCGAAGAGGGGCGAGCGTGCTCCGCTCCAGAGGTACCAGAGAAGGTCGAGGTCCTCCAGGCGTCTCTCCCGGAAGGTGCGGTGGACGACCGACTCCAGCTTGCGGAAGAGAGACCTCCCGGAATAGGGCTCGCCGTCCACGATCATGGGTAGGAACTCTCCCTCCTCGTCCACGGGCAGGCAGCCGTGGAAGATGAGGATCCCCTTCCGCACGAGGGACATCGAGCCGCGCCGCTTGAGGAACAGCATCTGCCGCCACAGCTCGTTGGAATGCAGAAACGACGCCCGGATCCGGTCCATGCAGGCCTGCTCGTCGTCGGAAAGAGCGAGGGGACGGGCGGGATCGACGGTGGGCAGCACCCGATCCAGCAGGGGATGGTCGGTCCCCAGAATGTTCAGCGTTCCGCGCTCGAGGTTCACGCGGGAGAGAAGGTCCCGATCGGCCATGTCCCAGTGGGGGTTCCTCCCGATGGCCTGCCCGGTGAGCTTCGTCTCGATGATGGCCACCGCCTTTTGCATGCGAGCGAGGACGAGAGGGTCCCGAAGCCCCTCGCCCTTGGACTTGAATCTCTCCGCCGGATCGTCGGCATAGACGGTCCGGGCCAGCTTCTCCAGGGGGGAAACGATGATTCCATAGCCTTCCTCGAGCTGCGAAAGGCGGCGGTACCGCAGAGAGATCCGGAGCACGGTGGCGATGGAGAGCTCATGGCCGAGACAGGCCGCCATCCAGGTCACGTCGTGATTGCCCCAGGTGATGGCGACGTTCGGCTGGCGAATGAAGGTGTCGATGACCCGGTCGATCCGGGGGCCGCGGTCACCGCAGTCGCCGGCACAGATGATCTCGGTGATGGACAGGTTGCGGATGGCCCGGGAGACATGGCGCAGGAAGTCGAGGGCGAGGCCGTGGTGATGCACCAGGTCGAGGAGCGTCCGGGAGTGGTCGGCCCCGAGCCCGGTGCTCCGGGCGAAGAAGAGCTCGACGAAGAGCTCCCGGTACTTCGGGGGAAAGACACCCTCCACCCGTCGAGCCGGAGCGCGGCGAGCCACTGCCCGCATGACCTTGAATTCGAGGGAGATGATGCGGTGAAAGGTCGAGCGGGCCTCGGCCCCCTCCTGCCCCTCGACCCGGAGCTTCCAGGACTCGCTCGGATAGTAGATGAACGTGAGGAGCTCGCGGAGACCCTGGGGGTCGAGCGTGTCGCCGAGGATATCTTCCACGAGGGGGCGAAGGCTTCCCGAGGCGTTGTGAATCACGTGCTTGAGCTTCGCGGCTTCGCCGTGGATGTCGCTCAGCACGTGCACGGTGCCCGCGGGAAGCGTTTGCCCCGCCCCGAGGGCGGCAATCTCCGCCACCACCGCGGCCTCGGTGGGAAGTTCGCGTGCCAGGGACTCGAGGGCGACCCTCTCCTCCGCGGTGACACCGAACGCGATGCTCGACCTCTCCATGGGCTCCCTCTTTTCTCGAGGACGGATCTCGACCCGGAAATCAGCCCCGGTTCCGGGCCTTCTCCAGTTTGGCGTCGTCATGGAAGGCGAGGCCGTGGTCCTCTCCCCCCCTGGCCTTGGCGATCCACACCGCCTGGCCGGTGTGCCAGCTCATGTGCTCGACCACGTGCAGGATGGCTGCGTGCACCGTCGTGTCGTGACCCTGGATGCAACAGGAAACGGTCAGCCGGTCCGGGGCCAGGGATTCCAGGAGAGATGCCGCCGCGAGGACCGTCCTCTCGAGGGCAGAGAAGAGCTCGCCGCCGGAGGGGCCCGACCGTGCCGTGAACTCGCTTTGCCTCTCGCGGTGGTCGGGCGCTCCCCCCAGGCCCGAGAGGATCCACTGTCGGATGTTCCCTTCGAGGTGCAACAGGATGTTCCCGAAGCTCAGGCATCTCGGGTGGGGTGACCAGAAGAGATCCTCGTCGGGAAGGGCGTTCAGGGCGGCGCGCAGGCGCGTCAGATAGGTGTCGCGGAGGTACTGGGCGCAGAGACGGGTGAATTCGTTTCCTGGCTGGGTCATGGGCTCCTCCTGGGCCTTCCGGCAGGGCAGAATCCTACCGGAAGTCGGTCAAGGAGTCACCCCCGTCTCCCCTTCCGGGATCCGGCCTGGTATCCTCGGCTCATCACGACCGAGTCGGACCGAGACCGGAGGAACCTCCCATGTCGCTCTACCAGCCCATCAATCTCCGGAAGTGGATCGAGGAGCATCGCCACGAGCTCAAGCCGCCGGTGGGCAACAAGCAGGTCTGGAAGGACGAGCGGGGGATGATCATCATGGTCGTGGCCGGCCCCAACGCCCGCAAGGACTACCACGTCAACGAGACCGAGGAGTTCTTCTACCAGATCGAGGGCGACATCACGGTGCGGATCATCCGTCCCGATACGGGGAAGCCTCACGACGTGGTCATCCGGGAAGGGGAGATCTACCTTCTTCCCGCCAACGTCCCCCACTGCCCGATGCGTCCCCGGGGAACAATCGGTCTCGTGGTGGAGCAACCCCGCCCGGCCGGGGCCAAGGACAAGCTCCAGTGGTTCTCCGACGACACCCACGAGCTCGTCCACGAGGCGGAGTTCGACCTCGAGAACATCGAGACCGACCTCAAGAAGATCATGGAGCGATTCTGGTCGGACGACGAGCTCAGGACCAACAAGAAGACGGGCAGCGTGATCTCGCCGCCGAAGGAGGCCGAGCCGCCGAGGTGACGGCGGACCCGGCCTCCCCGACCCCGAGGCTTACCGCACCTGGCGGCGCTTGTCGTCCTTCTTGAGGCGGTCGATCTCGCGACGCAGCTCTTCGATCTCCCGACGCAGCGTCTCGATCTGGCGATCGCGCTCCTCGAGCTCCTCGCCCTCGCTGTGGAGTCGGTCCACGTAGACCTTCTCACCCTTCTTCTCGCCGCGAATCTCGGCGATCCGGCGGCGGAGCTCGGTCAGGTCGGGTCCGGAGGATCGACCCTTCTTCTCCCGCTCCGCCTTCTCCTTGCGCGCGCGGCCCGGCAGCCCGCTCCGGTCGGTCCGGCCGGCGGCTTCCTCGACCTGCTGCAGGACCTCGGGCAGCACCTCACCCAGGACCTCCTCGAGGACTCTCCACTGGACGTCGCTGGCGGCATCGACGCCGCCACGTTTCTTTTCCTGGGCCCGACGGAGACTCGAGGTCGCCTCGAGAATCTCCCGGATCTGATCGGCGGCGGCACGATCGCCGAGGCTCTCGAGCTCTTCGAGTCCCGACAGAGACTCCTCGATGGAGCGCGCGATGAGCTCGCCCAGGTCGTCGAAGTCACCGTCCTCGGGCATGGGCAGGGTGTGGAGAGGCAACCTCTCGAGAGTGTGGAGAGGCATGTGCTGGAGCCCTTCCAGGTTCTCGATGAAACCCTGGATGACAAGACCGATGTCGACGTTGCCGTCCTTGCCCAGGCTCTCCATCTGCTCGCCCCAGGCTTCCCAGCGGCGGCCGTAGCTCTCGCCCCAGTCCTCCCACTGCTTCTCGACCTCGGTGGCCCAGTCCTCGAACGCTTTCTCGGTCCCGAGGCTCCTTGCCTCCATCCTCCGGGCGAAGTCCTCGGCCCAGTTCTCCCAGCGAACGGCCATGCGCTCGCCGTAGGCCTCGGCCCAGTCCTCGAAGGCCTTCTCGATCTTCTCCTCTTCGCTCTTCTTGTCTCCGCCTCCCCAGGCTGCCGACGCGGGGCCGGCAGCGAGAATGACGGTGGTCGCGATCAGCAGGGGTCGCCATCTCTTCATCGATCGTCTCCTCTGGGTTCGAACGAGGTCGGGTCCTCGTCACGGGTTCATCGCAGTGGTTGCGGATCCTTCTTGCCTTCGCTCCCCGTCCACAGGCTCAACTCCTCCACCGTGGACAGCAGCGACCCGATGCGCTCGAGGAGTCGCTCCGGGTCGGAGTCCGTCGGATCCAGCCGCACCGCCTCCAGACGAAGCGCGCGGAGCTCCAGCGAGAGGGTGTGGAGGACGGCCTCCTGATCGAGAGCCCGCTCCACGTTCAGGAGCTCGAGGGCGGCCACGGGCGCCGCGATGCGCTCCCTGCCCCCGGCATCGTTGCCGGTGAGGAGCACGAGAAGCGTGGCGGCCACCAGAAAGCCCGCGGCGAGCCCGATGCGCGGGAGCCAATGCGATCGCGGATTCGATGATCCTCTCCGCAAGTTTTCGCGCACCCCCATGGCCAGGCGATGCTCGCTCCGGGCGTCGGGTGCCGATGCGTCGAGAAGCTCGAGTAGCATCCGATCGAGATCCTCGAACCTCCTCTGCCGTCGCCGGCACGGCTCACACCGCGCCAGGTGGCTCTCCAGCCGGACCACTTCGCTCTCGTCGAGCTCGCCGTCGCGCCGCGCGCTCAGGAGCTCACCGAACTCCTCACATGCCGTCATGGTTCACCTCGCAGGGCAGCAGTCGTCGTCGTCGAAGCTCTTCTTCCAGCCTCCGTCGTGCCCGATAGATCCAGGTTCTCACCTGGGATCGCGTGCACCCGAGGACGGAGGCGATCTCGTCGTATCCGAGGCCGCCGGACACCCGGAGGTCGAGGGCTTCCCGCTCGTGCGATGGAAGCTCGCACCGCAGGGCCGCCAGCGTCTCCAGCAGGTCACCGTCGTCGCTCGGCACATTCCTGGCCGCGACCTCGCCCACGTCGTCGAGGTAGAGACTCCTCCTCGTCTTGCGCTTGCGCAGGACGTCGAGCGCAAGGTTCCGGAGAGTCCGGAAGAAAAGAGCCCGGAAGCCCCCCAGCTCCGCTCGCACCTCACCGCGACGCACGGGCCCGAGGAGCCGGCAGAATGCCTCCTGGACCACGTCCTCGGAGTCCTGCTGGTTGCCCAGCAACGCGAAGGCGTACCGGGCCCCCTTCCGCGCATAGAGGCGGAACAGCTCGGGGAGGGGTGGCCCGCCATCCGAGGTCAAGGCCTGGATCTCGGCTTCCGTCATCCGGGTCGCTCGTGCCTGGATTCCCTGGGCGGGGGTCGTCCCCGCGCACCCCGATGTACGCGGAGTGGATCAGGGAATCGCGGGCTTTTTCCGCTTGCCCGATCCCGGTTTCCGTGGCATCCTTGCCGTGTCATGCATTCAGGAAGAGTCCTCACGTCGATCTGCAGCCCCTGCAGCAATTGGTGCGTCCGCTAAGCGGGCGCGCCTCGAGGATTCTTCTCCAACGACCCAGACAAAACGAGGCAGCCCGCCGTGGTGGGCTGCCTCGAGTCGTTTCGGGAGGCCCTTCCCGGCGGGCGGCCGTGAGGAGGTGCCGCCTTGCTCGCCCAGTCCGTCCTTGCCCGTGATCCCGGGGTCCGTGCTCCGCTGATCTCGCACCGGCACGAGAGGGCGATTCCCGCCCGGGACCTCGACGTCCCTTTTCTCGTCGACGCCCTCGGAGGTGAGGGAACCCTCGTCTTCGAGCCTCCCGGCGACGGGCCCGTCATCGGCGGCTGCTTGATTCTTCCCCGGCCCCTTCTGCGCGTCACTCTGAGGGGGAGTGTGCTCACCGCTCGCGCCCTCGGTCCACGGGGAGCGTGTTTGCTCCCGGCCGTCGTCTCGTGTCTCGGCCGCCCGCTCTCGGGTGACCGGGTCTGCTTCTCGACGATCGTCGAGGAGGCCTCGAAGGATCCGGCGCGCTCCGACGGGGAGAGGCTGCGCTCCCCGTCCTTTCTCGACCCCTTGCGGCGGCTTCTGGCCCTTTTCCGCGAGGAGGATCCGGGTTTGTTTCCCGTCTGTCTCGCCGGCGCCCTGGGTCATGATCTGGTGGATCACCTCGAGGAGCTTCCTCCCCGCCCCCCCGATCCTGTCGCCGAGCCCGATCTCGATCTTGTCCTTGGCGCCGACGCGATCCTCCTCGACCGAAGGGGGGGCCGGGCGGTGGTGGTGACCCGTGGCCTCGAGACGGATCTCCAGGATCCCCGGCAGAGGCTGGAGGAGTGGATCCACGCCCTCGAGTGCGCTCCCGGTGAGCCCCGGCAACACGCCCCACAGAACGGGTCGCGCGAGGATCTGCCCGGATTCTCCGCGGACCTCACCGACGAGGAGTTCGAGAGCGGAGTCTCGACGCTTCTTCATCGCATCCGCTGCGGCGATGTCTTCCAGGCCGTACTCTCCCGTCGTTTGACCGTGGAGTCCCGGGCCCGAAGCCTCGACGTGTTCCGCCATCTGCGATCCCTGGAGGCGGCGTCCTATCGGTTCTTCTTCCGTTGCCAGGAGGGAGAGCTCCTCGGTGCTTCCCCCGAGTCCTACCTCACGGTCAAGGGCGACCATGCCGGCCTCACTCCCATCGCGGGAACGGTCGAGCGGCGAAATGACGTGGAGGAGGATGGACGCCTGGCCGTGGCCCTTCTCCTCGACCGGAAGGAACAGGCCGAGCACGCCATGCTCGTCGATCTCGCCCGGAACGATCTGGCCCGGATCTCGGTGCCGGGAACCCGTCGGCTCGAGCGCTCCTTCCACGTCGAGCCCTATGGCTGTGTCCAGCACATCGTGTCCCGCGTCGGGGGGACGCTCGCTCCCGGAATCGACGCCTTTTCGGCTTACCGCGGCTGCATCGGTCCCGGCACCCTCACGGGAGCCCCGAAGCTCCGGGCCCTCGAGCTCCTGCGCGGGATCGAGAAGACGGGGCGAGGCTTCTACGGCGGCGCCCTGGCCGTCTTCACGGCCAGCGGGGATCTCGAGAGCTGCATCGTCATTCGCTCCATCCGGATGACCGCAGGCCAGGCCATCGTGCGCTCGGGCGCGGGCATCGTGAGGGACAGCGTTCCCTCGCGAGAGCTCGCGGAGACGCTGGCCAAGGCGCGCACGCCCCTTCTCGCCCTCGCCCGGGCCGGGAGCACCGCGTCATGAGCCTCACCGCTCTCGTCGTCGACAATCGCGACTCCTTCGTCTTCAACCTCGTCCACGAGGTGGAGCGTCTGGGAATCTCCTGCACCGTGGTCCGGGGCGGTACGGGGCTCGACCGGATGGAGGCGCTCGTCGACGAGCTCGTGCCGTGCCTCGTGCTCCTCTCCCCCGGACCCGGCAGGCCGGAGGAGGCCGGCGTCATGGTCCCCTTCCTGAGGAAGCGCCTCCCGATTCCCGTGCTCGGAGTGTGTCTCGGAATGCAGGCCATGGCGGTGGCCACGGGAGGACGCATCGGACCGGCCGAGAGGCCCCTCCATGGCCGGTCCTCCCTCATCGAGCACGGGGGCGACCCCCTCTTTGCCGGAATCCCCTCTCCCTTTCCCGGCGCCCGCTATCACTCGCTGGTGGTGACCGACCTCGGCGAGGAGCTGCACGCCGTCGCCTCATCCCGGGACGAGGAGACCGGTGAGCGCCTGGTCATGGGATTGCGACACGTCTCGCTTCCCTGGTACGGCCTCCAGTTCCATCCCGAATCGTTGCTGACCCCGTTCGGCCCCCGCATCGTCCAAAACCTTGTCTCGGAGATCGTCTGATGGAGAGTCTCGCTTGCCCCCCCGTGACCATTCCCGCTCTCATCGAGGAGATCCTCTCGGGCCGCATGCCCGAGTCTGCCCATCTGGAAGTCGCTCTGGAGGAGATCCTCTCCGGTACCGTCGAGGAGGCGCGCATCGCCGGCCTCCTGGTGGCGTTGCGTTCGCGGCCCCCCGAGGGAAAGGTCCTCGCCGCTCTCGCCCGCACCCTCCTGCGACATGCGCTCCCCGTCACCTGCACGGCTCGTCCCGTGATCGACACCTGTGGCACCGGGGGTGATGGAGCCGGGACCTTCAACGTCTCCACCGCCACCGCGCTCGTGGTGGCGGCCTGTGGAGGCGCGGTGGCCAAGCACGGCAACCGGGCCGTTTCCTCGCGGACGGGAAGCGCGGATGTCCTCGAGGCCCTGGGTGTACGCATCGATCTCTCGCCGGAGGAGGCCACCGTGCTCCTCGACGCCGCCGGCTTCGCCTTCCTGTTCGCACCGCGCTTCCAGCCCCGGCTCGAGGCGGTCGGCAAGATCCGGCGCAGCCTGGGCATCCCCACCGCCATGAACCTCCTCGGCCCCCTCACCAACCCGGCGCGTCCGCCCTGCCGCCTCGTGGGCGTGTCCGATCCCCGCCTCACCTTTGTGATGGCCGAGGCCTTGCTCGAGCTGGGAGTGGAGTCGGCGGCGGTGATCCACTGCCAGGGTCTCGACGAGATCGGCTTGCACCACGTGACCCGTGGCCACCGCATCCGGGACGGGCGCATCGTTCCCTACGCCGTGGATCCCGCACAGCACGGCGTCGGCCACCGGGATCGACGGGTGCTCGCCGGAGGCGACGCCGGGACGAACGCAGGGATCATCCTCACCCTGCTGCGAGGAGAGCAAGGCCCGCGCACGGACATCGTCCTTCTCAACGCCGCCGTGGCCTGCGAGCTCGCCGGTCTCACCGGAAGCGTCGCCGAGGGGCTCGATCTTGCGATGTCGCGCATCGCCGACGGCACCGCCCTCCGGGTTCTCGAGCGTGTGCGCGAGACATCGGAGCGGCTGACCGCGGCTCCGCGCCGCCCCCGGGCGGAAGGCGAGGAAGTGCGATGACGGTGCTGGCGGGCATCCTCGACGCGACGCGGACCCGCGTTCGCACTCTGGCCGTCCCGTCTCCGGTCCGGCTCGGGGCCCGACCCTCGTTCCTGTCCTCCGTCGCCGGTCGATCTCGTCTCTCCGTGATCGGTGAGATCAAGCGCCGGAGTCCCTCCCGCGGCGAGCTCGCGGAGCATCTCGATGCGGAGGCGATGGCGCGGGATCTCCAGAGGGCCGGAGCCTCCGCGATCAGCGTCCTCACCGAGCCCACGGCATTCGGGGGCTCCCTTGCAGATCTCGAGCGCGCGGTGGAGGCGGTGAGTCTTCCCGTCCTCATGAAGGATTTCCTCGTGGATCCCGTGCAGGTGGCGGTGGCGGCCGGTCTGGGCGCCAGCGCCGTGCTGGTGATTCTGCGCATCACGTCGGACGGTCTCCTGGGCGAGCTCCTCTCCGCCTGTCGCGACCACGGGCTGGATCCTCTCTGCGAGTGTCACCACGAGCAGGAGATCGAACGCGCGATCGCCGCGGGGGCGCACATGATCGGCATCAACAATCGCGACCTGTCGAGCCTGGCCGTGGACAGGACGAGAGCCGCGCGGCTCGCCTCGCTCTTGCCCGAGGACGTGGTCGGGGTGGCCGAGAGCGGCTACCGGTGCGGCGCCGACACCAGGCCCTTGCGCTCCCGCATCGATGCCGTCCTGGTGGGCACGGCGCTGACCCTGGCTTCCTCGAGGGCGGCGCTCATCCGGGAGCTCACAACATGAAGGTCAAGATCTGTGGCCTGACCCGTCGCGAGGATGTCGAGCTCGCCGTCTCCCTCGGGGCCACCCACGTGGGCTGCGTCTCGGTCAAGGACAGCCCGCGTCACGTGGATTCCCGCGTGGCGCGTCGACTCCTCGCCGGACTCTCCGACGCGGTCACACCTGTTCTCGTCTTGCGCACGGTCGCGGGGGAGGAGGCGGCGCGGAAAGGCGATGCCGCGGGCGTTCGGACTCTCCAGCTCCACCGATCGAGCGAGGAGGCGGCCATTTTTCTCGAGCACCGCGGCTACCGGGTCCACCGTGTGGTGGAGGTGACGGGCACGGTGCCCGACCTCCCGACCGGTCCCGCCCGCATCTTTCATCTCGACACGGGAGGCGGGGGCACGGGGCGAAGGTTCGACTGGAAGCTTCTCGGCGCCACGGCTCCACCCTTCACCTTCCTCGCCGGTGGCATCACGCCGGACAACGTGCGTCAGCTTCTCCCCTTGCACCCCCACGGGATCGATCTGTCCTCGGGAGTCGAAGCCTCCCCCGGGATCAAGGACCCGCGGTGCCTCCGTGCCCTCTTCGCGTTTCTCCGCGGCAGGCCTGTCGCACCAACTCTCGCTCAGGAGGCTCGACCATGACCGTGACGAGGACGGCGACCATGACCTCGATCGGAGAGTCCGCGCTCTTCCTCCCTCGGGCCGGAGCCTTCGGAGAGTACGGCGGCGCCTTCGTGTCCGAGCTGCTGCGACCGGCTCTACTCGAGCTCGAGGAGGCCATGGAGGCGAGTCTTTCCTCACGTGCCTTCCGGGAAGAGGTCGCGCACGAACTGGCGACGTGGGCGGGACGGCCCACCCCTCTCACCCGGGCCGATCGGCTGTCGCGGGAGGCGGGGCTCGAGATCTGGCTCAAGCGCGAGGATCTCCTCCATGGAGGCGCGCACAAGACCAACAACGTGATCGGCCAGGCCCTGCTCGCGCGCAGGATGGGCAAGACGACGCTCCTGGCCGAAACGGGAGCGGGTCAGCACGGCAAGGCGGTGGCCCTGGTGGCGGCGCGCCTCGGCCTCTCGGCCCGGGTTTACATGGGAGCTCGCGATGTCGAGCGACAATCCGCCAACGTGGCCGCCATGGAGATGCTCGGAGCCGAGGTGGTGTCGGTCCGGGCCGGAGCCGCCACCCTGCGCGAAGCCATCAACGAGGCCTTGCGGGACTGGACGGCCAGCTCTCGAGATACCCACTACCTCCTCGGCACGGTGTGCGGACCTCACCCCTTCCCGCTCCTCGTCCGTTCGTTCCAGCGTGTGATCGGTGACGAGGCCATCGGGCAGTGGAGCCACCACGTCGGCGGTCATCCCGACGCCGTGGTGGCCTGCGTCGGAGGGGGCAGCAATGCCCTGGGGATCTTCGCGGCCTTCCTCGGAAACGAGGCGGTCGGTCTCATCGGCGTCGAGCCGGGTGGATGCGGCATGGCCCCGGGGCTTCACGGGGCAGCTCTCTCCCGGGGATCCACGGGCATCCTGCACGGTTCGCGCACGGCCGTCCTGCAGGATGGCGAGGGGCAGATCCAGGATGCCCACAGCATCGCGGCGGGGCTCGACTATCCGGCGGTGGGCCCGGAGCACGCTCGGCTCCGGGACCTGGGCCGGGCGCGGTACGTGACCGCCACCGATGAGGAGGCCCTGGGGGCCTTTCATCTCGTCGCCCGAACGGAGGGAATCATCCCCGCCCTGGAGTCGGCCCACGCCCTCGCCTTCGTCCTGCGTGCGGCGTCCACGGGAGAGCTGCCCGCGGGAGCGCGGGTCCTGGTCAACCTGTCGGGGCGGGGCGAGAAGGACCTGGATCGCGTGGCGTCCTTGCTCCGATCCGGCGGAGGGACCCTTCGATGACCCTCGAGCTGCTGCGCCTGCGCCTTTCCTCGAAGGCCTTCCACTTCGCCCCCTTCTTCATCCTCGGCGATCCGACGCCGGGGGTGAGCCTGCGTCTCGCCCGTGAGGCCGTGGAGGCGGGCGCGTCTCTGCTGGAGGTGGGGATCCCCTTCTCCGATCCGGTGGCCGACGGCCCGTCGCTCCAGGCGGCCTCGGTGCGGGCTCGCCGGTGCGGGGCCACGGTCGAGGCCTGCTTCGCGCTTCTCTCCGAGATGGCGAAGACGACCCGGTGCCCCATCCACGTCCTCGTGTACTCCAACCTCCTCCACCGATGCGGGTCCACGCGTTTCCTCTCGCGTCTGGCCGAGGCGGGAGCGTCGAGTGTCATGGTGCCGGATCTTCCTTCCGAGCGGTTTCCCGACCTGGTCCGGATTGCCGGTGAGCATGGTCTGGGGGCAGTGCCGCTGGTGGGACCTTTGACGGCGAGTGCGCGCGTGCAGGAGTTGTCGCGCTCGGCCGCCTTCGTCTACCTCACCGCCGTGCAGGGAACGACGGGAGCCCGGAGCGCTCTTTCATCGGAGGTCGGTGCCCTGGTGCGGAGGTGCGTCGCGGTCTCGGCCGCTCCCGTCTGTGTCGGGTTCGGTCTGTCGACGGGAGAGCACCTGCGGGCCGTGGCACGGGCGGGAGCCCGCATCGCGGTGGTGGGAAGTGCCCTGGCCGACCGGATCTCCGAGGGGCTGGACGAACACGGCCTGCCGCGAGACGAGCAGGTCCTCGTCGACCGGGTGAAGGAGATGTGCGCCGAGCTCGCGAGCAGCGCCGATCACGCCACCAGGGGAGCAAGAGCATGAGGAATCCGTCGGGCAGAGATCGCGTGGTGGTCGAGGTGCAAGGAGTCGTCATCGGTGCGGGCGAGCCCGTTCTCATCGCGGGCCCGTGCAGCGTCGAGACCGAGGCCAGGACTCTGGCCATCGCGCGAATGGTCCGCGATCGGGGCGCTCATCTCTTCCGGGCCGGGGCCTACAAGCCTCGCACGAGTCCCAGCTCATTCCAGGGCCTTCGGCGCGAGGGCCTCCCCACTCTGCAGAGAGTGCGGGCCGAGACGGGTCTCGGGGTGGTCACGGAGGTCCTGACCCCCGAGGACGTCGACACCGTGGCCGAGGTGGCCGACATCCTCCAGGTCGGTGCGCGCAACATGCAGAATACGGCCCTCCTCACCCGACTGGGAGAATGCGACCGGCCGGTGCTCCTCAAGCGAGGACCTTCCGCCACCCTCGAGGAGTGGCTTCAGGCCGCCGCATACATCGTCGCCGGGGGGAATCCCCGGGTCATTCTCTGCGAGAGGGGCATCCGGACATTCGACGACCACTCCCGCTTCACGCTGGACCTCTCGGTGATTCCGGCCGTCCGGGAACGGAGCCTGTTTCCCCTCCTCGTCGACCCCTCTCACGCCACAGGGAGGCGCGAGGCCGTCCTGCCCATGGCCCGGGCTGCCCTCGCCGCCGGAGCCGACGGAATCCTCGTCGAGGTGCATGACCACCCCGGGATGGCCTACAGTGACGGTCGGCAGACCATTGACCCCGCCACCTTCTCTCGCATCTCGGCGGACGCCCTCCTCCTCCACCAGGTGCTCCGGAAGGAAAGTCAGCCGCTCCAGTTGCCTCTGTAAGTATTTGCGGGCACAGGCCTTGTCGTGGATTCCGGGGCGCCTCTCGAGATTCGGCGCCAGGAACGTCGGGAAAGGGCCGAAGGCATGCTCCGGGGTGCCGCCTCCTCCCCCGGGCGAAAGGGAGTGTCCCGAGAGGCTTCTCAGCGTGCGGGCTGGACAAAGGCAGGGCGGGCTTCTAAGCAAGGTTGCTGAAACTCCAGACCAGATCTCGGGCACCGGGTAAAAGCATGAAGCTCGTCATCGTCGAATCGCCGACGAAGGCCAAGACCCTGAAGAAGTTCCTTGGCAAGGACTACGTCGTCGAGTCCAGCGTCGGGCACGTCCGCGACCTTCCGGCCAGCGCGGCGGAGATTCCCGAGGAGTTCAAGGGGGAGGCCTGGGCCCGGTTGGGGGTCAACGTGGGGGAGGAGTTCAAGCCTCTCTACGTGATCCATCCCGCCAAGAAGAAGAAGATCTCCGAGCTGCGGAGGCTTCTCAAGGGTGCCGAAAAGCTCTATCTCGCCACCGACGAGGACCGCGAGGGAGAGGCCATCAGCTGGCATCTCGTGGAGATCCTCAAGCCCAAGATCCCGGTGGAGAGGATGGTCTTTCACGAGATCACCCGGCAAGCCATCGAGGAGTCCATCCGCAATACCCGCACGATCGACAGCTCCCTCGTGGATGCCCAGGAGACGCGACGGATCATTGACCGCCTCTACGGGTACGAGGTCTCTCCCATCCTCTGGCGCAAGATCGGTCCCCGTCTCTCCGCGGGGCGCGTGCAGAGCGTGTCCATCCGGATCCTCGTCGATCGCGAGAGGGCTCGCATGCGCTTCCGGGCGGCCAGTTACTGGGATCTCCTCGCCACCTTCAACACCCCCGAGAACGAGACGTTCGACGCCCGTCTCGTCACCGTGGACGGCAAGCGGCTGGCCACGGGAAAAGATTTCGATCCCGACACCGGGAAGCTGTCTCGTACGGACATCCTCCATCTCGAAGCCGGCGAGGCCGGGGCCCTGGAAGAGGCCCTCCGCAAGGGCACGTTCACGGTCACCTCGTGCGAGGAGAAGCCTTTCACGCGGAGTCCGTATCCGCCCTTCACCACGGCGTCTCTCCAGCAGGAGGGCAACCGCAAGCTTCGCTACGGTGCCCAGCGCACGATGCGTGCCGCCCAGTCGCTGTACGAAAGCGGCTTCATCACCTACATGCGAACCGATTCCGTGACCCTGTCCACCGATGCCCTCCGGCTGACCCGACAGGCGATCGAGACGACCTACGGCAAGGAGTTCCTCCCGGATCAGCCGCGCACCTACAAGACCAAGGTCAAGAATGCGCAGGAAGCTCACGAGGCCATCCGTCCCGCTGGAGACAGCATCGCCAGCATCGAGGAGGTCCGTCGCAAGCTGGGTGGCGACGAGGTGGCCGTCTACGAGCTCATCTGGAAGCGGACCCTGGCCTGTCAGATGATGGACTCCCGAGGGCGACGGCTCACCGTGCAGGTGACGGGACGCGCCGGGGCACGCGAGGTCATGTTCCAGGCCACCGGGACCACCATCGACTTCCCGGGCTTCCTCCGCGCCTACGTCGAGGGCAGCGATGATCCCGATGCTGCCCTCGCCGATCAGGAGACCCTCCTCCCGCCCGTGACCACGGGGAACGTCCTCACCGCCTCCGGGCTCCAGTCCCAGAGCCACGAGACGACGCCGCCGGCGCGCCTGACCGAGGCCACCCTGGTGAAGGCGCTGGAGGAGTCGGGCATCGGACGGCCAAGTACCTACGCATCCATCATCGACACCATCCAGCGGCGCGAGTACTCGTTCAAGAAGGGATCCGCCCTCGTCCCCACCTTCACCGCTTTCGCGGTGGTTGCGCTCATGGAGGTCCACCTCGCCGATCTCATCGATCCCGGGTTCACCGCCCGCATGGAGGATCGTCTGGACGCGATCTCCCGGGGCGAGGTGAAGAGGTTGCCGTACCTGAAGCAGTTTTATTTCGGCAACGGAAGCCCTGGCCTGCGCCCGTTGATCGAGCAGAAGGTCGAGGACATCGATCCCCGCATCGTGTGTGCGATCCCCATCGGGTACGACGATTCGGGAGCCCAGATCCTGGTCCGGGTCGGACGCTACGGTCCGTTTCTCCAGAGGGGCGAGACCACCGCTCCCCTTCCCCAGGGCATCTGTCCCGACGAGGTCACGGTCGAGAAGGCCACCGAGCTCCTCCTGGTCGGTGCCCGGGCCGAGACCCCCATCGGCACCCATCCCGAGAGCGAGGAGCCCGTCTTCGTGAAGACGGGGCGGTTCGGACCCTACGTCCAGCTCGGTGTCCCCGACCCGGGAAGCAAGAAGAAGCCCAAGATGGTCTCGCTCCTCAAGGGCATGGATCCGGAGACGCTGACCCTCGACGTGGCGCTGCAGCTCCTGGCTCTGCCGCGCACCCTGGGAAAGGATCCCGAAGGCGTCGACGTGGTGGCCTACAACGGGCGCTTCGGCCCCTACATCAAGCGAGGCGAGGACACCCGGAGCCTCGATGCCGAGGACAACTTGCTCACCATCGACCTCGAGCGGGCCATGGTCCTCCTGTCCCAGGAGAAGAAGGGACGCTCCTTCAAGAGAGCCCCCGCCGAGCCGCTGAAGACGTTCGAGAGCGTGGAGGCCCTCGATGGTATCCCTCTCAAGGTCCTCAACGGTCGCTACGGTCCCTATGTCAGCGACGGCGAGGTGAATGCGTCCCTCCCGCGCGGGCGGCAGGTGGACGACGTCTCGCTTGCGGAGCTCGTCGAGCTCATCAAGAACAAGCGTGAGGCCCAGCCGGCAAGAGGGCGGAAACCGCGCGCGGGCGCCAGCAAGGTGGCCAAGAAGAAGGCCACCAAGAAGACTGCCAAGAAGAAGACTGCGAAAAAGACCGCGAAGAAGAAGACCACCAAGAAGACGGCCAAGAAGTCGTCGACGAGCACGCCCGAGAACCCCCCTCCCGTCCAGGGCTGATCCCGGGGCAGCAGCCGGGAACTCCGATCGGCCAGGGTCGGTCTCAGGAGGAGGCGTCTTCACGACGGAGATGCCCGGATTCACTTCGCGGGAGCACCATGCAGAGCCGGCCATCGAGGCAGCCGCGGACGAACCCCCTCCTTCGGTCGAGCAGGCCGGGGGCGGCGCTTCTTCTCGCCTCACTCCTGGCCCTGGTCTCGTGCTCCGGCCAGTCGAAGGCCCCGCAACCCTCTGCCTCCCGGGGGGTGGTCCTCCTCGTCGTCGACACCTTGCGCCCCGATCACCTGGGCTTTCACGGCTACGCGCAGCCCACGAGCCCGGAGCTGGATCGCCTGGCCAGCGAGGGGCTCGTCTTCGACAACTGCTTCTCGGGGGCGGCGGCCACGGGCCCTGCGGTGGCCGGACTCTTGACCGGTCGCTACCCCAACGACGTCCGGGTCAAGGACAACTTCCGGAACCTTCCCGAAAAGGCGGTCACTCTGGCCGAGATCCTGCGACAGACCTCACGGGTGAAGACGGGAGCCGTGGTCTCGAACTTCGTCCTGCGCAAGCGAAGCAAGGCCGGCCTGTCGGGAGCCGAGCAGGGTTTCGACTACTTCGACGACAACATCGTCGACAAGGAGATCAACCGCCCCGACTACTTCGAACGCAAGGCGGCCAGCACCACCGATGCCGCCCTCGCCTTCCTCGACGGGCTGGGCGAGGAGGATCGGTTCTTCCTCTGGGTGCACTATCAGGATCCCCACGGGCCCTACTCCCCTCCCCCGGATGCCCCCGCTCCCCCGTTCTCCCGGGGAGTCGCCACCGGACGTCACCTGCCCGTGAACGAGACCGAGTCGGGAAAGGGTGGGATTCCTTGCTACCAGGTGATCGGCGACGAGAGGGATCCGTCGGCGTACGTCTACCTCTACGATGCGGAGATTGCCTACCTGGATCGCGAGGTGGGTCGGCTCGTGTCCGAGCTCCGAAACCGGGGGCTCCTCGATCGAGTCCTCGTCGTCCTCACCGCGGATCACGGCGAGGCCCTGGGTGAGCACGACTACTGGTTCAGCCACGGCGAGAACACCTATGGCGAGGTCGTGCGCGTGCCGCTGGTGATCCGCTACCCCGATCCTTCCTGGCATCCCAGGGGCGAGGATGGCCAACCTGTCCGCCGTCATGACGGCCTCGTCGGACACGTGGATCTCTTCTCGACCATTCTCGAGGCCATGGGGACGCCGGCCCCACCGTCGCGGGGCGAGAGTCTTCTGGGCCGCCTTCCCTCGCGCGAGAGAGTGCTCCTCCAGGAGCACCGGGACCCCTTCTCCGGGGCGACCTGGTTCGCGGCCACCGACGATCGTTACCGACTCATCGTGAGGGACGATCGATCGTCGCTGCTGGTCGACTACAGGAAGGACCGGGAGGAGACCGTCGACCTCTCCCTGGACAGGGCGGAAGCCGTCGATCGGCTCTCACGGGCCATGGAAGAGCTCGTGAGCGCGCAGGGATGGAAGATCAAGGGCGATCCCGAAGACGAGCCGCCGTTCTCTCGCGAGGAGCTCGAGATTCTCGAGAAGCTCGGCTACATCGATCCCGGGAAGTGATCGCGGGCGCCGACCGAGCCATCTCTCGCGGCATCGCCCATCCAGACCTCGAGGGGGCGAGTCGCCTCTCGCGAATCGTCCGGGCTACACTTCGATGTTGTACTTCTTGATCTTGCGGTAGAGGGTCGCCTGCCCCAGCTTGAGACGACGTGCGGCCTCGGCCACGTTTCCTCGACATCCACGGAGGGCCTCGGTGATCACGCGCTTCTCCACCTCCTTGAAGGGGAGGATGTCCTCCGGAGTCCTCACTCCGATCAGGTCGGATTCGTCCTCGAGGTCGTCGTCGGTGATGTCCTCGCGCACGGGCAACGGCTGGGGGTCGCGGATCTGAGGAGGCAGGTTGGCCACGGTGAGCTCCGGCCCCTCGTTCAGGACCGTGATTCCCTCGATGACGTGCTCCAGCTCCCGCACGTTTCCGGGCCAGCCGTAGGCGCGCATCTTGGCCAGGGCCGTGGGCTCGATCCGCTGGAAGTCCTTCTCGTGACGCTCCGAGAACTTCTGCAGGAAGTGGGCGGCAAGAAGGTCGACGTCATCGCCCCTCTCCCGAAGGGGCGGTACCTGGATCGAGACCACATTGAGCCGGAAGTAGAGGTCCTCGCGGAAGCGGCCGGCGTCCTTCTCCTCGAGGGGATCCCGGTTCGTGGCGGCCAGGATGCGGCAGTCGGACTTCATCTCGCGGGAGCCGCCGACCCTCTTGAAGGTCTTTTCCTGCAGAAATCGGAGCAGCTTCGACTGGAGGTTGAAGTCCATCTCGCAGATCTCGTCCAGGAACAACGTTCCGCCGTCGACCTCTTCGCAGCATCCGAGCCGCAGCCGATCGGCTCCCGTGAAGGAGCCCTTCTCGTGACCGAAGAGCTCGCTCTCGAGGAGGTCGCGCGGAATGGCCGCGCAGTTGATGGCGATGAAGGGACCCTTGGCCCTCTTGCTCCGGGCGTGAATGGCGCGAGCGATGAGCTCCTTGCCGGTGCCGCTCTCCCCCAGAATGAACACCGTGACGTCGCTCTTGGCCACGTTCTCGCAGATCGTGTACACGGCCTGCATGCCCGGGCTGCCGCCCACCAGCGTCTCGAACGTGCGCCGGTCATGGTTGGCCTCGAGGGCGGTGATGCGTTCGGTGAGCCGGTACATGGCGACGGCGTTCTTGAGGCTCACCTTGATCCGGGTGCGCTCGATCGGCTTGAGCAGGAAGTCATACGCGCCGAGCCTCATGGCCTCGACCGCGGTATCCACGGTGCCATGGGCGGTGACCATGAGCACGGGGAGGTTGCGGTGCGTCTCCTTGACGTGGGCCAGGAGGCTCAGACCGTCCTCTCCGGGGAGGCGCACGTCGAGCAGCACGGCGTCGAACCTCTCCTCGTCGAGGATCTTGCGCGCTTCCGCGGCGTCCTGGGACTTGACGACCTCGTACCCCTCCGCCTTCAGATACAGCTCGATCAGGCGGAGGATGGACGGCTCGTCGTCGACGGCGAGGATGCGGATGACGGAGTTGGTATCGGTCATGACGGGCCAGGGAATCCCTCGGGGCCGGAGTGAGGTCGTCCGACGGCGCGCGCGAGCACCGTCGATTCGAGACAACTATCGAGCCGTGGGTGGGAAAGCTTGAGGGGGGAGCCCTCGCGGGGAGCTCAGTGGACCCGCGGCTTCGACCCGGGGAGGTCGGGCAGGGACACCAGGGCTCGCTCGTACCGGGTCCTAGACCATGAAGGTGAGGACGACCCGCCCGGTGACGAGTCCGGTCACGAGCAGGAGCGAGTAAAGGATCAGGATCCGTGCCGCCTTGGCGGCAAGATCGTTTTCGTCTTGCAGGAAGGCGACTTCGCGCCGAAGAATACCCCTCACCCCGACCTCCTCTCTCTCGTGGCCCGCCGTCCCAGGAGCTTTCCCTTCAGGGACTTGGGGCGACCCGGCCCCGATCTTAACCGGGACGGCGGTCGACGGGAAGGCCCTGACCGGACTTTTCGGGGGTCGGCACCGAGGAGTCGGTCGAGGGACCGGAGGAGCTTGCAGGCAGCCGGACCCTCGGGGCGCTCCCGGTCCCAGAGCGACAGGAGGCGGGCCAGACCGATTTCCAGGGCCCGGTCCGAGGTGGCCCCGGCCGCTCCACCTCCCGGGCCCGACAAGGCCTTCAGGCCAGCCCCCAGGACGATCAGGTTCTCCGGGACCACCCGTCCCCTTCGTGCCACCAGGGTGCCGTCTGCGTCCACCACGAGGGTGTTCGAGAGCTGGGGGCCCTCCTCGGGATTCGCTGCGTCGACGGGCAGGGGTGCATGGCGGCCCACCAGCCGGGCCAGGGAAACCCCGAGGTCGAAAAACCTCTCGTCGCCCGTGGCCTCGTGCGCAGCCCCGAAGCCCTCCACCAGGAGGCCACCCCCGACCCAGCTCGACACCTGGTGGGTGGGGCCTCTGTCGCCCTCCAGGAGCCCGAAGGGAAGGACCCCGGAACGGCCTCTCCTTTCCGCACAGCGCACGGCGAGGTCCCTGAGGGCCGCACGGAAGGGAACCGGTCCGAGATGGCGCTCCAGAGCGGAGAGCCCGATCAACGTCCAGGCGAGGTCTCTCTCCCGGGAGAAGGGAAAGCCGGTGGAGATCTCCTGGAGCAGGGTCCAGCCCATGGCCGTGACGTCCGCCACGTCGTCATCATTTCCGAGGAGGAGGGCGGCTTCCACGGGACCCTCGAGCCAGACATGGCCGAGCTCCACTCGACCGCCGCGATGGTCGGGTCCGTGGGAATGGGCGAGAAGCTCGGGCCGCGGGGTCACGAAGCTCCAGGCCGGATTCCGGTGGAAGTCGATGTCGAGATGGTGACGCAAGGCCCATCTGGCCCTTTCCGCCCACGCGAGATCCCTCGTGCACAGGTAGGCGAGCACGGTCCCGCGCAGGGTGTCGAACTCGAGGTTGCCGGGCGTGCCGTCGGGCATGCGCCAGTCGCCGGTGTCGCGCCAGCCCCGGAGGGAGCGTCCCTCCTCGTCGAGGAAGCGGGCCGCATGGTCGAGGAGACGGGACAGGCGGCCGTCGGGTCGTGCGAGGCGAGGAAACAGCCCGGTGGCGAAGAGCCACTCCGGATCGGCCAGGAACTGGACCGGAGCTCCGACCCCCTCGGGGCTGGCCTGTGTCGTGGTCTTGCTCACGTCGTCTCCGAGGCGGAGCACGACGTCCGCGGTGAGGACTCCTCCGGCCGGCCAGCTCGCTTCTCCCTCCAGCAGTCGAAGCTCCAGACCGGCGTCGCGTGAGACGGTGACCCTTCGGGGTGGGCAGGCTCCGAAACGGGGATCGACGAGCACTGCCCTCAGGCCGGCGGCCTGGTGGAGGAGCCAGCCGTCGTCCGGATTTTCCGGTGAGCTGAGCGACGTGAGAGCGCCCTCTTTCTCGAGACCCACCAGACGCCTTCCGGGAGGAGCCGCCCCCAGGGCTCCCGTGGTGACCCGGGGCAGAAGCCTCACGGAGAGGTCCGCCACGCGCCCTCCCCGAGTGGGTCCGAAGATGCGGAGTCGCAGGTGAACCACGGGCAGGCCACGATACACGTGGATGAGGGCCAGGAGCCCCAGTCCGACCGTTCCGTCGGGCGAGGCCAGGTCTCCCTCGATCCGCACCACGCTCCGCACCGGGCCCGTCTCGTCGACGGTGATGTGTCGCCAGCTCGCCTGGCTGGCCGAGATGATGCGGCCGTCGAGGCGAGCGTCGAGGGAGAGACCGGCCGGTCCCAGGTAGGCACGGTCGTGGTAGCGGATGGCGCTGACGAGCGGTGCGGTCGGATCCTCGTCGAGGGTCACCGAGATCGGGCTGGAGCCGAGATGCACGGCGCGCCCCTGGCGCAGGACAGGAACCGGATCCGGCGAAGGGGGACCCGTTGCATCGGGAAGAACCGAGACCAGGGACGCGCGACCCTTTCCGACCTCGGCGAGAAAGTGGAGGCGAACCCAGCGGGCGGATCCGTCGTCCCAGCGCGAGATCACGCTGCCCTGATGAACGATGACTCTCCCCGTCGACGAGAGGACCCGCAACTCGTCCACCTCCCGGACCGTGCCCCGTGGAAGAGGCAAGCCGGCCGTGGCGGGCCAGGTCTGCCAGGCGTCCGGTCCGCCCGGCAGGGGTGCGAGGAAGGCCCTTCGGGGCCGCGCAGCGGTCGGGGCAGCGGCGAGAAGGATAACGATGCCGGCGATGGTGGCGCGTCTCATGCCCTCCTGGACGCAAGGCGGGCCATGCCGGTGACAGGAGGCGGGCGGAAAACGACGATGGGCCCGATGAATCGGACCACTGGCCACGGACGCGGCATCCTGGGTGGCACCTTCGATCCCGTGCACCGGGGCCACGTGGAGCTGGCGCGAGCCGTGCGACGGATCCTCGGACTCTCCGAGGTGTTGCTCGTCCCGTGCGCCTTGCCTCCTCACAAGCCCCCTGAAGCGGTGACGGAGGCCCGCCACCGGCTCGCGATGGTGGAGCTGGCCGTCCAGGACGTGGAGGGCCTTGCCGTCAGCGACATCGAGGTGCGCCGAGGAGGCCCCTCCTACACCGTGGACACCCTCCGCCAGCTCGCCGGCCCCGGCGCAGGCAAGGAGCGACTGGTGCTCATCCTCGGAGCCGACGCGGTGTCCACGCTTCAGGACTGGAAGGATCCCCTGGCGATCCTCGATCTGGCCGAGCTCGCCATCTTGCCGCGCGGGGAGCGGGGACTCCCCGGTCTCGAGCAGTTCGAGAGGGCCCTCGGCAAGGAGGTGGCCGATCGTGTCCGGGCCGGGGTGATTTCGGTCCCCGTCCTCCCCGTCTCGTCGACGGACGTCCGCGCCCGGATCGAGGCGGGCGTCTCCATCGCCGATCTCGTGCCGGAAAACGTGGCCCGATACATCCGGCAGCATGGGCTCTATCGCCGTCCGAGCTGACGGCTGCGGGGCCCAGATCGCTCCTTGACGCCCAGGATCCGGGTGCCGGCCGCCGTGGGTCGGGGTCCCGGAGTCGCCCGCAACCGGGTTTTTGTCTTTGACAGCGGCTCTCCGCCACGGCTATACTCCCGCCCTTCCGGACGGCCCGGAGACCGCGCTGCGAGCGCGGGCCTGAAAAAAGGGATTCCCGCTTGGAAGGGATGGAACGATGCGTAGGTCGACCCGCGTGAGCCTCGTTCAAGGTGCGCTCGCTCTGCTTCTCGGTGTTTGCAGCCTCGGTGCCTTCACCGGGTGTGCCTCCACCTACGAGCACGCGCGCAACGAGGTCCGGATGTACAACAAGGTCATCCGCCGCGACTTCCTCAACATCAACAAGACCTTCGACTACCACTTCATGCGGTACGACTGGGACGATCCCACACTCTGATCGTCGAGGTCGTGCCTCTGGGTCGTCGGGGTGCCTCCGGGTCGTCGTGCACCAGGAATCTCGGGGGGATATTGCCCCCGCATGGAGCCTGTTGGGCCTGCTCGGGACCGCTCATCCGCGGGCGAGGTGGTCCCGAACCCCGGGTTCGATGGCTTCCAGGTCCCCCTCGCTTTCCACCGGAAACCAGCGGATCTCGGGGATCTTCTTGAACCAGGTCATCTGCTGGCGAGAGAACCTCCACGTGTTGCGCTTGATGCGCTCCCGGGCTTCATCCAGGGAGAGCTCTCCGTCCTCCGCCCGCAGGACTTCCGGGTAGCCGAGGGCCTGTCCCGAGATCCGACCCAGAAGCCCCCTGCTCCTCAGGGATCTCACCTCGTCGACCAGCCCGTCCTGGAACATCCGATCGACCCTGCGTTCGATCCTCTCCCGGAGCCGCTCCCGGGGCCAGAGGATGCCGGCGAGCCGGGGGCGGAACCGCCGCTCCTGCGCCCCGAACTGGACCTGGAGCTCGCTGATGGGCCGGCCCGTCTTCTCGACCACCTCGAGGGCTCGCACGATCCTCCGGAGGTCGTTGGGATGGATCTTCGATGCGGCCCGGGGATCTCGATCCCCGAGCTCCCGGTGCAGCGCCTCCGAGCCCTCGGTCGTGGCCCGTGCGCGCAGTCGGCAGCGGAGCTCGGCATCCGCGGTGGGACCCTCGAAGAGGCCCTCGAGGAGCCCCTTGAGGTAGAGAGCGGTTCCCCCCACGAAGAGCGGCGTCTTTCCGCGCCCCTCGATCTCGTCCCGGGCCTGGAGAGCCTTCTCGACGTAGAGCTTGACGTCGAAGTGCTCGTCGGGGCTCACCACGTCGATGAGGTGGTGCGGTATCCCCGAGCGGGTCTCCCCGATCGGCTTGCCGGTGCCGATGTCCAGATGGCGGTACACCTTCATGGAGTCGAGGGAGATGATCTCGGCGCCGAGGCCGGAGGCGATGCGTCGGGCCACGCCTCCCTTGCCCGAGGCGGTCTGACCGACGATGGCCAGGAGCAGGGGAGGCTCCCGCTCCGCAGCGAGATCCCCGGCGCTCGGTTTCACACGCGTCTCCGGGCCAGGGGCCAGCCGATCGAGGTGGCGCAGCGTTCCCTCACCAGGTGTTCGCGGGCACGAGCCTCCACGTCCGCGAGCTCGAGCTCCTCGAGGGCGACGAGCGTATCCTCCAGCTCGCCCCCTCGAAGGTGCTGGTGCAGGAGGGTGTAGGCTGTTGCCTCCACGGAGTCGAAGGCAAGGAGAGTGCTTCCGAGCGTCTTGTCCTTGAGCCGCAGGAAGTCCTTCCGGGAGAGCCCCTCCTGGGCGATGGTCTCGAGTGCGTCGAGCAACGCGTCCCTCGTGGCCACGGGATCCTTCGTGTCCCCTCCGATCACCGTGAAAGCAAAGGACCGGTCCGCGTTGTGGGTCGCCGCGAAGGAGTCATCGATGAGCCCCATGTCGTAGAGGCGCGTGTGCAGGTCGGAGCTCTTCCCGAAGGCGAGATCGAGGAGGAGAGTGGTGGCCGCCTCGCGTCGAGCCTGTTCGCGCGCGCAGGACGAGGGAGGCGAGTCCTTGAAGGCCATGAGGAGACGTGGATGGGCCACGGCAAGAAAGGTCTCCATCTCGGATCGAGAGGGGATGATCTCCTCGTTGTGGCTCGACTGTCCCCGGACGGGGATCGTCGAGAGCCCGAGAAGCGGCGGGTCGCTGCGCCCGGCCAGGGCCTGCACCACGGCTTCCGGGTCCACGTTGCCTACCACGAACAAGCCGAGTCGCGCGGGATGGTAGGCGTGGGAATGGGTGGTGGCAAGGAGGGTCGGGGTGATGTCGGCGAGTGATTCACGTGTGCCCGCGATGTTGTCGCGAACGGGGTGGGTGCGGTACACGATGCGCAGCAGGTCGAGGAACTGGCACCAGTCGGCGTTGTCGGAGTAGGTTCCGATCTCCTGGAGGATGATCTCCCGCTCCTTCCGGACCGTATCCTCGGCGAACCGGGGCTCTTGCACGAAGTCGAGGAGGAGATCGAGATTCTCCAGAAACCCCTCGGGGCAGGAGAGGATGAAGGATGTGGTGGTGAATCCGGTGGCCGCGTTGGCGGTGGCCCCTCTCTCCGCCAGCAGCTCGCAGACATCCTCACCATCCCGCGCGAAGAGACAGTGCTCGAGAAAGTGTGCCGTACCGGCGGGCAGCGTCAAGCGATCTCCGCCCTCCAGGACCAGCTCGCGGTCGATGGATCCGAAGTCCGTGGCGAGGATGGCAAACGTCCGGGAATGACCCTTCCTGGGTACGATGCGCAGGGTCATACCGGAAGCGAGGCGCGCCTGATAGCAGGTTTCCTCGAGCTTGCCGTGACGAACGGACCGGAGCGGAGACGACAGCGCAGGCGTCTTCACCGGCGCTTCTCCTCCGGGAGGAGGTTGGCGGCCAGGGCCTCGGGAAGGGTCTGCCGCGTGGCGGGGCGGGCTCGCCGGTCGTCCCGGAGTACGAGCACGGTGTCGAGGTCAAGGCTTCGTGCGGCCGAGATCACGTCCTCTCGGCTCACCGCTTCCAGCTCCGCGATCCTGGCCTCCACCGAGAAGGAACCTCCGGTGACCGCGGCATCGGTGGCGATGTCGAGCATGCGCGAGGAGGAGTCGCGAGCCGCCCCCAGACGGGACACCAGGATCCGGCGCGCCTTGTCGAGGCTTGTCTCCTCGAATCGACCCTCCTTCAACCGATCGACCTGTTCCTTGACCGCGCCCAGTGCTCCGGGAACGCCGTGGCAATCCACCGCGGCGCGCACGAGGAGGAGCCCCTTGACCGACTCGAGGCCGGTGGAGATGGAGTAGGCCAGGCAAAGCCGCTCCCGGACCTCGCGGAAGAGAAGGGAATGGGCCCCCCCCCCGAGGAGGGACGAAGCCACCCGGAGGGCGGGAAGCAGCGGATCTCCGAAGGGCAGCGTACTGCGATACCCGAGCACGATCCGGGGCTGGTTCGAAGGGACCGGCTCGATGACGACCTTTCCACCCCGCCCGCCCCGTCTTTCCACCGGGCGGAGGGAATCGGTGGCCTGGTCTCGCTTTCCGAGTGGCGATCCGTCGCGGATCTGCGCGAAGAGTCGCTCGGGATCGACGTCCCCCACCACCAGCACGTCGATGGGAGCCCGCTCCACGATCGCGCGCCGGAACGCGAACGTCTCCTCGTTGTCGAGGGCATCGATCTCCTCGAGGGTGCCCAGCTCGAGACGAGCATACGGCTCGTCCTTGCACATGACCTGCAGCAGCCGGTGGGTGGCCAGGCTCGTCTTGTCGTCGAACAGGGACTCGACCCTGCGTCGAAGGTTTCTCCGCTCGAGCCGGAAGGTGTCGCTCGGGTAGCAACTCCCGTCCGGGCTGGCCGGGTCGAAGATCACCCCGAGGAAGAGATCGAGGCTGCGCTCGAGGCGGGACCCTCCGTTCCTGGCGGCCAGGAAGCGATCGGCGAGAACATCGAGCCGGTAGACGAGGAGCTGGGTCTCGCCGATCTTGGCCACGTCGACGCCGATGCTCGCCCCCCCGAGCTCTTCCAGGCCCCGTGACAGGGCTTGCTGGCTCGGCAGGCGGTTGCTGCCCCGTCGGGACAGGAAGGGCAGGATCGCCGCCCGGGCGGTGCCCTCGTCGAGATCGCGTCGGACAAGGAGGCGCAACGACGTCGTCTTGAACCTCCGGGTGGGCTTGACCACGAGGCGAACGCCTCGAGCAAGGGGGCGGACGTGGAACTCACCCGAGTCGATGGCAGTGTCCTCGGCTCCCAAGTGGGTTTCCGGTGGAGCTGGTTTTATTCCGGTGACCCTTCCCTGCAATCCCGAATGAACATTCATGTTAGAACACGAAGCGGTCCCCTGTCAACGCCGGGGCCGTATCTCCCGTTGAGGTGAGGTGATCCCATGACAAGCGGCGAGCGGACTCGACACTCCCCTGTCCGTGCAGTCCAGACCGGAGTTTTTTTCTTGCTCGTGGTGCTCCTGCCCGTTCACCGCCTGGTCTCGATGCCGGGGGATCTTTCCGGGGAAGAAATCGTCCGGCTCGCCATCGAGGCCCAGGGTGCCGAGGACCTGCGCAAGGAGCTTCGCGACTTCTCCCTCTGGGCCGAGGTCATCGTCTATCACGAGGGACATCAGACCGACACCGATGTCAAACAATTCTACCGGAGTGACGGTCGGTTTCGCATGGACAGTCTGGGAGGAGTCGACGATCGTGACTGGCAGATCAAGGCCTACGACCGCTCGACGGATGTCGCGTGGGAGAAGGCCGGAGGGCGGGTGGTCGAGCACAAGGGGCGGGCTGGCCACGCCGATCGAGAGAAGATCAAAGCCGACCTGGTGGAGCTGGAGAGGCTCCTGCGGTACTTCTTTCTCGGAAACCTTCCGGGTGAAGGAGTGTCCTTCTCCAGGCGACCCGATCGGGAGAACGGCGGGATCGTGGCCCACGTGGTCGAGCGAACGGTGGCTCCGGAGGTCGTGGCGCGCAATCCCGAAGCGGAGTTTGACCGGGTGATCCTCTTCTTTGATGCGGCGTCGCGTCAGCTCCTCGGAGTGGAGATTCCGGCGGAGTCGCGAAAGGCTGCCACGCGCCTCAACGTCTGTTTCTGGGGGCGCTTGCGCGACGTACGCCGGTCCGGCAAGGCTCTGGAAGATGGTCCGTGGATTCCTTCCTCGGTGCAGATCTTCGAGAACGACCTCATCAAGACGCGGAGCACCGTCCTCAAGGTGGAGGTCAATTCCGGTCTTCTGACCGACGATTTCTTCCGGGTGCCGCGTTGAATGAAAGCGGGGCAGCGGATGGATTCCGCCGCCCCGCTTCTGCACGTCTCTTCGAGGCCCGTTTCTGCACGTCTCTTCGAGGTCTGTGCCTGGCTCGTTACTCGCCGGTCACCCTGGTCGTGAACTTGGTGTAGATGCCAAGGATGCTCCAGGCGTGCTGATCGACGGTACGGATCTTGGAGATGCCGCCGTTCTTGCAGGCTGCCTCGACGCTGGCGTCGCCGGTGGCCACGAGAGCGAGGATGCCTTCCGCCGTCGCCATGCCGGTCTTCGAGCCGGGGCCCATTTCGGAGGCACCGTCGTAGTACGACGGATACTTCACGTCCGTGAACAGGATGCCGACCACGGGGGACGGCGTGACGGCACAGCCGGATGCCAGGAGCAGGCCGGCCACGGCGGCAACGAGCGCGAGCTTCTTCATTTGGATCCTCCACGAATACAGGGGGTTCTTGTCTGTTGTTCGGAGGGTAGAGCCCAGCGCCCCACCGCCCGAACGCTGCTACGGCGAGAAGGATAGGTCCTGACGAGGACTTTTCAACTGGCAGGTCCCGGGAACCTGCAGAGAGCTCAGCGCCTCTCGAACCAGCGCTCGATCTCCCGGCGATCAACGAGCACCCGGGTCGGCCGGCCGTGGACGCAGGTTCGGGTCTCCAGGGGGATCTTCCGCACCACGGTCAGGAGATGGGCGATCTCGGCGTCCGAGAGGCGGTCGCCGCTCTTGACCGCGGAGCGGCAGGCCGCAGTGTCGATGGCGCGGGCCAGCACTTCGTCTCGCGTCGGGGCCCGGGATCCGTCGGTCTCGCGGAACCGGGAGACGAGATCGGCCAGAAACGGCTCCATCCGCAGGTGAGAGGAGAGCGCGGGCACGGCATGGACGGCAAGGGTCGGCCCGCCGAAGGCCTCGATCTCGAGTCCCAGGGTCTCCAGCGCTTCCCGGTGAGCCACCAGGAGCTCGACCTCGGCCGCCCCGATGTCGTGGAGCTCGGGCACGAGGAGCCGCTGGGAGGGGAGCCGGCCGTCCTCCATACGGGCCAGGATCTCCTCGTGGAGGATGCGTTCGTGCAAGGCGTGCTGGTCGTGAAGCACGAGAAAGGTCTCTCCTTCCTCGACGATGAAGGAGTCGAAGACCTGGAGGTACCGGGGAGTGGCCAGCTCTCCCACCACGAGCCCCAGGGACTCCTGCGGCTCTCTTTTGGTGGGAGGCACGGGGGAGGGAAGCACCGGAGCCCGTGGTCCTTCACGGAAGGAGGCCCCCCCACTCCAGCTCTGGCCTGGCGCGGGGTGGGGAAAGGGAGTCGGGTCCTTGGAGACCCTCCGGAGAAGCTGGGCGCCCTCGAGAGTCTCGCGCACCGCGCGATACACGGAATCGTGGATCTCGCGGGGGTTGGCGAACCGCACCTCGATCTTGGTGGGATGGACGTTGACGTCGAAGCGGGAGGGATCGAGCGAGAGGAAGAGGAAGAACACCGGATAGCGGCCCGGAATGAGGACCTCGCGATAGGCCTGGGCCACCGCATGCAGAACGCTGCGATCACGAATGAAGCGGCCGTTCAGGAAGAGATACTGGCTGGAGGCCCGGGACCTGGCCATTTCCGGGGGAAGGACGAACCCCTCGATACCGACCTCTCCTCGGCGTCCGGGCGGGATCGGCACGAGCTTCTCCCGGACCTCGCGTCCGGCGATGGCGCCGATGCGCTCCGAAAGGCCGGAAGAGCCCGCAATGGAGAGCGTCAGACGATCTCCGTGCCGCAGCTCGATGCCCGCACTCACCTGCCCCAGGGCCAGCCTGGCCACGGCCTCGGTGACATGGGAGATCTCGGTCGACGAGGCCTTGAGGAATTTCAGCCGGGCCGGTGTGTTGAAGAAGAGTCGCTCCACCTCGATCCTGGTTCCGGGAGGGCATCCGGCCACGGTCACCTCTCCGAGCCTTCCGCCCACGCAGGTGAGCGAGGCACCCTGCTCGCTCTCCGCGATCCGGCTCGTGATCCTGGCCATGGAAACGGCCGCGATGCTGGCCAGGGCCTCGCCCCGGAAGCCGAGGGTCGTGATGTGCTCGAGCTCCTCCACCGTGGAGAGCTTGCTCGTGGCGTGGCCCTTGAAGGCCAGGGGGAGCTCGACAGGAGGAATTCCCCGGCCATCGTCGATGACGCGGATCAGCTTCTTTCCCCCCTCGAGAAGCTCGATGCGCACTCTCGTCGCTCCGGCGTCGAGAGAGTTCTCGACGAGCTCCTTGACCACCGATGCCGGCCGCTCCACCACTTCGCCGGCAGCGATCTTGTTGACGACGTGCTCGGGAAGCTCGCGGATCACGTGCGCCAGTCCTCCCGACCGAGCCTCACTCCCGCCGGGAGCGACCTGCCCGCCGTGAGGTCGACGATCAAGCGCTCCAGGATGATGCGGGGATGGAGGGGCGAACCCCCCTTGAGATGCCGCTCCGTCACGCGAAACAGGGGAATCGCGGCCTCGACGTCGGCGAGGCGGACATCGCGCAGCTCGTCGGCCAGGCGCCGTGCGGCAAAGCCCGCCAGCCCCAGTGCTTCCGCGGCCACCGCGGGACTTCTCCCTGCCGCCACCATCCTCGCCGCCGCCGCCAGCTTGCGGTACCGGTGGAAGAGTGCCGACAGCAGCATGAGGGCAATGGCCGGGGGCTGGGTGATGCGTCCACTCCTGTCCCCCGAACCGGCCGTGAGCCCTTCGGAGAAGATCTCGTGCAGGAGCACCAGAGCCTCCCGGGCCCGTCCCGCCACCACGGCATCGGCCAGACGGAACGAGTCATGACCGCGCTCGCTCCCCTCGCCGAGTCCGGCCTCGATGGCCGAGCGCGGGATCGGACGCTTTTCTCCCACCAGAACGCTCAGCTTGTCGAGCTCCTGCTCGAGACGTGCCAGGCCACCGCCGAGGCGTCGGACGAGGATCTCGGCATCGGCAGGGTCAAGGGCGTGACCGCGCGAACGGGCTTCCCCCGCCAGCCACTGGGCCGTTTCCGACACCGCGCCCTCGCGCCCTTTCTTCCACGGCGCAGGAGTATCGTAGAGCCTCTTGCATTCGAGGAGGAAGGCCCCCTTCTTCTGGAGCGAGCCTTTCATCCGGCCGATCTTTCCGCTCGCCTTCAGCACGAGGTGTCCGCTCGTGTTCTTTGCCGTGAGATAGGCCCCGAGGCCGGCCACGAGCTCCTCACCCTGGTCCTTGAGCAGCCGCTCGGCATGGATCACCTCCACCAGCCGCGCGCCTCCCAGCATCGGCACGGTCTGGAGCTCCTCGAGGACACGAGAGACCGAGAGGGTGCCGGACTCGCGGGGTGCGGGACACTCGAGCCGGACGAGGCCGAGAGCCTCGGCCTCGGGCTCGGGAAAGAGGGTCCGGCGAATGGCCTTGCCCGCCTGCTCCATGAAGTGGGGTTCGTCTCCATGAAGAAGCAAGACCCGAGGAACCTCACCCTCGTCCAGCTTCTTCTGCAGCTCGCGCAAGGAGCTCACGAGCTGCCTCCGAGGAGGAGAACGTCGGCCACGGTGAACGCGAGGAGCACCAGGCTCACCAGGCCGTTGGCGGTGAAGAATGCCGCATCGACTCTCGAGAGATCGTCAGGTGCCACGAGACGGTGCTCCCAGACGAGGATGCCCGCCACGACCATCACCCCGGCGAAGGCAAAGGCTCCCAGCGGTGCCATCACCACCACCGCCATCAGCAAGGCGACGGTTCCGGCGTGCAGACATCGCGAAACCCACAGTGCTCGCGCGATGCCGAGCCTCTTGGGGATCGAGTGGAGTGCGGTTCCCAGGTCGTGATCCCGATCCTGACACGCATAGATGATGTCGAACCCCGCGGTCCAGAGGAGCACGGCCCCCGAGAGCAGCACGGGCAGCCACCAGGACTCGAGGAAGGCTTCGCCCTTGACCGCGACCCACGCTCCCGGAGGGGAGAGGCCCAGAGCGGCCCCGAGGAAGAAGTGGCAGGCCCACGTGTAGCGCTTGGCGAAGCTGTATCCGAGGAGGACGGCGAGCACGAGCGGGGAGAGAACGAGCGCCACCAGGTTGAGGAGCCCGGCGGCCAGAAAGAACGCAGCCGATCCGACCACGACCAGAAAAATCAGCTCCGTGCGGCCCACGAGTCCGCTCGGGAGCTCGCGCCCCACCGTCCGCGGGTTGGCCGCATCGATGTCACGATCGACGATGCGGTTGAACGCCATGGCGGCGGTCCGTGCTCCCACCATGGCCAGCACCACCAGGACGAGCACCCGGGAATCGGGAAGCCCTCTCTCGGCGATGAAGAGGGTCATGAGCCCGAAAGGAAGGGCAAAGATCGAGTGGGAGAACTTGATCGTTCTCAGGAGCACCGGGATCCGGTAGATCATGCTCACCGTCCGCTTCCCTCCTGCGGACTCCGTGGGGGAGACTTTCCCGTCCAGGGCTTGCCGAGATCATGGTCGACCCCGAGGTGATCGAGGACCCGGGCCACGAGAAAGTCGACCAGGTCGTCGATGCTCTCCGGCCGGGAGTAGAAACCCGGCGACGCGGGCAGGACCACGGCTCCGGCGCGCGTGACCGTGGCCATGTTCTCGATGTGCAGGAGCGAGAGCGGTGTCTCGCGCAGGAGGAGAACCAGAGGACGACGTTCCTTGAGCATGACGTCGGCGGCCCGGTCGACGAGATTGATCGACACTCCGGAGGCGATGCGGGCGAGGGTCCCCACCGAGCAAGGCACGACGGCCATTCCGGCGACGTCGAAGGAACCGCTGGCGATGGAGGCCCCCACGTCCTGGATGTCATGGACGAAGAGGTGGCCGGGGTGGTCGGGAAGGACCCTGCGCAGGGCCGCGTCGAGGGGCCCCGGGGGCAGATCCGCCTCCTCGTGGAGGACACGGCGTCCCGCCTTGGAGGTGGTCACGTGCACCGTCCGGCCGAGAGCGAGCAGACGTGAGAGGGTCCGCAGGGCATAGCAGGCCCCGCTGGCGCCGGAGATGGCGACGATCACGGGCTTTCGTTCGCGTGGGGCCGGCATGAGAGCCCTCGCGGGGGCGCCTCGAAGAAAAAAGGTTCTCCCCCCGGACCGCTACGACTCGGCAGTCTGCCTCAGGAGGATGAGGATGTTGTACAGAGCGTGGGAGGTGACGGCAATGCCCAGACCTCGGACCAGGAAGACGGCGGAAAGGACCAATCCACTCACGAAGCGGAAGAAGAAGGCGGCGCCGGAGTAGGCCTCTCCCAGGGGGCCAAGGTGGTGGAACCACGAGAACAGGAGCGAGGCGGCGACGACCGCCGAGAGCCCGGCCAGCACCGGCCGAACCCCCGCCGAACGATGGAGCAAATGGAAGATGATGGACAGGAGACCGGCCCGGAACAGGACCTCCTCGTAGACCCCGGCACCCATGGAGAGGACCAGTCGGAGGCCGAAGGACTCCGAGCCCTGCCCGTCGGGGGAGGCCAGGTAGATGCCCAGACGGTGGCTGATGAAGAGCACGATGGGGGCGAGGACTGCGGCATAGAGCAGAGACTCGACGGCCATGGGAGGAAAAAGGACGAAGACGGGCTTCTCTCTCTGGAGCAGGGTGAGGGCCGCCATCAGGAAGGCCAGCAGCAGGGCCAGGTTCAGAACCACGAGTCCGCGCTGACCGATGAGGGAGAACAGATTCCGGAGCAGGACGTCGGCGCCGTTGCGAATGACGGAGCCCTGGAGGAGGATGCCGATCTCGTAGACCGCGAGGAGCGGCGCGATGAAGAAGAGGCTCACCGCGAGCTCGCGCGATCTCTTGTGGTACTCCCCCAGTGTCATCGCCGTCCCGGAACGGTCACTCCCTGATCGAGACGGCGCCCCACCGTCATCGCGGTGACGGGAGGCCAGGAGCGGGGTAGCCGTCGTGCGGCCTCGCGCGCCAGGAACAGGAAGGGCCCGCCCTCAGGCCCGCTCGCCTCTCCGCCGTGGCGAGCGTACCATCGGTCCCACGCGGCAACGATGGGGTCGAGGCGCCGGCTCTCCCGGAAGCGAGGGTCATGGGCCGAGCTCGGCGGAGCGAGGAGGCCGAGAATGTGCCTCCTCTGGGCGAACTCCTCGGGAGCGAACATGCTCTCGCGAAGTCGGGCGATCTCCTCGGCGAGAGCGGCCTGGTACCACTCGGCCCGGCTGTCCGCCCCCCAGCCCTCGATCCACCTCCTCCAGTGGGCGCAGCGCGCCTCGAGGTGCGCGTCGACGGCGGTGAGGGACGGGGTCGACAGCCACTCGAGAAGTCGCTCGAGCTCGCCCACCTGGTGATAGGTGAGCAGGGGAAGGATAAAGAGGGCCAGGGCGCGCTGGTCGGTTCTCCCGGAGTCGAGGAGCGTGCGGATGCGAGGAAGGAGCTCGGCTCCCCCGAGCTCGGCGATGACGACGGCTCGCGGAAAGAGCGTCGCCGGGCTCAGCTCCTTCGTCGCGGCCAGGCTTTGTTCGAGCACCCGGAGGCCGGTCAGGGGATTCCCTCCCGCCACCAATGTGGCGGCGGCCACCAGGGCCCGGTCGGGATCGGGATCCTCGAGAAGCACCTTCAGGAGGAGATCGGGCTGGGCCAGGGGAAATCGTTGGGCCACGGCGCGGACCGGGATGGGGATGCCGTCAGGGGGATCCCTCAGGAGCTCCTTGGCCAGCTCCTCGCAGCGGCCCCATCCGTGGAGCAGGGTCCCCGGAATGGCACTGCGGGAGAGGTGGGCGACCAGGCCCGGACAGGGTTCCGTATCGACGTCGAGAAGATCGACGGAGACCGGGCGCCAGCCGGCGGCATCCCGTGCTCCGAGGAGCCGGAACAGGAGCGGAAGCTGGCGCACGTTGAAGCCGGTGAGGTGCCCCAGATCGAGGAGGGCCTGGACCTCGAGCTCCGCCCCCGTCTCGCGCAAGCGGAGAGCGGTGACCCTGACCTCGCATCGGGAGAAGACCGAGCGGACCACGGGGGCAAGGTAACCGGGGAGCTCACCGAGCCCGTCCAGATCGGGTCCGTCCTCGGAGGCGGGAGTCTCCCAGCCGGCCTCGACCCGGCGGAGGCTCAGGATCGCCTTGACCGCCTGGTCCTCGAGGGGTAGTCGCCCCCCTCCCTGGGTCCAGGCCGCTGCGGGCCCCCCGAGGATGGTGAGCAGCAAGATGGTGCCAAGGAGGCTCGTTTTCCCGTTCAAGCCGCGGCTCCCCTTCTTTCCGAACGTCGATCGCGAATCGCATTATACGGCTTCGGGGTGGCCCTGGAGAAGAGCGCACCCGGATCAGCCCCTGGAGGCGAGGCGGGGGGCGGAGGGGAGGGCCTTCTCACCCCCGGGTGCCGTCTCCGCGCGGTAGATCGTGACCGCGCCCAGGGTCAGGGGGTGGATGCGGATATCGCGCAGTCCGGCACCGAGGAGACGGGAGCCCACGTCCACCCGCTCGCCAAAGGCTCGCATGGAGTTGACGAGGTATCGGTAGGCATCGACCCGGAAGCCGCAGAGCGCGCGGCCGATCCAGGGCACGAAGAAGAGGATGACCCGGAGGAGGAGGCGAGAGATCACGTTTTGCGGCCGCGAGCATTCGAGGATCACCAGCCTTCCCCCCGGTCGCAGGACCCGCACCATCTCGGCGATTCCCTCGTCGACACTCCTGAGGTTCCGGATGCCGAAGGCGACCAGGGCCGCGTCGAAGCTCCCGCTGGCAAAGGGAAGTCGCAGGGCGTCGGACACGAGGAAACGGGGGCCCGGGCCCTTCCCTGGCGACGGGGCCTTGTCCCGGGCCAGGCAGAGCATCTCGCGGCAGAAATCGATCCCCACCACCGTGCTGTCTTCCCGTGCCTGACGCTGGATCTCGAAGGCGAGGTCGCCGGTTCCGGAGCAGACGTCGAGGAAGGTGCCGGTGCCGTTTCCATCGAGCGCGAAGCGTACCGTCTTCTTGCGCCAGCCCCGGTCGAACCACCCGCTCACGACCCGGTTCAGGAGATCGTAGCGGGGAGAGATCGCCGCGAACATGTCCCGGATCTCGTCTCCACGGGGACCCTGTCGCGCGGCCTCGTCCAGCTTCTGGTTGAGGTCGGGGGGCATGGGCGGAGGGTATACCATCCCCGTCTCTCCGCCCTGCCGTGTTGCATCGCCCGGCCCACCAGTCGAGAATCAGCTCGATGCGCCAGCGAGCGAGCCTGATTCTCGTCGTCGTCGTTCTTGCGCTCTCCCGTTTGCCCTGGTCCACTTCGTTGCCGGGAGAGTACGTTTACGACGATCGTCCCTTCGTCTCCGAGAAGCCCCAGCTCCGGTCGGGCTCGCTGCTGTCCCTCTTCGGCGAGGACTTCCTGGCCCCCCACCGGAAGAGCGGCCTCTACCGGCCGGTGACGTCCGTTTCCTACGCTCTCGTCTGGCGCTCGGGCCTCGAGGATGCGGTGTGGCAGCGCACGGCGAATCTTCTCCTCGACCTCGTGGCCGGTGTCCTCCTCCTGGCGGTGCTGGTGCGCCTGGGTGTCTCGCCTCCTGTCTCCTTGCTGGCGGTGCTGATCTTCCTCACTCACCCCCTGCACGGGGAGGCGGTGGGGCTTTGCTCGGGGCGCTCGGAGCTTCTCGCCGCCGGGCTCGTCCTCGCCTCCCTCTTGCTTCTTCCGTGGGGTGGTCGCCGCTACCGGATCCGGGACCACGTCGGGTCGCTGGTGCTCTTCGTTCTGGCCTGCCTGTCCAAGGAATCCGCATTCGTGGCTCCGGCTCTGTTTGCGGTGATCCTGTTCCGGGAGCGCTCGTCCTCCTCCCGCCTCTGGCTGATCGGCCCCTTCGTCGCGGCGGCGGTCTTGATCGCGCTTCTCCGCTGGTCCGTGGTGGGGAACATTCCCTTGCCGGGATTTCAGGTGGAGAACCCGGTGGCGACCTCGAGCCTCGGCGAGCGTCTCCCCGTGGCGGCGGCTCTCCTGGGCCGCCACGCCCTGCTCGCTCTTTTCCCGATTCACCTCCGTGCGGACTACTCCGCGCACGAGCTGCCCCTTCCCCGGGGCTGGCTGGATCCTCTCGCCCTGCTTGGCGTCGGCCTCTGCGTCGTCGTGGTCGCGCTGGTGGCGCGTGCGCGAGGCAATTCCTCGACGCAGGTGGCGAGGATGGGTGGCGCCCTGTTCCTCTTCTTCCTCGTGCCCGTCCTGAACCTTGTTCCCATCGGGACGATCTTTGCCGAGAGACACGGCTATCTGCCGTCGGCCGGTGGTGCGATCCTCCTCGCCGGCGTGGTCGAAGGCCTCTCCCCGGCGTGGCGTCGTGGCGCCCTTCTTCCCCTGGTCCTGATCATCACGGCCTTCTCCGTGAGAACGGGACTGCGCGGCCCCGATCTCGCCACCGAGGACGCCTTTTACTCGGTTCTCGTCGAGGACGCCCCCCGGAGTGCCAAGGCCCGCTGGCTGCGTGCCAACTACCTCCTGGCCGCCGGCCGGTTGGCGGAGGCGCGGGAGCTGGCCGAGGAGGCCCTGGGGATCGAGCCTCGCTTCCCGGAGGCTCTCTACGGCCTCGCCTTCATCGACTACGAGGCGGGCGATCTCGCCGAAGCGCGCATCCGGGCCCTGGAGTGTATCGATCGGGAGCCCCTCCACGCGGGAGCGCACGCCCTTCTCGGCAACGTGGCGTTCCGCACGGGGGACTTCGCCCGGGCGGCGGAGTGGTACGAGAAGGCTCTCGCCCTCGACCCCGATCTCAAAGGAGTGCGGCAGAACCTGGAAGAGGCGCGGGCGCGGCGCTGAAATGGCCGCGGCCGGGAGGCGTCGTCGCCCTCGGCCGCGGGAAGAGGTCATCAAGGGCTCGGAAGAGCCAGCACCCGGATCAGTTGAAGAACGTCTCCACCACCTCGACGCCGGGAATCGGAATCTCGGCCAGGGGCAGATAGGTCCGGCGATCGAGAACCACGATCCGGTTGGCGGTGGCCACGTAGACCCGGACGCCTCCCAGGCCGGAGACCGTTCCCTGGGTGTGCCAGGACTTGGAGCTGTTGGCGAAGGTGGGTCCGAGCGGGCAGATGAGCACCGCGTCGCTGACCGCAATGTCCGTCGGTGCACCCCGGATGGGGTTGAACGGTTCGTTTGCGAAGTTCTGACGCAGCACGGTGAACGTCCGCAGCTCGCCCGGGCTCGGGAAGTTGGGGGTCGGGGGCCTCTGGAATCCCGTGAGCTGGATCTCGGCCAGGGTGTCGTTCCCGTTGCAGACGAACAGTGCACCCGCGAGAGTGCCGTAGCGGCGGTTGTTCACGATGCCCATGGGCCGCTTGAAGGGGCCGCCCGGTCCTTCGCTGAAGACCTGGTTGATGTCATCGGGGCCGAAGAACACCGGCGACGACGGCCCTGACTCGAAGATGGAGACCGAGTCTCCGGCCCGGTTCGTGATGAAGGCGAAGTAGGTCCCGGTTCCGAAGGGGAACACCGGGGGCTGTCGCTGGCTCACGGTCACATCCCAGGGCTCGGGGCCGATGAGCGAGATGAGCGACTTCCGCACGGACAGGCTGCCCACGTCGATGATGGACAGGGAGTTCTCGATCGAGTTGCAGACGAAGATGTCCTCGTTGTCGGGCTGGGCCGAGATCCCCCGGGGGCCGATGCCCACGGGGATCGTCTTCACGACCTGGTGGCGCCGAGGACTCTGGGAATCGATGTCGATCACCGAGACCGTGTTGGCGTTGAAGTTGGTCACGAGAAGCGTCCGGGCGTCGGGGGTCGTGGTCATGCCCGTCGGGTCCGGGGTGGCGATGGTCTCGAGAACGCGCGAGGTGATCGAATTGATGACGTGGATGACCTTCTGGTCGGCGTCCGCCACGTAGACGTGGAAGCCCAGATCGGCGTTGGTCCGCGACGGTATCAGGCTGATGGCTCCGCACGCGTTGAAGACGCAGGTGGCCGTCGAGTTGATGGGCGGAGGTGGTGGCGGATTGGGGAACGGGGGCTGGTCGAGGTAGTTTCCGGTCGCCGTGATGACGACGGGTCCGGCGGCGGTGAAGAGGATGCAGTTCGGGTCACGATTCTCGACGAGGGGCCGACCGACCTCGATGGAGGCCACCCGACCGATGGTGGTGTTCTCCGAGTTGGGGGAGATCACGTTGTCGTCGGCGGCATTGGGCAGGCCGTCGTTGTTGGTGTCGAGGAATGGGGTGGGGAACGGGTTGCCGTTGAAGTCCTGGGTACCGTCCGAGCCGATGACGCCGAATCGTCCCGGGTTCATGGCGCCGAAGAAGACCGCCTGAGGCGGCACCGGGTTGTTGGCGATGGGATCTCCCGCTCTCGTCCGGAACGAGAACACGAAGTCGCCTCGCTGCGGCGCGGGCCGGGCGAAAAAGGGGACGAGGGGGCGGTCGAGCATGTCGGTGACGCCCTGATTCGCGGGGAAGTTGGGGTCGGCGAGCGACTTGACCTTCACGGTGATGACGGAGGTTCCCGGGTAGGAACTGTCGGGCGTGAACGTGAACGAGCAGTTCGAGCCCGGAAAGGTCTGGGTCACCGTGCCCGTGAGCTGTCGGGAGGGGATCATGACCCCGGTCATGGGGTTGGTCGCCTGGATGACGATGTTGCGGGGTCGATCCGGCGACCCTGGCAGGCCGATGATGGACTCCGCGTTGATCTCCTCGGAGAAGTTGACCACGATCGGTTCCCGGAGAGCCACGCCGTCGGAGTTGGCCGGAGGACTCGTGCTCGTGGCCACGGGAGGAGGATTACCCGTGGAAAGCCCCACGTAGTAGGTGGCGCAAAACGCCTTGCTGATGAGACTGCCACCCGCGCTCCGGGCCGAGCCGCTCACGAAGATGGTGAACTCGGATCCATCGGAGAGCGAGAAGGCCTCGACGGTGTTGAGGTCGCCATCGGTATCCGCCACGATACGGAGAACGTTGGGGCCGTCGGCCTTGATGGTCTCGTCATCATCATTGGGCGGATTGCCGAGCGCGTCACGGCCACCGACGAAGGCCTGCGTCCGGACTCGCGTCCCCCCCGAGTCGGTGATGCGAATGCTCGCCGTGGTCCCGCTGAGGGTATTCGGATCGAGCACCGAAGCGCGGTCCACGGGGGCAGTGAAGAGCAGCACGAGCTGGTTGTTCGTGTCGTCGAATCCCGGCTCTCCCGACATCGGGAAGCGGTACGGCGTCTGCGGGGTCTGGTCGATCACGAAGAACGAGGTGGCGAGTCGGGATCCGCCCCCGCCTCCACCACCGCCGCAACCTGCCGGGAGCAGGCCCAGGGTCAGAAGCAGGGCTCCCAGCAGGACCAGGACAGAACCCTCTCGCCAGCGAACGGTTGCTCCGACCGCTTCGTGTCCAGTGCGTCGAATCATGGACCTCGACCTCCCGTCCTTTTTTCTTCTTGCCCTCGGGGCATTCGAGGGCCCCCGCTCGAGTCGCAACCGGGGCGGAGGGCAACGATGCCATCAGAGCAAAGCTCGTTCCAAGAAACCGAGGATACATCAGAAGCTCTTGCTCGACAGGCTGTTGCACCCGGGGGCATTCGCTGGCGGTCGCCCCTCTGCGCCTGTCCCGAGCGACAAGGCACCGGCCTGCAGTGCGAATCCGCTCCGGACATCCCGACTCGAGCCGCGCCGCCCCGGTCAGGGACGCGCGGAAAGGAAGGATGATACGAGGGATGGAGCGGCCGCGTCAACGGTGCGTGTCCGGGGTCGTTGCCGGAGACGACGGCTCTTGATAGGATTCTTTTCGGGTCGGAGCCCCGCCAGACGGTGCGGCACCGCCTCGCGCGCTCGGTCGGCGGTCCGAGCCAGAACATCGCGCTCGACCGAGCTCGGGCGTGGACCTGCACCTTTCCATCTCCCAGGGAGGTCGCCCCCGTGAAGCCTGTCGAGAGATCCGGGGTCGTGGAGACCGAGGACCAGCGGCAGGATCGCGCCCTTCGTCCCCGCCTGCTGGCCGAGTTCGTGGGCCAGGAGCGCGTGGTGGCCAATCTCGCCGTGGCGATCTCGGCCGCCCGGAGCCGGGACGAGGCTCTCGATCACCTCCTCTTCAGTGGCCTTCCCGGCCTGGGAAAGACCACCCTGGCTCATCTGGTCGCCGCCGAGGCCCAGGTGGGAATCACGGCCACGTCCGGACCGGTGCTCGAGCGAGCCGGCGATCTCGCCGGGGTCCTCACCAACCTCGGTCGCCGGGACATTCTTTTCGTGGACGAGATCCACCGCCTCAGCCCCACCGTGGAGGAATATCTCTACTCCGCCATGGAGGACTACTGCCTCGACATCGTGATCGACTCCGGTCCCAACGCCCGTTCGGTGAAGATTCCGCTGGAGCCTTTCACCCTGATCGGGGCCACCACCCGCGAGGGCCTTCTCACACGGCCGCTGAGGGATCGATTCGGCATCCTCGAGAAGCTCGACCTCTACAGTGTCGAGGAGCTGGTGGCGGTGCTGGATCGCTCGGCCAGGCTTCTCGGAGTCGACCTCGGAGACGGTTCGGCGGAGGAGATTGCCCGGAGATCACGGGGCACCCCCCGGGTGGCCAACCGCTATCTGCGTCGGGTCCGCGACCTGGCCCAGGTGCGGGGGATCTCCCGGGTCGAGCAGGGTCTGACTGCCGAGGCTCTCGATCGTCTCGGAGTCGATGCCTCCGGGCTCCAGCTCACCGACCGCAAGATCCTCGAGGCGCTGGTTCGCAACGGTGGACCGGTCGGGCTCAAGACGATCGGGATCGCGGCCGGCGAGGAGCCGGATACCATCGAGGAGGTCTACGAGCCCTTTCTGGTGCGACAGGGATTCCTGGTCCGCACCCCCCGTGGACGCATCGCCACCGAGGCCGCCTTCGCCCTTCTGGGGCTGCCGCCACCGCCTCTGGATCCGAATCCGTGAGGGCGACGATGGCCGGGACCGAGCATCCGGTGGTGCGAGGGCGACGCGGAATCCTCGTGATCTCCGGATTCCTCGCCGCTGCCATGGCCACGGGGGCCTTGCTCTTCCTCCTCGGATGGTGGCTCTTCGGCGGTTCCCTGCCCGAGGTCGTTCCTTCGGGAGCGACGATCCGCGTTCTCCTCGCCACGGATGATCGGCACGTCCGGCTTTCCAGCACCGATGGTGCGCGCATCATGGGCCTCGCCGGTGAGCCGAGCATCACCCTGTCCGCGGGAGCGGCGGTCGAGGCGGAGATCACCCGGGAAGGCGTCGATCTCCCGGGTTTCCTGTCGAGCGCCGAGGGGCTTCGCCTGGTGTCCTCGACGGGAGGAGCGATCGTGGTCGACGGGCGTCGCTACCGGGGAGATCTCCTCGTCCTCCCGGAGGACGGTCGTCTGCGCGTCGTCAACGAGGTCGATCTCGAGAGCTACGTGCGGGGTGTGGTCGGGGCGGAGATGCCCCCCACCTCGCCCTCGCAGGCTCTGGCCGCCCAGGCGGTCCTGGCCCGGAGCTTCGCGTTGGTGCTGCGGGACCGCAACCTGACCAGGAATCCTCCGCGACCGTGGGACCTCACGGACGGGACATCGTCCCAGGTCTACGGCGGCATGGAGGTCGAGTGCCACCGAACGGACCGCTCGGTCGCGGTGACCCGGGGCCAGGTCCTCCACAGGTCCGGCCATGTGGTCGAAGGATCGTTCCACGCCTCCTGCGGGGGGCGGACCTCCGCCGCGCGGGCCGTCTTCGCTCTGGATCCCGCGCCCGAGGCGGGGGTGTCCTGCCCGGGCTGCCGGAGCGAGGACGTGAGGTGGTCGGTCGTGGTCCCACGAGCCCGGCTCGAGCAGGCCGTCCGGGCCTGTGGAGTCAAGGGTCCGGTCCTGGAGCTCTCCTCGGGGATGGTGGATGACGGAGGCCGCTGGCTGGACCTCTCGGTGAGGACCGACAAGGGTGTGGCCACGATCTCCGCGAACCGATTCCGCCTCGAGATGGGACCGGGTACGGTCCGGAGCATGGCCATCGACGGGGTGCAGGTCGATGGCGACCGGGTCCTTCTCTCGGGCAAGGGCCACGGCCATGGGGTCGGTCTCTGCCAGAGGGGAGCCCGGGTCCTGGCCGAGACGGGTTTCTCGGCGAGCGAGATCCTCTCCCACTACTTCGTGGGAGTGGCCCTGGGCCGGAGCGGAGCATGATTCCCCATCTCGTGATCGAGGCCACGAGCCCGGATGGGCTCGCTCGCGCCGGTCTCCTCGTCACCCCGCACGGGTCCGTCCGCACCCCGGCGTTCCTGCCCGTGGGCACCCTGGCCTCGGTCAAGTCGGTGACGCCCGAGCAGCTCGAGGAAGTCGGGGTGGAGATGCTCCTGTGCAACGCGTACCACCTGTCCCTGCGCCCGGGGTCCGCCCTCGTGCGCGAGCTCGGTGGCCTCCACGCCTTCATGGGCTGGAAGGGCCCGATCCTCACCGATAGCGGGGGATTCCAGGTCTTCTCACTGGCCGCTATCAGGAGGGTGACCGACGAGGGCGTCGAGTTCCGATCCCATATCGATGGCTCGCGTCATTTTCTCGGGCCCCGGGAGGCCATCGCGATCCAGCAGGATCTCGGTGCCGACGTGATCATGGTTCTCGACGAGTGTCCGCCGCACGGTGCCCCCAAGGAGGACCTCCGGTCCGCCGTCAATCGAAGCGTGCACTGGGCACGACGGTGCCGTGAGGCGCATCGAGACGGCGAGCAGGCACTCTTTGGCATCGTGCAGGGAGGATCCGATCTGGCCCTGCGCGAGGAATGTGCCACCGAGCTGTCGGGGATGGGCTTCGACGGCTACGCGATCGGTGGGGTGAGCGTCGGGGAGGAGAAGAAGCTCATTCGCGAGGTGGTCTCCCACACGGCGCCGCGGCTTCCCTTCGACCGTCCCCGCTACCTCATGGGGGTCGGGTCACCGGGAGAGATGGTGGCGGCCATCGCCGCCGGCATCGACTTCTTCGACTGCGTCCTCCCCACCCGGAATGGTCGCAACGGGCTGGCCTTCACCTCGGAGGGGCCGGTTCGCATCCGCGGTGCCGCCCATGTCCGCGATGATCGGCCCCTCGACGTCTCGTGCGCCTGTCCCGTCTGCCGGAAGTACTCCCGGGCGTACCTCCGGCACCTCGCGCACTCCGGCGAGCTTCTCGCCGGCACCCTCCTGTCGATGCACAACATCCGTTTCTTCCAGGATCTCGTCGGCCGGGCGAGGGGTGCCGTTTCCGAGGGAGGGCTGGGCGAGCTCCTGAAGTGGTGTGACGAACGCTACCCGCTCGAGAAGCCCGACCGGTCGCGTTCCGCACCCTGACCGTCGAGTGGCGCTCACTTCTTGTAGTCGGGACACACCACTGCATTCGGCCGTTCGGGACGACTACAGGAGTCGCCGTAGTTGTAACGGCAGGTATCGCACAGGAACTGTCCCCCCGAGAAGAGGAGCCGGACACGGCTCCAGAATCTCTTCCAGGGGGACCCGCTCCCGTGACGCGCCGCCGTCACCGCGGCAGGCCAGCTCTTCGTCCTGCGATGACCTCGAGGTCATCGACCCAGAGCGTTCCCTTGCCTCCTGGATCGAGCTCGGCTCCCATCCTCTTGAAGTCGCCGCGCACGGCGATGCGCATGTTCACGAAGTCTTCGAGTCGGTAGCGGCGGCTCGAGATCACGGCCAGAATCCGTCCCCCCTCGACCAGCCGGTGGTAGTTGCTCGCCGTCGAGATGTCGAATCCCTTCTCGACCCAGCCCGTCTTGACATCGCTCTGCGCGGGGGTGGCAGGGGTTGCGGGAGCGGTCAGGATGTTCTGACGCCGGCTCTCGTACTCCTTCTCGGTCCGGGCCAGATCACTCTCGTAGTCCTTGATGACTTCGTGGGACCGCGCCACGCTGTCGTGGAAGTCGAGGATCGAGCCCACGAAGGCGTCCTCACCCTGCGCGCCGGCAATGAGGGCGGAATCCGTTGCTTCCGTGCCGACCCGGGTCAGGATCTCGCGAATGGCCCGCAGCTCGCTCAAGGTCTCCTCCCCCGGCGTCTCGGGGGCGATGTCTCCCGCACTCCGCAGCGCCTGAAGGCGGCTCCTGGCCTGGTCGAGCTCGGCGGAGAGCTCTCGGTTTCTCTTGTCCGCAACGACTCGATCACGACGCTGCTGGAGGAGGGACTGGCTGCGGGTCGCCGTTTGCTGCTGGAGTCGGTCGAGAGCCGTCTGGTGGTCGGCGACGCTGCCCACCTTGCGGATCAGGCTCGCGTTCACCCAGGCGGTGGCATTCCGAGGAGCCATCACCTCCAGCCAGTCTCCGTGCTCGGCGATCACCACCAGCTCCGTTCCTCGATCGACCTGATCAACGGGGAAATAGTACTCTGAGGCGGTGGGACGCAGGTTGACGTTGTCGGAGATGACCGTACCCATTCCGTCCTCGGTGGTCCGGACGAACTGCCCCTTGATGAAGCAGTCAAACGACAGAGGAACGGTGACCTCGTACCAGCCCCCCTGCTCGCTCCGGACCACGACCATCTCTCCGGGTTCGAGCTTCCGCAGGGAACGATAGTCGGTGTTGAAACCCGCACGGAGATGAACGTCTTGCCCCGTGACCTCGCCCACGAACGGATAGGAGCCCTGAAGGGCCTGCCCCGCCTCGGTCATGACGAGGGCACCCAGAAGGGCACCCAGAAGGACACCCGGAAGGGACCTCACCGGAACGGAAAGGGCTTCCCTCGAGTGCCTTCCCCGAAGGTCCGTCACTCCGCTTCCTGCCCTGCAACGCGTGGTCTTGATTACCGCCCTCATGACAACCGCCCTCCCGCGTCCCGTCGATCTCGGGAATCCATGGGTACTACCACATCCGGGGGAGAACCTGGGCCCTCCCCCAGGATCCTGGGGCCCAGGATACCAGCGGCCCTCCGGGTGTCAATGGCGATCGGGGCAGCGCTCCTGGCTCTTTGGGGCTGCGAGGGGTGTGGCTCGGGGGAAACGCCCCGAAACGATCCCTCGCCGGCCAACCTCGTCCTCCTCACCATCGACACCCTCCGACCCGACCACCTGGCCTGCTACGGCTACGAGCGGGTGACGAGCCCTCGCATCGACGCCCTCGCCGAGCGGGGGGTCCTGCTCGCCAATGCCTTCGCCCCCCGGGGCTCGACCTGGCCGTCCCTCACCTCCCTCCATACGGGCAAGTACCCCGCCACGCACGGGGTGCGGAACAACGGCGAGACGCTATCCGAGGCCCACGTCACGCTAGCGCAGCATCTCCGTGCCCGCGGGTATCGCACGGCGGCCTTCCTCTCGAACTTCCGCCAGGCGCCCAACCGGGGGTTCGACGTGGTCTGGGGTCTCGAGGACGACATCGGTGCCCTCAAGCACGTCCAGCCCCAGTATCTCTGGGACGAGGCGATCACCGACCGGGCGGTGGAGTGGCTGCGAAGGGAAAGCCCCGATCAGCCGTTCTTTCTGTGGGTCCACTACATGGACCCCCACGAGGACTACCTGCCTCCCCCGCCCTTCCACCACCGGTTCACCGACCCTGCCTACGCCGGCCAGACCACGGGCCGCGCCGACTCCCTCATGAACGCCACTCTCCAGAGAGGGGATCTGCCGCAGAGCGAGCTCGATCACGTCCTTGGACTCTACGACGGTCAGATCGCTTCCACGGATCGTCTCCTCGGTCGGGTCCTCGACGAGCTCGAGGCCCTGGGACTCGGAGGCAGCACCCTGGTGGTGTTCACGTCCGACCACGGCGAGGAGCTCTACCAGCACAACCGCTACTTCTTTCATGCGGCGTCGATCTACGACACCGTGCTCCGGGTGCCGCTGGTGATGTCCTGGCCGGGGCACTTGCCCGAGGGGCGTCGGGTCGAATCCACCGTCGAGATCGTGGATCTCGTCCCCACGCTCACGGACCTTCTGGGCCTGGACGATGTGAAGGACCCTGCCCTCGACGGGGAGAGCCTTCTTCCGCTCCTGAGGGGGGACGCCCGGACGAGAAGCAAGTCGCACACCTTTCACGAGTGGTCCAGCACGGAGACCGGCGCAGGTGGGCCCCTCGAGACCATCTTTGCCGTCCGCGAGGGCCGGCTGAAGCTGATCGAGAACCCCGGTGAGATCCACCCCGACAACCCTCCGTTCCGGAGAACGGGACAGGGCTTCGTCCTGGCGCGCCGCGAGCTCTACGACCTGATCGCCGATCCCGGAGAGAAGAGAAACCTCCTCGACCAGGACATCGAGGGCAAGTGGCGGGCCGAAGCCGATCGTCTGGCGCGTACGCTCGAGGAGTGGAAGAAGCAGCAGGGGCTGAAGGCGACGGTGTCCGGCGAGATCACCGAAGACATGCGAAGAGAGCTGAAGGCTCTCGGCTATCTGACCGACGAGGACGAGGACGGCAAGTAGCCGCCCGTCCGTCTTCCTACCTGCACAGTACCACGACCCTCGCCCCCACACCCAGCCCGAGGATCTCCGCCGCGCTTCCCCCCGCCACCGCGATCTCGAGATGTCCACTGCTCTCGATGAGCGCACCCGGCCTTTCTCTGGCCAGGGCCGCGTAGCTGGCCACCATTCCCTCGAGTCGGACGGAGCCCACCTCGATCGCGAGGCGCGATCGATGCTCGGGGAGCAGCCTCTCGCTCACGTTGGTGACGAGGTTGCCGAACCGGTCGACGTGGACCACCTCGCCGTCGATCCGACCGGTGGCGTCGTCTCTTCGAGCCACCTCGAGGGAGAGTCGCACGGGATCGGTGACCGGGGGTCCGAGGTCGCAGGGAGCCAGGCCGAGGAGGAGGTGTGCCGCCACCGGCGCGAAGATGTCACGTCCGTGAAAGGTCGCGCTGACGTCGCCGAGCGAGAGGTCGGGGCGCTCGACGGCGAAGACCTCCGGTGCGGTGTCGCGGCGCCTCGCCGCGTCGAGAACCCGGGTCAGGACCCCATTGTCCGGCGCCAGGAAGATGCCCAGAGCCGAGGCGACGCACAGGATCCGCCTTTCGGATCCGACACCCGGGTCGATCACGGCCACGTGCACCGTGTCCGGCGGAAACGTGCGCACCGCCTCCAGAAGGGTCCGTGCCGCTTCGCGCACTCCCTGGGGCGGAATGTCATGGGTGACGTCGACGATGGTCGCGTCCCTCACCCGGGAGAGGACCACTCCCTTCATGGCCGCGACGTAGGAGTCGCGGGTACCGAAGTCGGTGGTCAGGGTGAGCAGTGGACGGCGGGCCCGGTCTCCCATGGAGATCTCACTCCTCGGGCTGTCCGAGAAGGGCCATCAGCCGCTCCCGGGCCGTGGCCAGGCGCCGGGGATCGCGGGCCTCCAGGTTCAGGCGGACCAGCGGCTCGGTGTTGGACTTTCGCACGTTGAACCACCAGTCGGGGTACTGGACGGTGATGCCATCGAGATGATCGATCTTCCCGTCGGCGAAGGTCTCCTCGATTTTCTTCATGGCGAGATCGGCGTCCTCCACCACGAAGTTGATCTCGCCCGTGGCCGAGTAGCGCTTGAGCGGCTCGATGAGGGCGGAGAGCTTTCGCCCCGAGCTTCGCATGAGGTTCAGGAGCTGGACCACCGCGATGTCGGCCGAGTCGGCAAAAAAGTTCTCCGCGAAATAGTAGTGCCCGGAGAGCTCGCCCCCGAAGATCGCGTCTTCGCGCCGCAGCGTGGCCTTCATGAAGGAGTGGCCGACGCGCTCGCGCACCGGCCTTCCCCCCGCCCTCTCGATCTCCTCGGCCACCACCCAGCTCGACCTCAGGTCGTAGAGCACGGCTCTTCCCGGGTTTCCCTGGAGCATCTGGCGGGCGAGGAGTGCCGTCATCAGGTCGCAGGGTACGGTCTGCCCCTTCTCGTCCACGAAGGCGGAGCGGTCGGCATCCCCGTCGTAGGCCACACCGAGGTCGGCCTTCTTCTCGAGCACGGCCGCCTTCAGGTCCACGAGGTTCTCCTCCTTGAGGGGATTGGCCTCGTGGTTGGGGAAGGTGCCGTCGAGCTCGAGGTAGAGCGGGACGAGCTCGCAGTCGAGGTGCTCGAAGAGACGGGCCACCACGACCCCGGCCGCACCGTTTCCGGCATCGACCACGACCCGAAGTCGGCGGGGCTCACCCTTGCGGAAGGCGAGTACGTGCTCGAGGTACTCCTCGGTGATGTCTCTCTGCTCGACGCTGCCCGGGGTCGGTGCCGCCGCCTGGGGCTCCCCCACCATGCGCTCGATGTCGGCAATACCCGTGTCGCGGCTGATGGGACGGGCCTGGTCGCGCGAGAGCTTGAATCCGATGTACTCCGCCGGATTGTGGGAGGCGGTGACGGCAAGGCCTCCATCGGCCTCCAGGTGTCCGATGGCGAAGTAGACCATGGGAGTCGTCACGAGGCCGATGTCGATGACGTCGCCTCCCGCGACGTTGATCCCGTCCGAGACCGCTTTCGCGATGGATGGCGCCGAGGTGCGCATGTCGCGCCCCACCACGAATCTCTTTCCGCCGAGAAGAGTGACGAACGCGTGGCCGATCTTCCGGGCCAGGTCCTCGTCGAGTTCCTTGCCGTAGATTCCGCGGATGTCATAGGCCTTGAAAACGCTCATGAGAGCCTCCTGGATCCACGGGGCGAGGCCGCAGAAACACCCCTCAGCACCCGTCCGAGGGTGGCGATGGCGCGCTCCACATCCTCATCGCCCACGTCCTTGTGGGTGGTGAGTCGGATCACGTCGGGGGCGAACACGAAGATGGCCACCCCCTCCTCCTCCATGCGCCGGGCGAGCGAAGGTGCATCCCGAAGGGCCTCCGGGAGCTCCTCGGGGACGAGGCGCAGGAGAACGATGTTGGTCTCGACGGGCCCCTCCTGCCGCAGACCGGGCACTCCCTCGATACCCTGGGCCAGGCGCCGAGCCCGGTCGTGGTCGGCGGCGAGCCGGGAGGGCATCTCCCGAAGGGCCACGATTCCCGCCGCCGCGAGGTAGCCGGCCTGGCGCATTCCCCCGCCGAGCTGCTTCCTCACGCGCCGGGCCTTCGTCACGAACTCGCGGTTTCCCACCAGCATCGACCCCACGGGGGCCGAGAGCGCCTTGGAGAGGCAGAACATCATGGAGTCGACGGGTGCCGCCCACCGGTTGACCGGAATGTCCGTCGCCGCCTGCGCATTGAAGATGCGCGCGCCGTCGAGGTGGACGCGCAACCCCCGGCTGCGGGCGAAGTCGGCGAGTCGGGTCAAATCCTCGAGGGGCACGACCCTGCCGCCGAGGCGGTTGTGGGTGTTCTCGAGGCAAAGGAGGGAGGTGGGCGGACAATGCGCGTCGTCGGGACGCAGACGGGCTTCGACGTCCTCGATCGAGGGAAGACCGGCGGCGCTCGGGATGGGCCACGTCTGCACTCCCGAGAGAGCCGCCGGGGCGCCGGCCTCGTAGAGAAAGGTGTGCGCGCTCTGCTCGACGAGCATCTCGTCCCCGGGACGGGTGTGGACGCGGATGGCGATCTGGTTTCCCATGGTGCCGGAAGGAACGAAGAGAGCCATTTCCTTGCCGGTCATGGAGGCGGCCATCGCCTCGAGCTCGTTCACGGAGGGGTCGTCGCCGAAGACGTCGTCGCCGACCCGAGCCTCGACCATGGCCGAGAGCATCGAGGGAGTGGGCCGGGTGACCGTGTCGCTCCGGAAGTCGGAGACGGGCGGTTGACCCGGAGTGCGGTGGGCGGAGGGGGTCATGACGACGAGCGTGCGGAGGCAGGAATCTGCTTCAAGGTCCCGGCGATGCGCTCGATGGCCTTGGTCAGGTTCTCCTGCGAGTTGGCATAGGAAAAGCGGAGAAAACCCTCGCCATGACGTCCGAAGGCGGTGCCGGACAGGCAAGCCACTCCGCCTTGCTCGAGGAGGAGATCCTGGAGCTTGCGGCTCGGAACGCCGAGGTCCTTCACGTCCGGAAAGACGTAGAAGGCGCCACTTGGCCGCAAGCACCGGATGCCGGGAATCGACTCGAGGCCGTCGACGAGAAGATCCCGTCGGGCGCGGAACTCGGCCACCATCTTCTCGATGGCGGTCTGATCGCCCGTCAGGGCTTCGATCCCCGCCTGCTGGGTGAAGGACGCGGTGCAGGACACGGCGTTGATCTGCAGCTTGGCCAGAGGGGCGAGGAGAGGACGGGGCACGATCCCGTAACCGAGACGCCATCCGGTCATGGCAAAGGTCTTGGAGAAACCGTCGAGAAGGATCGTCCGCTCGAGCATACCCGGGAAGGTCGCGATCGAGGAGTGAGTGCCCTCGTACACCAGACGGGAGTAGATCTCGTCGGAGAGTACGATGAGGTCATGCCGGACGGCCAGATCGGCGATCGCCTCGAGAAGGTCGGCGTCGAGGACACCGCCGGTTGGATTGTGGGGAGAGTTCAGGATCAGCATGCGAGTGCGGGGCGTGATCAGGCTCTCGAGATCTTCGACTCCGAAGGCGAATCTCTTCTCCACGGTCAGGGGCAATGCGACCGGCGTGGCACCCAGAAATCGGATCATCGACTCGTAGATGGGGAATCCCGGGTTGGGGTAGATCACCTCGTCACCCTCATTGATGAGCGCGAGGAGGGCATAGAACATGATGGGTTTGCCGCCCGGACAGACGAGGACGCACTCGGGATCGAGGGCCATACCTCGCCTCTTCCCGGCATCCTCGGCAATGGCCTCGCGCAGCTCCGGAATACCCGCGGCGGGGCCGTAATGGGTATGCCCGGTGCGCAGTGCCCGGACCCCGGCGTCAATGACGTTCCGGGGGGTGTCGAAGTCGGGCTCGCCGATCTCCAGGTGAACGATGTCTCGACCGGTGCTTTCGAGCTGCCGGGCTCGCGCCAGCACCTCGAACGCCGTCTCGGTGCCGAGCCGGGCCATGCGATCCGCCAGCCTCATGGGATCCTCCGTCCGGGAATTCGCGTCGGGACCCTTCCGACCGGGTGTGGAAAGGGAACGGGCGGGAAGGTCGTCGCAGGGTAGCCCCTGGCGTCGACGACTGTCAAGGCGCGAGCCGGAGCCCCGGGAGGACTCCGGCTCTCTGGATCCTGGCCCGGCAGAACCTCGTTCCGGCAGGTTTCAGCGATCTCCGGAGGGGTCGGACGTCGGGCTCTCCGACGGCTCGGGAGGAACCCGCGGAATCTCGCGCGCCTCGCGAGGAGGACTTCCGGCGGTGCCGCCGGGAGTGGCGGCCTCGACGTCGGTGGGAAGCACGGAGGGCCGGCTGAGGACCACTGCCGCCACGATGGCCACCATCACCGCGCAGAGGAACAGGACCAGGATGCGGGTGAAGGACTTCTGCGTCCGGAGGAGCGCCGTCTCGAACTGCTTGGCCTGGGACGTCTGGCTCTTGCGAAACGCCTCGTAGGTCTCCTTCTGGGCCCGGTAGAACGCGTTCAGCGCCCGGCCCTGGGTCTTCTGGAAGGAGTCGATGGTGAGCCTCTGGGTCTCGCCCAGCCCCTTCATGACCGAGACCTGCTTGTCGGTCGTCTCCTTGAGGCCGGTCAAGGTCGTGCGAAGCTCGGTGTTCACTGCCTTGTGCTCGTCGAGCTGATCCGAGACCCGGGTCAGGAGCGTGGGCAGAGGTCGGACGTTCTCGGCCAGGGTGCGGTTGGTCTCGTTGTGCTGCTCGAGCCGATCGTTGATGTTGCTGAGCAGGCTCCCGAGATCCCGAAAGCCGTCCTGGAGGCGGTTGGACAGGTCATCTTTCCGCATGGATTCGGGAAGGAGAGAGCGGGTGAGGGAGGAACGGGGCTCCTCTTTCGGCGGAGGCGGAGAGGCCGGGCGCGGCGGCGCGGCCACGGATCCCGCCGCCGGACCAGAGCCGGCACTCGCCCGGAAAGGATCCGCAGCCGAGGCAGTCGGGCCCCCGTTGGGACTTCGCGTCGTCTCTTTGCCGGACCCTGCAGTCCCGTCTTTGCCGGACCCTGCAGTCCCCGCGCCCGTCTTGGCGTCGAGGGCCTTGCTCCCCGGGGCTGCCGCCTTTCCCTCGACGGAGCCGGCCGGCGTCCCGGATGCCGGCGTTCCGGATGCCGGGGTCCCCGATGCCGGCACCCCCGTCTTGCCGGGGGAGTCCGTCTTGCCGGGGGAGTCCGTCTTGCCGGGGGAGTCCGTCTTGCCGGGGGAGCCAGAGTTGCCGGGGGATTCCGTCTTGTCCCCCGTCAGACCCGACTTTCCCGGTACCGGGGATGCGGACACACCTCTCGAATGGAACAGACGCTGGATGAACGAAGGCTTCTTCATCGGATTTCCCTCCTCACTGCTCTCCTGTCACCCGGGAGTGACAGGTGTCCGGCGAGTCTCGCCGGACGAGTCGACCGCCCTGCTGGCGCACACCGATCGCTACGGGGATCGCGAACGGCCGTTGCGCGGCTCATGCAAGCTGGATCAAGCTAGCACGCACCTTGTCAGGAAGCAAGCGAGGATCAAGGTCGAGTATGCACGGAACTCTCGTGACCCAGATCTGGTACGAGGAATCGTACTCGCGCCGAACGCGTTGCCGCCCTTCCTTTCCCCGCCGCGGTGGGGCGAACGCGCGCGGCCAGTCCGTCGTTCTATACTGGCGGCAGGAGACAAGACCTTGACGATGCGGAAAGCCGTTTCTAGAACCTGGTGCTGTCCCGGCGGTCGGCTCGGGCCCCTGTGCCCCGTCCGACCCCACACGCGTGGGGGATTAGCTCAGCTGGGAGAGCGCTACACTGGCAGTGTAGAGGTCAGGGGTTCAAGTCCCCTATCCTCCACTCTTCGTCCCCCTCGCCGGCTCGCCCCCTTCCTCCGGGCGGCTGTTTTCCTGCTCTCCTGGGTGTCCCTGCTCTTTCTCGGCGGGCTCCCGGTCCTGGCTCAGGACGAATCCCTGCCCGTCGAACCGGGGGAACCCCTCCGCTCGGCCGAGGCTTCGTCACCCGGCGATGGAGACCTGGAAGACGAGGTCCGGACCCTCGAGCGCCCCGTCTCCAACGTGTTCGTGATCAACGTGCACGACATCATCGACGAGGTTCAGCTCGAGTCCATCGAGAGGAGGATCGACCTGGCCCGGAAGGCCGGAGCGGAGCTCCTGGTGTTCGACCTGGACACTCCCGGAGGCGAGCTGTACGCCGCCTTCGAGATTGCCGATCTGGTGTTTCGCACCGACGACATTCCCACGGTGGCCTTCGTCTCCCAGGAGGCCATCTCCGCCGGCTCGCTGATTGCCCTGGCCTGTGACGATCTCGTCATGGGCTCCGGGACGACCCTGGGTGATTGCGAGCCCATTTTTGCCACCGTGGATGGCATCGCCACCGCGCCGGAAAAGATCCAGACCGTGATCCGGGCCAAGTTCCGGGCCTTCGCCGAGAAGAACGGATACCCCGTCCTTCTGAGCCAGGCCCTCGTCACCAAGGATCTGGAGATCGTCGAGGTGCGCGACACCGCCACCGGCGAGAAGAGATTCGAGGATCGGGCGCGCATCATCCTGTCCGATGATTCCGACAAGGGGAGCGGTCTGCCCAGGGGGCTCGAGATCGTCAGAGTGGTGGTGCCGGCGGGTGAGCTTCTCACCATGACCGACAGCGAGGCCCTGTCCCTCGGCTTCTCGCGGGCGACGGTCAAGTCCGTCGACGAGGCGGTGGCCTTCTTCGCGGTGCCGAGGGCGGCTCCGGTGGTGCTGGAGTTCAGCTGGTCGGAGACATTTGCCCGCAAGCTCAACGCCATCAAGTGGCTGTTCCTGGCCCTGGGGGTGCTCGGCCTGTACCTGGAGATCAAGACGCCCGGCTTCGGTCTCCCGGGAATCCTGGGCATTCTGTGCATGGGGATCTACTTTCTCAGCGGCTACGCCTCGGGACTGGCCGAGTCCTGGGAGATCGTCCTGTTCTTTCTGGGCATCGTGCTCATTGCGCTGGAGATCTTCGTCATCCCCGGGTTCGGTTTGCCCGGAATCGTGGGCGTGCTCCTGGTCATCGTCTCCCTTTTTCTCGCCGCGGTACCCTTTGCACCCCTTCCCCTCCCCGAGGAGAGCAGTCCGGCCGCTCGCGGCTTCCAGATCAAGATGATGAAGATGTTCCTGCTCCAGCTCGCGTCCTCGCTCGCGTTCGTGATCGCGTTCGCGTACGTACTCGGGCGCTATCTGCCCAAGACACCCTACCTGAGCCGTCTCATTCTCGATCCCGGACCCTCGGGACCGGTCACCACCGTTCTCTCGGCCACGGACGAGGACTCCTCCCCCCTGCCGCTGGGGGCCATGGGAGAGGCCATCACCGACCTGCGCCCCTCCGGAAGGGCTCGCTTCGGCCGCCGGCGCTTCGACGTGGTGACCGAGGGGAGCTATCTGGCCAAGGGACAGGCGGTGCGGGTGCTCGAGATCCACGGAAACCGCATCGTGGTCGGTCGCACCCACGAGGAGGAGTGACGTGGAGCTGGCCCTCGTCCTGCTCTTTCTGGGCATGATGTTCGTCGTGGCGGAGATCTTCTTCCCGTCATTCGGTATGCTCTCGGTGCTGGCTGCGTCCTGCCTCATCACCAGCATCGTCCTGGCCTTCGGGCAGAGCCAGACCGCCGGCTTCGTGCTCCTGGGAATCGTGATCGTCTCGGTTCCCGCCCTCGTGATCGGAGCCTTCCGGGTGCTCCCCCGTACCGGGATCGGACGGCGGCTGATCCTGGCGGGGCCGGACCCATCGTCCGAGGGGCCGGTGCCCACGGCCATGGTGCTCCAGGCGTTCGCGGGAAAGACAGGAGTGACCGTGTCGACGCTCCGGCCGTCGGGGATCGCCAATATCGAGGGACGGCGCGTGGACGTGGTCGCGGACGGGGAATCGATCCCGGTGGACTGCCCGGTGAAGGTCGTCCTCGTCGAGGGCAATCGGGTTGTCGTGGAGAGAATCACGGAGAATTCCTGATGAGCGAATGGCTGCTGGCTGAAACCGACACGATCTGGGTCGTGGGCGGATTGGTGCTCCTTCTCATCGCGTTCGTGGGCGCGCTGATCTTCATCAAGTTCGCCGCCATCTGGGTCCAGGCCTACATGTCCAAGGCCGGAATCAGCCTGCTGGACCTCATCGGCATGAGCCTGAGAAAGGTGCGACCCCGGATCATCGTCCAGGCCAAGATCATGGCCATCCAGGCGGGGGTGCCCGTGGAGACGCGCGACCTGGAGGCTCACTACCTGGCCGGCGGAAATGTCCCCAACGTGGTCATGGCCATGATCGCCTCCGATCGGGCGGGTCTCGATCTGGACTGGAAGACCGCGAGGGGAATCGACCTCGCGGGTCGTGACGTGCTCGAGGCGGTGCGGACCTGCGTGAATCCCAAGGTCATCGATTGCCCCGACCCACGCAAGGGTAGAGAGACCATCGACGCCATCGCCAAGGACGGAATCCAGCTCCGGGCAAAGGCGCGAGTGACCGTGCGCACGAACCTGAAGCGGCTCATCGGAGGCGCCACCGAGGAGACCATCATCGCTCGCGTGGGCGAGGGAATCGTCACCACCATCGGATCGGCCCAGACCCACAAGGATGTGCTCGAGAACCCGGACACGATCTCCACCAAGGTTCTCGACAAGGGGCTCGATGCGGGAAGCGCCTTCGAGATCCTCTCCATCGACATCGCGGACGTGGACGTGGGCGAGAACATCGGAGCCAAGCTCCAGACGGATCAGGCCGAGGCCGACAAGCGCATCGCCCAGGCCAAGGCCGAGGAGCGAAGGGCCATGGCGGTGGCCCGCGAGCAGGAGATGGCGGCGCGGGTCACCGAGAACCGGGCCGAGGTCGTCCTGGCCGAGGCCACCATTCCCAAGGCCATGGCCGAGGCGTTCCGGAGCGGTCGGCTCGGGGTCATGGATTACTACCGGATGAGGAACATCGAGGCCGACACGGACATGCGCCGATCCATCTCGGGAGACAAACCGGACAAGGGAATCGGCGAGGAAGGCAACTAGCGTGCAGATCCTCGCCCAGGTCGACCTTCGCGAGCTCGTCGGTGATCTGCTGCCCTTCCTGATCGTGGTCCTGCTCGGGGTCCTGGGATTTGCCCGGAAGATCTTCGAGACGTACATGGACAAGGAGCGCCGACGGGCGAAGAACGAGGGAAGGTCCGCCCGCAGCCCCTTCTCCTCGCTGAAGGACTTCATCGAGGGGCTGCAGGAGCAGCAGTCCCCCGGGCGCAAACCCGGGAGCCCGAAGACGTCGTCCCCTGTGCGACCCTCCGTCCTCGTCGGGGGGAGGGACGACGTCAGCAGCCCGAGCCCTCCCGAACCCATCATGGAGCCCATCGTCCGGGCCCTGGACAAGGCTCAGGCCGCATTCGAAAGGGGGAGTCGTTCGGGAGGTCGTTCCCGACGTCGCCCTCGCCCGTCTCCGGTGAGCGCGATCCCGCCGCCACGTCGCCTCGGGACGCGGGGCATCCCCCTCGACGGCCGCCGGGTCACCCTGGGCGAGGCCGTTCGCCTCAGCGAAATCCTGGGCCGCCCGATGGCACTGCGGACCCTGGGCGAGCTCCCACCCGGGCTCGATGATCCGCGTTAGGAGTCTGCGGTCCTCCCAAAACGGGCAGCGTGAGGACGGAGAATTGACGCTATGGGTCGCAGGGCGGACCGTGCCTGGCCCCCTCCTCGGTTCTCCTCACCGTCCCGGGCCGGAGGACGTCGGAGAGGTCCCCGCGAAAAGCCAGGCACGCCGGTTGCTTCAGTGCAGGGATGAGAGAAACCGGGAACGGAACGGGGAGAACGCGGCCCCGGGGCGGACCCCGTCCTATGACGTCTGAGCTCGAGAGGGGAATCGACGCGGTGAAGGCCTACCTGCAGGCCCATGCCACAGCGTCTCCGCTGGATGAGATCCGCGAGAGCACGGGTCTCGACGATTGCCTGCTCCACGAGGCTCTCGGCTGGCTCGTGACCGAGCACCGGATCTCGGTCGACTCCGGGAGGCGGGTGCGCCTCCTCTCGCCCGGGTACTGCGATGGAAGGGACGGCGGGGGCTGATCGGGTCCAGCGTGATCAGTAGAGATGGAGCCAGAAGAGCAGCATCTGCTCGGGGAGGGTGTCGGCGTCCCTCCTGGCCTCGTCGATGAACTCCCCCAGGTCGTCGGAAAGCTGGGCGCCCCCCTCCTTCACCTCCATCCCGGGCCAGGCCACGAGCTCGGAGATGTTCTCGCCGGTCCGTCGGGCATCCTCCGCCGGGTCGATGCCCAGAGAATCGATGGATTGCGCCATCGGTCCTCCCTCGAAGAAATTCTCCAGCATCATCTCGAGAGAGCTCGCGAATTGCCTGTGGCGCTCTTCCCGGTGACGAACCAGCTCCTGTCGCATCTCCCTGGTGTTGGCGCAAGAAGGAGCGATCACGACCAGGGCGAGAAGGCCGGAGATCAGTCGGTCATGGAATCTTCCTCCCGGGGTACAGGCGCCAAACGATCCGTGGCGCAGACTCCTAGGCCAGCTCGTGGACCCTGACTGGCGCCAGGAGGCCCTCCTGGATGCGGAGGACCCGATCGGCTCGCTCGGCCAGGGACGCCTCATGGGTCACGATCACGAAGGTCTGGCCCAGGCTCGTCTTGAGCTCTTGCAGGAGATCGACCACTTCGCGGCTCGTCCTGGAGTCGAGGTTGCCTGTCGGTTCGTCGCAGAGCACCAGCTCCGGCGCGTTCATGAGGGCCCGTGCGATGGCGACACGTTGCCTCTCACCACCGGAAAGCTCCCCCGGGACGTGCTTGGCCCGCCCCGAGAGACCGACCGCTTGCAGCAGGTCCAGGCCCCGCTGCCGGACCTCGCTCACTTGGACGGCCCACTCCCAGGTGGTCTTCCGCATCATTTCGGGAAGGACCACGTTCTCGAGCGCGGTCAGCTCGGGAAGGAGGTGATAGAACTGGAAGATGAAGCCGACGCTGGCGTTGCGATAACCGGCCTTGGTCGCCTCGTCCGTCCTGGTCAGCTCCTTGTCCTGGAAGAAGATCTCACCCCGATCAGGCGTATCGAGACATCCCAGGAGATGGAGGAGGGTCGATTTTCCGGAACCCGAGGCACCGACCACGGCCACCATCTCGCTCTTCTCGACGGACAGGTCCACCCCCCGGAGCACTTCCAGGGTCGTTCGCCCCATCCGGTAGGACTTGGTCAGGCCGCGCGCGCGAAGGATTTCACTCATAGCGCAGGGCCTCCACCGGGTTCATGCGGGCCGCCTTGAACGAGGGCCAGAGGCTGGCCGCGAGGCTCGCCAGCACCGTACCCGCGAGGAAGCTGGCGATCGTCCACCACTCGTAGCGGATGGGGATCTCGTCAAAAACGTACACGTCGGGATTGAAGACCCGGAACCCGATGACGGCAGCGAGGCCGTCGTGAATGGGGTTGATGTTCTCGGAGACGATGTACCCCAGCACGAGGCCGAGCACGGCCCCGAGCACGCCGATGAGGAGACCATTCATCAGGAAGATGGACATGATGCCCTGGGTCGTTCCTCCGAGAGCCTTGAGGATGCCGATGTCCCGGATCTTCTCCATCACCATGAGGGTGAGGGTGGCCAGGATGAGGCCGGCGGCGATGATCACGATGAAGCAAAGGATCACCATCATGATGCGCTTTTCGGTCTCCACCGCCCGGAGGAAGTTGGCCTGGCGATCTTGCCAGGTCTCCACGTACCAGTCGTGGTACCGGCTCTCCAGATCCTGCCGGACGGAGTCGGCGTTCCGGTAGTCGTCCAGCGTGATGTAGAGCTCGGACTTGGTGGCCTCGTTGCCTTGCCGGAAGAATTCGCGGGCCTCCTCGAGGGGGATGAAGATGGTGTTGAGCTCGAAGTCGTACATCTCGCTCCGATAGGCGCCTGCGAGCTGGAAGCGCCGATCCCGGGCCTTGGGTTCCTCGCCCTCGTCGAGGACGGCCGAGAAGACCTTGACCGTATCCCCGGGCAGGATGCCGAGGCGTTCGAAGAGGCGTTGTCCGACCAGGAGTCCCGGCCGCGGGGACCGGCCGGCGGGGGCAAGGTGCTCGGGCACGGTGAACGGATGGTCGAGATCGGAGACCCGGAGTCCGCTGTCCTCGGGGACCCGCTCGAGGGTGCGACGGAAATCCCGCGATCCTTCCTCGGCCTCGCTCGATACTCCCATGATCTGGATGCCCCGCCGGCTCACGTCGTCGGGGAGGCCCCGGCGAGAGAAGGCGAGCATGCCCACGCCGCTGATGCGAGGAGCCACCGAGACCACGTGATCAAGCTTCGTCACCGCATCGATGAACAGGGCGGGATCGGGACCGTAGCGAAAGCGAGACTGGGCCATGACGTGGGCATAGGTTCCCCGGATGGCGGAGCGCAGGTTTTCCTGGAAGCCACTCATGATCGAGTAGACGACGATGAGGGCCATGACCCCGACCGAGATGGCGGCACTGGAGATGATGTTCACCCGGCGGGAGCGCAGGTAGCGGGCGGCCATGAACGCCTTGTACTTCGCATTCTGGAGGAGGATCTCGTGAAGGACGAGGAGGAAGCTGATCACTCCCAGGGGAATGACCAGGACCGCCACCACCAGGATGGTGGCGAAGATGACGGGAATGGCCACCACCAGGAGCACGAGAGAGAAGAGGAGAAATTTGAGGAGGGACATGGTGCTCTCGTCAGCTCTTCACGGGTTCGGTCTCCGCCGGGGAACGGCGGAGCAACGGAAACAGGATCACGTCCCGGATGGATGCGGAATCGCTCAGGAGCATGATCAGACGGTCGACGCCCAGTCCCATGCCCCCTGCCGGAGGCATACCGTAGAGGAGAGCCGTGACGTAGTCCTGATCGACCTCGGCCGGCGCTTCTTCGTCGCGAGAATCCACCTGTCGGCGGAAGCGCTCCTCCTGATCGAGAGGATCGTTGAGCTCGGAAAACGCGTTGACGAGCTCCATGCCCGCCACGAAGAGCTCGAACCTCTCGGCCACGGTGGGGTCATCCTCCTTGGCCTTGGACAGGGGACAGATGGGTACGGGGTAATCGGTGACGAAGGTGGGATCCACCAGGGTGGGCTCCACCGTCTTCTCGAACACCTCGTTGAGGAGCTTCCAGTGCTCCACGCCCTTGGTCTCGATTCCGAGGGCACCGGCCCTGGCCCGGACCTCGTCCGGTGTCGCCTCGAGGCCGATGCCGCCTTTTTCCCGGAGGAGCTCTCCGTACGGACGCCGGGCAAAGGGAGCCCTGACGGAGATGGTCCTCCCCTGGTACTCGAGGGTCTCGGTCTCTTCGCCTCGCGTGGCGCGAATCACCTGCACGAGGAGACTCTCCGTCAGCTCCATCATGTCCGAGTAGTCGGCATAGGCCTGGTAGGCCTCGAGCATGGTGTACTCGGGGTTGTGCCGGGGTGAGATGCCCTCGTTGCGGAAGCTCCGGTTGACCTCGTACACGCGATCGAGCCCCCCCACCAGCAGGCGCTTGAGGTAGAGCTCGGGTGCCACCCGCATGAAGAGATCCATGTCCAGGGTGTTGTGGTGGGTGATGAAGGGCCGGGCCGCCGCTCCGCCGGCGATGGGGTGCATCATCGGCGTCTCGACCTCGAGAAAATCCCGACCGGCGAGGAATCCCCGGATCTCGCTCACCACCCGGGACCTCAGCCGGAAGACCTTGACCACGTCATCGTTGGAGAAGAGGTCGACGTACCGGTGCCGGTAGCGAAGCTCCACGTCGCGGAGGCCGTGCCACTTCTCGGGAGGCGGGAGCAGCGACTTGGTGAGGACCTGGAACCGGTCGGCGAAGATGGTGGCCTCTCCGGTGCGGGTCCGGCCACATTCTCCTTCCACTGCCACGAAGTCACCGAGGTCCAGAAGCTTGTAGATCTCGAACTCGTCGGCTCCCAGGCGGTCCTTCTGGAGGTAGACCTGGATCTCGCCGGTGGAGTCCTTGAGCCGGAGAAAGGCCGATTTTCCGTGGTGGCGGACGGCGAGGATCCTCCCCGCCACGTGGGCGGGAGGGGTTTCGTCGCGCTCGATGGCCTCCAGGCTCCCTCGGATGAATCGGGTTCCCGGGCACCGGTTGGCGTAGGGGTTGATTCCTCCCTCGCGCAGGGCATCGAGCTTCTGCTTCCTGTCCTCGGGTACCTTGGCCATGGTGTCTCCGGCGGTTCCATCCCAGTCTTCGTGCGGGTCAGGGGAACATTCTGTAAAAGTAGGGCCGGTCCACAAGCCATTGCCGCAGGTCGAGCAGATGGGGAGCGGCGCTCCGGGTGATCAGAGTCTCGCCCCGACCGAAGGTTCGCTCTTCGAGGCGGTCCAGCTCCAGGAGCTCGAGGGCGAGCTCGAGAACCACGCCTTCCCGGGTCGATGGCCCGTCAGGTCCGCGGGAGTGAAGCCGGTCGTCGTGGATCCTCTGGAGCAGATCGTGCGCGAGCCCACCCGCCTCCACCAGCCTCAGGATCCGGCTCTCCAGACCGGTGACGTGGGCGGCGAGGTCTCTCGTCGCGCGCACCAGGATCTCCCGGGCTCGAGGGTCGAGGAGAGCCACCGCGATGGTGGCATCGATGCGGCAGGAGTCGGGGCTGCCTTTCCTCAGGAGTGGAAGGAGGCACCGGGTCTCGCCTGCCTCCTGGCGAGCGGCCAGGGCAAGCGCCGCCGTTCCTCTCACCCTCGGGTCCTCATCGCCGGTGGCCTGGACGAGAAGGGCCCGGACATCGATTCTCCGAGACGAGGCCAGCGCCGCGGCCGCTACCCGCACCTCGGCGTCCCGATGACGGAACGCGCGCGAGAGGAGATCGAGGGATTCGGGGTCATCGGGATCGAAGACCGCCTGCAGGGCCGAAGCCTGGACCTCGGGACTCTTGTCCTTGAGAAGGGTCTCGAGAAGAAGCGCTCGGACCTCGGGGTCCTCCACGAATCCGTGCAGGGAGGCGGCTGCGGCCCGGCGTACCCCGACGTCGGCATCTTTGCGAAGAATCTGCAGCATGGGCCGGGCGTCCACGGAGGAGGAGATTGCGAGACCGAGGATCGCCGCCCGGCGGATCGTGGCGTCGCCATGACCGAGGCCGTCGAGCAGGAATCGCCTCGTGTCACCGGGTGCTCCCATGCGGCCGAGGGCCAGGAGGCAGGCGGCGTGGAGCGGCTCCGGTGGGCCCTTTTGCAGCGCGGCGCACACCGCGTCCTTTTCGGTGATGGAGCCGAGGCGCGCCAGAGCCAGTGCGCTGGCCACACGTGCCTGGTTGTGCCTCTTCTCGGAGAGGACAGACGAGATCACCCTGGCCGAGCGCTTCTCGCCCAGGCTACCGAGGACGAGTGCCGCCGTGGTCCTCACGTCCTCGGCGTCGGACCCGCGAAGCAGGGAGGCCACCACCCCATCCGGCTCCCCTCCTCCGCCCATGTCGGCCAGCACCAGGAGCGCCTCGGCGGCCCGGACCCGGTTCACACCCTGAGCCACCTGCTCCACCATCGGTCGCGAGGCAAGGTTGAGTGCGGCAAGGGTGACGCGGGCCTCGAACCGAAGGTCGGAGGACTCGCGGTCCAGATGCTGGAGCGAGGTCTGGATGAGGCCGTTGAGACGGTCGGAGACGCGGCGCGACTTGGCCTCGAAGAAGCTCTCCACCAGAGGGTCGGCGGGAAGCACGGTGGCGGAACGGGGCTTCTGCAGGGGAGCGGCGGTTCCGGAGCCGCACAGGAGGGTAAGCGTGATCAAGACGAGCCCCTCGCGAATTCCCCGGGTCACACGCGCCAGGACGAGCAGAAGGAGGCTCACGAGGAGCGTGAGCGAGACCATGAACACGATGAAGACGGGTCGATCGCCGGCCTCGAGCACGCGGGCTCCCCGCACCAGGCCATAACCTCCCGCAGGGAGTGCGACGAGGGCGAGAAAGCGCAGGTAGATCTCGCCGGCAGTCAGGACGGGATCTCGCAGCCTCATGGCCGGGCCTTTCCTATCCGGCAAGAGCTTCCTTGTACGGTGCCCAGGGATCCACCCCGTCACCGAAGAGGATCTCGACCTTGGCCTTGTTCTTGACCTCCTCGATGAAGGCCTGGCGCCTCTGCTCGAGGAAGTCGCGCAACACGTCCTTCTTCCTCTCCTCGAACGTTCCCTCCTTGGGGTCTCTTACCTCGGTGACGAGCACGAAGTGATAGCCCTGGCGTGACAGCACGGGACCGGCCACGTTGCCCTTCTCCAGGCGGTAGGCGCAGTCCACGACCTGGTGCGGATTCTTGCGATCGCGCCTCTGGAGGATGCCCAGATCACCGGCGATCTTGGTGGTGGTACTGGGAATGGTCGTGTACTTGCGCGTCTCCTTGTCCTCGGAGAAGCGCATGACGAGCTCGAAGAAGTCCTTGCCCTTGGCCAGCTCCGCCTCCACCTCGGCGGCTCGTGTCCGGGCGTCCCGGTAGGCGCCGGGGCCGGTGGGAAGACCGGTGGCCGGATCGAGGGCATCGAGGAGGATGTGGCTGACCCGCCGCCCCGCGTAGCCGAACACCGAGGCATTGCTCTCGTAATGCTTGCGAAGCACGTCGTCGGGCACCTCGGGTCCCTGGAGGGTGTCGATGCAGTCGAAGAGCTCGAGATCCCTCCGGTAGAGGTCCGGATTGGTCTCCTCCCACTGGAGGTACATCTCCCACGTGATGATGCTGCCCTTGAACTCCTCCTTCTCCTCGGCGATGAGGCGTTCCACCCGCGCCTGATCGGGCTCGACTTCCTTGTCCCTGAAGATTCCCTCGAGAACGCGACGCTGCACGAGCTTTTCCAGGGCATCGTAGCGCTGGCGCTCGGTGAGGCCGAGGAGGAGACGAGGTCCGATGGTCCGGAGATCGAGGGCCACTCCGTCGACGATGCCGAAGACCTCCTGGGGCAGGAGCCTGGGGTCGCGCTCGATGCGATGCCTCTCCATGACCTGCCCCATCCAGAGCTGCATGAAGAGGGGATGGCTGGCCGCCTGCTTGCCCCTGAGGGCGAGCCTTCTCTTCTGGTTCACTTCCCGGAGGCCGCCCCCTTCTGCTGCCGAGCGCTCGATCTCTTTCTGGCGCTCCACTCTCTGCTCCCACTTGGCGAGCCGGGTCTTGGTCGGCCCCTCGGCGAAGTCGGCAAACGGGTCGGGGATGTCGCCGTCCTCCTCGTCCATCTTGTAGAGGTCCTCGGCTGCCCTCTGGAGCATGACCTGGAACCGGAAGTACGGCTCGGTGAAGTGGAGGTCGGCGAGGACCTGCCCGAGAGTCTTTCCCCGGTACTTCTCGCGCACGAAGCGCTGGACCTCGCTCTCCGTGTCCGGTTCACTCTCGGTCACGGGCATGGCCCTCCGGCCCAGCTCGGAAAGGATCACGTACTCGCTGATGACCGTGGCCACCACCGAATCCATTCCGTAGCGCAGGACGCACTCCTCCACCAGCTCGCGATAGGCGATGGGGTCCCCGTTCACCAGGGCCACCGGCTCGTCCAGCCTGGCTTCGGAGAGGTCCACCGCCATGCGGAGCGAGGACTCGGCGTCGCGGAAGAGCGGATCATTGAAGCCGAGATCGGGCCAGGTCGGAAAGGAGGCGGGATCGGGACCGGGAGTCGTGGGCGCCGGAGCCGCCGCGTTCTTCTTGCGCTTTCCCTTCCTGCCGGTCTTCTGTCCCGGGCTCAAAGGTGTCTGCTCCGGAGGCGGCTGGGTCGCGGCCGGACTCGAGGAGGCCACCGTGGCGGAGGTCGCCGTCACGGAGCTCGCCGGGACGAGATCCGTCTCCGAGGTCCTCTCGGCGCGCGCCTGGTTGGCGGCGCGGAGGAGCCCGTAGCTGACTCCGAGGATGGCGGCCGCCATCAGGAGCACGAGGATCCGAGGATTCATACGATCTCTCCTCTCAGGGTGTGCGCGCTGGCGTCGACGATCCGGACCCGGCGGAAGCTCCCCACCGCCGCCGTGGGATCGGCGAACACCACGATGATATTGCTGTCGTTCCGGGCCTTCCACTCGGAGGGATCCTTCTTGCTCGTACCCTCCACCAGGACCGACTCCAACCGGCCGATGCGCTCCTGATTCTTCTCGAGCGAGATTTCCTTCTGGATACCGACGAGGCGCGTGACGCGCTCGGATTTTTCCTCGTCCGAGACGTCGTCCCTCCAGAGCTTGAGGGCCACCGTTCCCTTTCTCTCCGAGTACTTGAAGATGTAGGCGGAGTCATATCGGGCCCTCTGGACCGTGTCCACGGTTTCCTGGTAGTCGTCGCCGGACTCTCCAGGGAAGCCGCAGATGATGTCGGTGGTGAGGGACACCCCGGGAACGAGGGTGCGAATTCTGTCCAGGAGTTTCAGGTACTCCTCGCGCGTGTAGCGGCGGTTCATGCGGTGGAGGATCCGGTTGCTCCCCGCTTGCAGCGGCAAGTGGATGTGGGAGCAGATCCGGGGATGTTCGGCGATGACCCGGAGAAGCGAATCGGGGAAGTCCTTGGGGTGGGGTGAGGTGAAACGCACCCTCGCGATGCCCTCCACCCCGGCCACGCGCTCCATGAGCCCGGCGAAGTCGGTCGGGCCGAAACGGTAGGAATTGACATTCTGGCCCAGAAGCGTCACCTGCACGTGACCGGTGGCGGCGAGGGCCTGACTCTCGGCCACGATTCCCTCGGGATCCCGCGAGCGCTCACGGCCTCGGGTGTAGGGGACGACGCAAAACGTGCAGAAATTGTCGCACCCCCGCATGACCGCGATCCAGGCGTTCACCCCCTCCACCCGGGTGGGGACGATGTCCTCGTAGGTCTCGTATTCCGAGAGCTCGACGGCGGTGCCCCTCTCTCGCGCCACTCGTGCTCTTTCGATGAGATCGGGGAGGGAGCGATATCCGTCGGGCCCGCAGACGAAGTCGACCGCCGGGAAATCGAGAAGGATCTCCTCCTTGAGGTTCTGGGCCATGCATCCCAGGACGCCCACCACGAGCTCGGGGTCCTCACGCTTCTGGTTCACGAGCGAGTGGAGACGGGGATAGATCCTCGTGTGGGCCGACTCGCGCACCGCGCAGGTGTTGATGAGAAGAACCCGGGCACCCTCGGGATCGGAGGTGATGGCATAGCCGCGCTTCCTGAGGAGGGTGCGCACCAGCTCGGCGTCGTATTCGTTCATCTGGCAGCCGAAGGTCTGGACGTGGACCGACGCGGCCAGGGTCTCTGTCCCGTTCATCAGGTCACTCCCACCACGGCTTGCTCCGGGGCCATGTGTCCGAGGGCGAATCCGTCCCGCACCTCGTCGACCTCGACCACCACCAGATCGTTTTCCCGGGCCTTCGTGTCCACTCCGATCCGGTGGTACTCCCGGGTGAGCCCCTTGCGAAGACCGTCGTCATCCTTGGACTCGAGGAGGACCTCGACACGCCGCCCCACCAGCTTCTCCAGCGACACTCGCCGCATCCTGTTTCCCAGCGCCCGAAGCCTCTTCGAGCGCTCGGTGACCGTCGAGGACGCGACCTTCTCGGGCAGCCTCTCCGCCACCGTGCGGGGGCGATCGGAGTAGCTGAACACGTGGAGATAGTCGAAGGGAAGCTCGGTCACGAAGCGGAGGCTCGTCTCGAACTCCTCGTCGGTCTCGCCGGGGAACCCCACCAGGACATCCGTGCCCAGCCCGAGCTCGGGCATGCGCGACTTGATCCTGTCCACGAGGCGGGAGTAGTCGGTCGTGGTTCCGACGCGGCTCATCCTCTGCAGGACGCCGTCGTCGCCCGACTGGAGCGGAACGTGGAGATACCGGCAAGCCGCCGGGCTCTCTTCGATCCAGGTCAGGAGGTCCTCGCTCACCGTGGAGGGTTCGATGGATGACAGGCGGATCCGGTGAAGAGGAGCCGCCTCTTCGAGGAGGCGGGCCAGGTCTGCCAGGCCGGTGTCGCCGTCGCGGTAGAGGCCGATGTTGACCCCGGTGAGAACGATCTCGCGATGGCCCCGCGCGTGGAGCTCGCGGGCCGCGGTGAGGACGTCGCGGACGGGTCGCGACCTCGGGGCGCCCCGGATGCGGGGAAGGTGGCAAAACCGGCAGGTGAAGCTGCAGCCGTCCTGGACCTTGAGGTTGGCGCGCGTGGATGCGGTGTGGTCGCCGGCCTCGGTGGCCTCGAGCCACAAGGGAAGGGGACGCGACGATACGTGGACGGCGGTCCCCCGGGCCCGGTCATGCTCCGCGACCAGCTCGGGGAGGCGGTACTTCTTGTCGTTGCCCACCACCAGATCGACGCCGAGGACTCCTGCTACCGTCTCGGGATCGGACTGGGCGTAGCAGCCGACCGCGCACACCAGGGCGTGGGGAGCCTGGCGGTGAACCCGTCGGATCTCTTGCCGGCACCTCTGGTCGGCCCTCTCGGTGACCGAGCAGGTGTGAATCACCGCCACGTCGACGGGCTCGCCGTGCTCGACGACGACATAACCGCTCTTGCGGAACCTTTCCGCGATCTGGGCGGTTTCGGCCTGGTTGAGCCGGCAGCCCAGGGTCGTCAGCGATACCCGTGGGATCGGCCTCAGCACGGGAGGGTGGCCTCCTGAGGACCGACGTGACGAAGGGCGAGGGCGACGGGATCGTGGAAGCCTTCCTCGTCGAGCTTTCCCATGCCCGTCCGGGTCAGGAGTACCGACCCCGGGGCGATTTCCCCCAGCAGCGACGTCACCACGTCGCGGGGGCGCAGCCCCTTGTCGTCTTTCTTGGTGAGAACGAGGCGCAAGAGGACGTCGTGCTCCTGACCCTTGACCTCGAAGTCGTGAAGACGACCGGCCACCTCGAGGTTCCGGGTGAGGATCCTCCCGCGAGTGCGCCGCTCGGAGACGAGAGTCCAGTCACCCTTGTCGAGACGCGACCGGATCTCGCGCTGGAGATCCTGCTCGTCACCGCATCTCTCCCGCAAGAACGTGCGATCGATGGCGGCGGTGTACTCGAGGGTGTCCACCTCGGCGTCGACGGGTGGTGCGGCGAGGGGAATGCGGTCCACGGAGAGAATGCGGAAGCCCTCGTGGAGAGCCGAGGCGAGGGCCGATTCCAGCCTCTCCGGCTCCCAGTCCTTGTGGAGCTCGATGTCGAGGACCTCGGTCGTACTGGCCACACCGACGGGCAAGGCGGGTCCGAACGAGAGCCGGGGATGAGGGTGGAAGCCGCCCGAGTAGGCGATGGGCCACTTGGCCCTCGTGCCTGCCCGATCGAGGAGTCGGGTGGTCTCGAGGTGGGAAAGGTAGCGCGACAGCCCGCTCCTCTCGTAAAGGATGCGGTAGCGGTAGCGCGGCCCCGGAGTGGGCTCGAAGGGCTGGTTGGAGCTCTTCTCGACCGCTCTCTCGCCGGAGGAAGAACCTCCCTCGTTGAACTCTCCGGTCTCCCGCACCGCGGGCCGGGCCAGCTCGTTGGGGTCCACGGCGGCGAGCTTCTCGGCCGTCATCTTCGCGAGAGCCTCGGCGGCCACCGCCGTCTCCTCGCGCTCGAGCGCAATGGCCTTGAGGTCGCAGTCGACTCCGCAGTCGTAGCAGACCAGCTTCGTGATCCCCTCCTTGGTTCGCGGGGGGTTCTTGATCCGGGGCAGGTAGGGCTTCTCGCAGGCGTGCATGAAGCGCGACTTCAGGCCCCACTTCAGGTCCTGGAGCAGGAACTTCTTCTCCACCCGCGAGTCGATGTGGTCCCACACCAGCTCGGCCTCGGTGGGCAGGGCGCCGAGGAAGCCCTGGACGTCGATCCCGCACTCCTCCAGCGCCGCCACCCAGCGCCCCTCCTGGTAGTGGTCGCTCCATTCGTCGAAGCGCGCGCCCGCATTCCAGGCGGTCAGGATGACCTTGCCGAGCCTGCGGTCGCCGCGCGAGAACACCGCCTCCACCCAGGATTGCCGGGTCTCGTGACACTTGAGGTCGATGGACCGGTTTCCCCGCAGCCGGTCGCGGAGCATCTCCTGCTTCCGCCTCAGCTCGGGGGGCGGATCGAACGGGACCCACTGAAAGGTGGAGTGGGCCTTGGGGACGTGGTTCGAGACCGACACCACGACCTTGAATCCGCGGGGGCCGAGCTTCTTGCCGATCTCGGCCACGCGGATGGCCGCCTCGGCGATGCCGAGGACGTCCTCGTCGGTCTCGGTGGGGAGCCCGATCATGAAGTACATCTTGAGGCGGGTCCAGCCGTGAGAGAAGGCGATGGTGGCCGCGGTCTCGATGTTCTCGTCGGTGATGCCCTTGTTGATGACGTCTCGCATGCGCTGCGAGCCCGCCTCGGGGGCGATGGTGAAGCCGGTCTTGCGCACCTTGGCGATCTCCCGGGCGAGATCCTCGGTGACGCCGTAGACCCGGAGCGAGGACACCGACATGGCGGCGCGACGGGTCTGGAGCTCGGCCATCACGGCCCGGGCCAGTGGCGTCACGCACGAGTAGTCGGCGGTGGAGAGGGCGGTGAGCGAGGCCTCGTCGAAGCCCGTCTTGTCCAGACTCTCCACGATGGTGGAGACGATGGACTCCGGTGTCCTCTCCCGCACGGGACGGTAGATGATGCCGGCCTGGCAGAATCGGCACCCCTCGGTGCAGCCGCGGGCGATCTCGACCGCGACCCGGTCGTGGATGATGTCGGTCTGGGGCACGAGGATGTCCGCCGGGAAGGGAAACCGGTTGACGTCGTCGAGGAGAGCCTTCTTCACCGGGTAGGGTGCCCCCGGGGTGGGGACGACGTGGACGAAGCCGGTGGCTGCGTCGGTGCGGGTCTCGTAGAGGGCGGGCACGTAGACGCCGTCGATCTCGTTGGCGATCCGGCGGAGCCGCTCCGCACGGGGGAGGCCTTCGTCCCGCAGCCGGCGATCCAGATGGAGGAACCGGGGGAGCGCCTCCTCGCCGTCGCCCACCAGGAACGCGTCGAAGAAGTCGGACAGCGGCTCCGGATTGAAGATGACGGGGCCGCCGCCGATGACCAGCGGATCTTCTTCCCCCCTCTCCGTCCGCAAGAGGGGGATCCCTCCCAGGTCGAGCATGGTGAGGACGTTGGTGTGGGTCATCTCGGACTGGAGGGAGAAGCCGAGGACGTGGAAGGTCCGGAGGGGGCTCCGGGTCTCCATCGAGAAGAGCGGGATCCCTTCGTCGCGAAGGGCCTTTTCCATGTCGGGAAACGGGCAGTACGCTCTCTCGGCCTGGATGTCCGGTTCCCGGTTCAGCACCGAGTAGAGGATGCGGAGGCCGAGGTGGCTCATTCCGATCTCGTAGGCGTCGGGAAAGGCAAAGCACATCCGGATGGCCACGGACCCGGGGTCCTTGACCACGCGGTGCAGCTCGCCACCGATGTATCGCCCCGGCTTCTCGACGCGGTCGAGGAGCCGGGAGAGGGTTCGCTCGGACAGAGCCGGGGTGGGAGGTCCACCGTGCTCGGGCTTGGCTTCGATCATCGACTCCTCCTGGGCTTGGCACCCCCCGGAGGTGAGCCCTCGGGGGTGAGCCTGACGAGTATACTACCGGTCTGGTGGCCTCGCCGGAGGGGCCCTGTCGAGCCCCCGTTCCCCTTGCTAAGCTCCCCGCCATGACCGATCTCACCCGCAATCCGACCCGGGCCGTCCGCATCGGCTCCATCACCATTGGCCAGGGCCATCCCGTCGCCGTCCAGTCCATGACCGCCACCCCCACCCGGGACGTCGAGGCCACCGTGGCCCAGATCCGGATGCTCGAGGAGGCCGGCGCCGACGTGGTGCGGCTCGCCGTCGACAGCAAGGCCGAGGCGGAGGCGGTGGCCGAGATCCGCAAGAAGACCCGGGCCAACCTGTGCATCGACCTCCAGGAGAGCTACCGGCTGGCGGTCGTGGTCGCCCCCCACGTGGACAAGATCCGCTACAACCCGGGACACCTCTATCACCACGAGGCGGACAAAAAGGTGGCGGAGAAGGTGCGGTTCCTGGCCGAGGTCGCCCGCGAGCACGACTGCGCGATCCGGGTGGGTGTCAACTGCGGCTCGGTGGATCCGAGGAAGGCTCACCTCCACGAGGGCGACGCGGTGGGTGCCATGCTCGATTCGGCCCTCGAGCACATCTCTCTTCTCGAGGACGTGGGGTTCACCCGGTTCTGTGTCTCGCTCAAGGACTCGGATCCGGCCAAGGTCGTCGAGGCCAACGTGCGGCTGGCCGAGGCTCGCCCCGACGTTCCGCTCCACCTCGGGGTGACCGAGGCGGGGCTTCCCCCCGATGGCGTGATCAAGACCCGGATCGCCTTCGAGCAGCTCCTTGCCCGGGGCATCGGCGACACTCTCCGGGTGTCGCTCACCGTCCCCAATGACCGGAAGAACGAGGAGATCGAGGCCGGCCGCCAGATCATCGACGACGTGAAGAGCGGCCGCTTCCGCTCGGTGCCGAAGTTCCTCGACGGCAAGCTCAACATCATCTCGTGCCCCTCCTGCTCCCGGGTCGAGAACGAGGCCTTCGTGGACCTGGCAGTGAAGGTCAAGGAGATGACCACCTGGGCCAAGGAGCACGACGTGACCATTGCCGTCATGGGCTGCCGGGTCAACGGCCCGGGCGAGACCGACGACGCCGACCTCGGCCTCTGGTGCGCCGCCAACCACGTCAACCTCAAGAAGGGGGAAGAGCTCCTCGGCGCCTTTCCCTACGACCGGGTGCTGGAGCGTCTGGAGCACGAGCTCCACAAGATCGTGGCCGAGAAGCAGGCGGTCTAGCCAGGCCGGGGGTTGACCCCCCTGCCGGCTCACGGTAGGGTGGATTGCTGAGCTTGCAGCCCATTTCCCGCCGGTCAGCATCTCGCCTCCTCCATCACCCGAGGTATCCATGTCCACCCATCGTGATCTGCTCGGCGTTCTCGTGGTCTTCGCCACCCTCCTGTGCTCTCCCGTCCTGGCCCAGACCGAAGAATGTGGCTCCTTCGTCCGGCCGGGTGAGGTCGCGGGGCTTCTCCTCCTCGAGGATTCGGGCATCTACGAGGGACCAGAGACCCTGGCTCTGGGGAACCTCGACGTCCCTCTCACCTTCCACGTGGTGCGGCGGAGCGATGGCACGGGGGGCCTGGCCCAGAGTCGCCTCAACCAGGCGGTGATCGACGCCAACATCGCCTTTGCCAGCGCGGGGATCGCGTTCTTCCAGTGCGGTGAGACCCGCTTCATCGACAGCGATGCCTTTTATTTCGACATCGATACCACCGCCGAGACCAATGCCCTGCGGTCCACGAACCCGGTGCCGAACACCATCAACGTGTATTTCTCCCCCAACGTCCCCTACTGCGGCATTTCGTCCTTCACCACGAGCTCGGTCCAGGGCATCGTGATGAACAACGGCTGCACCGCGACCTCGAGCAACCACTCGACCTTTCCTCACGAGATCGGTCACTACTTCAACCTCTACCACACCCACGAGACCGCGTTCGGGACCGAGTGCACGAGCGGGTCGAACTGCGGCTCCGCAGGCGATCTCGTCTGCGACACCCCCGCCGATCCCCGGCTGGGCTCGGGCAACGTGAGCACCCAGTGCTTCTACACCGGAGGGGGGACCGGCCCCTGCGGAGGCGACCCGGGCTACAGCCCGGATCCCCTCAACTTCATGTCCTACTCGCGCTCGAATTGCCGGGTGCGCTTCTCGACCCAGCAGGACAACCGCGCCCGCTCCACCCTCGTGAACCTGCGACCGGGACTGCTTTCGGGCTGCACTCCCCCGAACCTGGTCAGCATTGCGCCCGGCTCGGGATTCCTGCGCGGGGGGACGGCGATCACCCTCAACGGTGCCGACTTCGCCTCCAACGCCAGTGTCCGGTTCGAGGGCGTGACGGCCGAGATCCTCCAGAGGATCGGATCCACCTCGATCGTGGTGGCGACGCCTCCGGGGGCCTCCGAGGGAGCGGTCGACGTGGCGGTCAACCAGCCCTCGGGTTCCGACGTGCTGGCGGGTGCGTTCACCTACACCCAGAATCCCGTGGAGATCTCGTGGACGGGGTCGGGGGTACGCGGCAGCAACATCACCATCCGCGTCTACGGCCCCGCCAATGCCCGGGTCGGTCTCGCCGTCGGTGCGCCGGGGATGATCGTCAAGCCGTGCTGCACCTTCTGCCTCGACCGCCCCATCGATCTGGCGGTCCGGCCCAGCGAGCTGATGCTGGGCGCCAACGGCGAGGCCGCCGTCCAGTGGCAGGTCTCGGGAGCCGACTTCGAGACCAAGAACATCCAGGGCGTGGTGGTCGTGCCGGGGGTGGGACCGGTGGTCACCAATTGCCAGTCGGTGACGGTCTTCCCGTAGAGGGGCCGGGTCACCCCGCCAGTCCGAGGCGTCGATAGACTCGGGAAGCGAGTCGAAGGTGAGGGGCGGTCGGGGTCCAGGTGTCGGACGTCCGACACCCGTAAGTCCAAGGGAAACAACATCTCCTTTTCGGGTACTTTCGGCCACTGGAGCACCCTTGCCGTTGCTTCCCCACGCCGCATCCGCGGTCTCGGTCGCGGCGGCCGTATCGTGACCCGGAGCCGTTCCACAGATCATGATTCGCGTCGTCCGGGGATCGCGGAGCGCTTTCCTCACCTCTTCTCCGCCGGCGTCGAGGAACCGGAAGCCCGTCTCGGCGTTACCCTCGACGAAGAGCTTCCCCTCGTGAACCATGGCGTGGCAGGTTGAGCACATCGAGACGAGGTTCCGCGGCTGGGTATCGCCGCCCTGGCAGCGCCAGACGACGTGGTGGGCCATGAGCAGAAAGCGGCGGCCGCAGCACCGGCACCGGTTGCCGTCGCGAAGCAGCACCAGTCGTCGCATGGAGGGAGGTGTCGGGACGTCGATGCCGCCGGCCACCCGCGTCGCCGCCCCCCGCGAAGCAGCCTCGAGCGAAACCCCGTCCAGCGAAACCCCGTCCAGCGAAGCAGCGTCCAGCGAAGCAGCGTCCAGCGAAGCAGCGTCCAGCGAAGCAGCGTCCAGCGAAGCAGCGTCAGCTGCGGAGCCAGCAAATACTGCGGAGCCAGCAAATACTGCGGAGCCAGCAAATACTTTTGCGTCTTCTCCGATCATCTCTGCTTTGGCCTTGGAAAGGATCACGGTCCCCTCTTCCTTGTGGAGGACAGTCTCCTTGCAGGTGGGACACTTCTCGGCCACGAGGCAAAAGAGGCTGTCGCCGAGCCTCTTTCTGGATTCCTTCCCCGCGCCGCCGTCCTGGCACCCTTCTTCATCATCGAGCCCCAGACCGTTCCGCAGGTAGGCCTCGGCCAGCGTCGTGATGAGCTCGGCGTTGCTCATGGGCTCGCCGACGTCGTCCGCGAGCTTTTGCCGGGCCGTCTCCAGGATTTCATGGCCGATCTCGTCGACGCGGGCCTCAACAACGTACGAGAGGCGCGGCAGCCCTCGTCGGTTGCCGCGTGGGGGGCGGCCCTTGTCGGTGGCTCGAACCTCGCGCTGCAGCTCTCTTACCGTCAGCTCATGAGCGGCGGCGAGCCACTGCTCTTCCGTCTCGGGCACGGCGACCCTGCAGAGAAGGTAGGTCTTGGACCAGCGGAGCTCTCCGTTACAGAACGCCTGATCGACCTTGCCAAGGTGGGTCAGCTCGGCGCCGGCCTCGAGGAGGCAGGTGGCGGTCGTGCGAGTCAGCTCGAGCTTGTCCATGGCGAACTGACGGGCCGATGCACAGCCGAAGTCCTTGTAGTCGCCGCTTGTGTGCATCTCGTTCAGATAGAAGGCAAGAGTCCTCTGTCCGATCTCGGTGGTGCGGCTGGCTGCGAGGAGGCGCGTTGCCTTTTCGCGTGAGGAGAGCCCTGCTACGAGCTCGACGGTCGGGGGCGGGGACGCGACGGTTGGGGCTTCGGCCTCCATCGAGGAGGCGACTACGGCAACTCCGCACCGAAGCCTTACCCCGGGCGGACTCCTCTCGAGGCCTGTGCCCCTGGAACCCGGCTGCTGGGCGAGAGATCCGTTGGAATGGGCCGCTGGAGAGCTCGAGTCGACGATCATGGGTTCTCCCTCCCGTCGCGCACGAAGTTTGGGGCGGACATGCGGGCGACAAGGAGAAGACTAACACAGGACGAAACAAATGTCCGCGATAATAATGAGAAAATGGTCCATCCGTGCGGGAAAATGGCCAAAGCAGTGGAATCCGATGGATTTGTGATGTATGGGCGATATTTGGTAACCGAGCCCGTCGCGCCCCGTCAGCAACTCCCTCGAATCACGCCCTGAAGCGCGAACACCCCCGCGACGGAATCCGGGGCAGCGTCAGCGACCAGGGCATGCCGGGAGGCCCCAGCTGGTCAATGCCGCTCCGCAGGCGACGGGCGGAATCCCCGCGCCAACCACGCAACGGACCGGTTGAGGAGTCTGACCCGGCTGGAGTTCGCCGGTGGCGAGGCCATGGGGCGTGAGAGGCTCGCGGAGGGACGGGTCGTGGAAATCGACGAAGCAGAGCCAGTGCACCTTGATCCTGGAGCAACCCCAGCCGTCGTCCTTACGTCGCGAGGGACCAATCTGCACCATCCCGGCGGAGAAGCCACCGCGAGGCTCGGGCTCGAGGCCCTACGACTCGCGGCGGCTCTCTTCTCTTCGGCCACAGGGGCTCTTGGCCCCCTTCGGCACGGGAGGCGGATCTGGGCATCACGGGCTCGGCGCGGCGATCCCTGCTCCTGAGGCAAGGGCAAGGCCGCGATCGGGCAGTGAGACGCCTTGGCGGGACGAAGCCCGAGGTTGTTGTTGCGGTTCTCGGGCGTGTTGTTGTTGCGGTTCGCCGAACGCGCGTTCGAGGCGGTGTTGTTGAAGCTGCCGCCGCGGTTGACGCGGTTGCGGGAGAAAACGACCCGCCCCCCGGGACTTGTACCGCTTCTCACCCCGGCGGCGAGCGAGCCGCCGGCACCGGAGCAAACAGCCGCCGCCTTAGCCCCAGCGTGCTCCCGTGATCCAGATGGCACGCCACCGAGCGCACGCAGTCGCCCAGCTTCTCCTCGGTGAGGATTCCTTGCCGGTACTGCCAGAGCCTCGTCCGGAGACGACTCCGGGTCCGGCGCAGGTTGCCGGGTCGCAGCCGGGTCGTTCCCGGGTGGATCCGGAAGCCGAGAAAGGGAAGGCCCTGCCACGACGGAGCCAGGATCGTGGCGCGGTCCTTGAGACAAAGGTGGAGCGTCTCGGTCAGGAAGGCGCCGACCGTCCGTAGCGCCTCGGAGAGCGCCTCCTTTCTCTCCCCGAACAGCACGAAGTCGTCCATGTAGCGCACGTACCCCCTGATCCTCAGCCCCTCCTTGACGAAATGGTCCAGCCGGTCGAGGACCAGGTTGGCAAACCACTGGCTGGTGAGGTTCCCGATGGGGAGGCCGACCCTCGGCCGGCCGGTGGATCCGCCTGAGGTCACGATCACCTGGCAGAGATCCAGCACCCGCCGGTCCTTGAGGATCCTCCCGAGCGTCTCCATCACCACGGGGTGATCGATCGACGGGAAGAAGCTCCGGATGTCGAGCTTCAGAAACCAAGCACGGCGTCGCACGCATCGCCGGGCATGCGCAAGCGCCGCGTGGGTGCCCTTGCCTCTCCGGCACGCGAAGCTCTCGAACACCATCCTCCGGTCGAAGAGCGGCTCCAGAGGATCGATGAGGGCGTGGTGGACGACCCGGTCCCGGAACGAGGCGGCGGTGATCGTCCTTTCCTTCGGATCTCTGATCACGAAGGCGAAGGCCCGTCCCGGCCGGTAGCTTCCCTCCTCCAGCTCGCGGAGAAGCGAAAGAGCCTCGGGCTCCAGCCTCTCCAGGAAGCGGGCCACTCCGGCCACCTTCTTCTTGCCCCGGGCCGCCCTTTGCGCCGCCCGGCAGAGGTTGTCGAAGCTGGCGATTCTGGGCCAGAGGCCGCCGTGCCGTCTCATGGTGCGGCCGCCGTATTCGCCGGCGGAAAGGAGCGCAGGGTGGAGCGCGGCCTCTTCCCCAGGGTCTGCCGCCAGCCGTGGATCATTCTCCCACACTCGTCGATCCCCCGCAGCGCCGCCTCGAAGCTGCGCCGGGTCGTGGCGTTGCGCGAGCGGGCAAGGCGCAGGAGATAGCGCATCCTTTCCAGACGCAGGTTCACCTCGTGGAGGAGCCTCGGTCTTCGTCTCCTGTCGTACCGGGCGAGCACCAGCATCTCGGTCACGTCGAGAGCGTGGTCCTCGATCCTCTGGGTCAGGGTGAACCGCACGCACTTCGGCCAGCCTGCGGTGCGGTCGAGGAGCCAGGAGGTCAGCTCCTCCCACTTCTGGAGGACGAGAAGCTCCGGTCCCGCCTCCCGCGGAGCGGGTCGGTCGAGGGGAGTGGGGCTCACGGGACGGTGGCCGTCGCGTCGTGGCCGGGTGGTGAAGAGGCGGCACCGTCGGGCGGCGTCCCCGACGGGACGGGATCATCCGGCGGAGGCTCCGCCTCGGCCGCACGGGGAGCATTCCTCTCCTTCGGGGGCCGCGCTTCTGGCGACGAGGTCTCCGCTGCGTCCGGGCCACGCGTCGTCGCCTGCTCACCCCGCTCGTTCTCCCCGCGGCCATTCGCATCGCCATCGTGCAGCCAACGCAGGATGTCGCGCCCGTAGCGCTCGACCTTGGCCTTGCCCAGCCCGTCGATCCGGGCGAGCGCTCCCCCCGAGGTCGGCCCGACCCGCAGGATGTCGAGGAGCTGGCGGTTGGTGAGGATCACGTAGGGGGGAACGCCCTCGTCCCGCGCCCGGGCGAGGCGCCACCTCCTCAGCCTCTCGAAGGCCGGTCGCTTCTCCGGATCCAGCTCCTGGGCGACGCGGCTCTGCGCGGCCGACCTTCGCCGCCCCGGGTCGGGTCCCGAGCGGGGAGTGGGGGGCAGGCGGTGAGACATGGGTTCCTCGGCGGGAGGGGCGTGGTCAGCGGTCTCCGGGTGCGGCTCGGTGACCACCACGCAGGCAAGATGCGGGACACCGTGCATCTCGAAGAGATGCTCCCGGAAGGAGAGGAGCGATCGTCCCTCCAGCGCCTCCCGCAGCGGGGCATCATCGATGCCCTTTCGCGTCGCCGAGTACCGCAGGGTGAGAATGGTGACGTCCATCGGGAGCGGCCTCCGTGCCGGTCAAAGGCGTTCGAGCCCGGAGAACCCGCGTGCGATCGCAACGAGGGCTCCACTGCCCGCTCCCGATATCCCTCCGTCCCCCGGCCGTCCACCCCTTAGCGACGTCTTTTTTCGACCTTTCTCGCCGATGACCCCACCCCCGTCAAGAGGTGAAGAGGTGAAGTCACTCCGTGATGACCCTGGCGGGACGAAGCCCGAGGATGAAGTAGCGGTCCCCGGGCGAGTTGCTGAAGCGGATCGCCGAACGCGCGAACGAGGCGGGGTCGTAGAAGCCGCCGCCGCGGAAGACGCGGTCGCGGGAGGACACCTGCCGCTCTCCATCGCCCGGTGCCACGGGGGAATCGTAGCCGCCGTAGGAGTCGCGGCACCACTCCCACACGTTCCCGATGACATCGTGCAGACCGAAGGCATTGGCCCGAAGGCTTCCCACCGGTCCGTAAACCACGAACCCGTCGTCCAGCCACTCCTCGTAAGCCCAGCCGGCCGGTCCACCGTTTCTCTTGCAGTAGGCATCGGCGAGGTTGGCCGCGCCGTCCAGGGACTCCTTCTCGGTTCCCGTCCACCACGGCGTGGTCGCTCCCGCCCGCGCCGCGTGCTCCCACTGCGCTTCGGTGGGGAGCACGAGCCTCAGCCGCTCCATCACCCCCTGGCAATCCTCCCAGCTCACCTGCTCCACAGGGTGGAGTCCCGGCCTCGGCACCAGCTCTCCGCTCTGGTATGAGCTCGGGTTTTTGCCCACGAACCGTTCCCACTGCCCCTGGGTCATCTCGTACTTCGAGAGAAAGAACGGGGACAGCGTTACCCCGTGGACGGGGCCTTCAGCGCCTTCGGCCTGAGGGTCGTAGTTCGGCTTCTCGGGATCCTCCTTCTGCGCCCCCATGAGGAAGGATCCGCCCGGGATCAGCACGAAGACGAGACCCGTCTCCTTGTCGATCACCAGGTGCTCCTCGTCGCGATAGGGGATCTCGCCCGTCTGGAGGTGCGCGAATTCCCAGAGGCTTGAGGCGGGATCCCGGCCCAGGGGGATGAGGCCCAGCTGTGGCGCGATGACGAGACCCTTGTAGGCCGGGCACTCCTCCTCGTTCGCGATCGACGCGATGGCCTCCTTCCACTCCACGTCGTACATCCCGACGGTCTTTTCGCGGACGCTCCGGGCGAAGACGAGGCGCTCGTCGACGCCGGCCATCATCCCCACCCTCGGGTCGGGGTCGATGAACGTCGCCAGCCCCGCCACCAGCTCGGTGAGGACATCATGACGCCACTGCGTCTCGGTGTCGGCGAAGACCCACCGGCCGGGTGTCGCCGGTGCGTCGCTCGTCTCGGTCTCGGAATCAGTCGCCATGTCCTCGTCCCCTGCGGCGCCGTCCTCACTTCCGACACCACTGGCCTGCTGGCCGTCATCGGGGGTTTCGGGCTCCTCCGGCCTCTCGACGGCCAGCTCCCGCAGGGCGAGAAGCGATGTCCGATGGGTGTCGAGGTTCGCGGCCAAGACCCGGGCGCGGTTCCGCCAGGACTCCATGTCTCTGATCTTCTCGGGGTGCGCGGGCCAGAGCCCGCCGGCCTCCGCCACCAGCTCCTGGAGCCTCTTGATGTCGGCGAGGCGCAGCACCTCCTTTCTCTGCCGCTCGGCCTCCTGCCGGGCGGCGATGGCCTCCTTCTCCCGCTCCCGGGCAAGCTGCTCCTTCTCCTCGGCCTGCCTTCTCTGGTCCGCCTCCTTTCCCTGGGCCACGATCGCCGCCGTCTTCTGGAGGTCGGCCTCTTTCCGGGCCTCCTCGGCCTCGACCCTCTTCTCCTCCGAGCTCAGGTAGAAGCTCGTGCTCGTCACGACACCCGCAGCGAGAAGAACGAAGAGGGCCGCGATTGACGTGACCACGCCCGCGTTCTTGCGTACGAGCTTCCGGAGCCGGTAGACCGTGCTCGGCGGTCGCGCCTTCACCGGCTCGAACAAAAGGTGCCTTTCGATGTCCTCCGCCAGCTCCAGAGCCGTCCCGTACCGCCTCGTCCGGTCCTTCTCCAGCGCCTTCATCGTGACGGAGTCGAGGTCCCCTCGGAGATGCTTCACGAGCGCCCCCGGATCGAGCTTCCTCTTCCGCGCCACCTCGAACGCAAGATCCCCGCTCGACCCCACCCTCGTGCTCGGCCTCGGGGGCTCCTCCTCGCAGATCCGGCGACGGATCGCCTCCACCGCCGCGAGCTGCGCCGCCTTCTCGAGATCCTTCGTCTCGAAGGGGAGAAAGCCCGTCAGGAGTCGGTACAGGATCACCCCGAGCGAGTAGATGTCGCTTCGCGTGTCGACGTCCAGGGCACTCGGGTCCACTTGCTCCGGGCTCATGTACTCGGGAGTCCCCACGATCAGCCCCTGCTCGGTGAAGAACGATTTCTCGCTGAGCCTCGCCCCGAGAGCCTTCGCGAGCCCGAAGTCGATGATCTTGGGCAAGGGCTCCCCGTCCTGGAGCGTCACCAGGATGTTCGAGGGCTTGAGGTCCCGGTGGATCACCGCCTTCTGGTGGGCGTGCTGGATGGCATGGCAGATCTTCTGGAAGAGCCGCAGACGCTCCTTCAGGCCGAGGTTGTTCCTGTCGCAGTAGTCGCCGAGCGGGATCCCCTTGACGTACTCCATCGTGAAGTAGGGGCGCCCGTCGGGCAACGTCCCGACGTCATGGATCCTGGCGATCGAGGGATGGTCCATGAGGGCCAGGGCCTGACGCTCGGACTCGAAACGGGCCACCACCCCGCGGCTGTCCATTCCCGGCCGGATGACCTTGAGGGCGACCTTCCGGTGAACGGGGCGCTCCTGGGAGGCGAGATAGACGACCCCCATACCCCCCTCGCCGATCTTCTCGCGGAGGGTGTAGGGGCCGACGGTACGGGGAGCCTCCGATTCCTCCTTGCCGATGGCGCGCGTCGCCACCAGGAAGGACTCGATCCTTTCGCGGAGGGCGGGGAGGAGATGGGGGTGGCGTGCACAAAACGCCTCGAGGTCGGGAGGGCTCCCCGCATGAAAGGCGGCGACGTACTCCTCCAGGGGCCGGTCGAGGTCGGAGGCCCCGGAGGAGCCGCCCTTCTTCGAGGTGGGATCGTCGGGCGTCATGGGTGGACCGACCCTCGGCTTGGCGACCAGTCACAGGCGCCGGTGAACGGGGGGACGGCCCAGAACCACTCTTCCCCGAGCACCGGCCGATGCGCCCGCCATTCCATCCCTGAGCCGGCAGGCTGTCAAGGGGGTGGGCGAGGGAGTGAGCCACAACCGGGGTCGATGAGGACGGGAGAGCTGTCCTCGGGCCTTGCTACTCGGCCACCACCTCCACCCCGTTGGTCACCGCGAGCTGACCCTGGGGCGAGGCACGGTCGACGACCAGCCCCTGCAGAAAGAACGTGACCGGGCGCAGGGCCCCCTCTGCCCGGGAGAACACCACGGTGGGTCCGAGGTCCGAAGGCAGGGTCGGGACGCCGAAGAGGTCGGGATGTCCCAGTACGCTCCAGATGACCTGGGGCTCTCCCCCCGTCAGCGGCGTCGACAGACCGGTTGTACCGATGTCGAACGGGAGGGGCTCGAGGGTCGAGTGCCGGGGCGTATCGATCCAGCCGTAGAGTGCATACGCGAACCGGCCGGTGGTCTTCGACGGAGGGCGATTGATCCGGATGGTGAGGGGAGTCCGGTGATCGAGCACGAGCCTTCTCTCCGGGCCCAGGCCCGGGGATTCGTTCACCAAGAGAACGTCCGCGATCGGGCCCGCGGCAGCATTGACGTTGCCGCGGCGGGAGGTGAGGAGATCGCCGGAGGCGTTACGAATGACCATGAGGTCTCCGGAGAACCGGAAGGTACCGATGAGGTCGGGGTAAGAGTCCCCGTCAACCGTGGCGGCCATCACGGCCCTCGAGAACGGCATCAAGGCCCACTCGGAAACGAGCTCCATCTCCAGGGGAGCGCTGCGCGAGAAGACGAGCACGCTGTTCGTCTCTTCGTCCCGTACGACGACATCCGTGTACCCGTCCTGATCCAGATCCGTCGGGATGGGGTCCCGGGGAATACCCGGAATGCGACTGGGGACGGGATGGCCAAAGGTCCCATCTCCGCGTCCAGGAGCGATGGAAAGGGTTCCTTCCCCTGAATCCGTGAGGACGAGATCGAGGAGCCCGTCGTCGTCCAAGTGGAGGAGCGCAAACCCGGACACATCGGGAGTCGTGGTGAGGATTCTCGGAGGACGGAATCCGCGAGTGCCATCGCCTCTCAGAACCGAGATGCGACCCTCCGCCGGTTCCTGGACATCGGTTCCCTGGATCATCACGTCGGGGATGCCGTCGAGGTTGATGTCGGCGACGCGGAAACTCCTCAGCTCCCCGATTCCCGTCGGGTACAGCAAGGGCTCACGCAGCGTTCCGGATCCCTCGTTGAAGAAGATCGCCAGCGAGCTGTATTGCCCGCTGCAGAGCGCAGCGACGAGATCGTCCCGCCCATCGAGATCCATGTCGATCACTGCGAGAGGATCCGGACAGTTCGGGTGATTCCTGAGGTCGACGGGAAGGAGAGGAGCATACCGGCCCCCTCCTTCATTCAGGAAGACTCCCGTACTCCCTCCGCCGGAGACGACGATGTCCAGCGCCTCGTCGTCGTTGAGGTCCAGGGCCGCCATGATCGTGGATCGGAAACCTATCGGAAGCTCCATGGTGGGAGAAAAGCCTCCATTGCCGTCCCCGGAGAGCACCTGGACAACACGATGAAAAGGAAACGGTGCCCAGTGGAGGACGCCGAGATCGAGACTCCCGTCCCCGGTGAAGTCGCCTGTCACAACGGCGTACGGGATATCGGGGACAGCGAGGAAGCTCGGCGCGAGGAACGCCCCCGACCCGGTCCCCAGGAGGATGCTCACGGCATTGTCGTCCCGGGCAGCGGCGACATCGACGTGGCCGTCACCGTCGAGATCGGCGGCGGAAAGGAATCGATTGCCCTGGGAGGGGATGTCCTGCGAAACGACCCAGGACTCGAACGGAGGAGACGACGAAACGGTGACCGCGGTGGGGATGACGGAGAGTCCCCCGTCGTGAGCGATGATGACGTGCGGCGAGCCGCTGCCGTCCAGGTCGGCGAGGACGAGGTGGCGGCAAGGGAAGAGGCTCGCGCGGGTGGATAGGAGGGCGTGCCCGAGGTCTCCGGTGCCGTTGCCGGCCAGACCATACACGACTCCTTCCTCGATGAGGACGGTCACATCCTGGAATCCGTCGCCGTTGATGTCGCCAATGGCGAGGGCGATGGGCCGTCTCTGGTGCCGACCCCGGCGCATGATGGTGAAGGAACCGTCGCCGTGTCCCCGCAAGACGGCCGTCGCGTCCGTCCAACCCACCACCAGATCCGAGTGACCGTCCGCGTCCAGATCTCCCCGGGCAATCGCCCCCGGGGCCATCGGGGTCTCGACCGTCCCTTCGAGCGGAAAGCTTCCCGTGCCATCCCCGAAGAAAAGCCGGACGCAATCCTTCTCGTCGAAGATCAAGGCGACGTCACCGAATCGATCCTCGTTGAAGTCGCCGAGGACGAAGGAGATGCAATCGGCTCCCACGACGGTCCCGACCGCCGGGCCGAACCCGCCTTTTCCGTCTCCGCGGTAGACGCGGATCTTGCCCACGTCGCGGTCGGTCGCCACGAGGTCGGGAATCCCATCGCCGGTCATGTCGTCCACTGCCACGTGGTTGGGGCTTGCTCCCATTGCGATCCGTAGCTCCTGACCCAGAGAGCCGTCTCCCTGGTTGAACAGTACGGAAAGTCCCCGGGTGGCGGGACGCAGATGAGTTCCCTCTCGAGCGCAGACGAGATCGAGATCCCCGTCCCCGTCGAGGTCCGAGAGAGCCAGGGCACCTGGCCGGTCACTCATCAGGTACTGCCGCGGTGCCTCGAGCTCGATCTGGGCGCAGACGGGCGCGGCGAGGAGAGTGGCGGCGAGGGCGAGCATCGAGCGGCGCATGGAGGTCTCCCTTCCCGGACGGCGAGGTCCGTGGCCCCATCCCGGGCCAGTGGACCAGGAGACGGGGACGGAGTCAAGCGGGGATCGGGAACCATGCGGTCCGGTTCCTGGTCGGTTCCGTCCCCGGATACGGTGTCGCGGCTCCGGATACGGTTCCCCGTACGTTTCCGGCTTCGGTGACGGGTCCGGACCTGGCGGTCAGCTCCCGGCGACCGTGCAGAGTACGGGCGACGGCGATGGGGTTGTGCGCCCCCCCGCCGTGCTACAGTGGATCTCCCACGCGCCATCCCCTGAACCCGAAGGGGGTCTCTCCATGAACCTCACGCGTCTTGCTGCCTGCGCCTCGATCTCCACGCTCCTCCTTTCCTCTCCCCTCCTCGCCGGCGTCGGCGAGATCCTGAGCCTGGAGCGGCAGATCCACACCCGCGCCGAGGCCGTCAACCTGCCGTCGGGGAATCGGGTCGACGTCGAGGAGAATGACCGCGCCCCCGACCCCGGTCCCTGGGTCTCCGCCGTCGTCTCCAACGCCCGGGCCCAGGAGAACGAATCGGTTTCCTTCGTCTCGACGGCCTATCAGCGTTCATCGGCCATCCTGGTCGAGGGCGGCGGCACCTTCCAGGCCCAGGGCTGGGCCACCACCGACACGCTGCGCATCGAGCCGCTGGTTCCCGGAGAGTCTTTCGCGCGGAGCGTGTTCGACATCACCTTCACCCTGGAATTCCCCCGCGAGCTCGTTCTCTTCGGATCGCTCCGTTCGGAGATCCAGACCTTCAATCCCCCCGAGGGTGGGGCGCTTCTCCTTCTCACCGGCGAGAACGGCGAAATCCTGCGCCGCCAGGTGGGCACCGTCACGGAGACCCTGGACCTGTCTCATACGGAGTTTCTCGAGCCGGGAACCTACCGGCTGCTCGTACGGGCCCACCGGGGCGGCGGCCGTCGCTTCGTGGAGCGCCTGGGTGTCGGACGCTCCTCCTTCGACGTCCACGCGGACTTTCGTGCCCGTCCCCTTGTTCTCGAGGTGTCTCCCCTCGTCCGGGGCGAGGAGGCGACCTTCTCGGTCCGCGACGCCGATCCCGACATCGAGGTCAAGGTCTTTGCCACCATGAACGGGACCTGTGTCCCCCTCTTCTGCAATCCGGGCATCCCGCTCAATCCACCCATCGTGACCGTGGGAGCCGGCATGGCCGATGCCAGCGGGAGCATCGATTTCCGGGTGAGGATTCCGCGGGGGACGTCGGCGGCCCTCATCCACTCGGTGGCATTCCAGACGCGCACCGGGCCGACGGGAATCTTCAGCACCACCACCGCACCCGTGGCGTCGCCGGTGCTCGATCCGTAGACGGGATCGTCTTCCCTCCCTTGTCCCCCTCACCTCTGCAGCGGCGGCCGCCTCGGCCGTCGCGCTTCTCTCTCTGTGAGCTCCTCTTCCCTCCCGGCCTCCTCTGTGTCAAATCGAGCCCCTCGCCCATGGCGCCGCTTACCTTCTCCCTCCCCCTTCGTGCCCGTCGGGACAGGTAACAAGTGTGCCTGGCACCTTTCTTACCTCTGACTTCTACCGCGAAGAGGTAACAAGAGTGCCTTTCTTACCTGGTCAACAGCATCGGTTGCCAAACCACCCCAGCCCGCGGAAGGGAGAACCACCCGCGAGCGAAGCGGTAGACGCGCGGCCACCGTCGTCCGGTGGAGGCACTCCCCTGCCGCCCCGATGGCTTGCCAGGCCGCGATACGGGTGCGAACGGCGAGAGGTTCGCAGCGACATGACTCGTGGGTTTCGATACGAGCCGCCGAGCCCGACCCATCCCGCTCTGCGCAGAAAGGCGCTGCGAACCTCTCGCCGTTCGCGCCTGCCCCCGCGACCTCTTCGGCCTTCGCGAGCGACGGGGCTTCCTCGACTTCCCACGACGGTGCCGACTTCTACCGCGAGCGAGCCTACGGCGCGTTCATCTGCTTCCCGTTGTGCTCGGGCCCGAGCTCGAGCAGGAACGGCATGGCCGTCCGGGCCCAGTCCTCGGGTGATCGATGGGCCTTGGCCTCCTCGCCGAAGCAGCTCTCGAGCATCTGGGTGTGGATCATGCCCGGGCTGAGCGCCACCGCCGCCATGCCGCGGGGCAGCTCCTGGGAGAGTGCCTGGGTGAGCCCCTCGATGGCCCACTTGGTCGTGCAGTAGGGCGCGACGTCAGGAGAGGTCGATCTTCCCCAGCCCGACGAGAGGTTGACGATCACCCCGCATCCCCGCTCGATCATGGCGGGCGCGAAGTGGCGGAGGACGTTGGCCACCCCCTTGATGTTCACGTCGACCACCCGGTCGAACTCGGTGGCCGGAACCAGCCAGAGGGGAGCGCTCCGGTTGATCACCGCTGCGTTGTTGACGAGGAGGTCGGGGGCGCCACTTCTCTCGAGCACACGCCGGGCCCAGGCGGCCACCTCGGCATCGCTTGCGACGTCGACTCTCTCCACATTTGCCCCGGTCTTGCGGCTCACCTCGTCGGCAAGATCCGCCCGGGTTCCGCACCCCTCGACGCGGTGCCCCGCGGCCACGAGGCGCTCGAGCAAGGCCCTGCCGATTCCGCGGGTGGCGCCCGTGATCACGGTGGTCCGGGGTGAAGCCATGACGGGAGTGTCCTGTGGTGTGCGCCGGTAGTCAAGATTGCCGCTGAACGGAGGCTATCGTGGCTCGGAACCGCTCCCGGGGCCGGCAATGGGTTCGCCCTCGAGTGAAGCAGCGGCGGCCGCTTCGGCCGCCGCTGCTCTTCTCTGTGAACTTTCTTCTCTTGCCTCTGTGTCCTCAGTGCTGAACCGAGCCCCTTGCCAGAGGCGGGGCTCTCACTGCTTGGACACGGTGTCGTCGTTGGTATTGGCGATCCACACCGAGGCTCCGTCGAAGGCGATCGCCACCGGAGTCGTGCCGGTGGAGAAGGTGCCGAGAACGGTGGAGTCGCTCGCCCGGATCTTGGTCACGGTGTTGGCGGTGCTGTTGACCACCCAGACCGCGACCCCATCAAACACCACGTCAGCAGGATCGGTCCCCACCGCGACCGTGCCCAGGGACATGCCGTCGGAGGCGCGAATCTTCTGGACCGCATTGTCGCCGGCATTGACCACCCACATGTTGGCTCCGTCATAGGCGATGGCCACGGGAGAAGTCCCCGCCGTCACCGAGCCCACGACGTTGCCGGTGGTGACCCGGATGAGATCGATGTCGCCGTCACCGCTGTTGGCAACCCACATCCGGCTGCCGTCGAAGGCGATGCCACGGGGTGCGGTGCCCACGGCCGTGGTGCCCAGAAGCATACCGTCGCTGACCCTCACCTGACTCACGTCATTGCTGCCGCCGTTGACCACCCAGATGCTGGTTCCGCCGAAGGCGATTCCTCTCGGTGCGGTGCCCACGGCAAAGGGGCCGAACACGGTGCCGTCGAAATCGATCTTGGAGAGGTCATTGCTTCCCGTGTTGGAGACCCAGATGTTCGCTCCATCGAAGGCGAGGCCGCGTGGCGTGGTGCCCACGGCGAGGGTCGCCGTCACGGCGTGGTCCCGCACACGAATGCGAGTCACGGTGTTGGCCAACCGGTTGGCCACGTAGATGCGGTTCCCCTCGAAGGCCACGGCGGCGGGACGGGTCCCGGTGGGAACGGTGATGCCCGATCCGTTGTTCTGGTACCAGCGCAGGAGCGCTACCTGCCTCGTGTTGAGGCTGGATCCCGGCGGGCCGGCAGGTCCCTCCGGCCCGGTCGGGCCCGGGGGGCCTTCTGCTCCGTCGTTGCCCGGGGCGCCGTCGTTGCCGGGAGGGCCCTGGGCGCCGTCGTTGCCGGGAGGGCCCGGAGGTCCCTGCGCTCCGTCGGCTCCGGCAGGCCCTTCCGGCCCCTCCGGTCCTTCCGGTCCCTCCGGACCGGGAGGTCCCTGGGCGCCGGTGCCGAGCAGCTCGATGTCGAGGGCCGGCTCGTGGGAGGTGTCCTTGTTCTCCTTGCTGTCGAAGGTGGCCACCGAGCCCGGCGATCCCTGGACGATGGCCAGTCCGTCATTCGTGAGCACGCCGTCCAGCCAGTCCTTCACGACCTGGGTCACGTCGATCTCGATGAACTTGGCCTGATCCGCGGCGGTGAAGGCCACGCCGGCCACCTCCACCGATCCGATGGTGGGACGGGTGTTGAAGGTCACGGTGCTCTCGGTCCAGGCCGAGGTGACGCGGGAGACGTTGAAAGTCCCCGGGTTGACCACCTCCTGGATCCAGAGCCGGAGATTCGCCTTCGCCACGTCGGCTCCTGCCGTACCGCCCGGAAGCCCGGACAGGTCGAACTTGACGTAGCCGTTGGCCACACCCGCGAAGGCGAAGCGGGTGTTGGTGCCGAAGTTCTGGGCCGGGCTGTTCCCGAAGTCGAAGGCGTCATCGGTCAGCTTCGCCTGCGTGGCCCCGACCGGACCGACCCCGGCCAGGGCAGTGCCGACCGTGAGAGCGATCACGGCGAGCACTCTACGGATCGAGAGATTCATCTGTCTTCCTCCTGTGTGGAGCGCGGGAAGGCTACGCTCCGCTCGAATCCTGGTCGGGGTGAGGTCCGGGGCGGAGAGACTATGTCCCCGCTCGATCTCGAACCAGCAATACCCCCCTGCGGCACCTCCATGCCGGCCATGCCCATGGCGGCCCGGATTATAGGTGTGACGGAGGTGTGGCGTCAAGCCGCGTCGGCCGGGCCGTGGCCCTCAGCGCCGCAGGAAGAGCCTCAGGACGGTCCCATCGGCCCGGAATCCGACCGTCTGGTCGCCGGTAACCGGCATCAAGGGCGCCGCAAGGAGCACGATGCCGTCGTTGGCGCAGGAGCCCTCCCGCCAGCCATGAACGAGCGACAGGAGCTCCTCACGGTGTCCAAGGGCCAGGGGCGTCCCCCCCACCACCGGTACCCCCCGCACTCCGGGCTCGAGATCAGAAAGTACCTGGGCGGGAAGATCGATCTCGCCGAGCGTCACCTCGTCGTGCGCGGGTGGGTTGAATCCGGCCCAGCTCCCGGTGAGTCGGTGGGCGCGAATCGGACCCGTGTCCTCGCCTCCGCTCGCATTGTCCAGGATGGCCGCGTCGCGGTCGAAGATCGTGACGAGGGTCGCCGCCGCGATGTTCTCGAATCCGAAGCCCTCGGGGAGGAGCTGCTCGATCCTTTCCACGTCGAAGCGGATCCACGCCTGGAACTCGCGCCGTGGACCCAGATCGACCCCGGTGTGTCCCACCGCCAACCCGGGGCCCGCCTGGAAGGACGTCCGGCCGGATTCAAGGACGATCCCCCTGGACTCGCCCTGCGGGACATGGACCACTGCGGTGTTCCCGAGCGTATGGGGGGCGCTCACTGCGGACGGCCACAGATCGAGTGCGCGCTCCCGCAGGATGGCATGGGCGATCGAGAACCGGCTCTTCACATCGACGGTCTCCCCGCGGGGAGAGTCGAGATCGAAAAGGAGATCGAGGGTGGGATCGGCAAACCCCGGGCCTCCGGCAGGACAGAGGAGCTTGCGACGCAGGCCGACGACCGCGATCTGCTGCGGCGCCAGGGAGAGGGGCGCGGCGAGACTCGACACCGATACCGACCGGAGGGGCCGCGATCCGGGCGGCGCATGGCCGATGGCGTCGGCAAAGCTGAACGAGGAGCGCGGAGAGTCGCGTGTCGCCGCGTCGCGCTCCTCGATGGGCAAACGCGCCACGTCGAGGAGGGTATCGAAGAGATCCACTGCGGACAGAATCCGGGCATCCTCGCCCCGGGGGACGTTCTCCCCGAACACGAGCAGGGGAACGCGAATTCCTCCCTCGTAGAGAGTGCCCTTGGCCCGGAAACCATGGGCCGAGACCTCGGTCGGTGTGCCGTTGTCCGAGGTGAAGAGAACCACGGTCCGGGCCGCCGACCGATACCGGTGATGCCTGTCCACGATTCCGAGCGATTGCAGCAGCCGGAAGAGCTCCGTATCCAGGCTCTCCACCACGGCACGGTAGCGAAAGAGGTTGGTGGTCTCCTCTCCCTCGGCGTGCGTTCGTGGCGCCAGCGCGGGATCGACCCGCCACCAGAGGAGGCCACCCGAATCGGCGAGCCGGGAGTGTGGATCCGTGCTCCAGAAGAAAAGAGCCCACGGGGTGTGGCGTGGCGCTTCGGCGACCGCCGCCAGTGCCCGGTCGACCTGACGGGTGATGTGCTCATCGCCGACGTCACCGGGGTGGTCGAGGAAGTCTCCGAGGAAGCGACGCGTCGGGATGTAGCGGCCGAATCCCTGGCGCCGGGGGGTCTGGCCCAGCGCGGCCCTGGTACCGAGATGCCACTTGTCGACGAAGATGGTGTGGTAGCCAGCGGCTCGCAGGAGCTCGGCCAGCGTCACCTCGCGATCCTGGAGCGAGAAGAGATCGTAGTTCGGAGTCGGCGCGAGCTGGTTGTACGGAAAGGTCACGCCCGTGGAGAACGACGTCCTTCCGGTGAGGATCGCCGCCCGGCTCGGCGAGCAGTAGGGATTCATGCGCAGTCCGGTCAGCACCATCCCCTCCCGGGCCAGGGCGGCGAGGTGGGGAGTGTGGCAGCCGAGCTCGTTGCCGGCGCCCGGAAGGTCGATCGCGTCGAGCCCCTGATCATCGGACAGAAAGAAGAGGAGATTCGGAGGACGATCAGCGGTGGAGGTCTGCGAGCGCGGCTGCGCCCGGAGGACAGATCCCGAGGCGAGAAGGAGCCCGAGCGCGGCCAAGGCCCGTCCGCATCCCATCACAAGCGATCGGAAATGGCTCACGACGGAAAACTCGAGGCGCCGGAGCTTCGAGACGGCCCCCTGCCGGCCACGCCCGGCCACCTGTCCCAGGGGGATCGCCCGGAAGGCGCGCCTGATTCTACCCCATTCCACAACATCCAGGGAGAGGGATGGTTGGCGATCACTCTCCGGCCCGAGAATCCGGGAAGCTCCCCTCTTGCCCGTCCGGGCCCCGGTGTCTATGATATGCGCATATGCGCAAAATAGGAACCCATCCCGCTCCCGGATCGCGCGGCAGCGCCTCCGCCCGTCGTCTCCTCCTCCGGAGTCTGCTCACCGCCCGGAGGGTGGCGAGCCAGGCGGAGCTCCTCGATCTCCTCGGCGGTCACGGATACCGGGTCACCCAGACCACGGTGTCGCGGGATCTCACCTTTCTCGGGGCTCGACGGCTTCAGGACGAGGGGGGGGTGATCCGCTATGCCCTTCCGGAGCAGCAAGTCCCCCCCGGCTCCGGTCGGTCCGAGCTGACCCACCGGCTGCGCGAGTTCGTCATCGGCCTCGACCGCACCGGGAGTCTGGTCGTCCTGCGCACCCCGCCCGGAGCCGCGGGTCCCGTGGCCTCGGCCCTCGACCGTGCCCCGAATGACGGTATTCTGGGGACCGTGGCCGGTGACGACACCGTGCTGGTGATCACGCGCTCCGCGCAGTGCGGAGCGCGTGTCGTGAACGACATCCGTGGTCTCATGGAGGGATCGGCGCCATGAAGGTCGTGCTTGCCTATTCGGGAGGTCTCGACACCTCGGTCATCCTTCACTGGCTCAAGGAGAAGTACGGCGCCGAGGTCGTGGCCTACACGGCCGACGTGGGCCAGGGACAGGACGAGCTCGACAAGGCGCGCGACCAGGCGGAGCGAACAGGAGCCGACGAGTTCCTGATCGATGATCTCCGGGCGGACTTCGTGACGGAGAGCATTTTCCCCGCCGTCCGGGCCAACGCCATCTACGAGGGCTACTACCTGATGGGGACGGCCCTGGCGCGGCCGGTCATCGCACGTGGCCTCGTGCGAGCGGTGGAGAAGACGGGTGCCCAGGCAATGTCCCACGGAGCGACGGGCAAGGGCAACGACCAGGTGAGGTTCGAGCTCACCGCGTATGCGCTCAAGCCGGACATCAAGGTCATCGCCCCGTGGAGGGAGTGGGAATACAAGGGGCGATCGGATCTCCTCGCCTACGCCAGGAAGCACGACATCCCCCTCTCCAACGCCCCCAAGCCCGAGTACTCCATGGACGCCAACCTCATGCACGTGTCCTACGAGGGGGGCATTCTCGAGGATCCGTGGGCCACCCCGCCTCCCGGGATGTTCCGGATGACCACCGATCCCGACCGGGCTCCCGACGAGGCCGAGCTGGTGACGATCCGGTTCCGCAAGGGAGTGCCCGTTGCGGTCAATGACGAGGAGCTGGACCCGGTGACCCTCGTCGAGCGCCTCAACGCCATCGGCGGTCGGCACGGAGTGGGCCGGGTGGACGTGGTCGAGAACCGGTTTCTGGGCATGAAGAGCCGGGGCGTCTACGAGACGCCAGGAGTGACCCTGATCTATCACGCTCACCGGGCCGTGGAGTCCATCACCCTGGACCGAGAGGTCCAGCACCTGCGAGACGAGCTCGTACCCCGCTATGCCGGGATGGTCTACAACGGCCTCTGGCACAGCCCGGAGCGCGAGGCGCTCCAGTCCTTCATGGACTCGGTGCAGAAGAGGGTCAACGGCGAGGCGCGTCTGAGGCTCTTCAAGGGAGCGCTCCAGGTCGAAGGTCGCCGCTCCCAGACACACACCCTCTATGACGAGAAGGTGGCGACCTTCGAGGCGGACGACGTCTACGACCAGAGGGATGCCACGGGATTCATCCGGCTCTCCGCTCTCCGGCTGCGGACCCTGGGCGCCAAGCGCATCACGGAGGGCGAGTGAGCAACCTGCGAGGACGGTTCCGGGAGGAGACGAGCGCGGAGATGGCGTCCTTCTCGTCCTCCATCGCCGTGGATCTCCTCATGGCCGAGGAGGACGTGGAAGGTTCTCTCGCCCATGCGGAGATGCTGGTGAAGACGGGGCTTCTTGGTCAGGAGGACGGAGAGTCTCTCGTGGGCGGGCTCCGGGAGATTCTCGCGGAGCTCCGTGCGGGGACATGGCGTCCAGGCCTGGAGCACGAGGATATCCACATGGCGGTGGAGGCTCGCCTCGTCTCGCGTCTGGGAGACCTGGGAAAGCGGCTGCACGTGGCTCGCTCCCGGAACGATCAGGTCGCCACCGCCTGCCGTCTCTTCACATCGCGGCGGCTTGCGGAGATCGATGCCGCCCTCGGCGAGCTCGTGGGGGTGCTCGTGAGCAGGATCGAGACCGACGGCTCGGTCCTTCTTCCCGGGTACACGCACCTCCAGCGCGGGCAGCCCATCCTTCTCGGGCACCACCTTCTGGCCCACGCGTTCCCCCTGCTACGGGATCGAGAGCGCATCCGGGGGGCGATGGTCAGGAACGACCGCTCTCCCCTGGGGGCGTGCGCACTGGCGGGAACCCCCCACGCCATCGACCGGGAAGCGACGGCCGCCACCCTGGGATTTCCGGCCCTCGTCGAGAACGCCATGGACGCGGTGGCTGCCCGCGATCACGAGCAGGAGGCGGTCGCGGCCGGCGCCATCTGCATGGGGCATCTCTCGCGGATGGCCGAGGAGCTCGTCCTCTGGTCCTCGTCGGAGTTCGGGTTCGTGCGGCTCGGGGAGGCCTGGACGACGGGGTCGAGCATCATGCCCCAGAAGCGGAACCCGGATGCCGCAGAGCTCGTGCGAGGAAAGGCCTCGTCCGTCCTGGGCCATCTGGTCACCCTGCTGTCCCTGACCAAGGGTCTGCCTCTTGCCTACAACCGGGATCTTCAGGAAGATCGGGCCCCTCTCTTCGCGGCATTGCTGACCACGCGCGACTCGCTCCGCGTCATGGCCGGGATGTGGGGCACGCTCGAGGTGCGTCGCGAGAGGTTCGAGAGCGAGCTTCGGGGTGATCCGTGTCTGGCCACGGAGATTGCGGACTACCTGACCACCGCAGGACTGCCCTTCCGCTCCGCTCATGAGATCGTGGGGAAAATCGTGCTGGAGTGCGAAGAAAGCGGAAGGAATCTCGGGGATCTCACACCGGACGAGCTCGTCACCCATCATCCCCTGCTGGGAGAAGGGATCTCGTCTCTGCTCGACCCCCGTGCCGCGGCCGAGCGCCGGACCTCACGCGGAGGGACTTGCCCGGCGGAGATTGCACGTCAGGTGGCTCTCGTGAAGAAGAGCCTCTGAGCGGTGTTCTAGGGTCGGGCGATCCCTTCCCGGAAGGCGTAACGGGCCAGCTCCACCCGATCGTGGATCTCGAGCTTGCGCATCAGATTCTCGGTATGCTTGTCCACTGTCTTGACACCGACCTGCAGGAGGTGGGCAATCTCCTTCTTGGAGTGTCCCTGAGCGATGCAGAACAACACCTCGCGTTCGCGCGTGGTGAGCAATGAGGTGAGGGTGCGGCGCGGGGTGAGGCGAGCGCCGTCCCCGTCGACCACGATCCGGGCACGGACCTCGTCGGAGAAGACGGAGCGATCGGACATCACCTCGAGGATCGCCTGCGCGATACGACTCGCGGACTCGCCCTTGGTCAGGAATCCCAGGGCACCCAGCCGCAGGGCTTCCTCGATGTAGTGGTCGTGGGGGTAGGCCGTGAGGAAGATCAGGCGAAGACCGGGGAGGGAGAGGGTCATCTGCCGGGCTGCGGCGAAGGAGCTCTGCCCGGGAATCTCGATGTCCATCACCGCGACGTCCGGGTGGTGCTGCTCGGCGAGACGGATGGCCTCTGCCGTATCACCGGTCGATCCCACGACCTGGATGGAGCCTTCGCCCTGCAGCCGCGTCTCGAGGAGATCGCGGATGAGTGTGTGGTCGTCGACGAGGAGCACGGTCACGGTTGCCACGCGTCACCTTTCATCTTTCCCTGGCCCCCGCCCATGACTGGCGAACTCTGTCCGTTCGACAGACACTACCAGGCGGCACAGGTCAGCGACAATGAAATCAGGACCGGTACACTCCGGATTTACCGGGAGCGCCCGCACGGGCACCTGCGCTATACTCACCCTGCTTGCACCAGGTCCCCGGCGGAGGAGGTCAACCATGTCGGATCCCTTGGCGGAGAAGAGGCGTGCTGCGGAACGGAGCCTCGAATACGTCGAAGATGGCATGAAGCTCGGGCTCGGGACGGGCTCCACGGCCAAGATCGCCGTGGACCTCCTGGGGGAGCGCGTTCGCAAGGGCCTTCGCGTCGTCGGTGTGCCCACATCGGAGAGAACGCGAGAGCAGGCCGCAGCCCTCGGCATTCCGCTCTCGACGCTCGAGGAGACTCCGCGGCTGGACCTTGCCCTTGACGGCGCCGATGAGGTCGATCCCCGACTCGATCTCACCAAGGGCGGCGGAGGTGCATTGCTTCGCGAGAAAATCGTGGCCGCCGCCGCCAGGCGCTTCGTGGTGTTCGTGGATTCGAGCAAGCTCGTGGATCACCTGGGTGCCTTCCCCACCCCGGTGGAGGTCATCCCGTTCGCGTGCCGGTCCGTGGCCCTCACGATCGAAGAGATGGGAGGCAAGCCCGAGCTGCGGAAGGGACCGGGCGGAGCGCCCTACCGTACCGATGAGGGACACTGGATCCTCGACTGCCGGTTCGGTGTCATCGAAGACGCTCCCGCGCTGGCGAGCCGACTCTCGGTGCTGGCCGGTGTGGTCGAGCACGGCCTGTTCATCGCCATGGCCGACCAGGTCATCGTGGCCCGACCCGAGGGGGTCGAGGTGCTGGAACGGCAGTGACCCCGGGCGAGGTCACAATACCGCCTGGCCTCCGCGTATACGCGGGCGACTGCCCCCGCGTCCTCCGAGGATCTGCCATGCGCTCGATCTCGTGCCTGCTCTCCCTCACCGCCCTTCTGCTCTCCCCTGCACTGGCCGCCGATCGAAAGGAGGGCGACGTCCGGTTCCTGCCTCCGCGGGAGGTCGAGCTCTCCACCGGCGAAGTCTTGACCATCGACCTCGGCAAGGTCTCGGTGCCCGAGAATCGCCGGGATGCGGACAGCCGCCTCATCGAGATCGCCTTCGCCCGGTTGCGAGCCCTCACCGAGGCGCCCGGACCTCCCCTCATCTACCTTCACGGCGGTCCCGGCGGCTCGGCCACCGGTGCCTTTCGCAGCCCCGAGGGCCTGCTCGCATGGCGCCCGTTTCTCGATCTGGGCGACGTGGTGCTCCTCGATCAGAGGGGTTGCGGCGAATCCGAGCCCGATCTGAGGGCCAGGGTCGGTTCCCCCCTGCCCGGGGATCTCTTCGAGAGCCGGGAAGCGGCAGGACGCTACGTGGCAGGGGCGGCCAACGAGGCGGCCAGAGCCCTGAGAGCGACGGGCATCGACTTCTCGGCCTACCACACCGAGGCGAGCCTGACGACGTGGACGCGCTTCGAGTTGCCCTGGGTCTCGAGAAGATCCGTCTCCTCGGCCACAGCTACGGAACGCACCTCGGCCTGTCCGTGCTGAGAAGGCACGGCTCTACCGTCGACAGTGCCGTGCTCGTGGGGATCGAGGGGCCGGATCATACGCTCAAGCTGCCAAGCAACTACGATGCCCATCTCGCCCGGCTGTCGCAACTGATCAAGCAGGATCCGCGCATGGGCGAGGAGATGCCCGACTTCTCCCGGGCAGTGCGGGAGGCCCTCGCGCGACTGGAGAAGGAGTCGCTCACCGTGACCGTCACCGATCCCGTGAGCCGCGAGCCCGCCGACTTCCGGGTCGGGCCGTGGGGATTCGCGTATATCCTGGTGCGCGACCTGGGGGACACCACCGATCTGCCGGTGTTGCCCCGGCTCGTCGACGAGGTCCGGCGCGGTGAGGGGAAGCTCCTCTCCTGGTTCGTGCAGAAACGCCTCACGGGATTCGCCGTCCTCAATGTCGCCTACTTCCTCGTCGATCCGTCTTCGGGTGTGTCGGATGACCGTGCCAAGAGGATCGAGGTCGAGGCCCGGACGGCGATCCTCGGGAACGCCATGAACTTCACGTTCCCCGGGGCCGACCGGGCTTTCCGTCCCACCATCCTGGGGGATGACTTCCGGGCCCCCCTTTCCTGCGACGTGAAGACCCTGTTCGTGAGCGGGGATCTCGACAGCAACACTCCTCCGTCCCAGGCCGACGAGGTCCGCGCGGGGTTCTCGCGCGGCAAGTCGCTCCTCATGGTGAATGGAGGTCATGAGGACTGGATGCGGAGCCCGGACGTCGTCCAGGCTCTCCTCGCGTATCTCCGTGACGGAGATCCCGGGTCCGAGCGGATCCAGCTCCCTCCCGTGCGTTTTGCCCCCCTTCGCGGGCGGGCGCCAGGGTTCAACCACCCATCGCTGGGACAGTAGCCAGCGCGCCGATGGCGGCTCCGTGTCCGGGTCCGCCACCGGCTCCGGCTGCCGTTCCGGATGCGGGTCCGGAACCGGTTCCGTGTTCCGTCCCCGTCGGTTATCCTGCCCTCCATGCCGCGCTCACCACGCCTCGTCGCCCGTCTTCTGATCCTGCTCTTCCTGACCGCCACGCCGTCCGCGGGGCAGCCTCCCGAAGGCGAGCTCCCTTTCCTCACCGCCGCCGCCAGCAAACGGGACGCCTCCGACTGGGGCGAGCTCGAGCGCCTCTCCATGGCGGAGCTCGGCCAGGACCCGGAGAGTCACGCGGCCAGGGCATTTCTTGCGGTGGCGCGCGGAGGAAAGGGGGACTTCGCGGCAATGGTGGAGCCGCTGCTCTCCCTCCGTGAAGCCGGTGTGGACGTCGACCGCACGATCCGGGGCTTCGGCGTGCCCATGGAGGCGATGATCGAGAGGTTGAACGAGCACGCCTGGGCCAACTTGAATCCCGAGTTCAATCGCGGCTGCTTCGGCCCGCTCTTCGCCGCCTTTCCCGACAGCCGGCACGCGCTCCTTCCCGCGTCCCGTCTCCTCATGGCGTCTCTGGTCCTGGGAGATGTCGCCGAGACACGGCGGCTCGAGGCCTGGTTCGAGAAGCGGCATGCCGAAGCCGAGCCGGGTACGGGATCCCGCGGTCGGGCCAGCGTGGCCCGGTACTGGGCCCAGGCCTGTGTGAGAGCGAGGGTCGGCTCCGACAGGGTTCTGGCCCTCGCCCGGGAGGCCTACGAGGCGGTGTGGAACGATGCGCTGGAAGAGTCGGGCGCTCTCGACCGGGCTTCCCCCGATGCGGCCGTCCTCGAAGCCTGCGACCTGGCCAGTGACCACGAGTACTCGCTTCTGGCCGAGGCCTGTGTCCTCGGCGGCCGGTTCGAACCCGATGTGAATCCCCTTGCCGTGCGCGAGGCCGCACCCGGGGTGACCTTCGAGGATGTCACCGTGGAAATGGGGCTCGACGGCGTAAGCGCTGCCCGGGTTGCCGTCGGTGACATCGATGACGACGGATTCCCCGACCTCTCCTTCTCGGGAGCCCTCTTCCGGAACGAGTCGGGACGACGATTCACCCCGGCGTCGGAGGAAAAGGGCGCCCTCCGGCGGGGATCGTCCTCTCTTTTCCTCGACTTCGACGGCGATGGGGCTCTCGACCTTCTCGTTCCCCATGCTCCTCACCCCTTCCTCCTCCGCAACACGGGCCGCAAGGGCGGGCACCGCTTCGAGGACGTCACCGACACCTCGGGGCTCTCCCGGCTCACGGTCGAAGCCGCGCCCGAGGGAGCGGCCGTCGCCGACTTCGACGGCGACGGTTGGCTCGATTTCTACCTCGCCGTGTACGAGGGGCCGATGGCCCAGGGTCATCCCGATCTGCTGGTGCACAACGCGGGGGACGGGACCTTTGCCGATGTCTCGGAGGGGGTCGGGATCCGCGGCACCGGCCCCTGGTGCGGTCGGGGCGTGGCGGTGGCCGATTTCGACGGCGACGGAGACCCCGATGTCCACGTCTCGAACTACCGGCTGAATCCGAATGGTCTCCTCGTCAACGACGGGAAGGGCCGGTTCGAGGACAGGGCCCCTTCGCTCTCCCTCCAGGGAGCTCCCACCACCTCGGTCCCCTACTACGGTCACACCATCGGGTCGTGCTTCGGCGACATCGACAATGACGGAGACCTCGATCTCTTCACCGCCAATCTGGCCCACCCGCGGTTCGTGTCCCAGGGATTCTCCAACCTGTCCATGCTCTACGTCAGCTCGGGAGGCGACGCTCCTGCCTTCACGGAGTGCCGGCGCGAGAGGGGCATCCGGTTCCAGGAGACCCACTCCGATCCAGCGTTCGTCGACATCGACAACGACGGCGATCTCGATCTGTCCCTGACGTGCATCTACGAGGGCGTTCCCTCCGCTCTCTACCAGAACGACGGAAAGGGCCATTTCACGCCCATCACGTTCCGGTCCCGCCTGGTCGCCTTCAACACCTGGGGTCAGGCCTGGTTCGATCTGGAAGGCGACGGCGACCTCGACTGCCTCCTCGCCTCCTCCGGCGGCGTGCGCCTCTTTCGCAATCGGGGCAATGATCACCACTGGCTGACGGTGCGCCTCCTGGGTCGCGGCAACAACCGCCACGGCGTGGGCGCGCGGGTGGTCCTCGAGACGGGAACCGGTGATGCGGCGCGGCGCCAGGTACGAGAGGTCACGATCGGACGCGGCACGACCTCCCAGGACGACCTCGCCGTCCATTTCGGGCTGGGAGACCATTCGGGGTCGGTCCAGATCGCTGTTACCTGGCCCGACACGGGAAACACCGAGACCATGGCCACGACCCGGCTCGATCGCATCGTCACCGTCAAGCAGGTCCGCACGGCCAGGAGAAGGTGAGTCGAGCGGGAAGGAGATCGCGTGAATAGCTTCGCACGGGGAGGACCGGTCCCTCACATCCTCGGGGTCCTTCTCGTCCTCGCCGGTGTCTCTGCACCGCTTTTCGCGGGCGAGGGTCTCCTCCCCGCGGACCGGAACCCGGTGGTGCTCGGTCCCGCCCGATTCTCGGTGATGGCGCGGGAGTGCATCCGTCTGGAGTATTCGGCCACGAGCTCGTTCGTCGATCCTCCCTCCCTGTTCGCCGTGCACCGGGAGAGCTCCTTCGCGGACTTCCGGGTCACCCGCGAGGAGGACCGCCTCATCATCGATACGGGCCGGATCCGTCTCGTCTACGCACCGGATGAGAGGTCCTTCCACCCGGGAAACCTGAGCGCCGAGATTCGTGGGGAGACGGGTCCGGTGACCTGGACGCCGGGCGCGGCCAATCCGGGCAATCTGGGCGGCACGATCCGGACTCTTGACGGGGTCACGGGGCCGGTGGATCTGGGCCAGGGGCTGCTGTCCCGCGACGGATGGTCCCTGGTCGACGACTCGACGACCCACCTCTTCACGGAAACCTGGGTGTGCGAGCGTCCGGCGGACAGTGGTCTCGACTGGTACCTCTTCGGATATGGCCACGACTACCGGGCGGCGTTGCGAGCCTTGACCGCAGTCGCGGGCAAGGTGCCCCTCACCCGCCGGTGCGTCTTCGGGGCCTGGTACTCGCGCTACTGGCCCTATTCGCAGAAGGACTACCTGGACATCGCCCGGCAATACCGGGAGCACGGCTTTCCCCTCGACGTGATGGTGCTCGACATGGACTGGCACCGCGAGGGCTGGACGGGATGGTCCTGGAACCGGGAGCTTCTTCCGGGGCCGGAGAAGCTGTTCCGGGCCCTCCACAGGGACGGCCTCCAGGTCACTCTGAACGTCCATCCCGCCGACGGGGTCGGCCCCCACGAGGACGCCTACGCGGACTTCATGCGGTGCCTGGGCGAGGATCCCGTTTCCGGAGAGCGCATCCCGTTCGACGCGGGGAACGAGAAGTACGTCGAGGCCCTCTTCGAGCACACTCACGCCGACAAGGAGAGGATCGGGGTCGACTTCTGGTGGCTCGACTGGCAGCAGTACCCCTATACCCTCAGCCTTCCTCGCCTCACCAACCTCTGGTGGCTCAACGAGTGCTACACGCGTCACACATCGAGCAGCGGGCTCCGGGGCATCTCCTTCAGCCGGTGGGCAGGCTGGGGAGACCATCGCCACCCCATCCACTTCTCGGGCGATGCGGGCACGAACTGGGAGTCGCTGGCCTTCGAGGTCCCCTTCACGTCCACGGCCGGGAACGTGGGCTGCTTCTTCTGGTCCCACGACATCGGCGGTCACATGGGCGCGCGCAACGAGGAGTCCTACGCGCGCTGGTGCCAGTTCGGCCTCACCACCGCCGCGCTGCGGTCGCACTCCACGCGGAGCGCGGAGCTCGATCGTCGGCCCTGGACCTATTCGCCGCGGGCCGAAGAGTCCATGCGTCGGTCGTTTCTCCTGCGCTCGCGTCTCTTCCCCTACCTGTACTCGAGCATCCGGCAGTCGTGCGAGGAGAGCGTCCCCCTGACCCGGCCCATGTATCTCGAGTACCCCGAAGAGGAGAGGGCCTACCGGTCCCCGCAGCAGTACCTCCTGGGAGACGCATTCCTGGTGGCGCCCATCGTCACCCCGGGGGTGGGCCCGGAACGGGTCGGCCGTCAGGAGGTCTGGTTTCCCGGGGGAACCTGGTACGACTTCTTCACCGGTGAGCGTTTCGAGGGGGAGCAGACCCGGATCGCCTCGGCCACCCTTGACGAATTCCCGCTCTACGTGCGGGGCGGCGTGCCCATTCCGATGCGGGCGCCCACCCTGCGCATGACCAGCGACCCCCTCGCCGAGCTGGTGGTCCGGTGCTGTCCGGGAGAAGCCGGCACCGAATCCACCACTGTGCTGTATCAGGACGACGGTTTCACGAACGATCACGAGCGAGGGCTCTTCGAGACCACGGCCCTGACCGCACTCTGGAGCGAGAAGGGCCTGTGTCTCACCATCCACCCCGCCAGGGGAGTCCATCGCGGTCAGGTCCAGCGACGCCGAGTGGTGGTGGAGCTCGCGGGGGTCGAGGGATTGGGTGCCGTGACCATCGATGATGAGCCGGGTCGCGCCGAGCCGGGAGAGGATCCGTGGTCCTTCAGGATTTCCGTCCCCGAGCGCTCGATCCGGGAGAAGATCGTCGTGCGGTGTGAGCTCCGGCCCGCCGACCAGGAGCGAGTCCGCGAGAAGATCCGTCGCCGCCGGATCGAGGGCATCCTCGGCCCCCCACTCCCGCCGGCCTCCGCCGGTACCGACGAACCCGACCTCGCCGCAGGAGTGACAGGAGATGAGTTGGCCCGTTTCGCGCTCCCCGAGACGGTGTCGAGCGAGGAGCTGGAGGCCTTGGCTGCCCTGTCCGGGGTGGGCGCGCTCCGTGGCGAGGCTCTCTTCCGGGTCGATTCCGGGGTCGCCGACGCGGATCGTTTTCGATTCCGCATCGTCGACCGGGAGGGCGTGCGCGCCACCGTTCTCCAGGACGAGACGATCGAGGCCAGCAGCCCGCGCCTCCTCCGTGCCGCCGGTCTGCCGGAGCCGGACCAGGGCGAGAAGGGGTTCGGGGTGCCGCGCGTGCGCGAGGCCACCCTCTCGTTCGAGATCTCGGGGAAAGTGGTGGAGTGGACGCGCCGCATCTTCTCGCAAGACCACCACCTGCGCCGGTGGTCCGTGGTGGGGCCCTTTGCCTACGATCGGAGCTCTCCTCTCCCCGCGCAGTCTCACCCTCCCGAGCAGGATGCCGAGGGTGATTCCTACGCCCTGGTCGATGGAACGGCTCGGGGCTGGCGAAGGGTCGAGGCACGGGAGGACGCCGTCGTCGATCTGAGGCAGGTCCTGGGCGGCGACGATCGCCTGGCCTATGCGCTCACGCACATCGTCTCCCCCGAGGCTCAGGAGATCGTGCTCTTCTTCAACACCGATGACGGTGCCCAGGCCTGGCTCAACGGGAAGGAGATCTACCAGGCCGACCTCCCCCGCCCTCTCTCCCATCCCACCGATCGCGTCGCGGCCCGGCTGCGGAAGGGCCAAAACCTCCTTGTTCTGAAGGTGGCCCAGCTCGGGGGAGGCTGGGAGTTTCGGGTGGGCCTGGAGACGCTTCTTCCCGTCGAGGAGAGGTAGTCACGGCTCTCGACGTCGCGGAGGGGCCTCTCACCCTTGCGGCGTCGAGGCCCCCTCGGTCTCTTCTCCCCTTTCTGGCCTGCCTCTTGCCGCCTCGTCCGGTCCCGGGTACGATCGCCCCGAATATCGGCCATTTCCCAGGGGGTACCGTCATGTCCAGCCTCATGCGTCCGTCGCGTCTCCTGCCGCTCGCTCTTCTGTTCCTCGTGCTCCTCCCTCTCGAGGCCCTGGCCGGCGGCCAGTCGGCGGCGCGCCAGTGGAACGAGGAGCTCCTCGGGGCCATCCGGATCGACTTCGCGCGCCCCACCGTTCACGCGCGGAATCTCTTCCACACCTCCATTGCCATGTGGGACGCGTGGGCCGCCTATGACACCCAGGCCCGGACCTATCTTCACCACGAGAGGGCAACGGCCGTTGACGTGGAGGCGGCTCGCGCCGAGGCGATCAGCTTCGCGGCCTACCGGATCCTCTCCGCGCGCTTCCAGTCCTCCCCCGGGGCGGGCACGTCGCTCCCGTCGTTCAACGCCCGCATGGATGCCCTCGGCTACGACAAGAGCAACACCACGACGGTGGGCGACACTCCCGCCGCGCTGGGTAACCGCATCGCCGCCGCCGTGCTTGCCTTCGGTCTCACCGACAACAGCAACGAGCAGAACAGCTACGAGAACCAGTTCTACCTGCCCGTGAACGATCCCCTGCTTCCCGCCCTTCCCGGGAATCCCGACATCACCAACCCGAACCGCTGGCAGCCGCTGGCCCTCGACTTCTTCAAGGACCAGGCCTGCAACATCACCGTCGGTGGCTACCCGGAATTCCTGAGCCCGGAGTGGGGCCAGGTGACGGCCTTTGCCCTCACCTCCGCCGATCGCACCATCTACAATCGCGACGGATTCGACTACTGGGTGTTCCACGATCCGGGGGCTCCCCCGCAGATCGGAACCGCGACCGAGGACTACTACAAGTGGGGCTTCGAGTTGGTCTCGGTCTGGTCGAGCCACCTGGATCCCACCGACGGGGTGATGTGGGAGATCTCGCCCGCCTCCATCGGCAATGCCCCCCTTGCCGCCGTCGACGAGTACGAGAGCTTCTACGATTTCGAGAACGGAGGAGACTGGGGGCAGGGTTACACCCTGAACCCGGTGACCGGACTGCCCTACACCCCCCAGATGGTTCCTCGGGGAGACTATGCCCGGGTCCTGGCCGAGTTCTGGGCCGACGGGCCCCAGTCGGAGACGCCACCGGGCCACTGGTTCGTCATCGCGAACTACGTGTCGGATCACCCCCTGACCGTCAAGAAGCTCGAGGGCAAGGGGCCAACCCTCGGCGACCTGGAGTGGGACGTCAAGATGTACTTCGCGCTCGGCGGAGCGATGCACGACTGTGCGGTGGCCGCCTGGGGGGTGAAGGGATGGTATGACTTCCTGAGACCCATCTCCGCCCTCCGCTTCATGGCCGATCAGGGGCAGTCCACCGACGCCAATGACCCCACCTACGATCCCAACGGCATCGAGCTCCATCCGGGCTTCATCGAGCTCGTGACCCCCGCCACCACCGCGGCGGGACAGCGCCACGAGCATCTCGCCGGCAGCGAGGGCAAGATTGCCATCAAGGCCTGGAAGGGACCTGACTACATCAACGATCCGGCCGTCGACGTGGCCGGCGTCGACTGGATCCTGGCCGAGAACTGGTGGCCCTACCAGCGCCCGAGCTTCGTCACGCCGCCCTTTGCCGGCTACGTGTCGGGTCACAGCACCTACAGCCGCGCCGCCTCCGAGCTTCTCACCCGCTTCACGGGCTCGCCCTATTTCCCCGGCGGGCTGGGTGAGTTCCACTGCCCGATGAACGAGTTCCTCGTGTTCGAGGACGGGCCGAGCGTCGACGTCACGTTGCAATGGGCCTCGTACTACGACGCCTCCGATCAGACGAGCCTCTCGCGCATCTGGGGGGGCATCCATCCTCCCGCCGACGACCTTCCCGGACGCCGCATGGGATCGGTCATCGGTCGCCGGGCGTACGGCAAGGCCGTGAGCTACTTCCTGGGGGTGAGCGCCGGCGTTCCCGTGGCCTCGGAGTGGGGACTTCTCGTCATCGGTCTCCTCGCACTTCTGGCCGGGTGCACGATCATCAAGCGAAGGATCTGATCCCGGGGCGTCCCTACTGCGCCCGTCTCACCGTGCGGTCGAGGAGCTTTTCGATCTCGCGGGGAAGGTCTTTCTGGAGCCGGAAGAGGAGTGGATCCTCGACCAGAAAGCCCTGCACCGGCGTCGTGCCGGGCGCACTGAGCCGGAGAGTGAGGGTCGCGAGATCGGCGTCGCCGTCACCTTTCTCCGTGGTCGGAGCGTAGGAGAGGACGAGTCGCATGTCCCCGTCGCGGCCAAGGTCCGGGACTTCGGCGGCATCGGTTCCGAGGAGCTCGGCTGCCTCGAGAGGCCGGAACCGGGCCAGGAAAAGACTCATCTCGGTCCGGTTGACCGGACGGTCGTCGCCGTCACCGATGGCCGCGCTCCACACTCGATCGTCCTCGGGACCTTCCTCCTGGAAGTGAACGGTCATGCCTTCGGCCGTGCTGATCTGGACCCGACGAACCGATTCCGGATCGATGTCGACCACACGGAGACCGCGATAGAGGAACGGCGCCAGGGTGAGCGGGGCCAGGTCCTCGACCCGGACCACGTAGATCTGGGTCTCCGAGTCGTTCATGACGTGGACGAGGCCCTCGTCCCCGGGCACCTTCGCTCCCACCCGGAGGGCGAGCGGGGTCGGGCGATCCTGGGTGGTGAAGATGGCCGTGAGCTCCGGGATATCCAGGCCGCAAGCGATGGGAGCTTTGCCGTCGGCGAAGTCGACGGCACGGAGGCGTGAAGGGAGGAGGAAGAGCGCCCCGGCGCGAGTGGGGCTGGCATCGACGATTCCGTGGCCGAGGTCGATCCGGAAGGTCTCCTCGCGATCGCGGTCGACCACCGTGACCTCGCGGAGGAGACGAAGGCGGGGGACGCCGGCGTCATCGAGGATCCTCGCTTCCTTCAGGTCGAAGCCGATGCTGGGAAACACCCGGGGGTCGCGCAGGTCGCGCACCGCCACGTCGAGGACGTCGAGGACGTCGCCGGAGATCCGGACCACCTGCGCGTCACCGTCGCGTTTGGCGTGGACGAGCCCCTTTTCGGTGACCGAACCGAGGAGCAGAGTCTCCTGCCGCGCCCGTTCGCCCGTCGTCTCCAGCGTCAGCCGGAGTCGCGGCGGGTCGAGGCCGCAGCGTGCGAGGTCGATGTCATCGTCGTCGAGGAACTCCACCGCGGAGACGTTGAGGGCCGCGTTGAGCAACTCGCGCACGGAGTTGACGTCGCCTCGTCCCACGACCGGCTCCTCGAGGAGCCAGGCGCTCCCCTGTCGGGACAGACGGACGCGCTTTGCCTTGCCGCCCTCGACGAGGACCCGATCGACGTCCCAGGCCGGAAGCGACAGGAGCTTCTTCTCGCGAAGTGCGGAGAGGCTGGCCCCGAGGGGGACGAGCACCCGGTCGGGCAGGACGTAGATGCCGCTGCGGGCCTTGGCCCCCTCGAGCCTCGCCCAGACCTGCCCCCCGAGGGGATCGTCGGCCCCCACCTCGAGCTTGAACTCTCCGGCGCCGGCCACGAGCCTCATGGTGAGGGTCATCCGCGGAGGGTCGAGTCCGAACTCCGGTCGTACGGAGTCGAGACGACGCGTGAACGGAAGCTGCTCGAACAGGGAGAGGAGCCCCTCCATGGCCCCGGAGTCGGTGGAGCACAGCAAGGGCTTGGTGAGCCGGAAGTAGCCGTCACTGCCGCGATCGAGGTGAAAGGCCCCGTGCTCGTTGGTCAGCACCATCCCCTCGATACCGTCACGATGATAGCCAGGAAGGAGGCGAGGGTCGTCGGCCGTTCCCGACGGCGACTGTCCGTCGAAGTAGACGTAGCAGGCCACCCCGACGAGGAGGAGGAACAGCACCACCGTGGTGAGGGGTCTCATCGATTGCCTCGTTCAGGAGGTCTCGTCGGATCGATTCTAGCTTCTTCTCGCCCACCAGACGATCGTGCCCAGCAGCAGACCGAACACGAGGGGTAGCCCCCACTGGATCCAGCGGAAGGAATTTGCCTTGGCCTCGTCGAGCTGGACGAGCCGAGCCACGGCCAGCTTGGGGGCGATATCGTAGTAGAGTCCCTTGTCGGCGAGCCAGTCCACGGAGTTCGAGAGGAGGTCGCGGTTGGCCAGGCTACCCAGGTACTGGTTGGTGGCCATCTCGACTCCTCCGAACACCATGACCCGCGAGCGTCCGCCTGCGTCGGACTTCTGGAGCGCCACCGCCAGGGTAAGGGGGCCCGGCTTTTCGTCGTCGTCGCGCACCCCGTTGGACTTGCCGTCACGGATCCTCTCGCCCCAGGTCTGCTCGGATCCGTAGCTCTGGACCACTTTCTCCGCCGACCAACCCGATCCCGGGAGGATGGAGAGGGGACGCATCAGAGGCAGCACCACCTCGAGGCCCCGTTCGGTGAGGGCCCGGGTGATGTCATGAGAGCGTGACAGGCCGTCTCTTACCCGCAGGAAGAGCTGGCCGAAGTTGAACACGTAGTTGACGGTGTCGAGGGCCAGCACGTCGGCCGGTGCCACCTGGATCCCGATCTGGGTGAGAAAGGCCGGGAGGTTGCACGTGGTGAGCGGCCGCAGGAACACGAGGAGGTTGCCGGACCGATCCAGGAACTCGCCGACGGCCGCCAGCTCCGCCTCCTCGAAGTCCCGATCGGGGGCGGCCACCACCAGGATCTCGCACTCGGCAGGAACCGCCCCCGTTTCGAGGAGGCTCACCCGGGAGACATCGTAGTTGTTCTGGCGAAGGAGGCGGGCCATCCCGGAGAAGCCGCGAGCGGGATCGAAGTCCTCGGGCGAGGACTCACCGTGTCCGGTGGTGAAGAGGACCCGGGTCGGGCGCTCCTCCAGCAGCCCACGAATGGCCGAGGTGAACTGCTCCTCGCCCCGGAAGGCCAGGAGTCGTGGCGCCTCCTGCCGGAAGCTTGCCTGATTGCGCCCGCCGGAGATCTCGGCCACGTCCCCCAGCATCACGTCCTTGCGCCGGTATTCCTCGCCGCTCTTGAGCCGGAAGATGGTCAGGTTGGGACGCTCGAGCTCGAGCTCGCCCTGAAGAATCCGCGCCGCTGCGGGATCGGTGTCGGGGTCGATGGTCTTGATCACGAGCTTGTCGGAGTGCTGGCGATACTCCACCAGGAGATCGCCGACGAGCTGCATCACCTGCTCCTGGATCCGGATCGGGATTCCGGAGCCGCGATCGGGCCGATAGAGGTTGAAGACCTCGATCTCCTGATCGAGGCTCTGGAGAAGCTGGATCGTCTCGGGGGAGAGGGTGTAGATCTGCTCCTCGGTCCAGTCGAGGCGATCGTAGCGGCTCGCGCCGATGACGTTGAGGCCGATGTAAATGCCCGCGCAGAACAGGACCATGAGCAAGACGTTGGTCCCGATGAACCATCGCTGGCGCGTGCCCCATGCGGGACCAGATGTCGGAGCCGAGGGGACCGGGTGCGCCCGATCGGTCACGTTCACCTCCATTTGCGGAGCTCCACTGCCCGCAGGGTCAGGAACAGGCCGAGCGCCATGGTGGTGCCGTAGTAGACGAGGTGGCGGGTATCCACGATGCCGGCCCCGAAGTCGCGTTGAAAGTGCCGGAAGAGGTCGAGGTAGTCCGCCAGCTCCACCAGGAAGGGATCCTGGGTCCGAGAGCCGAGGAATCCGGGCACGAGGAGAAGAGCGAGGTTGACGAAGATGGAGACGATCAAGGCCACCACCATGTTGGTGGTGATCGATGAGAAGAACAGGTTGATCGCGATGAGCATGGCCCCCAGGAGCAGGACACCCGTGTAGGCCGACGCGATCACACCCCAGTCAGGAAGCCCGCCGATGGCCACCACGTAGAGGACGTAGACCGAAGTGCTGAGGGTGATCACGGCATAGAACAGGAACGCTCCCAGGAACTTCGCCACCACGAGCTGACTGTCGGTCACCGGTGCGGTGAGGAGCATCTCGAGGGTGCCGCTGCTCTTCTCGCCGGCCAGGCTCCGGAAGGTGAGCACGGGAGCGAGGAGTCCGAGGAGCAGGATCAGCACCGGACTTCCCAGGTAGCTCCCGAGGAGAGTCGACACCTCCACTCCCGACCCACCGCCGAGGAGTTGCAACAGGTGTAGCCATTCGCCGAACACGTACCCGTTGAACAGGAGGAACAGAAAGATCGTGACGTAGGCCAGCGGCGAGAGAAAGGAGCCCGCCAGCTCGCGACGGATGAGCGTGACGATGTTACTCATGCTCTCACGCCTCCCCGGCGGTCACCGGCACCGGATCCGTGGTCTCGACCACGTCCTCGCTGACGATGTCCAGGTAGATGTCTTCGAGGCGACGCGACTCGTTGGACAGCTCGGTCATCGTCCACCCGTGCCCCACCACGGTGCGGAAGACCGCTCGCCGGGCTTCGGAAGGATCACTGCTGAGGGTGAGGTGAAGGCTCGCCCCTCCGTTGCCGGCCCCTCGTGGGTGGACGGCGGAGATGCCGGGGATGCCCGCCAGAGTCGAGGTGATCTCGGGAAGGGAGGCTCCTTCGATGGTCACTCCGATCCCTCCTCCCTTGCGCAGGCTCTCCAGGGTGTCGGTGTTGCGGATCCTCCCCCGGCTGATGATCATGACGCGGCTGCACACCAGCTCCACTTCGGGAAGGATGTGGGTGGAGAGCAGGATGGTCCGCTCCTGACCCAGCTCCCGGACCAGGTCACGGACGAGCCGGATCTGGTTGGGATCGAGGCCGACGGTGGGCTCGTCGAGGATCAGGATGGGCGGGTCGCCGAGCAGCGCGTCGGCGAGCCCGACCCGCTGCCGGTAGCCCTTGGAGAGAGCACCGATGAGCTTCCGGCTCACGGTTTCCACCCCGCAACGTCCCATGACCTCGGGGATGCGGGCCTTGCGCCGGGCGCGATCCAGTCCCTTGAGCCGGGCCCGGAAGCCGAGATATTCGTGGACCCGCATCTCGGGGGGAATGGGCACGTTCTCCGGCAAGTAGCCGATGCAGCGTCGGACCTGAAGCGGTTCTCGAACCACGTCGTGGCCGTTGATGTGTGCGGTTCCCGACGTGGCCGGCATGAAGCAGGAGAGGATCTTCATGGTGGTCGTCTTGCCCGCCCCGTTGGGGCCGAGAAAGCCCACAACCTCCCCCTTCTCGATGCAGAAGGAGATGCGGTCCACTGCGGTCACGTTCGCGTAGCGCTTGGTGAGCGCCTCGACCTCGATCATGCGACGCCTCTCGGATCGCCGCCCAGGCGGCGTCGGGTGCCGGGACCCCGTTGCCCGGCCAGACGACGTTGGACCAGCCAGGGACGGAACGGTTCTCGCCCTCCGCCCCTGGATCTGGACTCGAGGGGCGGCCGGGATGGCCGCCCCTCCCACCGGTCAGTCCTTGACCTCGAAATCGGCGTCGATGATCTTCTCGTCCTCGGTCCCCGCTCCCGGATCCGGCTCGTCCGCCGGACCTCCACCCTGGGATGACCCGGCTCCCGCGCCGGCCGCGGTCTTCTGGTACATCTTCTGGGCCATGGCGTGGGTGGCGGCGGTGAGGGCCTCGACCTTGCTCTCGATGGCCTTGGCGTCCTCGCCGTCCTTGACGGCCTTGAGGTCCTCCATGGCCTTCTCGATGGCCGATCGATCCGCGGCCTCGACCCGATCCTCGTGCTCCTTGAGGGCCTTCTCGGCCTCGTAGATCCGGGCCTCGGCCTGGTTCCGGGCCTCGACGATGGCCTTCTTCAGGGAGTCTTCCTCGGCGTGGGCCTCGGCGTCCTTGCGCATTCGCTCGACCTCCTCCTCGCTCAGACCCGAGGAGGACTTGATCACGATGGACTGCTCCTTGCCCGTGCCCTTGTCCTTGGCGCTCACGTTGAGGATGCCGTTCGCGTCGATGTCGAAGGAGACCCCGATCTGGGGCACACCCCGGGGGGCGGGCGGGATCCCCGTGAGCTGGAACGATCCCAGGACGCGGTTCTGAGCCGCCATGGGGCGTTCGCCCTGGAACACCTTGATGTCCACGGCGGTCTGGCTGTCGGCCGCCGTCGAGAACACCTGCTCCTTGTTGACGGGAATGGTGGTGTTGCGATCGATGAGCTTGGTGAAGATCCCACCCTCGGTCTCGATGCCGAGGGAGAGGGGCGTCACGTCGAGCAGCAGCACGTCCTTGACGTCACCGGAGAGGACTCCGGCCTGGATGGCGGCTCCGAGGGCGACGACCTCGTCCGGGTTCACGCTGCGGTTCGGCTTGCGCTCGAAGATCTTCTCCACCAGGGCCTGTACCGCGGGAATCCGGGTCGAGCCTCCGACCAGGATCACATCATCGATCTCCTTGGGAGAGAGCTTTGCGTCCTTGATGGCGCTCTGGCACGGCTTGCGCGTTCGCTCCACCAGAGCGTCCACGAGCTGCTCGAACTTGGCCCGGGTGAGCGACATCGTCAGATGCTTCGGACCCGTCTGATCGGCGGTGATGAAGGGCAGATTGATCTCGGTCTGGGTGGAGCTGGAGAGCTCACACTTGGCCTTCTCGCAGGCCTCCTTGAGTCGCTGCAAGGCCATCTGATCGTTGCGGAGATCGATGCCGTTGCTCATCTTGAACTCGTCGGCGACCCAGTGGATGAGGGCCTCGTCAAAGTCGTCGCCACCGAGATGGGTGTCACCGTTGGTGGACAGAACCTCGAACACCCCGTCGCTGACGTCCAGGATGGACACGTCGAAGGTTCCACCACCGAGATCGAATACCGCGATGCGGCCGCTTTTCTTCTTGTCGAGGCCATAGGCCAGCGATGCTGCAGTGGGCTCGTTGATGATGCGCTCGACCTGGAGGCCGGCGATGGTCCCGGCATCCTTGGTGGCCTGACGCTGGGCGTCATTGAAGTAGGCAGGAACGGTGATGACCGCGCGGTCCACCGTCTCCCCGAGATAGGTCTCGGCCGTCTCCTTGAGGTTCTGGAGGATCATGGCCGAGATCTCGGGCGGGGTGTAGCTCTTGCCCCGGATGTTGACCTTGACCGGGTCGTTCCCCTTGCCCTGGACCTCGTAGGGCACCATCTTCTCCTCGTGCTCCACCTCGCTGCCCCGCCGGCCCATGAAGCGCTTGATCGAGAAGACCGTGTTCCTGGGGTTGGTCACCGCCTGGCGCTTCGCGAGCTGGCCGACCAGGCGGTCTCCGCTCTCGGTGAAGCCCACCACCGAGGCGGTCAGGCGATTGCCTTCCTTGTTGGTGATGACGACGGGCTCGCTTCCCTCCATGACCGCGACCACGGAGTTCGTCGTTCCCAGGTCGATTCCAATTGTCTTTGGCATGAGCTCGACCTCCACGGATGCGCGTCCCCGGTGGGACGCCGGATTTCTTCTCCGACCCCGGAGCGGGGCCGAGGAGATGTCCAGCGCAACACCGATGCCAACTGCCGCACCTGGCCCGGCGTAAAGTTTAAATATAATGCCAGTATCTAGTTATGATCGAACGCGCCAGAGCGCGAGGGATGCGATGCCACAATGGCAGGCGCGAGCCCCCCGGGGCCTCCTGCCAGGTTGGCAGGAGAGTCACTTGAGGTCGAAGCTCTTGAGCTTGCGGTAGAGGGTCCTCTCCGAGATGCCGAGGAGCTGGGCCGCCTTCTCGCGGTTTCCGTCCACCTCGGTAAGGGCTCCTTCGATGGCCTCACGCTCGAGATCGACCAGGGGCCGCACGGTGGTCGGAGGAAGCGCGCCCATCGCGACCTCCGGGCCGGCCCCCCCCCCGATGTCCGGAGGGATGTCGGCGAGATCGAGCACGTCATTCCGCCCGAAGACGACCATGTTCTCGATGGTATTCCGGAGCTCCCGAGCATTTCCCGGCCAGTCGTGCGCCACGAGGACATTGCGCGCCCCCGGGGTCATCCCCTTGAGTTTCTTGCCGTGCTTCCGGGCGAACTCGGACAGGAACTCCTCGAGAAGCAACGGAATGTCCTGACGACGCTCTCGCAGGGGAGGGAGGTCGATATGGACGACCTTGAGACGGAAGTAGAGGTCCTCCCGGAAGGAGCCCTCCCCGATCGCGGTCTTGAGATTCCGGTTGGTGGCGGCCACGAAGCGCACGTCCACCTTGAGAAGCTGATTGGCCCCGACCCTCTGGATCTCGCGCTGCTCGATGACCCGGAGGAGCTTGACCTGGGTGGCGAGTGGCATCTCGCCCACCTCGTCGAGAAAGAGCGTGCCCTTGTCGGCGGCTTCGACCTGGCCCACGCGCTTCTGGATGGCCCCGGTGAACGCACCCTTCTCGTGGCCGAAGAGCTCGCTCTCCAGGACCCCCTCGGCGAAGGCGGCGCAGCTGATGGGCACGAAGGGGCCGTTCCGGCGCTTGCTGCGCGAATGCAGGGCACGAGCCACCAGCTCCTTGCCCGTTCCTGACTCGCCCGTGATGAGCACGGTCGTATCCGTGGGTGCGATCTGGCGGATCACGTCGAAGATCCGCTGCATCTGGGGAGAGCTGCCCGCGATGCCCTCGAAGCCGATCCGCTTGTCGAGGACCTCCTGCAGGGCGCGGTTCTCGCGACCGAGCCTCTGCTTCTCCACCTGCTTGGCGACCCTGGTCCGGAGCTCCTCCATGTTGAGGGGCTTGGTGAGGTAGTCTGAAGCCCCCTCCTTCATGGCCGCCACCGCAGACTCCACGCTACCGTGGCCGGTGATCACGATCACCTCGACCAGCGGATCGGAGGCCTTGGCTCGCTTGAGCACCTCGATCCCGCTCAGGTCGGGAAGCTTGAGGTCTGTGAGGACGATGTCCGCGCCCTCTCCATTCAGGACCTCGATCCCCTTCGTACCCGTGAGGGCCGTGACGCACTCGTAGCCCACTCGATCGAGGGCTTCCTCCACCGCCTCGGCATGGGCCTCGTTGTCGTCGATGATGAGGACCCTGGGTTTCATGGCGAGCCCTCGGGTCGATCCGGAACCGTACCGGGCTCGCCGGGTTTCGAGGGGAACACGAGGGTCATCTGGGTGCCGCGCCCGAGCTCGCTGCAGACGCGGATCTCCCCTCCGAGCTCCTCGACGATGCGCCGGGTGAAAGCGAGTCCGAGGCCGGTGCCGCCCTTCTTGCGGGACCAGTAGGCCCGGAAGATGCTGTCGAGGTCGGCAGGATCGATTCCCGCCCCGGTGTCGGTGATCTCGATGCGGACAGCTTCTCGGTCTCGACTCGAGCGGATGAGGAGGTCGCCGCCACCGTTCATGGCCTGCTGGCTGTTCACGATGATGTTGAGCAGGGCCTGCTTGAAGTGCTTGGCATCGAGACGGACGCTCCCCGTCGCAGGATCGAGATGGCTCAGGATCCGGATACCGGAAGCTTCGAGCTCGGGGCTCACGAACTCGATGAGCTCCTGCAGGACACGGTTGACCGGCGTCTCGACGGGCTGAAGTCTGTAGCCTCGAGCGAAGCGGAGGAAATCGTCCAGGATCTCCTCCAGCCTCTGGACCTCCTTCATGAGAACCCGCACCTTCTTGAGCGATCGCTCCTCCCGGGGCTGCTCGGCCCGGGCCCAGTCCTCCTCCAGGAGCTGGAGGTTCATCTTCATGGTCCCGAGGGGGTTCCGGATCTCGTGAGCCAGTCCGTTCGCCAGCGTACCGAGGTAGGCGAGACGCTTGGGATCAACCGTGGGCTCCAAGCTTTCCGGGGGCATAGGCGCGGTTCCGTTCGAGGCGACGGGAATCGATTCCTCCACTCTTTCAGGACGGCAGGCCAAGAATACCTTCTCGCGGGGACCGATTTTCTTACTCTTGGGGGGCGTCAGAGGCCTTCTCACAGCCTGGAGCGGACGATGGAGCCAGTTCGTTTGCTAGCGGCCGACTCTCCCGCCACCCGGGAGGCGTCGATCGAGGAGGCCGCGCGGCTGCTTCTCGACGGCAGCGTCGTGGGTCTTCCGACCGAAACGGTCTACGGCCTGGCCTGCCTGGCCTCGAACGAGGAGGCCGTGGGAAGGCTTCGCGCCCTGAAGAAGAGGGCGGCCGAAAAACCCCTGGCACTCCTCATCCCCCACACCAGGGCCGTCGGAGACCTCCCCGTCGACGTCCCCGAGTCGGCCCGGAAGCTGATGCGGATCTACTGGCCGGGTCCGGTGACCGTGGTCGTGCCGGGCCGGGACGGAGGAACGGTGGGGCTGCGGTGTCCGGCTCATCGCCTCACCCGGAACATCCTGGAGCGGGTGGGAGCGACCGTCGTGGCGACCAGCGCCAACGTCTCCGGCGAGGCGCCTGCGCTGACCGCCGAGGAGGTCCTCGAGCGGTTTCCCGAGGGACTCGCCGCCGTCGTGGACGGAGGCAAGTCCGATCTGGGCATCGCCTCGTGCGTGGTCGAGTTCCAGAGCGATGGATCCTGGAGCGTGGTTCGCGAGGGGATCGTCGATGCCGAGGCCATCCGACGACGCCTGCGAACGGTGATCCTGTTCGTCTGCACGGGAAACACCTGCCGAAGCCCCCTCGCCGTGGCCCTGACCCGCAAGCTCCTCGCCGAGGCGCGAGGCGTGACCCCCGACGAGCTCGAGGGGCTCGGCACCACGGTCTTCTCGGGTGGCCTCTTCGCCTCGGAAGGCTCGCCAGGCGCCCCGCATGCCGTCGAGGCCGCGAAGGCCCTGGGCGCCGACATGAGCCGTCACCGGACCCATCGGGTCACGGCAGCCGATCTCGGCGACGCCGATCGCATCATCGCCATGACCATCTCGCACGCGCGAACCCTCGCCTCGCTCGCTCCGGAGTGTACGGAGCGCATCGAGCTCCTGGATCCGGAGCACGGAGACTTCGAGGACCCCTTCGGAGGCACACTCGACGAGTATCTGGCCTGTGCTCGACGCATGGAGGCGGCCCTCAGGATCAAGCTGGGTCTCGGTGAGTCCGCTTGAGCCGCGCGGCCTCGGTGCCGCGGTTCGGACCCGGCGCCCTCGTGGCGGCGGCGTTCGTGGGGCCGGGGACGGTCACCGCCTGTAGCCTCGCCGGTGCAGAGTTCGGGACGTCTCTCCTCTTCGCGGTCCTCTTCTCCGTCCTCGCCACCCTGATCCTGCAGGAGATGGTGGTCCGGCTCGCTCTGGCCAGCGGAGAGGACCTGTCCACCGCCCTCGTGCGCCGCTTCCCCCGCGGAGTCCTGCGCTGGGCCACGGCTCTCCTCGTCGGGGGGGCCATCGTCCTCGGATGTGCGGCCTACCAGGTCGGAAACCTCCTGGGTGCCCGCGCCGGCCTCTCGACGCTCTTTCCCGAGGTGGGCACCGGATGGCTCGGGCTGCTGACGGTGGTGCTGGCCGGCGCCGTCCTCGTGGGGGGATATCGGTTCGTGGAGCGTGCCCTGGTGGTGGCCGTCGCGGTCATGAGCCTGTCGTTTGCCGCCACCGCGGTCTGTGTCTTTCCGGCCCTCGGAGATCTCCTGAGCGGCCTCTTTGTCCCGCGCCTCCCCGCGGGCTCCGAGGACAAGGTGCTGGCGCTGGTGGGAACCACGGTCGTTCCCTACAACCTCTTTCTTCACGGGGCTGCGGTGAGGAGGCGCTTCACCGCCGGACTCGCGGATCTCCCGGCAGCGCGCCGGGACGCAGCCGTCTTCATCGTGCTCGGTGGCGCGGTCTCGGCGGCGATCCTCGTCACGGCGGCGGGGACCTTCGCCGCCACGGGGCTCGGGGCTCCTCGAGGACCGGACGAGCTGGCGAAGGCCCTCGAGCCCCTCCTCGGACCCTGGGCCCGGACTCTGTTCGGGGCAGGTCTTCTGGCGGCGGGGGTCACCTCGGCCGTGACGGCCCCTCTGGCCGCCGGCGTTGCCCTCGAGGGCCTCGTCCAGGGTGGCCGGAACGACGACGCGGGTCAGGAACGGTCCGTCCTCGAAAAAGGAACCGCGGCGGTGATCCTCGCCACGGGAGCGTTTTTCCTCTTGCTCGAGACCCGGCCGCTGCCGGCCATTCTTCTCGCCCAGGCCCTCAATGGCCTCCTGCTCCCCCTGGTGGCGATCTTCTTGCTCCTGGTGATGAATGACCGGGGCTTGCCGGGCGGGAAGCGCAACGGCTGGGGGTTCAACCTGGCCGGGGGGGCGGTGGTCCTTCTCACGGCTTTCCTCGGGCTGCGCGGCATCCTGTCGGCCGTGCACGGAGCCTTCGGCTAGGACTCAGGGCGCTGCAGCGTCGCTACCCGTTGCTCGCTCGTGTACCCTCCGACCGACGATGTCGGTTCAGGGAAAGGCAAAGGAGACTCCAGCCATGGACGACGTGCGGATTGGCGTGCTCGGGGGTACCGGGCTCTACGAGATCGAGGGACTCGGGGCCGTCAAGAGGACCCGGATCGAGACTCCCTACGGGGATCCTTCCGACGAGTACCTCGAGGGAGTCCTCCATGGCGTGCCCATGGCGTTTCTCCCGCGTCATGGCCGCGGCCATCGAATCCTGCCCTCGGAGATCAACTACCGCGCGAACATCTGGGGGATGAAGAAGCTGGGGGTGACGCACCTGGTGGCGGTGAGTGCCGTGGGAAGCATGAAGGAGGAAATTCCTCCCGGCATGCTCGTCTTCATCGATCAGTTCATCGATCGCACGCGCCTCCGCCCGTCCACCTTCTTCGGGGACGGCATCGCCGCTCACGCGTCGTTTGCCGATCCCGTCTCCGAGCCCCTGGCGCGTCGTCTCCACGAGATCGCGGCCGGGCTGGGAGCCTCCTGCCGGTACGGAGGGACCTACCTCTGCATGGAGGGCCCCCACTTCTCGACCCGTGCCGAGTCGCGTCTCTATCGGAGCTGGGGCGTCGATGTCATCGGCATGACGAACCTCACCGAGGCCAAGCTCGCGCGAGAAGCGGAGCTCGGTTTCGCCACCATCGCTCTGGCCACCGATTACGATTGCTGGCACGAGAGCGAGGAGGACGTGCAGATCGAGTCGGTCCTCCAGGTGATGCGCGAGAACGTCGCCGCGGCCCGCACGATCATCGAGGGACTGGCCGCCACCTTGCGCGAGCGCCCCTGCCCGTGCGACGTTTCGATGAAGGACGCCATCGTGACCTCACGGGACGCCATCTCCGATGAGGTGCGCAGGCGGGTCGATCTTCTCATCGGCAAGTATCTCTAGCTCGTTGCTCAGGTGGGCCGCCAGCGCCCGAAGCGTCCGGGCTCGCATCGGCACGGACGCTTCACGAGGCACTCTCTGTAACCCGAGAAAAAATGCGGGTTGGGAGAAAAAAGGACGTTGACTCGGGCCCGCCGGCAGGGGTATAAGGTCCCCGTTTGATTGGCCGCCGGAGATGGATCCGATCCGGAGCCAGCACGCTCTCGAGCCGCCCCCCAGGATTCGATCCTGCTCGAGTCGGTTGGCCTTCCCCCGACGGATCATCGGCCAAAAGGGATCGTGGGTGTCGAGGGTCGGCGCACGTCGCGTCAACCCGGTCCTTGTGTTCGGGAGTTGCGTTCAGGCGAACCGGGGTCTCCTACGACTCGATGGGGTGTTCGGGCGGTCCGATCCGATGGGTCCGCTCCGCCCGCCAAAAAGCAGAGGGGATATCGCTCGCCATTCCGAATGGCAGAAGAATGGGATTGAGTTCCGCCCTGGGAGATTCGCGTTCTGCGCCGGACTCCCACCGTCGGTGGCTCGAGCTGGATCGACCCCGGTTCCCCTTTTTCCCCGCCTGACCGCAACGGAAGCGTTGCTGGCTCCGCAGGCCGAGCCTGCTTCGCGTTGCTGGCTCCGCAGGCCGAGCCTGCTTCGCGTTGCTGGCTCCGCAGGCCAAGCCCTGAGAGTCATCGACGAGCTCCGACGCAGTCCAGCCGCAGAAGCGCCGCTCAGGCGGCTCGCTTCTCGCGAATTGGCCGGGCGCAGACTCCTAGAGATGCCGGAGGAGGGAGTCGAACCCTCAAGGGTGTGAACCCATCCGATTTTGAATCGGACGCGTATGCCATTCCGCCACTCCGGCCGGGAGTGCCAGCACCGGGACCAGCCCGGAATCTGCCGAGTATAGTACCGCCGACCTCATCGCTTCCAGAGCGCTCGGAGACCCAGCAGGTAGGCGCGACGGGCCGCCTCCTCGTCCCCGCCCGTGCGGGCCGCGTCCCCGAGCAACCGATAAACCGCGGCGTGCTCCACGCCTCTGTCCAGGAGCACCCTTGCCGCCCGACCGGCTCTCGCAGCGTCTCCAGCGACGAGGGCGGCACGCCCCAGGGCAAGAAGCGTCCCCGTGACCGGAAGCGAGGCGGCCACACGTCGTGATTCCGACTCCGGCAACGCCGGTCCCGTCTCCCTGGCCAGCACCCCCTGGACCCGGTCGAGCCCGGGAAGGCTCGGACACCGGCCCCAGAGGGTCAGTGCCGCGTCGAGGCGCCCCCTTTCGGCCTCCAGGTCTCCGGCGAGGAGGAACGGCGGGGGATAGTCCGGCGCCGTCTCGCAGGCCTTGCGGAGCACGGTCCTCGCCTTGCGGCCACTCCCCTCCCGGATGAGCTTGCGGGCCTTCCTGACGAGGAGTGCCGCCAGGCGGCGCTTCTCGGCATTCTGCTGGTCGCCGGAAACCGTCCCCACGATGGCTTCCTGGAGCTCGGCTGCCTCGTCGTAGCGTCGTGTGGCCTCCAGCCGATCGCGCAGGGTGCGAAGGACCCGGAGGTTCTTGCGGTCGGAGGAGAGGGCCGACCGCAGCTCCTTCTCCACCGTCTCGGGCAGGAGCTCGGGGGTGCCGGCATAGGCCAGGGCTCGCACCGCGGACCGGTCCCGGGCCACCGCTGCGGGCAGGTCCTGAGCGGGTGTCGTCTCCGCCCAGTACGTGCTCTCCTTCGCATCACCCTGGATCTGGTGACAGAGAGCGAGCTTGACGTGCGCGGCGGCCCGGAGCTCGGGAAACTCCGGCACGGCCAGGGAGAGATCGACCCTCTTCCCGATGCGGACGACCCTCTGGAAGCACGACATCGCCACGGGAATCTCGTCGCGCGCCATGGCGGCCAGGCCGGAAAGATAACTCTGGAGCGCCCGACAGCCGAGGAGCCGGGCGAGCCAGCGACGGGCCCTCTTCCAGGTGAACACCACCACGAGGATCACCGCCAGGTTGAAGGCGATGAGCCTTCCCAGCTCGGAGTCGAAGGCCGGTGCGATCACCCGTGACACGAGATTGACCAGAGACGACAGGAAGGTCAGGGCTCCCGAGAGCAGCCCGAGGACGAGGATGACGGGAATGGCGTAGATGGCCCAGCGCAGGAGCCACCGCGTTCTCCAGGCCCGGCGCAGGGCCAGGCTTCTCTCGCGCAGCCTTAGCTTGTCGAGAACGCTCACGTCGTCTTCCTGGTGGCGGTGGACATGATCTCGAGGAGTCGAAGGCGGAGGTCAGGATCGGTCTCCTCCTTCACGAGAGGCTTGAGGGCCCGCTTGACCCGTTTGCCGCGGATGTCGGCGAGGAGGTCGAGGATCTTCCTCTTGCGCTGCGTGGCCCGGGTCCGGGCGCGGGGAAGGAGACCGGCGCGGCCTGCGCGCTCGTACTGCTCGGCGAGGGTCTCCACCGCCTCTTCACCGAAGGAGAGCAGCAGTCGCGTCACGCGCTCTTGCTCGGGTGTCTCGTCTCCGGTGAGACTCTCGGCCAGCTTCGGAAGACACGCGGGGCCGAGCACGCGTGCGGATTTCTCGAGAGCCGGCAGGGTCGCGAACGTGGTGGCGGGATCGAGGATCGAGGCCACCAGGTGATCGACCACCGCAGGACCGAAGCCGGTGAGCACGCTCTCCAGAAGCGCGTCCGAGCACCCTCCCCGCGCGTGGGTCACGAGCAGGGCCAGGTAGACCTCGGGATCGAAGCCTCGCCGGGCGAGAACGGTGGCCACCGTGCCTCCGGCGGATGTGCTCAGGTGAGTCACGAGCAAGGCGCCGTTGGCGAACGTGCGGTCGGTGAGCACCTCACGTACGAACGCACCTTCCGGGCGGGCCCGGGCCAGGAGACCGGCGAGGCTCTCCTCGTCAAGGAGTGCGAGGGCCTGCAGGATCTCCTTGGCGGGAACCACGAGCGGCAGCTCGTCGAGGATCTCCCCTTCTCCGTGCTGCAGGAGCGCGGCCAGCGATGCTCTCCTGAGTCCGGGGTTGCCGTCCTCGGTCACCACCCGCCTGTGGAAGGAGACTCCCTCCACCCCCATGGCGCGAAAAACCGCGGTCAACAGGGTTGCAAGGTCCGGCCCGGAGGGGCCGGTTTCCCGGGCCGGACCCCCTCGCGCCAGGCGTGTCGTCCCTTCGAGGAGATAGGCCGGTGCATCGAGGGCGGCCCGGAGCCCGCGGGTGAGCATACCCCCAGCTCCCCCGACGGGGGCGTTGCTCAACGCCGCGTAGGCGCGGGCGAGATCGGGAAGAGCCTCGGCTCCCCGGGAGATCAGGAACGCCTCGATTCTCTCCCCCCCGCCCCCGTCTTGCATTCGTCGCAGCGCCGCGGCGAACCCGAGGCTTCCGTGCGATGCCAGGGAGTCGCCTGCATCGGGATCGCCCTGGGCGATGCGATCGGCCAGCCGTTCGAGGTGCGCCTCGTTGCCGTCGAGCTCGTCGAGCACCTCGTTCAGCCGTGGGATACGGCGGAGGAGCGATCGATCGATCTCGGACAGGGTGCCCAGGGCCTTGCAGCCCGCGCATCTCTCGTCGAAGGTGAGATGGCAGCGTCCGCAGGACGAGCACACGAAGGGAGCCTCCCGCTCGAGAAGCCCCGAGAGGAGCTCGGCCACACCGTCGATCTCGGGGAGAAGGAGATCGTCGCCAGTCGGGTCGTCCTGCTCGTCCGTCGCGCCCGGAACGACGGCGGTACCTTTGCCCGCGTCGCTCGAGCGTTCCACAACGGGTGAGGGCAGGGAAGTCCGGGCAGTCCCCAGGAAAAGCTCCGCCGCGGGATGGGGCAAGGAGGCCGTGACCCGTGCGTTTCCACGTCCCGACCCCGGGGATTCACCGCGGTTCGCCGGCTCGAGCAGGAAGTCCGGATCGTCGTCGAGGCGCCGCCGCAAGAAGGTGAGCTGCTGCCGGAAGACCTTGCGCGCGGACCGGGAGTTCCCCTCGATGAGTCGGGCGCGGACGAGCTCGAGCCGCGGTGAGAGGAGCCCGGGCAGGAGCAGAGTGGCCTCCTGGAGCAGAGGGGCTCCACGCTTGACGTCTCCGTCGTCGAGACGCCGGGTTCCCGCGCGGGCGAGCGCGCGAGCGAGCTCGCTTCGTGCTGCCTGAGCCTCGGTCTCGCTTGCCTTTTTCTCGGCAATGGCCAGCAGAGACCTCCGGGCACGCACGAGATCGACGGGACGGTCGAGGGCGTCGAGGGCTCGCGCCAGAAGGTCGAGAGCCCGCGCATGCAGGGGCCTCTCCTCGATGACGCGAAGGAGATGCTGCCGCGCGTCCTCGTTGCGTCCGAGGCAGATCAGGTCCTCGGCGAGGCTCAGCCGGTTCTGGAGGATGTCCTGGCCGAAGATCTCGAGGACCTGGTAGTGAAGGCGGTGGGCCTCGGCCACATCCCCGGTCTCGCGGTGCGCGTCGCCGAGGAGGATCCGGGCCTCGACATTCTCGGGATCGCGCTCGACCACCGCCGTGAGGAGACGGATCGCCCGGGCGTGATCTCCGGCGAAGGCGGCGTCCATCCCGTCGATGTACTCGCGAAGGCTGCGGCGACGGGAGATCTCCCGGGCGCCGGCGAGGAGGCGGCGGATGAGCAGCGCCGATACCGCAAAGAGCAGCACGACGACCAGAACCTCGAGGAGCAAGGGATCGGAAAGGATGCCCGGCCCGGGGGGCGAGACCTCACGGGGGGAATCGAGGATCACCTCGCTCGGGCTCTCTCCGGTCTGGAACAAGGACGGTTCGTGCTCCACTTCCCGCAGGTTCTGTCGGTGCGCTCCGGCCGCGCTCGAGGGGACGACGAGGATGAGGATACGGTGCCGCCAACCGCGGCGCCCATCCTATCAAATCGTTCTCTGGCCTCCGCTCTTGGCAGAAAACGCCCCGGGGGCCGGGATTGGACCGGAAAGGCCTTCGTGACCGGTTCGAGACCGCGGCTACCCCCCCACGACCTTCGCCCACCGGCGCGCCCCCTGTCTTCTCTCCTCGGGCCCCATTGTCCACGCGTAGCTCACGTCGTTGCCGGTATGCTCCCGGAGGAGCTCGTCGGCCATGCGCATCACGAAGGCATTGCCGCCCTCGAGGAGGGCCACGAGCTCGCCGAGACAGGAGTTGTCGCCGAGGATCAGGAGCGTGCGGCACACGAAGAGCCGCACGTATTCGCTGTCGTCTCCGAGCCGTGCCCGCAGCGCAGGGATGCTCTTTGCCGAGGCGATGACGGCCAGGTGCGCTGCCGCCAGCGAGCGCACCGAGTCGTCGCTGTCGGAAAGGAGATCCTCGATGGCCTCCCGGGCCCGGTCGCCCCCGAGGAGAGCCAGCGCCTTCACCGCCGTCTTGCGCCCGTACCCATCCACGTCGAGAAAGCCCTCGATGGTGCCCGGACCGAGCTGCCGCAGGAGATCAACGGTGAGCTTTTCGCGGTCCAGCGCGTGGCCGAGATGGGATCCGGCGAGCACGGCGAGGGCCGGCACCTCCTCGACCTTTTCGAGACGTCGGGCCGCCGCCAGAACGAGCTCGTCCTGCGGTGCCAGGGCGAGGAGGGTCTCGAGCACCTCGTAGCGCACGTATCCCGGATCGAGGTCGAGGAAGCGGAGGAGATCGGGCACGGTCTCGGTGAGCCCATGAATCTGCGCCACGTAGGCGACCATCGAGATCACGTGATCGCAACGCTCGGCAAGGATCTGCTCGGAAACGCAGGCCACGAGCTCGGCCCGGGCCTCCTTCGATATCGGCTCCGTGAACGTGGTGAGGGCCCAGTTCGCATAGCTGCGGACCAGGTCGCTGAGGTCATTGGTGGCGGCAAGCGCCGCCTCGAAGGCCCGGTCGTCGAGAAGCCCCAGGTTGGCCATCCCCGAGGCGGCGGCGGCGAGAAGAGTCGGTCGGGCCAGCTCCGCCTCCAGCTCTCCCTCTTTCTGGAGCTCGCGAAAGGGGACCTCGGTGGAGAGGACTTCGACCAGCACCGGGATCGATTCCGGTGCTCCGATGCGGGAGAGAGCGAGCAAGGCGTGAGCACGATACCGCGAAGACCGATCCCGATCGCATGCGAGCTCGGTCAGAGGGGCGACGGCCACCAGCCCGTAGCGGGTCAGTCGACGATAGGGTCGGTCGTGATTCCACCGCACCGCGTTGGCCCGGTGGAAGAAGTCGGACAGTCCCTCCTTGGCCCTGTCGAGGACCCAGGCCGAGACGTCCTCGGAATCGAACGGGGACCCGGGATGGAGCAGCTTTCCTGGATCCTCGTCGGTGCGCAGCAGGATCTCCACCGATGCGCCGGCGGCCGACTGTCGGACCTCGCGGTCGGGGTCGGTGCCCAGCGTGGCCAGCCGCTCGAGATCCGAGGTCTCGCCCACGGCGGCGAGGACGTCGAGAAGCCCCTTCCGCACCCGACGGTCGGGATGGTCGAGCCCCGAGCGGGCGAATGCCCTGGCCTCGTCTCCGCCGCGCACCAGTGACTCCACCGTTCGCTTCCGTGTTCTCTCGAAGGGGCTCCGGAGCCCCCTCTCCCAGGCCCCTTCCGGGCCACTCCACCCGTGAAGGGGTGCGGCGAGAAGCAGCGCGGCGGCGAGGAAGAGCACGCCTCGAGACCCTGCGGTGGTGATGTCCGTCATTCCGTCTCCCGGAAGCCTTCTCCGGGGGTCAGGGTATCACGCCGGGCAGTCCTCCCGGTGGCTAGCCAGGCTAGCCCACGGCCTCCTCGCGCCGTCCCCGGTCGAGCAAACGCGCGAGACATTGCCCGGTGAACGATCTCGGATCCGCGGCCACCACCTCGGGAGTCCCCTCGGACACGATCTCGCCTCCCCGGTCTCCTCCCTCGGGTCCGAGGTCGAGAACCCAGTCGCAGACCTTGATGACGTCGAGATTGTGCTCCACCACGACCACCGTGTTGCCGGCCTCCACCAGGCGCTGGAGCACCTCCATCAGCTTCTTGACGTCCGCAAAATGGAGCCCGGTGGTGGGCTCGTCGAGGATGTAAAGGCTACTCCCTTGCTGCGGCCGCGACAGCTCGCTGGCGAGCTTGACTCTCTGCGCCTCCCCTCCGGACAGGGTGGGCGCGGGCTGCCCGAGCTGAAGGTAGCCGAGCCCGACGTCGACCAGAGTCTGGAGAATGCGCCGGATGCGCGGCAGCCGGCCGAAGAATTCCAATGCCTCGTGGATCTCGAGCTCGAGCACCTGGGCCACGTTCATGCCCTTGAGCTCCACCCGGAGGGTCTCCTCGTTGAAGCGCTTTCCCTCGCACGCCTCGCAGCGGATCCACACGTCGGACAGGAACTGCATGTCGACGAGCTGGAACCCTCGCCCCGAGCAGGCCGAGCACCGTCCCGAGGACGAGTTGAAGCTGAAGCGTCCCTTGGCGAATCCCTTGGCCCGGGAAAGAGGAAGCTCGGCGAAGACGTCGCGGATGAGATCGAAGGCGCCGGTGTAGGTGGCGGCATTCGAGGCCGGTGTCCTCCCGATGGGGCTCTGGTCGATGACCACGAGCTTGGACACCAGCTCGTGGCCGTGCACCTCGTCATGGTCGCCGGGACGCGGCCGTCCCTGGCGGAGCTTCCTCGCCAGTGCCTTCCGGAGGATCTCCATCACCAGGGTGCTCTTGCCCGACCCCGACACCCCGGTCACTGCGGTGAGGGCTCCGACGGGGAAGCGCGCATCGATGGATTTGAGATTGTTCTCGCGGGCTCCCTTGATCTCGATCCACCCCTCCACGGGGCGTCGTCGGGTGGCGGGAACGGGAATCCGGAGCTCTCCGCGCAGGTGACGCCCGGTCAACGACCGGGGCGACTCGAGGATGGAAGAGAGCGGCCCCTCGGCCACGATCTCGCCCCCGCGTTTGCCCGCTCCGGGGCCCATGTCGATGATGTGATCCGCCGCGCGAATGGACTGCTCGTCGTGCTCCACCACGATGACGGTGTTGCCGGCGTCCCGGAGCTCGGTCAGGCTTTCGAGGAGCCTCTCGGTGTCGCGTGGATGGAGTCCGATGGTCGGCTCGTCGAGGACGTAGATGACTCCCACGAGGCGGCTTCCGATCTGGGTGGCGAGCCGGATCCTCTGGGCCTCGCCGCCGGAGAGGGTCGAGGTTCGCCGGTCGAGAGTCAGGTACTCGAGACCGACCTTGGCCAGGAACCCCAGACGAGCCTGGATCTGCTGGAGGGGCTGCTCGGCCACCAGGCTCGCCCTCTCGTCGAGGGCGAGCGCGCCCAGGAATGCGAACGCCCCCGTCACGGACAGGCGGCAGAGGTCGGCAATGCTCTTGCCGCCGAGGGTGACGCTGATGGCGAAGGGCTTGAGACGATCTCCGTTGCAGGCGGGGCAGGTGTCGTCCTTGAGTACGGCCCGGACCTTGGCCATGAAAGAGGCGTCCGGGTACTCACGGTTCCAGCGCAGGAGAAGCTGCCGGAACCCTTCCCACCGGGCCCGCTTCTGCTTCCTTCCGCTCGAGGACAACCACTCCACGTCGAGCTCCACTCCGGGAAGCCCGTCCAGGATCAGATTCGTGGCCTTCCGGGGCAGGTTGGCATAGGGCAGGGCCAGATCGACGCCCACGTGACGGGCGGCCGCCTTGAGGAGGGTTCCCTGGAGGGTGTGCCCTCCCAGAATGGCCTGGGCCGCCTCCCCTCCGGGAGGACCGAACACGGGCAGCTCCGGCCTCTCGAACAGGGAGAACTCGTCGAGGGATGGCTGGAAGCCGAGGCCGGCGCAGGTCTCGCAGGCTCCCTGATGACCGTTGAACGAGAAGAGTCGCGGCGACAGCTCGACCTCGGGGCGGAAATCGCACGAGGGGCAGGCAAGCTCCTTGGAGTAGAGGCGCGGCGCGGGTGAGTGACCTTCCTCGACCTCCGTCACCACTGCAAGTCCGCTTCCTCTCTTCTGGGCGATCTCCAGGGAGTCGACGAGGCGTTGCCACGCTTTCTCGCTCACGTTCACCCGGTCGATGACGAGGTGGATCGCCCTCTTGCGCGAGCCTTTTCCCCGCGGAGCGCGGTAGTCCTCGAGTCGGACGATTTCGCTCCCCACGAGGAGGCGCGAGAAGCCTTCGCTTCTCAACCGGGCGGCCTCCTTGGTGATCTTTCCGGGAGTCGTCGCGAGAAAGTCACGGGGAGAGTCGGGGTCGTACAGCGGAGCCAGAACCAGCGCCGCCTTGCCATCGAGCCGCCGGAGGACATCATCGGCGGCGTGTCCGGGAGAGAAGGCTCCCAGCCGCTCCTGGCAGACGGGGCAGTGCGGGATGCCCACCCGGGCGTAGAGGAGTCTCAGTCCGTCGAAGATCTCGGTCGAGGTGGCCACGGTGGAGCGCGGATTGTGCGAGCCCTGCTTCTGGTCGATGGCCACCGCGGGAGCGAGCCCCTCGAGGGAATCGACGGGCGGCTGATCGAGGCGACCCAGGAACCGCCGTGCATAGGTCGAGAGGCACTCCACGAAGCGCCTCTGCCCCTCCGCGAAGATGGTGTCGAAGACGAGGGAGGTCTTTCCCGAGCCCGAGACGCCGGTGACCACGGTGAGCTTGCCGGCGGGGATCTGCACGTCCACCGAGCGGAGATTGTTCTTGCGCGCACCGCGTATGCAGAGATCCCGGCCCCCATGGTGCCGCACAGGTCGGGGGCGGGGGGCCATCGCCTCGGCCACTCCCGAGAGACCATCGGACTCCAGCAGCGTCTTCAGCGCGCGGCCGGTGTGGGAGGCGGCGACCCCCGCCACCTCCTCGGGAGTACCGGTGGCCACCACCTGGCCGCCGCCGTCGCCCCCATCGGGGCCAAGATCGATCAGATGATCGGCGACCTTGACCACGTCGAGGTTGTGCTCGATCACCACCACGGTGTTTCCCTTGTCCACCAGCTTCTGGAGCGCGAGGACGAGCTTGGCCACATCGTGGATATGGAGACCCGTGGTGGGCTCGTCCAGGATGTAGAGGGTGCAGCCGGTGTCGCTCTTGCGCAGCTCGGCGGCGAGCTTGACCCGCTGCGCCTCACCTCCCGAGAGGGTCGTGGCGGGCTGGCCCAGCCTGACGTAGCCCAGCCCGACCTCCTCGAGGGTCTCGAGGGTCGTGGCGATCTTCTTGTGGACCTCGAAGAACTCGCGCGCCTCCGCCACCGACATGTCGAGAACGTCGAAGATGCTCTTCTCGCGGTAGCGGATCTGGAGGGTCTCGCGGTTGAACCGCTTGCCCGAGCAGTCCTCGCAGAGCACCTCCACGTCGGGAAGAAACTGCATCTCCACCACGTTGACACCGGCCCCCTGGCATCCCTCGCAGCGGCCGCCCTCGACGTTGAAGCTGAACCGTCCGGGGCTGTAGCCCCGGGCCCGGGCGTCGGGCACCCTGGTGAAGAGCTTGCGGATCTCGTCGAAGACCTTCGTGTAGGTGGCCGGATTCGAGCGCGGGGTCCTCCCGATGGGAGACTGGTCGATCTCGATGACCTTGTCGACGAGGCCGAGACCCTCGATCTTCTCGTGGCGCCCGGGAATCGTCCGTGCCCGGTTGAGGTGGAAGGCCAGGGCCTTGCGCAGGATGTCGTCGACGAGAGTGCTCTTGCCCGATCCCGAGACACCGGTCACGGCGACGAGAAGGCCGAGCGGGATCTCCACCGTCACGTTGTGGAGGTTGTGCTCGGTGGCTCCGACGATCCTGAGGCAGCGATCTCCCGGACTCCTCCGCGTGGCGGGAAGGGGGATCTTCAGCTCGCCCCTCAGGTACTGGCCGGTGATGGACTCCTGGCTGGCGGCGATGTCGGCCAGCTGTCCCTGCGCCACCACCCTTCCGCCCTCGACCCCGGCCCCGGGACCGATGTCGATGATGTGGTCGGAGACGAGCATGGTCTCGAGATCGTGCTCCACCACGAACACGGTGTTGCCCTGGTCACGGAGCCTCTTCAGGGTCTCGAGCAAGCGGGCATTGTCGCGGGCGTGCAGCCCGATGGAGGGCTCGTCGAGGACGTAGAGCACTCCTTGCAGGCGAGACCCGAGCTGGGTCGCGAGACGGATGCGCTGGGCCTCGCCGCCGGCGAGTGAGGCCGAGCGCCGGTCGAGGGTCAGGTAGGAGAGACCGACGTCGCGCAGGAAACCCAGGCGCGAGCGGAGCTCGCGGAAGAGCTGTTCCCCGATCTTGCCCTCGCGCTCGGTGGGCGTCAGGGTCTCGAAGAACGACGCGCACCTCTCGATGCTGAGGGACGAGATATCGTGGATGTTGCGATCGTGGAACCGCACGGCCAGGCTCGACCGCCGGAGTCTCGTCCCGTGGCAGGAGTCGCACACGACTTCGCGGCGATAGCGCGAGAGTGCCAGACTTCCGAAGGTGGACTCCATGGCCGAGAGGAGCCCGCCCTGCCGGGAGTTTCCCCGGGATCGAGAGCCGTGCAGGACGAGGTCGCACTGCTCCTCGCTCAGCTTCTCCCAGGGAGCGTCGATGGAGAAGCCGGCATCGCGCGCCGACAGCTCGATGCCCTTCATGGCTTCACGCAGCGCCGACACCCGCCGCCAGTGCTCCACCAGGGGGATCGCTCCCTCCTTGAGGGAGACCTCGGGATGGCGCACGAGGAGCGAGGAGTCGAGGGTCACCCGGTGGCCGATTCCGGAGCACTCCGGGCACGCTCCGTGGGGAGAGTTAAACGAGAAGACCCGGGGCTCGAGCTCCGGCATCGAGAAGCCGCAGCGCGGACAGGCAAAGCTCTCGCTGAAGAGGCGCGGCTCCACTTCGCCCTCGGCGAGCACGGCCAGCAGGCCCTTGGTTTCGCGAAGCGCCTGCTCCACCGCCTCGGCGAGACGGCTCCTCTTCTCGGCGTCGGGCACGATCCGGTCGATCACCACCTCGATGGTGTGGTTCTTGTAGCGGTCGAGCCCGTCGACCTGCTCGAGGCGTCGCAACTCTCCGTCGACCCGGGCCCTCACGTAGCCGCGCAGCCGGAGGTCTTCGAGCTCCTTCCGGTACTCGCCCTTCCTGTCCTGGACGATGGGGGCCAGGATCAAGGTCTGCTGGCCCGCGGCCACCTCGAGGATGGACTCCACGATCTGGTCGGAGGTGCGCCCCGAGATGGGAATCGAGCAATCCGGGCAGTGCGGTACCCCGAGGCGGGCATAGAGGAGCCGGAGGTGATCGTAGATCTCGGTGATGGTTCCCACGGTGGAGCGCGGGTTCCGGTGGATCGTCTTCTGGTCGATGGAGATCGTGGGGGAGAGACCCTCGATGTGCTCGAGGCGCGGCTTCTCCATCTTGCCCAGGAACTGGCGAGCGTAGCCGGAGAGGCTCTCCATGTAGCGCCTCTGGCCCTCGCGGAAGATGGTGTCGAAGGCCAGCGACGACTTGCCCGAGCCCGAGACCCCGGTGAAGGTGGTGAGGGTGTCCCGGGGAATGACCAGATCGACGTTCTTGAGATTGTGCTCGGCGGCTCCCCGAAGAACGATCTCGCGGCTTCCCATGGGCTCGCTTCAGGCGTGGAGGTCCGGCGGGTCCCTGGTGGTGCCGAGGGAGCCGGCCCCGAGAAATGGCGAAACCAGAAGACTACATCAGGTCCTCCGATCAGGGAAGGAGCGAAGGGTCCGTGAGGGGTCTGAGCGGCGTGGGTATTCTTTGCTAAGCGTTCAGTCCAAAAGGGTTAGGGGCAAGACGCCCGGGCGCCGGCTGCGAGCAGCGGGAAGGAGTGGCCGGGAGGAAGAGGAGCAGAGCCGGAGGACGCGGAGGGTTGTGGACGAGATGACCGGGTGACGCCTGCGGGCAGCGGGGAGAAGCTTGTGGACGAGAGACGCCGGGCCACACCTGGCTTCAGATCACCCTCTCTTTTCTTCCCTCTGCGACCTCATCTTCACCTCTGCGACCTCCCGGCCACTCCCCCCCTTCTTTCCCAACCCCCGACGGATCACTCTCCGCCCCCCTCTTTCCCCGCGGCCTCCGATTCTTCCCCGGCCGGCCCCTCGCGGCTCGCGATGCGCTCGACCGCCGCCTCGGCGGCCGAAGAGACGTCGGGATCCTCGTCGGTCATGAGCTCGACGAGGGCGGCCAGGGCCTCCTCGCGGCCCAGGGCCCCGAGGGAACGGAGGGCGGCGAGGCGGATCTTCTTGTCCTGGTCGGAATCCGTGCGCCGGAGGAGAGACGTCACCGCGGACTCGGGCGAGGTGCCGTCCTGCCAGCTCCGCCAGGAGGAGCGGAGCTCGGCGGTCATACGGAGGGACTCGAGGGCTCTGCTGGCATAGTTGCGCACGGTCTGATCCGCGTCATCGAGGCGGGCCACCAGGTGAGGGACCGCCCTCTCGTCGCCGAGGGAGAAAAGCAAGTTCACCGCCGTGCGTCGCAAGTCGCCGGAGGGGCTCGCGAGGGTCTCGACGAGGAGATCGAAGGCCTCCCGTCCCTCGATCTGGACCAGCACCTCGAGCGCCTTGCTCGCGCCCGGATCGGACTCGAGGCGTTCGGCGATCCGGCGCACCTCCTTGGCGATGGAGGGATCGAACCGCGCGAAGGCCGCCGCCGAGTCGAGGCCCGACTCGACGATCATGGGATCCTCGTCGATGAGCGCAGCCCCGACGAGCGCGCCGGTGACGTCGGGTGACAGGTCCCCCTCGATCAGGAGCCTCTGCAGGAGGAACGACTTGTAGCTGCGAGGAGCTTTCGCCAGGCGGTGGGCGAGAACGGTGGCCAGGGGGCGTGCGAAGAGCGCGGCACCGCGTCGACTGGACGCCCTGAGCAGGTCGGCGAGCTCGTTCCATACGGGTTCCTGGGCATTCGCGAGAATGGCGTCGAGACAGCGAGCCTCCACCTCCCAGGGAATATCAGATTGAACGAGCCGCGTGAGGAATCCCGGAAGTCCCACGGCGTACGCCCTCTCCATCAGCGTCTCCGGATCCTGCCAGCCGGACTCCAGGAGGGCCAGTACGGCCTTGACGCGTTCGTCGTGCGTGGCGGGGCTGTCGACGAGGACGAGCCGATAGAGAATCGGATGAATCTCGGGCCTCGCGACCGAGGCGAGCGAGGTCAAGACGCGCCGGAGAAGGTCTCCCCTCTCGCGCTCGGCCAGAACCGCGATCCTCTCCAGCAGCGCCGGGGATCCCTCGCGACAGAGGGGGTCGAGGATGTACGCGAAGTACTGCCGGAGCTCGCTGACCTCGAGGAAGTGGAGGATGGCTGCGTGCGTGCTGTCGTCGAGGATCCCGTCGAGATCGTCCAGCCACTTCACGTATTCACCTGGGCTTCGCACTGCGAGCAGTTTGCTGGCCACCAACGATGTGTCATGGGCGGTGGCGTTCTTCGTGATCCAGCGTGGGAGGTCCTGACCGCCGTAGCCCCTCACGTCGATCTCGAGGGCCGACTCGATGTCGTCGCCGGGAGCGAGGTGCGGGTAGAGGATGGCGACGAAGGACCGGAAGACCCTCTGCTGCTGCGTCGCCTCGCCCTCGACGGGAGGAAGGTTCTTCGCCCAGGCCAGAACCTCCTGCGGGGTGACCGGGACCACGGTCATGTCCTTTGGAAACCTACCGAAACCTCCGTGCGCCCACTCCCCTCCCTCGTCGAGCCCGGCCTTGAAGCTGTCTTCTCCCACGAGGGCTGCGGCGGCGTAGGCGCGTCCGGTGGCGGTGGCGAGGAAGGGCAGGGTGAGGAGGGCGCGGAAGGCACCGTCTCGCACCAGGGGATCCGGGTCGTTCAGCAGCCCGCTCGCGGCGGCCAGGAAGTACCGGAGCTTCCAGTCGTTCTTCTCCAGGGGCCTGGCAGCGCCGATGCCGAGCGCGATCCGGCGGACGCGAGGCTCGGAGTCCCTCATCATCGTGCGGAGCTTCTCGTCCGGGACGAGAGAGCCGAGCGAACCGAGGAACTGCTCCCGGATCCGCGGGCTCGGATCATCGAGGAGACAGAGCAGAGCCTCGGCCACTCCCTCGCCCAGCCGTCGGCCATTGAGCAGGTTCGACGCCGCGTCGATGAGGACCCTCCTGGGCAAGAGGCTCTGCCCCGTGGCCAGCTCGCGCAGGTATCCAGAGGACTTCTCGCCTCCGATCTCCAGGAGGACCCGGAGCAGCGGCTCGTCGTTCCGGCCCGTGGTCCGGAGCGTCTGGATCACCACCGGCACCGACGGCTCGCCGATCCACACCAGGGTCTCCGCGGACCGGAGGTCCTCTTGCCCCCCACGTAGCTGTGTGAGGAGGCGGTTGATCTCCCCGACCAGCTCCTGGCTTTCCCGCACCGTGCGACCGAGGACCTCGCGCGCCTCGGTCGCCGCCTCGCCTTCTCCTCCGGAGACCCGCGAGAAGACCGCCCTCGCCTCCTCGTGCCGTCCCAGCGCGAGGAGCGCCTTGCCGAGACGCAGGCCGGCCCGGGCGCACAGAGCGGCCTCGACGGTTTCACTCTCGAAGAGGCTCCGGTAGACGGCAATCGCCCCCTCGAAGTCCTTCTCGCTCTCCTCGAGGACGATGGCCTGCTCGAGACGGGCAGCGGGATCGTCGTCCTCCTGGGCCTCCAGCGGAACCGTGTGCAGGGTCACCAGAAACAGCGGGAAAAGAACGAGCCTCACGATCCAGGGTGTGTGCGCTTTGCTTTTCATCATCGTTCCTCCAGGGGAACCAGCTCCCCGGATCGACTCTACCGGCCCCGCGTCGACCCGATGCCAGGACGGTGTCAAGAAGATGTCCAATCGTGCGGGGTCTCGGGATCGTGCCCTCCTGCAAGTCGCTGAGCTTGTTCCTCCCCTCCCCCTGTCTGCGGTGGCAATCGCTTCGATTGGCGCCGCTCTTCTCCGTGTACTCTTCTTCACCTCCGTGACCTCCCGGCCCCTCCTTCTCCCCCTCACCTGTGACGCGGAGCCTCTTCATCTTCTCTTCTCTCCCGTTTCGCGAGAAGCAGCCGGTACCCGGCCCCGTGCACGGTGACAAGATGCACGGGGCTCCCGGGGTCGCTCTCGAGTTTCTTGCGCAGGTTGAGGACGTGGGTGTCGATCGTGCGATGGCCGACGAGGGCCTCGTCGCCCCAGATGGCATCGAGAAAGTCGTCGCGGCTCACTACCTTCTCGCTCGCCTCGTGGAGGATCGACAGCATCTCCACCTCGCGCGACGAGAGCGGGAGCACGGCCTCGTCCCGGCGGATCTCGAAGCGGCCGAGGTCGATGGTGCTGGTGCCGACCTGGAAGACGAGCGTGCGGGAGCGCGCGACGGTGGCAAAGCAGTCCTTTCTGCGCAGGAGCGCCCGGATGCGGGCCAGGAGCTCACGCAGCGAGAAGGGCTTGGTCACGTAGTCGTCGGCCCCGAGCTCGAGGCCGAGGACGCGATCGGCCTCGTCGCCCTTCACCGTGAGCAGCAGGACCGGCACCCGGAATCCCTGGGCGCGCACGTCGCGCAGGATGTCGAGGCCACCCCGCCCCGGCAGCATCAGGTCGAGGATCAGGAGATCGAAGTGACGCGAGAAGACGAGCGTCGTCGCCTCCTTGCCGTCGGGGCTCGTGGTGACGTCGTAGCCCTCCTGGGAGAAGACGTCGGCGAGGGTGGTGCGCAGGGTGCGATCGTCCTCCACGAGCAGGATGCGCGCGCTCACGATGCGTTCTCCGGGTGGCCGTTGGAAACGGGCGATTGGGCTTCGAGAGGCAGCTCCAGCACGAAGCAGGCCCCCCTCCTGCCCGGCGGAGGATCCACACAGCGAAGGCTTCCTCCGTGCGCCACGAGGATGCTGCGCGCGAGGTGGAGCCCGATGCCCGCTCCCGGGTTCGCGGTGCGCACGGCCGCCTCCCCCCTCCGGAATCTCTCGAAGATGGTTTCGCGCTCCCCGGGCTCGATGCCATGGCCATGGTCCCGGACTTCCACGAGGGCCGCGTCCGCTTCGATTCGCGTCGTCACGTCGATCCTTGCTCCATCCTTTCCGTAGCGACGCGCATTCTCGAGCACGTTGAGGAGAGCCTGTCGGAACGCGTCCCGATCCACGAGGACGGGGCGGTCTCCGGCACCTGCCGCCAGCACGAACTCGATGCCGTCGTTCTCCACCAGGGGTCGGATCTCGTCCATCGCTTCCCGGACCACGGCATCGAGGTGCTGGCTTCGCATCTCGAACCTCCGCTCCCGGCGGTCCATGCGGCCGAGGTCGAGCACGTTCTCCACCACCAGCGAGAGGCGACCCGCCTCGGCGCCGAGAAGGCGCAGGGCATTCCGGGCCCCCTCCTCGTTCTCGACGCGATGTTCGAGGAGGACCTCGGACAGGAGGCGCACGCTCGCCACGGGAGTCTTGAGCTCGTGGCTCACCGACTGGAGGAAATCGGTGCGCACCCGGAGAGCCGCTCGCTCGGCGGCGAGCGAGCGCAGGGCGGAGACGAGGCCGGTGGCGAGGGCAAGGCCGAGCGCCGAGAGGAGAACCATCGGCACCACGAGCCCGGCGGATCCCGAGGCCTCGGCCTGTGGCACCGCCAGCACCATCCCCGCAAGCACGGGGACGCTCTCGGAGAGGGAGCCCTTCCCCAGGAGGCGGGCGCTGCCGTCGGTCGCGCCAAGGCCCTGCACGCCGACGAGCTCGGGGAGGATCAACGCCCCCCGCCCTCTCCCCTCGATCTCGGGGTCCGGAAAGTAGACGAGGGTTCCGCCGGGAAAGGCTCCGGCAAAGGACGTCCCCGAGTCGCGCTCCCACGGCCTGCGCTCGGTCACCCTGGCGAGGAAGCGTCGCCGGTTGCACGCCACCTCGACCCGGCGCCCGAGCTCGTCCCGCACGCCCGGGGCAAGGCCGAGGGCGGAGAGCCGGGAGAGGACGGCGCGTGCCCTCGCGGTCGAGAGAAGGGCAAGGTGGCTTCCTGCAAGAGACGGCAGCGGGTGACCCGCCGCGACCTCGAGGAGGAGGAGCCCGGTGGCGGTGGCCGGGTCGAGGGGAGCTTTGCTCTCGAGGAGTCTCCTGGCGAGGGAATCGCGCAGCTCCGTCCTCTCCTGGCGATGGGCGCCCCAGGCGAGCTCGAGGGCGAGGGGATGCCCGGTCTCCTGTCCCAGGTGCTCGTCGACCTCGAGAAGAAGCTCTCCCATTCCGTCGAGGAACTCCGCGGGATCTGTGGGGGCTCCGCCGCGCAGCTCGGCCAGCCTCGTCTCGATGCGTTCGGGGAGGAGGGGCGTCGACTCCGGAGGCGGGCTGAGGATCCACCCGATCTCCGTGGGGACGCCGAGCCGGTGCTGCTCGACGTCGAATCGAAGCGCGGGAGGCATCTTGTCGACCACGTCCGGATCGAGGAGGCTGCCCCGAACCGCCTCCGCGAGGCGGATCGTGCTGCGCATCACCTCGAACCGGCCCGACGCTTCGGTGGCCCGCGCGTGCCGCCACAGGAGGACGATGCCGAGGGCCACGAGCCCGGTGGACGCCACCGCCACCACGAAAAGAGCCGGGATCGAGCTGCGCCGCTCCATGGCCTCGACTGTACCCGAGGCCGGCGGGCGTGTGTCAAGAACTCGTCAAGGGGTCATGTCGACGGACGCGCTTCCTGAAGGGGTTCTTTTTCACCACGAAGGACACGAAGAACACGAAGAGCACGAAGAAGAGGGGAGAAGAAGAGGCTTGAATGAAGCCAGAGGATCCGAGCCCGGAGCGGCGGCCGCCCCGGCCGGCGCGCCTTCCACCTTCTTCGTGTCCTTGGCTGTTTCCTTCGTGGTGGAAAGAGGCCGTTCTCTGCCCCTGCCCCCTCGGACCTCGCCCGTCGCAGCGGAGGCACGGGCACGGCTCAGTCGCCGGCAGCCTTGGGCGCGCCCTTCCCCAGCTCGGCATCGATGGCCTTCACGAAGGCTTCGTCATCCGGCGCCACCTTGGGCCCGAAGCGGGCGACGACCTTGCCGTCGCGGCCGACGAGGAACTTGGTGAAGTTCCACTCGATGGCGCCGGCGTGGTCGGGGTTGGTCTCTTCGTCGGTGAGGAACCGGTAGAGGGGAGTGGCCCGGCGACCGAGCACCCGGATCTTGGTCGAGAGCGGGAAGGTCACCGAGTAGGTGTCCTTGCAGAAGGAGAGGATCTCCTCGTCATCCCCCGGCTCCTGCTTGCCGAACTCGTTGCAGGGGAATCCGATGATCACCAGGCCGCTGTCCTTGCTCTTGCGGTAGAGCTTCTCCAGCCCCTCGTACTGGGGCGTGAAGCCGCACTTGCTGGCGGTGTTGACGAGGAGGAGGACCTTTCCCCGGTAGGCCGAGAGCGGAACCTCCTTGCCGTCGACGGTGTCGAGGGTGAAGTCGAGGACGGAGGTCGGCTCCTTCTCCTCCATCTCTTCCTGGGCGGAGACGGTGGCGGGGAAGGCCAGCAGGAAGGCCAGGGTCAGGCCAAGGGGGGCTCGGTTCATCGGGGCTCCTTTCGAGGTCATGGGTGGTGACCCTCAGGGTACGTGGAAATGGCCAGGGGCGTTGGCAAAATAACCGGCGCGGGGGCGGGGCAGCGGCCTTTTTCACCACGAAGGACACGAAGGACACGAAGAGCACGAAGACCCCCCTGCTATACTCGAAGGACCGCCCTCGCCGAGGCCCCTCGATGAAGAGATTTCTCCTCCTCGCGCTCTCCCTTCTTTCCCTCCATTGCGGCGGCGGGTCGGGCGGTGGCGGTTCTTCGACCGCCCGCATCGCCGTTCTCACCGAAGGGATCTACGTCCACACCGGCGCGGGATCGGGGCGGGTCGCGATCTACGAGGTCGGTGACGGATCCCTCCTCAAGGAGCACCGGCCTCTGTTCGCGCCCCGCGGTGTGGCCATTCTCGGTAGCGGCATCGCCGTGGCCACCGACGGCACCGCCATCGGACTCTACCGACCGCTCGGCGCCGCGGTCCTGCACGAGATCACCCCCCTGGGCTTCGAGTTCCTGAAGACGGTCTGTGCCACCTCCGATCCCTTCGAGCTCGTCTGTGCCGACCAGGCTCTCGATCGGATCGTTCGCTTCCGCATCCTCGACGACCTCTCCCTGGACCTCGTCTTCGATGCGCCCACGGGGCGGTCCCCCCGGGGTCTTGCCGACGATGGCCAGGGAGGGCTCTGGGTCGCCTGCAAGAACGGCAACGTCGGCGTCGACGCCGGCCTCCCGGGATTCGTGGTTCTCCACTCCTCCGTGGACGGTCGGGAGCTCGCACGCTTCGAGACTCCCTTCGGATGCCGCGGTCTGGCCCTGGACCTCGAGGGTCGAGCCTGGGTGGCTTGCTTCGGCGATCAGAAGGGTGCCGGCGATCCCGGCACGGGGAACCTCTCCACCGTCGTGGGGCTGGATCCCTTCGGATTCCGGCAAGAGGTCGAGGTCGGCCGCGGTCCCTTCGCCATCGCGTGCGATGTCAAGGGTCACAAGCTCGTCTCCTGCACGGTGGCCAACGAGCTCCACCGGATCGAAGCCGATCACACGGTGAGACGTGGCGGGGGCTGGCCGGTCGCCTTCGATGCCGTTCCCGAGCTCGCGAGAGGAGGCTGCACGACCGTGGCCCTGGACGGATGGGGACGCATCTGGGTGGCCTTCAAGCTCGCTCCGTTTCTGGCCGTGGTGGACGGCGAGACCGGTGCCTTGCTCCGGCTCGTGCCCGTCGATGCAAGGGATCGGTGCGAGACCCTCGGCGACGCGACGGGCTACTCCCTGGCCCTCTTGCTCTTCCCGTCGCTCGATCTCGACTTCGACGGCGTGGGAAACCTGGACGAGCTCGCCACCGGCACGAACCCCTTCGAGAGGCTCAGGAGAGCTCCTGGAGGATGAAGGGATTGGTCTGCCGCTCACGGCCAATGGTGGTATCGGGGCCGTGGCCGCAGTGGACGATGGTCTCGTCGGGAAGGCTCAGCAGGCAGCGCTCGATGCTTTGCATGAGCACGGGAAGGCTCCCCCCCGGGAGGTCGGTGCGGCCGATGCTTCCCTCGAAGAGCACGTCTCCGGAGACCACGCGACCGGGAAGCACGAGCGAGACGCTGCCCGGTGAATGGCCCGGAGTGTGGCGCAGCTCGAAGCGGATTCCCGCCACCTCGAGAGTGGTGAGGCCCGCCAGATCGTGCTCCACCTCCGGCACCACCGGCGGCCGGACTCCGAAGAGCCGGGCATGTTCGGGAGCACCGCGAAGCAGCGGAAGATCATCGTGGTGGAGCCAGAACTCGATCCCGAAGTGCCGCTTGAATGGCTCCACCGCGCCCACGTGGTCGAGGTGGGCGTGGGTGTTCACGATCGCCGCGGGACGCCACCCCCGGTCCTCGACGAGGTCGATCAGCCTGTCGGGCTCGTCACCGGGATCGATGATCACCACGTCCTCGCGATCGAGCCGTTTCAGGAAGAACGTGTTCTCCTGGAACGGTCCCACGGTGACGCTGGTGACCTCGATCCCGGCCGGATCGCGGGTCATGCGGTGAACTCACCCAGCGGCTTGACGGTCGTGAACTCGTCACGGGTCAGGGCCACCCGATCGTGCTTCTTCCAGATGCCCACGCGCGCCGCCTTCTTGACGTAGTCCTCCTTGGAGGTCCCCGTCGTCGAATCGTGCTCATCGGCGTCGAGGAGCACGATCCCGGCATCGGTCATGGTGTCGCAGCGACCGATGAAGACCCGGCTCCCGGTGGTGTCCACCACCACGGTGATGCCGTGGAGCTCACCCTTGTCGTCGTGAAAGGTTCCCATCTCGGCCTCCCCCGTCAGCGGCTCGTGGCCGATGCACAGTGCTTGTCGAAGGCCGCGGTGAGCTCGGCCGCGAGCGAGCCAGCGTCCCGGTTCTCGATCTGATGCCGCGGAACGAAGTGCACGACCTTGCCGTCCTTGAAGAGGACGATGGACGGGCTACTCGGCGGATAGTCGGCGAACAGGCTCCGGGCCTTGGATGTGGCCTCGAGGTCCTGGCCGGCGAAAACGGTTCCCACCTTCTCGGGCTTGTGGTCGTGCTGGAGCGCGAGCGCGACCCCGGGACGGGCCTGCCCGGCGGCGCAGCCACAGACCGAGTTGACGACGATCATTGCCGTGCCGGCCTTGTCGCCGAGAAAGGAGTCCACGTCCTGGGCGGTCAAGAGCTCCTGGACGCCGATCTGGGTCAGCTCCTCACGCATGGGCTGGACGAGCAACGGATCATACGGCATGGCAAAAACCTCCTGTTTGGGTCCTGGATTCCCGGCCCCTGGCCGGGGCGGGCGGAAATGTTAACGAGACAGTCAACTTTTACTAAGTGTACTTCGGTCGAGCCCTGACGCAAGCCCACCCGGGCAATTGGACATCCGGGGCCATGGGGGCTAGAATCGGGCCTGGTCAACACTTCCGTCAACCGAGCACATGCATGGGTCAGCAAGACGTCCTGGAGCCCACCGTGGAAGAGGTGCGCCTCTTCATGCGGCGCATCCTGTCCGATCTCCAGGCGCTGGAGATCCTCCTCGAGAGGAACCTGTTCGAGCGCGGGGTGCGGAGGATCGGCGCCGAGCAGGAGCTCTTTCTGGTGGACGAACGCTTCGGCCCGGCCCGGGTGGCCATCGAGGTGCTGGAAACCCTCGGCCACCCGCAGTTCACCACCGAGCTGGCCCTCTTCAACCTCGAGGTGAATCTCCACCCCGTGGTCCTCGGGGGACGCTGTCTGAGCCAGCTCGAGGAGGAGCTCAGCCGTCTCCTGTCGCTGGCACGTGACGCGGCTCGGGCCCACCGCTCCGACATCCTGCTCGCGGGCATTCTCCCCACCCTGCAGGTGAGCGACCTCGGCCTCGACAGCATGACCCCCTATCCGCGCTATCACGTCCTCAACCAGGCCATGACGCGGTTGCGGGGCGGGGCCTTCCACACCCTCATCAAGGGAATGGATGAGCTCAATACCTCTCATGACAACGTGATGATGGAGTCGTGCAACACGAGCTTCCAGATTCACTTCCAGGTCGCCCCGGACGAGTTCGCGCGGCTCTACAACACGGCCCAGGTGGTGACCGCTCCGGTGCTGGCGGCGGCGGTGAACTCCCCCGTCTTCCTGGGAAAGCGGCTCTGGCACGAGACCCGCATCGCGCTCTTCCAGCACGCGGTCGACGGCCGCTCCCCCGCCCACATGGCACGCGGCCTGCGGCCCCGGGTGACCTTTGGCGAGGGCTGGGTGCGCGAGTCCGTGATCGAGATCTTCCGCGAGGACATCGCCCGGTTCCGCACCGTGCTCAGCGCCCCGGACACCGCCTCGTCTCTCGACGAGGTGAGGCGCGGCGAGATCCCCTCGCTTTCCGCCCTCCGGCTGCACAACGGCACCGTGTACCGGTGGAATCGCCCCTGCTACGGCATCACGGACGGGGTTCCCCACCTGCGGATCGAGAACCGGGCGCTCCCCGCCGGTCCCACCGTCGTCGACGAGGTGGCCAACGCCGCCTTCTTCTTCGGCCTCATGTCGAGCTTCGTCGAGGAGTTCCGCGACATCCAGAGCGTCTTCGCCTTCGACGACGCCCGGAACAACTTCCTCAAGGCGGCGCGGCTCGGCCTCGGCGCCCAGCTCCGCTGGACCGCGGGCGAGACCCACGCCGCTCCTGCTCTCATCCGGGAGCGGCTGCTCCCCATGGCGCGGGAGGGGCTGCGGGAGGCCAAGATCGACCCGGACGACATCGACCGCTACCTCGGCATCCTGGAGGCGCGCGTCAGCGGTGGGCGCACCGGGGCGCGCTGGGTGTTTGACTCTCTCCAGGCCATGGGGACCACCAGCACGCGCGATCGACGCCTGCGAACGCTGGTCGCGGCCATGCAGAGGCGGCAGGAGGAAGGGACCCCGGTTCACACCTGGGAGCCAGCGACGCTGGCCGAGGCGGGCGGCTGGCGCGCCGGGTACCGAACCGTCGGCCAGTTCATGACCACTGACCTCTTCACCGTCCGGACCGGGGATGTCATCGACCTCGCGGCCAGCCTCATGGACTGGGAGCACATCCGGCACGTCCCCGTCGAGGACGACGACGGGAGGCTGGTGGGGCTCGTGTCTCACCGGGCCCTGCTGCGTCTCCTGGCCCGGGGGGTCGGCGACCCCGCCAGGCCCGTGTCCGTGGGCGACCTCATGAAGACCGATGTCGTGAGCATCGCTCCCGAGACGACGGCCCTCGAGGCCATCGCCTGCATGAAGAAGCACAAGGTCGGCTGTCTTCCCGTGGTCAGCGCCGGGCGCCTGGTCGGTATCGTCACCGTCAGCGACTTCCTGGACGCGACGGCAGAGATCTTCGAGAGGGAGATGCGCGAGGAGGGGACCTCTTGACGGGGCGCGATTCCTGGCCTCGCTTCCTCGGGACCCATGACGCCGGAATTCCGGGGCCGACGCTCATCGCGGTCGGGGGTATCCACGGGAACGAGCCGTCCGGTCCCCGGGCCATCCGCGACCTCATGGCCGAGCTGGAGAGCGAGCGTCCGCCCCTTCGAGGTCGGTTCTACGGCATCTGCGGAAACCTCTCCGCTCTGGCCCGGAAGGAGCGCTTCGTCGTCCGGGACCTCAATCGCGGCTGGACCGATGAGAAGATGGAGTGGCTGGGCCGCGAGGATCACGGCCTCGGGGCCGAAGATCGAGAGCAGCTCGACCTTGCCCGCGCGATCGGCCGGTGTCTTCGCGAGAGCTCTCCGCCCCACCTGTTCCTGGATCTGCACTCCACCTCGGGCGGCGGGCCGCCCTTTGCCTTTCTCTGCGACGCTCTTCCCAACCGGCGGGTGGCCCTGGGACTCCGGCTCCCCATCGTCCTCGGCATCGAGGAGGTGCTCCGGGGCACGTTGATGAGCCTGCTGTCCTCGCACGGACACGTTGCTCTCGGCGCCGAGGGGGGACAGCACGATGCCGAGGAAACCTCCCGCAACCTGATGGCCATTCTCGTGGAGGCGCTGGAGCTGTGGGGCATGTTGCCCCGGGAAGCCTTGCCTCGCGATGCCGAGCGGCGACGGCTCTTGCTGGAAAGCGTGGCGGGGATTCCTCCCGTCGTCGAGGTCATTCACCGCCACCCCATCGATCGCGACGACGGCTTTCGCATGGAGCCGGGTCATAACAGCCTCGACCGGGTCACCGCGGGCGAGGTGGTGGCCCGGGACTCGCGCGGGGTCATCGAGAGCCCGGTCGACGGCCGCATCCTCCTCCCCCTCTACCAGGGGCTCGGTGAGGAGGGATTCCTCATCGTGCGCGACGTCAAGCCCATCTGGCTGCGGATCGCGGCGTGGGTGCGTTCCCTCGGGCTCGAGTGCATCCTCCCCTGGTTGCCCGGCGTTTCGCGGGCGACGGACGCCGAGGACGTTCTCATCGTGGACACCCGCATCGCACGCTGGCTCGACGCCCAGATCTTCCACCTCCTGGGCTACCGGCGCCAGCGCCGGGAGGGAGCCCGCGTCCGCTACCGGCGCCAGGCCCCCTCCCGCAGGGCCGCTAGTGGTCTGATGCCTAAATAATAGGCATATTCTTTTGCTGTTCTTGGGCTTCTCTCCGTATATCCTCTCGGAGGGAAACGCCCATGCGAATAGCCATCGAAATCAAGTTGACCACGGCC